>Ga0209810_1000299_pt1 | contig 128088 bp, 116 predicted proteins | sample Coa_R1_7_FD_187159 | JGI IMG/M metagenome (GOLD analysis project Ga0209810, IMG submission 187159) | Surface soil microbial communities from Centralia Pennsylvania, which are recovering from an underground coalmine fire - Coalmine... | ecosystem: Environmental > Terrestrial > Soil >...
CGTCGATGCCCAGGCACCTTGTCATCAGCACCAGCGGCAATCCTGACAGCAACAGCCGGCGCATGGGGCGCATTGCGTTTGAGCACCTGAAGAAGCGCAGGGTTAGTTGTCAGTGGATCGATATCAGCGAGATGGATCTGCCGTTGTGTGATGGGCACAAGTGTTACGAGAAACCGGGCGCGCGAAAACTGAGAGAGGCGGTTGAACGAGCAGACGGCATTCTGGTTGCCGCGCCGGTCTATAACTACGACGTGGCCGCGGCGACCAAAAACATGATCGAGCTCACGGGCAAGGCGTGGGAAGAGAAGGTTGTTGGTTTTCTATGCGCCGCCGGCGGGCAAGGCAGTTACATGTCGGTGATGGCGTACGCCAACAGTCTCATGCTCGATTTCCGTTGTGTTATTGTCCCGCGCTTCGCGTTTGCCACCTCGCATGTTTTCGACGGCGAGCGAATCAGCGATGAGAGAATCATTGATCGGATCAGGCAGGTCGCCGACGAGCTTGTGCGCTTTACCAGGGCGCTACGCCATCGCTAGCGCACGCTGCGGCTGGCGCAGCTCGAATGGATCTGCGGCCTCGCTCATGCCGCACGGCTTCTTCGTCCACGAGGCGCACCGGCGCACAAACAGGATTTTTTTCTGTCACCCCTTCTGCTTCGGTGCCGAACCGGTGGCGTATGCGACCAGAAAGAGGAGGGAATTTTTGACGAAACAATGGCTCTTGTTACGATGGCGCAATGAAGCATCTTTTGGCTCTTTGGCTTTTGCCGCTCACGCTAACAGCTCAAACCATGCAGCAGCTTACTGAAGATCTGAGAAAGACAGTCCTCTACGGTGATATCGCGCTTTCGCCGGACGGAACCGAGGTGGCCTGGGTGCAATCGACTGCCGCCTCAACATTCAAGGAGACGTATGTGTGCAGAACATCGGGAAATGCCAGGGCCAAGCCGCTCGTCATTTCCGTCGGCGGTCAACGGGTCGATTTTGATCCCGCCTGGGCGCCCGATTCGAAGACGCTGGCGCTTTTTTCCAGTCCGGGTGTAAACGAACAGCGCCAGCTCTGGTTGGTGAAGGCGGATGGTTCCGATCCTAAAAAGATCACGAACCTGAACGGATACGCGGCGCGACCGCGTTGGTCGCACGATGGGAAACGCATCGCATTTCTCTACGTCGAAGGCGCCGGGGGTGGTGGGCCATTGATGGCTGCGCCCGCTGCCACGGGTGTCATTGACACGGCGATTCATAACCAACGCATTGCAGTTGTAGATGTTGCCAGCGGCCGGCTGCGCCAGGTTTCTCCCGGGAATCTTCATGTTTACGATTTCGATTGGTCACCGGATGACAAAACCTTCGCAGCAACTGGGGCGCCCGGTCCCGGCGACAATAACTGGTGGATTGCGCAGATCTACGCCATTGACATCGCATCGGGCAACGCCAGGCCACTTTATAGACCTGCTCTTCAAGTCGCGGTTCCGCGCTGGGCGCCTGATGGTAAATCGATCGCTTTTGTCGAAGGCTTGATGAGCGATGAAGGATTTCATGGGGGCGACCTGTTCACCATGCCGGCTGTCGGTGGCAATGTGGTAAATCGCACATCGGGACGAAAAACCTCGGTCAATTCGTTCTTTTGGTTGTCGCAGGATCGCGTTTTGTTGATCGAATACGCGGGTGGCGGCAGCGCCATTTCCGAGTTGAGCCTCGCTAGCAACGCTGCTCAGACCATTTGGAAAGGACCGGAAGGTATTCACGCCTACGGCAATTTCCCCAACTTCGCTCTCTCGCGGGACGGCCGGTTCGCGGCTGCCGTTTGCAGCACCTACAATTCGCCACCGGAAGTTTTCGTCGGGCCGCCGGGCGAATGGCGCCAACTCACTGCCAACAATGCGGCATTGCCCATGAAATGGGGCGAGGCTCAAAGCGTCGAATGGCAAAGTGAAGGATTTAACATTCAGGGTTGGTTAGTGCCCCCGGCGACTGTTGAGCCTGGGAAAAAGTATCCGATGGTCGTCCTCATCCATGGCGGGCCGGCTGGCGTCACGACATCGGAGTGGCCGGCCTCAGTGGGCATGGCGCGGGCGATCATCGCTGCGCTTTCTGCGCGCGGTTACTATGTGCTGCTTCCCAATCCGCGCGGAAGTTACGGTCAGGGAGAAGAGTTTACCCGGGCGAACGTGAAGGATTTTGGTCATGGCGACCTGCGGGATATCCTGGCCGGTTTCGATGCAGTGATAAAAAAGTATCCGATCGCGGCGGATCGCCTCGGTGTCACCGGCTGGAGTTACGGCGGATTTATGACGATGTGGACTGTTACTCAGACTGACCGTTTCCGCGCCGCTGTGGCCGGGGCCGGCATTGCCAACTGGCAGAGTTATTATGGCCAGAACCTGATCGATCAGTGGATGATTCCTTATTTCGGCGCATCGGTTTATGATGATCCAGCGGTTTACGAAAAAAGCTCGCCGATTCGCTTCATCAAAAATGTCAAGACTCCCACGCTGGTCATCGTCGGCGAGCGCGATGCGGAAACGCCCGCGGCGCAATCCTACGAATTCTGGCACGCCTTGAAAACCCTTGGCGTGCCCACCAAACTCATTGTTTACCCGGGCGAAGGACACCTTTTTATCAAACCCGAACATCAAATTGATCGGCTGGAGCAGACAATCGCCTGGTTCGACCAATATCTGAAGTAAAGGCGCAGCAAGGCTTCATCCATTCTGCGCTGCCGTTTCGCCCGGCCTTTGCTTCACCGTGTGAAAAGATTTTGTTAGCCTGAGGGAATGACGAGGCTGCGTGCAAAAAGCAGTGATGGCGCGACTGTGGGTTCCATTGGTTACCCGCCGCTGTCGCAACATCTGCGGGAAATCGCCGAGCGCCCTGACACGTGGGCGGTCGTGGCGCGCAATCTGATTCCGGTCGCAGGCGTCTATGGCTTTGGCTGGTCCGCAGCTCTTACGGTATTCAATTATTGGTTTGACGGCGTGACCGCGCTGGCGGCCATCGTCGCGGTTTTGATCCCGCGCGCGCTAAGCGAGACGCAGCCGAAATTGAGAGCGCCAAAGTCGGCGCTGCTAAATCTGGCGCGCGGTGTGGTGGCATGGATTTTCCTCGTGAGCGTGGTTGGGTTGCCCTACTGGATCGCGCTGATCCCGCTGCACGCGCTGCTTTTCAGCGAAGCGCTGCGTCATCAGGTGGCGCACACTCCCGCGCTCTGGTTGACCTTCGGCTCAATTGCCGCCAGCCATCTCTGGAAAGCTTTGCAATCCGGTTACGCTGCAATGCCCGACACAGTGTTAAAGCAACGCGTCCGCCGGGACGTTTATCTTTTGATTTTGCGCGCAGTAGCCATGTTCATAATGGCTGCCCATAATTTGGCCTTCGCTTTGGTGCCACTCATGGCAATCGTGCTCAGTTACTTGGAAATCTGGCCGGAGCGCGCGCTCGGCGCCGTGTTCGGCAATTCCTCCCAACTACACGATTACGATCCGAAAGATTTTCCCTCCAACCAGCGCAGGCACTGACGCGATGTGCCTGAAAAATCGTTATCCCCCGGTTCGCCTTTGCTACAGCCAGCGTTCCAATTCCGTCGCGCGCCACCACCGCGAATGGTCAAAATCCCGTGGTGAATCTTCCACTGCGCCGGTGTCAATGTAATCTTTATCATCTTTCATGGTGAGGGTTCCAAGCGGGAATCAATAGAATTACTCTGCAACAGCATCCTTCCGGTCCTCCAATAGAGTAAACTCTCTCCACGAAACAGATGGAATGGCAGCGGGCGAACCTTGGATTAATGTAAAGCATGAATCAAAACGGATTGCCGAACATAGTTGAGCGCAAACGCCTTGCTTCGCCCACGGTCACACCGCAGGCACTGGCGTACCACGATCACTATCTCTTCATGAGTTCGCGTGACCTGGGCATGCTCTACAAAATTCAGGTGGACACTTGGAAAATCGTGCGCGAAATCGATCCACCGGGAATCGTCTGGGCTGCCGTCTCTGCGGGCAACGGTGAAATGTGCTTCACCATTGGCAAGGGACTGAACGATGATCGCTACATTTATCGGTATGCACTGAACGAAGGTTTCACCAAACTGTTCGCATGTCCCGGTTTCACCGGCTCCTACATCAGTTTCGACGGCAAACACCTCTACCTGAGCCAGTGGTACGAGGAGCGGATTCTAAAGGTCGATGCCCGTGGGGGCATACTACATCAGATCGACGTCGGCGAAGAAATATGCGGCCACACGTTTATTGGTGGCAATATTTATGTGCTGCGTGGACGGGAGAACAAGAACCAGCCCGACAAATCCGAGCAATGGCGAATCGCCCGGCTTAATCCGAAAGAGGAACGCCCGCAGGTGGAGGATCTCGCAGCAGTGCCGTTTGCCGCACGTTCACTCACCTACGATGGCAAATACTTTTGGTCCAATCATCGGGCTGCGAACGAGACAATATCGTTTTCGCTGCCCAATTAATCATCACCCGCCGGAACGCTCGCCGTCAGCCGCTCAGTTCCCCGTGTCGCAGGCAAGTCACGAGGTGATCATTGACCATGCCGACGGCCTGCATCAATGCGTAACAAATCGTCGAGCCGACAAATTTGAATCCGCGTCGCAGCAGGTCGCGGCTCATCGCGTCCGATTCGGCTGTGCGCGTCGGCACATCGCTCATGCGCCGCCAGCGATTCTGGATCGGCTTGCCGCCAACGAAACTCCAGAGATAAGCGTCGAAACTTCCGAATTCTTTTTGCACCGCGAGGAACGCCTTCGCGTTTTCGATGGTGGCTGCGATCTTCAACCGGTTCCGCACGATTCCCTCATTGCGTAGCAACTGCTGCACATCGCGTTTGCCGTAGCGAGCGATTTTTTCCGGCCGAAATCCATCGAATGCTTTTCGATAATTCTCGCGTTTGCTCAAAATCGTGGTCCAACTCAATCCCGCCTGCGCGCCTTCGAGGATAAGAAACTCGAAGAGTACTCGGTCATCATGCACCGGCACGCCCCATTCCTCGTCGTGATAAGTGATGTTTGGTTCCTTCGTAGCCCAGGGACAACGCGGCATGGCAAACAATAGCGCAGCTTTCTGCCCACAGAAAAGCCATATCGCGCGCAGGATCGCGATGCGCGAACTGCAATCCCATAGCGGAGAATTGTTCTAATGCCGCAGCATCGGCCACTGGCGGCTGCGCATCGTACAAAACACATGTGACAGATTACGACTCGCGCCAACCGCGCGCACGCGATCAGTCATTCGATCTGCCCGTCATATTTTCCTGCCGTTAAAAGTGGCGCTTCCCTGTTTTGCCTGCACTCACTCTCAATTGCACCATTTCTTGAGTTTTTGAGTACTGCTGGAATTGAGCCCGGCTGCTGATTGCCATTTTCTCCCATCACAACGCTTGTCGGTTCCGGACGATGGAACTCGTGGGGGGCCGGGAGGTCGTGCACTGCACACACGTCCTTGGAAAAGAGCAGGTCCAGCGTCCAATCGAATGCGACACGAATTTTTTTGTCGAGCCCGGGCAGTTTGCTGAGGTAAATGGTTCGCCACATCCACCAGGCGAAAAAACCGGAAAAATTGAAGCCAAAGATGCGCGCCACACCGGCCCGGCGACCGATGGAAGCCAGCAACCCAATTGTCTTGAACGAAAATGATTTTAGAGGGCGACCCGAAAGCGTAGCTGCGATGTTTTGCGCCACAACTCTGCCTTCCCGTATGGCATGTTGCGCGGTTGGCGGATGATATTTCCCAGGATTTCTAACATCCGGCACGCGTGCGCAGTCACCGATTGCCCAAACGTTAGGCCAGTCATCAACTCTCAAGAAGTGGTTAACCACTATTCGGCTGCGCTCCTGTGTACAGGGGAGCGACGAGATAAGCGGACTGGGCGCGGTTCCAGCAGTCCACACCAGAGTGCGCGATGGAATTTCGACTTCGTCGGTCAAAAGCACCTTGCGCTCTGTCATGCTCGTGACGCGGGTATTGAAGCGGATGTCCACACCGCGTTCGGCGAGAACGCTCTGCGCGTGTCGTCCCAGGCTTTCACCCAATTCCGGCAAGATTACCGGGCCGGAATGCACGAGCAGAACTTGCAACATGCTTTCATTCAAGTTGGGATAGAACGGCAGCGCATCCCGGACAAAGTCATTTAGCGCCGCTACCGTTTCCACGCCGGCGAAGCCGCCGCCCGCCACCACGAAAGTAAGTAATGCACGTTGTTCGGCGGGGTCGCCTGCGTCATTTGCTTCTTCCAAATGTCGGATGACTTTGGCGCGCAGCTGGATAGCATCACGAAGCGTTTTCATTGGCACGGCCAGCTCCATCAACCCTGGGATGTTGTAAAAATTAGTGACCGATCCCAGCGCGATGACAAGATGGTCATAATCCAGTTGCCGGGCGTGATTCCGATAACCTTGCGAAACTATCACCCGCTTGTTTGGTAGGTCGATCTGGCTCACGTTCCCCACTAACACTTCAATTTTACGAAGGAGTTTCCGAAGAGGATTTACAATATTCGTGATCTCTAGGTCGCTGGCGGCGATTTCGTGGAGCATCGGGGTGAATAGGAAGAAGTTATCGCGGCTGACGAGACGAATGTCCACTGCGCTGTGTCGCGCCAGCAATTTCTCAAGATGGATGGCGGCATAAACGCCGCCAAACCCACCGCCGAGAATGAGAATTCGTTGTTTCCGCCGCTTACGCCGCACCTTGACGATCATTCAGTTTCTTTCTGTAGCCAAGCAACCGATGGACAGCCTCGACAACTTGTTGGACAGCGCAAGGATGAGTGGGCAGGTTGGAGCTTCGCTTTTCCGTTCAGAAGTTTCGGCTTCGTTGCTTCGCCGGCTTCCGACTGGGTGAGTTCTCTTTCAATTTCATCTCGCCCAGCACTGAACTCCCTTACCGCGCGACCCATTGCCCGGGCGAGTTCGGGCACTTTCTTCGCGCCAAACAGCAGCAACACGATAAGAAATATGATTGCCGCGTCCGGCCCAATCAGATTCAGGACACTGGCGATTGTTGGAGTCATAAAAATTTTGAATCGATAAGAAGCTGTTCCCGCTCATTCAACCCACCTCCGAATGTTTTTATTCCCTCCATCTATCGCGTGCCCCGTGGCTCTGCAAAGTTCGCCGCACTTGGGGAATAAAACCTGTCCCGTGCCGGTCTAGGAAAAGGAGTGGCACGGCGTTCGAGGCAGCCTGCCGGAGAATAGTTTTGCAAAATCATTATGGCGCAGACGCTGAAAGCAGAGCATGCTTCCCAGGGCGAGGTTTTCGAATCACGCCGAAAGATTGTGAAGTTTGCCATAGCCAACAAAAGTAATCCGGGCGACGCGGAGATGGCCGAGCTGGCATCATTTGAAGAAGCCGCGCTGCCTCACCTGGATGCGGCCTATAATCTGGCCAGGTGGCTGGTGCGCAACGAACACGATGCACAGGACGTGGTGCAAGAGGCGTATCTGCGCGCCTTCAGATCCTTTGGCGGTTTTCGCGGCTCCAACGGGCGCGCCTGGCTGCTGACCATCGTGCGCAATACTTCCTACACCTTTTTGAAGAAGGGCCGCACAGCCGATCTCACAACAGCCTTTGACGAACAGATCCACGCAACCGCCAACCCTTTGGCCAATCCGGCCGCGATTCTTGAACGCGCGGAGGACAGCGAAGTCATGAACACTGCGATCGACCAGTTGCCAGCCGAGTTCCGGGAGATTCTCATCTTGCGACACCAGGAGGATTTATCTTACAAGGAGATCGGCGAGATGTTGAAAATTCCGACCGGCACCGTCATGTCCCGGTTGGCCCGGGCGCGTGCCAGGCTCAAGGAATATTTAGGTGCTCAGCTTAGTCTGTAAAAGTAAGGTGAACTGCGAGGAAAACAAAAGTTTGATAGACGGTTATCTGGATGGTGAGCTGGATCCGCTGACCAGTCGGAAGGTTGAACAACACATGCGCCAGTGCGCTGGTTGTGAACAAGCGTACCGGGTGCACACCGCTGTGGCGCAGGCGATTGCTGGCAAACTTCCTTATCACAAAGCGCCGGCCGATCTGCGGTGGACAATTCAACGCTCCCTGCGAGAGGCAGTCGGTGCGAAAATCACGGAGCTTTCGACACAGGATAGACAACCATCAGATGGATGGGCCGGCACGCGGCGGCAGCCGCGTCTGCTCGAGCTGCGGTGGGATTGGCTGGCTCTGGCAGCCGCTGTGATCCTGGTGGCCATCGTCGGTTCGAGTCTGCTGCCACGCTTGCGACAAAATGGGTCGGATCAGTTCCTGGCTACGCAACTGATAGCCAGCCATGTGCGTTCGCTTATGGCCAGCCATCTTACGGATGTAGCTTCGTCCGATCAGCACACCGTAAAGCCATGGCTGGATGCAAAGCTCGACTTTGCTGCGCCGGTGGTGGATTTAACTGCCGAAGGTTTCCCGTTGATTGGCGGTCGGCTGGATTACCTTGATAGTCACCCGGTGGCGGCGCTGGTTTACCAGAGGCGCAAGCATTACATCAATCTCTTTGTGTGGCCGGCAACTCCAGACGCTAGCAAAGCTTCAAAGAGTCTGTCCCGCCAGGGTTATCACCTGCTTCACTGGATTGACCAGGACTTCGCTTACTGGGCTGTTTCTGACGTTAACGAGAAAGATTTGCAGGTGTTCAAGCAGCTTTTCGAAGCCAAAACTGCTGTTCACTGACGACATTTTCTGAAAGACGGCTCAACGTATAAGAGGGGTGCCGGAGTCGCGGGAGCCTCTCAAATGGTTGGCAACGCGAGAAAGCCGACCAGCGGTTCCAACGGTTGTCGCGATCGCTAGCGTCGCGTCACAGGCTCATCTGCGCCTACTGGAATATTTTCGCAGGTGAACGGTATTAAATAAATAAAAGATGATTGTGCAATGTTTATGAAACCTAACCATGAAAACCACCGACTGATATCAGCTCCGGAGGCGCATCAACAAAGTCGCTTGCCAAAGTGTGTTTTGCCGTTTGTGCCTCTCTTAAAGCACTTGAACATGCCGACGTTGGCCGTGATGATGTTCGTCGCGGCTACCATCGTGGGGACCGCCCATGGCGGAAGTCGCAAAGGCGACCAGCAAGCCTTTACCGCAACCGCAGCTAACGGCTCTATTGAACACTTATGCGGGGAAAGCTCCTCCATTGCGGCGGGGTCAGATGAGGAGGGGCGGGATCGGTTTTCCTTGTGATGCGGTTTGTAAATGACGCTGTTTACGCGCTGCCAAGCGCTTTCAGTAACTCGATGGTGCTGGATTACGGAAGAAATGGGGACATGGCCACGTCTGATCTCGCGGCTGTCAGCTGCCGAGACAGATCATTCTTGCGGGATGATTTACGATCCCGTCGAAAGTCGGGAATAAAATCGCAAAAAAGCGGTAAAGACAGGTGAAGAGCAGATCACACGATAAAACGCGAACCTCAACCAATACAATATTATGGCAGATTATATTACTCACGATCACGAGCACGATGGGATTGATCGCCGCGGATTTCTAACATGCATGGCCTGGGCTGGGACCGGCCTGCTATGGACGATTAGCGGCGGTGTCCTGGCGTCGAAGACCCTTGCCGAGATCGCAAAGGCCGGAAAGTCGCTGCAGGCTAGCGACCTCAGCTTTCTACAAATTAGCGATAGCCACATCGGGTTCAACAAGGCGGCCAACAAGGATGTCACCGCAACCTTTAAAATCGCGCTGGATCGGATCAATGCCATGCCGACTCCGCCGTCTTTTTTGATCCATACGGGAGACATCACCCAGTTATCTAAACCGGAGGAATTTGATACGTTCGATGAACTCGTAAAAAGCTGTCGCACAAAGGACATCTTCTATGTTCCAGGCGAACACGACGTGCTCAACGATGGGGGCAAGCTCTATCGCGAACGGTATCTCAAGAGGGTGGAAGCAAAAGGCGCAGGCTGGTATAGTTTCAACAAAAATGGGGTCCATTTTATTGGGCTGGTCAACGTTCTCGATCTTCAGGCCGGCGGCCTTGGGCAGCTTGGGGATGAACAGCTTGAATGGCTCGAGAACGATGTCAAAAGCCTTGGCGCAGAAACGCCGGTCGTGGTCTTTGCGCACATCCCACTGTGGGCGGTTTACCCGCAATGGGGCTGGGGCACCAGTGATAGTGAGCGGGCTCTGGCTTACCTGAAGCGCTTTGGGTCGGTGACTGTGCTGAACGGTCATATCCACCAGGTGCTTCAAAAGGTGGAAGGGAACGTGACTTTTCACACCGCCATGTCCACCGCTTTCCCTCAACCAGCGCCCGGCACCGCACCATCGCCCGGACCGCTTACTGTGCCTGCCGAAAAGCTGCGTAGCATGCTCGGCCTGACGAGCGTCATATACCAACAGGGTAAGTCATCGCTGGCAGTTGTCGATTCCAACCTTAGCTAAACACACCATAACCATCGCTACAATGATTACACTAACTCACATAATTAAAAGAGCCACACTGTTGTGCGCAGTCAGTTCGCTCAGCCTTTTTAACGGTCGCTTACGGCGGAGAACCGAAGGACGCGGGCACAGGCGCCAAGGATAACCGGATCGAGATTAAGGATTTCGCTTTCAATCCTCAAACCATCACGGTGAAGTCCGGGGAGAAGATCACTTGGATTAATCGAGATGAAGAGCCGCATACCGTGGTGAGCGTTGAGAAGCAGTTCAAGAAATCGCCGGCGCTGGACACGGACCAGGCCTTTACCATTGTGGCCGGCGCGCCCGGCACTTACACCTACTTCTGCTCCGTGCATCCAAAGATGACCGGAACGATCGTGGTTGTAAAGTCTTGAGATTTTAATGAAAACCTCAAGGGCGGGTTTAACCGGTAACAGGAAAAAGGCGGCGCTGCAGCCGCTGCGCAATCTCCTGCAGATTGCGCACGCGTTCATGGGAGCCGTCATCAATCCGTTTGACGTTAAGGCTGCCCTTCTCGCGCGACACGCGCAGCACCCCGTCATCATTCATTTTCCAATTGCCCTCTTTGTAGCCAGCGTGGTTTTTGAACTGCTGGCAATCTGGCGGAAGCAACCGCTTTTGGCGTCCGTCGCATATTACAATCTTTTAGGCGCCGCTCTGACTATTCCACTGGCAATTGCATCCGGTCTGGGCGCATGGCAATGGCAACTCGAAGGCGCGGCCGTCAAAGGCAACTTGCGGCTGCACATGGTTTGCGCGCTGAGCTCTGCTTTGCTGATCTTTCTTTTGGGTTGGATGCGCCGGCGTCTTCGCATGCGGGGTAGGTCTCCGCGTCTCGCTTACTTCGCGGTAACAGGGCTGGCGCTGGCGGCAATCGCGCTGACCGGTCATCTGGGCGGAATAGTTAGCGGCGTAGAAGCGCCGTGAGGCCGGGCTAGCAACGCGACTCAACAAACCCAAAGGGCGTTGCGGAAGGCTTTGCCCAGTATAAGCTAACCAGGAATGAGCGACTACCGCCCGCTGCGACCATCAGTTTGGAGGCGTCTGGCCTGCCTGATTCTTTCTCTCGGTGTCGGGTTGACATTCGCGAGCGTAGGAGCGAGCGGGCCTGGCAACAGCGGTGCGCGACCCAGATTTAAAGCGGTCGCGTTTGATTATTTCGTTCTGTTTAATCCAGACTCGGTCGTGAACGAGGTCGAGCGGATCTTTCCAGGCAGAGGAAAAGAGCTTACAAACCTCTGGCGGACGCGCCAGTTTGAGTACGGCTGGCTGCGATCGATTACCCATCGTTATGTCGATTTTTTTGCTATCACCGAAGACGCGCTCGTGTATGCCGCCAGAGCTATGAAGGTCGAGCTGAATGCGCAGCAAAAACAACAGCTGCTCGATGCATATCTGCGCCTGAAGCCATGGTCAGATACAGCTGGCGCTCTGCGAAAGCTGAGGGAATCGGGTGTGCGCCTGGTGGCGCTCTCGAACTTCAGCCCCGCTATGTTGCGCGCAAACGCAGAAAATGCCGGTCTTGCCGAAGCCTTTGACGCGCTGATCAGCACGGATGCGAATAGGACTTACAAGCCGGACCCGCGCGCCTATCAATTGGGAATGGAGCAGCTGCAGCTCGCTAAGGAAGATATTGTGTTTGCGGCCTTTGGCGGATGGGACGCTGCGGGCGCAAAGTCCTTTGGTTATACGACGGTCTGGGTGAACCGTTTCAATCAGCCGGTTGAGCAACTGGGCGTTCGCCCGGACCTGATGGTGACAAACCTGGATGGCCTTCTCCGGTTCGTGCTGGGACAAGAGCCGGTGCCCGACCGCTGACGGCACGGCCCGGGATCATCCGAACGCAATCCGCTGAGGTGCTGCGCAAAGGTTGAGCCGTGACGCGTCAGCGTTGCTCAGGCAGAATTGCCGCTTTGCTTCGGGATGCGGACCATCGGTTTCCAAGCGATATTGCTTCGCAATGGCGAGGGACCTTTGCCAATGCGATTACCCCGGGCGTTGGTGGAAGCTGCTTCCAGACGGGCGCATCGAGTGCCGGCTGTGTCCGCGTTTTTGCAAACTCAATGAGGGGCAGCGCGGATTCTGTTTCGTCAGACAACGCGTCGGTGATCAAATAGTGCTCACGACCTACGGCCGGAGCAGCGGGTTTTGCGTCGATCCAATTGAGAAAAAACCGCTGAACCATTTTCTGCCCGGAACAAGCGTGCTGTCGTTCGGCACTGCCGGATGCAATCTCGGCTGCCGGTTTTGCCAGAACTGGGACATTTCCAAGGCGCGCGAGTCGGATCGGCTCGCGGACGCGGCGTCGCCGGAGCAAATCGCCCTGACGGCGGAGCGACTTGGCTGTCGCTCGGTGGCGTTCACTTACAATGATCCGGTGATTTTCGCCGAATACGCCATGGATGTGGCGGATGCGTGCCGCGAACGCGGGATCAAGGCCGTCGCGGTGACGGCGGGTTACATCACCGACGATGCGCGCGCGGAATTCTACCGGCACATGGACGCGGCGAACGTCGATCTCAAAGCGTTTACCGCCGCGTTTTATCATCGGCTTTGCTTGGCGTGGCTGCAGCCGGTGCTCGACACGCTGAAATATTTGCGGCAGGAAACGAGCGTTTGGTTTGAAGTCACGACCCTGCTGATTCCCGGCGAGAACGACAGCGACATGGAGATAGACCGCGCTTCGGACTGGTTCATGGAAAATCTCGGCCCCGATGTGCCGTGGCATTTCACCGCGTTCCATCTCGATTTCAAAATGCTGGATAAACCGCGCACGCCGGCGGCCACGCTTAGGCGCGCCCGCACCATCGCGCGCTCGAAAAGGCTGCGGTACGTTTACACCGGAAACGTGCGGGATCCTGAAGGTGGCAGCACCTGGTGTCCCGGTTGCGGCGAGTTGCTGATCGAGCGTGATTGGTACGAGTTGGGCGAATGGAATCTTGAGGGTGGCCGGTGTCGCTTGTGTGGTTACAAAATCGCCGGTGTTTTTGAAGAGCAACGTGGCGACTGGGGCGCGCGGCGCGTGCCAGTGAGATTGCGCTCGAGTGTTCCGGAGATCGCTTGAGCTGAAGATCGTCGCTCGGCGCTGGGCGAAGATCGAAAGGTTCTGCCGCGATGGCTATCGATTAAGGCCCGGCCAGCCCGGCTGTTCGCGGCGGGGCGCTTCCAGCCAGCGCCAGAATCACATCGGTCTTCGCAATCGAGCCGATTAGCTTTCTATCGTATGAGACTACAGGCAGACGTTCGCCGTCGTGGTGGCGGAAGCGCTCCAACGCCTCGGTCAGTGGTGCGTCTGGACGAACCGCGGGAATCGAATCGTGCAACAGATCTTTGGCGATGACAACTTTGGCCAGCTCGGGTGCATTCAAATAGCTCTTGATATCGTGCAAGGAAACCGCGCCGAGGAAACGACTGTCCTCGGTGACGTAAAGGTAGTTGAATCGCGTGGTGACAAACTTTTCCCCGATCTCCGAAAAACCCGTTGTGGGCGAAATGGTGAGCGGATTTGGCTTCATCAGGTCGCGAACGTGAAGTTCGGCCAGTTGTTTGGCATAATCGCCGGCGCCTTTGCGCTTGAGCGCTTCGGCGTAAATGGAGCGTTTTTCGATTTTGACGGAGGTGTAATAGGCGATCACGCAGGCCAGCATCAGCGGCAGAATGATTTGGTAATCCAGCGTGAGCTCGAAAATCATGATGATGGCCATGATTGGGGCATGCGTCGCTGCGGCCAAAAACGCGCCCATTCCCACAAGGGCAAATGCGCTGGGATCCAGCGTTGGGGCACCGGTAATCTGATGCGTCGCCGTGCCGAAAAGAAAACCGAGGCTTGCCCCCACGAACAGCGTCGGCGTAAACACGCCGCCTACCGCGCCCGAACCAAACGTGGCGGCGGTGGCCAGCACTTTAAAGATTAAAATTGCCCCCACCATTTGCCACAACAACTGGCCGCGCAGGATCTCGTTCACGACGCTGTAACCATTTCCGCAAACCTGCGGATAAAAGACGGCAAAGGCACCGACGACCAGACCGCCCGCACACATTTTGAGACAGAGTGGCATCGCGATGCGGCCGGTCCACTCTTCGCTTACCCGCAGCAGGCGGATGAACCACGGCGCGGCCAGTCCCGAAACCAATCCCAGCAGCAGGTAAGGCAGAATCTCCCAATTTCCGTTGAGCTTGAATGTTGGTATTTGATAAAGCGGACCCGGACCAAGAAAGGCGCGCACGGTGAGCGTGGCGATGACGGAGGCAAAAACCAGAGGACCGAAAATTTCCATCGCCAAGGAACCGAGGACGATCTCGGCCACGAACATCGCGCCGGCGATCGGAGCGTTGTAGGCCGAGGCCACGCCGGCAGCTGCGCCGCAGGCCACCAGCAGCCGCAGGCGCGGCGCTGTCCAGCGTTGTAAACGGCCGGCCAGCGACGCCACCATGGCGGAAAGCTGGACCAATGGGCCTTCGCGGCCAATGGATCCCCCGGACGCGTTTGTGAACAGAGCCGATAGCGATTTGACCAAGCTCTGGCGCGCAGAGATGCGGCCATCGCCGAGCACGACCGCTTCCATGTAATCGGTGGTGGTAATCTGGCCACGAAACCGCGCGCCAAACTGCATGATCGCTCCGGCGATCAACCCGCCGATCGCCGGAACCAATAGCCGCCACCCGGGCGGCATCTGGCTAAAGCTTTCCACCAGCCCCGGCGCCGGGCTTTGGGTCAAGAGTTTGTGAACAAAGGTTGTGCCGACACGATAAATGATTGAGCACGCCGCTCCGCAGAAACCGATGATCCCGGCCCAGAGCAATGTGACCTGCAGTTCGGTGGGTCGGTGCAACCATGTCCAAAATCTCAGACGCCGCAGCGTCCCCAGACTCAGGGCGGCCTGTTGCTTGGGAGCGCTAACGTTCACCAATATCCACTGCGCGCACAGCCCAAGCAGTCAAGAGCTGACCACGATTTGGAAATAAGCAGCGACTGGTCGGCTCTTTGGCTGAACGAATTGTGCCAGCGGCGTTTCTAATAGAGCAGGAGGGAACAAATTATGGCGATTCTGGCCACAAAAGAAAACGCGATTAGTTGGAACATCGTTGAGAAAAACCTTGTTCTTGACGCTCGAATCAGGGAAAGACTTACGCGCAAGATCGCCACCCTGGCCAAATTGCTGGTGCACTTTCCGCCGGAGACCCTGCATCTGCAGGTGGTGCTGGAGCAAATTGCAAAAACGCGCAACTACATCGTGCGCCTGACGCTGCGTTTGCCCTCCAATATCCTGCACGCGGAAAAATCCTCGCCGGATTTGCTCAGCGCAATCAACGCGGCCGTGGATGCGCTGGAGCGCGAAGTGAACTCGTTCAAGGCAGAGCTGCGGGGCGATTACCGATGGAAACGTCCGGCGTATCGCGCCCGACTGGCAAAGGAAGAGGCGCTAGTTTTCGCAGAACCACTGGAGCGCGGCAAAGGACCGCAGACGCATCTGGATGTCGTGCGCGACCTGCTCGCAACCAGTGAGCCGCGCCTGCTGGCGCACGCTCGGCGCCAGGTGCGCATGGCTGAGCTGGCCGGCGATATCCCTCCGCGCAGCGTTGACCCGCGCGCGCTTGTAGATGAGGTGGCGCGCATTTGCCTCTCCGATCCCGGGCAAAAACCCGCCGAGTTAACCTATGAACTCTGGTTTTATCGCCTGCTGGGTGAGGAACTGGCGCGGCGCCGCGAGAAATTGCAGCAGGAACTGCAGTTGCGCGCCGAGCCTGTCGCCCCTGAGCCGGACGAGACCGACGAGGCCGAAGGTTACGACGCCGAGCGGCCTTTGGACCTGGTGACCCGCGAATTGGAGCCGGAGGAATTGCTGCCAGAAGAACAGATTCCGGATGAGGCTGGCCTTCCGCCGGATCTGGCCGCAGCGCGGGATGATCTGATCGACGCGCTGCAACGAACCATCAAACGTTGGCCGCGCGATGAGCGCGACGTTTTCGAGCTGTATTTCTTCGCAGGATTCGACGCGACAGAAATCGCTATGATCAAGCGCTGGAAAAAGGAGGAAGTTGAAGCGCTCATCGACAAGCTGGCGCGGCGGATTCGCAACGTCTTGAGAGAAACGGCCAGTTGAGCGCGCCGGCCCCGCGGGGGGCTTCGGTTTGACGCGCTGGCCAATTGGAGTGACGAGCTGCGGCGAGGCTGCCCATCCACAATGTTCGTTGGCCATTACAGCGTCGCCTTTGCGGCCAAATCACAGAAGAACAAAATCCCGCTCTGGGTTTTGTTCGCGGCGGTGCAGTTTCTCGACTACATCTGGGCGACGCTGGTTCTGCTTGGCATTGAAAAACTGCGCGTGATTCAGGGATTCACCGCGGGCAGTATGCTCGACTCGTATTTCCATCCCTATTCGCATAGCTTAATCGCGGCAGTTCTTTGGAGCATTGTTGCAGCTCTGGCTTACAAGCCGCTTTGCGGCGCGCTGGGATACGCTTATGGAAAGGCGGCGGCCCTCACCGTGGGCATGGCCGTCTTTTCGCATTGGATGCTCGATCTCATCGCCCACCCGCGCGATCTCGCCATCTACGACGACACATGGAAAGTCGGGTTCGGTTTGTGGAATTATCGCCATCTGGAGTTCGCCTTTGAAATCGCGCTGCTGGCCGGCGGAATTTTCCTTTACCTGAAGCGAAACGTAATGCCTGCAATTCGAAAAATCACCGCGATCGCCTTCGGCATCGGGCTGACCATTATCCAGATCGGAGACACCTATGTGCCCCGAAATCCCTTGACCGATCGGCAGACTGTCATGGGCGTATGGATTTTCTACACGCTGTTCGTGTTCGCGGCCTTTTCGCTCGAAAAGGTCGGCAGCCGGCAGCAGGATGGCTCGCAGTGATTGTCGTTCTCTTCGGCGTTTCCGGCGCCGGTAAAACCACCGTGGGCAAACTGCTCGCTCGGAATCTAGGCTGGCACTTTCTAGAGGCCGACGATTTTCATCCGGAACAGAATATCGCGAAAATGCGCGCCGGCCATCCAGTCACGGAGCAGGATCGCTGGCCGTGGCTGGAACGAATGCGGCAGGAAATCAAACAATGCATTGCAGCGGGCGACAACGCCGTGCTGGTCTGCTCCGCGCTGAAAAGAAAATATCGCGATTTTCTTCGCGCGAATCGCTCTGTGAAGTTCGTCTTCCTCCGCGGCGACCATGCGCTGATTGAAAAGCGGCTGCGCCAAAGGCGCGGTCATTTCATGAATCCGCATTTGCTACAAAGTCAGTTTGCGGATTTGGAAGAACCGCATCCGGACGAAAATGTGGTGACGATCGATGTGGGACGAAGTCCCGGGGAACTGGTGGAGAAAATCAGGATAAAACTGCGCCTTGCCCGCGAGCGCGACTAGAGCGCGCCATTTTGGCTGCGCGCGCCGTTGCTGGAACAGGAAGTTGACGGGTCAGAGAAAGAAACTGCCTGCTCCTTATTTTTCCGTCGGCAGCAGATGGCTTCTCTCGTACACGTTGTCGCTTTCGATGTCAAAGAGCCGGTTCCACCGGGCGCGATAATTTTCAAACGCGATCTGGCCGCCCAGCTGCATCAGTTGTTCCTCGGAAAATTGGCTGCGCAACCGCGCGTACAGATCATCGGAAACGCTCGAAGGCGTCGCAGTCAGAGCGTCAGCCAGTTCGATGACCAGTCGTTCCGCGTCATTGAACGGCGTCATGTCGTCGCCGACAACGGCGCGCAGTTTTTCGTCGTTCAAGCCGGCTTCTCTGCCCACGGCAGAATTGGCGTCTATTCAGAATGGGCAACCGATGCGCGCTGCGGCCCGGATTCGTCCCAACTGAATGTGACGGAGCGAAACCAAGCGTTTGCGGCCCAGCGCGGCTTCCATGGCAAGACCGCCCCATACCAAGGCCGGAAGACGCATCTGGATTTTGGCCGGCGTTAAATCCTTGCCAAACATTTTGCGCATCACGCCGTAGAACCAGCGCAGATGCCAGGGAGCCTCATTTTTCTCCAATCCTGAAATACGAGCCATACAAAATTTTTTCGTTTCAAATGATGGGTTTGGTCGCCGGCAACAATAATGAACAGAGATCGGAAGTCTATGTTGCCGGGGCTGATTTTCTCAACGAGACCAGTTTGTTGACCAGTTTGTTGACCAGTGTGTTGGTCGCTTTTTCCAACAGCATTCCCCAGGCGCTCAATGCAGCTAGCGTCGGTACACAGAGCAACAGGAACGCCCAAATCGGCAGTTCGCGAATGCGAAGCCCCAGCCAGATGACATACGGCTGATGAATTAGATACAAGCCGTACGAATAGAGACCGACGAGACCAAACAATCTGGACGGTCCCTGGCACAGCGAGATGAGTCCCGCGACGCCAACGATCTCCAGCATGCAGCAGACGCTTGTGGCGAAATCCACAAAGACATATTCCTGGAGACCGTTGTAGAGTCGGAGCGCTGCGGGATAAAGAATCAGCCCAAGCACCAATCCTGCGCCGCGAAGCAGGAAAGTCTCGATGCGCGCGGGCGATCGCCCATGCCACATGGCCAGCGACATTCCCAGCGCAAACTCGGGCAACCGGCAAATGGCGAAACCGCCCAGCACCCAAAGCCCGTTTTGCGGCCAGAGGACGAGCAGCAGGTAGCGAGCGAAAAATCCCGCGGCGCAGGCGAGAAACAAGTATCGCGACGGTCCCAGTCGGCGCGCCATTTGGAACAGCAGCGGAAAAATCAGATAAAACTGGATCAGCATCGAGAAGTACCACCACGCCGCGTTGAGGTACATGAAGTTCATTTCAATATCGATGAAGCGCAGGCCCAGCAGGCTGAGGATGATCCGGCTGTCCACCGGTTCCAGGCGCGCTTCAAATGGCGAAAGCAAATACACCAAGTGCGCCACCCAATACATGGGATAGAGGCGTAGGAATCGCGCCCGATACCAGCCGCCCCACGCAACCGCTCCCGACTCGGCGCGGCGCATGGTCGATTGCATCAGCGTCCAGCCACTAAGGATGATGAAAACGCCAACGGCATGAAAACCCAGGCCCGACAGCTTCAACCAGATTAATCGCAGCAGAGTGATCGCGCCTGCGGCAACGTTGCTCCAATCAGGCGGCGGCAGCGCGCCATGTTCAAAATAAGTGGTGAAAAAGTGAAAGTAGGCGACGAAGAGGATGGCCAGACCCTTGGAGATGTCGATCCAAAGGAGCCGTTTCACCGCCTCGGCTTAACAGGAAACCCAGCGGCAGGTCAAGGCATGGGGTGAGAGGGTGCTTAGGGCCGCTGAGGCAGGACAAACCGGCTGCGCGCCGTCCGGCGACAGGGCAGGGATTGACTGCTCGAAGCTCCCACTGCTAGAAGGAGCGAGTCATGTCAGCAAACAACACTGAGCGCGCCCTCGAGCGAGACCGTTTATGCGTGGTCATTGCAACGATTGTTATCAACGTCGTTGCCGTTTCACTGCTTACCCTGGCGCCGTGGTCGGACTGGCGCAGCGGCGCCATGCTGAATATTCTCGACAATTGTTTGCTTGTCGGCTTTGTGCTCATCAGGCGCGACGCATTGCTGGGGCGCTTTATTGTCTTTGGATTGGCTGTGGGGTTTGCGGAACTGTTTGCCGATGCGTGGCTGGTCGATTTCACAAGGACTCTGGATTACTCAATCGGCGGCGGGCCTGTGATCTGGCGGTCGCCGCTCTGGATGCCTTTGGCCTGGGAAGTTGTGGCGATCCAGTTTGGTTACATTGGTCTGCGATTATTGGAACGCTTTGGCGTCGCCGGGCTGCTGGTCGTTGGTCTGCTGGGGGCAATCAATATTCCGTTTTACGAGGAGATGGCCCGGCGCATCCATTGGTGGCAGTACAGCGGTTGCCGTATGCTCTCGTTCACCCCGTTTTATATTATTGGCGGCGAGTTCCTGATCGCGATCGCGCTGGCGTTGCTTGCCCGAACCGTGCGCGGCGGTTCATGGGGACAGGCGGCTCTGGCGGGGGTCGGTGGTGGCCTGGCTGTTTTTGCCAGTTACGCCGTTGCATTCTGGATTAGCGATCGGTTGTTTGCCGCGGCGGCCGGGGTTACCACCGCAGCTTAACTGGTTAAAGTACCGCTACGCGCTGGCGATACGGATTTCAGCGTTAGCGATAGCAGAGCTGCAACCACCGCCATTCCACCCAGCAGCAAAAAAGCCAGGGTATGAGTCTGGGTGCGCGCCTTCAAAACCCCAATGAGCGTCGGCCCAGCGAAGCTGCCGATATTCGCGATCATGGTAACAAGCGCGATGCCTGCAGCCGCAGCCGGGCCAGTGAGAAACTGCGCAGGCATTGACCAGAATGGACCATAACTTCCGCAGTGCCCCAAAGGGATCAGCGCCAGGGCAACAATGGCCACAACAGGCTGACGCGACACAGCGCAGCCGATAAGGCCCAAACTCATTACCATTAACGGCGCGGCGATGTGCCGAGCTCGTTCGCCGCTGCGATCGGAAAGGTAGCTGTTGAGCAACATGCCTGGGATGGTGACGGCACTTATGGCGCCGAGAACGAACCCTACGGCCAGGTCGCTGCTTCTGGTAAGTGACTTGATGATCAGCGGCGCCCAAAATGAGTAACCGTAGAACCCTGCTGCGACGAGAAGGAAAATAAGACCAAGCTTCCAGACTGTAAGGTCTGTCAAGGCTGCGCGAATGTGTTGCCTTTGCAGGCCGGTGTTTCGCTCCGCTGCGAGTTGATCGGTCAGCCACTCGCGTTCCGCGGGTGTCAACCATCGCGCCATTTCCGGCCGGTCGGTGAGATAAAAAAACACAGTTACGCCGAGTAAAACAGCCGGCGACCCTTCCAACAGGAACAACCATTGCCATCCCTTGAGGCCGCAAACGCCGTTCAACTCGAGCAGGGCGCCTGATAATGGCCCGCCAATGACGCCGGTGATGGGGACCGCCGTCATGAACGCCGCGATTGCCCGGGCGCGCCGTTTCGAGGGATACCAGAGACCGAGATAGTAAATGACGCCCGGAAAAAAACCGGCTTCGGCTGCGCCGAGCAGGAATCGCAACAGATAAAACATGAGGGGTGTCCGCACGAGCATCATGGCAGCCGAGATCAGGCCCCATGTTATCATGATGCGAGCGATCCACAGCCGGGCGCCTACCCGCTCCAGAATGAGGTTGCTCGGGATTTCCAACAGGCAGTAACCGAGGAAAAAGATGCCCGAGCCGATGCCAAACACCGCGGAACTGAATCGCAAATCCTCATTCATCTGCAAGGCTGCGAAGCCGACGTTTACGCGGTCCAGCCACGCAACGACGTAAAGCAAGAAAAGAAACGGGATCAGCCGCCAGGTCACCTTGCGCATGGTGGGTTCAAACAGGCGTCTGTCTGAGAAGGGCTGATCAGTGTTGTATCGAGCCGATCGCTCGCTGGAGTTTGTCATGTGGCAGACAACTTAGATGGTTCGCAGTTGCCGAAAAGGCTGAAAAAGTGACTTGCCAGCTCCTGGGATTTTTCGTTAAAACGCTCCGGGAGGTTCAATGACGTTTGCAAGAGTAACCACTGCATTGATGGCGTTCCTCGCCGGCGCCATGTCTGTTTCCCCAAGCGTGCCGATCATCGTTTCAGGAGGGGCTGGCAGGCGACCGGCGGGGAATCTGATTAACAAGGCCGAAGAACAGTTGAAAACTGGCGACGTAGCAGGCGCCAAGCGCAATGTCGATGCAGCGTTGCATATCGATCCGGAGTTCTGGCCTGCGCTTTACGTGCGTGCCAAAATTTACGCGATCCAAGGCCAGGCTCAGCTCGCCATTCAGGATTGTAACGAAGCGCTGCGAAAATATCCGGGTTTTGTTGATGCCGCAGTGCTGCGGGCCACGATCAATGCCGCAACCGGCAGATATGCGGAGGCATTAAAGGAATATAATTATCTGATCTCACTTCACCCAGCTACCGTTACTCTGGCCAGGGTGTTGAAGCAACGCGCATGGCTTCAGGCTACCTGCCCGAATCCATCATTTCGTAACGGCGCACAGGCGGTGAAGGATGCCAGGGCTGCCTGCAGCATGCTGCAATGGAAGGATGAGAACACCATCGACACGCTTGCCGCGGCCTGTGCCGAAGTCGGCGATTTTGATTCAGCCGTGCGCTACGCCAACCAGGCCCTGAGCATAAAGGGAATTGCTCCGTCCGATTCCAAACGTATTCAGCGACACCTGGAATTATTTCAACAGCGCAAGCCGATCCGCAGTTGACCCCCGAAAACATTCGGGGTTGATCGGTTGCGCGTGGGGCTGCGGCGGGGCCAAAGGAATGACGCGCGGTCGCAGCGAAGTTATACTGGGGCGTGCATCGCATCGTTTCGCTTCTGCCCGCTGGCACTGAGATCGCCGGAGCGCTTGGTTTAATTGACCAGATTGTCGGCGTTTCGCATGAGTGCGATTTTCCGCCCGGGGTTGACCAGCGTCCGCGCGTGACCCATTGTCCCATACACGGATCCAGCCTCACGGCGCGTCAGATGGATGAGTGGGTGCGGAGCGCGCTGCGCGAAAACGGCGCCATTTACACAATTGACGAACCGCTTCTGCGGCAATTGCGCCCCGACTTGATCCTCACCCAAAAGCTCTGCGACGTCTGTGCGGTGGGCTACGACACCGTTGCCAGGCTCGCCGAAACGCTGCCCGGTTCGCCGAAAGTGGTGAATCTCGATCCATCCAGCCTTGCCGAAATTTTTGGCGACATCCAGCGCGTAGCTGAGGTTTGCGATGTGCCGGACCGGGGACGCAAAGTGATCGCAAAATTGTCCGAGCGCGTTGAGAATGTGCGCGCCCGGACTGCGAAGATTGTCCGGCGACCGCGTTGTTTCCTGATGGAATGGGTGGACCCGCCGTTTTGCGCGGGGCATTGGGGACCGGAGCTGGTGGAGATTGCCGGCGGGATCGATCCGCTGGGTCGCAAACATCGCCCCTCTGTCGAGATCTCGTGGCGAGCGGTGCTTGATGCCGCGCCGGAGGTCATTGTGCTCGCCCTCTGCGGTTACGAACTCGATTGCGCGCAACGCGATTATCAGTTGCTCCGAGCATTTCCGGAGTTCGCTACTCTTCCTGCCGCGCAGCGGGGCCAAATTTACCTGGTGAACGCTAGCGCTTATTTCTCGCGGCCCGGGCCGCGCATTGTTGATAGTTTGGAAATTCTCGCCGGAATTCTGCATCCGGAAGTCTTTCCCGACTTCGTGTCCAGCGGGCCGGACGATTCGCGCGTAGTCCGCGTTGGATGAACCGGCACTGGGGGCGCTCGCCGGCCAGCGCAGCGAATTTTGCGTGAATCCCTGCAATCTCTGGATGAGCTTTGCCCATGCGAATCAGCGAGATGAACTGGATGATGGTAGAAGAATACCTCAAGCGGGACGATCGGGCAGTTCTGCCACTGGGGAGCACCGAACAACACGCTTACCTGAGCTTGAGCACGGACAGCATCCTTGCGGAACGTCTGGCTGTGGAAGCGGCCGAACCGCTCGGTGTACCGGTGTTTCCCGTTTTATCCTACGGGATCACGCCGTATTTTCTGGCCTTTGCCGGCACCATCACCTTGCGTGTCGCGACCTTCCTGTCGGTTCTGCGCGACATTCTCGACGCCATTGCCGCTCACGGGTTTCAACGAATCCTGATCGTCAACGGCCATGGCGGCAACGCCGCGGCACAGGGATTGGTAGGCGAATGGCTGGCCGACCATCCCGGCGTGCGAGTCAAGTTCCACAACTGGTGGAACGCGCCGAAAGTCTGGGCCCAGGTGACGGCCATCGATCCAGTCGCTTCGCATGCCTCGTGGATGGAAAATTTTCCCTGGACTCGCCTGGCAAATGTCGTCGCGCCTTCGCAACAAAAGCCGATGAGCGATTTGGAAAAAGTGCGCCGGCTCGATCCACAAGCGCTTCGGGAATATCTCAAAGACGGGAATTACGGCGGGCTGTACCAGCGCGGCGATGAAGAGATGATGAAAATCTGGCAGGCGGGCGTGGATGAAACGCGCGCGCTTTTGACCGATGGCTGGGACTAAGATTCGCCGCTCGCCTGACGGATGATCAAACGCTCAGGCGCCCACGCCCATGCGCGTTGCGTTCACGAATTCTTCGGTCTGATGATCAATCTGCCGGCCGCTGCGGCCGCGATTCTCGTGAATGTACAGCGCGCCACGGGGAACAGCGGTGACCGATGGCGGCGGCAAATTGATTTCGTATTTTACCGGTTGGCGATGATCGGCCAGTTGCAGTTCGGGATGATAGACGCTGTTAAATTTCCACAGCATTCGGATGAAATTGGTCTGGCCGCGCAACAATTGTCGGAGCACGATGCCCGCGCACTGGCGCAGCGCCGACCAGCCCAGATGCTTGTACGCGAGGATACGCTGAGTCTCGACCAGTTCCCTGTAGAACTCCGGCAGTGGCAGTTTCGTCGGCAACACCGCGTGCTGAATATCGAATAACCGATAGTCGCGGGTTGTGAGCCGCCGGGATTCCGTGTGCCAGGTCTCTGTGCCGGGGTAGGGGGTGTTGATGCTGATGTTAACCACTTCGGGGATTTCCAAACACCAATCACGCACCACGCGAAATCGTTCGCGATCCCAGGAGGGATCGGCGATGATGTTCACCGCCACGGTGATGTCCAGCGAACGCGCGTACTCAAGCGCCTCGAAGTTTTTGGAAAGCGTCACGCGTTTACGATAACGCTTCAATCCCTCTTCATCGATGGCTTCAAGACCGAGGAACATGTATTCCAGACCGAGACGTTTCCAAAATTTGAAGACCTCCTTGTTGCGCAACAGAACATCGCCGCGCGTCTCCAGGTAGTAACGCTTCTGGATCCCGCGACGGGCAATCGCTTCGCCAAGCGCCATGCCGTGCTCGGCCTGGATGAACGCCACGTCGTCCACGATGAAGATGCCCGGCTCCCGGATTTGCGCCAGTTCTTCCACGGCGCGCTCCGGCGTTTTGACGCGATAGTTGCGCCCGTAGAAAGTCCAGGCGCTGCAAAAGACGCAGTCCCATGGACAACCGCGGCTGAACTCGATAGACGCCGCCGGATCGAGTTCGCCAATGAAATACTTTCGGCGCCGCCGCGCCAGCTCTCGTGCGGGCAGCAAATCATCGAGCGATTTCACAAAAGCGGGGGGCGCCCCGCGTTGTTCCTTCGTGACGCAGCCTGGAACATTGTTCAGGTCGCGCCGACCGTTGGAGAGCGCATCGAGCAGGCCGGTAATGGCCGTTTCGCCTTCGCCCGTCAACACACAGTCCACTGCCCCCGCTGCATGCTGCAAAATTTCGTTCGGAATAAATGAAGCGCTGTGTCCTCCCACACAGATAAAGGCGTCCGGCAAAAGGGCGCGGGTATCGCGGGCCAGATCGATGATTTCAGGAACATTGGCCAGATAATTGCCCGAAAAGGCAATCACGTCCGGCCGCCATCGCAGCAGAAGGCGGAAAAATTTGGTTTGCGGTTCGCACTGCAAATCGATCAGGCGAACGGAATGGCCGGCCTGTTGCGCCGCGGCGGCAACCAGCTCGAGACCGAGCGGTTCGAGCCGCAGATAAATCTTCGAATACATCAGGCAGCTGGGATGAACCGCGAGAACTTTCATTTACCGATTACAATTACTGCTCTACCGGGGACATGCAATCCGTCGTTAGAAAAGCGGTCCGGCGTTGTTCGTCCGCTTGTTGAGCGAGACGAAAAGCGCGCCGCGCCGCTGAGCTACCCGGAATGACTCGCCGGCCGCAGTCGGATATTGATCTCCGAGCGGAGCGTGCGATGGACGGGACATCTGGCGGCAATATCCATCAGCCGGGCGTGCTGCTCCTCGGTCAATGGACCGCCCAAAGCTACTTCCGCTTCAATTCGGTCAAGCATTCCCTCTTTGGTCTCGCATTCTTCACAATCCTTCGCATAAATGCGCGAATACCGGAGCGACACTTCAATCGTTTCCAGTGGAAAGTTTTTCCGGCGGGCGTACCACCCGATGGTCATGGAGGTGCAGGCGCCAAGCGCGGCCAGCAAATAATCGTACGGGCCGGGCCCCGAATCGGTTCCCCCAGCGCTCTCGGGTTCATCTGCGAGTAGCCGGTGTTTGCCGACCACGATTTCCTGTTTGAAACCGCGCGCGTCGCCGCGCACGACGACGTCGGCCGGGTTGCTGCTCTGTTGCTTGGCCATTGCCGTTCAGGGACGCACGAGGCCGGCAAAGGCGTCCCAATATCGCCACAGTAAAAATAATTCCAGAATTGTTACGACCGCCGCTGGCGCAATGCCCTGGGGCGCCATCAAAATGTGAAAGAGCCAGATGTTTACAATGATGGCCCCCAGAATGGTCAGGCCCAGCGGAACGAACCGGCCAATCAAAAGCAGCAGACCGCCAACCACCTGCAACGCCCCGATCATGTGAACGTAGTGACTGACTACAAACGCGTGCAGATATTCGCCCGCTACTCCCTGCGGCGGTGATCCCATTGGAATGAAGTGCAGAAACGCGTTGGAACCGAACACGACAAAAATCAGCCCCAGAATAACGCGCGCAATAATGGTCACAATGTTCATGGGTCAAAATGGTGGAGTAATCCCGCTCGGATTCCAACTTTGAATTTGTGGCTTTGAGTCTGCCTAGCCTTCGGTCAGTTTCCAAATTGCTCGCAACGGGCCTTGCGCGCCATAGATGGGGTCGTTATCCGGGATGGGCAACGCGGCGATGTTCTGGTCCGCTTTTGGCCGTTCTCCGGGCAAACCTCTGAGCAAATCCCATTGGCGTCCGCCGGGATAAGCGCCTACCACTCCAAAGTCCGGACTGTTCCCGATGTTCTGGTGCACAACGCCTGCGGGAATGACAATCACATCGCCAGAACGCACCTCAACGTTTTTGCCGTGTTGCCCGCCAAGTCGCAAAACAGCGCTTCCCGAACAGACGCCCAGCACTTCGTGCGTCGTGCTGTGGTAATGGGCGAAAGGATAAACGCCGTTCCGCCAAGAATTGGTCCAATTGTTGCGGGCGAAACATTGTTCGAATATTGCCGCGGTATTCCTGGCGTCGGCGCGGATGGCCCGCCGATAGACAAGCAATGGCAGGCGGCTGTTTGGAAACAGGCCGTCGTCCTCAAAATAAAATTGCTCCGGCTGAACAAAATTGCTTTTGGAACTCATGAGCGCGCTTTCCGCCTGACATTACAGTCTTCGCAAGCTAGCGGCAGCCTGGTTCCCCCGTGTTTCATTGCCGTGTTACAGCGAGGCTCACTCGGGATCAGATGCCGCTTCATGTTTGCCGATCTTTGATTACCGAATGCCGAGTGACTCCAGCGTGGGCGCGTCAATTGTTCCAGTAACGCTCAGGTCGCGATCCTCCTGATAGTTCGCAAGCGCGGCCTCTGTTTGCTCGCCGGGCAATCCGTCAATGGCGCCCCGATAGTAGCCAAGCTGGGCAAGCTCGGATTGCACCGTGCTGACCAATTGATTGTCCAGGTATTGGCCCCAGGCGGCGTAGTAGGAGTTGTTTCGGTTTTCGCTCTGGTAATAATCGTACGGGTAATAGGCATTGTAGGAGTCGAAGGGGGAACCGTAGTCGTAGCCAGAGGGATAATCGTAAGCCCAATATGGATAGTAATCCCATGGGTAAAGGCCCCACCAGAAACCGTCGATAAACACGAATACGCGGTTGTGATGAAAGTGGGCGTGATGTTTGTCCCAATCGCGATGCCAGTTTGCCCCGTGCCGTTCGCTGGCGTGATGCTTGACGAAGGATTGCCTGTTTACAGGCGCAGCCTGGCTCCGATTCAATTGCGGGTTACGCACAGCCCGGTTGCGCGCAGCTCTTGAGCTCAACCGATTCGCCTGACGACCGGCGGTCGCTGCTCGCGCATTCAAGCCTGGCGCGTTCTGTCGCGCCAACGCGTCTGGCCGGTTGCGCACGGTCAAGTTTCTGACAGCAATCGGACGCGTGGAACGATAATCGCCCGCAAGCGAAGATCGCGACCTGATAGCGCCGACCGTAGAGCGGCCGGGATAGGATCGAGGCGCGCTGCTGATTCTGCCGGCAATTGCGCCGGCGGAATATGGAACATTGCCGCGGTAAACAGGCGCCGAACCGAAACCGGCTCCGTGGGAAGATGGCGCTGCGCGAGCGCCGCCGCTGAAACGGGCGCCACCGGCAAAACCGCCGAAGTGTGCGCCGCCGCCGCGCGGCGTTGCCCAAACCGGTTGAGCAAGCCCTATAAGAGCCACGCTCAGTATGCCAAATATTCTGTTTGTCTTCATGGCACAAACTCATTCCACAACCTTACGACAGCCATTGCGCGTCCGTGGGATTTTCCAATGCTCCCGAAGGGCTGCTTGTTGATCTCTCTTCGGAGAGATGAGGTTTGCGGCAGGCCGCGTTCCACTCTGTCTTCAGTGCGAGGCTTGGACGGGAAGATATTTTTGGATTGCGCCGAGCAACTCCACGAGATCGCTTGGCTTTGAAAGAAACGCGCGTTCTTGAGTGGGGCGCGCGGCGTTTGCCTCGGACTCGCTTGTCAGCGCGGGCAGAAAGAGAATGGGAATTTTGCGCAGGTCCGGATCGCCTTGCAATTGCGAGGCGCTTGCAGTGCCGGGGTTTTCGGGTGGCGCAACGTCGAGCAGGATCAGGTGCGGTTTGAATGTTCGGGCACTCTGGGACGCTTTGGCGGGATCGCTCTCCTCGAGCACAAGATACGGCCCCGTTTTTTCCAACAGAACCTTGATCAGCCGCGTGACCCCGGCGTCATTGGCGACAACCAGAATCCGCCCTTTGTCGTCACTTGGTGTGGCGCTGCGCGAAGCCGGCCAGGAGAAACTGGAGTCGCTTCCGCGGGGGAGAAAGTCTGCTTCGACTACTCTGTTCATATTTTGACGAGTGAATTTTACCGGCGCGGCTTACTGACTTGTCAGCCATGTCACAAGCCATGCTCCGAGGAATCCGATCACGAGCCCGATCAACGGACTGGCCACGGCGAACCAGAATGTGGCCGTTTCGCCTGGCGAGAACGTATCACGCTTCCGCGTGGCCGAAGGGTTGGGTGTGCTGTGATGCGGCGGCGAGTATTGGGCATCGAAAGATTGTGCGAGGCCAACACGATCCAGACGGTGAGTTCTCTTCATGAGACGCATTCAACTGCATCAACGATCGGTCGGCGATGGCGCATGTGTAAGATTTTGCGCTGCCCCGTAAGGATGGATGCACATTCCCTCTTTGGGATGAGGGCCGTTCAAACGGATGCAAGCCCGCCAGGCGCGAAGTCGATTGCAGCGCTACAAATACGAGGGATAGGCAGGTGTCCATTGGGCGGCAAGCATGCGGCGTCGAAGTTCCTCTCTGGGAATCAGCGGAGCGACGCCGTCCTTCTGCGCCTGCAACCCCACGGCAACTGCAATTTCCGCCGCTACTCTTCTGAGGTCCCTTAGCGGCGGGAGCAGAGGCGCAGAACGCTCCTTCAGGGCGGGCGAATTTTCGGCAAGCGCCCGCGCCGCCGCTCGCATCATCGTGTCAGTAACACGGCGCGCACGCGCCGTGACCGCGCCCAGGCCGACTGCCGGGAAAATATACACGTTGTTACATTGCGCGATGGCTGTCTTGCGGCCGGCATATTCCACCGGAGCAAAAGGCGACCCGGTCGCTACCAGTGCGCGTCCATCTGTCCAGCGAACCAAATCCTCCGGTTTGGCTTCCGACTTTGCAGTGGGATTGGACAGTGGAAAAATGATGGGTCGTTCGGTCTTGCGCGTCATGGCCCGGACAATCGGTTCCGAGAACGCGCCGCCCACCGTGGAGAGACCGATAAGAATCGTTGCGTTGATTTGGTCGATCACCTCGGCCAGCCCAATCTCTCCTTCACGTGTTCGCGGCCAGCCGGCGACACGGTCCTGGGGTTGCGCATAAGGCTTTTGTTCCGGAGTTAAATCCTGTCGGGCCGAATGCAGCAAACCTTTGACGTCAATGAGCCAGAAACGCTCCAGGGCTTCCCGCTCGCTCACCCCTTCTTCTTTCATTGCCTCGCGCAGCCCGTCGGCGACACCGATCCCTGCTGAACCCGCTCCCAGGATAACGATCTGCTGGTCTTTCAAATTTTTCCCGTTCACTTTGACTGCGCTCAAGATCGCGCCGAGCACAACCGCCGCTGTTCCCTGAATGTCGTCGTTGAATGTCAGCAACTGGTCGCGGTAACGATCGAGAAGGGGACGCGCATGTGGCGTGGCAAAATCTTCCCATTGCAGGCAGGTGTCGGGCAGCTGTCGTTTCATTACCTGCACGAATTGATCCACAAAATCGTAGTAGGCCTCGCCGGCGATGCGTTCATGTCGCCAGCCAAGGTACTCGGGGTCGTTAAGACATTCCCGGTTGTTGGTTCCCACATCCAGCACGATCGGTAGCGTTCGCTCCGGACGAATCCCGCCAATCAGCGTGTAAAGAGAAAGTTTGCCAATCGGGATGCCCAACCCGCCGGCGCCTTGATCGCCGATCCCCAGAATACGTTCGCCGTCTGTGACCACAATGACGTCCACGTTCAGGTTCGGGCGATTTTCCAAAAGTGTCGCGATGGCGTCGCGATGAGGATAGGAAACAAAGAGCCCGCGTGGCCGGCGATAAATGTGACTGAACTGCTCGCAGGCCAGAGCGACGGTGGGCGTGTAAACAATGGGGGTCATTTCTTCGATGTGATCGAGAAGCAGCCGGTAGAAAAGGACTTCGTTGGTGTCCTGCAGAGCGCGCAGGTAAATGTGCCGCTCAAGATCGCTGTCGGCGAGCTGGTAGGCTTCGTAGGCGCGCGCGGTTTGTTCCTCGAGGGTCTCCACATGTGGCGGCAGCAGGCCGTGCAATCCGAAAGCGGTGCGTTCGTCCTCGGTGAAAGCGGTTCCCTTGTTTAGCAAAGGCGTATCGAGTAAATCCATCCCGCGCGGGATTCGCGGCACGACCGTCTCGGCAACTCGATGCGCAATGGATTCCGACATGGTCACTCTCGTTGGTTGCTGAATGTCCTTTTCGAAAAGCGAAACCTCTCAGAGCTTTATCGGATTTCACCTCTCATCAAGAAGCAAAAAATCCAGCCGGATCCGCGACGCGACGCAGAGCCCCAAACTCGATTGCCCCAGCTTGCCTCGAAGCGGCAACGGGTGAACGCTGCTCTAAATATGCAAGCACATTTCCGAGCAGTGATCTTTGATCTCGATGGCGTGCTCGCCGATTCCGAGCCGTGGTGGACGCAGATCGACGCCAGGTTGCTCGCCGAGCACGGCGTGGTTTACGGGGGCGAACATCATCAAAAGGTGCTGGGCGTGAGTTACCGCGTGGCCGTGGAATTTTACAAGAAGGCGTTCAATCTCTCTGCATCGGTCGAGGAGCTGATGCGGCGACGCGGCGAAATCGCCGCGGAATTTTTTGCAAGCCGAGTGGGCCTGTTTCCCTGCGCGAAATCGGTCCTGGAACAGTTGCGCGGAATGAAGCCGCGCCTTGCCGTGGCGACGAGTTCTCTGAGTGCCTCGGCGCGTCCTTTCCTCGATCGGCATACGCTGACTCCGCTCTTCGACGCCATTGTTACGGGCGACGAGGTAGAGCGCGGCAAGCCGCATCCCGATATCTATCTGCGGGCGGCGCAAAAGCTGGGCGTGCCCGGCGAGGCGTGCCTTGTAATTGAAGACGCCCTTGCCGGTATCGTTGCCGCCAAAGCTGCAGGAATGCGTGTGGCTGCCATACCCGACACGCGTTTCGTTGATCCGCGCCAGTACGCGATTCAAGCCGACTGGGTCTTGGGCAGTCTCGCAGAACTCCCCGAGCTTATCCGCAAAGCAAATGCCGAAACCGGAAACGCCGTTTGAGCAATACTCGTTTGGAACAACAGCCTGTCAGAAACGCTCCGCGGCAAATACTGATTCCGGATCCGAGCCCGAGACTTTCCCTGCCGCGATCCAGCCGAATCGGCTGATCAGTGCTCCGACCAGAAACGAAATCGCCGCCGGCGGGACAAACCCGAAAAAGCGGAGAATGACCGCCAGCGGTCCGGTCAAAAGCTCGCCGGCGCGAACAAGCCACCCGGCGGCATGCTCGTGAAGAGCGCGGTCGGCTGCGCCACGTCTGTCGATCATCAGCCAAATCAAAAGCGCGGTCTCGACAGATGCAGCGAAAAACCCGATCGCGTTGAGCGCCGCAACGCGATGCCCCAGCAGCTCGAGCAGGGCCGCGGCCGACCCCAGCCCCGCGGCTCCAAAGTGAATCGGCAGAAATACTCGATGCAGAAACCACGCGGGTATTGCCGTCGCTCCGATCAGCACGCCCGTGTACGTGGCGAGCAACATTCCAAAAATAGCCGCGCCAAGCACGAATAGCCCGGCGGCGATGTGCAGAGCCAGTTCCGCCCATCCGCTCAACCAATGAAGCGCGCCAAGCTCGAGCGCGATGGCGCCGGGAACAATGCACATCCCGAACCCGGTAAGAATCCAGGCACCCATCGACATTGCCGACCGCGGCTTGAAAACCCGCAGCATATTGAGAAAAAGACGCGGACGCCCAAGATCGCTGATCAACAGAAGCGGAGAAAGCAGCGCGCTGATTGCCGCTACCCACATTGCTGTGCATGCGATTTCGGCGTGATGAAACCATATCGCTGCCAACGCAATGACCGCAGACATTCCGCCCGCGCCACCAACAAAAAAGTAAACTGGGATTTCCCACGTCCAGACCGGCGGTTTGAGCACCGGCTGTCCATAGTAACCGCTTTTGCGCCGGATCGGGCTGCCGGCGACATCTCCGCCACGGCCGGAGACAACACCTTTGGCCCGCGCTTCCTCACGCAGTTGTTCGAGACGTCGTTCGCTGGTCATGAGAATTTGGCGTCGCTCGCGCTTCGCGCGCTGTGGTCAGAACTGAGAATACGGAAGCGTTCTGCAGGGTGATCGCGACACGCTGGAAACATGCGCTGGCAGGCTGGCTGGCTTTGCGGGCTCATACAAATGCGAAAGCGCAACAGACGGCGATTAGCGCTCCGATTGCTGTCGCGATTGCCGAGACCCACGCGGACTGCAAATGGATCGTCGGCGCCTGCGGTTTCCGCGGCAGCCCGTAAGCTTCGGGCTCGCCCAAAATCAGAAAGAAAGCGTGAAGGCCGCGCACCGACGTTTGAACAGGATCGTAAAGTTGCGCGTCTGCGTAACCAGCCTGTTGCAATTGATTGAGGCGTTCCTTTGCGCGGGCGCGCAGCTCGTCCAGCGGGCCGAACAGGATCGATTCGGTCGGGCAGACCTTCGCGCACGCGGGAACGAGGCCGCTCTTCTGGCGATCGTAACAGAACGTGCATTTGAATGCGCCGCCGGCATCGGGCAGCGGTTCGGGTCGGCGATCGATTACGCCAAACGGGCAAGAGACGATGCAGTATCCGCAGCCGTTGCAGACATCGTTTTGCACAAGCACGGAGCCGACTTCTGTGCGTACGATCGCGCCGGTGGGGCACGCTTCGAGGCAGCCGGCCTCTTCGCAATGTTTGCAAACATCCGAAAGGAAAACCCATCGGAATGGATCTTCTCCGTCGTCCGATGAGCCGACAATCTGGCATCCCTTGGGCAGGTCCTGTTCGAGAAACAGGACGTGACGCCAGGTCGATGCTCCGAGCCGTCCCGTGTTGTCGTAGGAATTTCCGCTCCATACAAACCCGTCGTCGGGCACCTGGTTCCATTCCTTGCACGCCACTTCGCATGCTTTGCAACCGATGCAGACGGTCGGGTCAGTGAAAAAACCAACCGACACATTCTCCTGCACGTAATGATGCAAACGTTGGTTTGTGCTCTGTATGCCCTGTCCGATCATGGCTGTCCTTGCCCGCGACGCGCTGCGCCGGTGAGACGCGGGAGGTTTGGACCGGCTCGCTCACGGATGAAGAAATTTTTCGACGGAATTCCGGTCATGTTTTTCCCTGTCTGGCCAGACCGGTGGTGACACCGGTCGTCGGCGGCGCGCCGGGCGATGGTTGTTCAGGATGCAAATTCGCAGGTCCGCCTATTGGGAGGTATTTGCTGAGCCACTCGTCAAAAGCCGCTCCCCGGGGCAGCCTTCCGGGGACGATATTGCAGCAGGCGGCCTTGGCTTCCATGATGGTCACGTTCGGTTCGCCTGATATCGGCAGCAGATCGTTGGCCGCGTCGCCCCGTACTGCGCCGGCTGTCCCGAAATGGAACGGCAGCGCGACCTGGTGAATTTCTTTCCCATTGAGATGAAGCGGCCGCATCCGGCGGCTGACCAGGGCGCGTGCTTCGATGGCGCCGCGCAAATTCACAATGCAAATGTAATCGCCGTTGTTGACGCGAAGTTGGCGGGCTAGCTGGGGCGAAATCTCGGCAAACATCGCCGGTTGCAATTCCGCCAGATGCGGCAGGAACCGTGACATGCCGCCAGCGGTATGGTGTTCCGTCAGTCGATAGGTGGTTATCACAAAGGGAAAGCGCGGATCGCCAGGCGGCGCGAAGCGATTCTCCTCCCGTGTAAACCAGTTTACCGTCGGGTTTGTATCGCGGATGTAAAATTCGTTGCGCACCGGCGACTCCAGCGGCTCGTAATGGGTCGGGATCGGACCATCTTGTAAACCTTTGGCCACATACAACCAGCCCAGCCCGTCTTCGTGCAAAATGAACGGGCCGTCGCCGGGAACGGCATCCAGGCCGCTTTCGGTTCCGGTGGGCTTGAAGTGAGGCGGTTTGTCGATTGGGAAATCGGGCACATCTGCGCCGGTCCATCTGCCTTCTGCCGGATCCCACCAGACCAATCTTTTGCGTTCGCTCCACGGCGCGCCGTCGGGGCGGGCGCTGGCGCGGTTGTAGAGAATGCGCCGATCATTTGGCCAGGCGAAACCCCAGCCGTGGCCGAGATCGTCCCCGGCCTGGCGCCGCCGTGCTTTGTTTATCTTGTCCGGACCCAGGACGCCGGAGTAAATCCAGCCGCCGCACGCGGTCGATCCGTCTGCCTTCAAGTCATTGTAACTGGCGATCTGCCGACCGTGATGAGGATTGCCGTCGCGGTCGCGGCCGAAGAGCGTGCCGGCGCCGTTGGCAGCTTGTATCTCTGTTTGCCAGCCGTTAATTTCGGCCAGCACAGCTTCCATTTTTGGATCGCCCAACTCGTCCTCTGGATACCACCAGTCAAGCGCACGCAATGGTTCATCCATCGGGTCGTCTGATTGATTTGCTTTTGCTTTCAAGCGCAAAGCCAGTTGATGCACAAACCACGCGTCCGAGCGCGCGTCGCCGGGTGGATCCACGGCTTTTTCGCGCCATTGCAACAGACGCTGCGTATTGGTGAAGGCCCCTTCCTTCTCTGCATAACTGGCGGCAGGGAACTGGAAGACTTCCGTTTCTATCTCTTCGGTTCGTAATTCGCCGCGCTCGATCTCGGGGGAATCGCGCCAGAAAGTGGCGGCTTCGATTTCCACCATGTCGCGCACCACGAGCCATTTCAATTTCGCGAGCGCCTTGCGTTGCAACCGAGCATTTGGCGCAGCGACGGCTGGGTTTTGTCCCATGATGAACATCCCCTCCATTTTTCCGTTCAGCATGTCGTAGAGATACTCGAAGAAGGAATGGTTGCCGGTGATCTTTGGCACCCACTGGTAACCGAAGTTGTTCTGCGGTGTGGCGTTTCTGCCGTAGTAAGCCTTTAAGAGGCTAATGAAATAGGCTGGATAGTTGTGCCAAAGCCCGGTGGGCCTTGTGTTATGGGCCAGGTACTGCTGCAAGGTCTCTTCGGTGCCATCGCCGCGCGGCATGCTCAGGTAACCGGGCAGAATGTCGTAAAGGGTTGGAATGTCGGTTGAACCCTGGATCGAAGCGTGGCCGCGCAATGCCAGAATGCCGCCGCCCGGCCGCCCGATGTTTCCGAGCAAGAGTTGCAAGATCGAGGCCGTGCGAATGATCTGAACGCCTTTGGAGTGTTGCGTCCAGCCGACGGCGTAGCAGATCGCCGCCGTCTTGTCGGGACCTGACGCCGCAACCAGCGCGTTTGCTACCTTATAAAACAAAGCCGGTGGAATGCCACAGACTCTTTCCACCATCTCGGGCGTGTACCGCGCGAAATGGCGTTTTAGCACCTGAAAAACACAGCGCGGATGTTGCAAGGTCAAATCGCGTTTGGGAAAGCTGAGCTGGTCGGCGCCTTCGTACAGCCAGCTGGTATGGTCGTAGCTTCGGCGCTCGGGGTCGAAGCCGGAAAAAATCCCCGTGGCACCTTCTTCGGCGTCGCGAAAATCTTCGCGCAGAATGCACGAGGCGTTGGTGTAATGCGCGACGTAATCGTGGAAAAACAGGTTGTTATCCATGACGTGTCGGATCAGGCCGCCCAGGAAGGCGATGTCGCTCCCGGCCCGGATGGGCGCCCATATGTCTGCCAGCGCACTGGTGCGGGAAAATCGTGGATCAACATGGATGATGGTCGCGCCGCGTTCCTTCGCCATTATCACCCAGCGGAAACCGACCGGATGCGCTTCGGCCATTGAGGAACCCTGGATTAAAATACAATCGGCATTGGCCAGATCCTGTTGCGCGGTTGTCGCTCCGCCGCGGCCAAACGAGGCGCCCAGACCGGGCACCGTGCTGCTGTGTCATATCCGTGCCTGGTTGGATACGCACACCATTCCCAGGCCCAGAGTAAACAGTTTCCGGATGAGGTAGTTTTCCTCGTTATCAAGGGTCGCCCCGCCCAGATGACAGATCGCTGTGGTGTGATTGACGGTGACGCCATTCTGTTTGTGCACAAACGTGCGTTTGCGCGATTCCCACACGCGCTCGGCCACCATATCCATGGCGCGCTCCAGCGGAATCTCCTGCCACTGCTTGGCGCGCGGCGCTCGGTATTTCACTTTGGTTTCCCGCCGCGAATGTGTCAGCAACTGGTATGAAGCTGCGCCCTTGGGACAAAGGTTTCCCTGGTTAATCGGCGATTGCGGATCGCCCTCGATCGAAATCAATTTGCCGTCTCTGTAGAAAATGAGCTGCCCGCAGCCAACGCCGCAGTAGGGACAAATCGAGCGAGCCGCCTGCGCGCCATCGATGCGGGCCCGCATGGCGCGCGTTTTTTCCGACATTGCTTCCAACCCCGTGCCGTCTTTTCGGTCGCGAATTTGCCGGATCAGCGGCCATTTGGCGAGAAAGCCGATCATAAATTGCAGTCTTATTTCCCTTCGCGACACGCAGCTTACTTTGCTTTTTTTCAGCGACGCAAGTCAGAAAAATCGGCGTCCGAACGGGCAAACCGATATGCGAATGCCTGGTTTGCGGAGAAAGCCTCCCGCAGAGCACAAAAACCATTGACGCCGCGGTAGGCCGCCAAATAGAAGGGGAATTATCCATGTCTTTTTCGAGGTCGATAACACGGGCGGCAGTTACCGGTTTGGTTACGTCGAGTTCACTCTGCGCGTCAGCCATCGCCCAAACTTCTTCTGAGGCGGCGCGGATTGAAAGGCTCGAGCGGGCGGTGGAATTGCTGGAAAAACAAAACGCGGAGTTGCGGGCGGAGATCAACAGCTTGAAAGCGAAACAGGCATCTTCTTCCTCGGAAAACAAAACGAAAACTAAGATTAGCTACGACGGGAAACGCTACGTCGAGAAAGCGGTGGAGGAGAAACCGCCGGCTTACGTGCGACAGCGCGGTCCGGAGCTGAAACTAGTGCTGGGCGGCTACATTCAGATGAACTTTGAGGATGGCGATGTCTCGGCGTTCGAGGGGAGTTTTGGTCAGCGCGCCCTGAAGGACCGGTTCCGGATCCGTCGGGCACGCCTTAACCTGACTGGCGAGTTTGCCGAGCAATTCGATTTCAAAGTTGAAGGCGACTTTGGTCAGGGCGATGGACTGAACTCGAATCGCACCGCGTTTTCGGCTACGGATATTTTTATCAACTGGCATCAATTCCCCGAAGCCCAGTTCAAACTCGGCCAGTGGAAGGCGCCGTTCGGTTTGGAACAGCTCACGCCAGATCCCACACTCATCATCATCGAACGCAGCTTGCCTACGGGCGCGATTACGCCCGATCGACAAATTGGAGCGCAGCTTTGGGGCAAACCGTTCGCCGGTCTCTGGCCCGACCAAACAGACTTGTTGACGTATTACGTTGGCATTTTTAAGGGGAACGGGCGCAACGTCACCATCAACGACAATAATAACTTCATGTACGTGGCGCGGCTGGAATCCACTCTTTTCAAGAGCGATAAGGGGAGCGGGGCGTATCTGAAACTCGGGGCGGACATTCTGAACAGTCGCGACGACGCCGGAACAAACATCTCGCCGACCTCGAACCTGCTGGTCAATTCCGATGGGTCACTCTCGCCCTTTGTGTTGCCGAGTCCCGATGAGCGAACCGCCTGGAGCGCCGACGCCTGGTTAAGGCTGGGATCTTTTGATTTGATTGGCGAATTTCTTCAGGAGCGAGTCCGACCACGCGCGGTGAATGGCGCGCCTCCGGCGTTTGCCCGTTTTACGACAGACGGCTATTATGTTACAGCGGCGTATTTCCTCATCCCAAAGAAGCTGCAACTGGCGGCGCAATGGCAGCATCTCAATCCCGGTCAAAAAGCCAATGACGGCCTATCGTCTATTACCGGAGGCCTCAATTACTACATTCACGGCGATGACCTGAAACTAATGGTTAACTACATTCATACCTGGTCGGACTTTCGCGAAGCCAATCCGGAACTGGGCAGCGATCAATTCGACGAAGTTATCGGCCGCATGCAACTGATGTTCTAAGTCGCATCGACGAGCTTTGGTTTTGCGTTTCTATCCGGCGGCGGAGATATCTCCCGGCTATCGGTCCAGGTCGATCCAGACGGCTGCGTGATCGCTGGAGACGCGTCGCCCTTCTGCCATCGCCGTGGCGCGGCTGAAGAGATTCTCAATGTGGTATGTGGCAACGCGCACGGGAATAGGCCAGGTCTGGCAGGCGTTGTCGAGAGTAGGCAGTTGGTGCCGCGCGGGCTACAACAAAAGCGAGGGTCTGGCGCGTTGGCGGCGTCTTGCCATGTCCGAACCGGCGGGTTGCATCAAATCCATCAAAGCCGCCGTGGGCGCCTTCTTTGATGAACGCTCCGATCTCATTCCTACGCTGGAGCCTCAAATGTGCCCGGGCTGTAGGGTGTGGCGCGCCACTCGGGTTTTCGCTGCTTTGTGGCTTTGGCAAGCGCGTGGCGCACGCCTTCCGCGTTCAGGTCAGTGGTATAGACCGGGGTGCCAGGTTGTTGCCGCCACGACTCATCCAAGCCGCCGGCATCGACGCCGTCAAACCCCAGTTCATCAAGCAGACGCAACACGATTGCCTTGGCTGCAGGATCGTCACCCGCTACCGGCAGAGCAATGCGCCGCGCGTCGCCCCTGGGGCGCCCGAGCTTGTCGAGATGTTCGGCGTAGATGTTATTAAAAGCTTTAACGACCGGGTGGCCAAGCTGCTTTTCCACCCAGCGACTCTCGACCATGCCGTTTTCAATGTCGTCAATGCGGCCATCGCGCTGTTGGGGGTAATAGTTGTTGGTGTCCACCACAACGACTTCCTTTGGAACGCCGGCAAACAGAGCTTTTGGCAGGGAAGGAATCTTCTTCATGGGAATCGTTACGATGACTACCTCGCCGCTGCGGGCTGCTTGCTCGACAGTGACAGGCGTCGCTCCCGTTTCGGCTGCGAGCTCGCCCAGAGTCTGTGGTCCCCGGGAATTGGCTACAAAGACCTTGTGTCCGAGCGCGCTGAACCGTCGCGTCAGCGTGCCTCCAATGTTACCTGCCCCAATGATTGCGATTTTCATTTGATCCTTCGTTCCATCCATATTTTTAATCTGCGATAAAGATCGGTTGTTTATGCGCCGGTTTCCATCGCGCTGGCGGGAGATTTCTTGCTATACCAAAAGAGGTAAATCCGAATGAGGTCGCAACGGTGAGCGGGAATCATCCGGTTGCAGCGTCAAACAACGGAACGCGGTTTGATGGGAGAAGCCAGCCCCAGCAATTCCATCAGCCGGGATTCGTAAGCTTCGCACATGGGACAGTGGCCATCAGGCTGAATCCATTCGGGATGTTCTCTGCGCAGGGCATCGTGGATTTGGTGCTGAAGCTGAAGGTAAGGCTGCAATTCTTCCGGCGTCAGAGCCGTCAGGGAAGCGCTCGTATTCATGGTCAAAAAACCATGAGCGACTTGCAGCCGGCGGCCAGTGCACGTGCGTGGGATTTTACATTACCCCCAGCAGGGTGTTTGATTCTCCCTCTTTCGAGATAGCCGACAGTTACACGTGGGCGCAGACCTGGCGGGCTCAAGGCAGCAAAGGATGGTGAGCAGCACCTGATCCAATTCCGAGCGGGCGATATTAGCGTGCACGTTTTCTTTTTTTGCCGCGACAGATCGTGGGCCCTCCTCGTGCGGCAGGGCGTTTGTGCTAGCGGGCAGGCTCGTCGGGAGGGGTGCGTCCTTCGGGGGTCAGGGGAACCTGCCGGGGTGCGAGGGTCTGTTTGCGCGCGGCAAAAAGTCGCTCAACGACGTAAAAGGTCACCGGAATAAAGAAGATGGCGATGAGGGATGCGGCTATCATGCCGCCGATGACGGTGGTGCCCATAATCCGCCGGCTTACTGCGCCCGAACCAGAAGCGAGCCACAGCGGGACGCAGCCGAAGATGAAAGCGAACGAGGTCATCAGGATCGGTCGCAGTCGGAGGCGCGCGCCCTCAATCGCTGCATCGATGATCGATTTGCCTTTTTCGTATTCGTATTTCGCAAATTCTACAATGAGGATGGCATTTTTTGCCGATAACCCAATCAACATGATCAAGCCGATCTGGGCAAAAACATTGTTTTGCATCTGCCGCAAAAACAGCGCCGCAAAAGCGCCAAAGACAGCGATGGGCGTGCCCAACAGCACGCTGAATGGCAAGGACCAGCTTTCGTAGAGCGCCGCGAGGATAAGGAAGACAAAAAGTAACGACAAACCAAAGATGGCCGAGGCTGGAACGCCCTGCTGAGCTTTCTTTTCCTGGAAAGACATGCCCAGGTAATCATAGCCCATTTCGCGCGGCATGGTTTGCCGAAAGGTTTCTTCAAGGGCCTTGATGGCCTGATTGGAGCTGTAGCCCGGGGCAGCGGCGCCGTTGATCTGGGCGCAGCGATACTCGTTGTATCGCATGGTGAACTCTGGACCTGTGATCTGTTGAATGGTTGTTATCGCGTCGAGAGGCACGCTTTGGTTGTTGGAATTGCGCACATAAAACTGGCCGACGTTGCTGGCATCGGTGCGGTAATCGCCTTCCGCCTCGATATAGACCTGCCACTGACGTCCGAAACGGTTGAAGTAGTTGACAAAGAATCCTCCCATAAAGGTCTGAAGCGTCTGGTAAACCTGGCCAAGATCGATTCCCTGTTTCAGCACCTTATCCCGATCGACATTTACGAAGATCTGCGGGACGGAAGGCAGGAAGGTGGTGGTGAGCTGCGCGATCTCGGGGCGTTTGCGCGCCGCTACCAGGAAAGTGTTGAGGTTCCTGGACAGAAAGTCGATGTTTTTTCCGGCCCGATCTTCCAGTACAAAAGTGAAACCACCGGACGTGCCGATCCCAGGGATGGCCGGTGGCGGAAAGGAAAAGGCGATGCCGTCGGTGATATTGGCCAGTTCCTTGTTGAGCCTGGCTCGGATCGCCTGGTATTGCTCCTCAGGTTTCCTGCGTTTGTCCCATTCTTCAAGCGTTACAAAAAAGAATGCGTTATAAGTGGTTTGCACGAGGCTCAACAGGCTGAAACCAACGACACTGGTTGTGTACTTAACGCCCGGCACATTGGCGAGAATGTTCTCGATTTTTCTCGCCGCTTGGTCGGTGCGCTCAAGCGACGCGGCGCTGGGCAACTGCAGCGCTATGTAAACATATCCCTGGTCTTCCTCGGGCAGAAACGCGCCGGGCAATCTGCTTCCAAAAAGAACGGCCCCGAGGGCAAACAGCAGGAGCAAGATCAGGCTCAGGGCGCTTTTGCGAATCGCCAGATGCGACAAACTAATGTAGCCGCGCGTCGCGTTTCCAAAGGAGCGGTTGAACTGCCCGAAGAACCAGCGAAGCGGCCCGCGGGCTGGCTGCTTCGGGCGAAGGAGCAAAGCAGCCAGAGCCGGGCTTAAGGAGAGGGCGTTGAACGCGGAAAAGAGTACCGAAATTGCGATCGTCAGAGCAAACTGCTGGTACAGTCGGCCGGTGATGCCCGGGATGAAAGCTGTGGGCACAAACACCGCCGAGAGCACCATGGCGATGCCAATCACCGGACCTGAGACCTCGCGCATTGCCTGGAGCGTTGCGTCGCGCGGGGACATGCCTTCCTCAATATGCCGTTCCACCGCTTCCACGACCACAATGGCGTCATCCACTACGAGCCCAATGGCCAAAACAAGACCAAAAAGCGAGAGGGTGTTGATGGAAAACCCAAAGAGGGGAAAGAGCATGAAGATGCCAATCAGCGACACCGGCACCGCGCACAAGGGGATCAGAGTAGCTCGCCAGCCCTGCAAAAAGATGAAGACCACGAGGACAACCAGCCCGAGCGCCTCGAACAAAGTCTTTACGATCTCGCGCATGCCTTCGGTGACCGCCACCGTTTGATCCAGCGAGATGGCATATTCCATGTCGGCAGGGAACCGCTGCATCGCTTCGTTCATCAGTTTCCTTACGCCTTGCGCCGCCTTGATGGCGTTCGTCCCGGGAAGCTGGTAAAGAGCGAGAATGGCAGAAGGCTTCCCGTTGAGTCGTCCCTTGAGATTGTAGGTTTGAGCGCCAAGATCGACCCGCGCAATGTCTTTCACCCGCACCAGCGAGCCGTCTGGATTTGCGCGAATGACGATGTTTCCAAACTCTTCGGGCGTTCCGAGCCGTCCCTGGGCGCGCACCGTGTAGGTAAACTGCTGACCCTTGGGGATGGGCTCGCTCCCAATCTGACCCGCTGGGTTTACCGTGTTTTGTTCCTGGACGGCATTGATGATGTCCGGAACCGTTATGCCGAGCTGCGCCAGTTGATCGGGCCTGACCCACAGGCGCATGGCGTACTGCCCGGCGCCAAACACCTGCACATTGGAAATGCCCGGCACGCGCGTCAGTTGATCGACCAGATTGATGTAGGCGTAATTGGCCAGAAAAATGTTGTCGTAAGTTTGATTGGGCGAATACAGCGCGATCAGCATCAGGGGCGCGGTGGTCGATTTCTGCACGGTCACGCCGTAGTTGTTGACGTCGGCTGGCAATTGCGATTGAGCCTGTGAGACGCGCAGTTGCGAAAGGATCTGATCGATATTCGGATTGGTGGCCACATCGAAGTTGATCATCATCCGCAGGTCGCCGGTGCTGGCGTTGATCGAGTACATGTAGTTCATGTTATCCACCCCGCTCATCTGCTGCTCGATGGGGGCGGCCACTGATTGTTCGACAGTGAGCGCGTCGGCGCCTGTGAAGCGCGTTCGCACCTGAATCTCCGGCGGAACAATGTTGGGGTACTGCGCCACCGGCAGCGCCAGCATGCAGACGCCGCCGATCAGCGTCATCAGAATCGCGATGACGATGGCAACGATGGGTCTATCGACGAAAAACTTCGACACGAGAAATGTGAGTTATTTCTTCGGATCCGCGGCCAGCGGCGTGGCCGTTGGTTGCGGCGGGGTCCACGGTTTTGTTACAACGGCGGCGCCATTCTGGACCTTTTGTGTGCCCTGCACGATCACCTTTTCGCCAGGTTTCAGGCCATCGGTGATTTCCCACCAGTCGCCAAAGCGGTCGCCGACGGTCACCGGTCGAATGGTTACCCTGTTATTTTCATCAACAACCGCTACCTGGTAATTGCCCTGTAACTCGGCGACCGCTTCCTGCGGCACAACCAGCGCTCCTTTCTTAATCTCGGAGACGAAGCGGACCCGTCCGAACTGCCCGGGACGGAGCAGATTTCCCGGGTTTGGGAAAAGGACTTCGTAACGAATTGAGCCGGTTCTCAGATCCAGGTTGCGATCCGCAGCGTAGAACGTTCCCTTGTGGGGATATAGCTGTCCGTTACTGAGGATCAACTCGAACTCCAGCTTGCTCAGATATCTTGCGCGCTCCTCGGCGTCAGGGTGGCGCATGATGAAATCTGTATAAGCCTGTTCACCGGCGCTGACCACGGCTTTGATGGGATCGATTTGAGAAATGGTGGTAAGCGGCCCGGTGTTCGGGCCGACCAGGTCGCCCACTTGCGCCGTCGCAAACCCGGCCAGGCCGTCGATAGGCGCGGTGATCTTTGTATAGCCGAGATTTAGTTCGGCTTGTTGGACGGCGGCCTCGGCGGCCTGCGTTTCAGCCCTTGCCGCAGCGGCAGCTTGCACGGCCGTGTCCCGTTCCTGCGCGCTGATGACGTTGTTTTTGAAAAGCTCCAGCGCGCGTTTCTCGTCTTCGTCGGTCTTCAATTGTGTGGCCTGCGCCTTGGCAAGAGTTGCCCTGGCCTGGGCCAGCGCTGCCTCGAATGGGCGCGGATCGATCTGAAAAAGCAGATCGCCCTTCTTGACGATGCTTCCTTCGGTGTAATTGCGCGAAATAATGTAGCCGGTTACCTGTGCGTTAATGGTGGCGTTGATCAAGCCGTCGAGAGTCGCCACGCGTTCCTTCACAACGGGAACGTCCCGGCGGCTAACGGTTGTGACCAGCACTTCCGGCGCGTCCGGAGCGGGCTGCTCCGGTTTTCGGGAACAACTGGCAAAGATCGAGGCGCAAAGGAAAAGCGCGCTGAGAACGACGCCAAGTTTCATTGCATTCATTATGGCGCAACGCGCCTGAGGCTGTCGAGCATGGCGCCTTAAGGCGCGGCGAATTGTGTCCGCACACAGCACAGGGCCAGCAACAGGGCTTTTGCAGCGAGAATCACGGTTCACGGTTTCTAAGAGCTTTTTCAATTCGCGGATCGGGAATTAACCACAACAACGCAACCACTACATACAATGCGGCAGCTATCCAGGAGCGAATAAACGCCAGCGGAACCGCAGCCAGATAGAGCAGGGGAGAAACCTTGCCTTTCCAATCTCTGCCAATCGCCAGCGCCAGCAGCGATTCGCGGCCCTGCCGGGCGATGATGGCGCGCTCAAGAATGTAATAGGCGGCAGCCGCCATGAGCAGCACAAAGCCGTACACAGCGGTGGGGAGCGAGGCCAGCTGGTTTTCACCCATCCAGGCGGTGGTAAAAGGAAAGAGTGACAGCCAGAACAAAAGGTGAAGGTTAGCCCACAAAATAGCGCCGCTGACTTCTTCGGTCGCCTGGAACAAGTGATGGTGGTTGTTCCAGTAAATCCCCAGATAGATAAAACTTAAGACGTAGCTTGAGAATGCCGGCAACACCGGTTTCAACGCCCCGAGTTCTGCGCCATGAGGCACTTTCATCTCGAGCACCATGATGGTGATAATAATTGCGAGCACTCCATCGCTGAATGCCTCGAGCCGAGTCGATTTCATCGGCGAATGTTATCTGTAAGGGCAGAAGAAACCATTGGCGTTCTCATCTCTTGTTTGTCCAAAGGTTTGAGGAAGCAACGACGTTATGTGCTTGTTCACTTTATGGCAATCTGCCAGTTGCGACCTTCCCAGCGCTGTTCGCGTTTCCAAAAGAGAGTGAACGCGAATACGGAATCGGCCGGCCAGCTCGCAGTTGGAAAATCTGCGAACCACAAATTGAGTTCGCGCTGCGGCATTGCGGGTCGTTGTTCGCTTCGTTGCCAGCCGTCAATGGTCCATACCACGGTCGCTTCCTCTGCCAGAATGAGCCGCAAAATTTTGCCGTGCACGACGCGACGGAGAGGGTGGCGCAAGCTCCAGATTTCGTACGCGCTCTGGACCGGGTTTGCCACATAGCGCTGATATGCCGGCTCGACGCGATCGAAGCAGACGCCGTCGTGGCAGCTGCGCACCAGCGACACGTACTCAGCGTGCGACCAACACAGCGGCATCGCCGCGCCGGTAGGGCAGCCGCGTTTCAATCGGGAGTGCGGCAGGTCGGGGCCATCCCAAACCTGTTCTGTAATCATGCCGCCCTGATTCGAAAAATTCTCCATCGCCTTGATAAATGGCCTGGGATCGCGCCCGGCGGCCAGCTCGTAATGGCCGCGTTCGCCGGTCAGGATAGGCCAGCAACGGCCCACGCCTGTGCCGTCGTAAGCGCTGCCATCGTCCTTTTGCCCGTAGCCATCATGATTGTAGCGGCGCCAGCCGGGGCCCTGAGGGAGGTCATGTTTCAAGATCCGGTCGATGACTTCAATCGAGTCCCGCACCAGCGAATCATTCGGATCCCGAATCCCAAACCGAACCAGATGCAAAAAGTCGCCACTGACAACATTGCGCGCGGGATGCAGGCCGCCGCCGTTGGCGATTTGAATCATGGTCTCGTTTGGGTCGGCATGCGGATCGGGCTCGTCTGGGCTGGTTGGGTTGATGCGGATGTAATGCCGGCGAATTCCTTCCACAAGTTCGCCCTGTGTTGTGACCGTCCATTCTTCGACGTGGGCCGCCAGCCAATCGGCGTACGCAAAGATAAAGTCTGCGGTGTCCGTCAGGTTTAGTTCGTTGGCCCATTCCGCCGCGCACACGAGCGCCGCTATGGCCACCGCCAGGGTCGAAGGCGAATACCCGGCATTTTCTTCCCAGCGGTCCTGGCTGGTCACCGGACCGTGCAGGATCAGACGCGTTGCTCCGCGCGCAATCATGGCCCGGGGGCTGAACAAGCCCAGCGCATCTTGCGTTCCCGGACAAGTGGTCACCGCGAATTTGTGCAATCGCCATGCCAGCAGAATGGGGCAGGCGACTTGGTCAAGCTGTAACCCGGACCAGTAAGCGGTGCCGTCGATCCAACTGTTTTGCGGAAAACTGCCATCCGGGCGCTGGATGGCTGCCAGCCAGATCAAGGCTCGCAACGGCGTGCCGATCTGCCCCGTAGCCAGCAGCGCTTTTGCGCTATGCACCAGGTCGCGCGTCCACACCAGGTGATAACCGCCCAAGTCCTGGTCGCCTTTGGTTTCACCCCAGGGAATACTCATCGACGCGACGATCGCGCCTTGGAAAACCTTGTCCTCGTGCGCCAGCAACACGCATCGGCTCAACCGATAAATCCCGCCCCCGTCGGAAGTGTCGCCGCTGAAATCGAAACTTGGATTTACAACTGCCCGCTGCCATTGGCGAATATAGGCCGCGCGTTTTACCTCGAATGGCTCGGCCAGCGATTGGAACAGCTTGGTCGCCGCGCTCTGATAACTCCGGCCAAACGCAATGGCGATCTCGAATTTGCCGTCAGCCGGCAGGTCGATTTCGCCGGTGAGCGCGATGTTGCCTCTTTCGGCTGCCCGAAATTCCCAGTCCATTTTAAAGTTGTGCATCAGGTCCTGCCACCCGTCGCTGGAGCCGACATAGCCAACCGAGCGGCGGGCGAAACCGCTTCCGCAGGCCATGAGCAGATGCACGTTCTGCCGCTGGGCGTGCAGCAGCCTCTGATCACCGATTTCTGTACACCAGCCCGAGTTGTCTCGTCCAAACCCGGCAAGGTGCGGCGCCAGCAACGCATAAAGGCGCAACTTCCCGCGCAACGATTTATCAAACACTTCCAGTTTCGTATTCACCAGAAGGACCGAACGATGCGGATCGGTGAGCACATCCTTCACCAAACGGTAGCGGCCGCCCGGTTCGCTGTTGGTCAGACGATAAAGAAGACAATCCCGCTCCGGATATTCGATGGTGTGCAAAAGGTCGCGCTTTTCCTCGTGACAAAACGTTTGACCGTCGCTGATGAGAAACTGAAAGTCGCGCGTGTTTGGCTGGTCCACGTGCGGATAATAAATCTCATTGACGATGCCGTGGCTCAAAGTGAACCAGACCCGGCAACTGGTATGATAGGCCGTGCCCACGCCTTCCTTGTCGCTGGAGGTCCAGCGCGGCTCAATCCCGGGCGCGCCAAATGCAACTGAATTTTCCGAAGCGTCCATGTGCGAGCCTTAACCGCTCCCGCGCCAAACGGCAACACTGGAAATTGGCCACCGCCGGCGCGCACAGGCGGTGAGTCGGCTGCCGTTCTCATCATAGTTGAACGCCGTGAAGGGCCAGAGTCACACGGCAGCGGAAGGTTGGCCTGCGCACGTCGCCTGGCCAGCAGTGCCACGGATTGTTAAAACCACTTGCGATCTGGCTTTCCATCCCTCGAGGTGGGCGCCAACTTGTTGAAGGCCGGATGTGAGCTTTTCGATACAAGCTTGCTGCTGTTCGAAGCGTTTACCATGCAAAGCGAGCGAAGACTGTAGCTCGGCAATAACAGCTGCCTGCTCCTCGATCTGGCGCGCCTGTTCTTGAACTTTCTTGTGTTCCTTGAGAAATTCGTTGAGCAACATGGAACGATCCGATTAAACCGATGCGAATACAGCAGGCGATGCGAAGGCCGCCATTGAATCCGGACGAACCAGAGCATTTCCATGGCGAACTTGCTTCGGGGGCTTTTGCGGATTAAGCGTGCTTGAGAAATATGTCTCGATCCGCGTCAGCTTCGGCGAATGAAATCTTGCGGGCTCATTGCGCGGCGATTGCAAAGGAGGAAGCGGCGCTGCGCGAGGGCGGAGGCAAAGCCGGTCACGAACGGCAGCGGAAGATGGGTCGCTTGCCCGTGCGTGAGCGGCTCGGCATTTTGCTCGACAAGGGCGCGCCATTTTTCGAGATCGGTCTGTGGGCAGCTTACAAAATGTACGAGCAATGGGGCAAAATCCCGGCAGCCGGCGTCGTAGTGGGCATCGGCGACGTGGAAGGGGTGCCCTGCATGATCGTTGCCAACGATGCCACTGTGAAAGCCGGCGCGTTCTTCCCGCAAACAGTTAAGAAGGTGCTGCGCGCCCAGCGTATCGCCTTTGAATGTTCGCTTCCCATTATCTACCTCGTCGATTCCGCCGGCGTATTCCTGCCGATGCAGGATGAAATTTTCCCGGATGAAGACGATTTCGGCCGAATCTTTCGCAATAACTCCGTGCTTTCTGCGGCGGGCATCCCGCAGTTTGCCGCGATCATGGGTAACTGCGTTGCAGGCGGAGCTTATCTGCCTGTGTTATGTGACAAGATTCTGATGACCGAAGGCAGCGGTTTATATCTGGCCGGGCCTTCCCTGGTCAAAGCGGCCATAGGCCAGGTAGTAGATGCCGAGGAACTGGGCGGCGCGCGGATGCACGCGGAGATCAGCGGGACGGTGGACTTTTTCGAAAAAAACGACCCCTCTTGTTTAAAGCGGCTTCGTTCTCTGGTAAGCCTTTTGCCGGAAGCCTCTGGCGCGTGCAATCGACCTGGGGCCCAGGGTTCAAAGCCAGCCAAGGATCCCGACAGCGTTTATGACCTGATCAGCTTCGATGGGCAAAAGCAGTATGACGCGCGCGACCTGTTGGCTAGTGTTATTGATCGGGATTCCATGGCCGAATACAAGGCTGACTATGGCAAGACCCTTGTGACTGCCTATGCCCGTGTGGGAGGAAAACCTGTGGGAATTGTCGCCAACCAGCGAGTGCAGGTGCGAACAAAAACACAAGGTATCCAGATGGGTGGCGTGATCTACACTGACAGCGCTGATAAGGCGGCGCGGTTTGTCATGGATTGCAATCAAACAGGCTTGCCATTGATTTTTTTCCAGGATGTCTCGGGGTTCATGGTGGGACGCGACGCGGAACAGAGCGGAATCATCCGCAGCGGGGCCAAGCTCGTAAACGCAGTCAGCAATTCGGTTGTCCCAAAGATCACGGTGATTGTGGGAGGATCGTTTGGCGCCGGTAACTATGCCATGTGCGGCAAGGCGTACGATCCGCGATTCATCGTTGCCTGGCCGACCGCCCGATACGCCGTGATGGGCGCGGCTCAGGCATCCGACACCGTGTTTTCGATCCTTGCCAAAGCGCGGGAACGGGGTGACAAAAAGGCGACTCAGGAAGAACTGGAAGAGTTGCGCCAAAAGGTGAAGCAAAGCTACGAGGAGCAAACCGACATCCGTTACGGCGCCGCGCGCGGGTGGGTGGACGCGATTATCCAGCCGCATGAAACGCGCGATGTTTTGATTCGGTTGTTACAATATGTTAGTCGGCCCATGCCCAAGGCGCGCTTCCACACCGGCGTGATCCAGGTGTAAGGCGGTTTTGACGATTCAACCATTGGCCATTCTATGTCTGTAGTTCTAATCGAAAAACAAACACCGCAAATAACTGTTTTAACTTTCAACCGGCCGGAGCGCCGTAACGCGCTTACGCTCGAGTTGCTAAAGGAACTGACAGCAGCTATCAGGATTGCTTCTGATCAGCCACAGGAGCGGGTTATCATCCTGCGCGGCGCGGGCCCGGCGTTCTGCGCTGGGCTGGACCTGAAGGAAGCGTCGGACCACGCCCAGGCACATACCACAGCAGAGTTGGTCGCCAACGCGCTGATTGCGCTTAGTGAAACGCGGCTGGTCACCATCGCTGCAGTGCATGGCGCTGCGGTAGCTGGAGGCGCGGGGATCATGTCCGCCTGCGACTATGTGGTGGCAGCTAAGGGAACCAGGATCGGCTATCCAGAGGTGCGGCGCGGGTTGGTTGCCGGTCTGGTAATGACATTTCTCCGCCGACAAACAGGGGAACGCAACCTGCGCGAACTGTTGTTAGGCGCCGAGTTGATTGATGCCGACCGCGCCAGGGAGATCGGTCTTGTAAACCGCGTCGTGGCTCAGGATGATTTGATGAGCGCGGCGCAGGAATTCGCCAGGTTGGTTTTGCAAGGCGCGCCCGGAGCACTGGGGCAAACCAAGCGTCTGATTGAGGAGCTTTGGTGGCGGGCAGTCAAGCAGGACGTTGAACTGGCCTTGAAGTATCACATGCAGGCGCGCGAGTCCGATGAAGCCCGTGAAGGTATCGCCGCCTTTAACGAGAAACGTAAACCAAACTGGGCAGTCGGAGATTGACCCAACCTTGCTTGGCGCAGACTGGCCAGGTTATCGGGACTGGCGAGAGAGCGTGGCAGTGTTTCAATCAGCGCGGTGCCTTTGATGTTTAGGCAGGCTGTGGCGGACGCGGCCCAGCGACTCCTGGCGAATCCGATTGGCCCTGATACTGCGAACTGCCGAGAAAATTTGCTGGCAAATGTCCGTTGGAACGAGAAAAGGGGCTCGGTCGCTCAACTTTACCGATCACGTTCAACATGCGATTTTCGCGCCCACATGAACAGAGCAAGCGCACACTTTTTCCGGATAAGACACGAGCGACTCGTACGCCGGTGGGGTGTGCCGGCGGCGTGGTTGATGCTTTGCGTGGTGTGGAGTTCCACGTGGCTTGCCATCAAAGTCGGGTTGCGCGACCTGCCCCCGATTTCTTATGCGGGAATCCGATTTCTGGTGGCAATCGTTGTGCTTTTTGCGGTCTCAGCGGGACGCGTGTCATTGCTGCCGCGACGGGCTTTTGACTACCTGATATTGGCTTTTACAGGCCTCTTGATGTTTTCCCTGAATTTCGGCCTGCTGTTTTGGGGAGAGTTGCACGTTTCATCCGGGTTGGCAGCCGTACTGCAGGCGACCATTCCGATCTTTGGGATGCTGTTTGCGCACATGATGCTTCCCGATGAGCCGCTGGAGTTGCACAAGCTTTTGGGAGCGTTGCTGGCGGTCGCCGGAGTGGCAATCATTTGTGAGCGACTTCTTGGGTTTCACGGTCTGATGGCCTTATGGGGTGGGCTGGGGATCGAGCTGGGAGCTGCCGGTGCCGCCTTCTCAAACGTCCTGCTCAAGGCGCGCAGCGTCCAGCTTGCGCCGGCGATGATTGCTGCCTGGCAGATGATTTTCGGTGTCGTGCCCTTGCTGGGAATTGGATTCGCCCTGGAGGGAAATCCGCTGCGATTTCATTGGAGCACGACCTCGGTTTTTTGTCTCCTTTATTTGGCTGTGATTGGGTCGGCGCTCAACTTCTTATTGCTTTATTGGCTATTGCCACGCATGACGGTGGCCAGATTGCAGGCGATCTCGCTTATTACTCCGCCGGGAGCCGTGTTATTGGGCTGGGCAATTGGCGGTGAAACATTTTCCATGTGGCCGCTGCTGGGCGGGGCCTTGGTCTTGGCTGGTGTATGGGTCATCTTTAGGAAGAGCAGAACACGCGAGCCGGTGATCCAAGAAGGTTAATGAGAGTTTTTGACAGCAACCACGGAAGTTTTCGAGGGCGGAAGCTACACAAGTAAGCTGAGGTGGGGAACAAAACCTTTCGCGTGTTACTTCCAAGGTAGGATTGTCAAACGTTTGCCGCGAGCCATGCGGCAATAGCTGCCTGGGAATGCACAGGTCCAAACAGCTGGTCGGGGCAGCTTGTTCCACCTGGACGACAGTAGCCGGGAGTAAAATCGTGGCCGAAAACGTTCGTGCGCGGAATATGATATTGCTCGAGCAGCCAGCGAATCAAGGCCGCGGAAGCGGCGGCCTGCTGCGGGGTCAGCCTGTCGGTTTCCCTGGCAACGTGTTCGATGCCGATGGAACTTTCGTTGGCGCCCATGCAGTGATTGGCCCGGTCGCCGTCCTGAACCATTTGGTAGATGTCGCCGTTGCGGTCGATCACATAGTGCGCCGAGACCTGGCGGCCATCTGTTTTTTGGAATTCCGTCAGCGTGGCGGCGAGCGGCGCTTCGGTGCAATGCAGGACGATCTTGTCGATCCGGGCGCCGTTGCGTGAGGAATGGTTCGGGCTTTGAATAAAGCGTTTGATGGGCGGCTTAGGGTGCGGATTGCTGCTGCCGTGGCCGCCGCGTTGCATGGCACGCGCAAGTTTTATTGGTACTGCGCGGCGGGCAGAAATAGTTATTCGGACCGTGTCATCCGTATTCAGACCCAGGGCGGCGGCCAAACCGGGTGACAGATCGGCAACGCGGCCCGTGGAAGGATGCGGTCCCCAGTCGACAGGTCGAGCGTCAACTGCCCGGCCCGTGACCGGATTTTCCACCCGGGCCAGTGCGCGCCTTAAAAATTCTCGAGGGGTATCTGCATAATTCCAGCGGCATGCGAAATAATAGCGGTCGGGGTTCAGTCGACGCCCGAGACCGCTTGTGCCGGGTGGAGGCGCTGGCAGGAAGAGATAGGAGTAGCTGGGGTTAGTCAGATCGGATTTATCGAAAAGAGCCAGGCCTTCATCCAGAGTCATCCCAAAATCGAGCGGTCCGCCAAAGGTGGACATCTTTCCTTCGACGCGGAAAAGAATCTGCTCGCCGGGCGGCTGCGAGATGCGTATGGTCCGCTTTGGTTTTTGGGCGCGTGGCTTGAGAGATTTTTGACCAGCGCGTTTGCGGTTTTTCGGGCCACGCGATTTTTGGGAGTTCGCGTTGCGGGATGTTAAGCTGCGTTTGGCGGCAGGCATTGCCTGTTGTTACCGCGGCTATGGCCAGGCATTGCCGCGGGTGTAACCCAGAGTTTCCAGCACGCCGCGGTCGAGGCCGCGGAGGATGTGGCGCATAAGATTGAGCGTGCCATCGCTGTGGAAGTATGCGCCGTGAATATCTTGCACGTCCGCTTTGAAAAAGCTGGAGCAATCCACGTCCCAAGCATTGTCGGTGGGCGACGCGGCGTCCGCCAACGGTGGGCGATGGGCAAGACCGCTGCGCCCAAGACGTCGGATGCCGAAATGCTTTAAGCCAGCCGAAGCGCCAAGGACGGAATCGCGTCCACTGTAAAGAGCCGTGATCCGATAGGTAAGATTCGCTACTGCGTTTCCGTCGTCATTATCCGGCGCGCCCAGGTCAAACAAGTCGCTGTCCACATCAGCTGCAACCATTATCAGTTGATTGATGAGACTGACAAGCAGTGGCTGATTTTTCCGTGTCCAAGCCGCTGCCATGGCTTTTTGCACCACGTAATTTCCCATGCTGTGGGCAATCAGCGAAACTTTTGCTTTGCAGGCTTTTGCCGGGTTGGCGATGGTGGCATCCTGCCTTTTGACAAGCCAATCGAAAAAGGCGCTCAAAATATCGGTAAGATGATGGGCGCACAACCGGGCATGAGAGCGATCTGGCTCGTAACCGAGGAGACTGCCCCGCGACGGCCAGTCATAAAGGATACAAAGGCCAAGGCTCTCCGGACTTTCAAAGAGTTTTCCGCAAAGATCCTGATAAAAGTTCGCGGCTTTGACAAACGTTTGATTGTAACCATGCACGAGGATGGTGACATGGCTTTGTTTTTCATTCTCGGCCGGATCGAATGCGGGGAATTTGTCGGCCGCGGCGACCAGGAGCTTTTGGAAGTTGGCGCGGGTAACGCGCCGCCAGTTTTTGATATCGGCGAGTGGTCGTTTGTCGCTAACCCAGTAGGTGAGGCCTTCGGAGCTGACATCAGGTCCCATGCCGCTGTTGCTGCGGTCGTTAATCATCCAGTACTTGGGCATGTTGTTGCCAGGCTTCCGGTCATTAATGCACGAGGCGAATAGTCCAAAAATCGTCTGAGAGATTGTCTGTCAGCAGGTAGGAGTAAGGCATGGTGAAATAGCCTTTCCTGCCCCAGCTTGCGCCCCAGGAGTTGCGCACGATGAAGCGCTCGGCCTTGTCATCGTATCCGATGGCGAGGACGGCGTGGCCGCCGACAACTCCTTCCCTAGGCTTGGGCATTTGGAGCACGCCGCTGCGGGCAACTTCAGCACTTTCGAAGCTTTCATAAACCGTGAACCCAAACACGAATGGAAAACCGTCGGCCAGGCAGCCTTTCATCTGCGATAGCATTCGCTCCACCCGCTGGTAACTCACGGCACGGAATTTCCTGGCGTCCTTGTAACAAGAGGCCGGCGGTTTCTGTCTTGGTTTGGCGTTGGGCGGCCAGAGGTTCGTGACCGGGTCAGCGGGCGTGTCGTCGTAGGGCCACTCCGATTCGGGACAGGCCCCCTGTTTGGACACGCTCTTTATTCCATCGCGAATCTGCGCGCCGTTATCGAGCGGCACGCTGTGTTCCATGTTCCGCTCGTTGTAGTAGATAAAAAGACGCGATGGAATAAAATCGCTGAGTCGTTGTTTTTTTCGATCGAACTCGATGGCGGCGGCGATCGCATTGGCTGTGCAGGAGCCGATCTGCCCCTGATTATAAATGCGCGGACACTGCTTGCGCAGATCCACTCTGGCAGGGAGCACGCGCAGTTTCGCCAATGGCGCCGAGTAGAGATGATCGCGATTATCGGGAAGGTCCGGCATCCAGCCAAACCCGAGACGCCTGTTCTTTTTTGCTATGTTTTTCATGGTTCGCGGCCTTGAGAGTTGAATTGGCGGGTGAAAGCGCACAACGGAGAATTGTCATTTGAGTTCCGCAGTCCGGGATTGGCCAACGGGCTGCGATTTGCTCCTTTTACAGGGTTTTGCAGGCGAAACTCAAGAACTCTTTCCATGCTCCATTTTTGCTCCGACTGTTGCGCGGGCGTTTTGTCCCACGGGGCGACAGCGGGCGAGTGGCGGTTGGGCCACCGCCGGCTTGTGAAATTGATTTCGTTGACTGCAATACAAGGCTTAAACTGCGGCAAACCGAATGCCGATGTGGCGAAATGGCAGACGCAACGGACTTAAAATCCGTTGGGCCGTAAAAGGCCCGTGCCGGTTCGAGTCCGGCCATCGGCACTTTTCTCCGATTGTGAATTGCAGAAGGCGGACGGCGGGTGGAAACTCAAAATCAAACCCACGAAATGCCCGCTGCGCCCGAAAGTTCACTTTTTATTCCCATTATCCTGGGAACAGCGCGGCAAGGGCGATACAGTGAGAGCGCAGCTCGTTTTCTGTTGGAGCAAGCAACGAGACGTCCAGAGATCGAGTCGGAGCTGATCGATGTCTGCCGGCTTCCCATGAAACTCGATGATGCCGGCGAGCAGATGAAAGACCCGCAATTCGCTGCGACCGTGGAGCGCAGCGATGGCTTGATCATTGTCACTCCGGAGTACAATCACGGGTATCCTGGATTGTTGAAACACGCGCTGGATATGAATCTCAAGGAGTACATTCATAAGCCGGTGGGCATTTGCGGCGTTTCGGCCGGGGCGTTTGGCGGAGCTCGGGTAATTGAGCACCTGCTGCCGGTCGTACGCGAGCTCGGTTTGGTGGCGATTTTCTGGGATGTGAATTTCGCCAAAGTGCGTGAGGTTTTCGATGAACAAGGCCGGTTGCTGGATCGAAGTTATGTGCCGCGCGTGCACAAGTTTCTCGATGAATTAATTTGGATGGCGCGGGTGCTGCGTTACGGGCGCCAGAATGTTCCGGGAGTCTGAGTCGTGGGGCCAAAGGCTGGTGAGTCGAGTGACAACGGGGCCGGTGGTCGCGGTGCAACGGCGGCGCTGCTTGGCCTGGCAGCGGCGACGCTACTGGTGCATCTCTGCACCGGCGGACGATATGGATTTCATCGAGACGAATTGGCGACTCTGGATGACGCCCGACACCTTGACTGGGGTTACGTTGCTTACCCGCCCGTTACACCGTTTTTCGCGTGGCTCTCCCTGGCATTGTTCGGGACCTCGTTGACTGGATTCCGTTTTTTCGCTGCGCTGGCGTGCGCGCTGTCGATTTTTCTGACTGGTTTGATGGCGCGCACTCTCGGCGGCGGGCGCGGCGCCCAGCTGTTGGCGGCGTGCGCGGCGATTCCATTCAGCTTCATTGCCGGCAGCTTGATGCAATATGTGGCGTTTGACCTGGCGGCCTGGGTGGCGTTGGCCTTTTTTCTGATTCGGCTTTGCCAGTCGGACGACCCGCGGTGGTGGCTCGCGATTGGAGTGACGATCGGCTTGGGAATGTTGACAAAATACACGATGATCGTGGGAGTGGGTGCCATCGTTATCGGCGTTTTGACAACGCGTTTGCGGTGCTATCTGAGGAGCAAATGGCTGTGGTTTGGCGTTGCCTTGTCGGCGGCGATCGTGCTTCCAAATGCGATCTGGCAATGGCGACACGATTTTGTCTCACTGGATTTTCTGCGACAGATTCACGCCCGCGATGTGGCCATTGGTCGCGCTGCAAATTTTTTGCCCGAGCAGTTGCTGCTGACACTTCTGGCGTTCCCGCTGGCGCTGGCCGGGCTCGCTTTTTACGTATTCGCAAACGCAGGTCGGCGTTTTCGCCCGCTGGCGTGGCTGTACCTGGCGCCACTTCTGTTTTTTGCCGTTGCAAAGGGCCGCGCCTATTACATGGCGCCGACTTACCCTCTGCTGTACGCCGGCGGGGCCGTGGCGTGCCAGCAATGGTTGGTCCATCGCTCGCGCGGCTGGGCGCGACTGGTTGGAGGTTTGGCCTGGAGCGCGATTATTCTCGACATCGTTGTGGCCGGCGCGTTTTTGCTGCCACTGGCGCCGATAAATTCGCAATGGTGGACCACGGTGGCGAAAGTGCAGCCGGAATTTTGCGAGGAGATTGGCTGGCCGGAGCTGGCAGACACAGTGGCTGAAATTCGCGATGCCCTGCCCGCGTCTGAACGCGGACGGCTGGCGATTTTATGCGGCAACTATGGCGAAGCTGGCGCAATTAATCTTTACGGTCCGCGGCACGGTCTTCCTCCGGCAATCAGCGGTGTGAATTCATTTTGGGCGAGAGGCTACGGCGATCCGCCGCCGGAGACCGTGATCGCCCTCGGTTTCCCGCGTGAATTTCTGGAAAAGAATTTTGAATCGTGCGAACTGGCTGGCCATATCCGCAACAGACATGGCGTGGCTAACGAAGAGACGGTGTCGCATCCCGACATTTTTGTTTGTCGGCGGCTGCGCCGCGCATGGCCGGAATTCTGGAAGCATTTTCGATGGTATGGATAAGATTGAAAGACGGATGGCTAGGCTTGGCGTACGCGCGCCTGACATCGAAGAAACATTTGCGCGATCGAGCGGCCCCGGGGGACAGCACGCCAACAAGGTTTCCACTGCAGTGACGCTTCGTCATCGGCCAACCGGTATTCGCATTACGGTGGAGGATTCGCGCTCCCAGGCCGTGAATCGCAAGCTCGCGCGCGAACGCTTGCTGGACGCCATTCAACAGGATCGAATGCAAAAGCGCGCGGCGAAAATTGCGGGGCGCGAAAGGGAACGACGCAGACGATCGCCGCGACCGGCTGCGCTCAAACGCAAGATTCTGGAATCGAAACGCAGACGCGCCGAGCTCAAAAAGCAGCGGGCCAGGATCACGATGTAAAAATTTCGGGCTTTTAATACGTCTGGCCGCGCGCCTTGTGACGAATTGTTGGGTGACGATAATCCAACTATGAAACACGCTATCCTGGTTTGCTCTACATTTTCGATAATCGCCTTGCTGTTTGCTGCCTGTTCCAGCGAACCGGAGACGACTACGACCACGACGCGTCAGACGACGGTCACTACGACAGCGGCGCTGCCGGCGCAAACTACGACCACGACCACGACGCATCACAGCGGCGGGTACTGAGGGCGAAACCAGTGTCGTGCCGCTTTGCCTGCTTTGCGTTTTGCGGAGCGGACGGAGCAAAGATGTGGCAGCCTCGCAGCCGAAGTGGCGGCGACGCTCTAGAGTTTCTCCGCCGACGCGTCCGCAGTCTGCGCTTCTTCCTCTTCCGCTCTGCTGACGACCGGCGCGATGGCTTGCAGTTTTTCGCCTTCGCGCAGGTTCATTAATTTTACGCCCATGGTGTTGCGGCCGGTCTCGCGGATTTCCTTGACGCGGGTGCGCACCATCTGTCCCTTGTTGGTGATCAACATGATTTCATCGGTCTCGCGCACGGTGAGCGCGCCGACGACGTCGCCGGTTTTTTCGCCGGTCTTCATGGTGATGATTCCCTTGCCGCCGCGCGATTGCCGGCGGTAATCGTCAAACGGTGTGCGCTTGCCGATGCCGTTTTCGCCGGCAACCAGCAGCGTGGCGCTGGGATCAACGATGGCGATGGCGACCACCTGATCGTCCTTCTCCGGGCGAATGCCCCAAACACCCACGGTGTTGCGCCCCTGGTCGCGCAGTTGTTCCTCGTGAAAGCGCAAGCTCATTCCCTTTTTCGTGATCAGGACAAGCTCGTTATTTCCGTTGGTCAGCTTCGCGTCAATCAGGCGGTCACCTTCCTCGATCTGGATGGCGATGATGCCGCCTTTGCGGACGTTTCGATAATCGGAAAGATTCGATTTTTTCACGATGCCTGACTGCGTAGCGAAAACGATGTGCAGGTTTTCGTCCCATGTCTGATCCACGGCATTGGCGCCTGTGCCCGATTTCTTGGATTGAATGCGAATGGTCGCGGCGATTTTTTCGTCCGGCTTAAGCTCCAGAATGTTGGCAATGGAACGGCCTTTAGCCGCGCGTCCCATTTCTGGAATCTCGTACACTTTTTCCACATAGGCGCGGCCTGATTGGGTGAAGAACATCAGGTAATCGTGTGTGGTGGCGGTGAAGAGATGCTCGACGAAATCGCCCTCCTCTTCCTCGGTAGCGCCTTCGCGGGTGGCCATTCCGATCACGCCCTTGCCGCCGCGGCGCTGCGCCCGGAACGCGCTAACGGCGGTTCGCTTGATGAAGCCGCCGTGAGTAATGCTGATGATGCATCCTTCGTTGGCGATCAGGTCCTCCATGTTGATCTCTGCTTCGTCCGGCACGATCTCAGTCAGCCGAGGCGAGCCGAATTTGTCGCGAATTTCGCGCAGCTCCTTCTTGATGATCTCCAGAACTCGCTGCTCCTTCGCCAGGATGTCACGGAGGTCTTCGATCGATCTGATTATCTCTTTGTATTCCTTCTCGATTTTTTCCCGTTCCAGGCCGGTCAATTGATAGAGGCGAAGGTTGAGAATTTCGTCGGCCTGCTGTTCGCTGAAGGCGTAGCGGCCTTCTACGAGCCGCGCCGGGCTGCGAATGACGATGCCGATCTGTTCCACCTGTCGCTTGGTGAAATCGAATGCGAGCAGTTTCACCCGCGCTTCCTCGCGGTTGGCCGACTCGCGAATGATGCGGATGAATTCATCCAGGTTTTTGAGTGCGATCAGATAACCTTCCAGCGTTTCGGCGCGCTCCTCAGCCTTTCGCAATTCAAAGCGCGTGCGCCGCAGGACCACCTGGCGCCGATGCTCGATGTAGCAGGCGTTGGCTTCCTTGAGAGAGAGCAGCTTGGGGCGGCCGTGATCGATCGCCAGCATCAGGGCCGCGAAGGAACTTTCCATCGCGGTGAATTTGTAAAGATTGTTAATGATGACTTTCGGGTTGGCGTCCCGTTTCAACTCGATCACGATGCGGGTATTCTCATCCGACTGATCGCCCACGTAGCTGATGTCCGTGAGCACTTTTTCGTTCACCAATTGCGCGATGCGCTCGACCAGCGCAGCCCGATTCACGCCGTAGGGAATTTGCGTGATGACAATTTGCTGCCGGCCGCCTTTGAGTTCTTCCACGCCGGCTTTGCCGCGCACCTTGATGCTGCCCCGTCCGGTCTCAAAATATTGGCGGATTCCGTTGACGCCGCAGATGACGCATCCGGTGGGAAAATCCGGGCCCTTCACATGCTGCATCAGTTCATCGAGGGTGATGTCGGGGTTGTCGATCTGCGCGCAGATTCCATCAATGACCTCCGCCAGATTGTGTGGCGGAATGTTGGTCGCCATGCCGACGGCAATGCCGGTGCCGCCGTTGACGAGCAGATTTGGAAACGCGGCGGGGAAAACGGTGGGCTCGGTGCGCGTTTCGTCGTAGTTGGGGACGAAGTCCACCGTCTCCTTGTCCATGTCGGTCATCATGGCGGCGCCCAGATGAGTCATGCGCGCTTCGGTATAACGCATGGCCGCTGGAGGATCGCCCTCCACCGAACCGAAGTTCCCCTGGCCATCCACGAGCGGTTCGCGCATGGCCCAGGGCTGCGCCATGTGGACCAGTGTGGGGTAGATCACCGCTTCGCCGTGCGGATGATAATTGCCGCTCGTATCGCCGCAGATTTTAGCGCATTTGCGATGCTGGCGTCCCGGGAAAAGTCCCAGGTCGTGCATGGCGTAGAGAATTCTCCGCTGCGACGGTTTCAGGCCGTCCCGAGCGTCCGGCAGCGCCCGGGAAATGATGACCGACATTGAGTAATCGAGGAAGGAGCGTGACACTTCGTCGGCCACATTCACAGGCTCGATCTTTTCGTTCGGGTTAAACATTGCCGTTTTATCCTTGCGCTGCCGAATAGGCGAATGGACGCTCGGCGAGAAAACGTTCTTCCCACGCGCGCGACAGTTCGTCGGATTGCCGCGTTGTCACAGGCGGCCCAATCTGCGCGCCGCGCGGCAGCTTGATTTTAAGAAACTTCAGCACCGCGTGAATGGTGCCTTCGTAGTCCGCGCACAGCTTTTCGTATTCCACTAGGAACGGTTTCACGCCGTTGCGCTGGAAAAAATCGTCCCAGATTTTTTCCTGTCGTTCCGCCTCGCGAAGAGATTGCTCGATCAGGTCGGCGTCGAATTGGGGCTCCCGCAGAATGGTTCTGCCCTTTTGCACTTTCCAGAGACCGGTCTGAAGCGCCCGGGCCGTGGACAATGCCTGCCGCAGTTTGTTGCGGCGCAGGATGCGGACAAATCGCAAGCGCGGAAAGGCGTTGCGCAGCAGCTCGAGGTCGGTGGCAGCGGCGTGGCCAAAAGCGCCGGTTTCCCGCAGCCGTTTCAAAAACTCGTCCAGGTACCAGCTCATCAGTTTAAAACCGAACACTTCGTTGCGCGTCGTTACGGCATCCACAATGCCGCGCACGTAAGCCGCGTAATCGGCCGCCGGGTCAAGCCCGTGTCTGGCGCCGTAGGCCGGTTCAAATTTTTGGAGGAAAAACTGTTTGGGCGCGCCGGCGCGCCGGGTGCTGTGCAAGCCGTCGGTCAGAAGATTGCTTCCGGAACGTGGAATGGCACACACGACGTAGCAGCGCCGCGGATAACGCAGTCTGTGCAACAAACCTCCCATTGTTCAATGGCAAAAGAGAAATAAAGCGCACCGAATGAGTGGAGCAGGTGCAATCGCAAGCTGCCTGCCGGCCAATCTACACATCCAGATTTCGCACATTCAACGCATTGTCCTCGATGAATTGCCGGCGCGGTTCGACGACGTCACCCATCAGGATCGTGAACATTCTGTCGGCATCGACCATGTTGTCTTCGTTTAAATCCACTTTGAGCAGTTTGCGTTTTTCGGGGTTCATGGTGGTCTCAAACAATTCCTTGGCATTCATTTCTCCGAGACCTTTGAACCGTTTGATTTGCACGCCGCGCCGGCCAATTTCCAAAGTCTTTTGCAGAATTTCGGGAATCGAAAACAGCGGGTGTGCCACGGCCTTCTCACCGTCGCCTTCGATCAATTCGAAAATGGGGCGGTCGCTGGCGGCGTAGTGATCTACCCTGAGGCCTTTGCGCGCCAGTTCCGCGATCAACTTTTCAATGGCGGCGGATTCGTGCAATTCCACCAGCTTGCCCCGGCGACGGGTGCCGTTTGCGCGCGAGGGCGTTTCGCCCAGCGGCAACAATTCCTGGCCCAAGTCGGTGTCGAACAGGTTCAGGTCCAGATTTTCCTCGTGAAATCGGCGCACCGCCTTTTCGTCGTGGAAATAGTGCACCGATTCGTCGTTGCCCTCGCGCACCTTGACCAGGTACGTGGGGAGCTTGCCAGACTTCGGGTTCCGGTGTGCCAGGTAGGTCTCGAAATCGCCGCCATGCCTGCGCACCGCTTCACTGAGTTTGGCCAGTTTTTCCAGGGATGTGAGGATGTCCTTGAGCTGCGCGGCGCTGATCTCTTTGTCGTCAGCCAAGTTTTTGAGCCGCACGTCTTCGGCGCCAAGCGAGATGAGGATCTTGTTCAGTTGCACATCGTCCTGAACATATTCTTCGCGTTTTTTGCGCTTGATTTGATAAAGGGGCGGTTGCGCGATGTAGATTCTGCCGGCCCGAACCAGCTCGGTCATTTGCCGGAAGAAAAAGGTCAGCAGCAAAGTGCGGATGTGTGAACCGTCCACGTCGGCATCCGTCATGATAATGATGCGGCCGTAGCGCAGCCGCGACATGTCAAAGCCGCTTTCGTCCCTGCCGTTGCCGTCTTCCCTGGGCTTGCCGATTCCCGTGCCGATGGCCGTGATCATTGCCTGGATTTCGTTGTTTTTGAGGAATTGATCCTCCCGCGCTTTCTCGACGTTTATCAATTTGCCGCGAATCGGCAGGATGGCCTGGTAACGCCGGTCGCGTCCCTGCTTGGCGGAGCCGCCGGCCGAATCGCCTTCAACAATGAACAGTTCGGTCAGTTCTGGGTCGCGCTCGGAACAGTCGGCCAGTTTGCCGGGCAACCCGCCGCCGGTGAGCGCGCCTTTGCGAATCGTTTCTCTGGCTTTTCGCGCGGCTTCGCGGGCCCGCGCTGCGGTGAGCACTTTTTCGAAGATGCGGCGCGCGACGGGCGGATTCTTGTCGAAATAAGTCATTAACCCGTCGTAAACGATGGAGTTGACAATCCCGTCGATCTCGGTGTTGACCAGTTTCACTTTCGTTTGCGATTCAAAGCGCGGGTTTGGCAACTTGACGCTGAGCACGCAAATCAAGCCTTCGCGCACGTCGTCGCCGGAGATGGACGGATCCTTTTCCTTTAAAAGGTTGTTCTGTTTTGCGTATTGATTGATGGCTCTGGTGAGCGCGGTGCGAAAGCCGGTCAAATGCGTGCCGCCATCCGGGTTGGGGATGGAATTGGCGAACGCCAGGATCTGGTCGTTGTAACTGTCGTTGTATTGCAGCACGACATCGACAAAAACTTCATCGCGCTGGCGCGAGATGACGATCGGCTTCGGATGCAGGACCTGCTTGTTTTCGCCCAATTGCCTGACGAACTCTTCGATGCCGTGTTTGTAATAAAATCTCTCGCTCTTGGGCGGATCGGTCCGTTCATCGCTCAGCGTGATTTCCAGTCCCGGATTGAGAAACGCCAGTTCGCGCAATCGCGTTGCCAGTCGCTCGAACTTGAATTCCGTGGTGATGGTGAAGATGGTCGGATCGGGCAGGAAAGTGATTAGCGTTCCAGTGGTCTTTTTGTTCTTCACTTCGCCGATAACGGTAAGTTTTTGAGTCGTCTTACCCTTGGCGAAAGCCATGTGATAAACCTTGCCCTCGCGCGACACCTCCACCTTGAACCACTCCGAGAGCGCGTTTGTGCACTTTGCGCCCACGCCATGCAGGCCGCCGGAGTATTTGTACGCGCCCTGCCCGAATTTCCCTCCGGCGTGCAGGTTGGTCAGCACCAGTTCAATGGCCGGCATTTTCCATTTGGGATGAATATCCACCGGAATGCCGCGGCCGTTGTCGCGCACAGAAACTGAACCATCGACGTGAATGGTCACCTCGATTTTGCTGCAAAAACCGGCGAGATGTTCATCGATCGAGTTGTCTAGCACCTCAAAAACCAGATGGTGCAAACCTCGTTCATCCGGATCGCCGATGAACATTCCGGGCCGTTTGCGCACGGCTTCCAGCCCCTCAAGCTTATCAATTTGGGCCGCGTCGTATTTCTGCAGCGGAGCGATTCCGGTTGAGGTGGTGAAATTTTCGGCCGGAATTTCTTGCTGAGCTTTAGGCATAGGAGTGAGGCCGGGACGACCTTACTTTGAAAAAGATAACCAAAATGTTTTGGCAAACAACTAATATCTCGTAGTTAAATTCTGTCGCTTGCCCTACTAATAGGGGTTGGGCGCGCCGCCCTCTTCAATATCTTGTAGGCGGGCCAGACGCACCCGCAGAAGCGCTCCGCTTGCGTTTTGCCTCGCTTGACCGCCCAATTCTGAAACGGGAAAATGCCTGCAATATGCGACTGCAAACGCTCTGGGAAGCGCGCTGGATTCTACTGATTTTGGGCTCGCTAACAGCTCTTCTCTGGCCGGTCTTGACTTGGATTTCGCTGGCGTTTTTTGCAGCTTTTCTTTTCACCATTTTTTTCTTCCGAGATCCGGATCGCCAGACTCCGCCTGACCCCAATCTGATAGTCGCCGCGGCGGACGGAACGGTTTCTGATATCGGTGAAGCGGACGAGAACGACGTTCTGAAATTGCGAACGCGTCGGGTGGGAATTTTCCTGTCCATTTTTGATGTGCACACCAATCGCGCCCCGATAGATGGACGAATCGTTTACTGCGAGCGGCGAGAGGGAATCTATCTGGATGCGCGGCATCCCGAGTGCGGTGAGAAAAATGAAGCGCTGACCTGGGCGTTTGAAAATTCGCGGGCGACTATTGTGGTCCGCCAACTCACCGGCGCCGTGGCCAGGAGAATTGTGGCCTGGGCGAAGATCGGCGATGAGCTGAAAAAGGGCGAGCGCTTTGGAATGATTCGCTTCGGTTCGCGAACGGAACTATATTTGCCGTTGAGCGCGCAACTGCTTGTGAAAACAGGCGATCACGTTCTCGGTGGATCGACGGTCATCGCACGGCTGCCCGACGCATGAAAGAACAGCCGCCCAAAATCTATCTGTTGCCCAATTTAATGACCGCAGGCAATCTGTTTTGCGGGTTTACGGCGACGCTCAAGATCCTCGAGGGCGCTCTGCTTCAGGCTTCCAATCCCGACGCGGCGGCCGACCTTTTTCACATCGCGATTTGGTTTATCCTTGGGGCCTTTGTTTTCGATTTTCTGGATGGTCGCCTGGCGCGGCTGGGCGGCCATGAAAGTCCGTTCGGGCGCGAATTCGATTCTTTGGCCGATATTGTCTCGTTTGGGCTTGCTCCGGCGCTCATGGTCTATCGCGTCGTCTTGCAGGAATTCCCGCGAGCCTGCTGGATTATTGCCTTTGTTTATCTGGCCTGCGGCGCGCTGCGGCTCGCGCGGTTCAACGCTGCCGCACTAAAGCGCAACGGAGCCGATAACCAGAACACGTTTACCGGTTTTCCCATTCCTGCGGCGGCAGGTTTGATTGCCTCGATTACTTTGTTTTTGCTCTGGCTGGCAGAGGGCGAGCATCATTTGGGCAACTGGCGCTTCGTGCTGCCGCCACTCCTGCTCTTTCTCTCGTTTATGATGTTTAGCCGGTTCGAATACCCGAGCTTTAAGGCCCTGAACTGGAAAACCAAAAAATCAATCCCGCGATTCCTGGCCATCATTCTCATCCTCATTTTCACGGTGATGAACTACGAATGGATGCCGGCCGTGCTTTTCCTGGCGTATTTGCTCTACGGGTTTTTGCGCCCGTGGCTGTCGCGCGAATGGCGGCGCGAAATCGAGGAAGAAATCGGCGAAGAACCGCCGGCGGAGCCTGCGGAACAGACCCGGCAGGCTTGAGCGAGAGCGGGAAAAATGAGAAAGCCGACCGGGGCGCGCTTCGCAGAAGTCAGGGGATCCGCGGGGGCGGCGCATGGATTTGATTCAATTTGGTCAGGACCTCCGGGTCGCGCACGTCGGCCCATTCGCCACTGATTTCGATGGCTTTCACGATCTTTCCCGAATGCGCCAGTTCACAAATGGCGTCGGTTAATTCGTACTCGCCGCGTGGCGACAGTTTCAGGTTGGCGGTGAACTCGAAAATGCTGGGGCGAAACGCGTACAGCCCGGCGTTGTAGAATGGAGAGGCGCCCTCTTGCGAGCCCTTTGGTGGGGCGGGAGTTGTGCTTTTCGGCGATGACTTTTCGCGGATATCGATCAATTCCCTCCGCTCGTTCACGAAAACTGCGCCGCCTTTGCTTACCTCCTCGCCGCGGGTCACAGTGATGATTGCCTCGATGTTGTTCGGCAGATCGGTCAACTGTTTGTAATTTACCGGATCGACTAAAATGTCTCCATAGACCAGGAGAAACGGAGAATCGCCGGCAAAATCGCGCGCCAGATTTACGACGCGTCCCGTTCCGTCCTGGACTGTCTGTGTTGCGTATTCGATGGTCGCATCGAAACGCGCGCCGTTTCCGAAAAAACTCTGCACCGCTTGAGCGTGGTAGCCGACGATGATCAGAAGTGTCCGCACATCTGCGTCGCGCAAGCCTTCGACGATATGTTGCAGCACCGGTTTGCCGCGCACCTCGATCATCGGTTTGGGAAGCTCAGCAGTCAGCTCGCGCATGCGCGTGCCGCGCCCGGCTGCCAGGATGACCGCTTTGTCGATCTTCATTGCCTCAGGTTGATGGTTGATTTTTCCTTTTAGTCGCCGCCGTCAGGCATCGCGTTGAGGAGAACACACCCCTGCGTCAGGTTTTCTTTTCCGTCACGATCAGCGCCGGCAAATTGGCTTGCTTGACCAACTCGTTCACCTTCCGGACATCCTCGCTCTTGATCTGCGCCCATTTCTTCAACTGCTCGTCGAGTTGATTGCTCAACAGTTGAAACGCATCGAGCTGGGGTTGGGTCGGCTCATTGTCGCCGGCTTCAATGGCGTGGCTAAATATGTCGAACTGCTCGTTCAACATGTTGGGAAAAGCGAGGTTCGCTTCCGAACCTTTCATGTTCACCTGAATCAGTTTCTGTTCGACCTCGGACATTTTGTGATCGAGAGCGTCGGCCGCTGCGAACGCAGCTTTCAAACGCGGATCTTCGCCAAACCGTCTGTGCAAGGCCTGAATCTGCGAGCGCAAATCCCGGATCTCGTTGACCGCCTGATGCAATCGCGAAATACAGTCGTTGACCTGCATCGCCAGTGCGAATTGCTTTTGCACGGCGCCTTCCTGTCCTTTGTTGCGTGGGTCGATGGCCAAATGCAGCGGCACGGTCTGCGATTTGCCGTTCACAGTCAGTTTCACCTGATAATCGCCCGGCGGCGCGAGCGGGCCTCTTGGTCCGCTATCGGAATAAAACGCGCCCGGGATTTCAATGGGGTCATCGTAACGCAGGTCCCACGCGAAGCGGTTCATTCCTTCGTTGGCCGGGATCGTTTTCACCCGCTCGATGCGATCCGGCCACTCGGGGGGTTGTTCGACTTCCTTTTTCTCCTTGCTGAAAAGATGTCGGATCGCCTTGCCTGTTGCGTCGAAGATTTCGAGTGAGACGTCCTCTTTCGGAGCGCTTTTCAAGTAATAATCGATGATCGCTCCGGGTGGCGGATTGTCGCCCACTGGCTGGTGTTTATCGACTTCCTCCGGCTGGTGCAGCCGCAACGCAGTTTGCGGTTGATAAAGAATGACGTCGGCCTTTGCGGAGGCTGCATTCACCTGGCGGAGCGGCGTGAGATCGTCCAGCACCCAGAACGAGCGCCCGTGGGTGGCGACCACGAGGTCATCGTCTTTAATCACCAGATCATGGATCGGGGTGACCGGCAGATTCAACTGCAACGGTTGCCAGTGCGCGCCGTCATCGAATGAAACGAATACGCCAAGCTCCGTTCCCGCGCAGAGCAGACCTTTGCGCTTTGGATCTTCGCGCACCGCATGCACGTACGCGCCTTCGGGAATGCCGCCTGCGATCGAACTCCAGCTTTTGCCCAAGTCGGTGGTTTTAAAAATGTACGGCTTAAAGTCGTCGAGCTTATGCCGGTCCACAGCCACATAAGCGGTGTTGGCGTCGTGGGGCGAAGCCTCGATGAGATCGATCGTGCTCCACTCCGGCATTTTGGGTGTGACGTTTGACCAATGCTGGCCGTCATCGGTGGTGACGTGCACCAGCCCGTCATCCGTGCCGGCCCAGAGCGTTCCCTTTCTCAGGGGCGATTCTGCCAGCGCAAAAACCGTGTCGTAATATTCAACTGATGTAATGTCCTTGGTGAGCGGGCCGCCGCTGGGTTGCTGCTTGGATTTGTCGTTGCGCGTCAAATCGCCGCTGATTTGCGTCCAACTGTGCCCCTGATCGGTGGATTTAAAAACGCACTCCGCTGCGGCGTAGAGCACATCCGGATTATGCGGCGAAAGCATCAGAGGCGAGACCCATTGAAAGCGATGGGGAAGATCGGCGGCACCGTGGCCCGAGTAATCAACAGGCCAGACGCTCACATCCTGCTTTTGATGTCTGCCGTGATCGTAGCGAGTGATCCTGCTTTCTTCGTCGGAGTAAATGATTTGCCAGTCGCGCGGATCGGGCACTACGAAGCCGCACTCGCCGCCACCGGCTTCAAACCAATCCTGCCGTCCAATGGCGCCCCAATCGGTGCGGCTGGCGATACCGACGTTAGAGTTGTCCTGTTGCGCACCGTAGATGTGATAGGGGAATGCGTTATCTACAGCCACATGGTAAAACTGCGCCGTGGGTTGGTTGTTTTGTGTCGTCCACGTTTTGCCGCCATCGAGTGAGATGGTGGCGCCGCCGTCGTTCGCGTTGGCAATGCGATTGGGATTATTCGGGTCAATCCACAGCCCGTGATGGTCGCCGTGAGGCGCGGGCAACAACGTAAATGTCTTGCCGCCATCGACCGAGCGGAACAACCCGGTGTTTAAGACGTAAACCGTATCCGGCGATTTCGGGTCTGCGTAAACCTTGCTGAAGTACCAGGCCCGCTGGCGAAACCGGCCGTCTTCATTGACGCGAGCCCAATGCTCGCCGGCATCATCGGAACGGAAAAGGCCGCCCTCTTTTGCTTCAATGATTGCGTAAACGCGGTTCGAATCCGCGCCGGAAACGGCGATGCCGATTTTGCCGAGGATGCCTGCGGGAAGACCGTTTCCCTCCAGATGTTTCCACGTCACGCCGTTGTCTTGGGAGCGGTAAAGCCCGCTACCCGGTCCGCCGCTGGAGAAAAACCACGGCTGCCGGCGCGCCTGCCAAAGGGCCGCGAACACGATGTTGGGATTGTGCGGATCGAACACGACGTCGATCCCGCCGGTGTTTTCATCTGTCCACAAAACCCTGCTCCACGTTTTGCCGCCATCATCGGTCCGAAAGATTCCGCGCTCCTGGTTTGGACCGAACGCGTGACCGAGCGCGGCCGCAAGCACCACGTTCTCATTTCGCGGATCGACAATCAGCGCGCCGATGTGGCGTGTATCTTTCAGGCCAACATTCTGCCAGGTCTTGCCGCCATCGATCGATTTGAAAACCCCAGCGCCGTACGTGGTATTGCCGCGTATCGCCGCTTCGCCGGTGCCGACGTAAATCACATTGTGGTCGGAAGGCGCAACCGCGATCGCGCCAATCGAGGAGACAGGTTGTTTATCGAACAACGGGATCCAGTTCGCGCCGCCATCGGTCGTTTTCCACACGCCGCCGGCTACTGCGCCAAAGTAATACGTCTCCGGCTCGCCGGTCACGCCTTCAATCGCCAGCACGCGTCCGCCGCGAAAGGGACCAACTTGTCTCCAGCGCATTCCGTTGAACAACTTTTCGTCAATTGTTTCGGGTGGCGCCGGCTTCGGCGGTGGCGCGGTTCGAACAGCAAGCGGAAAGAGCAAAACGAAAATGGCGAAAATGGTTCCGATGCTTCGGACCAAACGCGAAGCGGGCGTAATCATCCGCCTAAAGTGTAAAGCTTGCGGATTCCTTCAACTGGATTGCGCCCGGGCAACTGCCAGAGGGAACCGCAGTTTCCGAAAGCTTTCGGGAGTCGGCGCAGTGCGTCGTTTGAACCTAGGCACTGATTACAGCCACGCTTGGCGCGTGCGCTTCCACTGCGATCCCGCCCCCAGGTCCACTGCCAAAACGCCGTGCGGCAAAATACGACCCGATCACGAGCACCGCTGCAATGAGTTGCGCAACAAGCGTTTCGACGGTGGGGAAGACGGCAAACCAAAGCCCCATCCAGGGCGGCATGTAAGGTTTCAGCGAATCGATCGGGGTTGTGGAAATCCAGTGAGCCAACTGCATTTCCTGAGCTTGCTCGCCGACCATCACCAGCAGCACGCCTCCCAGGAGAATGCCGGTCGTGATCAGCATTTTGCGATACGGCAATCGTTGTTCGAGAACAAACGTCAGCACAGCCACCATTGCCGTAAGAGCAACCCCCAGCAGCGCCCCTTTCAATACCGCAACACTACCAAGCCTGAGATGGTAACTTTGCAGGAAGAGCACCACTTCAAATCCTTCTCGATACAGCGACGTGAAGCCCAGCAGGACGAGACCAATCCACAGACGCCCCTGCGAAATCTCGGCAGCGTTCGCGCTTTCCAGCAAAGCTTTGCGGCGGCGGTTGTGGGCGCGAATCCAGCCGCCCCAGTAAATTTTGTGGAAAAACCAGTTCATGATTACGAGCAGCACAATCACCGCCAGTAACCCGGTGGCGGCTTGCAGGTCCAGGGCCGACATGTTGTCGCTTAAGGAGCCAACGATGCGCACGGCAATGAACCAGGTGAGCAAAGTTGCGCCAAAAGCGACGCCGGCGCCAAATGCTACCGGTCGTCGGTGAGAGCGTCGGGGGCCAGTCATGCTGGCGGTGATCGCCGCCAGCACAAGAATGCATTCCAAGCCTTCGCGGAATACCAACACACCAATATCGAGAAAGGCGACCGTTGGGCTTGTGTTTGGGCGAGTCGGGTCGGGAGCGCCCTGCGCAACGACACCTTGCCACACCAGAATCGCTACTACAAAAACCGCCGCTGCTACGACGCCAGTGCGTAACGCCACTTTCATTTTGCCCTTGGAGCCTAACACAGTCTGGCGCCGGCTGCTGGCGGTTGATTGCCTTTTTTTAGCGGCAGCTTGCACCGGCTCGAGAAGTATTTCACAGGGGAGAGCTATTGTGATTTGCGGCGAAACGAGTAATTTTTGCCGGTGAAAAAGACCCGGGGATTTACCCTGATAGAGATTGCGCTGTCCATTTTCATTCTGCTTTTGGTGCTGATGCTGGCGGTGCCCAGTTTCAGCGGGGTGATTGCCAACAGGCGCCTCAAACAGTCCCTCGACGGGTTTAACAATCTCGTGCGAGAAGCGCAGCAGCGAAGCGTGACCGAGCGGCGCCCGTATCTGATTGTCTGGGGTAAAAGCGCTGTGTATCTGCGACCGGAAGTTTTTGCTGAAGGTGAGGAGATCAAACCAGTTGCCGAATTTCGCCTGGGCAGGGGAAATTCATTAAAACTTTCGCTGCCAGCTGCGTTGACAGACAAATACCCGGCGGAATGGATTTTCTGGCCATCGGGGACTTGTGAACCAGCGGTTGTCCAGTTTCGGGGAAGCGCCGGTTCCTGGACAGCCAGCTATTCACCGCTGACGGGGCGGCCGGAACTGACCAGTTATGCCGTGCGATAATTGGGCGTTGAGAGGTTTAGATGTTCAACCGTTAAATCGGCAGGAGCCGTCACGGCTGAATGGCCTGGCGTTCCGACGCATCAAAGCGTTTGCGCTTTACGAAGTGCTGCTTGGCGTCACCATTTTTGCGCTGGGCGTTATCGCGGTGGGACGGGCAGTGCAAAATTGTCTGAACGCGAGCGCAATCGCGGCTGAAGAGAATGCCGTGCGGCAAGTGCTCTCTGACCGGATGGCCGAAATCCAGGCAGCGCAGGGCGTACCCGATGCGGAAAAAGAATTCACGATCAACAGCAACTACGGCCCGATAAAGGTGACTCAGAAAAGCGCACCGGCTGGATTGACCGAGCCGGATGACACTGTCGTCAACGGAATCATTCTTGTCACGCTCCAGGCGCAATGGCAGCAGGGAGGCAGCGCCCAGTCGAAAGCGTTACAGTTCTATGTTTACCGGCCGGGGCAGGGTTAAGGACAGGGTGGCGCAACCGGCGCGTGGGCGTTGGAAGCGGGCTTTGCCGCAGCACGCCTTTACGCTTTTAGAGATCATGCTGGCGGTGGGGATTTTGGGGTTGATGTCGCTGGCCATTTTTCGCTTCGTCCAATCCAACATGACTTCGCTGCGTCTTTCCTCTGATATTAGCGCAGCCGATGCGCAATATGACGGGTTGCGCGCTTTACTGGCAGCGGAATGGCAAAGCCTGCCCCCTCAACGCGCGCAGATGTACGGGGAACCATTCAAATTGAACGATCGCCAGCGCGATTGGGTCAGATGGGTTTGCGGCGCCGGACAAGGCATGCTGACACGGTACGCTCCGGGCGACTTTGTCGTTACATTAGGCTTGAGACCTCAAGACGAAAAAAACGGCCGCTTCGACCTCGGTCTTCTGCGTAAACCGAAGAATGATCGGGGCGAGGAACATGAGACATGGGTTCCGTTAATCAAGGACGTGACCAGTCTGCAGATCAGTTATTACAGTCCAAGGTTTGGCAATAGCCCCTGGGTCGATCGCTGGCCGGGGGGCACGTTGCCATCGCTCGTCAAGCTAACAATCGGTCGCCGTGATTCACCGGTGCCGTGGGAAGCAGTTATCCCTCTCTGTCGCACTCCCTACCTCACGCCTTGAGAACTTCCAAATCACAAATCTCCGTTTGCTCTGCGGACGCCCGCCGATGGCGAAAACTTCGCAGCGGCGCGGCATTGATGCTGGCCCTCTGGGCGTTGTTTCTGCTTGCGGCCATGGTTGTTTCCTGGGCGCTGGATATCAATTCTCACCTTGCCGTATCGGGAAATAGCAACCGGGTTTTGGAGGCCGAAGCCATGGCCGCGTCCGGCGCGGAGGTCTCGCTGGCGCGGGAGATTTCACCCGATTCGCCAAACCTGCACAGGCAAATGGCTGATCGCGAAAGCTACGATGTCCGGATGACGGGGGAATGCGGCCGCATCAACTTAAACTGGCTAATCCAAGGCGAAGATCCGACCAAGCTGGACATTCTCAAGCGTTACCTGTCGCTGAAAGGTATCGAGCTAAATGATGTGGACAGGATGGTCGATTCTTTGCTCGACTGGGTGGAGCGCAATCAGGGATTGAAACACCTCAACGCCTGTCCAGAGAGCGATGATTACCATCCTCCTCACGCGGGTAGGCTCTTTACGGTGGATGAGCTGAAGAAGGTCTGCGGGTGGGCTGATTTCACCGCCAGACCCAACTGGGATGAAGACTTTACGGTTGTGGGCAACTGCGGGGGCATAGATCTGGCCTGGGCGTCGCGCGATGTTTTGCGCGCCCTGGGCATAGGCGACGATCACGTTGATCAGTTCCTGCAGCTGCGTCGCGGTGAGGATGGAGTTGATGGAACCGCGGACGATTTCCAGTTCAGTGTCGGGGGCGCGGCACAGCTTCCTGCGATGACCAGTGCGAAAACGGATGGATCGGCCGGTGGGTCGATTCCCGTGGAAGTGCAGAGCGCGCTGGGGTTGACTCCGGATCAGATGAAGCAACTTCAGCCCTTGATTCAATTTAACAGCCCGGTGTTTCGCGTTGTCAGCGTGGGAAGATCAGGCAACGTTACGCGCACAGTGCAGATGATCATCTCCAAAGCAAATCTGGGCGGCCGTCCGCAGGTGATTAGTTGGAAGGAGCTTTGATATCGAGCGCCCGATGCCAACCATTTTCATAATCCCGACTGCGCACGGATGGAATTTTATTCGCTCGGCCGAGCAAAACGGTTCCTGGAAAGTGCGTAAGCTGCAGACATTGGATGAAGCCGTGCCGTTGCTCTCAGCCGCCGACGATTTTGTTCTGGGCCTGCCGGTGTCGGCTGTGCTCACGCACAGGTTTCGCCTGCCCAGTGTCGATCCGGCGGAGTTTCCGGAAATGATTCGTATCCAGATCGAGAAATTGCTGCCATTCGCCGCCGAGGAAGTGACCACCGATTTCGAGGTGATAGAACAAGCCGAAAATGAAAGTGTCGTGTCGGCGGTGGCGGTGCGAAACGAACAGCTCGCCGAGATCGCTGCGCCGCTGCTCAACCGCGGTTTCATTCCCCGCCAGGTCACCGTGTATGCCGAACAGCGCGCCAGCACCTACGCGCCAAAAGGCAGTGCGCTGCTTATCTATCCAGAAGGCGAAACGCTTGTCTCTGCCATGACGGAGAATGGCAAACTCAGTCTCGCCCGCGTTTTTGAAAGCGGTAACGGAGAGCAACTGCATCTGGAACTGCCCCAGTTGCGCCTGAGCGCCGAGCTTTTGGGCATCAACGCTTCTGCTCCCAGCGTTTTGCTCGATGAGAGCTGCCATGAATTGCGCGATAGCGTACAGGAAATTCTGGCCACCCCTCCGGAGATAGTTGGCATCGAGCTGCCGCCGGCGCCTGTTAAGCTGAACCTGTTGCCGGAAAGCTGGCGTCGTCGCCGCTTGCAACTGGCCAGACAGGCGGAATGGCGGAAGCGCCTCCTGTGGGTGGGTGGCGCGTACCTGGCGGTTCTCCTTCTTTTGCTCGCCTACCTTGGGCTTTTGCGATTCCAAGTAGGGCGACTGGACAGGCAAATCGCGCGGGACGCGCCAGAGACTGCCTTCGTCCGCGCCGCGGAGACGAACTGGAGGGCGCTGGCGCCGGCGATCGACCCGCATTTTTATCCCGTGGAAATCCTGCTGCATCTTTTTGAAAGTTTGCCGTCCGGAGGCGAGGTGCGGATCACCGCCTATAATCAGTCGGCGCGGCAGATTTCCGTCGATGGCGAGGCCAACACAGCGGCCCTGGCCTACGAATTTTTTGAAAAGGTGAAGAAAAATCCGGACCTGCGGATTTTTCAATTTGATATGGCTGCGCCGCGGATTTTACCAAACGATCACGCGCAGTTCCGCCTGGAGGGGCGCCCCCGATGATGCCGGCATGGTACCAGAGGATGAATGCCCGCGAGCGTGTTCTCGCGGGGCTGGTGGCCGCTCTCGTCTTGGTCTTGCTCAACCTTTGGATTCTGAGCTCAGTGTTCGGCGCCATTGGCAGCACTCAGAGGGAGTTGGCGGCGCGGAGAGCCAAACTCGCCGAACAATCGCTGTACATGAAGGAACGCGATCTGTGGACCAAACGCGACGAATGGCTGCGGAAACATCAGCCGGTTCTCAAAAACCCCGCCGAAGCGTCAGCGTTGCTGGATCAATTAAAAGAAGTGGCCGGCAAATACAACGTTCTGATCGAGAACCCGGCCATCGGCTCGGGCGAGACGACGCCCAATCATCAGACCGTTTTTGCCTCCATTGAGACTAAAAGCCCGTGGCCGCCTTTGGTTCACTTTCTCTACGACATCCAGCGGCCCGACGCCTTTGTGGTGTTGGAAAATGTGAACCTGGCGATCGACAGCAGCGATCCCACAATGATGCGCGGCAAATTTAAAGTTGCGCGGTGGTTTGCGCCGGCGCAGCGAACAAGGTAAATAAAAACTACATGCCTCTATGAAAAGGTTGCTTGTGTCGCTCTGCGTTTTGGCAGGCCCTTTTTGCGGCTCGGCAGAGGATGTTTTGCCGCCGCAGTATGGGTTCGATCGCTATGCGGGGATGGTGGATCACTCGCCTTTCGCCATCGCCACGGCTGTGGCTGCTCCCGCAGCGACGCCCGATTTTGCCAAAGATCTTTACGTCGCCAACGCGGCGCGATCTCCCGAGGGCGATATGGTCACCATCGCGTCAACCTCGGACCGCAATTTCAAAAAATACCTGACTACCAAAGGTCCCGTGGATGGCTACAGCATCGCCAACATCGAGTGGTCTGATCGGGTCGGTGAAACAAAAGTGACGATTAGCAAGGACGGAAATTTTGCCACCATCACGTTTAATCAGGCGTTGCTTTCCCAGGCACCGCAGAATCCTGCGGGCGCTGGCAAACCCTTTACCCCGCCTGTTCCTATGCAGCAACAGTACAATCCAGCTGCGCAAAAGTTGCCCGCCAATCTGCCGGCCGAGATGCAAAAATTGATCCCCGCTCCGCCGCAGCCGCGCCGCCATACGCGCGACTTGATTCAGCGCAACCCGCGGGGAAACCGGTCGCCTGCCAAGTAGGCGATTACCAATTTGCTAACCGCCGCCCCAATCGTCATCTGCCGTATCAGGCTGGCGATCCGGTCCGGCGGAAAACAGATCGTAGCCGCCAGGGTTTTTCAGGCCCGGACAACGATAGATGTAATCGCTTCCCCAAGGATCCTTGGGCAGCTCTTTAAAGAGCTGGTACCAGCGAGTAGGCCGCGGATCCTTGTCCGGTTGAGTAACCAGCGCCTGCAAACCCTGTTCGGTGGTTGGGTAAAAGCCGTTCATGCTTTCATACAACTGCAGCTGCGTCTTAATGGCCTGAACGTCGGCCTGCACGCGCATGCTTTTGGCGATAGCCGTTGTATTACCCAGTTTTGAAATCGCCACTCCAAGGATGATTACGATGATGCTCACCACGAGCATGATCTCCAGGAGGGTGAAACCTTGTTGCGCGGTTCTTTGCATTCTCATGTGGCAATAGACAATCCAGCGGACTGGCCGTTTATACTACTCTGGTCTCCGGAAAATGCTAGTGGCTGGCCTTTAAGATGTAATCGGATTTGTCCCAGATGTATTTTAACTGGATTTGCGTGGCGCGGATTGCCGCCGGCCCCGCGCCCGCTCCGTTGACCACGAGCAGATCGTTCGTGCCCGCTTTCAAGCTCGCGGCCGGAACAAGTTTTTGGGCGCGCAGCCATCCTGTGTAGTTGAAGTGCATTTGTGTTGTCAGCGATTGGACTTCGCCGCGGTAGCCGGGATCGCTCAGGTCCGGCAGAACGAGTGACACAGGCCCGATATCTTCGCCGTTAAGATAAATCTCCGGCGGAAGATCAATGCGCGGATTGGCAATCTCAAAAGTGAGCAAGGCGGTAAGCGGTTGGGCTTCGAGCGGAAATTGGAACGCTGCGCCCTCCTCGGTCTGCGAGCCGATCTGGATCGGTTCGGCTGCAAGTGTCGCCGTCACGGTCCCAAAATTTTCCATGTCTTCAGGCGGCGCATGCAGAGGCGCCATTGAGGAAAATGGTTCTGGGATCAGATCGCGATGCTCGGCGTTTACAGGATGCGCTACTTCACTGCTGGTCATCCAGTCCAGATAGGCTGCGCGCACGGTCTTGCCGTCTCCGGGGACTTCAATATCAATCGCCGAGGCGCCTGTCATGGGAATCAGGACAGAGTCGGAGCTGGGCAAATTCATTCCCACGCCCAGCTTCCCGGAACGCAGTACATGTGTGCCCGACTCGTCCCAGGCGGTCAGCTCGGGCTGCTGGTCGGCCTTGTCATCGAAAAACAAGCGGAAAAAGAGGATATTATAATCCGGACCCGGCTGTGCCACCCTTATGCGGAACACGCTTTTGGGCGCGGCGCCCTCCGCCGCAGATCTCGGCGCCAGAGTCAACGACTCCACCCACGAGGGCGCGTTCTGTGTTTTGGAATTCTGCGGCGCGCTCTGGCGCAGATCGAGCCAGGCGCTCTCAGGAGGGGACTGAGCGGCTAAATCGGCTGGCGGCGGCAGGGCGTCGCTCAAGGCCTCCTGCGCGTACACGCGGCAAGCCAACGCCATCAGCAGCACAAAAACAGGAACCAACATCGGGCTGCGGAGATTATTCACACCAATCCCTCATTGCAAGCTCTCAGTTTAATGCGGCCGGAATTGCAAACTATGCGTCATCTCGAACACCGCCGACAGAATGCTGAACACCACCAAACCAACGAGCACCGCAATAACCACGATGATGACGGGCGGGATTAGCTGCGAGATCACGCCCACCGAGCGGTCCAGCTCGCGTTCATACACGTCGGCGATGGCTTGCATTGTCTCGGCAAAATGACCGGTTTGTTCGCCTACGGCCATCATGTCCGTGAACAGATCGGGAAAAAGTTTTTGCTGTTGCAACGCCGCTGAGAGGTGCGCGCCATCGATCACCGCTTTGCGTACATCCGTTAGTTTGGTTTCCAGAAAACGGTTGCCCGCGATTTCGGTCACCAAGTCCAGGGCTCGCAACAGCGGGATCCCGTTTTCGATCAAGGTCCCCAAAGTCCGGGCGAACTGCGCGTAGTAACGGTGGCGAATCACTCGCCCATATCCGGGAATCAGAAGGCGAAACCTGTCCCAGGCCAGGTGTCCCTGTTCGGAGCGAAGCAGCGCGCGAAAACCGACAATTGCGCCGATCGCCATCAGCAGTCCCACCCACCAGTAGGCCGTAACAATGTGGTGAACCTGCAGCAAAATTCGTGTCGGCAACGGCAGAGCGCCGCCGGTCTGAGCCATGAACCCGGTCAGCTGCGGGACCATGAACGTGATAAAAATCGTGACCAGAGCGGCGCCAGCCAGCGCAAGGAACGCCGGGTAGATCAACGCCTGCTGCACGCGATCGCGCAGTTCCTTTGTCTGCGTCAGATGTTTAACCAGGCGAAGGAGAATTTGAGGCAACGCGCCGCTGGCTTCGCCCGCAGCGACCAGATTCACGTACAGTGGCGGAAAAATTCGCGGCAGTTCGTTCAAGGCCTGCGAAAAACTGCGGCCATCGACGAGCGCCTGATGCAGGGTGCGCGTCATTTGCTGGACGCGCGGCTGTTTCAAGCGCTTTTCCAGAACCGAAAGCCCTTCGTCGAGCGTCATCCCCGCTTGCAACAGATGGGCCAGTTGCTCGGTGAAGATAAGCAACTGACCGTGCGGGATCTTTAGGTTTTGCACCGGCGCTTCGGGCGGGGCGCCCGGGCGAACAACTTTTGGCCCCCTCGGTTCCGGGCTTACCAAATCTATTCGAATCGGAACACAACGTTGCGATTCAATCTGCCGGATCGCTACCGCGCGGTCCGCGCAGTCCAGCATCCCTTCCACCAGTTCGCCCTGAGCGTTTCGGGCGCGGTAAGTAAACTGCGGCATTGGCATCCCAAAATTATCCCGAAAGCGCAAATGGCAAACGGGAATCTGCTATTTGGCCCCCTGAAAGTTTCGAAGCGTCGCTGAAGCCAAAGGTCGCGACGATTCGCGCCTCCGCCAGACTTTGTCGCTACGACAAAAGAAGGCAAGCGGCTAACCCTCGCCCGTTGAATGCGCGGATTTTTCCGTGGGATAACCCGCCTCGGGGTCGCGACGGAATCTGCGGGTTGTCACCTGAAAATGTCTCTGGAGGGTGACGACGCCGAAGAACAGTTGGTTTAAAAACCGAGTCCAGAGACTCGCGTCCCATCGTCCCGCCAGGATGGTCGTAACCGATTGAAAGATCAGTTTTGGCGGATCCGGGTTGAAAAACACGTCGCGAAACTGCGGAGTATAAAAACCGACGACGAAGCGCTGGAACGTTTCAAATCGCCTGCGCTGCCGGCGGGAAAACGCCGCGAAGTTTTGCGCCGAAAAATCGTTTCGCAAAAACGCGCGATGCAGCTGCGCGCCGGCCTCGATCCCGGATTCCAGGGCGATTGAAACGCCGGTGGAAAATACGGGATCGAGAAACGATCCGGCGTCTCCGGCCAATAACCAGCGGTCGCCGGCGTACGCTGAGGCGCTGTAGGAGAAATCTTTTTCCACGCGCACCGGCCATTCGCGCTGTGCGTGGCGCATCAACTCCGCCACAATCGGCGTATCGCAGATGGTGCGCTGGAGCGTTTCCTCCGAGGAGCCCTGCGCCAGTGCGCGATAAAGTTTCTTTGGCAGCACGACTCCTACGCTCATCAAGTCTTTTGAAATCGGGATCAGCCAGAACCAGCCGGCGTCGTTGCGCGCGACGAGCCGGATGTCGTCCGGTCGCGGGCCATCGAGTCGCGGCACATTTTTGTAGTGAGCGAAGATCGCGATATTCGCCAGACGCGGTTCTTCGCTGCGCAGAGCAAATTTTCGAGCCAGCAATCCCGCGCGCCCGGTCGCGTCCACTACGGCGCGGACCCGCACGCGGCTGCTCGCCCTGTCAGCCCGGGACACCGCGTCAAGGACGGCCGCATCCGGCAGGAACTCGCAGGCTGTCACATTCCAGCCCTCGCGAACTTCCACGCCCACTTCCCGCGCGCGTTCCAGCAGAATGCGATCGAACTCCTGCCGGCACACCTGATACGTCTGCGGCCGCCGCACTTGCCTCACGCTGGTAAAATCGACGTAACGTCCGCTTTGACCATCGTGCGTGTACAGTCGAGCGCCCCATTTGCGGGGAAAACAAGCCGCTTCCATCCTGCCGGCCACTCCCAGCGCCGCAAACGCGTCATTGGCTGTGGAGAGGAGCGACTCGCCAATATGAAAGCGCGGAAACTGTTCGCGTTCGAACAGCACGACTGAATGCCCATGCTGCCCCAGTGAAATGGCAGCCGCGGCGCCGGCAGGCCCGCCTCCGGCCACAGCAAAATCAAAGTCAAACGCGCCATCGGCGATTTTCATCAGCGGCGTAACAATCATCCCGGGAAACTGAACAAAAGGCAAGCGGTCGTGGCGCCGCCCTGTTGATCTCGATTGGGCCGGAAACCTGGGGCGAGAGGCGGGGGCGGGAATCGAACCCGCGAATAGCGGTTTTGCAGACCGCGACCTTACCACTTGGCTACCCCGCCGCTGGCAAGAGGATGTAAACTATCCAAATTTCTCGCTGCAGTGTCAATGCGCGCCGCCGGTGGAAAATCGCCAGCGTCGTCAACAATTTAGCGATTTAACGATTTAACGATTATCCTTTGCCGATGAGCTTGCGGTCATCAGAGCTTTTTACTGCCGCGCAAAGGCGGATTCCCGGCGGAGTCAATTCCCCTGTGCGCGCCTTTCGCAACGTGTGCGGTGCGCCGTTTTTCGTTTCTTGCGCGGAGGGATCGAAGCTTTGGGATGTCGATGGCAGAGAGTACATCGATTATGTCGGCAGCTGGGGTACGGCGATTCTCGGGCACGCGCCGAAAACAGTAGTGGAGGCTGTACGCCAGGCAGCCGCGCGTGGTTTGAGTTTTGGGATTCCCAATCCGCTGGAAGTGGAACTGGCGGAGTTAATCTGCGCCTGGATGCCATCGATTGAAAAGGTGCGCATGGTAAACAGCGGGACGGAAGCCGCCATGTCGTGCATTCGCCTGGCGCGCGCGTTTACGGGGCGCGACAAGGTGATCAAGTTCGACGGCTGCTACCATGGGCACGTGGATGCGCTGCTGGTGCAGGCGGGCAGCGGCGCGCTCACACACGGCCAGCCCAGCAGCGCCGGTGTTCCGCAGGCATTTGTGGATCTGACAATTTCGTTGCCGTTTAACAACGCCGCCCTGCTACGCAGAGCGTTCGCCGAAAACAGAGGGCAAATTGCCGCAGTCATCGTGGAACCGGTCCCTGCCAATGCGGGACTCTATTTTCCAGCCGATGAGTTTCTTTCTGTTTTGCGCGAGGAATGCACCGCCAACGACGCGCTTTTGATCTTCGATGAAGTGATCACCGGTTTCCGCCTAGCTCGCGGCGGCGCCCAGGAAATCTATGGGGTGAAGCCTGACCTCACCGCACTGGGAAAGGTGGTTGGCGGCGGCTTGCCGGTCGGCGCGTTTGGCGGGCGCGCCGAAATTATGGGCGAACTTTCGCCGGACGGCCCGGTTTATCAGGCCGGAACGTTGTCCGGAAATCCACTGGCGATGGCTGCGGGCCTGGCGCAACTCCGCGAGCTCGAACGCATCAATGGCTGGAAATTGCTCGAAGAACGCGGCGTACAGTTCGAGGCGTTGACGCGCGCGGCCATCGCGCGCGCAAATAAAAATGTTACCTTTCATCGAATCGGTTCGATGTTCTGTCTGTTTTTCACGCCTGGCCCTGTGATCGATCTGGCCACCGCGAAGACGAGCGACTTAAAAATGTTTGCGCGTTTTTTTCACGCCTGTTTACACCGCGGCGTTTCCTTTGCGCCGTCGCAGTTTGAGACGGGATTTATCTCAACCGCTCACACACCGAACGACATCGAGCGCACCAGCCATGCGGTTGGCGAAGCGCTGGCCTATCTCTAAGTCGAGCCATCCAGGGAGGCCCCCTTTGTTCACGATTCGCGGCGCGGGCGAAGCTGCTTGCCTCGATAAAGCTTTATGCGAAGTCTGGAGAAGTTCTTTCGTCCAAGGCGCGGAGATCGCAATCCCGCCGCGGCTAAGAATTGGCGGAACATGACAATGAACAGCGATTCACGAATTCGACCCAGGGCGAAATTCTTCTTCCAGGGCGACAGGAAGTTTTTTGTCAAAGGCGTGACGTATGGTCCGTTCAAGCCGGACGCCGACGGAAATTATCTGGGGCGACCGGAGCAGCTTGACAATGATCTGGCTCTCATGCGTCAGGCCGGGTTGAATCTGGTGCGCGTTTACCACGCGCCGCCGCGCTGGTTTCTCGATCGCTGCGCCGATGCCGGGATGCGCGTGCTGGTTACCCTGCCCTGGGAAAAACACATCGAGTTTTTGCGGGATAGATCAACGCGCAGGCGGATTGTTGAAAACGTCCGCAGCGCGGTGGCGGCCAGTGCCGGGCATCGGGCGATTTTCGGTTACCTGGTGGGCAACGAGATTTCGAGCACTATGGCCCGCTGGCTTGGTGCCCATCGGGTTGTTGAATTTGTCGAGGAGCTGATTCAGATCGGCCGTACTATCGACCCCGAGGCGCTCTTCTCTTATGCCACTTATCCGCCTACCGAATATCTTTTGGCGCAGAACGCCGACTTTTGTTGTTTCAACGTCTATCTTCATCATCAGCGCGAATTCGAAGGTTACCTTTTGCGGCTGCAAAATCTCACCGGCGAGCATCCTCTCATACTGGGCGAGTTCGGCATGGATACGATTCGCCATTCCCAGGAAGAGCAAGCCGAGATGCTCGGCTGGCATATCGACACCGTGGCAAAGTGTGGACTGGCCGGCACAGTGCTTTTCACGTGGACGGATGAATGGTTCACCGGAGGACAGGAAATCACGGATTGGGCCTTTGGCATTGTCACTCGGGAACGCAGACCAAAGAAAGCCTTTTACATGCTGGAGAAAAAATTTGGCGGGAACGATTCTGCCGTGCCGCATCCTCCGCTACCGCGGACACCTTTTGTGTCGGTAATCGTCTGTTCCTACAATGGCGGCCAAACGCTCGCGGCCTGTCTGGAGTCGTTAGGCAAGCTGAATTATCCGGCGTATGAAGTGATTCTGGTTGATGACGGGTCCACCGACGACACGGCGTACATTGCCGCGCAGTTCCCCTGGGTGCGCTACATTCATCAGACCAACCAGGGATTGAGCGCGGCGCGCAACACCGGCGCCGCTGCGGCCAAAGGCGAAGTGCTCGCCTACACCGACTCGGACTGTATGGCGGATGTCGATTGGCTTTATTATTTGATTGGTACCCTGCTCAGCGGCGACTACGCCGGGGTCGGCGGCCCCAATGTCCCTCCGCCGGCGCAAAACTGGGTCCAGGCATGCGTCGCGGCGGCGCCCGGCGGCCCGAGTCACGTTCTGCTTACCGACACGGTGGCCGAACATATTCCGGGTTGTAACATGGCGTTTTACCGCTGGGCCTTTGAAGCGGCGGGCGGCTTTGATCCCGAATATCGCAAAGCAGGAGACGACGTCGATTTTTGCTGGAGAATTCAGCAGGCCGGCTGGGTGATCGCGTTTAGTCCCGCTGCCATTGTCTGGCATTATCGGCGTTTTACCCTGCGCGCCTTTCTAAAGCAGCAGGACGGCTACGGCGAAGCGGAATCGCTTTTGCGCTTCAAACACTTGATCTTCTTCGGTCCCACAGGGACGGCCAAATGGCGAGGACAAATCTACGGCGCCCCGCGCTTCACCTGGTTCGTCACGCGTCCGGTGATTTACCACGGAATTTTTGGCGAGGGGTTTTTTCAGTCAATTTATCCTCCGCCGCAGTCGGACGTGGCCGCCTACCTGAGCAGCATCGAGTGGTTTGCGTTAACGCTGTTTCTGTTTGGGCTGGGGATCTTTCTTCCGGCGCTGCGGATTGTGCCCTACCTGATGCTGGGCGGGACGTTTTGCGTCGCGCTTTCCTACATGGTGCGCGCCTCCATTGAGCCGAAATTCGACACTGCACGCGCGCGGTTGCTGGTGATGTTTCTGGCGTTTGTGCAGCCCCTGGTGCGGGGTTTTTCGCGCTATTTCACCTGGTTGCGCTTCAAACGCACGCCGGCCAGCGTAATCCGCCGACACGAACATCTGCCGGAGCGCGGCCGCGTCTCGCTCAGTCTCAGCCGGAGAATCTTTTGGAGTGAGGAGGGAAGAGACCGGCATTATCTGCTGGGCGCCATTTTCCAATTATTGGATGAAGAAGGCTGGCGCTATTCAACAGACAGCGGCTGGAACGAGTGGGACATTCAAATTTACGGAAACTTTTGGTGGAGCATCACGTTGCAGACGGTGACTGAATATCACGGCGGCGTGAAATGTCTGACCCGCGTACGGCTGCGCGATCGGCTGGTTACCACAACGGTCATCATCAATCTCATCGCGCTGAGCATTTTGGTGTACCGCCAGCTCAACGTAGCGCATTTCGATTTTTGGTTCGTTCTCGCTTATTTGCTGTTTTTGACATTTCTCGGAACCCGGGCGCGGGCCTTGAAACGCCGCGTGGCGGAACTTGTTGATCTCGCCGCGCATCGCGCTGGTCTTCATCGGGTGCTGCAAAAACAGAAGAGTGCACCAGCAAAGGCGCCGGTGGAGGCGGCGGTTTCGGCGAATCTGATCGATCCGGCTTCTCCGGATTTGCCCGGCTAACGTGCCGGGTCGCCGGTAGTGGCGAATCGGCGGCCAGTGGATCGGAGCAGCGCCGCGTCGGCTTGCAGCTTTCTTTCCATCATTCGATCAAACGAGAAATGCTCGGCGGCATATCGAAAAGCGTTTGCCGCGCATCGCTTCGCGAGACTCGTGTCGCAAAGGAATTGCAAAATTGCCGAGGCGAGCGCCTGCGGATCTCCCGGTTCAACGAGCAAACCGTTGTGCCCGTTTTGGAGGATTTCGGGAATGTCGCCGACCCTTGTGGCGATGACTGGGCGGGCGCTGGCAAAAGCTTCGCGCAGCACGATGGGTGATGCCTCGGTGCGCAGCGAGGCAATCACGATCATGTCGCACGCGGCATAGATATCCGGCGTATCCCAGCGATAGCCGGGCATGAGAATTTTTTCCGCGAGGCCGGCCCGGTGGATTGCATTCCGGACATGGATGCCGCGCTGCAAAACCCCGGTGCCCTCGCCGACGATGACGAAGCGGGCGTCGGGTCGTTTTTCCAGCACCAGTTGCGCTGCCTCGACCAGAACCAGCTGTCCTTTGTCGGGCCGGATCATCCCAATGTTACCAATGAGCGGAGCATCCGCCGCGACGCCGATCTCGCGGCGAAATTTCAGACCGTCCCGCGGCGGCTTGAATTTTTCCAGTTCCACAGCTGATCCGATCACTTCGATTTTCGCAGCGTCGATTCCGTGGTCCTGGACGAGGTGACGTTTAATCGCGGAGGCGTCGGCTACGACGTTGGAACATCCGTATTTGAAAATGAAGGCGCGGCCTTTGGTGCCAAGAGGGTCCGTGATGCAGCGGGCGCGGCTCAAGACAATTCCGCAAAAATACAGGGGCAGACAAATCCAGTGGTCCTTTGAGCTGTAGGCTTTCACCAGGTCGATGTGGTTTTTGCGGCAAAATCGCCACAGCCGCCATGAGCAGAGCGGGTCAAGTCGCCTACGAAATGGCATGGCGATGGACTGGGTGCCGAGTTCCGAGGCTTTGGAATGCAGCTGGCTGCCGGGGCTGCAGGCGAGCCACGCTCGGTGCCCGTGCGCGTTTAGCCAGTTGATCTCCAGGCAGGTGCGGTACTCCTGGCCGCCCCAGGCGCGGCTGCTTTCGACGTAGAGGATGTTCACGTTGAATCCCTCACAGCCGCGCAGCGCTGCAATGGTTTCCAATAAACGGCGCTCTTTTTCCGGGGTCTAAGCGGCGGCCGCGCGTTTTTCGAGAATATAATCGTGAATGGTATTGACCGTTCGGAGCGCTTTGCTGGCCACCTCGGAACTGGGCACGCCGACGCCGAACGTTTTCTCCATGCTGACCACCAACTCCAGAGCATCGATGGAATCAAGGCCAAGCCCCTCAGGGCCGAACAGCGGCGCATCGTCTGCGATTTGGTCAGGCGTAATTTGCAACATCAAATTTTTGACCAGCATTTCCTTAATGCGAGTGCGAAGATCGGGTTCGGACATAAACGAGCGGGGATTTTGACGCAAATTGCGGGCAGGGTCAAACACGCTCCGGCATTCGATAAAACAAGCGCCAGTCTGGATGCAGCCTGTCTCCGGTTCCCGCAATTGGGTTCCTTAAACCGCGCTGCCTTTGTCGGGACTTGAATCTGCCCGCGCTTCTGCAGCGGCAGGCTGCGCCTGGTTGCGCGCAACAGTCGAAGGCACCGGCTTTGGTTCGGCCTGCGCCATATCCGTCTCCGACTTTCCAGCCTTGTGCAGTTCATCGGTGAACTCGTCCTTGGCCTTTTGAAATTCCCTGACCGCCTGACCCATTCCACGGGCCAGTTCAGGCAACTTCTTCGCGCCGAACAAAACCAGAATGATCAGCAGGATTACGATTAAGTCCGGCCCGGCCAAATTCATGAAGCTGGCGAGGATGTTCATGATTCAGTGGGAACATCAGACGGTTTGGCAAACATGCAAGGCAAATCGGTGCCGCGGCAAAAAACCGGCCGGCGGTTGACACCCGGGAGTTACTATGTGAGAGGGAAAGTTAACTTCGTATGCGACCTATTTGGAAAGGCAGCATCAGCTTCGGCCTGGTTTATATCCCGGTGGCTGTTTATCCCGCTACGCGCGAAGAAAAGCTAAGTTTTCGGCAACTTCGCTCCAGCGATCTCAGCCCGATTCGCTACAAAAAGGTAGCTGAAGCCGATTCCAGGGAAGTGCCCGCCGATCAGATTGTCAAGGGTTTCGAATACGAGCGCGGCCGCTACGTCGTGCTCAAAGATGAGGATTTTGAAAAAGTGCGCATCGAGTCCACTCATTCGATTGATATCACCGACTTCGTGGAGCTGGAGCAGGTGGATCCGAAGTTTTTCTACAAACCGTATTTTCTCGAGCCGCAAAAAGGCGGCGAAAAAGCGTATGCCGTTTTGCACAAGGCGCTTTCCGGAACGGGCAAAATCGGCATTGCCAAAGTCGTGATCAGCAATCGTGAACATTTGGCGGCCGTAAAACCCGACGGTCTCTTCCTGATTTTGGAGCTGATGCACTTTGCCAGCGAAATTTTGAGCGCTGACGCCCTGAAAAATGGCTCTGCGACGCCGGTCGGCGAAAAGGAGTTAAAAATGGCGCATGCGCTCATCGAGACCATGACTGTGCCGTGGCAGCCGGAAAAGTATCGGGACGAATACCGGGCGGCGTTAATGGAGATCATCGAGCAAAAGGCCCAGCACAAGGAGATTGTCGGCAAAGCGCCCGCTCCTCCACCGCCGACCAACGTCGTCGATCTGGTCAAAGTGCTGCAGGAAAGCCTGAATCGGAGCCAGTCGGCCCGACAGAAGCGCGGAGACAGTCGGCCGGTGGGGCGCCGTTCCACGGGCGCGCTGGTCAAACAAAAGCGACGCGCCGCAGCCCTGGGCTAAATCGGAAAGCAGCGTTGCTGCCGTCACGACGCGCTTTTTAGCTGTACGGTTGCAAACCCGGGCGCTCCAGCTAGATTCAGATCTCTTTGTATGGCTAAAACTGCCTGGATCAATCGCAACGAACGCAAACGCGCCACGGTAAAAAAATACGCCGCGTTGCGCGCCGAATTAAAGGCAAAGAAAGATTATGTTGGTCTCGCGCGGTTGCCGCGGGATGCCAGCCCGACTCGGGTCGTGAACCGGTGTGAAGTCACCGGCCGCCGGCGGGGTTTCATGCGCCGCTTTAAGATGTCGCGGCTTACATTTCGTGAGCTGGCTTCGCAGGGACTGATACCTGGCGTGACCAAGTCCAGCTGGTAGATTGTTTGCCGTTGTGGCGCTGTGAGGTGCGCGGTGACCACCGCTTCTTTGTTGCGCCCAATCGCCCACAAATGAATGTTCCCCCGATATTGCTGTTAGGTGCACAGCCGATGGCTGATGCCGTGGCGCGTCACTGGGACCATCCGGCGGCGATTTTCGCCAAGCTGCTGACCATCGTCGCCTTGGTTCTGCTGAACGCCTTCTTTGTAGTGGCAGAGTTCGCCTTGGTGAGAATTCGCGGCAGCCAGATCGAAATGCTGGCCAGGGAAGGCAGCGCCCGGGCGACATTTGCCCAACGAGTGAAAGACAATTTGAACGCCTATCTGTCGGCTTGTCAGGTGGGCGTGACTGCTGCCAGCCTGGGGCTCGGCTGGCTGGGGGAACCGTTTGTCGCGCGAATGCTCCAGCCCTTTTTTGTGCTGGCGGGGATCGATTCGCCGGCAGTGATCAAATCGATTTCGTTCGCCCTGGCTTTCTCCATCATCACATTTCTGCACATTGTTTTGGGAGAACAGGCGCCGAAAATCCTCGCCATCCGCAAAGCCGTGCCCGCTGCGCTGTTTGTCAGTGCGCCCTTACATTATTTCTATGCGATTTTTAAACCGGCCGTTTCATTTTTGAACGCCGCCAGCAACTGGGTGCTTCGGCGCCTCTTGCGCGTAGAACCCATCGCGGAAGGAGAATTGGCTCACAGCGAAGAGGAATTGCGCCTCATCGTGCGTGAAAGCGAAAAGTCCGCCGAAGTAACGCCACTTGGTCGGGAGCTGGTTTTTAATGTGCTCGATCTGCGCGACCGCGTCGTGCGCGACATCATGACGCCGCGCGGCGAGATTGTTTATCTGGATCTGGAAGACGACTTCGAAAGCAACCTGCAGAAGGCCATTCAGTCGCGACACACGCGCTTCCCCTTGTGTCGCGAAAATCTCGATAATACCGTCGGCCTGGTGCACATCAAGGAATTGCTTCCGATGATGCGCGATCCGAAGCCCGATTTGTTAAAAATCAAACGCGAGTTGATTCCCGTTCCCGAAATGATGCCGCTGGAAAAATTGCTCAACCTGTTTCTGAGCAAGCACGCTCATCTGGCGCTGGTGGTCGATGAGTTCGGCGGAACGGTGGGCATGGTGACGCTGGAGAATGTGCTGGAAGAATTGGTAGGCGACATCCAGGACGAGTTCGATTTTGAGAAGGAAGAGTTCCGCAAGTTGAGCGCGGACGAGTTCACCGTGGACGGCGCGCTGGGGCTTTATGAACTGAACGAACTTGCGAAATTGGACTTGCAAAGCGCCGACGTCAGCACCATCGGCGGGTACGTAACCCACCTGCTGGGGCACCTCCCACGGCAGGGGGAGCAGGTCAAGATCGACAGCTACCTGGTCACCGTGTCTCAGAGCGACGGTCGCCGCGTGAAACAGCTACACTTTAAGAAACTGACCGCGCCGGCCGCAACGGCCGCTTCCTCCTGAGAATCAAGCAAGGTTCCTCAACAGTTCGCGCGGTCCACCGGTTGGGGAATTCCAAAAGCCGCGATTCTTTAGGTGAGAGCGGCTTGCAATTGGGCCCGCAACGCCGGCCGGCGCCGCAGCTGATCAGTCAGAGCCGCGATGGCCCGCAGGGTGGGCGGGCTGATGTGATGCTCCATGCCTTCTACATCATCGTGAATGACGCGTTCATCCAAGCCCAGCAGTCTCAGGAAATCGGTCAAAAGCCTGTGCCGTTGCGCGATCTTGTGCGCCAGGTTTTTGCCGGCAGCAGTCAGGATCAAGCCGCGATATTTTTCGTATTTCAAAAGCCCTTCGCCATCCAGTCGCTGAACCATGTTGGTGACGCTGGCCTGCGAAATTTTCAGGGCGGCGGCGATATCGACCACCCGGGCATAGCCCTTGGAATTGATCAGCTCCAGAATGCGCTCCAGGTAATCCTCGACCACAGTAGAACTGTGAAGGGCGGATCGGGCGTGTCTGCGTGGCATGGGCTGGAATCATAATCAAGACTGAGTGAAGAGTCAATTCACGAAATTATTTGACTTACTAAATAATTTAGGAAAACCTAATTCCGCATGCAGGGAAACGAAGAATACGTCATGTATCGTCGTCGCACCGCGCAGCTTACAAGCGTTGTCCTGTCGGTTCGATCAGGGATACTTGCCGCGTGTTGCAGCGGCGGAGGAAAGGCGAGGCGCAAACGGCCGATGCTGCTGTTCCTGATCGCCTGCTCTTCGTTAGTGGCAGGATTTGCGTGCGCCGAGCTGCCGGCAAAAGCCATTCAGGATAATTCTTTTTTCATCGAAGAAGCGTACAATCAGGAACCCGATGTGGTTCAACACATCTTGAGTGTTCCAGCGTTTTTCTCCTCGGGCGATGGCGACCTCTCGGTGAACTTCACGCAGGAGTGGCCTCTCTTTGGCCAGAGACACCAATTCTCCTACAGCGTGGTCCATGGCGGCACGAAGGAGGGAGCGGCGTTTGGCGACACTCGACTTAATTACCGGCTCCAGGCGCTGACCGAAGAGGGTTGCGTCCCTGCGTTTGCGCCGCGTTTTACTCTTATCATACCAACAGGCGACGCAGCCAAAGGGTTTGGTCACGGCCGGCCTGGTTACGAGGTGAATTTGCCCTTGAGCAAGGTGGTCTCGGACCGCATCACATTGCATTGGAATGCCGGCGGATCTTTTTTCCCCGCCGTCAACGGGCGTGATTTATGGAGTGGCAATCTCGGCGGAAGCGTCATTTACGCGGTAACAGAGAATTTTAATTTAATGCTGGAATCGGTAGCAGCCTGGGAGCAGGACATCGATCGCCATGGGAAGGTGGGCCAGAGCGTCGATGCGTTGTTATCTCCGGGAGCGCGCTGGGCATTGAATTTCCCAAACGCCCTGCAAATCGTCGTGGGGATCGGCGCGCCCATGGCTCTGACGCCTGCGTCCCCCGATTGGGGTATATTTTTCTATTTGTCGTTCGAGCATCCGTTTGTCCGGTGCACGCCTTCGCGACTGTGAGCCGATGAATCCATCCGACCAACCGAGCGCTGTGAAAGAAGTTGGCGCCTGGCGCAGAACAACGTCGCGCGTTTCGCTGCCGGAAGTTCATCGCAGCGTGGTCGTGCCAGTCACGGCTTCGTTCTGGCGCAAACTCTTCGCCTTTTCCGGACCCGGCTTTCTCGTGGCGGTAGGGTATATGGATCCTGGGAACTGGGCGACCGATCTCGCTGGAGGAGCCAGGTTTGGTTACTCGCTGTTGACGGTCATCATGATCTCCAACTTGATGGCGATTTTGCTTCAGCATTTGTGCATTAAACTGGGCGTGGCCACCGGGCGCGACCTCGCTCAGGCGTGTCGAGATCATTATCCAAGAGCGGTGGTCTGGTTTCTCTGGATTCTCTGCGAAATCGCGATTGCGGCTTGCGACCTGGCGGAAGTGGTCGGGTCAGCCATTGGTTTGCAGCTTCTGTTCGGGATTCCCCTGGTGTGGGGTTGTATCATCACGGCCTTGGATGTGCTGCTGGTGTTGTACCTGCAAACAAGAGGCTTTCGTTATATCGAGGCGATCGTCATTACTCTGATTGCAATTATCGGCAGTTGCTTCACGCTGGAGCTGATCTTTTCCAAACCCAGCCTTGTGGGAGTGGCGCTGGGGTTCGTCCCTGGGCCGCGGATCCTTGCCAACCAGGATATGCTTTATGTGAGTATCGGCATCCTGGGCGCCACCGTGATGCCGCACAATCTCTATCTGCATTCTTCCATCGTACAGACGCGCAAATTTCAGCACACCTTCGAAGGGAGACGCGAGGCGATCAAGTTTGCCACGATCGATTCAACCGTTGCGCTGATGCTGGCGCTGTTTATCAACGCGGCGATTCTGATCTTGTCAGCGGCTGTGTTTCACTGGTCTGGGCACCAGGACGTCGCAGAAATCCAGGATGCTTACAAGCTGCTGAGTCCCCTGCTGGGCGTGAGCGTGGCGAGTCTTCTCTTTGCGGTGGCATTGCTGGCTTCGGGGCAGAACTCAACGCTTACCGGAACGCTCGCCGGCCAGATCGTGATGGAAGGTTTTCTTAACATCCGCATTACGCCATGGCTGCGGCGGCTTATCACTCGGCTGATCGCCGTAGTCCCGGCGGTGCTGGTGATTGGGATTTTGGGCGAAGGCAAGACCACCGAATTGCTCATTGCCAGCCAGGTCTGCCTGAGCATGCAGTTGGGCTTTGCCGTCTGGCCGCTGATGCGCTTTACCAGCGAAAGAGCCAAGATGGGCGAGTTTGTCAATCCGCTATGGATTAAAATTCTGGGCTGGACGGCTGCTGGACTTATCATCCTCTTGAACATAAAACTGCTGCTGGACACATTTCTTCCGGCGGCAGTTTTAAAAACGCTTTATGGCGCGCTCGGTTTTCCGGCGCCGGAATGAAGAACAGTTACCAGCCGTGTACAAGCGCATTCTCATCCCGCTGGAGAACAGCCCGGCGGATGACACCATCCTCCGGCACATCAGGCATCTTGCCCGCATAACCGGCGCGAAGCTGCTTCTTGTGCATGTGGCCGACGGCTGGGTGGCGCGTAACTTCAATCAACTCCAGCTGGCCGAGAGCGAAGAAATGAAGGAGGACCGCCTTTACCTAGAAAAGCGGGTTCGCGAACTGACGGCAGAAGGTTTTTCCTGCGACGCGGTTCTAGCGTTGGGCGAACCTTCGGATGAAATCATCAAGCTCGCGCGGGATAAAGAGGTTGACTTGATCGCCATGACTACGCATGGACATCGGTTTATCAGCGACATCCTTTACGGCGCCACGGCCGACAAGGTGCGTCACGCCGTTGATGTGCCCGTGCTGTTATTGAAGGTAAAGACGTGACGGAATCCCGAAATTCTTGATTTTGCTTGAAAGTCCTTTTCCTGACGAACGAATACCCGCCTTACGTCTATGGCGGCGCGGGCGTGCATGTGGCTTACCTGTCACGGGAACTATCGAGGACAATGCCGGTCGAGGTGCGTTGTTTTGGCGACCAGCGTATCGAGGAAGGCAACCTGAAGGTTACGGGCTACGGTCTGGACGCCAGCGGCTTTACCTGCCCCGAACCGTTGCGATCCGCTTTCGGCGCGGTGCGGCGGTGCATTGATTTTAACACCACAAACATCGATGCCGATCTTGTCCATTGTCACACCTGGTACAGTCATTTCGGCGGGATCCTGGCCAAAAAGAATTACGGTCTGCCACTGATCGTCACCGTTCATTCGCTGGAACCGTTACGGCCATGGAAACGCGAGCAGCTTGCCGGTGGTTACGATTTCTCCCTGTGGGTGGAGAAGACCGCGCTGGAGATGGCAGACGCGATCATTGCCGTCTCGCGCGAAACCAAGCGCGATATTGAGCGGCTTTTCCGCGTGAATCCCGCGCAGGTGCACGTGATTCACAATGGGATTGACCTGAGTGAATATCGCAAACTCCATTCGACCCGGGCACTCGAGCGCTACGGAATTGATTCGAGCCAGCCTTATTTGCTCTTCGTCGGTCGGATTACCCGGCAGAAGGGATTCCAACATCTGCTCCGCGCGATTCCATTCATGGATCGCAACTTCCAGATTGTTCTCTGCGCGGCGGCTCCGGACACGGCTGGCATGGCGCGGGAGATGCAGGCCGCAGTCGAACGCGCCAGGGCCCAACGCTCCGGGATTATCTGGATCAACGAAATGGTGGACCAAAGGACGGCTTGCGAATTGTATTCGCACGCGGCGCTTTTCATCTGCCCATCCATCTACGAGCCGTTTGGCATCATCAATCTCGAAGCCATGGCCTGCGAAACCGCGGTGGTGGCCAGCGCCGTGGGAGGAATCAAGGAAGTGGTCGTGGACGGCCAGACCGGGTTCCTCGTTCCACTGGAGCAGATGAAAGAAAGCCCGTTTGAACCGATCAACCCCGAGAAGTTCGCGCGCGATCTTGCAGCCAAAGTCAACCAGCTGATGCGTGATCCCCATTTACGTGAGCAATTTGGCAAAGCCGGCCGCGAGCGCGTGGAACAACACTTCAGTTGGGCGGCGATTGCGGAGAAAACAAAAGCGTTGTACGAAACGTTGAAACGTTAAGGCGTTGAAGCGAACGCAAAAATGGCGCCCGGCGCTTCAACTGCGCAACCATTGAGCGCTGTAACTGGAGGAAGCGATGTTTGTCGATCGCATTAGAATTTTTGCCCAAGCCGGCAATGGCGGGCGCGGCTGCGTCAGTTTTCGCCGGGAGAAATTTGTGCCCAAAGGCGGCCCCGATGGCGGCGACGGCGGGCGGGGCGGGGATGTGATTTTGCGGGCCGATCGCCACGTCGATAATCTGGCTGCGCTGTTTTACGAGCCGATCGTCAAGGCAAAGAACGGGGCGCCCGGAATGGGGAAGAAAATGTCCGGCCGCGCAGGCGCAGCCAAGATCGTAAAGGTGCCCGTGGGAACGATTGTATATGCCGAAGAGGACGATGGCTCGGCTGGATCGCGTGCGGCGGGTCAGTTTCGCAAGGCGCAGCCCGTAGTCGATCTGACCCGCGATGGCCAGGAGTTCGTTCTCTGCCGCGGCGGAGCGGGAGGCAAAGGCAATGTGCATTTTAAGAGTTCTCGCAATCGAGCGCCCCGCCAGTACACCGAAGGCGAACAAGGCCAGCAGGGGCATTTCTGGCTGGAGCTGCGAACCATCGCCGATGCCGGTCTAGTCGGATACCCGAATGCCGGCAAATCAACGCTGTTGCGAAAGGTTTCCGCCGCGCGCCCCAAAGTCGCTGCCTATCCATTCACCACGCTGCATCCGGTTGTGGGCGTTGTGGAATTTCCCGGTTATCGCCGGGCCACCATCGCCGACATTCCCGGCTTGATTGAGGGCGCGCATCGGGGCCTTGGTTTGGGACACGAATTTTTGCGGCACATCACGCGCTGTCCGATTTTAATTTTCGTGATTGACGTTGCCGGCAGCGAAGGGCGCAATCCGGTCGAAGATTTGCAGAACCTGCGACGGGAAATCGATCTGTATGACCCGGCGCTTTCCGTTCGCCCCTGGTTCATCGTTGCCAACAAAATGGATTTGCCGAACGCGAAGGAAAATTTGAAGGCGCTCCGCGAACGATTCGCTAGGGTCACGGTAATTCCACTTTCGGCTCTGACGGGCGAAGGAATTGATCGGTTCAGGGAAACCCTGGCTGCCAGAGCGCTGCCGGTTAAAAAAGCTCCTTCTTCGGCAATTAGAGGTGGACAACCCCCCGATGTCTAGCGAAACTGGCCGCTGTTTATGGGTAAACTGGTCGTCGCGAGCTATTGTTCCAGTTTTCTCAAGCTGGAGATGTTGCACATTTATCGGCAGGTAAAAGCCCTGCGCGGCGTGGACACCTTCGTTGTCACCAAGGAGATTCAGAATGCCGAGAGATTCCCCTTTGCGGAAATCGAAATTGTCCCCAAAAGGCGAACGAACCTCCTGGTGCACGGCTGGCTCAAGTTTGTGGAACGGCGGCCGCCAATCGTTTACCGGGGGGAGTATCAAACGTTGGACGCGCTTCTGAAGCGCCACGGGGCCGATCTCATGCACATTTATTTTGGCCATACCGGCGTGCACCTGCTTCCGTTCATTGAGCAGTGGGACAAGCCGTGCGTGGTTTCTTTCCATGGAGCGGATGTCGCGCACAAGAGCGATATCAAAGATTATCCGGGAAAGTTGCGGCGGCTTTTCGATGCGGTTCCGCTCGTGTTCGCTCGATCGCAATCGCTGATTGATCGGCTGATTCATCTGGGCTGTCCGCCCGAAAAACTCCGCATCAACCGCACCGGCATCCCGCTGGAGGAGTTCCCCTTTGCGGAACGGCGGCGGCCAACAGATGGCAAGTGGCGAATCGTTCAGGCATGCCGGTTGATTCCGAAAAAGGGCCTGGCTACAAGCCTGCGGGCCTTCGCCATTTTCAAGAAGGATAATCCCAAGGCCGAGTTCTTCATCGCCGGCAAAGGCCCATTGCAACCGGAGCTGGAAATGCTCGCGGACGGGCTGGGGATTATCAGGGACGTCCACTTTGTCGGGTTCCTGTCGCAGTCGCGGCTGCTCGAGCTCTACCACAGTTCGCATCTCTTTTTGCACCCCAGCGAAATATCTGTGAACCAAGACCAGGAGGGCGTGCCCAATTCGGTTTTGGAAGCGATGGCCACCGGCTTGCCGGTTGTCGCGACGCGCCATGGCGGGATTCCCGAAGCGGTGGATCACGAGCGCAGCGGCTTTTTGGTTGATGAAGAAGACCACGTGGGATTGGCGCGCGCCATGCAGCGCATCGTTGATTCGCCGGAGCTGCTCCAAAAGATGGGGTTTGCGGCTCGCAACACCGTGGCCGCCAGCTTTGAACAAGGCGCTCAAATCCGACAACTGGAGTCGTTCTACGAAGAAGCGGTGGTGATGAATGGCGCCGCCCAGCCGGTTCGCTCACGTTCCACCCAACGATTGACACCGCGTTTCGCCGAAGGGTTGCCCGCCAAATAGGAACGGGCTAAGAATTTTGTTTGTCATCCGGGCAAAACGCGCTTTGGTATGCGCGTCGAGTTGTAGCTGGAGTCGTCCCTCCCACCTTGGCATCGGCAAAGGTGGATGACCCCGGCACGCCGGCATCGCTGATGCCGGTTACAGCTGTACTTTAAAATGCGGAACCGTTGTTTTTTTGTGTTGGTACTGATATTGGCGAGCGGGTTTATCGCCGCGACATCGGCCGCGGCGGCGGAAACCGAACCTGCTGTGCCGCTCAAGCCGGCAGAGTTGTTTCATATCGGAAAATTCTCCGTCACCAATTCGATGCTGGTGACATGGTTCGTGGCGGCGGCGGTAATCATTTTTGCGCAACTGGCGACGCGCAACCTTCAACGTGTGCCGAGCGGAATTCAGAATTTTTGGGAGTGGCTTGTGGAAACGCTCTATAACTTTCTGGAAGGCATCATTGGCCGAGACCTGGTCCGAAAGACGTTTTGGTTTTTCGCTACGATTTTTATCTTTATTCTATTTGTGAACTGGTTTGGGCTGGTTCCCGGCGTGGGAACGATTGGCTGGGGCCATTACGATTCCAAAGGGTTGTTTCACGTTGATCGACCGTTGTTGCGAGGCGGCAACGCGGATTTGAACATGACTACGGCCATGGCAGCCATCTTTTTCGTGCTATGGTTGATCTGGGCCCTCCAGGCACAGGGCCCCGGTGGTTTCCTCAAACATCTGTTCGGACCAAAAGGCGAGACCTCCGGTATTCTCAAGCTGCTCATGGCAGCGATCTTTTTCATGGTCGGCTGGCTTGAGGTGGTTTCGATCCTGTTTCGCCCGGTCTCGCTCAGTTTTCGGCTCTTCGGCAATATTTACGCAGGGGAAAGCACGTTAGAAGCCATGTCCACCATGGTTCCGTGGTGGCTCTCCTGGTTGCCGCCCATTCCTTTTTATCTTTTGGAAATCCTGGTTGGGATCGTGCAGGCGTTGGTGTTCATGCTGTTGACTGCCGTTTTCACGCTGCTGATCGCGCAGCACGACACCGCCGAGCATGCCCACACGTGAGCAAACGAGTTTCTCCCCCCTGATTAACCGACAAGAAAACCTATGATATTACCACTATTAGCTGAAATGACTGGAAGCATTCACGTCGGCCTGGCCGCCATGGGCGTGGGCATCGGCATCGGTCTCACCGGTTTGGGAATGGCCACCGCGGTGGGACGCAATCCCGGTGCGTTCACGCCGATCCTTGTGCAAGGGATTCTGGCCATCGCTTTCACGGAAGCGATTGTCTTCTACGCGCTCTTCCTGCTCGCCCACTGATGGCAAGGAAGCCGCGAGGGATCGCCCCGACGCACCGAGCTTTACAATATGAACGAATTCATTGCTGCCGCGGCCAGCGGAGGTTTTGGCAATATCCTGCATGATACGGCCGACACTTTTGGGTGGACGCCGCAAATGTTTTTCTCGCAGGTGATCAGCTTTGCCATTGTAGCCTATCTGCTGAAACGGTTCGCTTACAAGCCAATTCTTGCCGTCTTGGAGGAACGTCGGCGCACGATTGAGGAAGGCCAGCTGAACGCCGAGAGAATCAAGAAGGAGCTTGCGGAGGCCGAACAACGTTATCAGGAGATCATCGCCAAGGCTAATGCCGAGGCGCAGAGGATGATCGATGAAGCCCGTGAGAGTGCGGCGCATCTGGCCGAACGCAAGCAACAGGAGGCTATCGCCGCTGCCGAGCAAATTCTGGCCAAGGCGCGCGAAGCGGCGGCGCTGGAGCACGAGCGCACCATGGCCGCGCTGAAGCACGAGCTCGGCCGTCTGGTGGTGGACACTACGGCCAAGGTAACCGGAAAAATCCTCACACCCGAGGACCAGGCGCGCCTGCAACAGGAGGCGGCGCGCGAACTTGTGTCGTGAAACAGACCAAAGAAATTCGCCGCCTTTCACGGCAAATGCTGCGAGCGAGCTTTACGGACGGCCAGCTGGACCCTGGCAGGATCAAAGCGCTCGTGGATTCATTAGTCGCCCGGAAGCCGCGTGGCTACGTCGATGTTTTGAAGCACTACCATCGGCTACTCCGGCTTGAGCTGGAAAAGCGGCGAGCCACCGTTGAAACCGCCAGCGAACTGGACCCGGCCAGGCGCCAGGAGCTTGTCGCGATGTTGAAAAAGAAATATGGTAACGACCTGACCGCTGAGTTCATCGTTAAACCTGAGCTTCTCGGCGGAATGCGCATCCGCGTCGGCAGCAATGTCTGGGACGGCACGGTGCGCAATCGGCTGGAACGTCTCCAGCACGAACTTTAACTAAAAAAGGTAAAACTTATGAGCAGCATACTGGAAGAGATCGAAAGCAAGATCGAGGAACTCAAGACAACCACCGAGCGGCGCAACGTCGGTGTCGTGCGCGAAACCGGCGACGGCGTGGCCCGCATTGAAGGCCTCAGCGACGTGATGCTCAACGAGATGATCGAATTTCCAAACGGCGTTTACGGTCTGGCGCTCAATCTCGAAGAGACTGAGGTGGGCGCCATTTTGCTCGGGGACAACACGCTCGTGGAAGAAGGGAACGAAGTCAGAACCACAGGCCGATTACTTTCTGTCCCTGTAGGCAAAGCGCTTCTGGGTCGTGTGGTCAATACTCTGGGTCAGCCGTTGGACGGCAAGGGGCCCATTAAGACCGACACGTTTTATCCGGTGGAAAAGATCGCTCCAGGTGTCGTGAAACGCCGCAGCGTAAATCAACCCGTCCAGACAGGCATCATGGCCATCGACGCCATGATTCCCATCGGGCGCGGCCAGCGCGAGCTGATCATCGGCGATCGCTCGACCGGCAAGACCACCATTGCTATCGACACCATTATTAGCCAGGCCCGCTTAAACAAGGCGGCCCAGGAACAGGGAGACAAGGATTACCGGCCGCTTTATTGCATCTACGTCGCCATCGGCCAGAAAAACTCCAACGTGGCTCGTGTTCTGGCAGTCCTCGAAAAGGAGGGAGCCATGCCCTACACGACGATCATTTCAGCACCTGCTTCCGATACGGCCACCAACCAGTACCTCGCCCCCTTTGCCGGCGCGGCCATGGGCGAGTGGTTCATGGATAACGGAATGGATGCCTTGATAGTTTACGATGATCTTTCAAAACACGCCGTGGCCTACCGGCAGGTCTCGCTCGTGTTGAAACGCCCCTCCGGGCGCGAAGCATACCCCGGCGACGTCTTCTATCTCCATTCGCGTTTGTTGGAACGCGCAGCGCGCATGAACGAGCAGTATGGGGGCGGGTCGCTCACAGCGCTGCCCATCATTGAGACGCAGGCCGGCGACGTCTCCGCGTATATTCCCACCAACGTCATCTCCATCACCGACGGCCAGATTTACTTGGAAACCGATTTGTTCTATCAGGGAATTCGGCCGGCCATTTCCGTGGGATTGTCGGTGAGCCGCGTCGGCTCCGCGGCACAAATCAAGGCCATCAAACAGGTGGCCGGGAAGGTAAAGCTGGACCTGGCGCAGTTCCGCGAACTGGCGGCTTTTGCCCAATTTGGATCGGATCTGGACGCAGCTACAAGAGCGCGCCTGGAGCGAGGCCAGCGCATCGTGGAGCTTTTCAAGCAGAAACAATACAACCCCGTCCCCGTGGAGGAACAGGTGGCCGTGATGTGGGCAATGCAAAACGGTTACCTCGATTCGGTTCCTGTCGATCGGGTCAAGGAATACCAGCTGAAGCTTCAGGATTGGCTGCAGACACGCAAAGGCGGATTGCTGCGGGCGATCCGTGAGAAAAAGGAACTGGACAAGGATATCGAATCACAATTGAAAGCCGCCCTTGACGAATTCAAGGCTGCGTGGCGATGACCAGGCAGCCAATTTAAACATAGAAAAAATCCTGAGCGATGGCGAATACACAGGAAATACGGCGCCGGATCAAGGCTATCCGCAACACGGCCCAGATCACCAAGGCCATGCAAATGGTGGCCGCTTCCAAAATGCGCCGGGCACAACAACATGCCCTGGCCGGGCGGCCTTATGCGGCGCTGATGAACAAGGTCCTGGTCTCGCTGCAAAAACGCACCGACCCCAAACTACACCCGCTCCTGGAAATTCGCCCCCTGAAGAAGGAATTGCTTTTGGTGATCAGTACCGACAAAGGTTTGTGCGGCGCTCTGAATACCAACCTCTTCCGCGAGGCCGCCACCTTCGATGAGACCAAGACTGTCTTCGTAGTGACGGGAAAGAAGGCTCGCCAATTCATCGCCCGAACCAAACGCGAGTTGCTGGCGGATTTTGAGCTGAAAGATTCGCCCAGTTTCGTGGAAACCAAGCCGCTCTCAAAATTTTGCATGGACAAGTTTCTCAAGCGCGAGGTGGACAAGGTCTCCGTGCTTTACACCCACTTTATAAACACCATCAATCAGCGCACGGTGGTGCAGACGCTGCTCCCCATCAGCAGTTTCGATTTTGTGAAGAGCGATTCGGCTCCGCCGACCGCGCAGGATGCCGATCCGATGGTGGGCTATGTCTTCGAACCCAACGCCGAGTCCGTGCTCGACGCGATGCTGCCCTATTACGTTTCCTATCAGGTCTTCCAAATGATTCTCGACGCGCGCGCCTCCGAGCACAGCGCCCGCATGGTCGCCATGAAGAATGCCACCGACAACGCGCATCAGTTCATTCGAGACCTGACCCTGGAATACAATAAGATGCGCCAGGCCGGAATCACCACCGAGTTGCTGGAGATCGCCACCGCGCAAATGGCCCTGCAAGGATGATACAGTTTTATGAATAAAGGAACCATAGTGCAAGTGATCGGTCCCGTTGTGGACGTGGAATTCCCCGATGAAAAGGCGCTGCCGAAAATCTATAACGCTTTGGAGATCGAATATGAGGTGAACGGCAACCCGACGAAGCTCACCCTGGAAGTGCAACAGCACCTGGGCGAGAAGTGGGTGCGCTCCATTGCCATGTCCTCTACCGAAGGTTTGAAGCGAGGCATGACTGTGCTGGACACCGGCGGCCCCATCAGCGTGCCGGTAGGCGACGGCGTGCTGGGTCGCCTGTTCAATGTTACCGGCGACCCGATCGATGAGCGCGGGCCGGTGAAGTACGAAAAACGCTATCCCATCCATCGGCCTGCTCCGGCCTTGACCGAGCAGGACACAAGAGTGCAGATCCTCGAGACGGGCATAAAAGTCATCGATCTTGTCTGTCCGTTTTCCAAGGGCGGCAAGGTCGGCGCATTCGGCGGAGCGGGTGTTGGCAAAACCGTCATCATCCAGGAATTGATCAACAACATCGCCATGAAACACGGCGGTGTCTCGATGTTCGCAGGCGTGGGTGAGCGCACCCGCGAAGGCAACGATCTGTATCGGGAAATGATCGAAGCCGGCGTGATCGACGTGAACGATTTATCCAAATCAAAAGTCGGCATGGTCTATGGCCAGATGAACGAGCCTCCCGGCGCGCGACTGCGCGTAGGACTTTCCGCCCTGGCCATGACGGAATATTTCCGCGACGAACGCGGGCAGGACGTGCTTCTTTTCATCGACAACATCTTTCGATTTTCGCAAGCCGGCTCGGAAGTCTCCGCGCTGCTGGGTCGCACGCCGTCGGCAGTCGGTTACCAACCAACGCTTGCCGCCGAGATGGGTGATCTGCAGGAACGCATCACTTCCACTAACAAGGGATCGATCACTTCGTTCCAGGCGGTTTATGTTCCGGCGGATGACCTGACTGATCCCGCGCCGGCAAATACTTTCGCGCACTTGGATTCCACCATCGTTCTGGAGCGCTCCATCGCCGAGCTGGGAATCTATCCCGCCGTCGACCCGTTGGCCTCCACCTCCAAGGCGCTCGCTCCGGAAATCGTCGGCGAGGAACATTACAACGTCGCCCGCGGTGTCCAGCGTGTGCTGCAGCGTTACAAGGATTTGCAGGATATCATCGCCATTCTGGGGATGGACGAACTGAGCCCCGAAGACAAACTCACAGTCTATCGCGCCCGAAAAATCCAGCGCTTTCTCAGCCAGCCCTTCCACGTGGCGGAAGTGTTTACCGGTCACAAGGGACAGTACGTGCCCATTGCGGAAACGGTGCGTGGGTTCAAGGAAATTCTGGAAGGCAAACACGATGACGTGCCCGAACAAAATTTCTACATGAAAGGCAGTATCGACATGATCAAGGAGAGTTGAAGCGTTCAGGTGTTGAAGCATTGAACGCTCGTCTTTTGGAACTGCAAATCGCTCATTTGCTGAACTGGTAAATTGAAGCCATGGCTACGCTGAGACTCGAGATCGTAACGCCGGAAGAAAAAATTTATTCCGAGGATGTGGACATGGTGACGCTACCCGGCTCGGAAGGGGAACTTGGCGTTTATCCCAGGCACGTCCCGTTGCTCACCACGTTGAAGCCCGGCGAACTGCGTGCGATCAAAGCCGGCCGCGAAACGGTGATGGCCATCGGCGAAGGTTTTGTGGAGATCAAGGCCGATGCCGTTTCGGTTTTGACAGACATGGCGCTGGAATCGGAAAAGATCGACATCGCTGCTGCAGAGGCGGCAGTCGAACGGGCGAAAGCCGCGATGAAGGAGGATCACACCGCCGAGGAAGTGGCGGCCATTCAGGCCTCGCTGCAAAAAGCGCTTGCCCAGTTGCACGTCAAACGCCGCCGTCGCCAGAGCGGGTAACGGCGCGCAATCAGGCTTTTTTGAGCAACCTTTCCCCGGCTCCCAGTCGCTGGTAATCTTAGGGCGTGCAAATTCCAGACCTCTTGGGAATTATTGCCGGCAACGGCATTTATCCCCGGTTGCTGGCCGAGGCGGCGCGGCGAAACGGCGTCAACAAACTCATCGCTGCGGCGTTCACTGGCGAAACTGACCCGGCCCTGGCTCGGCAGGTTGACATGCTCGAATGGATGCGCGTGGGACAACTCGGACGGCTCCTGAAATTTTTTCGCGCAAACGACGTGCGTCATGTCATCATGGCGGGTCAGATCACGCCGAAAACCCTTTTTGATCTTCGCCCGGATTTAAAAGCGCTGTTGCTTTTGGGAAAATTGAAGCAGCGCAATGCCGAGTCCATTTTCGCCGCGGTCGCGGAGGAACTGGCGAAGATCCAGGTTAAGCTTCTGCCGGCGACGACTTTCCTCGAAGACTCCCTCGCCGCAGCGGGCTTGATTGCAGGGCCGAGACCGTCGCGACGCGAAGAGCAGGATATCGATTATGGCTGGCAAATAGCCAAAGAAATAGCGCGGCTGGATGTCGGGCAGACCGTCATCGTCAAAAACGGCACGGTCGTGGCAGTGGAAGCGTTCGAGGGCACAAACGACGCGATCAGGCGTGGCGGCGCTCTGGCGCGCGAGGGTGCCGTCATGGTCAAGGTAGCCAAGCCGAATCAGGATATGCGCTTCGATGTGCCGGTAATAGGCGTGGAAACACTCCGCGCGGCTGCCGAAGCGAAAGTGCGCGTCATCGCCGTCGAAGCCGGCAGGACCTTGCTGCTGGAGCGCGATGCAATGGTGCGTCTCGCGGATCGGTCACAGATATCGCTCCTCGCCCGTTAACTTTAGCAGCGAAACACGACTCGATTCACGGCGCGCGGCCTTGGAGAGTTTGTAAACTAGGATGGGCGAACATCGATTCCTCCAAGCGCGGAGTGCGGTTTGCCGACGCAGGTTCATCGATCAGCAATCGTCAGCTCCTCGGCCCGGGCGCCTGGAGAAGGACTGCTAGCCCTCCCTGTCGCGTTTCAGAGGGCGGCTCGGTCTGATCCGATAGGTGAGAAAACATTCGTCGCCGATAGCGCGCAGACTGATCAGTGAACAATGCACGCTGGCCGGCAGAAATTTCTTGCTTACGCCCGTAAGCGTAGGGGCATTTTCGCCGCCGAACAGCAGGGGTGTGACCGTCAGATTTAATTGGTCCACCAAACCTTGTTCGAGCAACGCGCGGAACAGCGTCGGCCCGCCTTCGCACGCCACAATGCGAACATTGTATTGTTTGCGCAAGGTTCCCAGCATGCCGCCAAGATCGACGCGTTTTGCATTGAAAAGATGAAGTGTCGCCTTCTTCTCCAGAGCCTGCCGATAGCTTTGTGGCATTTGTTTGGTGGAAAAAATAATGATCGGCGAAACATCTGACTGAAAGATTTTCAGCCGATGATCAATCTTGCCCTGGTTGGAGACGATCACCCGCAATGGCGCGCGGCTTTTTCCACGCCGCAGTCTGGCTTCCTGCAACTGAGCCGGCAGTCCGAGCCGAACGTTGTCGCGTTTCAAGCTGGTATGCCCGAGCAGCACCGCATCAGCCGCAGCCCGCTGCCGAAACAGGTGCAGCTTGTCTTCGCGGGAAGTGAAATCGACCGGCGCCAGGTTTTTCGTCGTGACCTTGCCGTCCACAGTCATCGCAAAGGTGGCAACGACGAATGGGCGGTCGGCTTTCATCGGAATTGTTTCGCTGTTGAATTGCCAGGACGCCGAATCCCCGGTGAGCTATTACCGTTCACGGATTGCAGCTCTATTCGGCTTCGCCTATCTCATGCTCCAGGGCTACCACCTCGTGTTCCATCTCACTGAGTTTGACCCGCTCAACCGCGCCGCTGGGCTTGTAAAACAGGTAAACCAACGCCCCCGGGAGGCAGCAGACCAAAATGATAACAAAACTCAGCGAGCCGATGAGGATGGCCTTGGCTTCCGGCACACCGCAAAGACCGTTGAGCATGATTTGCAGAACCTTTTCACGCAACCCGATCCCGGCGAAACTAATCGGTAACGCGGAGATGGTCCGTTCCACAGGCATGACGGCGAAAAAGTCCACCACCGGCACGGGCGCGCCGAGCGCGTACGCGGCACATAAAAAAGTGGCAAAGGTGGCCAGGTGCGCCACCAGTGACGCGCCAAAGGCGACCAGCGTCGCCCGCCAGTGACGCGCGTAGAGATGATAAGCGGCGGAAATCTCGATCAGTTTGTCTCGTCCGGGAAAGTGCGCCGGGAGCGAGTGAAAAAGTTTGAACCCGCTGACGACGAACGTGGAAAGCAAAAACACCACTGACGCGCCGAGAAGCAACAGCAAAATCCGCAGCAGGAATCGGGTCTCAGGTTTTTGCGAAAGAAAATCGTAACGCAAGCTGATGAGCGTGACTGTGATCGCCACCAGCGCCACAAGGCCGATGAAGCGGTCAAACACTACCGCGAGCAGGGCGCCCCCCTTTTTATCCGGCGTTTCCTTCAGCAGATAATAGCTTTTCATGATGTCGCCGCCGGTTCCTCCCGGGAGAAATTGGTTGTAGAACATGCCGATCAGAAACAACCCCGAAAGACGTGGAAGACTCAGGCGAATCTTTTGTACCTTCAACAAGACCTGCCAGCGAAAAGCCGCGGCTACTTCCACCACGCCGTAGGTAAGAATGCCAATAAGCACCCAATGTTTTTGCGCGTTGCGGATCGCTTCGAGCATCTGCGCGCGCCTGGCCGGATCGTGGTAAACCCAGTAGAGAACCGCGATGGTAACGCCGACTTGAAAAAAAGTGGCCAGGATTTTCTTCATTCGCCAAACCGTTCTCTCCAAATCTCGACGGAGCGTCGGATTTCCGTTGCGCTTCTCTGGGGATTCATTTCCCAGACAAATAAACAATGCGCGGGCAGAAGCGGAACAAGTTTCTCAAAATCGACGCCACCGGTGAAAGGGGGCTCGTGATCTCTGGCCGGCCATTTGCAGTCCTGCACGTGGCAGCCGAGCGCGCGCGGGCCCGTCGCCCGCAACCATTCGGCGTGATCGAGAAATGCGAGGTTCTCCTTGACTTGGCAATACGCGAAGTTGTGCCAGTAACCGACCTCCGGAGAGCTGAACTCCGCCAGCAGCGCCGATAGCTCGCGTTCGCTGGGAATCTCTTCGTACCCGCGCCGGTTTTCGATTCCCAGCCTCATGTTTTTGCCCGCGGCGTGTTCCATTACGCGGCGCAGACAATCTTTCACCCGCTGAAGGGGTCGCGGCGCGATCCGTTCCCGTTCCTGTACTGCTTCCAATTTCGCCCTCACATAGGCGCGCGAAAGGTGTTTTCCCGCCTTTGCCATCTGAATCAACGGCTCGGTAATCGGCTGCATTTTTACCCGACCCAACTCCAAAATAACAAACGAGGCGCCCAGGCGCGCCGCCAAATCAATGGCCTGCGCCGTCTGCCGCATTGCGCGCTCGCGATCTTCGGCTGAATCCGATGCGAACTGGCAAACATTCGGCGGGTTGGCTTCTGCCGAAGCGGAAGGGGCGGCGCGCACACTGCAAATGCGAATCCGATCCGCCTCCCGCATTTTTCGAATGCCGGTCAGCAGCGAATGGCAAATTTCGCTTCCAAGTTCAATGTGATCGAATCCCAGGTCGAGAATCTCGCGTGCCATCTCGGCGCCGTCGCTGTGCCGGTGGGAATTCCAGCAGGTGGAGAACGCAATCACGCTACACGGCCGCGGGCATCGGCGGAGCCGGTTCTTCGGCAGGCGCCGGTTTGGTTGCCGGGCAGGGCTCGGCGCATTGACGACGCACGCGGGCCAGAACGCTCATGCCAATCGCTACGTAACACAGAGCCGCAATCGCCAGCGCCGTGCGCATGCCGATTAGATCGGACAACCCGGTGATTCCCAAGCCCGCCACCGGCATGAGACCTACGAAGCTCAACATGAACACAGCCGAGACGCGCCCGCGCAGGTAATCCGGCGCCCGCTCCTGCACGATCGTGTTCGCCAGACCAAAGTTCATGGAGAGTCCAAGCGAATTGAGAATCAGCAGCGCTGTCGCCAAATAAAAACTTGGTGCGCGGGACAGCCCAAAAATGGCGCACCCAACGATGCCGACGTTGGCCATCATGAAAGGCACGCGCTTTTTGCGCGGTACGCTGATCAGGAAAATCGCCCCAACTACTGAGCCGACGGCTGAAGCGCCCATGAGATAACCGAGCCGGTCCGCGCCCAGGCCCAGCACGAGCCGCACATACAGAGGCATCATCACCGTAATGATGGGAAAAATGAAAACTGTCGTGGCTGCGATCAGCGCGATCATCGCCAGGCTCGGTTTGTCCTTCGCAACGTAGCGAAAGCCTTCCTTGATGCCGCTGGCGCGTTTCTCTTCCTCCTCGGCCGTCCCGCGCGGCCTGGGTGGGATGGTCAGCAGAGCAACAATGAGAGCGACGAACGAAAAGGCGTTTACAAAAAATGCCGACGCTGTGCCCCACGCGCTGATCAAGATGCCACCCAGCGCGGGACCCACCACACGCGAGCCGTGAAACACCGCCCGGTCAATGGCAATGGCGCTTTGGATTTCATCCCGCCTCACCAGCTCCGGCACAAACGCGTTGAGGGTGGGCATTTCAAACGAGTTGGAAATGCCGAGCACTACCGCGAACGCGAGGATATGCCAGATCTGGATTTGGCCGCTCATGATCAACCAGCCGATGCCAACGGCCAGTGCAATCTGGACATATTGTGTTGCTAACAGAATCTTGCGCTTGTCAAAACGATCGGCCGCTGATCCCCCAACCATCGTCAAGAACAGCATCGGCAGGCCGGCGGCCAAATTCGCCATCCCCAGCATGATCGCCTTGGTGGTGAGGGTGCTCATCACGTAGCCCTGGGCCATTACCTGCATCCACGTTCCCGTGTCCGAAATGGCAGAACCAATAATGTAGCGGCGAAACGGACCACGCCGCAGCACTCGCAGTGCATGGCGCGTGGTCAATTTTACTTCCGCACTCATGGCAGACACTCTTAGCTGAATGCCACTGAACCGCAACGAATGCGAATAAATCGGCCGGCTCGCCGCCGACGAACGGGGCACTCCAGCGGCGCTTTACCGCAAGCGACTCTTGGAATTCTGCGCCGCTTGTGGCGCGTCGGAATACCACCACGCGACCCTGTCAATTTTCCAATCCCCGGCTGTCCCGTTAATCCGGATGCGCAGCAGCACCGGTCCGTTTCTGCCCATCGCTTCGGAAAGCAGATCACCCTGGGCGGCCAGATAGAACGGAAAACCATAGCGAACCAAAATCTGCCCTTTGGCTTTTTGGATTTGGCGCACATCGCCCGCGAAGATGGCAGCGTGCTGCAAAAATTGCGTCAGATATTCGCGTCCAAATGGCGGCTCGATCAGGCGCGGCGTCACGCTATCCAAAAGAAAATGAGTCTCGTGCTGGGCGAAGATTTTCGTAAAGGCGAGATCAGCGAAGTTCTCCGCGTCTTCCTGAAGCCATAATTTGTATCGGAATAATCCCGCCACGCCCGCAGCCAGGCTTAACAGAAGAATGCCAAACGCTGCCGCCGCCAGCAGCGCTTCCAGCCGGTTTCGTCGTTCCCGTTGCCTTTTCGCGAAGAAATAAATCGACGGTGCAAATGCCAGGTAGAGCCCGGTGCCCATCAGGAATATGCCAAACGTCATCATGGCGCCAGATTCGCTCTGCAGACTCCAGATAAAAAGCGCGAAACCCTGAATAGCATTGAGCGATCCCTGCAGCCAGCGAACCCAATGCACGCCGATCCATATGAGGTAAAACTGCAGCCAGAACAGCGTGCGCGCGACGGCAAATACAAGCAAGCCTTCGATCAGCCCGCTCAAAATCAACAGTGCACAACCCAGCAGATCGCTCACGGCGCTGAGCAGGCCAAAGCAGACCAAAAATAATCGGCCCCGGCGCCACGGTTCCACTTCCCATTGGTACTGTTCCCAGAGCGAACGAGTATCTTCGCGCACGTCTGCGCATCTTATCTACCTTCCCTGGCGCCGGGAAGTCGAAACCGTGGTGGCGCCTTGGACAAACGGCAAGGCGTTCCCCAAAAAATTTTCGCGAGCAGGCCGCCATTCCTTGATTATGCTTTAGAGATGCGCATCGACCGATACACACAAAAAATGCAGGAGGCGCTGCAGGCGGCGCAGGATTTGGCGTCGCAGGCGAATCATCCCGAAATAACCAACGAACATTTTCTCTCGGCGTTGCTGGGCCAGAGCGAAGGGATCACGCGCCCGATCTTGGAAAAAATCGGGGTCAACGTGGATCAATTGTCGCAGCGGCTGCACTCGGAGCTTGAGCGCCGGCCCAAAATCCATGGCGCGGCCGATCTGCGCATCTCCAACGATTTGCGCGCAGTCCTCGATTCAGCGGAGAAGGAAATGTCGCGGATGAAGGACGAATTCACCAGCGCCGAGCATTACCTGCTCGCTTTGACGGGCGCAAATGTTCCTGCAGCGAAATTGTTGAAAGAGTTCGGGGTCACGCGCGACCGGCTCATGCAGGGGCTTCAGCAGGTGCGCGGTTCGCAGCGAGTCACCGACCAAAATCCGGAAGCCAAATTTCAGGCGCTCGAGAAATACGGACGCGATCTCACCCAGTTGGCGCGCCGCGGCAAACTCGATCCGGTCATCGGTCGCGATAACGAAATCCGCCGGGTGATGCAGGTGCTGTCGCGCCGCACCAAAAATAATCCGGTGCTCATCGGTGATCCGGGCGTTGGCAAAACGGCCATCGTGGAAGGCCTGGCCCGGCGAATCGTCAGCGGCGACGTGCCGGATTCGCTGAAAAACAAACGCATCATCGCGATGGACATCGGCGCCATGGTCGCCGGCGCGAAGTTTCGTGGCGAATTCGAAGACCGGCTCAAGGCGTTTCTGAAAGAAGTCACCGACGCCGAGGGCCAGATCATTTTGTTTATCGACGAGCTGCACACCATCGTCGGCGCGGGCGCGGCGGAGGGCGCAGTCGATGCCTCAAACATGCTCAAACCGATGCTGGCGCGCGGCGAACTGCGCACCATTGGCGCGACCACGATCGACGAATACCGCAAATACATCGAGAAGGACGCGGCGTTGGAGCGGCGGTTTCAACCGGTACTGGTGGATGAGCCGAGCGTCGAAGACACCATCGCCATTCTGCGGGGATTGAAGGAACGCTACGAAGTCCATCATGGCGTGCGCATCACCGATGGCGCCCTCATCGCCGCCGCGACCCTTTCCCATCGCTACATTACCGACCGCTTTCTCCCGGATAAGGCGATCGATCTGGTCGATGAAGCAGCCTCGCGATTGAAGATCGAGCTGGACTCGATGCCCACCGAGATCGACGTCATCGAGCGCGAGATCATGCAGCATGAAATGGAGCGTCAGGCACTCAAGAAAGAAAAGGATCCGGCAAGCAAGGAACGCCTGAAGAAGCTGGAGAAAGAACTGGCTGAACTGAAGGAAAAATCCAATGCGCTCAAGGCTGAGTGGCAAAAGGAAAAAGCAATCCTGGAAGAACAGCGCAAATGGAAAGAGGAACTCGACAAGTTGCGCACCGAACTCGAGGCCGCCCAGCGTCGCGGCGATTTGGCCAGAGCCAGCGAAATACAGTACGGCCGGATTCCTGAACTGGAGAAGAAACTGGCGGCCGCGAGCGCGAAAACGGGCGGGGATCGGCCCCGCTTGTTGCGGGAGGAAGTCACCGAGGAAGACATTGCTGAAGTCGTGTCCAGTTGGACTGGCATTCCCGTCTCGCGATTACAGGAAGGCGAACGGGAAAAACTGGTGAAATTGGAAGAGCACTTGCACTTGCGCGTTGTGGGCCAGGACGAGGCAATCAAGGCCGTGGCCAACGCGGTGCGCCGCGCACGGGCCGGTTTGCAGGATCCAAACAGGCCTCTCGGTTCGTTCATCTTTCTCGGGCCCACCGGCGTCGGCAAAACCGAATTGGCCCGCGCGCTGGCGGAATTCCTCTTCGACGATGAGAACGCCATGATCCGCATCGACATGAGCGAATACATGGAGAAACACACCGTGGCCCGGCTGATCGGCGCGCCGCCGGGGTATGTCGGATACGAAGAAGGCGGGCAACTTTCCGAAGCGGTCCGGCGCCGGCCGTATTCGGTGGTGCTCTTCGACGAAATCGAAAAGGCGCATCCCGACGTGTTCAACGTGCTGTTGCAAGTGCTCGACGACGGTCGGATCACGGACGGCCAGGGGCGAACCGTCGATTTCAAGAACACCGTGATCATCATGACGTCCAACATCGGTTCGCAATACATCACCGAAGAGGAATCGAAAGAAGCGCGCCGCCGTCTTGTCACGGACGCGTTGCGCGCGCATTTTCGTCCGGAATTTCTCAATCGCGTCGATGAGATCATCATCTTCGACCGGCTTAGCGAGGATGATCTGAAAAAGATTGTGGAAATTCAGCTCAAACGGTTGTCCAAACGTCTCGAGCAACAGAAGATTACACTCAAGCTTTCGGAGTCTGCCAAGGAACTGCTGGCGCGCGAAGGTTATGATCCGGTTTACGGTGCCCGCCCCCTGCGGCGCACCATTCAAAGAAAACTTCTCGATCCGCTCAGCATTATGATCCTCGAAGGCAAAATCCGGGAAGGCCAAACCGTGCAGGTAAATGCAAAAGACGGGACGCTGGAATTCAAATAAGACGCTCTGACCGATTGTTCAGTGCCCGGAACCTGCATAAAGCGGGCAGAGAGCTTGCCAGTTGGGCAGCGTTCGGACGCCGCGAGACTGATCCAACCTTACCAAGCTCGCAGAGATTTTCTTTCCAAGCGCACGCGTCGGAGCGCTGAACCATCATGCTGCGATCGCTTCCCGGAATGCCGACAGGAAAATCTCCATCTCGGATTTTTTGCCAATGGTGACCCGCATGTGGTTCGGCAATGCAGGGAACAAGCGGCCAACGTGGACATCTCGATTTTTCAAGGTGTTGATCAGGGGGACAACCGGTTGTTTGCAGGCGATCATAATGAAACGTTTGTGACGGAATGGTTTTGTAGCCTGTTTTCGCCAGCTCAGCGATGACGAACTGTTTTACTTCCCTATTCAGACGCTGACCGTTTGAAACCTGATCAGGATCATCCAGACTTGCATTCGCTGCAGCGAGCGCCATGCAGTTGACGCTGTCCCACATTTGATGGGAACGCAGGCGATCAATCGTTTCCTTTTGCGCAACGCAATACCCGCAGCGTAAGCCGGCCATGCCGTAAATCTTGGAAAACGTCCGCGCCACGGTGAGGTTTGGATGGTCTTTGATGAGCGGAATCACGCTTTCGTAATCGGGGCTATCGGCGTAATGGAAGTACGCTTCATCTACCAGCACCATCGTTTCTGGCGGAGTCTTCGCGATAAAGTCGCGCAGTTCGTTCCTGGGCGTGATGCTGGCAGTCGGGTTGTTTGGATTGCAGACATAAATCAAACCCCTTTTTGCAGCGGCGAGCATTTTGGGCAGATCATGGGCAAAATCAGCGGTCAACGGCACCTTGATCACTGCCGCGCCGTTTGCCGCGGCGTTGTTCAGGATGGCTTCGAAGGTCGGATCGGCGGCGACCAGTGAGCCGCGATCTTTCCCCGTAAATGTTTCTGCGCAGAGTTTGAGAATTTCACTGGACCCGTCGCCCAGCAGGATTTGATCGCGGTCGGTGTTGTTTAGCTTTGCCAGTTTGTCGATCAGCAGATTTGTGTGTTCGTCCGGATAACGGCAGGCTGCGCCGAATGTTTCCGTCATCGCCTTCAACGCTTTTGGCGACGGGCCGTACGGATTTTCGTTTGCGCTCAGGCGAACCCCGAATGTTTTCATGGCTGAGGGCGTTTGTTGCTGGGCGAGTGAAAACGGGGGCCTGGCGAGGGCTGCCAGGGCGCTCGCCCCCAGTAATTGGGCGAATCTGCGCCGGGAAATGGAGAGCGTGTTCATATCAATGATTGATAAGACCCCGCTGCCCTCAATGCGAGAGTGAATTCTACCCTTCCCCTTCAGGGAGGGCGGTCATTTTCATTTCTCCCTGTGGAAGGGATCCCGGGTTGATCTTCCCTCTTCCTCAACTGCAGCTTAAGTTGCCGTGTGATCTTTTCCCGTTTGACGCAGCGCAGACGCCGGCGGCTGCAGACGCAGCCTTTTCCCATTCCATGGCGGGATACCATTACGCGCAACGTAGCCCTTTTCCGCCGGCTTTCTGCCAAGGATCAGGCTGAGCTTCTTGGCCATGTGCAGGTTTTCCTTGCGGAAAAACGTTTCGAAGGCTGCGGCAGCCTTGAAATAACTGAGGAAATCCGCCTCACCATCGCAGCGCAAGCCTCGATTTTGCTGCTCCATCGAGTGACTGACTATTTTCCGGAGCTCCTCAGCATTCTCGTTTACCCCTCGAAGTACATGGTTGAGGAAAGGCGGGCAATCGCGGAGCATGTGTGGGAGGAAGGGATGGTCGAGCGCCTCGGTGAGACCGGGCGCAAAATGGGTTCGCTCGTTTTGGCTTGGGACGCCGTCAGATCGGGTGGCGCCGATCCAGCCGATGGCAGAAACGTCGTCCTCCATGAGTTTGCGCATCAACTCGATTTTGAAAACGGCGCTGCGGACGGCGTCCCCGGGCTGGCGACTCGTGAGCAGCAATTGGCGTGGGGTGAAGTAATGAAAAGCGAGTTTGCGTCGCTGCGCGCCGCAGCGCTGACAGGCGTGCCGACCCTGCTGGATACCTACGGAGCCACTGATCCGGCTGAGTTTTTCGCTGTCTCAGTCGAAGCATTCTTTGAGCGTCCGCGCGCCATGCGCAGTCGCCATCCCCGGCTGTACGGCGAATTGCAAAATTACTTTAAACAGGATCCGGCGGAATTTTCTGCAGAGCGTGGGTAACGGATTCCGTGGCGCGGCATCTGTTCGGCGCAGCGCGCTGCCCCGGCCATCATTGCGGCTGCGACACGATGCGCAGATAAGGGGGTTGCCATCAGTCGAGCGCCTGCGTTTGAGCATCAAATTTTTAGCGACCCAATTGCATCCGTTCGCGGCTGGCCAGCGTATGACCGGTATTATGAATATTCATCCTTCGACCCAACAATTCTCCACGGCTGGTCGGCCTACGCGGCGTCAGGTATTGAAGCAACTTGGGCTTGGCGCTGTCGGCTTGAGCAGCGTGAGCTTTCTGGCGTCGCGCGCTCGGGCCAACACTGCAAGCCGCGGTATTCTTCAGGATATTTCCATCCTGCAGTTTGCGCTGAATCTTGAGTATCTGGAGGCGGAGTACTACACCTACGCCGTCACGGGGCATGGCATTGAACAGGAAGGGGTTGATGTGACCGGGCAAGGGCGGTTTGGGATGACGAGCGTAAAACCCAATCCGCAGGTGCCCTTTTCCGATCCGGACGTCCAGCAATACGCTGCCGAGATCGCGCAGGACGAACGCAATCACGTGATTTTTATTCGCGCAGCGCTGAATGCGTTAGGAGTGGAACCGGTAGCGCGTCCGGCAATTAATTTGAACGATAGTTGGGACACTCTCGCGCAGGCGGCAGGTCTGGTTCCGCCCGGCGGCACGTTCAATCCTTTCGAAAACGATTTAAATTTTCTGCTCGGTTCTTTTGTCTTCGAAGACGTCGGGGTCACTGCGTATCACGGCGCCGCCGCTTTGCTTTCAAACGGAGATATCCTTACTGCAGCGGCTGGCATCCTTGCAGTTGAGGCATATCACGCCGGCATCATCCGCGAAGAGTTGTTTAGTCAGCATAGTGACTCGGTGAACATGGCGGTGCAGCAAATCTCCGATCTGCGCGACGCGCTAGACAACCCCATCGATGACGATCAGGGAATTATCGTAAATGGCAGCGCTAATTTGGTGCCGACCGACAGTAATGGCGTGGCGTACGCTCGAACTGCTCAGGAAGTGTTGAACATCGTTTACTTCGCGCAAAATGTTTCCGCTGGCGGATTCTTTCCAAATGGAATCAACGCCGGCTCTGCCAGTCGTCCCCATCCGACTCCGCATCCGCGTCCCACGCCACGCTAAATCCTCATTGGGCACAGCCGCGTCGCCAAACGAAAACGGGAATGGTCCGCAACATCATTGCGGCTGCGACACGATGCGTAGATAGGGTTTCGGCGCTTTCCAACCCTGCGGGTATCGCTTCTTTGCTTCCTCGTCGGAAACGGAGCCGGCGATAATGACGTCGTCGCCTGGTTTCCAATTGACCGGCGTCGCTACCTGATGTTTCGCGGTCAGTTGCAGCGAGTCGATTACGCGCAGCACTTCGTCGAAGTTACGACCGGTCGTCATCGGGTAAACAAGGATCAGCTTGATTTTCTTGTCCGGGCCGACCACGTAAACGTTGCGAACGGTAGCATTGTCCGCAGGGGTGCGCTTTTTCGAGTCGCCTTCAACTTCTGCGGTGAGCATCCCGTATAGCTTTGAGATTTTGAAGTCCGAGTCGGCGATGATTGGATAGTTCGGCGCATAGCCCTGGGTTTCCTCAATATCCTTTGCCCAGCCCTTATGATCGCCTGCTGAATCGACGGACAAACCCATTATCTTCACGTTCCTCCGGTCGAATTCCGGTTTAATTTTGGCCATGTAACCGAGCTCGGTCGTGCAGACCGGTGTGAAATCCTTGGGATGCGAGAACAGAATTGCCCAAGAGTCACCAATCCAATCATGGAACCGGAGCCGGCCCTCGGTGGTTTCCGCCTCAAAATCCGGCGCTGTGTCGCCAATCTTCATTTTTGTTTTGCCTCCTCTCTCGTTGGCAGAGTGGTTTTTTGCAAATTCCCGATTGAAAGTCAACCCTGCACTCGGCACGAGGAAACACAGGCGAAGCTTGCCACTCACCGGTCATACCAGGGTAACCGGACCGCCGCTGAAACCTTAAACGGAAATTATTAAACCCTTGCTCCGACCAGCTCGCAGAACTTGTCGAGATCGATGTTGCCGCCAGACACGATGGCCACAATTGGGCCTTTGCCGGCTTTGCTGCTTAGAGCCGCTGCCAGCGGCAACGCGCCTGCGCCTTCGGAGATCACCCGTGTCTTTTCCGCCATGAGCCGCATCGCTTTCTTCGTATCCTCCAGGGTGACGACGAAGTAATCGTCCACAACTGGTTTCATTCGTTCCCACATACGCGGGAACAGGCTCTGGCCTCCAGCGCCATCCACGAAAGAGGCTTTCCAATCTTTGAATAGTTGCGGTGATCCCATTTTGAATGAGAGCGCCGCGGGCGCAGCGGTCTCCGGCTCGACGCCGAAAATTTTCGTGTCCGGTTTGAGCCCCTTGATGGCGCTGCCAACTCCGGTGATCAATCCGCCCCCGCCGATGCTGGCGAAAACCGCTGCGGTATCCGGCTCGTCTTCCAAAATTTCCAGGCCCATGGTTGCGTGGCCGGCGATAAAATTGTCGTCGTCGAATGGATGGATGAATGTCCCTTCCACGCCGTGAAAGGAACGCGCCTCCAGCGTTTCCCACGCGACATGATACGGGACCAGGATCAGCTTCGCGCCCAGCGCTTCCATTCGCCGCAACTTTGATTTTGGCGCTGTCTCGATGGCCACTACCGTGCACGGCACGCCAGCTTGTCGCGCGGCGTAGGCTACGCCTTGCCCGGCGTTCCCTGCGCTCACGGTCCACACGCCGCGCTGGCGTTCTTGCGCAGAAAGCAGCGCCACGGCGTTGGCCGCGCCGCGTAGTTTGTAGGCGTTGATGGGCTGAAGATTTTCCAGCTTAAGCCGAATGTCCGGAAAATCCGGCCCGAGTTCGAGACGAACCAGCGGCGTGCGCACGATGGTCTGGGCAATTCGTTTGCGCGCTTGCTCTATCTCCGATAATTGAATCGGTCGAACCGGAACGGGACTCATCGCTTCACTGTAGAGGCAGCCACGGCGGCTGCAATTCATCGATTCATGGCGCGCCGCTGCCAGGAAAACTTTGAACGTCTTGCCCACTCGCGCCGTCCTATCATTACCATGATAAAGATTACTACCACAGCTCTGGTTGCGGCTGCGATGCTTACAGTGTCCAGCGCGTTTGCGGAAGGACATGCCTGTTGCGCCAGAGGCGCAGCCAATGCGCAATCCACGGCCTGCGTCAATCTGGCTTCGTTGAATCTTACGCCCGGTCAAAAGGCCAAGCTCGAAGCGTGGCAGACCGAATGCATGAAAGCGGGCTGCACCAAGGAAAGCCGGCAAGCTTTCCTGAATCGCGCCAGGGGCATCCTTTCCGCCGGGCAGTTTGCCCAGCTGAAAGCGCAGTGCCACAAAAGCGCAAGCGCGAAAAAGACAAACGCCGGAGCCTGAGCTGAGCGGTTCTGGGATGAAATCGCGTCGTGGAAAGTCGCGCGACGCGATTTTTGTTTCTTAAGATTTAGGGCGAAACGACTCGCGCAGGTGCTTCGGGTCCCGCACCGAGCGGGATGTGGCATCCTTTGAGATCCAGCATCCTTGTGAGCGGCAGAATGCGTTTAGCAGGCTCTCCAAACGCTACCCCAACAATCCGTGCGCTCCCATGCACGCCTGAGACGCGCTAGAAGGTTTTGTCTGAATCGAGAAGAATCGTAACCGGGCCTTCGTTAACCAGCTCCACAGACATCATGGCTCCGAAGACGCCGGTCGCCACGGTTACTCCCAGCCGGCGCAGCGCTTCACTGAATTCTTCATAGAGTTTTTTGGCCCTTTCCGGTGACGCCGCGGCGATAAAGCTAGGCCGACGTTGACCGCGGGCGTCGCCGTAGAGCGTGAACTGCGAAACAACCAGGGCGCTGCCTTTTACCTCCAGCAGTGAGCGATTCATTTTGCCTTGGTCGTCATTGAAGATTCGCAGGTTGGCGATCTTCTCGGCCAGGTTCAGAGCGACGGCCGAGGTATCGTCGCGGCCGACGCCCAGCAAAATCAGCAAACCGCTGCCGATGTCTCCCGTCACATGACCGTCCACAGTCACGCGGGCGCGGCTCACACGCTGGACGACGGCGCGCATTGTTCTTTACAAAATTTTCTGCAATAAATCTGCTAGACGCCAGCCGGCCTTGTGCAACTCTTCGCGCACTACGCCAGCCGCCCATTGGCGGTACGTGAGCTGGCCCGGTTGCGGTATTTCAATCGCTTCCCCGACGGCAACCAGGTGGCCTTCGACCAGCGCGGGATGCACATTTTTAAGCGACAATCGCCCGTATGCTTCGCGAGCGCGAGGCAAGATCTCATCGGCCCAGGCTTCGGCGTAACTGGAAATGGCGATGCTCTCTGGAATCTGCCAGTTCTGCGGCTCTTCAGTGGCCAACTGATGAACCAGCTTTTTCTTCAACGGTTCGACCAGAATTTCCAATTCTCGCTTTCGAAGCTGCGCCGGCAACTCGGGGAACAACGCGTTCACCGCATTGTAATCCCAAAAACCGTGAAGCTTCTTTCTGTGAATGCCGCGCTTGCGGGGCGGTTCATCGCTTAGCTCCAGAAAGAAGCTGTTGCCGCCCTGATCGCCCAGCGCCGGCGCCGCTTTGTCGGGATTCACAACGCGGCCGCCTGGGGCGAAATATTCCGCACCCACATGCAATGGCTGGTGAATATCGCCAACCAGATGGCTCAGCAGAATCAGCGCCACCGGTTTGGTGATTCTGCGCTCGTTTTGCTCCGTAATGCGTCCCTGTAACACCTGCACGCAGTACGGAATCATGTGCACGATGTCCCATCGGCCGCGGCCCGCGCGACCGTCGCGATACCGCTGCGGCGGCAGGACCGGGACGTCGGTATAGTGAAACCAATGGTGCGATGGCGCCCGCGCAATCTGATCTTGCGCCGGCGGGTTGGCGCGCCAAAAATCTCGCAATTGCCTGTCCAGGTTTCGATGTCCGGAAACGTGGAATGAGCGGGGATCGTCGGGGCCGTTTTTGTCCCAGCTTTTGATCTCATCGGCAAGCAGCGACGCTTTTTCCAGAGGCAACCCTTCCAGCAACGCATCCACTTTTGCGGCAGCAGGCGTGTTGGCCAGGCGCTCGTCTGCGATTGCGCCGACAATCTCGTGGCCCAGCGGTCCGTAAGCCAGAAGCAGAGTTGGAACGTGGGCAGCCGCGATGATGATGATGATGATGGGCAAAAGGGGGCGCGCCAGAGTTCTCATGAAAGCATTGGTGATAACAGGAGTGAGCGTTCAGTTGTCCAGGCAACGCCCGCAGATCCGGCGCGGCCCTGCCATCGAATCATTGTTTCACAAACATTGGGAACGAATTTTGTCGAGACGCTTTTCAAGCTTGGCAAAGTGCGACCCGGCCCAGTAGATTTGACCGCACTGCGCGCATCGCCGGAATTGTTCGTAGTAGATTTTCGTGAGCGGCTCGAGCTTTTCGACGATCTGAGCCTTGGCCACCGTTTGCAGCGGCCCATTGCAGCGAAGGCATCGGGTAAATGGGGCGAGTAGGCCGCCGAGATTAAAACGCCGAATCACTTCCACGGTTTGTTCCAGCGGATCTTGCGAGCGTAGATAATAACCATGCCGCACTACGGCATGCATCAGGAGCCGGCGATCCCGCGTCAGCAGCGCGCGATTGTTTTTCCCTGCCAGCTCCAGTAATTGCCGGTCGTCGGCATGGCAATCGTACAGCACATCGAAACCCAAAAGCCGAAGGTCGCGGACCAGTTTCCCCAAATGTCCGTCAGCGAGAAATTTCGTCAGCTGGCGCGTCTGCAATCGGTTATCGGGAAATAAATCTGGCTGCAGGGAGACGGGGAAAATCTCGACGCGGCAGTTGCGGTCGAGTCGGAACTGGAAGTCAACCGGTTGTCCTTCGACCAATATTAGATCTACTTCGGGGTGGGGGACGCCGCACGATTCAATCACGTCTTTTACCGAACTTTTCTCTGCAAGAACGCGCTCGACCGCGGCGCCGGCATTTTTCGCCTTGAGGAAGAACGACAAATCGCCGCGGAATTTCAGGCGGACTGCAAACGGGTCCATGAATGAGTCCAACCTTTTGCCTGTTGCCGATGAAGCGTTGAACCGTGATTTGGTTCTTTGGTCCGCCGGTTTACGCTTTGTAAAACGAGGCTCTTCATTTCGCGATGCGCGCGATGGCGTAGGTGTACTCGAACGTGGTCGCGCGCGGGCGACCCATGAGTTTGCCTGGTCCCAGCGGTTCGTCTTCGCCAAAGTAACAATCGATCTGCCAACGGCGCAGGCCGCCCCCGGTGTCCATGATTTTCCAGCGGTTGCTGCCGAAGACCTTCATCAGTTCGGGAGATTCGATTAGAAGAACCGCGCCACGACGGAGCGCGCCCTGGGCGGATTTGATGGCGACCGAATACCGCGGCACGAGGAGGCCGCCGCCTCCCGTCGGGTGCGAGGCAAACCCGTACGAGTTGCCGCCATTATAGCGGATGTAATGCCGTCCGTTCACTGGCACGGTGATGCGGCCGAAGCCTTCCTTTTTCACCGACCGCAGGAAGTCCCGGGGATACTTGCGTCCGTGCAGGCCCGGCGCGGTGACCGGGGTGGCGTCGAAACCGCGTTCAGAAGTGAAGCCGGATTCTTTCGGCGTGTAGTAGAGTGTGCAGACCACGAAGTATTCGCCGTCATGGCCGCCGGGGCGGCGGGCCAGTTTTTCATTCTCGTACGCCAGCCGCTGCACCACCTCCGGCCAGGGAATGTCGGCGCGCAGCTGGCCACTGGTTTCCGCTACGGCTTCGATGGCTGCAACCGCCGCCATCAATCGCCAAAAACCGATTCGATGGGGCCGCCGATTAACACTTCGATGGGCAACCGCTTCCATTCGTACTCGTACGGTGGCTGCTTCCATTGGAATCGCTCCGGGTAAAGGTTGCGAATCCGGCGGATAATTTCCACTCCTGTCAGAAATGGCCGAAACTGGTTGCGATCAATCACGTGGGTTTGCGCGCCGCCACAGAGCTGGCCGGCAAATTTGTGAAAGGTTGGTTGGAAAAAAATTTCGCGAAAAAATACGCCGGGCAGCTTCAACGCGTTAAGCTCCCGACAAAGTGTTTCCGCGTCGATGAACGGCGCGCCGAAAATCTCAAATGGCCGGGTGGTGCCGCGTCCCTCGGAAATATTAGTGCCTTCAAGCAAACACATCCCGGGATAAACCGTGGCGGTATCAAGCGTTGGCATGTTCGGCGAAGGCATTACCCAGGGCAGCCCGGTCTGGTCGAACCACATGCCGCGCGCCCAGTTTTTTATCGGCAAAATCGATAATCGACAATTTCGAAAGGCTTCGTCTTGAAATTGCCGCGCCAGTTCGCCGATGGTCTTGCCGTGGCGCACCGGGATGGGATGCATCCCGACGAAGGATTTATAATTGGGATCGAGCACCGGACCTTCCACTGCTACACCATTGATCGGATTGGGACGGTCCAGCACCACCACCGCAACGCCCTGTTTCTCGCAGGCGCGCATGCAAAGATACATCGTCCAGATAAAGGTGTAATAGCGCGCGCCGACGTCCTGCAGGTCGATTAATAAAACGTCGAGCCCTTCGAGCATCTCGCTCCGGGGTTCGCGATGTTCCCCGTAAAGACTGTAAACCGGAATGCGCAGACGCGGATGCTCGTAGCTTTCCCATTCCACCATGTTGTCCTGCGTCTGGCCAAGAAAACCGTGTTGCGGACCAAACAACGCTGCCAGACGAAACAGATCGCCATTGTATTTCTGCAAAATTCGCAACGCGTGTTCGAGTTTTGCCGAAACGGAAGCCGGATGGAGTAACGCTCCGAGGCGCGCGCCGCGCAAGTGCTCGGGCCACAGCTCGCGCAACCGATCAATGGGAAGCAGAACGCTCACGGCCAATTGTTATCACGCTCCGACCGACGACGCGAAGGGAAGCGCGAAACCGTTGGCGCGCGCCGCGGCGGACAGGTATCAGGCGGCGTTTACTCATGCTCAGGCAGCTTGGAACTTTCTCCCCCATTTCTCTCGCGCCACGGCCGCGGCAACGGCGATCAAGCTTATCGTGGCGCAGGCTTTCGCGAACCATTCGCCATGGCGCGTGTAAAAAGTGAGCTCATGTTCGGCGGGAATCAGGACCTGTCCAGACAGCACGCCTTCGCCAAAAGTATCGCCCGTTTCATCCCGCAGCGCCTGGGTTACGCGACCGAACTGATTGATAAAGCAGGTCACTCCCGTGTTGGCCGCCCGGACCATGGGACGGCGCGTCTCGACGCAGCGAAAAATGGCGTTCACCAAATGTTGACGCGAGCCAGCGGAACGCAAAAACCACGCGTCATTCGTCAGATCCACGAGCAGGTTCGCGCCGGCATTGGCTTCACCGGGCAGCACGAATTTTCGGGTGAGCTCGCCAAGGGTGTCTTCGAAGCAGATCAACGGCGCCAACTGCACGTCGCGATTGGTCAACGTAAACACGGTGTGTTCCTTGCCGGCCTTGAAATCGCTCGGCACCTGATCGCCAACAATCCGCGCCAGCAGCGGCACTCGATGTCGCCCGGGAACATATTCCCCAAAAGGCACCAGATGCACTTTCCGGTAAACCTGGATTTGCTCACCGCCATCGGACACCAGAAGTGCCGCGTTGTAAACGTCGCCGTCTTCCACATCAATTGTGCCCAGCAACAGATCCGTCTCCGACGACGCCGCCAGTTCCATGACAAACTGATAACTTTCGCGATCTGAAAGAACCGGGCCGGGCATGGAACTCTCCGGCCAGACGAGCAAATCGGGCGGCGGATCGGACCTCAACGCGATCTCGCTCAGGTTCCGAAATTGGCTGAAGATTCTGCGGGTAAACTGCGGGTCGAACTTTTGGTTCTGAGGAATGTTCGCCTGCACTGCGGCAACCTGAAGCGCCAGCGCAGGCGGCGAAATCTGCGCGGCGCGCAGCCCGAAAATCAGCACGCCAACGATCGCGGCCATGGTGAATGTGAAATCAAAATGCGGCCGCATCGTGCGCGTGCGCGCTTCGATGCCCAGGCGCCATGCCGTCGTGAGGATGATCACGTTGCCAAACGCGACCATGAAAGATAGACCAGCGACCCCCGTCAGCTCCGCGATCTGGATCAGCGGCCAGTTCTTGTACAAAGCGACGCCCAGACCGTTCCAACCGAACCCCGAGAATACCCAGCCGCGCAACCATTCCAGAGCCACCCACGCCGCCGCCAGCAGAAAGGCCAGCAGCAGGTTGTTGCCCGATTTTGTCCAGGGCGATCGCGGCGGCGCCGCAGCGCTCCGCGCCTGCGCCAGTATCGTTTCCCATTTTGTCGCAAGAGCCGTGAACCCTTCCTTTTCCCGCGGCCGGAGCAGGCCGCAAATCGATCCCCAAATGGCGAAATAAATTGCCAGGTAAAACGGCAGCGCAAACCAGCCCAGGAGAGTAACCGTTGTGAGCCAGAAAAAGGTTGTCCAGAAAAACGCCAGGCCGGCTGTGTAACCGAGCAGAAGATCGCGAAGCCACCGATGGCGCCAGCGATTTTGAGAAAACCAAATCGCCGCTAGGAGCGGCGTGAGCGCGATCCAGCAGAGCCACGTGAAATCAAAAGGCGGAAAACAAGCCGCGTAAAGAAGTCCGCTGAGAATGGCCGCCAGCCATGGCCACAGCGTGATAAGTTTTTTCATCAAAGGCGCTCAAGCCTCCCAGTTTTCTTGCTTCGGACGCCGCGCTCTCGCGGCCACTCGCAATAAATCTCCGCGGCTCGGCAACTGCGAGAACTGCCGGGAATCCTTTGCTCCGCTCAGGATGACAACCGCGTCTCGGGGCGTTGGAGCCTGAAATTCAGAGCTTCAGAATATCTCAGCCATTTGCCTGTGCCAAGCGCGACTCGGCGTCCTTTCGCAGCCAGTCCCACAGGCGGTCCAGCATTTCGGTCACTTCCAATTTTGCTCGCTGCAGTTGAGCCGGCGTAAATTTTCCCTCTCGCGGCCGACGATGCGCGAAAAGGTAATACTTGATTTTTGGCTCGGTTCCCGACGGCCGCACTGCGATGCGCGTTCCATCTTCCAAATCGAACATCAGCATCTTTTCTTTCGGCACCAGCTCTCCTTCGACGTCGCGGATCGCATCGGTGGCGAAGTTTCGGATCGCTGCCACTTTCAAGCCCAGCAGATCGCAAAACGGAGCGGCCGCATACGAGTTGATCAAACGCTCGATCCTGGCTGCGCCTTCTGCTCCTTCAAAAACGAGCGAACCATTTTTCTCGGCGAAATAGCCGAACTGGCAGTAGATTTCATCCAGCAACTCCTCGACTGTCCGGTTGCGAGACCGGGCGAAGGCGCCGAGCTCGCAGAACATGATCACCGCCGCGTTGCCATCCTTGTCCCGCACAAAATCTGCGCCGCTGTAGCCGTAACTTTCTTCGCCGCCAAACACAAAAAACGACGAGCGCTCCAGACGCAGCTTGCGCGTCTCCTCTTCCGACAGTTCCGAATAACAGCGTTCGCCTGCGCCGACCGCTTCGCGCTCGTATTTCGCCAGTTTGGCGCCGATATACTTGAAGCCGGTCAGCGTTTCCACGCAGCGCAACCCGTAATGTTGGGCGATCGCTTTCTGCAGATCGGTGGTGACAAATGTCTTGATGATCACCGCGCGCGACGCGTTCTGCTGGTTGAGCACGCCTTGCCGGAACAGAGTTTCGATCCGATACCAGGCCAGCAGCGAACCGATTTGATTGCCGGTCAACACCTTCATTGTGCCGTCTCTGGCCCGCACCGCCGCGCCCATCCGGTCGCAATCCGGATCGGTGGCCAGAACAAGATCGGCGTTTTCGCTCTGGGCAAGATCGATCGCCAGCGTCAGCGCTTCCGGATTTTCCGGGTTCGGCGATTTCACCGTCGGAAAGCGTCCGTCAAAATTTTCCTGTTCCGGCACAACTTGGAAATTGAATCCGAGTCGCTGCAGCATCGGTCTGATGATGACGCTCCCGGTTCCGTGCAGCGGCGTATAGATGATCCGCAACGATTTTGCCGCGCGGACCACGTGCGGATCGAGCACGAGCGTGCTCAGCCGTTCCATGTAGGCCTCATCGACTTCTTTGCCAATTTTTGTGATGCTTCCCCGCTCGCTGGCCGGCAGCGCCTGATACGTTTCAGATTTCACTGCGTTTACCTTTTCAATGATCCCGCTCGCGTGCGGCTCCACCACCTGAGCGCCATCGGCGAAATAGACTTTGAAGCCGTTGTCGTAAGGCGGGTTGTGGCTCGCGGTGATAATTGCCCCGGCATTGGCCCGGAGATAACGAACCGCAAACGAAAGCTCAGGAACAGAGCGCGGCCCGTCGAAGACGAACGCGTCGCATCCATTTTCCGCCGCCACCGTGGCCGCGAGGTCCGCGAACTCCCTTGAGAAAAATCGCGAATCATACGCAATAACAAGCCTCGGACGGGCGGCGCCGGTCTCCTGGCGAGTCAGGTTCGACGCAAACCCAATGCCCCGAATATATGCAACCAGCCCCCGCGTGGCGCGATTGATATTGAAAAAATTCATCGCGTTCGTGCCGACACAGGGGAACTGCGGTCGCTCGTCTTCGCACGCTTCGCCGCGTTCGGCCTTCGTCACGATTTTCCCAATGGTGCGCCCGCGCAGACCGCCGGTGCCGAAGGCCAGCGTCCGATAAAAACGGTCGTTTAACTCCTGCCATTCGCCGCGTTCCAACAATTCGGTCACCGCTCGCGCGTAAAGGTCCGATCGCGCGCCGGCCAGTAATGCGCGAATGTTTGCAGCCGCCGATCCCATCAATTTTCCATCGGCTACCGCGCCTTCGATCGCCGAGTTAATCTGTTCAGAAACTCCCGCCATGGCTGCCCATTTTTCTCTCATCTGCGCGCGCAGAGCAAGCGCTTCGCTCGTCGCCTGAACCGGCCGGTTGGAACCGTCAGCCTCCCAGAGGCGTGGAAACCTGTGTGCCGGGCGGCGGCGTAAACTCAAACGTGGACGCGGGAACGGGCGCCCGCGTTTGATTGGAATACGTGGTGACGATCCGATCGCCGTTCGGCAAAAGCATGTCGGTGCGCGTTACCCGCAGCTGCTCGTTGATCTCGAGACTGAGTTTTTGAAAAACCCGCTTCATTGCTGCCGTGCGCGGCAAAAGCTCCAGAGTATAGCCTTTGCCGTTTGTTGTCCCGCTGATGGCAAAAGTCTCTTCGATATTTTCCAGATTCAGCGCGGAGTTGATCGCTGCGACGGTGGCATCCAGCGGCGAACCTTTGCCCAGTCGATAACGCTCCGCCGATTTAAAGCCGGGATAGTAAATCCAGAGCTGGTGCCCGTCGCCCACAGTAAGGCTCGGCGCACTGCCTTTCACTTCCCGGCGGAACTTGTCCGGCGGTTGGAACCAAACCTTCCCCTGGCTGGCGATCGGTTTCTTCATCAACCGAATCACGCGCACCTCCTCAAAATCGGCTTGCGTTGCCCGATTTTGTCGAATCCGGTCAAGCAAGTTTCTCAGGTCACCTTGAGAAAGGGCTTGCGACTGCGCCGAAAGAATTACCGCTGAGAAAAAAAACGCCGCCAGTATCAGTTCGCGCATGCACTGACTCTATCCGCATCATCGCGTTATCCGCAAGTTGCACTCCCAATCAGCTCACACGCGACGCTGCCCGTCTTCGGCGCTTGCCACACGTGAAGCAAAAAATTTTTACATGGCTCGATATTTTTGAGTTGACAAGCCGCAGCCCGTTCGCCCAAAAAATCGCGCCCTCCCCACCATGCTAGCGACGAGCGACGAGCGACGAGCGACGAGCGACGAGCGACGAGCGACGAGCGACGAGCGACGAGCGACGAGCAACGAGCAGTCTTTTGCTCGCGTATCAGCTAATTTCGCCACAGCTGCGGATGGCAGCAGCGGGCTGGCGCTTCTGTCTCCCAGTCTGAGCAAGCTGGCTTTTCAACAACGCAACGAGGCGCACTACGGCAGCGCGTTTCTTTTTCCGCATCCCTTTTCCCGCGCCAGCGGAAGTTTCTGCACAACCCAACTCACTAACACAACGAAAGGAAAACTAATCCATGACAAGAACGTTCTTTAAACTGCTGCCAGCCATTCTTCTTTGGCTTGGCAGTTGTGCCGC
>Ga0209810_1000300_pt1 | contig 127533 bp, 120 predicted proteins | sample Coa_R1_7_FD_187159 | JGI IMG/M metagenome (GOLD analysis project Ga0209810, IMG submission 187159) | Surface soil microbial communities from Centralia Pennsylvania, which are recovering from an underground coalmine fire - Coalmine... | ecosystem: Environmental > Terrestrial > Soil >...
CATGCCCGGATCGCCGCCATCCGCCGGCACGAGATCCATCGGCTCACCACTCGACTGGCCAAGACCCACGGCCGGATCGTGGTGGAAGGCCTGGACGCCGCCGGCATGCTGCGCCAGAACGGACTCCCGGGGGCGCGGGCGCGGCGCCGCGGACTCGCGGACTCGGCTCTCGCCGAGGTTCGTCGGCAACTCCGCTACAAGACCGGCTGGTACGGCTCGGAGTTGGTGGAGGCCGACCGGTTCTTCCCCAGCTCGAAGACCTGCCATCGGTGCGGCTCGATCCAGGACCTCGGCTGGGCCGAGCACTGGAGGTGCGACGGCTGTGGGGCGCGCCACCAGCGCGATGAGAACGCCGCGATCAACCTGGCGAGGTACTCAACCCCGCCCGTAGGCTCAGTTGGAGCCTTCGTGAAGCGCAGAGCCGCGGTCAGGGGACCCCACGAGGCAGGCCTCGTGGGGACCCCGGTAAGACCCGGGCTTGGGATCCCATCGGAGCCGGCTCCGATGGGGACCCTTCCCGGGCACGCGGCGAGGAAGCGCGAAGCCCGCCAGGGGACCCCACGAAGCAGGCTTCGTGGGGAACCCCGCCAGGGCAACCCCGTGAGGGGTGCCGCGTGAGTGCTACTGCGTACTCGGCGGCAACGGTAGGCTAGCTCCATGGGGAGGGAACGCCGGGCCGCCATCGCCGGCGTCCACGAGTTCGGCCCGCGCCGCGCGGAGACGATGAGCGCGCTCCAGATCAAGGCCCTCTCGGCGGCACGGGCCCTGGAGGACGCCGGCCTCACCTGGGCCGACGTCGACGCCCTCTACGACGCCGGCGAGACCGGTCCGGCGGCGGGACTCGCCCTGGCCGAGTACCTCGGGGTGCGCCCGACCGTGGTCGACACCACCGCCGTCGGGGGCTCCTCGTTCGAGCTGCACGCCGCCCACGCCGTTCGGGCCATCGCCACCGGCAAGGCCAGGGTGGCCCTCCTCACCTACGGCTCCACCGCCCACAGCGAGCGCCGCGCCATCGGCACCGGCCCTCGCGGCAACCGGGGGCCGGCCTCCAACATGGAGGCCCCGTACGGGCTGACCCTGGTCGGCAACTACGCCCTGGTGGCCCGGCGCCATATGCACCAGTACGGCACCACCGCTGCCCAGCTGGCCGAGATCGCGGTCACCACCCGGGCCCACGCCATGCGCAACCCGGACGCGGTCCGCGGCCTGCACGACCTCGGTCACCGGGAGGTGCGCGAGATCACCGTCGAGGACGTGCTCGCCTCGCGCCTGATCGCCGACCCACTCCATCTCTTCGACTGCTGCATCATCTCCGACGGCGGCGGGGCGGTGGTGATCGTCGCCCCCGAGGTGACCCGCGACCTCCGTCACCGGCCGGTCTGGATCCTGGGCGCCGGCGAGGCCGTGGGCTACCTGGAGCCGGGGGCCGACCTCACCGTCAGCGCCGCCGCTCGTTCCGGACCGATCGCCTTCGGCGAAGCCGGGGTCCGGCCCGAGGAGATCGACGTGGCCATGATCTACGACTCGTTCACGATCACCGTGCTGACCATCCTCGAGGACCTCGGCTTCTGCGCCAAGGGTGAGGGCGGAGCCTACGTGGAGGGTGGGCGTCTGCGCTTCGACCGGCCCGGGGCCCCGGCCCTGAACACGGACGGAGGCGGCCTCTCCTCCAACCATCCCGGCATGCGGGGCATCTTCCTGCTCATCGAGGCCACGCGCCAGCTGCGCGGCACTTCGACCGCCCAGGTGCCGGGGGCACGGCTCGCGGTCGCGCACGGGAACGGGGGCCAGCTGGCCACCCATCACGTGGCCGGCACCATCGTCCTGGGCCGGGACTGACCCATGGCCGACGTCGCCGCCCGCCCCGCCCGTCCCCTGCCCCATCTGGCCGAGCCGGACACGGCGCCCTTCTGGCGGGCGACCCGGGAGGGCCGTCTCACCTACCAGGTCTGCCGGCGCTGCGGCGCCGTCGTCTTCTACCCGCGCGCCCACTGCACCGGCTGCGGGGGTCCGGAGCTGGAGTGGCGCACCTCGGCCGGCGAGGGCACGATCTACACCTTCACCGTCATCCGCCAGCACGGCCATCCCTTCTTCGCGGGACGCGTGCCCTACGCGCTGGCGCTGGTCGACCTCGACGAGGGGTTCCGCATGCTGACCGAGATCGTCGGGGCCGATCCCGAGCAGGTACGGGTGGGACAGCGCGTGGAGCTGGCCTGGGAGGACGCGGGCGAGGTGCGCATCCCCGTCTTCCGGCCCCGGGCCGGGGACTGAGTCACCCCGACGGCCGCGGTCGATAGGACCGACCTGCCGTTCGGCCACGTCGATCGCGTCCGGATCGGCCCTGGCCCGCGAGGAGTCGGGAAGGGAAGGCCAACCGCGCCGACCATGCGCCACCGGGTACCGCGGGCTCCAACACGTGACGGCGATCAGGACACCGTAGCCTGTCCGCTCGGCCCCCTTCCCTGGCCGCGCCGGATCATGTCGGGTCGGCCCACTCGGGAGCGTGGAAGCGGTATTCTCGTCTCAACCGTTCATACCCGGCTCGTGCCTGGGGCTTTGACAGCAGGCCCTCTCGCATTGCCGAGCAAATCAAGTCCAGAGTCCAGAGACATCGACAGCCACCAAGGGCCTGGTACGCCACTCGTGCGTCTTTGTCGTCGCACCCGAAGGCCATCTTCCTGGAAACGGCAATGGCGATTGACACCGCCTCGCCGGAGTCGAGCCGGCGGGCCTTCATTCCGAGGCTCTGGCGCCATTCCCGTTCCTCCGGCGCCTGCAACCGAAGGGCAAGCTCGAGTTCGTCGAGAGTAGGTACCAAAATCTGGACCTGAAGAGGTCTCCGAGCAATCAGGTCGTCCAGATTGATGACAGCAGTGAGGGCACTACTATATGCGAGAGAGCCAGCCGGATGGAGTACGGTCTGCCGCTGGAAGAACTCACGCGCTCGATCGAGCTCACCAGGTTCATCGTGAGAGGCTCCCAGGACTCCGTGTGCAACGCGGATCATTCCATCGCCAAGCCGGATCAGATGGTCGATCCATCCCATGGTTGCGAAATTCCTGGCCACAGATGTATCGACCAGTAGGGGAGGCTCGCTTCTGCCCCTCATACCAGATGTACAGCGTTCTCCAGATCCTCGATCACTCGGCGTTCCGCAGGACCGGCATCGGGCAGGTCGAGCAGGAGACGGATATCCTCCACGCCCACCCCCAGGGTCTCGGCCGCGTCGCCCAACGTGACCTTCTCTTGCTCCACTGCAACGCGCACGAGCCGCAGCATTCGGTCCGGGAAGCGATCCAGAGGTGCGAGGCGATATTCTCCCAGATCCGCCGGATTCACCGGATAGCCCAGGTGTCTGGCCAACGTGCTCGATGATATTCCGGCAAGCGCATCGTATTCAGTCTGTCCGAGGAACCCCTCCTGGCGCAGGCGGACGAGGAGAGCAGCATAGCTGACACCAAAGTGTCGCTGGAGGTGGATGACCACGATTGGATCGGCGACTCGCTCCCAGGCCTGGAGATCATCGATCGCCCCACGAAGCGCGTCTTCAGGGACCAACAGTTCACCGGCGAACATGTCGGCGAACCGCTCCGGATCGACCCGCCCGCCCGGCATCGAGATCACCACGTCCCTGTTCTGGGAGTGGAAAAAGGCGTGGGCAAGCTCGTGGGCCAGGGTGAAAACCTGTCGACCAAGCGTCATGTCGGAGTTGACGACAATGCAAAAGCCAGCCTGCGGATGATTGTAGAAGAACCCGGAGGGGGCACGGTCGAGATCGACTCCAAGAGCCAGACGAAAGATCAAGACCTCCTCGTCCACGAGCCGGAAGAGATCATCGATGGGGCCAGCATCCAGCCCGACGTACCTCCTGAACTCACGAGCCAGACGCTTGGCCTCGCGGCGGCCCGCCTGGGGTGCAGCGGGAGCGAGAGGACTTGCCCCACGCCCAGGCGGCTCACCCCCGACCTCGCGGATGAGCTCTACGTACGCTCCCACCAGTCGCAGGAAGCGGTAGATCCCAGCCCTTGACTGCTGGCTCAGCCTCACCGGTGCGGCTCGGTACAACAGCTCTGCCTCTTCGGCCGTCTCACTTCCCCGATCGGTCCGCCCGAGGAGTTCATCGGTGGACATGCCATAGAGCCTGGCCAGCGCCATCACCAGCGCCAGGGGAGGCTGCCGCTGCCCGGACTCGTAGTAGCTCAAGAGCACCCGGTTGGTACCGATTGCGCGGGCGACCGCCTCTTGCGAGAGGCCGACTCGCTCCCGCGCCCTGGCGAGTGCTCTGCCCCACGCCTCTAGATCAGGCTTCATCCGACTCCCTGGAGATGCCGTCCAGCAGGACGGCTCGCCAACTCAGGTTACAATCGTAGACGAAAATCTTCGAATTGTAACTTGATGGTCACTTATCAGCGCCGCCCGGTGAGGAGCCCCACCGTGCCCAGGGTCAGCAACTCGATCCGGGGGTCACGCCAGCCGGCGGCGGCGGCCAGCTCCACCAGCTCCCCCGGGGCCAGGTAGGCGTCGACGGTGTCGCTCAGGTAGCGGTAGGCGCCGGCGTCGCCCGAGATCCAGCCCCCCACCCGGGGCAGCAGGTGGCGCAGGTAGGCCCGGTAGGCCCGCCCCAGCGGACCCGGGCCGGGGCGCACGAACTCCAGCACCACCGCCCGGCCGCCGGGCCGCAGCACCCGCAGCATCTCCCGCAGCCCCGCCTCGGCATCGGCCAAGTTGCGCAGCCCGAAGGCCACCGTCACCGCCTCGAAGGTCTGCTCGGGGAAGGGGAGACGCAGGGCATCGCCACACAGATAGCGGGGCCCGGGCGCCGTCGACGCCGCCACCTCGAGCATCCGCCGGCTGAAGTCCAGCCCCACCACCAGCCCCCCCGGCGCCAGCCGACGCAGCTCCAGGGCCAGCCGGCCGGAGCCGCAGGCCACGTCCAGGACCCGCCCCGCCCCCTCCGGGCGGGCGGCCCGGGCCGCCCGGCGCCGCCAGCGGGCGTCGGCGCCGAAGGAGAGCACGGTGTTGAGCAGGTCGTAGCGGCCGGCGATGCGGTCGAACATCGCCCGCACCGCGGCCGGGTCGCGCTCGCCCGGTGGGCGCGAACGCGTGGGCGTGCCCCTCACCCGTTCAGCTCACCAGCTGCCAGATGGAGCTGATGCCCTGCCCGACCCCGATGCACATGGTGGCCAGCCCGAACTCCACCTGGCGGCGCCGCATCTCCGTGACCAGTGTCCCCACCAGCCGGGCGCCGCTGCAGCCCAGCGGGTGGCCGAGCGCGATCGCGCCGCCGTTGACGTTGACCGTCTCCTCGTCCAGGCCCAGCTCGCGCACGCAGGCCACGGCCTGGGCGGCGAAGGCCTCGTTCAGCTCCACCAGGCCGAGGTGGCGCACCTCCAGCCCGGCGGCGGCCAGGGCCCGGCGGGTGGCCGGCACCGGACCGATGCCCATGTAGCTGGGGTGGACGCCGGCCGCGGCGGCGGCGACGAAGCGGGCCAGGGGCCGCAACCCCCGCGCCCGGGCCTGCTCGGCGCTCATCAGCACCATGGCCGCCGCCCCGTCGTTGAGCGGGGAGGCGTTGCCGGCGGTCACGGTCCCGCCCTCCCGGAACGCCGGCCGGAGCCGGGCCAGCGCCTCCAGCGAGCTGTCCGGGCGGGGACCCTCGTCGGCGGTCAGGACCAGGGGCTCCCCCCGGCGCTGGGGCACGGTCACGGGCACGATCTCGGCCTCGAACCGGCCCTCTCGCTGGGCGGCGACCGCCCGCCGGTGGCTGCGTAGCGCGAACTCGTCCTGGGACCGCCGGTCGACCCCGTAGCGCTCGGCCACGCACTCCGCCGTCTCGCCCATCTGCAGGGTGCCGTACAGCTCGGCCATGCGGGGATTGACCAGTCGCCAGCCCAGGGCGGTGTCGTGCAGGGTCTGCGGCCCCCGGGGGAAGGCCCCGTCGGGCTTGGCCACCACCCAGGGGGCGCGGGTCATGCTCTCGACGCCTCCGGCCACGATCACCTCGGCCGCCCCCACCTGGATCTCGCGGGCGGCGGTGATGGCGGCCTGCATGCCGGAGCCGCAGAGCCGGTTCACGGTCTGGCCCGGGACCTCGACCGGGAAGCCGGCCAGGAGCAGACCCATGCGGGCCACGTTGCGGTTGTCCTCGCCGGCCTGGTTGGCGCAGCCGAAGACGACGTCCTGGACCTCTCCCGGCTCCACCCCGGCCCGCGCCACGGCCTCCCGGATGACCAGGGCCGCCAGGTCGTCCGGCCTCACGTCCTTCAGCTGGCCGCCGTAGCGCCCCATCGGGGTGCGCGCGAAGGAGACCACGACGGCGTCGCGCAGTTCGGTCATCGGCTACCTCCCCTGGAAGCGAGGCGCCCGCTTCTCCAGGAAGGCGCGGACGCCCTCCCGGAAGTCCTCGCCCTGCATCTGCACGCCCTGCAGGTGGAACTCGAAGTCCATGGCCTCCTCGAAGGTCGAGTCGAGGGCGTGGTTGACCGAGCGCTTGATGGCGCCCAGGGCTCGCGTCGGACCCGAGGCGAGGCGCTCGGCCAGCTCCCGCACCTCCGGCTCCAGCCGGTCGGCGGGGACGACCCGGTTGACCACCCCCAGACGCTCGGCCTCCTCCGCCGGCAGCGGCCGGCCGGTGTAGAACAGTTCCAGCGCCCTCCCCACCCCGATCAGCCGGGGAAGGGTCCAGGAGACCCCGCCGTCCACGGTGAGGCCGATGTTGACGAACGCCTCCACGAACCGGGCCTCGGGCACCGCGTAGCGGAGGTCGCAGGCCAGGGCCAGGGAGGCACCGATGCCGGCCGCCACCCCGTTGAGGGCGGCGATGGTGGGCTTGGGCATGGTCCGCAGCCGCGTCAACAGGGCCTCGTAGTCCTGCCGGATCTCGGGCATGGTGCCGGTCCGGTCGGCGAACTCCTGCACGTCGGCGCCGGCGCAGAAGGCACGGCCCGCCCCGATCAACACCACCACCTTCACCTCGGGGTCGCGCTCGGCCCGCTTGACCGCCTCCACCAGCGCCCGGCGCAGCCCGGCGTCGAGCGCGTTCATCCGCTCGGGCCGGTTGAGCCGAATCCAGGCCACACCGCCGGCCACCCGCTCCTCGACCACCTGGTTCATTCGCGTCTCGGCCATCTGCCTCACCGTCCCTTGAACTCGGGCCGCCGCTTCTCCAGGAAGGCGCGCATGCCTTCCTTCTGGTCCTCGGTGGCGAACAGGAAGTAGAAGCTCTTGCGCTCCGCCGCGAGCCCCTCGGAGAGCGGCGTCTCCAGGGCCCGGTTGACGGCCTCCTTGGCCAGGCGCAGGGCCAGCGGCGCCCTGGCGGCCAGCTGCCGGGCCAGGTCCACGGCCACCGCCACGGTGACCTCGGCCGGCACCACCCGGTTGACCAGGCCGAGCCGGTAGGCGCGGCGGGCGTCGATGGGCTGGCCGAGCAGGTTGATCTCCATGGCCACGTACTTCCCCACCGTCCGCGGCCAGCGCTGGGTCCCCCCCGCGCCCGGGATGATGCCGAGGTTGATCTCGGGCTGCCCGAAGCGGGCGGTGTCGCCGGCCACGATCAGGTCGCACATCAGGGCCAGCTCGCAGCCCCCGCCCAGGGCGTAGCCGTTCACGGCCGCGACCAGGGGTTTGGTGAACGCCGTCACCGCCTGCCAGCGGCCGGTCTGGTCGCGCAGGAGCTGGTCGACGGCCGTGCGCTCGGCCATGTCGGCGATGTCGGCTCCGGCGGCGAAGACCTTCTCGCCACCGGTCAGGACGGCGGCCCCGACCCCGGGGTCGGCGTCGAGGCGGTCGAGCGCGTGGCCCAGCTCGGCGATCAGCTCCGGGCTGAGGGCGTTGAGGACCCGGGGCCGGTTCAACGTGATCACCCCCACCGGCCCGTCCCGCTCGACCAGGATGTGCTCGTACTCCATGCCACGTATCATCCGGCATATGAGCCGGGTGCTTCGGGACAGCTACGGTCGGGTGGCGGACGACCTGCGCATCTCGGTCACCGACCGTTGCAACTTCCGCTGCATCTACTGCATGCCGGCCGAGGGCCTTCGCTGGCTGGCCCGGGACGACATCCTCAGCTTCGAGGAGATCCATCGCCTGGCCCGCATCTTCGTGCAGCGATACGGCGTCCGCACCATCCGGCTGACCGGCGGTGAGCCCTTGGTCCGGGTGCGGATCGAGGAGCTGGTGGCCATGATCCACCGCCTCGACCCCGACCTCGACATCACCATGACCACCAACGGCGTGCTCCTGCGGCAGAAGGCCAGGCTGCTCAAGGAGGCGGGGCTGAAGCGGGTCAACGTCTCCCTGGACACCCTCCACCTCGACCGGTTCCGGGACATCGCCCGCCGCGACGCCTTCGCCCGGACCATGGACGGGATCGAGGCCGCGGCCGAGGCCGGTCTCTGGCCGATCAAGCTCAACATGGTGGTGATGAAGGGGGTGAACGACGACGAGGTGGTCGACTTCGCCCGCCTCGCCCGCGAGCGGGGCTTCGAGGTCCGCTTCATCGAGTTCATGCCTCTCGACGGCGACCACATCTGGTCGAACGACCTGGTCGTCCCCAGCCGGCGCATCCAGGAGCAGATCGAGGACCAATTCCCCCTGGTGCCGGTGCCGAGCCGCCGTCCCGGGCCGTCGGTCAACTACCGCTTCGCCGACGGCGCCTCCGGCGGCATCGGCTTCATCTCCTCCGTCTCCCAGGCCTTCTGCACCACCTGCAACCGCATCCGCCTGACCGCCGAGGGCGGGCTGCGCACCTGCCTCTTCTCCCTCCGCGAGACCCCGCTTCGCGACCTCCTGCGCAGCGGCGCCTCCGACGACGACCTCGCCCGGGTGATCGAGCGCGCGGTCTGGCTGAAGGAGGAGGGCCACCTCATCAACCAGGAGGGCTTCGTCAGGCCGGCCAAGAGCATGTCCCAGATCGGGGGATAGGCCGGCCGAGCGCTCGCCGGCGGCCGGGGGCCACACCACCTCCCCGTCGCCGCGGCCTCGGGTCGCTCGCGGCGGCCGACCAGGCGTTACCCTGACCCTCGATGATCGAGGCCGGACCCATCCACCCCGAGGAGGAACGGCGCCCGCTCAGCGTGAGCGAGCTGGCGGAGGAGATCCGGCGCCAGCTCCGGCCCCTGGCCGCGGTGCTGGTCAAGGGCGAGGTGACCGGTCTCAAGCAGACCAGCAAGGGCAACTACAGCTTCTCCATCCGCGACCCGGGCGCGGTCCTCCAGGCCTTCCTCTTCGGCAACGTCGCCCGTCGCCTGGGGCTGGTGCCGGAGGACGGCCAGGTGTTCGTCTTCCGGGGCCGGGTCGAGCTCTGGCGGGAGGGAAGGCTGAGCCTGGTGGTGGACTACGTCCAGTACGACGACGTCGGGCAGCTGCGTGCCCAGCTCGAGGCCCTGCGGCGCCGGCTGGAGCTGGAGGGCGCCTTCGCCCCCGAGCGCAAGCGTCCCCTCCCCTTCCTGCCCCGGGCGGTGGCCCTGGTGACCTCGCCCACCGGCGCCGTCATCCACGACCTGCAGGAGACGATCCTGGACCGGTACCCGAACATGGAGATCCTGGTCTACCCGGCCCAGGTGCAGGGCGTTGCCTCGCCGGGAAGCGTGGCCTCGGCCCTGAGCCGCTGCAACGCCGAGGGGCGGGCGGAGGTGGTCGTGGTGGCGCGGGGCGGTGGCAGCTTCGAGGAGCTGTACGCGTTCAACACCGAGCCCGTGGTCCGCGCCATCCTGGCCTCGCGCATCCCGGTCGTCACCGCGCTCGGTCACACCCCGGATCGGACCCTGGCCGACCTGGTGGCGGACGCCGAGTGCCGGACCCCCACCGAGGCCGGGGCACGCGTCGTCCCCCGCAAGGCCGAGCTCCTCTCCCAGCTCCAGGAGCGACGGCGGCGCCTGCAGCGGGAGGCGGCGCGGCTCGTGGCCGCGCACGAGGAGCGCCTGGCTCGACGGCGCGCACGGCTGCTGGAGGTGGTACCGGCCCTGGTCCGACGGCGGGCCGAGCGCCTGGGACGGCTCGAGGCCGAGCTGTCCCGCCTCAGCCCCGTCCACCAGATCGGCCAGCGGCGGGAGCTGCTGCGCTCCCTGGGCGGACGGCTGGAGGCGGCGGCGGCGCGCGTGCTCCGGCGGCGGGCCGCCGAGCTGAGAGGACGTGAGGTCCCGGCTCGCCTGGAGCGGACGCTGATCCGCCGTCTCCAGGCGGCGGAGACGGCGCTGGGTCAGCGCCACCGGCGCCTGGAGGCCCTGAGCCCGGAACGGGTCCTGGCCCGCGGCTATAGCATCACCTTCGACGAGGCGGGCCGCGTCCTCACCTCCGCGGCCGATACCGCCCCCGGCCGCACCGTCTCGGTGCGACTCGCCCGGGGAACGCTCGCGGCCAGGGTGTTGCAGGCGACGGCCCCCTCCCCCTCCTCACCCCGGCCGGCGGGCGGGGACGGGACCAGCCCGCAGGAGAGTCGACCATGAATCAGGAGGCCCGACAACCGGATCAGGAACTCAGCTACGAGCGGGCGCTGGAGCTGCTCGACCAGAAGTTGAAGGCGCTCGAGGACGACGATCTCTCCCTGGAGGAGGCCCTGGCCACCGTCGACGAGGCCAGGGTCTACCTGCGCATCTGCGAGCGCCGGCTGGAGGAGGCGCGGCGCCGCATCGAGGTCCGTCCCGAGGTGACGGAGCCGGTAGAGCCGGTAGAGGACGGATGAGGGAGGTCCGGATCGGCGAGGAGGTGGTCGACCGGGACGGCCGCCGGCTCGGCCGGGTGGAGCGCCTGGTGGTCGACGAACGCGCCCACCGGGTGACCCACCTGGTGATCGACGGCCGCCTGGTCGGCGTCCGGCGCCTGCGGGACGAAGGCCGGCGGCTGATGGCCGACCTGAGCCGGCAGGAGCTGGAGTCCCAGCCCGAGGTCCACCCCGGCCTGGTGGCGCCCCCGGGGCGGCACTGGCATCCGCCCTCTGGCTACGTGATCGACGACTTCCTTCGCTTCGCCGAGGCGTTGATCGGCCAGCAGCCGTACATCCCCCCCGTCCACCTGGATCTCGACCTCTCCGCCGTCCACGAGATCGCGCCCGGTGGCCCGGTCTGGTCGGGCCGACAACAGGTGGGCGAGGTCTCCCGGGTCCTCACCGACGACGAGGGCCGGGTCCGCGACCTGGTGATCAGGACCGGGGGGCTGCTGCGTCACGAGGTCCTGGTCCCGGCCGACCGTGTCCGGGAGGTGGTGGGCACCAACGTCCACCTCGACCTGAGGCCGGACGAGATCGACCGCCTCCCCCGCTACCAGGAGGGATAGGCCCATCCCCCGCCGCGGGGTTGCCCGCGGCGAGGGATGGAGGTGGCTCAGCGGGCCCCGGTGTTGGGCAGGCCCGGCACCGCCCCGCCGGCGCCCGAGGTGGTGCCGCCGGTGGCGGCGCTGGGCGACGGAGCCGGGGAGGTGGACGGCGTCGGCCGGGGGCTGCCCGACGGGCTCGGCGAGGGCGTGATCACCTGGCAGGTCGGGGTGCCGTTCATGGAGACGAGCGTGGCCTCCCCCGATCCGGGCTGCTCCAGGTCGACCCCCACCCAGAACCAGATCATGGTCTGGGGGCCGAGCTCCTTGGCCACGTCGGCCAGGGTCTTCGCACTGGAGGACCAGAAGGGCTCGAAGGGCGTGGAGGCATCGAAGGTCGTGGTCCCGGGCTTCGCCTGCTGGCCGAAGGCGCCGTAGACGTCGCCGCCAAGATCGGTCAGCACCCCGTTCTGGTCGAACTGGAAGTACTTCTTGTCCCCGCTCTTGTCGAACCAGACGTTGACCGACAGGGGCGTCTTGCCCTCGACCTTGATCACCTCACCGTTGTCGAGGAAGTCCTGCAGCGTCTCGCCGTAGGTGACCACGGCCGACGACACCTCGCCCTGCGTCACGCTCGTGGCGCGGAGATGGATGCCGTCCGGCGTCCCTTCCTGGGAGACGGCGTTTCCGGCCTTGTCCTCCAGGTCGATCGGCTTGGAGGCGACCTCGAAGTTGTAGGGTCCTCCCACCCCCGGGAAGTTGACCGCGTAGGCCTGGGTCACCGTCTCGCAATCGAGGGGCGGCCCGGACGAGTCCGCGGTCGAGGCGAGGACGGTTCCCGGTACGGCCAGCAGACCGGTTGCGAAGAGCAGCAAGGTCAGTCTGTGCAATCTCGCTCCTCCTACCACTCTCTACCGGCGGCGCGACCGCCAGATCGCGCGCCCGGATGCACAGCGTTCCCGGTCCCGGCCCGGTTACGCGGATGGGACGTTTTGCCCAGGCGGTCCCGGGACGAGGGCGGAAGCGGGACCGCCGTCCCCGTTCGGGCAACGGTCCCGGCGCGACCTGCCCCGGTTGCGATCGAGCCCCGGCGGCCCCTTCAGCGCGAGACCCGCCGGTCGCCCGCGATCTGCGCCCGGAGGGCCAGCGCCGCCCAGCGGCCCCAGATCGACGCCCAGACCAGGCCGTTCGCGAACGCCGGCAGGTCGGCGGCGTAGTGCTTGTAGTGGAAGGTCCACATGGCCCGGTGGAACTCGAAGAGCATGCGCACGCTCTCCTGCCGCGTCGAGGCGCCCTTCAGGTGGACGGCCCGGGCCGTGGGCAAATAGAAGATCTTCCAGCCGCCGGTCTTGAGTCGGTAGCAGAGGTCCAGGTCCTCGCCGTACATGAAGTAATCGGGGTCGAAGAACCCGACCCGGTCGATGGCGGAGCGCCGCACCATGAGGCAGGCCGCGGAGCCGGCGTCGATCTCGTGCGGCTCGGTGGGCGGAAGGTGTCCCAGGTTGTAGCGGTTGAAGCGCTGACTGTCGGGGAACAGACGGCTCAGGCCCGAGAACCGGTAGAACGCCGCGGTCGGGGTTGGGAACCCGCGCCGGGCGGCGAGATCGAGGCTCCCGTCCGGGCGCTGCAGCCGGGGGCCGACGGCGCCGACGTCCGGCCGGATGAGGAGGAAATCGGCCAGCCTGCCCACGCAGCCCGGCATCACGGTCACGTCCGGGTTGAGCAGGAGCACGAATCGTCCCTCGGCGTGCTGGAGCCCGGCGTTGTTGGCCCGTCCGAAGCCGACGTTGCCGGGTAGTCGGAGCACCTTGGCCTCGGGGAACTCCCGGGCCACCATCTCCGGGGAGCCGTCCACGGAGGCGTTGTCGACCACGACCGCCTCCACCGGGACGTCCGAGCAGGCGTAGAAGGCCCGCAGGCAGTCCACGAGCAGATCGCGGACGTTGAAGCTGACCACGATGGCGGAGACCAGGGGCGGCCGAGGGTTCATGTGACCGAACCAGGATACTCACGGCCCCCGGCAGGCGGCCGACGCCGCGCCCGGGCGGCGGCCCGGGGCCGGACCGAGACGGCGGGCGGTCCGGGGCGAGACCGACCCCGCCGGGCGGGAGCCACGCGAAGCGCCGGGGTCCGCCGCCTCCGGCCCCGCCGTTAGAATCCTTCGATCGTGAGAGCGACCCTGGAGTCGCCCCCGGGACGTGGTCGGCTGCCGCGTCTCCGGCACCTCGGCACGAGCCGGCTCGTCAGGCAGAACTTGGTGCTCTTCCTGGGAGGGTTCACGGCGGGCGTGGGCGGCTTCGTGTACCACGCCATCGCCGGTCGCTGGCTGGGAACCCGGACCTACGGCGAGGTGTCGGCGCTGGTGGCGCTCTACACGGTGGGCACGGCCGTGAACCTGACCCTGGTCCTGGTCCTCGCCCGCTGCGCGGCCCACCTCCAGGCGACGGGGCGGCTGGGCGCCATCCGCCCCCTGATGCGCCGCACCGAGCGCGCGATCGCGCTCCCCGCCCTCCTGCTCTGCCTGGCGGTGGGCGCGATCGCGCTGCCCGCGGCCGACTTCCTGCGTCTCAGCTCGGCCGCGCCCCTGGTCTGGCTGGGGCTGGCCGTGGCCCTCTACTGGTTCACGGCCGTCCCCAGGGGGGTGCTCCAGGGCCTGCAGCGCTTCCCAGCCCTGGCCGCCAACCTCTCGCTCGAGCTGGTGGTCAGGACGCTGAGCCTGGTCGCGCTCCTCGCCCTGGGCCTCTCGGTGAGCGGCTCGATGATGGCCCTGATGGCGGGGGTCTCCTTCGCCTACCTCCTGGGCACGACCATGCTGCGGGACCTGCGTCGCCACGCACCCCAGCCGGACCAGATGGGGTCGCTGACGGGGTTCGGGATGACCGCCGCCGCCGGCACCGTGGGCGTGCTCTGGCTCTACAACGTCGACGTGGTGCTGGCCAAGCACTACCTGGGGGCCCACCAGGCCGGCATCTACGGCGGTCTGAACAAGATCGAGACCATCCTCTACTACGCGACCGTCAGCGTCAGCCAGGTCCTCTTCCCGCGGGTCGTGGAGGCGATCACGACCCGCCGCCATCCCGGGCGGCTGCTGCTCCTCTCCTGCGCCCTGATCGTCGCCATGGGACTGGGCGCGATCCTGGTCTTCGGGGCGGTTCCGGGCCTGGTCGTCCAGGTCCTCTACGGCCCGGCCTTCGCCGATGCCAGACCCTTCGTCCTGCCGGTGAGCGTCATCGGCCTCGGTCTCAGCCTGGACAACCTGCTCGTCCAGTTCCTCATCGCCGTCCGCGACCAGTGGTTCATCCCCGCGATGAGCGTGGCCTGCGCCTTCATGGTGGCGCTCATCGCCGTGTTCCACTCCGGCCTGGAGCAGATCGTGGCCGACGTGTTCGTGTGCATCTTCGGCCTGCTGGGTGCGCTGGGGGCGCGCTGCCTCGTCACCATGTCGAGGCTGCGGGCCGAGGTCGAGGCCCAGGCCCGACCCTGAGCCGGCGCCGGCACCGGCCGGCGCCCGGTCGAGCGATCCGGCCGGCATCGACCGGCCGGCTTCGGTGCCGCCCACGCACCCGGCCGGCGACCTGCCTCCCGAGGGGCCGAACCTCAAAAAAGAACCCCGCCGGCCTCTCGGCCGCGGGGTCGAAAAGTGCTCGGCAACGACCTACTCTCCCACCCCGTTACCAGGGCAGTACCATCGGCGCTGGAGGGCTTAACTGCCGTGTTCGGAATGGGAACGGGTGTTTCCCCTCCGCCATTGTCACCGAACGCCGTTGAGTATACCCTCTTCGCGCGCCTCCCTGCGAGCGGCTACCGGGTGCGTCGCCGCCGCGCGCGCAAACTCTTGATCTTGCGCGCCTCGGCCGGAGGCACGTAGTGCGCGCGACGCCGCATCTCCCGCACCAGGCCCTGCTCCTGGACCTTGCGGCGGAACTCGCGCAGCGCCTGCTCGAACTCCTCCTGGTCCTTGACGATGACCTTCAACCCTGGATCACATCCTTCGTTCGTTCAGTTTGCCGCCAGTCGACATGAGCCCGGCCGCGAGCGTCGATCCGGGCCCGTGGAAAGCATACCCCAAGCCTTCGGGCCCCAACCTGGGCGCCGAGTGCCAGGGGCCGGGACGTCGCGACCGGAGAGCCGGCCTTCGGCCCCGCCGCTATACGCGCTGCACCTCTCCGGCCGCGGCCGGCTGGCCCTGCGTCCGGGGCTGCTGCCGCGGCTTCACCGGCGACAGGTAGCGCCGGCGGACGACCAGGGTCCCGGCGATCATGTCGTGTAGACCCTGCTTCTGGTCGCTGAAGCTGACCATGACGTAGCCCAGTCCCAGCGTGAAGTTGGAGATCAGCTTGGCGAAGTAGCGCCCGGTGGCGCGGCCGAAGGAGATGCGGCGTCCCTGCAGGTCGGTCACGACCAGGTCGAGGGCGCGCTTGCCGATCGTCCCCTGCCAGGGGGAACTCTCCAGCCCCGCCCAGTAGAGCCAGAGGAGGACCAGCACGATCACCAGCATGGCCAGGGTCACCCCGGCGCTCTGGTCCGGACCCGGCGAGGAGAGCAACGCGATCCCGTAGAAGATCGAGATCACCACGAACACCAGCGCCACCCCGATCGTGACCAGCACCGCATCGATCACGAAGGCCACCAGCCGGCGCCAGAAACCGGCCTGAGCCTGCGCCTCGACGGCCGGCGACACGATCGCGGGCAGCGCCTGGGCCGCGGCCGGCCAGCCCCCCGGGGGCTGGGCCCAGGCCGCGGGCACCGGCGCCGGGGCAGGTGATGCCGGTGCCGGGGCAGGTGATGCCGGTGCCGGGGCGGGCGGCGTGGGTGCCGGCCGAACCGAGGCCGGCGGCGTCCAGGGAGGACCGGTGGCGAGGCCCGGTTGGGCCGGGGTCACGGCTCGGGCCGAGGTCGTGGGCTCGACCGCCACCGGTGCCGCGGGCGCGGTAGCCCTGGCCGCCTCGGCGGCGGTCCTGGCGGCGGCCACCGCCTCGTCGACGCTCCCGCCCCGATCGAGGCACTCAATGGCGGCCCGGGTGGCCGCGTGCAGGCGGCCCGGCTCGCACCGTAGCTCGCGTCGGGCCCAGTCGTACCACTCGGCGTAGGCGCGGCGCCGGGGTGGCACCCGGGCCAGGAGGACCACTGCTTGCCCCGCCACGCTGCGGCGCGCCGCCAGCCGGGCGGCTTGCTCGCTGCCGCCCGCCTCCAGGGCCTCGATCGCCGCCTGGGCAGCCCCCAGGCATACGCGACCCTCGGAACTGACCTCCCGCTTGGCCCAGACATACCATTCGGCGAACCGTTCCTCGACGGTCGGCGACACGCCCTCCACCAGCACAACACTATCACCGCTGCCCGCTCCTTTTCGGCGGCTCATCAGCGGGACGGATCTCGTGGCCGGGACTCCCCGGCGCCCGGCGCCGGCAGCCCGGCCACGAGACCTCGGAGGCCCTCAGGCCTGTCCCACGTAGCTGGCGTTGACGATCAGCCGCTCCAGGTACACGGACCTGGACGTGTCCCAGGCACCGGTGCACGTGATCAGCGAGAGCTGAGACGGCCCTCCGGAGGCGAACAGACCGGCCGGATGCGCCGTGTAGGGCACCCTCTCGCTGCCGCTGACCTGGAAGTTCAGGGTCAGGCCGTCCTTGGTGATGACCTGAACCTGGTCACCGGGCCGCAGTTGACTCAGGTTCCAGAAGACGGCCTTGACTCCCCCGTACCAGTCCAGGTGTCCGTCCATCACGGCGTCGCCCGGCTGTCCTGGAGCCACCCCGGGCGCGTACCAGGCCACGTCGTGCCAGTCCCTGGGGACGTCCATGTTCCCGTGGCTGTCCACCCCGACCTCCTCGACGGTGGCCCTGACGCCGATCTTCGGGATCACCAGCTGCGCCGGCAGGTGGCGCGCCGACGCCGACGCCACGGGAGAGGGGGTCGCCTGCGCGTGCGACCGCTTCGCCGTGGGGTGGGCCGATCCGCCGCAGGCCGCGACCGCGAGCGCGGCCGCCGCGACGAGCCCGATCAGCGTCCGTCGTTCCCTCATCCCTGCGATCGTGGCTCGACCTCCTGTATGCGCATACGGAGGCTCAGACCCGGCGGCTCACCCCTGCACGCCGGTGTTGGGCAGGCCCGGGGTTCCGGCTCCCAGGCCACCACCCGGGGTGGGCGTGGGGCTGGCCTTCGGGGTTGGGGTCGGGGTCGGCGTCGGGGTCGGCGTCGGTGACGGGCTGGGAGCGATGCAGGCCTCGATGGGCTTCCCCAGCACAGAGCCCTTTTCCACCGACTTGCCGTTGATCTCCAGGTCGTTGCCATCGGAGCCGGAGACCTTGACCACCTGGACCTCGACCTGGTCGTACTTGCTCAGGTCGGTGCTGCCGAAGGTTCCCTTGTAGTCGTGCTCACCCTCGACGAGGTTGAAGGTGAGTTCCTGGCCGGTATCCTCCCACGTCCCCGACGAGGTGTGGCCGAAGAGCCCGACCTCGAGGGTCCTTCCCTTCGGCGAATCCGTGAGATTGCCGCTGATGTCGATCGAGACCTGACCGTTCTCGCACCCAACGGTGATGGTAGCGTTGGTCAGGTTGTGCGCGTAGACCGGCACCGCCATGAGCACGGCCACCACACCGGCCGCCGGGACGCTCAGCAGCTTGAGCAGATTGACGTTCCGCAACGTTACGACATCCTCCTGGACTCCGAACCCGATTCGAGATCGTTCTGGAGGGCCGGAGCGACCCGCGACCGCCGACGCCCGGCAGGTCCACGTCGAGGCGCGGGCCTCACCCCTTGCCCCTGCCTGTAGCGCACAACGGGTGGGCCGTCGGCGACGTTACGTGCCGGGAGCCGCGCTCAGGTTGCGATCACATCACAAATGGTCGATGATCTGTCATCGTTGATGACAATGAACACACGAGTCACCGCCGGCCCGACACACCTCCCTCCCGGTCGCCCGAGGTCCCCCCGATGAGCTCCTGGCGGGGGGCGCTCGATCACCTCGTCTACGGCCTCCCCGACCTGGAGAGCGGTGTGGAGGACCTGGCCCGCCGCACCGGGGTGCGGCCCGCCGCCGGCGGGGTGCACCCCGGCCGGGGGACGCACAACGCCCTCCTGAGCCTGGGACCGGGCTCCTACCTGGAGCTGATCGCCCCCGACCCCCTCCAGCCCGCCCCTCCCCGTCCACGGCGGTTCGGCCTGGACGGACTGGAACGGCCGCGCCTGGTGGCCTGGGCCATCCGGGTCCAGGACATCGAGCGTCGCGTCCGGCGGGCGCGCGAGCGCGGCTACGACCCAGGGCCGGTGGAGACCATGGGCCGCGACCGCCCGGACGGGGTCCGGCTGCGCTGGCGCCTCACCTCGGGACCGGCCGAGAGCCCCTCGCCGGTGCCCTTCCTGATCGACTGGGGCTCGTCACCGCACCCGAGCCAGGGTGCACCCACCGGCGTTCGCCTGCTGGAGCTCCGCGGCCAGCATCCCGATCCCGAATCGGTGCGGCGGCTGCTCCTCGCCCTGGAGGTGGAGCTTCCCATCGATCCCGGTCCGGAGCCGGCGCTGATCGCCGCGCTCGAGACCCCCCGGGGTCCGGTTCGGCTGCGCTGACCCAACCGATCGGACCGCCGGAGGATCTCGGACGGCCGGGAGGATCTCAGGCGGGCGGCGGCCAGGCCGGGACCCCGACCGGCGCGGGCGGTGAGGCCGCCGGCCGCCACGTGCCCGTGCCCAGGTCGGGGGTGGGCCGGGAGGGACCGGCGACCCGGACCGCGATCAGCGCCCGCAGGTCGCAGAAGTCTTCCGTGAGCTCGCCGCCCCCACGGCCGGCGTCGGCGGCGGCCAGGGCACCGGCCAGCCGCGCCGCCGCGACCGCGCGCCGGATGGGCCGGACCTCCGAGGGAGACAGCGATCGCGCCGAGTCGGCGAGCGCCGTCGCCGCGTCGACGCCGAGGCCGGCGTCGAGGGCCAGCTGGCGCCGACGGTCGAGCACGACGAACAGCGCGTGGGGCACGCGGCCCGGATGCTGGGAGCAGAGCACGACCACCTCGCGGTCGCTCCCGGCGGGCGCCATCAACCAGGCCCCGGCGAAGGCGGCGTCACCCGCCGCGCCCGCCCAGGGCGGCCGCACCGCCGGCCCTCGCAGCAGGCGCCGGGCGGTGGCCTCGGCGGTCCCCGCAACCCGGTGGGGGGCGAGGGCTGCCAGCGCCAGCAGCAGCGCCAGCGCTCGCGGGCTCCCCTCCTGCTCCGCCGTCCAGAGAACATCGGCCCAGAAGGCACCCTCGACCTCGGGCTGATCGGCGAAGAGGCGGTACGCGATGCCGGCGACGACGCTCGCGAACACCTCCGCCTCGAGCGGTTCCTCGGTGCTCAGCAGAGACGTCGCCTCTTCCATCAGGCAGGTGGCGATGGACGCCCGGTCCGGAGCCCAGGGCCCGACTCGACGGTGGCTACCCCTACCACCCACACCGGTCCCGGGCGCGTGTTCCTGAGCCACCTCAGCTGTGGACGGCGCCGAAGGCGAGCGCCCCCGCCAGCAGCATGCACGTCACCATGCCCACGAACCGTACGGTCCACCAATGACGCATCGTTTCAACCCCTTCCTTGGACGTTTCAACCCTTCCCGGTCGAACCTTCGGTTCGGCCGCGCCCCCTTTCCAGGCGGCCGGGCCCGCGGGGGCCTTCGGGCCCGCCGTGGCGGCTCAGACCATGGCGAAGCGCTCCGAGTGGATGCGTGGCGCGGGCACGCCGATGGCCAGCAGCATCTCCTGCACGGCGTCCATGACCGGCTCCGAGGCGCAGAGGAAGTACTCGAACGAGCGGTACTGCGGGGGCAGGTGTCGCAGCAGCACCGTGGTCGTGATGTACCCCCCCTCCCCGTTCCACTCCGGGTGCGGATGGCGGAGGACGTGGACCACGCGCAGGTTGGGCATGTAGCGCGAGAGCGCCTCGATCTGCTCCCGGAAGAGCACGCTCTCCCAGTCCCGGCTGGCGTAGAAGAGGACCACCGGCCGGGGGTCCTCGCGCAGACACATGGCCGCGATCATGCTGTAGAGCGGGGTGATGCCCACGCCGCCGGCGATGAACACGTATCCGGGCGCCTCGGCGTGGTCGATCGAGAAGTGTCCGTAGGGTCCATCGAGGTAGACCCGGGTCCCCGGCTCGATGGCGGTGATGCCGCGCGTCCAGTCCCCCCGGCCGGCGATGGTCAACCAGACGCGCCCGTTGCGGGCCTCCACCGGAGGCGATGAGAACGAGAACGGGTGCTGCTCGGCGACGCCGAAGGGCGGCTCGCCGACCGTGACCCAGGCGAACTGGCCCGGTTTGAAGCTGAGACCCGGGTGCCCGATGGGCTCCACGACCATGGTCACCGCTCGGCCGCGTTCACCGATCACCCGAACCACCCGCCAGGGGCGTAGCAGCTGGATGACCGGGGAGACGATCCTCGACCAGACCAGCACGAACAGGATGCCGCCCACGACGAAGCCGAAGAGCACCCGGCCGGGCAGCCCGCTCGTGTAGTGGCCCACCAGGTCCATGTGGGCCAGGGCCAGGAGCACGGAGGTCACCGAGAGAGCCCCGTGCGACATCTTCCACGCCTCGTAGGAGACGCGCAGCAGCCGCCGCCAGACCGAGAGCACGAACAGCAGCAGGAGGAGCAGCACCGAGGCCACGGCGAAGCGGGCCCGCCACGGCGCCGTGGCCACGTTCAGCAGGGGCAGGTACTTGGGCGCGTTCTCGACGAAGAGCAGCACCGGGTGGGCGAAGATGAAGGTCAGGGCGACGAACGAGACCTCTCGGTGGAACTTGTGGAGGAGGTCGATGCCGAAGGGCTCGGCCAGCCACTTGATCCGGGAGACGAGCGCGAACTGCAGGACCATCATCGACAGTCCCACGTAGCCCAGGGCGACGGAGAACTCCACCAGGAACGGCCGCCGGGGCTCGCGTCGGCCGGCCGAGACCAAAACCAGCGGGCCCAGGCAGAGCCCCACGTAGACCCCGGTCAGGAGCAGACCGCAGAACAGCCGCTTCCGCCTGGTGTCCAGGACCGGAGGCCGTGGCCACGACGGCATGCTCAGGGCCAGGGCCGTGGCCCTGGGGCCCAGCCGCCTCGCCAGCCTACCGGCCAGGGCGACCCGCAGCCTTCGCCAGCGCGTCGGCGGAGCGTCGATGAGCTCGGGCGGTCGTTTCACGGCAAACCTCGGATCGGTGCTGATCGCAGGGGGGACGCGATGGCCCCGCGCCGGGGTGTGGGCGCGGCCCCGGGACCGCGCCCACCGGCGCACCAGGTGGTCAGTCCCGCGCCGAACCGCTCGGAGCGGGGTTGAGCTGGATGGTCGCGTCGATGACCACGCCGGCGTCATCCGTCTTCAGTTGGACCGGGTTCTCGACCCCGAGGAACCTCGTGCAGTGCAGGAACCCGGGCATGTCGCTGAAGGTGTTGTGGAAACGATTGGCGATGAAGGTGAACAGGTTGTTGGCCGTGGCCGCCATGGGCGAAGGCGCGACCTGGGTCAGCGGCCGGTCGGCCAGGATGCGCGGCAGCCCGACCTGCAGGAGGTTCTGGCAGTAGGCCGTGGTGTCCGCCTGGGCCAGCGAGGCGACCTGCGGTTGGTCGGTGCCCGCGCGATAGGCGTTGAGCTTGGCGAGGTTCGGCTGGTTGTCCACCAGGACGAACGGATCCCAGGCCGGGATCAGGGCGACGGGCTGGGCCTGGTCGGCCGCGGCCTGCAGCTCGTTCAGCGCCCACGCCGACGACTGCTGCTGGCCGGTGGTGTCGGCCAGATCGGACACCTTCCAGGGGGTGCACCCCAGGGCCGTGTCCAGGGCGAGGTCGAGCAGGCCCTCGTCGCTGCCGTTGGCCTCGACGGTGAAGGTCCCCAGGGCGGCCCTGGCCGCCGGCGTGTCCTGGGCGATCCGGCCATCGGCCGTGACCAGGTACTGGGTGGTGGTGTTGTCGGACTGGTCCTGGTCGACCAGACTGAAGTCGCGGGCGCTGGGACAGGTCCGTCCGTCCTTGGCCGTGCCGAGCGGGGGCGGCTTCAGCCGGCCGGCCTGCATGGCCGTGTTGGCGGCCTGGAAAAAAGCGGTGGCGTTGCAGAACGCGTTCTGACCGAAGAGCGAGCCGGGAATCCCCTGCACGCATCCGGCCGCCCCCGGCCCGACCAGACGCAGGACGTTGCCGTTGAAGCCCACCCAGACGCCGACCACGGCCCCGGCGGGCAGGTTGGGCACCGGCGGCGGGACCGCAGGCGGCCGATTGGGGTTGGTGACCAGGGGATCGTAGACGCTCACCTTCCCGGTGGCGGGGTCGAGGATCGTGGCCTGGACGAAGGCGGCCGTGTTGGGGTTGGCCTCGTTGCAGTTGGCGTTGGTGTTGGCGTCAGCGTTGTCCTTGACGTTGGCGTCGGCGTTGCCGTCACCCTGGTCCGCCTGGCCGCCGCCCCGCCGATCGCCCCCCATTCCCATCATGTGGTCGCCCCCCGGCGCGACCAGGAGATACGGGGTCGCCAGCCCCTGCGCCGTGAGCGGGTTGGCAGGGACCACGAGATCGCAGGTCACCTGCTGCTGGGGCTGATCGTTCTGGTCGTGGCGCCCCTCACCCCAACCGTGGGTGCCGTCCTGACGATGGCCCGCCTGATGGCGCCCCGCCGCCTGGTGCTGGCCCTGGCCGTGGAAGAGCTGGCTCAGCCAGTCGGGCAGGGACGCGACCGGCGAGGCCGCGGCCACCAGGCCGGAGACGAGAAACGCTGCGAGTGCAGTGGTGTACAACCCCCGAACCTCCTTGGCGCGTCGCTCGTTGCTCCGGGGGGTGACCAGCGAAGCGGCGTGGTCCCACTCGCCCTGGCCCGTACACGGCCACCTGGCGACGGGCGGACGGTGAGCCTCGTTCCCCCTGCTCGACCGTCCGCCAACGCGCTCGCGCACGGCGAGACGAAGTCGACGCATGGCTGCCGACCGGTTCGTGCCCCCGGCCGGGACGCCGATTCGTCACCGGACCACGCCACCGCTTCTCCCTTGCCGATCATGGGCTCGCGCAACGAGCCGGTGCCGATGACCGGCGCAGGAACGCACACGGATATGGTGACTGCCGTGCCTGCTGTCACCAGGTCTACCCCCCGAACGTTGCCGCCCGACAGAGGGCGGCACGAAGCAGCGCTACCCTAACAAACGGGTGCCCTCGCTGTCAACGCGCTGCACCGCCGGGGCACCCGTCCCGGACCGGCCGGCGGGGCGGCGGCGGCCCCCACCTACACTAGGTTCATGCGCGCCGGCTGGCGGGCGTTCCTGGTCGAGCCGCGGCGCCCGGCCGCGGTACGGGACTCCCCCATCGCGCACTGGCTGGTGGTGGGGACGGTGTGCATCGGCGCCTTCATGGGGCAGCTGGACGCGAGCGTGGTGGTGCTCGCCCTCCACACCCTCCAGCACGACTTCGGGGTCAGCCAGGGCGCGGTCGAGTGGGTGGTGATCGCCTACCTCCTGGTGCTGGTGGCCGCCGTGACCGCGGTCGGCCGCCTGGCCGACATGGTCGGCCGCAAGCTGCTCTACACCTACGGCTTCATCGTCTTCATCGCCGGCTCCGCCGCCTGCGGCCTGGCCCCCAACCTCCCCACCCTGATCGGCGCCCGGGTCGCCCAGGCCCTGGGGGCGGCCATGCTCCAGGCCAACAGCGTGGCCCTGATCCGCGACGCCATGCCCTCCAGGCAGCTCGGCCGCGGCATCGGCGTCCAGGGCGCCGCCCAGGCCATGGGGCTGGCGTTCGGTCCCGCCCTCGGCGGGCTGCTGATCGCCATCGGAGGGTGGCGGCTGATCTTCCTCATCAACGTGCCCGCCGGCCTGCTGGGGGCGGCGCTCGGCTGGTTCCTGCTCCCCCGGACCCGAGGGCTGCACGGCGGTCAATCGTTCGACTGGCCGGGCGCGGCCGCCTTCGTGCCCGCGGTGGGGGCGCTGCTCGCCGCCATCTCCTTCGGCCACACCGAGGGATGGACCTCGCCCCTCATCCTCGCCCTCTTCGCCGCCGCCCTCCTGGGGAACGCGGCCTTCGTCGTGCGCGAGCGCCGGGCCGCGACCCCCATGATCGACCTGCGGTTGTTCCGTTCGGTGAGCTTCTCCGCCGGCATCTCCAGCGGCCTGCTTTCCTACCTCGTGACCTTCGGGACGATGCTGGTGGTTCCCTACTTCCTCCAGGACCTGGGGATGTCGCCGGCGCAGGCCGGGATCGCGCTGACGGTCCTGCCCCTCGTCCTGGGCGTGACCGCTCCCCTGGCCGGCCGCGCGGCCGACCGCGTCGGGGCCCGGCCGGTCACGGTCGGGGGCATGCTCCTGGCCGCGCTCGGCCTGGGCGCGCTGGCCGTCGCGCACGGCTCGCTGCCCCCGCTCCTGGGCGAGCTGGCCGTCGTCGGAGCCGGCCTCGGCGCCTTCACGCCCGCCAACAACGCCGCCATCATGGCCAGCGCCCCACGCGCCCACGCCGGCGTGGCAGGAGGGGTTCTGAACATGACCAGGGGTCTCGGCACCTCCCTGGGCGTGGCCCTCACCGGGGTCGTCTACGCCGCCGTCGCCGGTCCCTCGCGCGGCTTCCAGGTCTCGGCGCTCTTCCTCGCCCTGACGGCCGGCCTGGCCGCGCTGCTCTCCGCGCTCCGAGGTCGGACGCAGGCGGACCCCGCCGCGTGACCCCGGCCTCCCTGCAGCCGACCCTCCGCGCCGGCTCCGCCCTCACCGCCATCCCCGGTCAAGACGTGTTGACGTGGGCGGCCACGTGGGCGATACTGCCTCCACCTGGAGCGGTGTCGGGGCAGGGGTTTGGTGAGCGGCCCGAGCCCGGCCAGACCGGCAGGCAGGACGGCCTCCGGAGGAGGAAGAGGGAGGAGGATACGTGGGGTCGAGTGTCAGGGTGACCGGAAGGCGCGACCCGGGCCAACCGGCGGCTCCATCCGTCGGGGGTCTCCGCCCGCTCCGGGAAGCGCGAGTCTCCGTCGCTTCCTTCCGGCCCGAACCAGCTCCAGGCCGAACGAGGACACCAGCCGGGGTCATGCCCCGCCGCCGGCTCGGCCGCCGCCCCACCCGCGCAGCGGTCCCGTCGGCGGCCGCGAGACCGCCCGGCGACCCCGCTGACGAGCCCGACTACACCCTTCCCCCGGGGCGCCTCGGTTCAGCCGGGGCGCCCCCCACCGCTCTCCCGGCCTGAGGGCGTCGCCGCGCCCGGTCCGGCCGCGGCGCTTTCCGAGGCAGGGGGCAACCGCAGGACGAAGACGCTGCCCTCACCGGGGATGCTGCGCTCGAGATCCAGGGAGCCGCCGTTCAGCTCGGCGAGCCGCCGGCCGATGGCGAGCCCCAGGCCGAGGCCCCGGCCGCGGACCTCAGGAGCTTCGCCGGCCCGGCAGAAGGCCTCGAAGATGCGCTCCTGACGGTCGGGGGGGATCCCGACTCCGTGGTCCCGGATTGCCACCTCGACCTGGATCCGCCGGCGCACGACGACGTCGACCCGGGCGGGAGGAAGGCTGTAGGTGAGGGCGTTGTTGAGCAGGTTCAACAGGATGCGGACGACCTGCCGCCGGTCGGCCCGCACCGGAACCGGTTGCCCCACCACCGGCAGCTCGATGCTCGCCCCCTCCTCCACCGCCCGGGTCTGGACCCCGGCCGCGGCCTCCCACACCGCCTCCATCACGTCGAAGGCGTCGGGTGAGGAATGGAGCAGGCCGCGACCGAGCAACGACCGGGTGATCAGCATCTCCACCAGCCCTTCCAGCTCGTCGGTCTTGGCCGCGATCCCCTCCAGGGAGCGCGTCCACTCCTGCTCGGAGAGGTCGCCAGGCGATCGCCCGGCGAGCATCGACACGTGGCCCTTGATCACCGTGAGGGGGGCCCGTAGCTCGTGCGCCACCAGGTCGAGGACCTCGTCGCGATCCAGGCCGGGCCGGCCCGGACAACCGGCGGTCAGGTGTCGTACCAGGGCAGCGGCCAGCTCGGGCACGCGCACCACCGTGGGCACTATCTTCATGCCCGGCCCGGCTCCACCGCGGCCCCGACCGCCACCCGTCTTCCCCACCCCGGCCCCCGTCGCCGCTTCCGGCCGACCGGGCCAAGCATCAACACCCGGCGGAGCCTACCCACGGCGTCAACCGCCCGTCAAGATCACTTGCTTTCCAACACGCACGCAAGCAGGCGAAAAGGTCCGGTGACGAGCGCCATCGATCGCGGATCGTAGGATCTGGCCGGAGCCATGGCGGCTCGAGCGACCGCGGCCGGCACCGGTCCCGGGCCTGCGGTTGCGGTGACGTCCGGGCCGCCGGTGGCCAGGGCCGGACCCGAAGGGGATCGAGATGAAGTTGTTGCTCGCATCGCTCGCGATCCTGGTCACGCTGGCCGGGTGCGATCGGGTGGCCGCCGGGCAGGCGGGCCACCTGATCGGGCAGGGCCTCCAGCAGTCGTATCGCCTCCCCCGGACGCCCACCGTGCAGGTGCAGGGCATCCCCTTCCTCACCCAATGGGCCAGCGGTCGTTACCGGGAGATCGACGTGCACGTGGACCGCCTCGCCATCCAGGGGATCACGGTCACCGACATCGCCGTGCGCCTCGAGGAGGTGACGACGCGCTCCTTCGTCACCTCGGCCCGGGAGGCAGCCGGGGCCACGGCGGCCACGGTCAGTGCCGAGGGCCTGGTGCCATACGCGGGCCTCCCGCTGCCTCCGGGACTCCAGCTCGTTCCCGGGCCGAACGGCCGGCTCCGCCTCCAGGGCTCCCTGGCCCTCGGGCCGGCCACGATCCCGGTCGCAGCCGACCTGCAGGTGACGATCCGGGACGGCGCCATCGAGCTGGGATTGGTCGACGTGCAGGCGGTCGATCCCCCCCTGCGCGCACGGGCGACCCTCCTGCTCGGCTCGGCCCTGAGCACGGTGAACGGTCTGCAGCCCGCGCCGCTCGGCCTGCGGCTCCAGTCCGTCCAGGTCCGGCAGGACGGGCTGGCGGTCTCGGCGGCAGGCCACCAGGTGCCGCTGACCGCGGCCTGAGCGTGACGGAGACGGCGCCGGCCAGAGAGGTGACGGGAAGGCCGCACAATACCATGGGGATGACGTGGGGAACGTACGACAACGCCCACCCGGGAGGGAGATGAGGCTCCAGATCGAGGATCCTGAGCGCCTGCGGTCGGAGGCGGAATCCGCCCGGCTGCTGACGGAGCTGCTGGAGGCGGTGGGCGGCCACCCGCCCATCGTCCGGGGCTGGCATCCTGCCTCCGGGGAGCTGATCGCCTGGGCCGCGGCGGCTGACCGGCTGGCCGTGCTGAGGCTGCCGGCCGCCCCCCGGCCGGCCCAGCTGGAGCTCGTCGGTGGGGCGGAGGAATGGGGGCACGTCGCCCTCGAGGTCCTCGCCGCCCGGGGCGTCCGGGCGGCGGAGTCCCTCACCTTCGAGGAGGAGGAACCGGCCTCGCCGACCCGGGTGTCGTACTCGTTGACCCGGATCCTGGAGACGAGGCAGAGCCCGCACCACCAGATCCTTCTCTTCGAGACCCGGGGGCTGGGGAAGGTACTGGCGCTGGACGGCATCGTCCAGCTGGCCGAGCTCGACGGCTACGCCTACCACGAGGTACTCGCCCACCCCGCGCTGTGTGCCCACCCGGCCCCGGAGCGGGTCGCCATCGTGGGTGGGGGCGACGGCCATCTCCTGGTGGAGGTCCTGAAGCATCCCCAGGTGCGCCAGGTGCACCTCCTCGAGCTCGACGCCAGCGTGCTCGAGGTGTGCCGGCGACACTTCGCGCAGGTCGACCACGCCCTCCGGGACGAGCGCGTTCGCCTCCACCTGGGCGATGCCTTCGAGAGCGTCCTGGAGTTCGAGGCCGGGCTCGACGTGATCCTCTGCGACCTCACCGACCCGATCGGTGAGGCGGCCCGGCTGTTCGAGGAACCGTTCTACCGGCGCTGCCGCCGCGCCTTACGCGAGCCCGGCATGATGGTGGCCCAGATCGAGTCCATCCACCTCCACCGCTCCACGGTCGTCGGCTGCCGGCAGGCCATGGGCCGGCACTTCGCCCGCACCGACCTGCTCTGGGCGGCCATGGCGACCTACCCCGGGGCATGGTGGACGTTCGGCGCCGGCACCACTGGCTTCGACCCCCGTCAGGCCCACCATCGTCCCGATCTCCGGACGCGGCTGTACCACCCCGACGCCCACACCTGGTTCTTCATCCCGCGAACGGTCCAGGAGACGTTGCTGGCATGACCGAGCCCTTCGGCTGGGAGCTGCTGCTCGACCTCTACGACTGCGACCGGCAGGCGATCCGGGACGAGGCCCGGATCCGCCGTTTCGTGGAGCGGCTGTGCGACGAGATTCTCCACATGCGCCGCGTCGGAGAGCCGCTGCTGCTCCGCTTCGGAGAGGCGGATCCCAAGACGGCAGGCTACTCGGCGGTGCAGTTGATCGAGACGTCCAGCGTCGTGGCCCACTTCTCGGAGGAGCGCAACAGCGTCTACCTGGACGTGTTCTCTTGCCGACGGTTCGACCCCGACCAGGTCACCAGGTTCGCCTCTCAGGTCTTCCAGGCTGGACGTTGCCAGTCGCAGTTCGTGACCCGTCGGTGAGCCATGCCAGACGCTGGCCGTCGCTCTCCGTCCCGGCCTTCAGATGACCTCGTTCCAGGGTCAGTCGCTGCACCTGGCGAGGCTGATACGCCTCGATCAGGCTGTCCAGGATGGCCTCGGGATCGGCATCACCGCACGTGAAGATGTCGACCGACGCGTAGCCGTACTCGGGCCAGGTGTGGAGGGCGACGTGGCTCTCGGCGATCAGCGCCAGCGCGGTGATGCCGTGCGGCGAGAAACGGTGCACGAAGGAGCGGATGAGCGTCGCATTGCCGACCCGGGTGGCCTCCTGGAGCGCGGACTCTGCGAGGTCGGCGTCCTCCAGGCCCTCACACCCCCACATGTCACAGAGGATCTGACGACCCAGTGGCATCTTCACCTCCCCTGCTGAGTTTCCATCGCTGCCGTGAAGCACTGCTCGTCCCAGAACAGCTCACCCCGTTGCACCCCGGGTCGCGGGGGCCGGAAGCCGTCCAGGGTCTCCAGCCGGTACAGGGACGAGCGGTACCACGGCCGTTCGGCCGCTGCCGAGAAGCAGGCCAGGCCGAACGCCCGAGCCTCCTCCACCTGGGTCGGCCAGCTCTCGTAGAAGCCATGGTCGGGGTAGACGGCGGTGACGACCACGGGCTGAGCGAGCAGCCAGCGCTGGAGTCGGCGCCACTTGGCCAGGTCGGCTTCGATCAGCGTCAGACCGAAGTACCCGGCCGCGCCGGGGCCGGGACGGAGCACTGAGAGGCCGCGGCCGATGAACATACGCAAGCCGGCGTCGGTCTCCGAAGGATCGGTCAGGAACAGGTCGTAGCCGCCCAGGTGCTCGACCGGCAGAGGCCGGCGGAGGTCGGTGGCGTGCACCTCGAGACCGCCCAACCCGAGCCGGGCCGCCTGCTCGGCGATGAACGCGGTCACACGCCGGTCGATCTCGAAGACCGTGACCCGGGAAGGGAGGCGGGTCAGGGCCAGGGCGAGGCTGGCGAGATCATCGTCGCCCAGGACCGCGACCCGCACGCCCAGCCAGAGATCCCCCTGCGCGAGCATGGTCCGCACCCGGGCCAGCACCGAATCGACGGTTAGGTGGCCCTGGCCAAAGCGGGCCTCCGCGGGCGGACGACCGGCCGTCAGGCGGTGGAAGGTGGGGGTGAGCTCCCGCAGGCAGTCGTCGGGGTCAGGCTGACACCCGGCCCGCCTGCGTCCCAGCGGGGTGAGCTCGATCCGGCCGGGTGCCAGCTCGACCAGCCCCTGGCGCTCCCAGTCGCGCAAGAGCTGGACCAGACGCGGGAAGGGCAGCCGGCAGCGGCCGGCGACCTCCCACGGGTCGCTGGCCCGTGCCAGGATGGACAGCACTCGCTGATCGGGGGTCATCGCTGCGCTCCCGCCATCCCAGATCCTGGCCGCGTCTACCCGAGTCCTTGTGATTCACGGAACGATCCCCCCACGGTTCCTCTGGATGCCCTCGCTCTCGTGGACGGGTTACCGCCTGGCATCATAGCGGATCGCCGGCTGTCTGCTCCGAGCCGGGACCCGATGCCGGCCACGTCGGCCGCGCACCCTCGACCGCCGGGCGGCGCGGCCCTGGCGGCTCCGCGGCGATCGCTCCATCCTCTTCGGCTCTCTAGACCAGGAACGGAATCAGACGCCAGGTCCGCCGCATGTAGTCCCGGTATGCGTCACCCAGCTCCTGGAGCAGCGCCTCCTCCTCCACGTAGATGCGGTAGGCATAGCCGCCGATGGGAACGACCAGGGCGGCCAGGGAGACAGGGTTGGCGAGCGCTATCAGCACCCCGGCAATCGTCACCAAGCCACCGGTATAGGAGGGATGACGGATCCAGCGGTACGGACCTGCCTGCACCACCGTCTGGCCGGGTCTTGTCGCCACGCTGCAGGTGAAGGAGGCGCCGAGCAGGTGGACCGCATACCAGCGCAGCGCCATGCCCCCGACCATGAGCGAGAGACCAACCACCACCAGCGCTCCACGGCCGGTGGAAAAGCCCAGGCGCCTGAACGCGAAGGCGGCGACCATCCCGAGGTAGATCCCGGCGTAGACCGACGCCACGAGCAGCCACATGGAGCCACGGTCCCGACGTCGGGCCGCGGCCGGGAGACGGTGCCGCAGGCTCAGCCAGAACTCGCCCACCACCCATCCGTACAGAACGACCCAGAAGGCGACGACCAGCGCGGCCGGCGCGCCACCACGACCCGGGAACACCGGAGGGTTCACACCCGCGACCTTCCCCTCATCGGAACCGAGCCCGGACCCACCGACGCCCCGCCGCGATCAGCGGGACCCCGGCTGGTCGGGGAACCTGACCCATCCGATGGTGGCCCCGTAGGTCCAGAGGTCGAGGTCGGGAGGCTCGACACCCAGCGCGCCGAGCGTAGTACAGATCTGGGAGCGATGGTCGCTGCCGTGATGGACGGCCTGGGCCAACACGATGCCGAGACGGGTCGTCCCGCGAGGCCCGGTGTCCTCCTGCTCCAGCTCGACGCCGGCGGCGGCCACCTGCTCCCAGGCGGCGGCGAGCCGCGGGGCGAGGGCGCGGAGCTGCTCCAGGGTCGGGTCGTCCGGCTCCATGAGCGGGCTCCCCTCCAGCCCGTGGCCGAGCGCACGAAGGTAGCGCTGCTCGGCGCCCAGGATGTGGGCCAGGGCCTCCCGGATCGTGCGCAGGTTATCGGGGACCCGTCGCTCCAGCAGCTCCGGGTCGAGGCCGGCGCAGAAGTCGAGCAGGGCCTGGTTGGCCCAGGAGTTGTGCCGGAGGGACAGCGTCAGGAAATCGGTCACGGGTGTACCTCCTCTCCTCGCCCTGGCCCGATCGGCCGGCGGTCCGGGCAAGCCTCAGGCGATCCGTGGGGCGCAGGGATCATTCAGGCCACCTCCACCTCCTGCTCGCTGGTGCAGAAGGCGCAGCGGCGGGCGGCGGCGGGGATCTCGCTCAGACACTCGGGGCAGCGCCTGGTCGGTTCGGCCGGCCGGGGCGGGGGCTCGAAGCGGGCGCGCAGGGCCGTGTAGGGCAGCACCACCAGGTAGTAGAGGACCGCGGCCACGATCACGAAGGCGATCACGGCGTCGACGAAGTCGCCGTAGCGGAAGACGCTCCGGTTGAGCGTGAAGGAAAGGGCGCTGAAGTCCGGCCGGCCACCGACGGCTGCGATCAGCGGGGTGAGCAGGTCTCGGACGAAAGCCTGGACCAGGGTGCCGAAGGCGGCGCCGACCACGATCCCCACCGCCAGATCGACCACGTTGCCGCGGAGCAGGAAGGCACGGAATCCCGACATGGGCCCATTCTCCCCGACCGGCCCGGGCAGTGACCTCGGCCGCCGCGCCTCGGGGTGGGGACGAGGACCAGGTCAGCCTCCACCGGCGCCGACACCGCCTGTCGGGCATCAGCCGGGTCGCCCCGGCCCGGGCCTCGGGCCCTGTGCCCGAAGGTTCACTCCCCTCGACGGGCATGATCAGCCGTATTGAGCCTGGACATCAGCATACATTGCGAAGAAGCGCACACCGGATCTCAGGATGGTGAATTCCATACGCAGGCTGCACCATTGTCTCCGACGGAAAAACCGTGCTTACCTGATCGTGAACCCGGCGCCGGTTCAATCGCAGGAGGCATCTCGTGGAGAGGAGGCATCTCATGGGGACGATCAACGGGGATCTCGTGAGGTCGATCAAAAGCGGTTCGTAACCGCGAGGACGACATCGAGGGGACCGACAAAGAGACGGTATCCTCCCGGCAAGTTACGAGCAGCCCTCCCTGTGGCGTTGGGCGGCATCATCGAACTCTCGAAGGGTCCAAAAGGTACGACACACACGACCCGAGCATGCGCCACCGGTGACCATCGTCACCCGTACCGTCACCTCGTGTGCTGGGTGGACCCGGAGCCACAGGGAGGCGATGCTCGTTCCTTTCGGGCGGAACCGCCCGGGCGGTCGTGCATCACCGCCGGTGGCCTCTCCTCGTGGTGTGGCGCCGGGCGTGTCCGGTCTTCGTGCCTTCGTCCCGGTCGGCGGACGCCGCCCTTCGTGACCGGGACCGGCCGGCACGCCCGCCGCCGCCCGGCCTACCGCCTCCGGGATCGCTCCGCCGGTGCCGTCACCACCTTGCCGGTGGCCGCCGTCCCCCCTCCGGCAGGGCGGGAACGGCGGCCACCCAACCGCCCGACGGCACACGGTCGACGGCCGGCGGACGCCCCTGCCCGGCCGTCATCGCGCGCCATGGCCTCGGCCGCGGGGCGACGCCCGGTCCCATGCGGCCGCTCCTGGCCGCACCGATCACCGACGTGCGCGGCCGCGCGCGTACAGAGCGTGCAACAGGAAAAAGAACAGGGGCACCGCCGCAGCCACGGCGACCGGGATCCAGTCCGGGACCGCGGCGAAGTGGTAGTTCCTCATGGTGATCTCGTGGACGCCGGGGTTGTAGTGCGCGTACGCGGCCACCCCGAGGGCCATGATGACGAGCGCGAGCAGGAACAGCAGCATTCCAGCCCCCACCTCCTCTGATGTGTCGGGCCTGCCGGCGGCCACCGGCGAACGACCCCGATGGATCGGGATCGACCCCACGATCCCGAAGATGTGCAAACGTTCCTATACGGTAACGCTCGAACTATAGGCTAACGCGCGAAAAGCGTCCCCGACCCACCGCGGCCGCCTGTTCATCGGGTCCGAGCGCTTCGGGCGTGACGCACCGCATGCCGCCGATCCTGGGTTGCGACCAGGCGGGCATCGACGGTCACGAGGACGGTCGCGCCCCGGAGTCCCACGGCCCACGCCGAGCGGGCACGATCGCGGGCCCGTCGCCAGCCCTGCTTCACCGACGCGCCGACCGCGCTGGCGGCGGTCGCATCCCGGCGATGACATCCTGCTCACGACCGCGGTCGAGGGGCGGGCGTCCTGGATCGTCAGCGGAGACGAGGACCTGCTCGCCGTCGGCTCCTACCGTGGGGTGGAGATCACCATCCCGGCCCCGTTCCTCCAGCTCCCGGGTCGCCGACCCTCGACCGGATACGTCCTGCGACCCCTCGGCACGCGTCGCCGATGGGGCCGACCCCGCATCCATGTGCCGGCGGTCGCTCACCCCGCCCGGTCCCGAGCAGCAGGCCGGCCCCTCGTCCCTTCCCAGCGCCTGAGAGCAACTCACGATTATGGGTGGTCGGTGGGGGCCGTAAAGCGGCAGACGAGCAGCCGTGAGCGCCGTACCAGCCGATCGATCGTCATGGAAATAGTAGTCATGACTACTATTTCCATGTAGACTATGGTCATGGCAGGCGATCACGAGGTCGCCACGCCGGGGTTCCTGGTCTGGCGGCTGTCGATGAAGTGGCGGGCTGCCGTTGATCGTGCCGTGGCCCCGCTGGGCCTGACCCACGCGCAGTACTCGGTGGTCGCCTCATTGCTCGGCATGGAGCGCGCCGGCCGCCGCCCCAGCCAGCGGGAGCTGGCCGATCACACCGGCCTGGACCCGATCTACGTCTCGAAGCTCGTCCGGACGCTCGAGAGGGCCGGCCTCGTGGAACGGACCGAGCACCCCGCCGACTCCCGGGCCGTGGAGCTGTCGCTCAGTGCCCGGGGCCGCCACCTCGCCGGGCAGGCGATCGAGATCGTCCGTGACCTCCAGGAACGGCTCACCGCCCCGCTCGGCGGCACCCGGAGCCAGCGCACGGCCACGCTGCTCCGCGACCTCCGGACCCTGCTCGACGCACCACTGGCCGACAGGAGGACCCCATGACCACGGCACCCACGCTGACCGGACAGGACATCGGCCAGGCCGAGAAGGCCACCCGGGCCGTCCTCGACACGCTGCTCGCCCGGACCGCGACCACGTTCCACCGGTGGGTCGCGCTCAACCTCACCGCCACCGGCGGCGGCCGGGTGGAGCGGGGCGCCGTCGTCCGGCGCATGGCCTTCGCGCTGAAGATCGAGCAGGCGGCGGCCTCGGCCGCCGTCGACGAGCTGGTCGAGCTGGGCCTGGCCGCCGCGAGCGGCGACCAGATCGTGCTCACGCCCGCCGGCACCGCCCGATTCGAGGAGATCCGGGACGGCATCGCCGTCATCACCGAACGCCTCTACGGCGGCCTCCCGGTCGAGGATCTGGTCACGGCCCACCGGGTCCTGGCCGTCGTCACGGAACGGGCCAACGCCGAGCTGGCCCGCCTGGGCGCAACCCGCCCTTCCGGGCGTCCGTAGGACGCCCTCGGGTCAGGCCATGGCCGCCTCGGCGAGGTCACCCATGTCCGGCTCCGGCCCGCGGCGCTCGGTCGCCGCGACCGGGTTCCGGTCGGCGACCCGGCTTCGCCCGCCCCCCGTCTGGCCGGTGGCGCCGGCCACCCGGCCAGACCGCCGGCGGCGGCCCGCCGGCGTCTCCCCGCAGGGCCGGCCCGGCGAGGTCCCCCGTCGCAGCTCCGGCCGCCGGCCATGCGCCCCGTCGCTACGCCCTCCCGTCGCACAGCCGGACGCCGCCGGCGAGGTCGCCCAGCGCGTCCACCACGTGGTTGCTGATCACGTCGCCGTAGCCGAGCCCGATCGCGACCTGGAAGGCGGCCAGGCAACCCGGCCCGGTCAGGCTCGGCACCCCCAGCCGGTCGACCAGGTCCAGGTACAGCTTCAGGTCCTTGGCCATCAGCTTCCCGGTCAGCCCCCCCTCCAGGTAGTCGCCCTCGACGATGTGCGGGAAGCGGTTCAGGGTGGCGTAGTTGACGCCGGAGCCGTGGTTGACCACCTCCAGGAAGCGCTTCAGGTCCAGGCCCGCGCGGCGGGCCGCCACCATCACCTCGGCGGTGGCGGCGAGGGCGACGCCGTTGAGGAAGTTGTTGAGCACCTTGGTGGTGTGGCCGGCGCCGCTTCCACCCATGTGGTAAATGTGCCGGCTGAAGGTCTCGAGCAGCCAGCGGACCCGGTCCAGGGCCTCCGGCGCGCCACCCACCATCAGGGTCAGGGTGCCCTTCTCGGCCGCCGCCGCGCCGCCCGAGATCCCGGCGTCGAGGAACTCCACGCCGCGGCCGGCGAACTCTTCGTGCAGGGCGCGGGTGGAGGCGGGATGGGCGGTGCTCAGGTCGACCACCACCTGCCCCGGCCGGACGTGGGCGAGCAGGCCGTCGCCCCCCCTGGCCACGGCCTCGATGGCCGGGCTGTCGGGGAGCGAGAGCAGGACGATCTCGACCCGCTCCACCAGCTCGGCCACCCCGGCCGCGGCCGGGATCCCGGCCGCCGCCATCCTGGTGGCGTCCAGGTCGTGGCCGATCAGGGTCACGCCGTGGTCGAGGATGCGCCGCCCGATCCGGCTGCCCATGTTGCCGACGCCGATCAAACCCACCGGTTGCATCGCCCACACCTCCCCACCGTCCTCGAGGCCCACGTCATCCCAGGCGCACCGCCAGCCCGTCGAGGTCGCCGCCCAGGCTCGGAAAGCGCTCCATGACCACCGGATCGTGGCCGGCGACCACCACCCCCCGCTCCTGCTCCCGCAGCTCACGCAGGCGGTCGTAGCCGCGGTACATCCCGGCCAGGTCGGAGAAGATCGCGAAGGGCATGTCGCGCTCCATCTCCTCCTCGTAGTGGATGGCGTCGGAGGCCAGCACCACCCGGCCCCGGTCCCCGTCCACCACGGTCACCTGCTGGCCGGGGCTGTGGCCACCGACGAGGTAGGCCCTGATCCCAGGAAGGATCTCCTGGCCGTCCTCCACGGCCCGCACTCGCCCCTCCCGCCAGGCCGCGCCCAGCTCGGCCACCTCGGCCGGCTCGACGTGCTCGGCGAACTGGGGGCGGGAGGCGTAGGGGCCGGTCCAGAACTCCAGCTCGGGGAGCGGCACGCTGAGGCCGGCCCGAGGGAAGGCGGCCAGGTTGCCGATGTGATCGTAGTGGAGGTGGGTCACGATCACGTGGGCCACGTCCCGCGGATGGACGCCGAGACGTTCCAGGGCCCGGAGCGGCTCGATCAGGACCGTGCGGCCGCGCCGCCTCCCCACCTCCGGGTCGAAGCCGGTGTCGACCAGGACGACCCGCCGCCGGCTCCGCAGCACCCAGAAGTAGTAGTCCATGCGCAGGGGCGCGTCCGGCTGGCCGTAGGACTCGTACCGGTAGAACGCCTCCCGGCGCGAGGTCACCCTGGTCGCGTACCGGATCGCCATCACCTCGTAGCCGTCCGCCTCGGACACCTCGCCACCTCCTTCACCTCCCGATGCTCCCCGGATCGACGACGGGCGGCCGTCAGCCGCCGGGAGACGCCGCGCCCGCCGCCTCCGCCTCGTCCCCGGGGCCGGCGCCCGCCGGTCGCTCCCCCCTCCCCCGCGCCCCGCCATCCGGGCCTGGCTCCGGCTCCCTCACCGGCGAGCCCGGCACGGCCCTCCGCACCGCGGCGAGAAGCCGGCGCGCCGCCGTCAGGCGGGCCCCCGGCGGGACGCTTCCGGTGGAGAGCCAGCAGCCGACGATGATGAGCAGGAAGCCGGCCACGGTGGCGACGGTGAGCGGCTCGCCCAGGACGACGATGCCCAGGGCCACCGCCACCGCCGGGTTGACGTAGGTGATCACGCTCGCCCGTCCGGGGCCGGCGGCCGCGATCAGGGCGAAGAAGAGGATGAACGCGACCGCGGTACAGACCGCGCCCAGGGCCACCAGCGCCGCCAGCACCACGGCTCGGGGCGGGGTCGCCGGCAGCGACCACCAGGCCAGGGGGGCGAGCAGGAGGGCGCTGATGAGGAGCGCGGCCGTGGACACGCCCAGCGGGTCCACGTCCCGCAGCCCCCGCTGCACCACCATGGCGCCGCCCGCGTAGCAGAGCGTGGCCAGCAGCACCATGCCCGCACCCACCAGCTCCGAGGCCGAGCCGGCCAGGTCGAGGCCGAGCAGCGTGACCACGCCCGCCAGGCCGATCAGCAGGCCGACCAGCCGGCCCCCGGAGACCCGCTCCCCGGCGTCGAAACGCAGGGCGAGGAGGGCGATGAAGAGCGGCTCGACCGAGATCAAGATGCCGGTCAGCGAGGAGGGGATGCGCTGCTCGGCGGCGGCGATCAGGGGGAAGGGCAGGGCCACCTCCAGCAGGGCGAGACCCACCAGCCAGCCCAGCCGGGGGCGCAGGCCGGCCAGGGCACGGCGAGCCAGCGCCACCGGCAGGAGCACCAGGGCGGCGATGACGACCCGGGCGAAGACCACCTCCAGGGGCGACAGCTCCGCGACCGCGACCTTGATCAAGAGGTAGGGGACGCCCCAGATCAGGGACATGGCCACGAACAGCGCCCAGGCGCGGCGGCTCACGTCCCCATTCTCCCCGAGCGTGCTCCACCGCCGGGGCAAGGGCGGGCGCCCTCACGCCCCCGCCGATCGGGCCTCGGCCAGCGCCTCGGCGGCGAAACGCCGCATCGGGCCCAGGCCGGGCAGGTCGGCCACCTCCCCGCCCGCCCCCAGCCCGAGCACCACCCTACCGCCGCTGAGGGCGTTCAGGTCCCAGGCCATCCTGGCCACCGGGGGCGGGCGGCGGACGGGGTTGGCCAGGACCAGGCTCATGCCCAGCAGGCGACCAGCCGATCGATGCGCGCCAGCTCCAGAACGGGCTTGGCCCCCCGGTCAACGGCGGTTCAGGACCTGCGGGCGGTCGCCGAGGAGCCGAAGGCGGCACCGGCGAAGACAGGGCACAGGTGCCCTCCGCTCCCCCAGGGCCCGGTCGCTCGGGCGGCCGGGCGCTCGTGATTGCCATGTACGTACATTGGCGTTACGCTGGCGGTGCACTCGGCGACCCCGGAGCGGTCAGGAGGAGGTAGAGAGCGAGTCATGGAGGAGGTCGCGCGTAGGCCGGCGAAGCGGGCCCGGCTGAACCTACGTGCCAGCCAGCGACAGCTGGAGTTGCTGCGCCTGGCGGCCGAGGTCCAAGGAAAGACCCTCAGCGACTTCGTGCTGGGGACCGCCACGGAGCGCGCGCAGGAGATACTCGTCGAGCAACGGCACTTCGTGGCCAGCCCCGAGGCATGGGACGAGTTCATGCGGCTCCTGGAGGATCCGCCGCCCCCTAGCCCGGCGCTGGTCGAGTTGTTCCGGGATCCAGACCTCTAGTGCTGCCCGGCTTCTCCGCCGTCGAGCCGCTGGAGGCCGACCACGAACTCCAGGGGTTCGATTCCGGCAACCACTCGCTCGACCACTGGCTGAGAACGTGGGCGCTTCACAGTCGCAGGGTAGGGAGTGCCAAGACCTTCGTCATCTCCCAGGAGAACACCAGGCGCGTGGTCGGCTTCTACGCGCTGGCCGCGGGCTCGGCCGGGAGGCACGAAGTTCCCAAGCGAGTGGCGCGCGACCTCAGCCCCCAGCACCAGGTGCCGCTCGTCCTTCTCGCGCGGCTGGCCGTCGACCGGCGATATCAGGGTCGCAAGCTGGGGAAGGCGCTCCTGAAAGACGCCATGACCCGTACGTTGCTGGCAGCCGACCAGATCGGCGTGGTGGCGATGGTCGTCCACGCCAAGGACGACGAGGCGTGCCGGTTCTACGAACACTTCGGTTTCCTTCCCTCGCCGTTGCAACCCCACCAGCTGTTCATCCCCCTCAAGACCCTCCGGAGGGTGGTGAGCGGAGCCGCTCGCCCGGCCGCCTGAGAAAGGACACCACGAGCTGGTCCTCCAGAACTTCTGGAGGATCGGCGGCCCTACGCGCGCGAGCGCGCGCGGCCACCGGCCCCGGCCGGTCCCCGAACCGCCGGGAGACGGCACCGGCCTTCTCCTCCTGGCGGCGAGGACGAGATCGAGGATCCGCCCCTGGAGCGCCAGGATGACGCAAGTCAGCCGCCGTGCCGCCTCCATCTCCCGCCGGCGGCCGAGCCGGTCGTGCCGGTGGGCATGAGGCCAGCCACGGCGCCGGCTGGACCACCAGATCACCGCCGCGCAACCCTGACTGAGAGCAAGGGCCCCCTCGTCGATGGCGGATCAGTGCTCCAGGACGACCTCTGTGTTCCAGGCGGGACCGGGCCGGGGTTCAGCCGGGCCTCCTCCTCGGTCACGAACACCTCGGCTTCGTCGAGGGCTCGCAGCCGGGCGGCTGCGGCGGCCTGCCCGGTGACGTCCCCGTGGTCGGTGTCGCGGGCCGGCCGCTGGCAGGCGCGTTCACCACCTGGCCGATCGGGCCTCGGCCAGCGCCTCGGCGGCGAAACGCCGCATCAGGCCCAGGCCGGGCAGGTCGGCGAAGACGAGGAAGAACCAGCTCACGCCGGCCTCGATCAGCTCCTCCAGCCGTTCCCGCCAGGCCACCCCGCCCAGGGTCAGCCGGTCGCCCTCGACCCCGAGACTGGCGTTGTGGGAGAGGATCAGCCGGCTCCCTGCCCGGGGGCCGGCCGCCCGCATCGCCTCCAGGCGTGTCCGGAGCCGCCGCCAGTCCTCCGGCCCCAGGTCGAAGCCGACGTTGACCACGTCGGCCCGGGCGGCGGCCAGGCGCAGCAGCCGGGGACCGTGGCCGCCGACCAGCAGCGGCGGCGGCGGGTCCGGGGCGGCGGCGCCGAGGTCGCGAACCTCGTAGTGCCGACCGCGGTGCGTGACCACTTCCCCGGTGAAGAGACGACGGACGAGGAGGAGCGCCTCCTCCAGGCGGTCCAGGCGGGCCGCCATGGACTCCACCCCGGTCAGCCCCAGGGCGCGCAGGTCCGCCACCTCGCCGCCCGCCCCCAGCCCGAGCACCACCCTACCGCCGCTGAGGGCGTTCAGGTCCCAGGCCATCCTGGCCACCAGGGCCGGGTGGCGGACGGGATTGGCCAGGACCAGGCTCACGCCCAGCAGGCGGGTGGTCGCCCCCAGGCAGTAGGCGAGGGCGCTCCAGCACTCCAGGGCCGGACGCGAGGGCACGTCGTAGAGCGAGACGCCGTCGTAGCCCAGCTCCTCGGCCGCCCGCCAGACCTCGATCAGCTGTCGGGGAGACCAGCCCTGGTGGTGGAGGCGAACGAAGAAGCGCGGCCCATCGCCGCCCGGGCTCCGCCCGGGGCCGGGCGCTGACGAGACGGCGGTCATCCCGGCCTCCATGGTCGCGCATCCCCCGGCCCGTGCGACATCCGGCCGGCGCGCCGTGCGCCTCCACCTCAGGGCAGGAGCGCGACCGGACGCACGGGGCAGCCCGTCCCGCCGGCGATCTTGAGCGGGAGGCAGAAGAAGACGAACTCGTGCCGCCCCGTCGCCGCCAGCTCCTCGAGGTCGAGGTTCTCGATGATGTGGATGCCGTGCCGAACCAGCAGGACGACGTGACAGGGGAGGCTGCTCCCCACCTCCGGATCGACGTGGCCGAGCAGATCGAAGGCCACGTTGTCGGCTCCTGCGGCGATGACCCCGCGCCGGGCCAGCCACCGGGCACCGTCGGCGGCGACGCCGGGCGCCCGCAGGTAACGCTCGCCGTCGCCCCAGTGGCGGCCGTACCCGGTCCGGATCAGCACCACCGACCCCGACTCGACCGTGACCCCCTGCGCCCGGGCGCAGGCCTCCAGGTCGTCGCCGCTGATCAGCGTTCGCTCGGCCAGCTCGCCCCCGCATCGACCGGCCACGTCGAGGAGCACACCGGGGGCGATGATGGGCGCCACGGTCTCCATGCCCAGCCGACTGAAGCCGGTCGGTCCCTGCACCTCTGGCGTCACCCGAAGGCCGCCGAAGAGGTGCAGGTCCTCCGCCTGGTGGCAGAGGGCGTCGATGTGGGTGCCGCTGTGCTCGGCGGCCACGATCACCCCCGAGGCGCTGGTCCGGGGCTCGCCCAGGCCCGGCTCGTGCCGCCGGTGGAGGTAGAGGTTGAGGCCGGGGGCGTGGGCCGGGTGGATGGGATCACCGGGCCGCCGTGGGTGCTCGAGATCGACCACCCGACAGCCGCGGAGACCCTGCCAGAGCTCGTTCAGCACTGGAGCGGCTCGTCGGCGAGGAGCAGGCCGCCCGTCGCCCAGTTCTCGGCCGGCAGCTCGTGGATCACCACCGTCACCCGCTCGCGGCGGGCGCCCGCCGCCTCGACCATGGCCTCCGTGACGAGCCGGACCAGCTGTCGCTTCTGCTCTGTCGTGCGGCCCTCCCGCATGGATATCTGCACCAGTGGCATGGCCGTCTCCTAACCGCTCGTGACCGCCGAGCCCAGCTTCAGCTCGGCGCGCAGGTGGTCCGCCGCCCAGAAGGCCAGGGCGAAGATGGTCAGGGTGGGGTTGTAGCTCCCGTAGGTCGGGAACATGCCCCCGCCGATGGCCAGCAGGTTCGGGCACTGATGGCAGCGACCGAAGCGGTCGACCACCGAGGAGCGGGGGTCGTCGCCCATGCGATGCGTGCCCAGCTCATGGGTGGAGATGTGGTAGGGCGGCGCGTAGGGCGCCTCCCAGACCTCGAGCGCCCCCATCTCCCGCGCGATCCGATGCTTGATCCGGGCCGCCCCCTGCACCCCCTTGAGGTCGTGCTCCACCCAGTCGTGGGTGAGGCGGAGCGCCGGCTGTCCGAAGGGGTCCTTCACCTCGGGATCGAGGTCGCAGAAGAACTCGGGCCGGGGGAAGGTCGGCGTCTGGGAGTACATGCTGTACAGGCGCCGGTAGTTCTCGCGCAGCCAGTCCTTGAACCTCTGCCCGAACCTGGGCACGTCGGCGGGCATGCCGTGGACGGCCTCGATCGGCTGCACGTCGCCGGTGAAGCCGATGATGGGCGTGCCCCACACCACGCCCTCCTGGTCGCGCACCAGCTCCGAGGTGAAGTCGTCCACCACGCTGGCCGCGACCGCCGGCCCCATGAAGGGGTTGGTCGCCTCGGGCAGGATGGCGGTGAACCAGCCGTAGTTGTGCGTCATGTAGTGGCGACCGACGTGGCCGTTGCCGTCGACGCCGGACAGCAAGAGCAGTCTCGCGTTCTCCAGGGCGTAGGCGGCGAGCACCACCCACTCGGCGCGCACCGCGCGCTCCCGGCGGCTGACCAGGTCGTAGTAAGAGACGCCGACGGCCCTGCCCTGGCCGTCGCGGTCGACCCTGAAGACCCGCGAGAGCGGCCGGATCTCGAGGTTGCCGGTGGCGAGCGCCTCGGGGATGAGGCTGGTGGTCGTGGTCGCCTTGGCCCCGACGTGGCACGGGTAGTCGCGGCAGAAGCCGCAGTACGTGCAGGCGGAACGCCCACGGTACTCGACCGAGTTGATCGCCGCCGGGGCCGGGAAGGGATGGAGACCGAGCTTCCGGCATGCTTTCACGAACAGCTCGTCGGCGGCACCGGGCCGGAGCGGTGGCATCGGGTAGTCCCGCTTGCGCGGCGCCTCGAAGGGGTTGCCGCCCTCCTGCAGCTGGCCGTCGATGTTGCCCGCACGCCCCGAGACCCCGATCTCCTGCTCGGCCAGCTCGTAGTAGGGCTCCAGGTCCTGATAGGTGATCGGCCAGTCGACCAGGGTGGTGCCCTCGACGGCCGCCTCGCCGAAGCGCTCGACGATGGCCGAGCGCATGCGGAAGTCCGCCTCCCGCTGCCGCCACGCCCAGGCCGCCCAGTGGATGGAGCCGCCGCCCACCCCGGTGGTGGGAGGGAGGAAGAGAGGGCCCAGGTGCAGCGGGCCCACCGCCCAGGGGAGGACGCGGGCCCGCTCGGTGGCACGGGGTCGCCAGGTGATGGGGTCCTGGACGACGTCGGGGGACAGCTGCAGGCGCACGTGGTACCGGATCTCGTCGTGCTTGAGCGTGAAATCCTCGGCGGTGTAGGCCGGGCCCTTCTCCAGGGCCAGCACGCGCAGGCCCGCCCTCGCCATCTCCCGGGCCATGACCGAGCCGGCCGGCCCCAGGCCAACGATCACCATGTCGTAGTCACTCGGCATCCCCGCCATCTCCTCTCTCAGCCTCGCCCCGTCCCACGGTCACGCCGCAGGTCCTCCAGGGTCACCACCTCGAGTCGGCGCGAGTCGAAGCCGTAGCGCATCTGCTCCGCGCTGTAACCCCAGCGCGCGCCCGGGAAGCCGATCAGCTTCCAGCCGACCGCCCCCCGGTTGCCGCCGTAGACCGGGTCGCCGAACATGCCCTCGACCGTGTGCTGGTGGACCACGGCGGCGAAGTACGGCAACAGCGCCGTGCCCTCGTCGACACCGGGGGTGTCGAGCGTGGGTGCGGTCACCTCCAGCAGCTCCCCGAGCATCCGGTCCTGCTCGGGCTCGTCCAGCTCCGCGAACGGCCTGCCGAACCGCGACCTCGCCTCGGCGTCGAGCTCCTGGACCCCGCGCCGGTAGAGGGGCTGGAGATCGCGATAGGCTCCCGCCAGGGCCCGATCGATGTAGACGATGACCTCGGCCTCCCTGGCCCCGGGGTCGTCCGGGGTGCCGGGGATGATGCGGGCGGCCATCGCCTCCACGGTGGCGGCCTCGTGCGGGTTGAAGAACGTCAGCGCACCTCCGCCGGTCATCGCATCGCCTCCTCGAGCCGGCCCGACCCCACCGTCGCCGGGGCGGTCGGCCGGACGTTGCAGCGCTCGGGCGAGAAGACCCCGAAGTCGCGACCCCGGAACCGGCCCACCGTCTCGCGGGTGAAGAACGCGATCAGGACCGCCGAGATCAACGAGATGACGACCATGAAGTAGAGCCCGAGCACGTACCCGGTGGCGCTGTGGTAGCCGCCGCCGGCGCCGATGAGGGCGCCGAGGATGAGCGGTGACACGCCACCGATGTACAGCATGAAGCACATGAACGAGTTGGCGGTGCCGATGCCGTTCTCGTAGGCCGAGTCAGAGGCGTAGGCGTAGAGCACGGGGTAGATGGCGTTGGTGGCGAGCCCGGCGAAGAGCTGCACCGCCACCAGGAGCGCCAGCCCCGCGGCCGTGAACTGCAGGAGGAAGATTCCGACTGCCAGCCAGCAGAAGGTGACCATCAGCGAGAGCTTGCGACCGAGGTGGTCGGAGATCATCCCCCAGGCGAACTGGCCGACACCCCCGGTGATGGTGAAGACGGCGCTGTACGCGGCCGCCTGCGCGTAGTTGTAGTGAGCGACGAAGGCCAGGTACTGCGGGAGCCAGAAGCTGATACCGGTATAGGTCATGATGCCGAAGCAGGAGGCGATCGCCGGCACCAGGATGTTGGGGTTGGTCACCGTTCTCCGAAAGGTGCCGGGCGGAGCCTTGACCGCGCCCTCGGATGTCCCGCCAGCCAGGGGCAGGGTCAGCCCCATTTCTCGGGCCTCTTGTTCGAAACGCCGGTAGCGCCGATGCGTCGCGTAGAGCCAGTACAGGATCCAGATCGGGATCATCGCCAGGGGGATGATCAAGAACACGTAACGCCAGTTCTGGCTGCCGAAGCCGGCCAGGATCGCGCCCGTGGCGATGGCACCGAGGAGCGTTCCCCAGGGATAGGCGGTGTGCTGCCAGCCGAGCGCGAAGCCGAACCGCTCCTTGGGGAACCACTCCGCGGCCGAGGTCACCTCGACCCCTTCGCCCGCACCTCCGAAGGCGTTCTTGATGCCCTGCAAGACGACCACGTTCCAGATCGAATGCGTGAGCGCTCCGATCCCGGTCAGGATGGAGAAGATGAAGTAACCGGCGGCGACGATCCCGTTCCGGTACTTTCGCGCCCAACCGTGGCCGCCCTGATCGAACCACGGTCCCGCCGGCAGGGCCAGGAGCGAGACGCACACCGTGACCAGGCTGGAGACGATGCCGATCGTGGTGGGGTCGACCTTGAACTCGCTGACGATGGGGGGGATGACGTAGTAGAAGATCTGGCGGGTGTTGGCGTCCATGGCGTAGACCAGCCAGAGGCAGACCAGCGCACCCAGCGAGGTCAGCGGTAGGCGGGCCCTCCTCAACGCCCCACGCCGCGCCGGTCGAGTTTCGCTGACGCTGCTCATCGAATTCCTCCTGGGACAGGGATGGACGACGGCCGGGTGCCGTACGGGGCCAGTGCCTCGGAGGCCATGGCGGCCGCCTTGATCACGCTCCGCCGAAGGTGCTGGAAGGACTCCCGAAAGCGAATCTCGGGCAGGCAGACCGCCATGGCGGCCGCCGGCTCGCCCTCCAGGCCCCAGCGCACCAGCGCCGCGACACCGGAGACGCCGTCGCGCCAGCCTTCCCGGTTGACGGCGTAGCCCTGAGCGCGGATCTTGCGGACCTCCTTCCACAGCTGGTCTCGTCCGTTGAGCGTGCGATCGGTGAAGCTGGCCAGATGCCCGTCGATCAGCCGTTCGACCTCGTCGTCGGGTCGGCTGGAGAGCAGGACCTTCCCGCCCGAGACGGCGTGAAGCGGAAGGATGCGTCCCAGGGACGACGCCGCCAGCACCGGACGTGGACTGTCCAGTTTGTCGACCACCACCGCCTGGGCGCCCTCGTAGACGGCGAGATAGACCGTCTCCTCGGTCGTCCGCCAGAGCCAGCGTAGGGCTTCCGAGCAGGAGGCGGACAGATTGACCGCGGCTCGCGCCGCCAGCGTCAACTGGGCACAGGCCGGTCCGAACGCGTAGCGACGCGAGAAGGGATCCTGGATCACGTACCCCCGACGTCTCAGTGTCGCCAGGATCCGGTAAGTCCTCGCCTTGGTGAGTCCGAGTTCACGACTGAGGGCGCCCAGGGTCTGTGGACCCGGCGCATGGGCCAGATACTCCAGAACGGCCAGCGCTTCATCAGCGGTCTGCAGGCGCATCACTCTTCCTCTAAACCAGGCCGGCTGAGCCGTCAACGTTGTTTCGCTCAGCGAAACGAAACGACTCCCACAGCGCTTCACATCTGTGAAGGATCGAACCGACCAGAGAACGCGAAGGGAGGCAGTCGAGCTGGGCGTACGTGGCTTCCCGGGCCAGCGTTTCCGTCCGGGTCGTCGGTGACCGTGTACGCACCGAAGGTGACGGTTGCAGGTGCCGGGCGGCCCCGCTCCCCCTCGGAGGCCGGGCTGAAGGCGACGCCGCCTCCCTGGCGACGGCTCACCGTCCCCGCCGGACGGTGGAGGCGGCCGCGCACGCCCAGCTCAGCAGGGCGGCGACGGCGGCGACGGCGAAGGCCAGAGGGACGCCGCCCCAGGCCGCGAGCCAGGCCACGGCGACCGGAGCGACGAGGCCGGCCAGCCCCCAGCCGGTGAAGACCAGCCCGTAGGCGCGGCCGTAGCGGTGGGCGGGGACGACGCGGGCCGTGGCCGCCGGGACCAGCGCCGACAGAGCGCCGTACTGGACCCCCAGGAGGAGAAGGGCGACCAGCGCGGTCGCGCTCCCGCCCAGGGTCAGCAGCAGGCAGGCGACCGTGAGCAGCGCGAGGTCGCCGTGCAGGGCGATGGAGGGGCCGGTGCGATCCGAGAGCGGCCCGGCCACCAGCCGGCCGCCCAGGTTGCCGGCAGAGAGGAGGGCGACGGCCAGGGCGGCGCGGTCGGAGCCGCCCGCGATCGCGCCGGCGTGGGCGAAGGCCCCCAGCGCCGGGGCGCTGCCGAGGGCGAAGACCAGCCACAGCGGCCCCACCCGCCGGAGCCGCCCGGGGGACGACGCCCTTCCCGGCTCGGACCCACCCCCGCGGGGCCGGGTCCAGGGCAGCAGCGCCGCGGCGCCCAGCGCGCAGCCGACGACCAGGGCGGCCAGCGCCGCCAGGGTCCACCGCCAGCCCACCGCCTGGAGGAGCGCCCCGGCCACCGGGGCCATCACCACCGTGCCTCCGGCGTAGGCGCCGACCACCAGCCCCAGCGCCAGCCCCCGGCGCGAAGCCACCGTGCCCACCGTCCGCAGCGCGGTGGCGTAGCCGAGGCCGGTCGCCCCGCCCAGGACCGTGAAGCCGAGCGCCAGCGTCCACAGGGCGCCGGCGAGGGCCGCCACCAGCAGTCCGGCCCCGGCCCCGGCGGCGGTGACCGACGCCAGCCGGCCCGGGACCACCGCGTCCGCGACCCTGCCCCCCGCCAGGACTCCCACGGTGAAGGCGGCCAGACCACTCGAGAAGACCAGCCCCAGGCCGGTCCCCCCGACCCCGAACTCACTGCCGGCGGCGGGGGCGAGCACCCCCCAGACGAACAGTGGGCTCAGGGCGAGGTCGAGCAGGACCGCTCCGGCGACGGTCCTCCCCGACCACGGACGCGCGATCACGGGCTCGGGCAAGCGCCGGTGGCCGGGCACGCCGTCCGTCCCCGGGACCGTCCTCCTCCCACCCCCGGCCGGCGGCCCCCGACCGAGTCCGGACGCCGGCGCCGTGGAGAGGCCCCGGCCGGGGACGGGATCGCCCGGGTCAGGAGCCGGGCAGGTAGCCGGTGAGCAACAGGTAGGCGGGGATCCAGCAGGTCGTGACCGCCACGAAGACCGTGACCGCTCCCACCAGCCGGGCAATCGGTCGCTGCAGCGCGAGCAAGACCCAGAAGAGGAACCACAGCACCGCCCAGGCCGCCCAGTCGGCCCCGAGCCAGATCGGCCAGGTGTGGCCCCGGGAGGCGAGGAGCGTGATGATGGCGGTCGGCACGGCGGTGATGGCGACGAAGAGGCAGTACCAGCCCAGGGCCCGACCGTCTGCGTTCAAGAACTGGTTGATGCCCACATAGAGGTAGGTGAAGGCGAAGAGCAGGACGAAGGCCCCGAACTCGAACTCGGCCGCACCGATGTTGGCCGGACCGACCCGGACCACCGCGAACATCGCCAGCAGGAAGCCGAGGACGCCGACGAAGAGGTTCATGACGCCGACCTCTCGGTTGCTCAGCGCCAGGTAGGTGGCCCCGCCGGCGCCCGAGGCGGTGCCCGAGGCGGCCTGTGCCTGCACCCTTCGCTGGGACGTCTCGGCGATCGCCGAGCCGAGGATCCAGACGCCGTTCAGCAAGAGAACCGCGCCCACGTAGAGCAGCATCACCGCGATCATGGTTCGCCCTCCTTCTTCTCCGCCGTCGAAGACGTCTCCGTGCCCATCGGGATCAGGTCCCGAGCTCGATCGACGCCCGGTACCGGTGCTCGTCGAGCAGCCGCTCCCAGGCCCCCTCGGTCAGCCTCACCTCCACCAGCCAGCCCCTCCCGTAGGGATCCATGCGAACCAGCATGGGATCCGCCAGCACCTCGGGGTTCGTCCCCAGGACGTCCAGGGAACAGGGGGCCGAGACCGTGATCGTGACCTTCTGGGACTCGATCGTGGCCAGCTCCGCGCCCTGGTCGAGGTGGGCGCCGGGGTCGGGCAGCTCCACCGACGTGACCAGGGTGAGGATGCGGCTGATCCGGTCGGTGACGCCGACGACCACCCCCTCGCCTCGGCGGCGCAACCAGAGATGGTCGGCGGTGTAGCGCAGCCCGGACTCGGGAGGCCGGAACTCATCCACGGTCCCCTCCCCGCCCCGCCCGCCCGCGGTCGAGCACCACGGGCAGCAGGAGCAACGCCTGGGCGAGGTCGAGATCGACCTGGTCGATGATCTCCGGGTAGGGGACCGGGTAGGCCGAGCGCCGGACCCCGAATCGCTCCTGGAGCTCGGCGAAGAGGCTCCTCCGGACCGCGACCCGGCGAACGCAGCCGGGATGCTCGATCACGTGCTCCATCACCATGGCCACCAGGTCCCGGGCCGCGTTGGGCACCTGGGTCAGGTCTCGGCAGTACGGATGCTCGGGGTCGCCGTAGACGCGATCCAGCCGTCGCAGCAGGGGGACCACGTCCTGCATGTCGATCCAGACCCGGAGGTGGTCCTCGCCCCCCGGCGTCCGCACCGGGAGCAGGAACTCGTACCAGCCGGTGGTGGCGTAGCGGCTCACGACGGCCCCTGGCCCAGGCGGTCCGGCAGCCGGCGCCGGAACCGCACCGCCTCGACCGGCACGCCGTAGCGCGCCGCCAGCTCCTCGTCGGGCCACCCCCGACGCGGCTCGAACTCCTCCACCCCCATCACCAGGTAGGCCGCATACCTCCACACCTCCTGGTTCGACCACTGGGGGCGCTCGCCGATGCCGATGGCCAGCGCCGTCGCCCAGCGCCGATCGGCCTCGTCGAGGTCGGGGGCCAGCTGCACCCGCTGCGCCGGCTCCCACTCGACCACGCCGTAGACCCGGTCCCGGAAGGCGATCAACCGTTGCGCGTTGCGGGGGACGGTCACGTCCCAGGGCGGCAGGGAGAGCCCGTGCTGGGTCAGCCACTCCCGGCTCGCGGGGTGGAGGTCGGCCAGCTCGGTGGCGGCCAGGACGGCCACGTGCACCATCGAGCGAAGGACGTCGTCGGAGGCCTGGTCCAGGGCCGCCGCCGTGCGCGGGCCGAACCAGGCCCGATGGGCGGCGAAGAAACCGTGCAGGGCGGAGGCATCATGGAGCCAGGGATCGGGCCCGACCAGGGTCCGGAGGTCGGCCAGGAAGCGCCGGTAGCGAGCGTCATCGAGGGGAAGCGGCCGTGGCACCTCTTCCTTCCCTCACCCCCGCACCAGCCGGGAGAAGACCACCAGCTCGGCGCCCTTCATCTCCAGCTTCACGATCCGGCCCGTGCGACCGCCCCGCACCTCCTCGTCGCCCACGTGCAGGTGAGCGATCTGCACGGGGTGGGCGGCTGTGGCCTCGATGTCGTCCTCGGGGCAGCGCCAGCGCACCGGCTTGCCCCGGACGCCGGCCGTCGACAGCACCTCGGCCACGCTCATCGCCCGGCCACAGCCGGGACAGACCGGTGGGGATCCCTCGTGCATGACCTCATCTCCTATCCCGCCGCTCGGCGCTCTCGGCCGCGACGTCCAGGGCGGCGTCGACGGCCCGGCGCAGCGAGCGAGCGCTGACCCGGAACCCCTGCGGGTCGGGGTCCGATCCGCTCGCCGCGAAAGCACGCAGCTCGGTCAGGAACGCCCGCTGGCAGATGCCGGCGATGTCCGCCCCCGACAGCCCCTCGAGTTCGGCCGCCAGCCCGGCCAGGTCCACGTCCTCGGCCAGCGGCACCCGGCGCAGGTGGATGGCCAGGATCTGCTCGCGCTCGCGGGCGGTGGGGAGGCCGACCCGGATGGTGAAGCCGAAACGGCCCGGCCGGAGCAGCGCGGAATCGAGCAGCTCGGGCCGGTGGGTCGCCCCGAGCAGGATCACGGTGCCCAGCTCGCCGAGCCGGTCGAGCTCGGCGTAGAGCTGACTGGCCAGCCGATCGTAAGCCTCCGACTCCTCGACCCCCCGGCTCCGGCGGGCGGGCGCGAGCGCCTCCAGGTTGTCGAAGAAGAGCACGCAGGGCGCGGCCTGCTTGGCCTTCTTGCACACCTGCTGGATGGCCTTCTCCGACTCGCCGACCCACTTGGAGAAGACCAGGGCCGGGTCCACGGTGATGAGCTTCATCCCCATCTCCGCGGCCAGCGCCCTGGCGATCAGCGTCTTCCCGGTGCCGGGAGGCCCGACCAGCAGGAAGCCGGTCGGGGGCCGCATCCCCATCGAGTCGAACAGCTCGGGGAAGCGGCGTGGCAGCTCCAGCGCCTCGGTGAGCTGCCGGCGCACCTCCTCGCTGCCGCCCACGTCCTCCCAGCGCACGTGTGGCTGCTCGAGCGCGAACTCGCGGATGGCCGTCGGCTCGATGTCCCTGAGCGCCTGGAGGAAGTGCTCGCCGTGGATCATCGCCCGGTCGGAGACCGAGGTCAGGCTGCCGTCCAGCCAGTCCTGATCGGCCAGGCAGTCGCGGACGGCGAGCATGCCCGCCTCCTTGCAGAGCGCCTCCAGGTCGGCGCCGACGAAGCCGTGGGTGACGTCGGCCAGCCGCTCCAGGTCGACGTCGGGGGCGAGGGGCATGCCCCGGCTGTGGATCTGCAAGATGCGCAGCCGGCCCTCGCGGGAGGGGATGCCGATGGCCACCTCGCGGTCGAACCGGCCCGGGCGCCGGAGCGCCGGGTCGACCGCCTCGGGGAGGTTGGTGGCCGCGATCACCACCACCTCCCCGCGCCGGACCATGCCGTCCATCAGGGCCAGCAGCTGGGCGACCACCCGCTTCTCCACCTCGCCCGAGACCGCCATCCGCCGGGGCGCGATGGCGTCGACCTCGTCGAGGAAGATCACCGACGGGGCGCGCCGCTGGGCCTCCTCGAAGATCTCCCGCAGGCGCGCCTCGCTCTCCCCGTAGAACTTGTGCATGATCTCGGGGCCGTTGACGTGGATGAAGTGGGCCCGCACCTCGCTCGCGACCGCCCGCGCGATCAGGGTCTTGCCCGAGCCGGGAGGGCCGTAGAGCAGCACCCCCTTGGGGGGCTCGATGCGCAGACGGGCGAACAGCGAGGGGTACTTGAGCGGCAGCTCGACCAGCTCGCGCACCCGGAGCAGCTCCTCGTCCAGCCCTCCGATGTCCTCGTACTTGACCTTGTACGGAGCCGGGGACACCCCGGTGATGGCGTCGCGCTTGATGCGAACGTCGGTGTAGGGGCCGCAGAGCACCGCCCCCTCGGGCTCCGTCCCCGCCACCCGGAACAGGTGGCCGTGCTTGGAGAGGGTGGTCACCTTCACCCGGTCGCCGTAGAGGACCGCCCGGCCGGCCAGCTCCTGGCGGATCTGCGCCACCTCCTCGGCCCCGTAGTCGCTGGAGTCGAGGGGCGCCAGCAGGACGGTCTTGGCCGGTGCCGCCTCGCAGGCCCGGACGCGGACCGGCTCGCCCAGCGCCACCCCCGCGTTCTCCCTCACCATCCCGTCCATCTCGACGTCCCGGCGGCCGTGCCGCTGGGGCGGGAGCGGCTGGGCCAGGGCGACGGTGTCGCGCTGGCCCCGGATGGTCACCGCCGTGCCCACCGGCACGTGGATCCTGGACAGCAGGTAGGGGTCGATGCGGACGATGCCCCGGTCCACGTCCTCCAGCCGCGCCTCGGCCGCCCGCAGCACCAGCCCGTCGTCCTCCGGCTCCCCGACCTCGACCGGAGGAGGGCCGCTCCCGGAGGGCGGGCGGACGCTGGGGGGCAGGAAGGTGGGGAGCCTCATGCCCCCCCGGGAGATGGGAGCGTCGGGCCCGAGCGGAGGTTCCGGCCGCCGGGGGAGCGGCGAAGGGTCCTCTCCTCCCGGCTCGGTCGCGTCCTCGCGGATGCGGTCCTCTCGTGCCATGGCGTGCCGTCGAGCTCGGGGCGCGGCGCGCCGCTCGTCGCCGGCAGCGCGCCGCCCCGCGTGATGGGTCTGCCTACGCTTCGACCGGGATCGCGGTCGGCCTGGTCAGCTCCTCCACCAGCTGCTTCGCCTTCTGCGGCTCGTTGACCCAGAGCTTGTAGAAGTCGAACGGGCATTCCGCCACCCCATCGGGCGGCAGCGCCGTGTACCCACGGTGGAGCGTGTTGAAGAGGTGGTTCTCCGCCGTCCAGTTCTTGCGCGCGTCCCTGACCGCGGACAGCGACAGCAGGGCGTACGTGACCTCGTCCGGTGCCGTCCCGCACTCGGCGAGGACGCTCCCGTCGAAATCGATGATGGCGGAGTGGCCGAAGTACGAGTAGACGAGATCGCGACCGGCCATGTTGGCCACGGCGACGTAGGTGAGGTTCTCCCAGGCCCGGCACTGGGCCACGATCCGCTGCTGGTCCTTGGAGGGGTACATGTACCCCTGGCAGCGAACCACCAGCTCCGCTCCCTTCATCACCGTGTCGCGGAAGATCTCCGGGTGGTTGCCCTCGTAGCAGATGACGAGTCCCACCTTGAGGCCCTTGGGGCCCTCACCCACCGTCGTCGTATCGCCCGGGTACCACGGCTCCATGGGCACCCAGGGCAGGACCTTGTGGTGGTTCAGGACCACCTCACCGCGGTCGTTGATCAGGATGAGACTGTTCCAGGGATTTCCCTTGGGATTGTGCTCACCGGTGAGCGAGAAGATCCCCCAGACCTTGTTCTCCGCGCAGGCCTTGGAGAACATCTCCACCTCGGGTCCGTCCACGGTCGTGGTCAGGTCCATCCACTTGGTGGGATGGAAGCCCTGCGTGCTGTATTCGGGGAAGATGATGAGGTCGAGGCCGGGGAAGCCGTGCTTGGCACCCCAGACCATCTGGGCGATCTTCCGGCAATTCTCGAGGACGTCCTGCTTGGTCTCACATACGGGTACCTGGTAGTTGACAACCGCCACTCCCACCGTGTCCCGGGAGGACGAGATGGTACCCATTGGCATGATGTCCAACCTCCTGCTCCGCTGGCTGACTGCCGTTCAACTGGCTGGCTCGGATTCCCTCCGTGAGGCCACCACCTCCTCATACTTCACGGTCTGATTGACAGACTCTCGTAAGCCACCGCACCAGGCGTCGGCAGTATACCTCTAAATGATAAAAAGGGCAACTTTTTATCTGAGCGGTTCATCTTCCGACATTCGTCGAGTCACGTGACGACATCGGCCCCCAGCCGGCCCGCAGGGTCGCCCCACGGGCCGGGCCGGGCACGGTCAGAGCGGCCGGTTGGAGAGCAGGGTGCGTTCCGGGTCGTACCGATCCCTGGCCGCGCGCAGGCGGGCCAGGTCGGCCGGGGCGAAGAACTCCTCGGCCGGGCGCGGCCGGTCGGAAAGGTTCAGGTACTGGCGCGGTGCCAGCCAGGGGCGCATCGCCTCGCCGACGGCGTCGAGGCTCGCCACCACCCCTCGCTCCATCTCCGGCGACATGGCCAGGCCGACGCCGAAGACGATGTACTCGCTGGCCAGCACCCCGGCGCTGCCCTGGAGAGGTGAGGGCCTGGACAGCGCGCCGCCGAGGTGCCGGACCTCCGTGATCAGGAGGGCCGAGGGCGAGGCCGGCGGACTGACGGCGAGCAGCGCGTCCAGCGCCTCTGGGTCGAAGCGGACCATGTAGGAGTCGGCGATCGCCGGCACCGGCTCCTCGGGATCGAGATGGATGCGGCTCAGCGCGGGCGCATCGACCTCGGCGAAGGTGTCGATCTCGGGCCCCAGGGCCCGCAACGGCTCGAGCAGCCGCTCGGCCTCGGCCCCGGCGGCCAGGATGGCGCCGTCGACGCCCGCCAGCGCGCGGCCCCGCATCGGCTCGGGGATGGTCGGGATGGGCGGGAACTGGAGGATGCGGCCCACGCTGGTCACCTCGTCGGGCAGCGTTCGGGTCCACTCCAGCCAGGCGTGGAGCACCTCACGCGCCCGCTCCACCGGCCAGAACAGGAACCCGGCGTAGGCGGTCGACACCGGGAAGAGTTCGATCTCGAGCGCGGTCACCACCGCGAAGGACCCGCCGCCGCCGCGAAGGGCCCAGAACAGCTCGGGCTCGTGCTCGGCGTCGGTGCGCAGCGCCCGACCGTCGGGAAGGACGACCTCGAGGGCGTGGACGCTGTTGGCCGCCAGGCCGTAGCGGCGACCGAGGAAGCCGACGCCGCCGCCGAGGCAATAACCGGCGACGGCGACGTTGGGCGAGGAGCCGGGGAGCCCGGCCAGGCCGTGGGGGGCGGCCGCGGACATGACCTCCTCCCAGGTGACGCCGGCCTCCACCCGGGCCCGCCGCGGTCCGGGGTCGACCGAGATCGCGCGCATGCCGGACATGTCGAGCAGCAGCGCCCCCTGGAGGTCGCCGAGGGTCGATCCGGCGCCGTGACCGCTCGACTGGACGGCCACCTTCAGGCCGGCGCGGCGGGCGTAGGCCAGGGCGAAACGCACCTCCTCGGTCGAGCGCGGGGCGACGACCAGCTCGGGACGCTGCTCCAGGTGCCGGTTCCAGGGGAGGCGTGCCGTCTCCCAGCCGGCCTCGCCCTTCACGCTCACCCGCTCCCCCAGCCAGATGCGCAGCTCCTCCAGGTCGACACCGGGTTCGGGGGCGAACCCCGGACCTCGCCCCGCGGGGCCCGATCGGACGGTCGCTCGGTCGGTCTGCTGCCACTTCATCACTGCCTCCGGAGTTGGGATTCCGGAGGCGATCATCCGGGCGGGCGGGGAGGCACGAGAACCCCGCAACTGCGGGGAATTCAGGGACTCTTTCCCCCCAAATGAGGGGTGGTGGGCGATCTCCGACACGCCCATACTCACTGCATGGCCGAGCATCCGTCGACCGCGCCCCTCGCCACGCCCGCCGCCCGCCGGGCGCGGGAGCACATCCTGGAGCTGACCCGAGAGGGCGTCGTCGGCGTCGACTTCTTCGAGCAGGTCTCCCAGCAGCTGCGCGAGATCATCCCCTTCGACGCCTCGTTCTGGTCCGCCACCGACCCGCTGACCACCATGGCGGTGACGCCCACACGCGTCGACGAGTCCCTGGCCGGGCAATGCGAGCGGTACTGGGAACGGGAGTTCCTGATCGAGGACGTCAACCACTTCCACGACCTCGCCCGGGCGCCCTCACCGGTGGCCTCGCTCTACCGGGCCACCGGCGGCTCGCCCGAGCGCAGCCTCCGCTACCGGGAGACCAGGGACACGCTCGGCTACGGCGACGAGCTGCGTGCCGTCCTCCGGAGCGGGTCGCGGGTCTGGGGCATCGCCTCGCTCTGGCGCGAGGAGGGACGCCCGGCCTTCAGCCTGGCCGAGGAGAAGCTGATGGCCGAGCTCTCGGGAGCGCTGGCCGAAGCCCTACGCCGCACGGCGCTACTGGCCCCCCGCGAGCGGTGCGATCCGCCCGAGGCACCCGGGGTGCTGGTCTTCGACGCGAGCGGGGCACTGGAGTCGCTCAACGACCAGGCCGACGCCTGGATGCAGGAGCTGGAGTCGTCGGCCGAGAGCGATATGACCATCGCCACCCAGCTCCTGACGGTGGCGGCACGGGCCCGGGCCATCTCCGCCGGCCGCGAGCGCGGTCTGTCCCGAGCCCGGGTGCGAGGCCGCTCCGGCCGGTGGCTGGTCGTGCACGGTTTCGGCCTGCGCGGCGCGGGCGGCGACGCCGGCAAGGTGGTGGTGGTCATCGAACCCGCCAAGGCGTCGGAGGTGGCGCCCATCATCGTGGAGGCGTACGGGCTCACCGCCCGCGAGCAGCAGATCACGCAGATGGTCGCCCAGGGCCGTACCACCGATGAGATCGCGACCCGGCTCTTCCTCTCCTCCCACACCGTCCGGGACTACCTGAAGCAGGTCTTCCTCAAGGTCGGCGTGTCCAGCCGAGGGGAGCTGGTGGCCAAGATCTTCGCCGAGCACTACCTGGAGCCGCTGCACGAGGGGGCGGTGATCGGATGAGGGGCGCGCCGGCGCCGCCGGCCGCACGGTCGGCACCCGCCGAGTCCCGCGACCGCCGTTGCCGGCCCTGGCGTCCGTCAACCGGTTGGCCGGCCGGCTAGCGCCAGGGAAGGGCCCGGCGCTTGGCCCAGTACAGGTCGGGGACTTCGGCCGCCCGGTGAACGGTGGCGGGGTCGAGGCCCGGGTCCCCGAGGTCCACGGCCTCGAGGTTCGCCGCCAGCTGGTCGACCGTGACCGCGCCCGTCAACACCACGTCCGCCCAGGGATTGGCCAGGGCGGCGGCGACGGCCAGCCGGTCGAGACCGATCCCGCGCTCGCCGGCGAGCCGGCGCAAGAGGTCGGGGACGTCCAGTCCCCGGCCGGCCAGGCGGCCGTTGGCCAGCACCTCCTTCAGGATCACGCCCAGGCCGGCGGCGTGGGCCTCGGCCAGCGCCGGGCCCGCCGACGGCTCGAGCAGGTTCCAGGTCGCCTGCACCGAGCCGAACGGGTTGACCCCGTCGACCCGGACCGCGAGCGCGCGCCGGATCGTCGCCGCCTGCTCGGGGCCGCTCACGGTGAGCCCGATCACCAGGCCGTCGGCCCGCATCCGGAGCAGTTCGGCCAGCACCGCGCCGTCCTCCAGGACGCCGCTCTCGAGGGTCGCCGAGTGGATCTGGTAGATGTGCAGGTGCGGGCCGAGGAGGGCCCGGCTCTCGGCGTACTGGCGGCGCAGGGAGGCCAGGGAATGATCCTTGACCTCGTGCACCGGGGCGTCGATCCGCCAACCGCCCGTGTACGTGTAGCCCCACTTCGACCCGACCGTCAGCGACCGGGCCGCCTCCGGATGCTCCGCCATCCACGAGGCCAGGAACTCCTCCGCCGACCCGTAGGAGCGGGCCACGTCGACGTAACCAACCCCGGCCTCGCAGGCGGCGCTCAGCACCTCGTGGGTCCGCCGGCGCAGGGCCACGACCGTCCGATCCGGGCCGAGGTCTCGGTCACGGCCGAGGTCGATGTACGCGGGCCGCCCCAGGGCGGCCAGGCCCAGACCCAGAGCCGTGACCCGCAGTCCCGAGGCGCCCAGTGTGCGCGTCACCATGCCGATGGACCGGCGAGCCACGATACCGGGTCCCCCCTCCCGCCGCCAGGGAGGAATCGGCCGGGGGCGGCGGAGGGATGGCCTCCGCCATCCCTCGCCGTCCCGCCTCCCTCCTTTCGCCTCTCCGGCTCCGGGCTGCCCCGCCGTTCCCTCTCAGCCGCGCGTCGCAGCCAGCAGCTCGCCGCTGACCTGCCAGCCAGCCGACGCGATCGCGGTCCTGACCGCCGGCCCGATCTCGGCCGCCCCCGGCGTGTCGGCGTGGATGCAGATGGTCTCGGCGTGGACCTGCACCGGCGGGCCCTCGATCGACTCCACGACCCCTTGGGTGAGCAGGCTGCGCACGCGGGCCGCCACGACCTCGGGGCTGGGCTGGAGGTACCGCTGCCAGTCGAACATGATCACCGTGCCGTCGGCCCGCAGGGGCCGGTCGGCGAAGAACTCCGCCACCGGCCGGATCCCGGCCGCCTCGGCCGCATGCCAGGTCTCGCTCCCGGCCAGGGTGTAGAGCGGCAGCTGCGGGTCGTACTCGCCGATCGCCTCCACGATGGCCCGGGAGAGATGGGCGTCGTCCAGGGCCATGGTGTAGAGGGCACCGTGCGGCTTGACGTGGTGCAGCCTGAGCCCCGTGGCTCGGACGAAGGCGTCGAGGGCCCCCACTTGATAGAGGACGTAGTCGCGCACCTCCCGGGGAGAGACGGCCATGGCCCGGCGGCCGAAGCCCAGCAGGTCGGGCAGGCCGGGATGGGCGCCCACCGCCACCCCTCGCCGGCGGGCGGTCTCCAGCGTGGCCCGCATGACGGCCGGGTCGCCGGCGTGGAAGCCGCAGGCGACGTTGGCCGACGAGATCACCGCCATCAGGGCCTCGTCCGCGCCCCGGCGCCAGAGCCCGAAGCTCTCGCCCAGATCGGCGTTGAAGTCAACCGTCGCCAGCTCAGCCACCCTCCATGCCCAGGACGCGCTCCAGGGCGCGCCGGGTGTAGACGGCCACGCACCGGCGCCGGTACGCGGCCGAGCCGTCCACCTCGTCGAGAGGGTCGGAATGCCGGGCGGCCGTCCGGGCGGCCTCGACCAGCAGCTCTCGGCTCGGCACCTGCCCGGCCAGCACGGCCTCGGCCTCGACCGCCCGCAGCGGCCGGTCGGCGGCCCCGTTGAGGCCGATGCGGACGTCCTCGATCGTCCCCACCGGCCCCACCACCACCCGGACGGCGACCCCCACGATGGCGAAGTCGAGCGGGCGCACCGCGTACTTGAGGTAGACGCCGCGAGCCCCCTCGGGCTGGGGCGGGAGGCTCAGGGCGGTGACCAGCTCGTCGGGCCGGGCCACCGTCTCCATCACACCGGTGAAGAAGTCCCTGGCCTCGACCTCTCGCTCCCCGCCCGCCTTGCTGGCCAGGTGGACCCGGGCGTCGCACGCGATCAGGGCCGCAGGCGGATCGGCGGTGGGAAAGGCGTGGGCGACGTTGCCGCAGAGCGTGCCCCGGTTCCGGATCTGGATGGTGGACACGGCCGCCTCGGCCTGGGCCAGGATCGGCCACCTCGCGGCGATGCGGGGATCCCGCTCCACCTCGGCGTGGGTGACCATGGCCCCGATCCGGGCTCCACCGTTCACCTCCAGACGGCGCAGCCCCTCGATGCCGGAGAGCCCGATCAGGAACTCGGGCTCCACCAGGTGCTCGCGCAGCAGGACCAGCAGCGACTGGCCGCCGGCCAGCACCTTCGCCGCCTCGCCGTGCTCGGCCAGCAGCTCGAGCGCCTCCTGCAGATCACCGGGTCTCAGATAGCGCACCTTCGGTCTCCTTCCTGGCCCGAGCCTCGAGGGCCTCCAGCACTCGCTCCGGGGTCAGCGGGATGCGGTTGATGCGGGCCCCGGTCGCGTGGTGGACGGCGTTGGCGATGGCCGCCGCGGTCGGGACCAGGCCCATCTCGCCCAACCCCTTGGCCCCGTAGGGGCCGCGGGGATCGTCGGTCTGGATCCAGATGGCCCGGATCGGCGGCATCTCGGTGGCGGTCGGGATCTTGTACAGGGCGAAGCTGGGGTTGCGGGGCTGCCCCTCCTCGCACACCAGGTCCTCCATCAGCCCGTAGCCGATTCCCTGGGCGGCACCGCCCTCGACCTGGGCCTCGGCCAGCGCCGGGTTGATGACGTTGCCGCAGTCGGTGGCGGCCACGAAGTCGACGATCCGGACCTGTCCCGTCTCCTCGTCCACCTCGACCTCGACCGCGTGCACCCCGAAGCTGTAGGACATGGCGAAATCGCCCACCCCGGTCTCGGGGTCGGGCAGCGAGCAGGGTGCGTCGTAGTGCGCCTGGGCCATGATCTGCCGGCCCTCCCGGTCGCGAAAGAGGCTCGACTGCACGATCGCGGCCAGGTCCATCGAGCGCTCCGGCTGCCCCTTGACCTGGACCCGCTTGTGACCCAGCTCGAGCTCCTCCACGGGCACGCCCAGGCCCTCCGCCGCCACCCGGAAGAGCTGCGCCCTGACCTGTGCGCAGGCGTCCCGCACGGCGTTGCCGGCCAGGGTGGTGACGCGGCTGCCGTAGGTGCCGAAGTCGGCCGGGATGGTCTCCGAGTCGGAGGTGACGACGTCCACGTCGGTCAGGTCCACGCCCAGCTCCTCGGCGCAGATCTGGGCCGTGGCCGTGGTCGCCGCTCCGGTGCCCATCTCGGTGGCGCCGATCATCAGCGACACCGAGCCGTCCTCGTTGACCTTGACCCCGGCGGCGCAGAAGTCGGCGTTGACGTTGGGGTGGAACTTGCCGCTGGTGAAGTGCACGCCGCAGGCCAGGCCCACGCCGCGGCCGGGCCTCCGCTGCCGGCGCTTCTCCTCCCAGCCGATGGCCTCGGCCGCCGCCTTCAGGCAGTCCACGATGCCGCAGCTGGTCAACGTCGGGCCGGAGATGGCGCGGTCCCCCGGGCGGGACAGGTTCTTCAGCCGGAACTCCACCGGGTCCATGCCCAGGCGCTCCGCGATCATGTCGGTGTGGCACTCGGCGGCGAAGGTGAACTGCGGGCTGCCGAAGCCCCGGAAGGCGCCGCCGAAGGGGTTGTTGGTGTAGACGGTGTAGCCGTCGTAGCGGTAGGCCGGGATGCGGTAGACGGCGCCGCCCAGCATCGACTGGGTCAGCGAAACCCCCGGCCCGTAGGAGGTGTAGGCGCCGTTGTCGAGGATGACCCGGGCCGAGCGGGCGGTGATGGTGCCGTCGCGCCTGACCCCGGTCTTGATGTCGATGATCTCGGGGTGGCGGGTGCGACTGGAGGTGAACTCCTCGTCGCGGGAGTGGAACATCTTCACCGGTCGCCCCAGCTTCATCGCGGCCTGGATCGCGACCACGTAGATCGAGTGCGGTTCCGACTTGGAGCCGAAGCCGCCCCCGAGGTAGGGCGAGATGATCCGTATCCGGTTGGCGGGAAGGCCGAAAATGCCCATCAGGGCGAAGCGGTCGAAGAAGGTGGACTGGCTCGACAGGTGGAGCGTGACCCGCCCCGACGCGTCCCAGTCGGCGATGACCGCGTGCGGTTCCATGCAGGCGTGACATTGCCGGCTGGTGATGAAGCGGTCCTCGAAGACGTAGTCGGCCTCGGCGAAGCCGGCCTCCACGTCGCCGGCGACGACGCGGTTGTGGGCCACGACGTTACGCTCCACACCCTCGTGCACCTGCGGCGCCCCCTCCTCCATGGCCGCCTCGGGGTCGAACACCCCGGGCAGGGGTTCGTACTCGACCTCGATGGCGCGGATGGCGCGCAGCGCGGTCGCCTCGTCGACCGCGATCGCGGCCGCCACCCCCTCGCCCACATAGCGGACGACGCCGTCGGCAAGGGCGGTCTCGTCCTGGACGAAGGCTCCGTACCTGGCCTGGGGCATGTCCGCCTGGGTGTAGACGGCGAGCACGCCGGGGATGGCCCGGGCACGGTCGGTGTCGATCCGAACGATCCGGGCGTGGGGATGAGGACTGCGCAGGATCTCCCCGTACACCATCCCCGGGAGGCGCATGTCGTAGGCGTACGCGGCCCGGCCGGTCACCTTCTCCAGGGCGTCGGTCCGGGGCAGGGAACGTCCCACGACCCGGTAGGGGGAGGGGGGATCCCGACGCGACCGGGGCTGGCCGGAGGCGGCCATGATCGCCTCCACGATCTTGGCGTAGCCGGTGCAGCGGCAGAGGTTGCCCCGGATCGCCTGCCGCACCTCCTCCTCGGTGGGCTTCGGGTTCCGGGCCAGCAGCGCCTTCGCGGTCATGATCATGCCCGGGGTGCAGTAGCCGCACTGGGAGGCGAAGTGATCGGCGAAGGCCTGCTGGACGGGGTCGAGCACGCCCTCTCGGGCCAGGCCCTCGACGGTGGTGATGGCGTGGCCTTGTGCCTCCACCGCCAGCACCAGGCAGGCGTTGACGACGGTGCCGTCCAGGTGGACGGCACAGGACGCGCACTCCCCCTGGTTGCAGGCACGCTTGGTGCCGGTCAGCCCGAGGTCGTCGCGAAGCGCGTCGACCAGTGAGCGGTCCGGCTCGACCAGCAGGTCGTAGAGCGTCCCGTTGACCTGGAGCTGTATCGGTAACCTGGCCATCACGCCTCCTCTGGGTCCCTCAGAGGCCCCGACCCCGTGCCTCGCCGGAGAGCCGGTCGACCAATCGGTCCACCTCTTCCACGTCCCCGATCTCCTCGAAGCGTTCCTCGCCGACCCACTGTCGCGCCCACCACTGGTAGAGGTCCATCTGGCGCCGGCCGTTGAACACGCGGATGGCGGCGCTGCGCTCGTCGGTGAAGCACACGTAGAGGGACGGCACCCTGGCCGCCAGCCTCCGCAGTCCCTGGAACGTGGTCACGCCCCTGGTCGGCATGCAATCGCTGATGAGGATCACGTCGGTGGCCTCCGGCACCCGCTCCGAGAGCCGCGCCGCCGCCTGCAGCGCCTGCCCCAGGTCCGTGGCCCGGCCCGCCGGCAGGCGCAGGATGCGGTCGACCACCTCCTCGACGTCGCGGTTCTCGCCCAGTCGCTTGATCTCCTGCAGCTCCTCATCGAAGGCGACCACGGCGTAGTCGGCCCGCCCGGCCGCGGTCAGGTGGGCCAGCACGGCGGCCATGGTGGCGCCGAGCTCCAGCTTCCGTCCCACCATCGAGCCGGAGTGGTCGACCAGGATCACGTAGTTGCGGACCTGGCGCTCGCGGGTCAGCACGCGCAGGTCCTCCCGCCCCACGTGGCCCGCGGCGGCGACCACCGCGTCCACCGTCGCCACGACGTCCAGGGTGCCCGCGGTGGCCTCCGACCAGGGCACGCTCACCAGCGCGCCGGCGGTTGGGGAGCCGGACCGCTGCGGGCGCCCGGCGGGCGGGCGCAGCACGTGCTCCCGGGCCCGGCGGATGACCTCGTCGAGGTCGCGCAGGTGGTGCTCCAGCTCCCGGGCCAGCTCGGCGGGGCGGCTGCCGCCGGCGGAGGGACGGTCACGGTCGACCATGGGCACCGAGCGCGACTCGCCCGCCTCCCCCCCCGCCGCCCGGCCTGGCCAGCCCCGGGATCTCGTCCGGGGACCTGGGCGGCTCCGCCGCCCGCTGGCCGCCCTGGGTCAGGGCCACGTCCCCGTGCTCGCCCAGCGTCGCCCGGCCCTCTCCCTCGACCTCCGCCGGCTCGCCGGCGGGGGCCGAGGTCAGCCTCTGAAGGAGGACGTCCACCCTGCCCTGGTAGTCGCGACGCAGCACCGCCTCCATCAACTCCTGCACGATGTCGCAGGCCGAACGCCCCGCGGTCGGGCGCACGTGGAGCTTGCCGGCGTAGGCGCTGCAGGCCAGGAAGCGCAGGGTGGCGACGTCCAGGTCGCCGGGCGCGTAGCCACCCACCAGGTCGACGAAGTCGATCGCGCCGCGGATCGAAGCCCCGTGCCGGAGGTCCGGATGACGGCGGGATTCGCGGGCCACGTCGACGGCGAAGGGGTGGATGCCCAACGCCGTCGTGCCGCAACGACGGCGCACGATCTCCAGCTCCTCCTCCCGGGGCTGATAGTCGAGCTCGAGGACGATGAAGCGATCGGCCAGCCCCCGCGACAGACGGGCGGTGCCCACGTCGTCGAGGGGGTTGAGCGCCCCGACCACGGTGAAGCCGGGCCGGGCCTCGACGCGGCCCAGTCGCGGCACTTCCAGGTAGCCCTCGGAAAGGGCGGTCATGAGCGCGTTCAGCGCCCCGCTGGGCGCCCGGTTGATCTCCTCCACGTAGAGGATGCCGCCGGCGGTCATCGCCCGGGTCAGCGGACCGGGCGTAAAGTACTCGGGTCGAAAGCCGCCTCGCAGCACCATGGGGGGATCGAAGGTTCCCACCAGGGAGTGGGCGGTGAGTTGCTCGTCACCGGTGACGTCGATGAAGCGGTCAGGTTCGGTCCCGAGGTGGCGCGCCAGCGCCCGCAGCATGGTGGTCTTGGAGACCCCGGGGAGCCCGACGAGCAGCACCGCCTTCCCCCGCCGGATCGCGCCGAGGAGCAGCTGCAGCTCCGCACGGCGCCCGACCACCTCGCGGCCGATGTCCTCGGGCAGGTCGGTTCCCATGGTCGCGGCACCCCGTGCCACCATACCATTTAGGTGGAACCATGTAAATGTCGACCTTTTATGACCTGCGTGGCAACCCGGGAACCAGGAACGACCGGGCAACCTTCGTCCCCCAGCCGGTCCAACGGCCCGCGGACCAGATCCGGCTGAGCATCCTGGAGGCCATGATCTCCGGCCGTCTCCGGCCGGGCGACCGGCTTCCCTCGGAGGCGGAGCAGGCCCGCGGCTTCAAGGTCAGCCGGGGCGTGGTTCGGGAGGCGCTGCGATCGCTCGCGCACGTCGGCCTGATCACCGTGGCCCAGGGACGTCAGGGGGGCTGGTTCGTCAACCGGTTCGACTCGGCTCCGGTGGAGCAGAACCTGCGCGAGGCCATGGAGCTGCTGCTCCACTTCCAGGCCATCAACCTGGCCGAGCTGGTCGAGGCCAGGCGGGCGATCGAGGGCACGTGCGCCCGCCTGGGCGCGGAACGCGCCACCGCCAGGGAGGTGGCCGAGATGCGGGAGGTGATCGAGCTGGCGCACGCCCCCGGCCTCGACGACGAGGGATGGCTCCAGCTGGACATCCGCTTCCATCGAGCCGTGGCTCGTTCGGCCCACAACCGGGCCCTGATCGTGCCCATGGCGGCCCTGCACGGCGTGGTCCAGCCCCGCCTCAACCGGGCCATCCTGCACCTGCTCTCCCGGGACCGCATCAACGCCCAGCACGCCGAGATCTACGAGGCCATCGCCGCCCACGACCGCGCCGGCGCGGAGCAAGCCGTGAACCGCCACCTCGATGAGCTCGAGACCCTCTACCGGCGGGCCGGGCTGCTCGGACCCGGGTCCTGACCGAGCCCGGCCGCGCCCCGGGACGGTCAGCCGCCGGCCGACGCCCTGGCGCCCAGGAACACCTCCCGCATGGCCGGGTCGTCGAGCACCCGCCGGGCGGGGGCCGACATGGCGATGCCGCCCCTGACCATCACGTACGCCCAGTCGGCGACGGCGAGGGCGGCCGCCGCCCGCTGCTCGACCAGGAGCACCGCCTTGCCCAGGTCCGCCAGCCTGCGGACCTGGTCGAGGACGACCCGGGACACGGACAGGGAGAGGCTGGCCGTGGGCTCGTCCAGGAGCAGCAGCCTCGGCTCCAGCATCAGCACCCTGGCCAGGGCCGTCATCTTGCGCTCGCCCCCGCTCAGCGTCTCGACGTAGCGGTCCAGACGGGGCCGGAGGGCGGGGAAGGTCTCGAGCACGCGCTCGACCCGCCGGGCCCGCTCGCGTCGCGGCAGGAGGTAGCCGCCCATGTCCAGGTTCTCGCGCACCCGCAACGACTCGAAGACGTCCTCGACCTGGGGGACGTAGCCCACCCCGAGCCGGGCCAGCCGCTCCAGAGGCATGCCGGTCGTGACCCGGCCGTCGATGACCACCTCCCCCTCGACGAAGCCGACGATGCCGAGGAGGGCCTTGACCAGGGTGCTCTTGCCGGCCCCATTGGGACCGACCACGGCCGCCACCTGACCGCAGGCCAGGTCGAGGTCGACCCCGCTCACCACCGGCGCGTCCCCGTAGCCGGCGCGCAGGCCGCGAACCCTCAGGGCCGGCGCCGCGGCCTCAGCCGAGGACGTAGGCATCCTGGACCTCCCGGCGGGTGCGCAGCTCGGCCATCCGGCCGGTGGAGATGACCCGGCCCTGGGCCATCACCACCACCTGCTCGCAGAGGCGGTCGACGACGTCCAGCTCATGCTCGACCAGGAGCACCGACAGGCCCTGCCGCTGGAGCTGGAGCAGCACTTCCTCGAGCCGCTCGGCCAGGCGAGGGCTGAGGCCGGCCATGGGCTCGTCGAGCAGGAGCAGGCGGGGCCGGGTCATGAGCGCCCGCATGACCTCGAGCGCCCGCTTCTGGCCGCCGCTCAGGTTCCTCGCCGGCTCGTCCTCCCGGTCGGCCATCCCGAACATGGCCAGCAGCCCCCGAGCCCTCGCCACCAGCTCGCGCTCCTGCCCGCCCCAGTACCGGCGCCCGGCCAGGACGCCCGGCGCCCCCTCCCCTCGCTGCCCCGGCGCCGCGACCAGGAGGTTCTCCAGCGTGGTCAGGCCCCGGAACTCGCGCGCCAGCTGGAAGGTGCGGACCAGGCCGCGCCGCGCGAGCTCGTGCGCCGGCCGGCCGGTGACGTCCGCCCCATCGAAGCGCACCGCGCCCCCGCCGGGCTCCAGGAAGCCGCTGATCACGCTCAGCGCCGTCGACTTCCCGGCTCCGTTGGGCCCGATGAGGCCGGTGATCGACCCTCGCCGGACGGTGAACGAGGCGCCGTCGACGGCCGCGACCCCGCCGAAGCGGCGCACCAGGCGCTCGACCTCGAGGATCGCCTCCCCGCCGGCCCCGGGCCGCGACGCCGGCGGCGGCAGGGGCTCGATGCGGCCCACGTGGGTCGGGGGCGCCTCCCGCCCGTGGCGGGGCCGACGCTCGGGCACGATCCCCTGGGGCCGGACCCAGATGAACGCGATCGTCACCGCCCCCAGCGTCATCCAGCCCAGCGCCTCCTTCAGGCCGGGGTGGGAGCGGATCTCGGGGAGGAACTGCACCCCCTGGAGGAGGAGGACGGTGACGACCAGCGTCCCCACCGTCGCCCCGGCATCGCTGCCCATCCCGCCGACGATGACGGCGGTGAGCAGGGCCAGGGTCTCCACCGGGGCCCAGGCGGCCGGTGACCAGCCGCCGATGAAGGCGACCAGCAGGGCCCCGCTCAGCCCGGCGAAGACCCCGCCGGCCGCCTGCACCACGAGCCGGAGGCGGACGACGTCCTTGCCGATCGCCGCCGCGGCCGTCTCGTCGTCGCGCACGGCGCGCAGGGCCCGCCCCATGGGACCGGTGGTGAACCGGCGCAGGACCACGAACCCGATCAGGCAGCAGGCGGCCACGATGCCGACGTACGGCCACCCCGAGGTCATCCCGCTCACCCCGGAGATGGGGTTCGGGATCAGGCTCAAGCCGGCGTTGCCGTTGAAGAGACCGGTGTCGGCCGCCACCACCGTCCCGGCCATCAGCGACACCACCAGCATGACCATGGCCTGGTAATCCTGGCGGAGCCGCTTGAGCCCGGTGACGCCGATCAGCACCCCGGTCACCCCGCCGGCCAGCCCGGCCGAGGCCAGGGCCACCGGGAAGGGCAGACGCAGGCCCAGGACGTAGTGCTGGAAGCCACCGCTGGCGGCGGGCGGGCCGAGGGTGAGGACGGCGTAGGTGTAGGCCCCGGCCGCCACCACCACCACGTAGGCGAGGTTGGCGACGCCGCCCACGCCGAACTGGAGGTTGAGGCCCCACACGGCGAGGAGGTTGGTCCCGAAGTAGACCAGGAGGACGATCAGGTAGAACTCGAGCGCGCCGATGGCCGCGCCCTCCTCACCCGGCCCGGGGCCTCACGCCAGGAGCCTTCGCGCCGACCAGGCGGCGCCGAACAGCCCCCGGGGGCGGACGAGCAGCATCACGATCAGGATCAGGAAGGCGACCACGTCCTTGTAGGCGGGGTCCCACAGCGCGCCCGCCACCTCGCTGGCGATCCCGACCACCAGGGCGCCGAGCATGGCCCCGTAGGGCTGCCCGATGCCCCCCAGCACGGCGGCGGCGATCATCGGGATGAGGAACACGGAGCCGAGCGTGAAGTCGAAACTCACCGTGGTCAGGGCCAGGGCCACCCCGGCGGCCCCGCAGAGGCCGCCGGAGAGCAGCCAGGCGGCGTCGCCGACGCGCTCGGTCGCGATTCCGCAGCTCCTGGCCAGGGTGGGGTTGGCGGCCGTGGCTCGCATCGCCCGGCCCAGGGTGGTGCGGGTCAACAACAGGTGCAGCCCGAGCATGAGGCCGGCCGCGATCAGGATGATCGCCACCTGGCCGGCGGTGAGGGTCATGCCCAGGAGGTGGAGCGTGGCCCCGCTCTGACGGCCGTAGCTCTGGGCGGCGGTGCCGGCGACGGCGACGATCGCGTACTCGACGATGATGCCGGCCGACACGGTGACGATGACCATGCCCAGCGCCCCGGTCCCCCGTCGCCGCAGGGGGGCGACGACGAGACGGCGGAAGCCGACCGAGGCCAGCCCGACCAGGGCCGCGCACAGCGGCATCGCCGCCCAGGCGCTCAGCCCGCGGCCGAGCAGGAACAGCCCCAGGTAGGCGGCCAGGGTCATCAGGGCCCCGTAGGTGATGTTGAGGACGTTGCTCATCCCGAACTGGAGGCTGAAGCCGACGGCACCGATGGCGATGACCGCGCCGGCGGCGATCCCGAAGCCGACCGCGTCGACCAGGAGGTGCATGCCCGGCGGCTAGCCCAGGTAGCTCTGGACGTCCGCTCCCGACATCACGCCCACCTGGTGGGAGGTTCCATCGGGGTTGAACATGTTGGCCGCGAACTCGCCGGCGAAGTTGTGGTAGCGATTGAAGGTCACCGGGCCGATGACCCCGACGTAGCGAACCGACTTCCCGGACTCGATCGCCTTCTTGCCCGCGGCGAAGTCGTGGACCACGACCGCGCCCGAGCGCGGGCTCACCACCCTGGTGATGTCGGCGTCGTAGGCGGGACCGCTGGTGCTCTTCGCCATCTCCATGGCCAGGGCCATGATGTTGATCCCGTCGTAGATGGAGGCCGGCGGGCCGATGGACAGGATGGTCCTGGCGATGCCCTTGACCGCGGGGGTGGAGCTCATGGTGCGGGCGTAGGTCGCGAACGCCGGGGTGGTGTTGTCGAAGTAGGAGCCCACCAGGTAGATGCTCCGGGTCACGTACTGGACCCCGACCGCCTTCGCGACGGCGTTGAAGAAGTCGGGCGTGAGCGAGTCGGTGGCGGTGACCATGGGCGGCAGGCTCCCCCCGTTCAGCTGGCTGTACTGGGAGAGAAAGGTGGCGGCGGTCTGGGGATCGGCGGAGAAGACGAGCACGTCGGGCCTGGCGGCGACGACGCGGTCGACCACGCTGGAGTACGAGGCCGCGTCGCCGGGGATGGTGAGGTCGATCACCGCCGTCTGGCCCAGCCTGGGCATCGCCGCCTGCAGCCCGGGCAGGTTGCCCTCGGCCCCGATGTTGTTCTCGAACACGATCGCCGGCCGCCGGTAGCCCTTCCGGGAGGCCCAGAGCGCGAAGGCCACCCCGTTGGCGCTGTCGGGCGCGGTCATGCGCCAGAAGAAGCGGTCGGTGGTCCGATCGAAGGCGTCCAGACCGTTGGCCGTGAAGAAGGGAATCTTCGCCTTCTCCACCAGCGGGATGGTGGTGGCCGCGGTCTGGCTCTCCAGCCCCACCACCATGCGCAGGTTGCCGCTGGTGGCCAGCGCCCGGGTGACGTTGGGGACGGCGTCGGCGGGGTCTCCGGTGTCGTCGATGGAGAGACAGCTGACCGAGGCGCCCATGATCCCGCCGGCCGCGTCGATGAGCCTGGAGGCCACGATGCAGGGCGCGGAGAGCAGTTTGCCGAACTGGGCGTCGGGACCGCTGAAGGGCGCCACGACACCGATCTGCACCGGCGGGGCGCCACCCGAGGTGCCCCCCTGACAGGCGGCCGCGACCAGCAGGGCGACCGCGGCCGCCGGCCATCTCTTCCTCACCATCTCGATCTCTCCCGTCCGTGTGGATGCGTACGACCGCATCATATTCCCTTCCGAGGTAGTTAACAAGCCTCGCGACCGATGGCGGCCGGAGCGAACGGTCGCTCGGGCGCCACCGGGCCGCGGGGGCGGACCGGCCGGCTCGCCGGACCGGGCCCGGCGTCCCGGCCGGTCCGAGCTGAGCGCGGGCCCGCGCTCAGGCGCGAGCCGGTTCCGGGCTCAGACGGAGGCGGGCGACGGCACCGCCCGGTCCGCGGCCGCCACTCGCCACAGGGCCTGGATCAGGCCGACCGTCGCCGGCTCCAGGTCTTCGCGCAGCCGGTAGTAGACCCAGATCCCCCGCTTCTCCGCCGCCACCAGGCCGGCCGCCCTCAGCCTGGCCATGTGGTGGGAGATGGTCGGCTGGCTCAGGTCGAAGCAGGCGGTGAAGTCGCAGACGCAGACCGGAGCCCGGGCCTGCCAGAGGCACCAGACCATGGCCAGGCGGGTGGGATCGGCCAGCGCCTTGAGCAGGTCGGCGGTCTTCCTGGCCGCGGCCGGGTCGACGGGCAGCTCGACCGCGCAGCACCGGCCCCGCTCGCGCTCGGGCAGGTCGATCGTCGCCACGTTGGCCATTCTACCAATGCATTGACATTTATCGATTGATATGCCAGGCTGATCATATCGACGGTTATCGATCGATGGAGGCCGAGATGAGCACGAACCGGGATGCCGTCCAGGAGCGGTACCGCCAGGCGGCGCTGCGCATGGCCGACCACGGCTCCGACCGCTGCCACAGCGGCTGCTGCGGCTGCTGCGGTATGAGCATCGAAGAGGAGATGGAGGCCTGCGGCACCGCCTACACGGTCGCGGAGCTGGCCGAGGCCGGCCTCGACCGCTCCTTCAGCCTGGGCTGCGGGAACCCGATCCTCCTGGCCCAGCTCCGGCCGGGCGAGGTGGTGCTGGACCTGGGCAGCGGCGCCGGCCTGGACGTCCTCCTCGCCGCCCGCCGCGTCGCCCCCGGCGGTCATGCCTACGGCGTCGACATGACGGGTGAGATGCTGGCGCTGGCCGACCGCAACCGTGAGCGGGCGGGGGTGACCAACGCCACCTTCCTCGCCGGCACCCTGGAGCGGCTGCCGCTCGGCGACACGAGCGTGGACGTGGTCCTCTCCAACTGCGTGATCAACCTCGTCGAGGACAAGCGAGCGGCCCTCCGGGAGGCATTTCGGGTGCTGCGGCCGGGCGGCCGGCTGGCCGTCTCGGACGTGGTCGAGCTGCGACCACTGCCCGAGGCGGTGAAGCTGGACCCCGACGCCCGGGCCGGGTGCGTCGCCGGTGCCATCCCCGTCGACGACTACCGCCGGCTCCTCCGGGAGGCGGGGTTCGAGTCGGTGGAGATCGAGGTCATCGGCGGACCGGAGCCATCCGGTGCCGTCGGCAGCGCCTCGATCCGCGCCCGCAAGCCGGCACCGGCGCGAGCGGGGTTCGGCCCGGCCGGACGCGGCCGCCCGGGCGGTGGGACGGCCATCGGATGAGGAGCTGAGGCGATGGCCCGGGTCCTTTTCGTCTGCCTGCACAACGCCGGCCGCTCGCAGATGAGCCAGGCCTTCTTCGAGCAACTGGCCGGCGGCCGCCACCAGGCCGCCTCCGCCGGCACCACGCCGGCCCAGCGCGTGCACCCCGAGGTGGTCGAGGCGATGCGGGAGGTCGGCCTGGACCTGAGCCGCCGGTCACCCCGCCCGCTCACGGACGAGCTGGCCGGCTGGGCCGACCTGGTCGTGACCATGGGCTGCGGCGACCGCTGCCCGTACCTTCCGGGCAAGCGCTACCTGGACTGGGAGCTGCCCGACCCGCAGGGCCGGCCGCCGGCCGAGGTCCGGAGGATCAGGGACCAGATCCGCACCCGCGTCGAGGAGCTGGTCCGGGAGCTCGACTCGTCTCCGACCGGCGCGTCGACGCCGGCCCGGTGAACCGGGGAGCCCGCGGTAGGGCCAGGTCGGTCTCCGGCCCCGAGGCCAGCCCCCGCAGGGCGGCCACGATCTGACCCAGCCCGTCCGCCCCACCCTGCCCGTCGGCTCGACCGCGGTGGTGAGCAGCACGCACCCCTCCCCGGCCACGACCGGTGAGATCGGCCACGGAACGGCGAGCCCGTACGGCGAAGGTAGTCGGGGCCGACCGGGCCGGCCGGGAAGACCTCGGCCATCCGCGTCCCGGCTCGTCAGGCCCGCAGGACCTCGGTCAGGGTGAGCGCTCCCGGAACCACGAGCGGGCCGACCGACCGCGCCGCCTCGATCACCACCTGGTTGACTCGGGCGAGACGATGAAACCGGACCTCCCCCGGCGGGCCACCTCCAGGTCGTCCTGGCCCAGCACCGTCCCCGCCTCGATCGCCACTTCCCCCGACCGGCGAGCGCCGAGGGTGGCCACCGCCTCGGCGGCGCCCGGCGTCTCCATCGTGACCTCGACGCGCGGACCCGGCCTCGACCAGCTCACCGGCGACCTCGACGGCGCGAGCCCCATCGTTCAGGCGCAGGATCGCCATCAGGCGGCCGGCCAGGAGGAGGCCCCGGGCCCGCTCGGCGCTCACCGGATGACGGACCTCCGGGTGGGGTTGGAGCCGAGCGCCTCCAGATCCTCGGCGTCGGCGACCAGCACGTCGCCGGGGATGGTGTGCTTGAGGGCGGCGGCCCGCGCGGCCAGGTCGGCCGCCCGACCGAGGTCGGAGCCGGCCAGCCAGGCGGCCCAGAAGGCCCCGGCCAGGGCGTCGCCGGCGCCGACGGGGTCGACCACCTCCGCCTGGTAGCCCGAGCTGGAGCCCACCTGATCCCCGACCACCGTCACCTGCTGCTCCACCAGCAGGGCGCCGAGCTGGCGCCGGGCCCCGATCACCACCACCCGAACGCCGAAGCGCTGCCGCACCGCCCGGGCCAGTGTCACCGGCTCCTCGTCCGACCCCAGCACCAGCCGCAGATCGAAGGCGGTGGCGAAGAAGATGTCGACCAGGGGCAACGCCTCCCGTACCGCCCGGACGGCCTGCTCCGGCGGCCACAGCCGCGTCCGATGGTTGAGATCGAACCCCGTGGTCAGCCCCTGGCGGCGGGCGATGGCGAGCGCCTCGAGCGCAGCCGCACGAGGACCGTCCCCGAGGGCGAGGGTGATCCCGGTGGTGTGGAACCCGGCCGCGCCGGCCAGGACCGCCGGCCAGTCGAACTGCCCGGGGGACAGGCCGGCCGCGGCGGACCCGGCGCGCTCGTAGAGCACCTCCCCCGGCCGGGGGATCGCTCCCCGTTCCACGAAGTAGATCCCCGTCCGTCCGGCCGGTTCCCAGTCGATCACCGCCTCGACGCGATGCGCCAGGGCATGGGCCTGGATGCGACGGCCCAGCGCCGTCGCCGGCAGGCGCGAGACCCACTTCGCCCGGCCGCCCAGGCGGGTGAAGGCGATGAGGGCGTTGAGCTCGGCGCCGCCGACGTCCACCTCCAGCGAGCGCGCCTGCTCGAGGCGCTCGTGGCCCGGCGGCGAGAGCCTGATCATCGCCTCCCCCAGGGCGACCAGGCAGCCGTCAGGCGCCGGGGTCAACGACGCCGCCTCCGGGGACCTCCTTGTAGCGGGTGGCCCACTCGACGCCCTGCCAGGTCAGCACTCGCACCGGCTCGAGGTGGAACAGCCAGCGCCGCTGACCCAGGGTCGGCGCCAGGTAGCGAGGGCCGTTCTCGCCCAGGTACCGGACCGCCATCCGCTCCGCGATCCCCACCCAGCGACCGCCCAGGTTGGGCTCCTCCACCAGCCGGGCCCGGCACTGGGCGATCACCTTGCGCTGCGTCCCCACCTCGTCGATGCTGATCGCGCAGCGCGGGTCCCGCTGCAGGTGGCGCGCCCAGACCGAACGGGCGCGGGGGATCACCCACCAGCCCTCGCCGTCCCACTCGTGCCAGACCGGGACCACGTAGGGCCATCCCTGCTCGTCCAGGCAGGCCAGGCGCATGAGATGACCCTCGGCCAGGAAGCGCTCCATCTCCTCCCGCTCCAGCCGCCCGATCTTGCCCCGCCAGCTCTCGTCTCCTGCCGGCTCCATCATCGCTCCGCGATCGCCTCCCCTCCACGATCACCCCGGCGCGCCCGGGCCTCGCCTCGGTGCCCGAGGCGCCGGGAGAGCTCGTCCGCGGCGGCCCGGACCCGGGGGCCGAGCTCGATCGCGCGCTCCCGGGTGAGCCGGTGCTCCGGCCCGGCCACGCTGATGGCGGCGGTCACCGCCCCCTCCTCGTCGAAGACCGGTGCGCCGACGCAACGGACGCCGGGCTCGTTCTCGACGTCGTCGATGGCGAAGCCCCACTCGCGGATCCGTTCCAGCTCGGCCTCGAGCTCCCCGACCTCGACGATGGTGCGCGGGGTTCGCCGCTCCAGGCCCGCCGCGATCGCCCTCCGCACCAGATCCTCGCCGGCGAAGGCCAGCATGGCCTTGCCCAGGCCCGTGCAGTGGAAGGGGTTGGTACCGCCGATCCGCGAGACCATGCGCAGAGCATGGGGGCTCTCCACCTTGTCCACGTACAGCACCCGGCCGCGATCGGGAATGGCCAGGTGAACGGTCTCCCCGGTGAGCTCGACCAGGGCGTGCAGGAGGTCGCCGGCTTCGGCGCGCAGGTCGAGGGCACCGCGGAAGGCGGCCCCCAGCACCAGACACTCGGGGCCCAGGCGGTAGCGCCCTCCATCCCGGCAATCCACCAGCCCGAAGTCGAGCAACGGGCCCAGCAGGCGGAGGGCGGTGGGCTTGGGCAGGTCCGCCCGGTGGCAGAGCTCGGTCAGCTGGAGGCCGGTGGGGTGGTCGGCCAGCGCCCTGAGGAGCGCCAGGCCCTTGATCAGCGCCTTGGGACTGGTACGGTCGGCCGGTCCCCCACCCTTGCCTTCCCGGGGAGCCACGGGTTAAGGTTATCAGAAATGGACCGTCGTTCCAAATTAATTGGAGGCGAGGTCTGAGGTCTCGACGAGGCAGCGGAGGGAGGAGCGAGGTGAGCACGCCGCGCCGGGTGGTCACTCTGGCCTGCCGCCTCATCGAGGCCAGGAGTGACAACCCTCCCGGGGATGAGCGACACGTTGCCGAGGTGGTTTGCGCCGCGCTCTCCGAGCGCGCGCTACCCCGCCCCCGCCTCCTGACCCGCAAGCCCGAGCGCCCCAACCTCCTGCTGACGCTCGACTTCGGGCCCGGCGGCCGCCACCTCTGCCTTTGCGGCCACCTCGACACCAAGCCGCCCGGGGAGGGTTGGAGCTTCGATCCCTTCCGGCCCCGGGTGATCGACGGATACCTGTACGGCCTCGGCGCCTGCGACATGAAGGGAGCGCTGGCGGCCATGATCGAGGCGGCGGCGGAGCTCGCCGCCCGGCCCCCGGCCCGGGGCCGGCTGAGCCTCCTCTTCCTCGCCGACGAGGAGCGAGGAGGTCTCCACGGCGCCCGCTACCTGGCCGAGCGCGACCTGCTGGAGGCGGACGCGATCCTGATCGGAGAGCCGGGAGGACTGGAGGCCGACTGGGACCACCTGCACCTGGCGAGCCGGGGGATCGCCAACTTCTCGCTCTCCGTTCACGGCGACCAGGGTCACTCCAGCCTCTCCGACCGGATCGGACTGGTCAGCGCCACCCAGGAGGCCGCCCGCCTCCTGCTCGCCTTCCGACGCTTCCGGCCGCGGGCCCCCCGGAGGGCCCTGCCGGGATGGCGGGTCACCGTGAACCCCGGGGTGCGGGTGGAAGGGGGGATGGACTTCGGGATCGTCCCCGGCCAGGCCCGGTTCGCGGTCGACGTCCGTACCCTGCCCGGGATGACCCGGGAGGCGTTCCACCGCGACCTGGCCGAGTTCCTGGCCCGGGAGCGGAGGGCGAACGCCAACCTCCGCGCCGAGGTCGTCTTCGAACCGCCGCCCCGCGACTGGCTCCCCCCCACCGAGGTCCCGGTTCGTCATCCGTTGGTCAGCTGCCTCGAGGCGGTCCTGGCCGAGGTGGTGGGGCGGCGGCCGCCCCGGGCGGTGTTCCCCGGGGCCACCGACGCCGCCTGGCTCCAGGGCCTGGCCGGGATTCCCACCCTGCCCGCCATCGGTCCGGGCCTCCTCCAGCGTGCCCACGCCCCGGACGAACGCGTCCCGGTGGCGTCCCTGGCGCAGGCGACGGAGATCTACGTGCGCGTCGCACGCAGCTTCTGCCCGGGAGGGGAGGGCTGAGATGGCCACGGCCGCCGACCGGCGGGTCGAGGAAGGGACGCGGCGGGGTTGGCTGGGCCACGGCCGCGAGCTCCTCCGAGCCGGACGGGAGCCGCTCGCCTCGCTGGCCGGAGTCGGGCTGGTGCTCCTGGCGGCGGCGGTCTTCGCCCCCCACTTCTACTCCGTCCAGAACCTCAGCAACGTGGTCCGGCAGATGGGGTTCCTCTGCGTCGTCGCCCTGGGTCAGACCTTCGTGCTCCTGGTCGCGGGCATCGACCTCTCGGTGGGCGGGCTCCAGGGCCTGGCCATGGTCGCTCTGGCCCAGATCACGCACGGCCGCGACGCCGCGCTCCTCCCGGCGATCGGCTTCGCCTTCCTGGCCGGAGCTGCGGTCGGGCTGGTCAACGCCGCGCTGGTGGTCGGCCGCCGGGTCCCGCCCTTCGTCGCCACCTTCGCCACCTTCGTCCTGGTCGAAGGCCTGCTCCTGCTCTGGACGGGAGGCGCACCCAGCGGCTCCATCCCCACCGGCATCCAGGTGCTGGGGGCCGGCAGCGTGGGCCCGATTCCGGTCCCCTCCCTGATCGCCGCCGGGCTGGTCCTGATCGCCGCCTTCGTGTTGCGCCGCACCGGTTACGGCCTCTTCGTGTACGCCACCGGCGCCAATCGGCTGGCAGCGGCCATGTCCGGACTGCCGACGAAGCGCGTGATCGCGTCCACCTACGTGATCAGCGCCCTGCTCGCCGTGCTCGCCGGCCTCATGATCTCCGGCTACGCCGGCTACGTCGACACCTACCTGACCCAGAGCCTGAACCTCGACTCGATCGCGGCCGCGATCGTCGGTGGCACCAGCCTGCTGGGTGGTCGAGGCGGCGTCTTTCGAACCCTGGCCGGTGTGCTCCTGATCTCGGTGGTCGTCAACTTCATGGTCATCCTGAACGCCGGTCAGGCGGGACAGCTACTCATCGAGGGGCTGGTGATCATCCTCGCCGTGCTCCTCCAGATGCGGGGTCGTGTCGAGCGTTGACGATGGAAGGAGGTGCAACATGCACATGAACGTCGCGCGGTGGCGAGTAGGAGTGACGGCGGCCGCCCTGCTGGGATTGATCGGGGCGGCGTGCTCGACCGCCAACGCTCCCACCTCCAGCACCGGCGGTAACCAGAGCTGCAAGAGCGCGTCTTCCCTGCAGGCACAGCTGGTCCAGACCTGGCACCGGGACCAGGCCGAGCTCGGGGTCCCTCAGATGGCCCCACCCGCGCAGCAGATCTGCATGGTCGACACCAGCAAGTTCAAGAAACCGGGGCCGTACCACATCGCCTTCGCCTCCCAGGGTCCGACCAACTCCTGGGCGGTTGAGTATGACGCGGCCCTCAAGCACGAGGCGCAAACCCTGGGGATCGACGTGCTCTACGCCTCGGCCAACGGCGACGCGGCGACCCAGGTTCAGAACCTCCAGGACCTCCTCATCCAGAAGCCCGACGCGCTGGTGGTCACCCCGATGGGTTCGGCCATCGAAGGGCAGCTTCACCGCTATGCCCAGCAGGGGATCCCGGTCGTGGTCTGCACCGGTCAGCTCAGCGACACCCAGGACTTCGTGACCACCGTCAACCGCTCCTATGCCCTGCAGGGCTCGCTCTGGGCGGAGTGGGTGGCCAAGCAGATCGGCTACAAGGGCGACGTCGCGATGCTGTCGGGGATCGCCGGCGTGCCCACCGCCGAGTACGAGTACCAGGCGGCCAAGCAGGTCTTCGCCAGGTACCCCAACATCCACATCGTGACCCATCAGTACGACGACTGGTCACCGACCAAGGCCAAGCAGGTGGCCGACACCCTGGCCGTCAACTACCCCCACCTGAACGCGGTCTGGACCGACAGCGGCTTCAGCGCGATCGGCGTCATCCAGGCCTACTCCGCCGCCCACCTCCCGATCCCGCCGGTGACCGGCGACACCTCCAACGGCTTCCTTCGCCTGGCCAAGCAGTACAACGTGACCTTCGCCACCTCCCCCTACCCACCCGAGCAGTCGGCGAAGTGCCTGGACGCCGCCAACCAGATCCTGCAGGGGAAATCGGTCCCGAGCTACATCGAGTACGACGCCCCGGTCTTCACCAACAAGGACGTGGACAAGTACTTCCGCCCCCAGTGCAGCGACAGCCTCTGGATCCCGGCCCAGCTTCCCGACTCGGTGCTGAAGTCCTTGAACCTCTGCTGATGCCGATGACCGCCCCCGCCGTCCTGGAGGTCGAGGACCTCCACAAGTCGTTCGGCCCGGTGCGCGCCCTGCGCGGCGTCGACTTCGTCTGCCGGCGAGGGGTGGTCCACGCCCTGGTGGGTGAGAACGGAGCCGGGAAGTCGACCCTGGTCGGGATCCTGAGCGGGGTTCACCTGCCGGACCGTGGCCGGCTGCTCGTGGAGGGTCGACCGCGGCGCTTCGCCAGCCCGCGGGAGGCCCTCCAGGCCGGGGTGGCCGCCGTCTACCAGGAGTTCACGGTGCTCCCCCACCTCACGGTCACCGACAACGTGCTGCTCGGCCAGGAGCCGGCGCGCTGGGGGGTGGTCGACCGCCGTCGTGCCCGGGAGCGGGTGAAGGCGGTGCTGGACGAGCTGGGCGCGCACGACATCGACCCTCGACGTCCTGCCCGCACCCTCTCGGTCTCCCAGCGGCAGCTGGTCGAGATCGCCCGCGCCCTCACCCTCGAGGCCCGGGTGCTCATCATGGACGAGCCCTCGGCGGTGCTGGCCGGCAAGGAGCTGGCACGCCTCTTCCAGGTCATCCGCCGGCTCGCCGAGCGGGGCGTGAGCATCGTCTACGTCTCCCATCGCCTGGAGGAGATCGGCACCGTGGCGGACGAGATCACGATCCTCCGCGATGGGACGGTGGTCTCCACCGGGCCGATCTCCTCCTATCGCCGGGAGGACATCATTCGCCAGATGGTGGGCCGGTCCTTGAGGACGACGGCGAGCGTTCCGATCGAAGACCACGGCGAGACCGTGCTCTCGGCGCGCGGCCTGCGTCTGGTCCCCGACGACCCGCACGGCATCGACCTCGACCTCCACCGCGGGGAGGTGGTCGGGGTGGCGGGGTTGATGGGCTCCGGTCGCACCCGCCTGGCCCGGGCCCTGATCGGGCTGGTCGAGACGCCGGGGAGGGTCGAGGTGGAGGGACGCACGCTGCGCCAGACCGGGGTTCGGGCGGCGGCCCGCCAGGGGGTGGCCTTCATCCCCGAGGACCGCAAGACCCAGGGTCTGGCCCTCGACCTCTCGGTCGAGGCCAACCTCTCGCTCCCCGTCGTGGACCGGATTTCCCGTTTCGGCGTCATCTCGCGCGTCGCCCAGCGCGGTCTGGTCCAGGGGCTGGTGCGCCGGCTCGACATCCGGCTCGCCAGCCCCCGGCAGCCGGTGCGGTCGCTGTCCGGTGGCAACCAGCAGAAGGTGCTGCTCGGCAAATGGCTGGCGACCACGCCGAGGGTACTCCTGCTGGACGAGCCCTTCCGAGGCGTGGACGTGGGCGCCAAGGCCGAGATCTTCTCCGTGCTCGAGGAGCTGAGCCGTGCCGGCATGGCCACCCTCCTCATCTCCTCCGATCTCCCCGAGCTGATCGCTCTGAGCCATCGCATCCTGGTGATGCGAGACGGCCGCCTGGCAGGCGAGCTCAGCCGGGCGGAGGCGAGCGAGGAGGCGATCATGGCCCTGGCGGTCGGCCGAAGGGACGCGGCATGACCGTGCAGGGGGCCGCCCCGGGACAGCTTCGGAACCTGGCCGAACGCATCGCCGAGACCGGGGCCGCGGCCTGGATCGTCGTGCTCTGCCTGGCGGCGGCGATCGGCGTCGAGTCGAGCCTCTTTCTCAGCTCACGGAACATCGCCAACCTCCTCTCCGAGACCGTCGTGCTGGGTCTGGTCACGGTCGGCGAGGCACTGGTGATGCTCGCCGGTCAGATCGACCTCTCGGTCGGCTCGCTCGCCTCCCTGACCGCGATGCTGAGCGCCGGCCTCATCAACGGACGCTCGGACCTGGTGGCCCCGGTCCTCCTCCTGGTGCTGGCGCTCGGGGCGGTGGTGGGAGCCATCCAGGGGACGCTGGTGACGAGGTTTCGGGTCAACTCCTTCATCGTCACCCTGGGGAGCTACTACGCGCTCCAGGGTCTCGCCTTCGCCTACAGCCAGACGCCGGTGGGGAGCGTCCCCGACTGGCTGGCCAACATCCCCTACCTGGGCGCCGGCCCCCTCCCCGCCTACTTCGTGGGGCTGCTGCTCCTGATCGCGGTGGTGTCCTGGGTCCTGCGCCGAACCGTCGTCGGCCGGCACCTGTACGCGGTGGGGGGCGATGCCGAGGTGGCCCGGATGGTGGGGATCAGGGCCCGGGCCGTGGTCGTCACCGTCTTCATCGTGAGCGGGACCCTGGCCGCGCTCGCCGGCTTCGTGCTGACCATGAAGGCCACGGTGGGAACCCCCTCGGCAGGGAGCGGGCTCGAGCTGGACGCCATCACCGCCTGCGTCCTGGGCGGCATCTCCCTGAGCGGGGGACGCGGCTCTCTCCCGGGGGCGGTGGGAGGAGTCATCCTCCTCACCCTCATCCAGAACGTCTTCACCCTCCTCCACATCTCCAGCTACTTCCACAACGTGGTGCTGGCCTTCGTGATCCTGGCCGCGGTCACGGTCTTCGTTCGGCGGGACTGAGCCCATGCCGGTCATCGACGGTCACGCCCACGTGTTCCGTCCCCACTCCGAGCAGTACCCACGCCCCGTCGATGAGCTGGCGCCGGCGGGACGCGAGGCGCCGGTCGAGGAGTTCCTGCGCGCCATGGAGAAGGCCGGCGTCGAGCGAGCGGTGCTGGTCCCCCTGGGGCCGGAGGACGACTACCTGGTCGAGTGTCTCCGGCGACACCCGGGGCGCTTCCAGGGCATCGGCGTCTTCGACCTCGCCCACCCCGACCCCGCCGCGCTCGAGACGAGGATCGAACGGACGGGGATCCGCGGCCTTCGCATGCACGGGTTGGGCACCGGCGCCGCCGATGACGTCCGTCGCCTGGCGGTGTTCCCGACGCTGGAGATGATGGCGAAACGGGGGATGGTGCTGTGGTGGTACGCGTCGCCGGATCAGCTGAAGCCGCTCCGGAGCGTGCTGGAGGCGCTGCCCGAGCTGCGGGTGGCGCTCAACCACATGGGCTTCTGCCCGGAGCGTATCGACGTCGACGAACACGGCCGCCCCCGCATCTCGAGCCCGCTCCCGCCGCCGACGCTCCCCGCCGTGCTGGAGCTGGCCCGCTTCCCCAACGTGCACGTCATGCTCTCGGGGGCGTACGCCTTCAGCCGGCTGCCCTACCCGTACCGGGATCTGGCCCCGGTGGCCCGCGCGCTCTACGACGCCTACGGCGCTCAGCGGATGTTCTGGGCCTCCGACTACCCCTGGATCGCCACCGACCCCGGCTACGAGGCCATGGTCGAGCTGCCCGACCACCTCCTGCCCGGGCTGCGCGCGGAGGAACGGCAGGCCATCATGGGGGGCACCATCGCTCGTCTGCTGGGCTGACGTCCAGCCGCCCCCCGGTGAGGGACAGCCGGGTTTGGGGGGTACGTCGCATCATCCGCCTGCCCGTGGCGTCAGCTGCCGCAGGCCGGCCACGACCTGACCCAACGCCTCCGCCCCCGTCCTGCCCGTCAGCTCGACTGCGGTGGTGAGCAGCACGCACCCCTCGCCGGCCGCGACCGGCGGGATCGGCCACGGGACCGCGAGCCCGTACGGTCCCCGTTCGGGGGACGTGAAGCCCTCTCCCACCTCCAGACAGGGGACCGCGTCGACGCCGGCCAGCACCCCCCGGCCGGCCGGGGAGGCGACCAGCAACGGCAGGGCCTGGAAGAAGCGGGCGGTGGCGGCCAGCGGGCGCAGCCACGCCGCGAGCTCGGCCGGGTCGGGGCCTGGCCCCCTCTCGGAGAGCAGCACCAGCTCCGCCCCCGCCTGGCAGAGCGACCGGACCATGACCAGGAGGACCTCCGCCGCCCCCTCGCCGTCGAGGCCCGGGCACGCGGCCGCCAGCTCCATCGGGCCCGGCAACGCCACCCCGACCACCGCCCTCTCCCCCAGCACGGCCCGCAGGCGCCGGGTCGCCTCCACCACTGCTGCCGCGCGGCCGCTGGCCATGCTCGCCTCAGGGGAGGACCGAGCCGTCCGGGCGCGCGGCCAGGGCGGGAAGCGGGACCAGTCGAGTTCAGCGCCGGCGACCTCGCAGGCGAGGTTGGAGCCCGACTCCACCCAGGCCACGTCCAGGTCCGCCCCCCGGACCAGCTGGGTCAGGAGGTTGGCCAGCTTGGTCGGGTTGCCGAGCAGCTCGACGGGAGCCAGACCCTCGATCTCGCCCGCCAGTGCCGAGGCCCGGGGCGCGACCAGGGGGCGCTCCCCGACCTGGCCGCGGGCAGCCTGGCGCAGCAGCGCCCTGACCGAGGCGGTCACCGAGAGGTCACATTCGGACCACGGGCTGGACTGGCCGGGCGTCGGGCCAGCTCCCGTAGTTCACCAGCACCTCCTCCGGCGGCCTCAGGCGCTGCCATTCCGCGAGGAATTCGGCGTAGGGCCGACCCCGACGCAACCGGGCCTCGCGCTCTTGCTGGCGGAGCCGCTCGGTCTCCTCTCGGAGAGCAACCTGACGCTCCTGGTCATAGGCGACGCAGTAGACACGTCGCGCGGTCTCCTGGGTGAGTTTCCCCTCCCGAATGTCTTCGGCGACCGAGTCGGGATCGGCCTCCAGGGGGTCGCCGTAGCCGGCGCCCCCAGAGGAGAAGCCGAAGGTCATCACGTCGCCCTCTCCATAGGGCCTCACCGACCGCCCGAAGAACTCCACCTCCCACTGACCTGGGACCTGATCCCGATCGATCAGGCTGTGGAACTGCATCCCGACCGGGCTGGTGGCCAGACGGGCGACGAAATCGGCGCCCCGGACCGCCAGGCCGGGTACGGTGCAGGGCGCGTAGCCACCAAAGAGCGGCTGCGGGGTCTGGATCTTGGAGTTGTCGGCGATGGCGTTGAAGTACACGGTGGGAGCCTGGTGGGCGACCCAGACCTGCACCGTGCCCACGCCTCCCCGGTACTTGCCGTGCCCGCAGGAGTCGGGCCAGTGCTGGCTGATCGGGATCAGCATGGGGAACTCGTTCTCCATCAGCTCCACGTCGGGAGCCCGGCCGAAAGGACACCAGGGGAAGCCGAAGGAGTCCATGCCCTTCATGGTCGGCCGGCCGCCCTGGCCCTCGGTGTTGATGGAATAGGCGATCATGTCGGCGAAGGGCAGGCCCCACTGAGAGAGTCCGGCGATCACCATGGCGTTGCCTGCGTTGGCGAGCGATGCCACCGCCCGCTGCCAGTCCGAGCGACTCGAGAACATGAGCTTGGCGAAGCAGTTGGGGGTGGTGGACATGGCCCCGGTGCAGATCATGACCGCGTTGCTGGTGGCGGCCCGGTCATCCGGATTGAGCACCGTCCCCCGGGGGATACGGAACTCCATCGGAGCAAAGGTGGCGCTGGAGATGGGGAGGTCGTAGAAGACGTTCGAGTACACGTAGTTGGCGATGTGGCCGATGGTGGACTGCACGTGGGCATGGTAGGAGGAGACGTTCTCCGGGGAGGTGCCGGTGAAGTCGAAGACCAGCCGGTCCCCGCGCTTCTCCAGGGTCAGGTAGGCGCTCCGCACCAGGCCGCGCCTGGTGCCGAGCGAGTCCGAGAAGGCGACGCAGCGGAACCTGCCCTCGGGCCACGCCGCCACCCGCCGGCGAGCGCCCTCCTCGGCCACCATCAGCATCTTGCGGAGCAGGCCCACCACCCACTCCCGACCTTCTTTGTCGGCCAGCTCGACCAGCCGGGTGCGCACCCGGTCGGCCGCGGTCGCCCGCGCCTTCAGGTCGGTGACCACCATCTGCGGCGCGCGGATGCCGTAGGCGGAGAACACCTCCAGCCAGTCGTTCCTGAGCTCACCCCCCTGGCCGATCTTCACCGGCGGCAGGTTCATGCCCTCCTCGAACCTGGCCTGAGCCGACACCGGCATGCCGCCGGGCTCGATGGCACCGGTCTCGGTGGTGTGGTTGGCCGCCCCCGCCCAGGCGATCAGCTCCCCCTGATGGAAAACGGGAACCAGGCAGACCACGTCGGGGTTGTGGATTCCGCCGTAGAGGGCGTCGTTGGCACACCAGATGTCGCCCTCCTCGATCCCGGGGTTGCGAGCGTAGTGGCGACGGATGTACTTCACGATGATCGGCTGGATGATGGCGTGCAGGTAGGTCCCGGCCGCAGCGTTGACCAGGTCACCTCCAGCCGTGAACAGGGCCACCATCACGTCGCCGGCGATGCCCATACTGCTCCGACAGGAGCGTTGGAAGACCTCCAGGGCCTCATCCAGGATGTCGTTGGTGCGCTGAAAGCCGATCTCGTAATCGCCGGGACGGAGGGCCTCGACGGCGGCCAGCTCAGCCTCGCTGGGTGGCTCCAGCTTGATCCAGGCGAGCTTCTCGTCCGATGTCGGAACCGGCATCTCCCATCCTCCTTGCGCCATCGACCTCCAGGATCCCCAGAGCGTGCTCATCGACCCGGTACCGCCACTCGGGGGGGACCACGATGGTGGTGAACTCCGACTCGATCAACGCCGGCCCCGCGACCACGTTGCCCGGCTGGAGCCTTGCCTGATCGAAGACAGCGGTCTCCACGTAGGCGCCCTCGGTTGGCCAGTAGGCCTGACGGGAGCCCTTGCCGGCGGCTGCCGGCGAGGGGCCCTGGAGCTCGTGAACGGGCATCTCCAGCCGCTGGCCGGGGACCGCCGCCTTCAGAACGAAGGTGTCGATGTAGACCCCACCCGGCAGGTTGACCACGTGGGGGCTGAAGGCCTCGCTGAACTCCTGCTCGAAGCGCCGGTAGAAGGCCCAGACGTCGTCCTCGCTCTGGATGAAGAGCCCGGGCGTCGAGGTGCGCTTGGAGTGGATCAGTCCACCGTAGAGCATGTCGAGCTCGAGTTCGTAGACGGCGTGATCGGGGTCCAAGCCCTCGGCGGTGAGCTCCTGACGAGCCTGGTCCAGGAGTTCACGCACGGTCGCGTTGAAGCGTTCGTAGTCGCCCGTGGCCCTACCGGTCACCGGCTCCACGAGCAGCATCCGCCGCGACCGTTCGTAGACGTGCATCACGTCCATGATCGAGGAGCCGAAGGCGCAGAAGACCGCCGAGTAGGGAAAGACGACCGTGGTCGGGAACTCGGCGGCGTAGCCGGCGGCATGGGTCGGTCCGCCACCACCGAAGGCGAAGAGCACGAACTCCTCCGGACGATAGCCACGGAGCACGACCTCCTTGCGGATGGCGGAGGCCATCTTCTCGTCCACGACCCGCCGGATCAGCGCCGCCGCCTCGGTCACCGGGATGCCGAGCGGGCGGGCAATCCGACGCTCGATGGCCTGCTCGGCCAGGCCACGGTCCAGCCGCATGCGGCCGCCGAAGTAGAAAGCGGGGTTGATGTATCCCAGCACGACATCGGCGTCGGTCACGGTCGGCTCGCTCCCCCCCAGCCCGTAGCAGGCAGGCCCGGGATAGGAGCCCGCGCTCTGCGGCCCCACCTCGAGGCGACCACCGAGATCGCGGTTGAGCCAGGCGATGGAACCCCCGCCGGCCCCGATCGAGAGTGACTGCAACATGGTGATCGCCACCATCCAGCGGTCGATCACGGGGTTGAACTCGTAGTTGCGCACGTCACTGTGCACGACCAGGCCGACGTCGAAGCTGGTTCCGCCGACGTCGGTGGTGACCACGTTCTTGAAGCCCAGCTCCCGGGCGATCCGGTGGGCCCCCACCAGCCCGGCCACGGGGCCTCCGTTGTAGGTCCGGCTGGCGGTGGTCCGAAAGACGTCGGCGCAGCCCCCGGTGTTGTGGACCATCATGAAGGACCCCGAGTACCCGGACTCGAAGAGCCGGTCCCACATCGAGGAGAGTTCGACCTGCATCGAGCGCTGCAGGTAGGCATCGAGCAGGCTGGTGTTGGTGCGCTCGTACTCGCCCAGGCGACTGACCACGGTATGGGAGAGGACGACCGGAACGTAGCCCACGTGGTAGTCGCGGTACTCCTCCCGAATGATCTCCTTGATGCGCCGCTCGTGGGTGGGGTTGGCGAACGACCAGAGCAGGGAGACGACCAGAGCCCGGGCGCCACGGTCCATCAGGAACCGGACCTTGCGTCGCACGTCATCCTCGTCCAACGGACGCAACACCCGCCCCTGAGCATCGATCCGCTCTCGGACACCGACCACCATCTGTCGGTCCACCAGGGGCACCGGCTTGCGCTGCAAGGGCAGGGCTCGACGCTCGGCCAGCCGGGTGCCGTCGATCCACTGTGCGCCCCGGCCGATGAGCAGCAGATCCTCGTGACCCTCGGTGGTGATCACCCCCACCCGTGGGCCCTTGCGCTCGATCAGGCGGTTCATGGCCACCGTGGTCGAGTAACGGATCAGCTCGATCCGCGGCAGCAGCTGGTCCCGGGTGAGGCCTACGGCGGTCGCCGCCTCGTCGATGGCCTGCACGAAGCAGACGGAGAGGTCGTGGGGCGTGGTCGGGACCTTGAGCAGGACAGGACGCCCCTCGAAGACCATGACCAGGTCGGTGAAGGTTCCACCGACGTCAACGTCGATCGAGTTGCGCACCACACGCTCGGCCATCACCTTGGTCCTCTCGACACCAGCCGGCCCTCCTCGACATCGAGCTCGCCGGCGGCGAGCCGACGCCGGAGGCTGTCGATGTCGAGCTCGATGTCATGGGTGACCGGATGCCCGGGCGGCAGGTACTCGGTCTCGATCTGGGTCCCGCAGCCCGGGCAGTAGAACTCGACGATCCGGACCCAATCGGGGTCGGGCGCGAACGTGTACTCGCCCTCGATCAGCGGCGGGTGCACCTCGCGGGGGTCTCGAGCATGTACCAGACAGCCTTCCTTGTAGTTCGCGCGTGCCGAGCCGAGGCCGTGTCCGCAGACATGGCAGCGCCAGGCTTCCTCGTCGAGGTCCAGGTCGAGATACTCCGTGACCCGTATCCGCTCCATCCTCAGCCCTCCGTCGGCCTCAGCAGACCGTTGCCGTACCCGTCCAGGTCGAACTCCCAGCCGGCCGGGACCGTGCAGGTGTTGGTCGACGCCTCCAGCACCGCCGGACCAACGACGACCGCACCGGCGGCGAGGGCATCCCAATCGAAGAGGTCAGCGTCCGCCCCACCGTCGGCGGTGTGCAGCCGCCTCCGCCCGGTCGGGGTCGGACGGTGTCGCTCCTCCTCCACGCGTGGGGGCTCGTAACTCGCCACCGGGCAGACGCCAACCAGCGTCGCCCGTTCCAGGACCGGACCGTGGCCATCACCCTCCACCACCCGTTCGAGCTCGCGTTCGAGGGGCCGGGCGAGGTCCAGCTCGTGGCGTTCCCCCCCGCGGTCGCTGCGAAGCCGGACCTCGGCGCTGATGTGGGCGGTGGCAGGGTCGAACCCCTCCCCGGCCAGGTCCTGCCGCATCTGCCGGTGGGCCCGGTCGAGAAGCATGGCCACCCGGCTCCGGGCGGCGGGATCGTCCAGGCGGGCATTCGGCCAGGCCTCACTGAGGTGGCGGACCATCGAGAGCGAGGAGCCGAAGGCGCTGAAGACCGGGCCCAGACGGAAGACGACCGCCCGCCTCAAGCCCAGCCGTATGGCGACCGGCACGGCCAGGTTGGCGCCGTTGCCACCGAAGGCAAAGAGAGCGGCCTCCCGGCCAGGGTCCGAGAACCGGTTCGCGGCCCCGACGATCTGCGCCACCGCCGCGTCGATCACACCCCGGGCGGCCGCCTCCACGCCCACCCCGAGGGGAGCCGCCACCTCCGCCGCCAGCGCCTCCCGCGCCCGCTCCAGGCTCAGCCGCCGACGACCGGCGAGGAAGCGGTCCGGGTTGAGCATCCCGGCCACCAGCAGGGCATCGGTGAGCGTCGGCCGCAGAGAGCCGAGGTCGTAGCATGCCGGGCCGGGGTAGGCACCCATGCTCTCCGGGCCCAGGGCAACCTGTCCTCCCTCGACCCTGGCCACGCTCCCTCCACCGATGGCGAGGGAGTGGAGCGCGATCCAGGGCAGCCGCAGGTCGATGCCGAAGACCTCGCCCTCGGCCACGGCGGCGGCGCCTCGTTCCACCAGCCCGACCTTGGAGGTGGTCCCGCCGACGTCCAGCGAGACCACCCGCTCCAACCCGTAGGCACGCGCGAAGTACGCGCTCGCGTTCAGCCCGAAGACCGGGCCGGACTCGATGGTGTCGACCCCCTTCGTCTTCGCGATCCTGGCCACCCCGCCGTTGATGTGGCCGATGTAGACCGGCCGCCGGTAGCGAAGCTGAAGGATCTCGTCCTCGGCCTTGAAGAGACTGGTCGCCAGCGGCCCGTGCACGTAGGCGTTGAGGAGGGCCAGATGGGTCCGGGTGCGATCGTCGGGATGGTGGACCATGTCGCTGCCCAGGAGCACGGGCACCGAGCCGAGGTAGTGGTCCGGGTACTGTTGCTCGATCCAGGACTTGGCCAACCGCTCCTGGGTGGGGTCGGCGTGAGCGCCGGCCAGGCTGACGCAGACCCGGCGGACGCCGCGTTCGAGGAGGCCGCGGGTGGCCCGTAGCACTTCGGATCGATCCAGGGGCGTCCTCACCATCTCGATGTGCTGAGGAGCGACCAGGAATCCCACCGCCGGGCTGGGGGAGAGGCCGTAGAGGTGCTCGGCCGGCCCCTGGCTGACGAGCAGGCCCACCCTGGGGCCCTTGCGCTCGGCCAGGACGTTGGTGGCGATGGTGCTGGACCACCGGATGACCTCCACCTGCTCCAGGAAGTCCCGCAGCTCGCCATACCCGAAGCGTCGTGCCCCCTCGTTGAGGCACTCGAAGAAGCAAACGGTGAGGTCGTGCGGGGTGGTGTCAACCTTGACCACCTCGGCTCGCCGGCCGTCGCTGAAGAGGCCGTCGGTCAGGGTGCCTCCGATGTCGACGTCGATCGTGTAGCCCACCTGCCACCTCCGCCTGACCGTGATGTGAGGACCGTACCAGGCCACCTCCGCGGCCACCACGGCACGTAGTGCCGAGGGAATGGACATTGAATTGTGGTCTGATGCCAGGCAACGCCTATACTGCCGCCGGAGATGCCCCACAGACGTCCTGCAACACCGGGCGGCGAGGAGACCGAGCCCTCGAGCTGGGCCCGCTTCGGCCTCACCTTCTCCGAGCGCCAGGTGGCCGCAATCGCCGAGATCGGCCGCACCATCGTCTCCGGGGTCGACTACGAGCAGGTCCTGGCCGAGGTGATCGAGAAGATGGGCCGGATCCTCGACGCCGAGTCCGGCGGGTTCATGCTCTACGACGAGGCAAGCGGGGAGCTGGTGCTCCAGAAACCCGCCTTCGGCTTCGACAGCGACGAACTGATCTCCGCCTACCACGTGCCGCTCTCGGGTGGTGGCAACGCCGTGACCGTCTTCGTGAGCGGGGAGCCGTACTTCACCAACGACGCCCCCAACGACCCCCGGGTGCTGCAACGGTTCGTGAGGCTCTACCATGCCCGGCGCATCCTCACCGTCCCCCTCCAGATCGAGGGCCGGCCCATCGGCGTCTTCCACGCCACCAACAAGCGCAGCGGGGATTTCACCCCCCAGGACGTGGAGCTGGCGCTGTTGCTCGCCCCCCAGCTCGCGGTCATCATCCAGTCGGCGGCGATGATGCGTGAGCTGCGCCGCCACCAGCGCCAGCTCGAGCGCATCATCGAGATCCACAACGCCCTGGTGGGGATGGTGCTCAGCGGTGAGGACCTCCACGCGCTGACCGACCGCCTGGCGGAGCTGATGGCACTGCCGGTGCTGGTCATCGACAGCCTGGGCCGGGCCACGCTGTGCCACGACCTCGAGCGCCGGCCAGAGGCGATGGAGGCCGCCCGGGCCATGCGCACCCTCCTGACCGGAGCGGGCAGCAGCCGTCCCCTGGAGCCACTGCACGCCGCTCTGAACTCGGACCAGCTGATGGCGGTGCCGATCGTGGTCGGCTCCGAGCTCCTGGGCGGCGTCGGCACCTACGGCCCCGCCGAGCGCGTCGACGACCTGGCCCGCCGCACCCTGCAGCAGGCAGCGCTGGTGTTCGCGCTGGAGATGGTGAAGGAGGCCGAGGTGTACGACGTGGAGCGCCGCCTCCACGCCGACGTGATCCAGCGCCTGCTGGTGACGGAGAGTGAGGTCGAGGCACGCAACCTTCTCCGCCGGCTCGAGGTCGACCCCGGGCAGCGGCTTCGTGGGGCCCGGCTCCGCGTGCCCCAGCAGGGGTCGGAGCCGACCCGCCGACACACTCGCTTCGCCCAGCTGCATCGCACCCTCCAGCTCCTCCTGGACCGGGCGTGGCCGGGATCGGCTGCCGTGGCGAGCGGCGAGGACCTGGTCCTGATCCTGCCCGATCCTCGAGACGACCCGGAGCGCTGTGCTCAGCGCCTCGAGGCCATCCTGGGTGACCTGGCCGCGGCCGTTCGGCTTTCGGAGACCGAGGACCTCTTCTTCGGGGAGGACCTCTTCTTAGGGGTGGGGAGCCCGGTGGAACATCCCCTCGACCTCCGCCGCTCCCTGGAGGAGGCCACGGCCGTGATCGGCACCCGCCGGCTCATCCAGAGCGGTCGCCGGGTGGTCCTGGTGGAGCAGCTCGGCCTGCTGGCCCTGCTCGCGCGGCCGGCGGGTCCCGAGGACATCGACCGCTACCTCGAGCGGCACCTGGGGGCGCTGCTTGCCTACGACCGGGAGCACGGCTCCACCTGGCTGACCTTCCTCCGCACCCTGGCGGAGTGCAACTTCAGCGTCAAGGCCGCGGCACGACGGCTCCACCTCCATCCCAACACCGGGCGCTACCGGGCAGCCCGGATCGAGGAGCTCCTGGGCATCGACCTCGCCTCCCCCACGGACCGTCTCCATCTCCAGGTGGCGTTGCACCTCCTCGACCTCCAGGCCACGCTGGGACGGTTGGCACCTCGTGCCGATCCATATCCCTGAATCCTGGCATCCTGACACATCGGAGCCGGGCCCAACGCGTGCTAGTGTGGCGGTGCTCAGGTGGAGACACCCCAGAGGGAGACATGGAGCGCTACTGGAACCCGGAGCTCGAGACCAAGCCCTGGCCGGAGGTGGTGGCATGGCAGTGCCAGCGTGTCGCGCGTATGGTCACCGACCTGCGTGACCGATCGGCCTTCTATCGCCGCAAGCTGACCGGGGCGGGAGCGGCGCCGAGAGAGGCCGACGCCGAGCGATGGCTGGCCCAGCTCCCCTTCACCCACAAAGACGAGCTGCGACAGGCCCAGGACGCACCCCTTCCCGGCCTCCCCCTGGGTGCGCAGCAGGCGGTCGAGCTGCGCCGCGTGGTCCGCTTCGTCTCCTCCTCGGGAACCACCGGACGTCCTGTGTACTACGGACTGACCGGAGCCGACGTGGAGGCGTGGGCGGACGGGGTGGCCAACGCCTTCTTCACCGCCGGGATCAGGGAGGACGACGTGGTGGCGCACCTGGTCTCGCTGCCCATGGTGGCGGGCGGCATGGCCTACGCCCTCGGGTTCGAGCGCATCGGCGCCGCGGTGGCGTGGCTGGGGGGCCTTCCCCCGGAGCGGATGCTGGAATCAATGGCGGCGCTGCGAACGAGCGCGGTCCTGGCCACCACCTCCTTCGTGAGGTACCTGACCGAGCATGGCGAGCGCCTGACCGGCCATCCCGTCCGGGGGCTCGGGGTCCGCAAGGTGCTGGGAGGCGGCGAGCCGGGGCTGGGCGAGGAGGAGATCCGGACCCGCGTCGCCGCCGGCTGGGGCACCGACCACGTTCGCGACACCATGGGGCTCGGGGACGTGCTCGCCTCGATGTGGGCCGAGTGCGACGACGTCTCGGGTATGCACTTCAACGGCCAGGCCCACGTCCTGGTGGAGCTGATCGATCCGGTCAGCCAGGAGCCACTGCCGTGGCGGGAGGGCATGACGGGCGAGGCGGTGTACACCACCCTGGACCGGCAGGCCACGCCCGTGCTGCGTTTCAGGTCCGCTGACCACCTGGTGGTCACGGCCATCTCCTGCCGTTGCGGCCGTACCTCGCCCAAGGTCCGGTGCCTGGGGCGAACCGACGACATGCTGATCTACAAGGGCATGAACGTCTTCCCCACCGCCATCCGGGACGTGGCCCTGGACGCGGCCGGTGAGGAGCTGGAGCCCCAGCTTCGCATCTGGAAGGAGAGCACCTCCCAGGTCCGCTTCGACCACCCGATCCCGGTCGAGGTCGAGGCCCGACCGGCCGTGGCGGCGGAGCGCTACCCGGCCCTGGCTCGGCGGATCGAGGACGCGGTGCGGTCGCGGCTGCAGGTACGCGTCGCGGTCACGGTGGTGGCGCCGGGGACCATTCCCCGCGCCGCCTACAAGACCGCTCTGGTCCAGGTCCGCCCTCCCGTCCAGGGCGCCACCGGCCCCGGCTGACGTCATTGGGGAGGTGGCGTGCGGCGGATGACCGGAGGACGCCAGCCGGCCCGGTCTGGAGGAGGGCGACCCGGGTGGACCGCCGACCCTTCCCGGTCGAGAGAGCGCTCCGAGCTCCAATACCGCCCCCGGCAGCCGTGCCCTCAGCGCGTCGGCTTCGCATGGGACAGCGCCGGCCGAGGGCGACGGCCGAGCCGGGCGGACCTGGTTCTCGGCCTCTCTCCCCCTCTCCCTTCCCCGTGGGACCCGTCTCCGAGACGGGTCCCCTCCCCCTTCGGCTTCACCGCACCCGGCGCGAGCCCCACCGGCGCGAGCATGCCCAAAAGGCGGCTCAGAGATGGTCGACCGGCTTCTGCCAGCGGCTGGTGTCGATCCCGCTCGCGCCCGTGGCCTCCACGCTGCGCGGCGATTGCCGAGCGTACCCGGGCAGCACCTCCGCCGCCATCCACTCCAGCATGCCGATCTGGTCGTCCCGCGGCTGATCCAGGATGAACTGGTTCATGCCCGCCTCGATGTAGGGACCGAGCACGTCGTGGAAGGCCTGCTCCGAAACCCAGGGGTCGGCGTCGGCCTTGGGCACCCAGTAGTAGAGGGAGCGGTCCAGGGTCTCGGGGTCGCGCCCGATCTCGCGGCAGAAGTGGTCCAGCATCTGGTTGCGCTCCCGCATCTCCTGCGGGGTCCCGAACGCGTTCCAGGTGTCGGCGTAGCGGGCCGCGAACCTGAGCATCCTCGGTCCGAAGGCTCCCAGCACCAGGGGCGGGCGGGGCCGCTGCACGCTGGTCGGCCGTGACCGGGCATCGCGCAGCTGGTAGTACCGCCCCTCGAAGGAACTGGTGTCCTCCCGGAGGATCAGGTCCACGACCTTGACCGCTTCCATGAAGCGTGCGACCAGCTCGCGCGGCTCCGGGAAGGGGAACCCGAACATGGCGTGCTCGGGCTCGTACCAGCCGGCGCCGAGGCCCACCTCCAGACGGCCGTTGGAGATGTGATCGACGGTGACCGCCATCTTGCCGAGCAGAGCGGGATTGCGAAAGGTGTTCGAGGTCACCAGCACTCCGATCCGGATCCGCTCGGTGCGCGCGGCCAGGGCCGCGAGCAGGGTCCAGGCCTCGAAGTAGGGGCCCTGGGGCCGGCTGGGCTGCACCAGGTGATCGCACAGCCAGGCGCTCTCGATTCCGAGACGCTCGAAGAGCTGCCAGCGCTCGACCGTCTTCGCCCAGGTCATGTTCTGGTCCGTGCAGATGCCGAACTTGAACCGGCGGCCCATTCCAACCTCCCATGAGAGCGCGGTGGTTGACGGTTAGGGTAGGTCAGAGACCGGCCGCGCCGGCATCTCATCCGGACATCCACCCCAGAACCTCGGCCGAGGAGGCTGCGATAAGGAGAATTCGGCCATCGCATCGTCGACGGGCTGGACGCTTCCCGGTTCCTGAACGCCGTCCAGAGCCGGATCGAGGGACTCCCGCCGGCATCCGCCTGTCGCAATGCGCGGCCCCCGGTCCGGTGGCGGACACGGGGCCCGCCGAGACGGCCGGCGTCGAAGGCCGGCCGGCGAGGTTCGTCCTCGTCCGGTCCCGACCAGCGAGAACGACGAGGGGCGCCGCGGTTCAGTCCGGCGCGACCGGCGGCCGGGCACCGGTGGTCCCGGCGGCGATGCCACCCCCGCCCCAGACCTCCTCTGGCTCCACGCTGCCACGCTCGAACCTCTCCAGGCGATAGACGTCCAGCGGCAGCTCCGACGGCTCTCCCCTGAGCTCCCTCGCCACCTGCGGCGCGAGTCCCGGCGCCAGGCACATGCCATGGCCGCTGAAGCCGGCCACGGTGTAGACGTTGGTGAGGTGCGTCCAACCCACGACCGGGTTGTCGTCTGGAGTGGTCTCGATGAAGCCCGCCCAGCCGCGTGTGACGCCCGCCGCCTCGAGCACGGGCAGCCGATGAACCAGGCGCTCGACCAGGAGAGGCAGCACCTCCCAGCCCACCGCTGCCCGGGCCGGCGGGTCGGTGACCTCGAACGACTCCGCCAGACCGGCCACCAGGCCCTTGCCCTCGGAATGCAGGTAGTGGCCGGTGGCGAGGTCGATGGTGAGGGGCAGGAAGCGGTCCGGTGCGGGCGTCCGGTCGATCACGAAGATGTCGCTGCGTCGGGCGGTGATCGGGAGGGAGCCGCCGTAGAGCGCAGCGACCCCCGGCGCCCAGGCGCCGGCGGCGTTCACGACCAGGCCAGGGACGATGCGCCGGGAGCCGGCCGTCACCGCCCTCACCCGATTCCCGTCCAGCTCCATGGCCGTCACCGGGCTCCACTGCAGGAGGACGGCCCCGCGGTCCCTGGCCCCGCCGGCGAAGCCGGCCACGATCGAGTGGGGGTCGGCATAGCCGTCGGTGGGGTTGTAGGCACCGCCCACCAGGTCGGCCAGCTCGATGCCCGGCACCAGGCGACTCACCTCCTCCGGTCCCACCATCCGGGTGGGAACGCCACAGGCGTTCTGGATCCGGACCGCCCGCTGGAGCATGCGCTCGTGCTCCCCGCCGGCGTGGAGGAAGAGGTATCCAGTCTGCCGGAAGCCGGGGTCCACGCCGAAGTCCCGCTCGAAGGTGCCGAGGCGGCGGACGGTCGCCATCCCGGCTCGAACCGAGGTCTCGTGGCTGAACTGCTGCCGGATGCCCCCGGCGTTGAGCGCGCTCGAGCCCGAGCAGACGGTGCCGCGCTCGGCCACCACCACCTCGGCACCCGAGGCCGCCAGCTCGTAGGCCACGGCGCAGCCAGCGACTCCGGCCCCGATCACCAGGACGTCGCAGGTCATCACGCCTCGAGGACCTCCCTGGCCACGCGCTCGCCGGACTTGATGGCCCCCTCCATGCCGCCCGGGCCGACCCGGGGCTCGGTGTGCTCGCCGGCGAAGAAGAGACGGCCCGCCAGCGGAGCCGCGATCACGGGCAGGACGGTCTCCCGCTGATCCCCGATGGGCGCCCGCACCACGGCCCGGGACCAGGGATCGCGCGTCCAGGACTTCACGTAGCCGAACACCCGCCGCATGGGGCGGCCCACGACCGAGCTCATGGTCGCGTCCATCTGGTCCAGGATCTCCTCATCGGAGAGGCCCCAGGGCTCGACGTCGCCCGCCGCCAGCCCGCTGACCACAACCTTGTCGCCGCCCTGGTGCACCGAATGCTCCATGATGAAGCCGGGCATGCGATCGGTGAAACAGCCCGATCCGATCGCGTCCCTGACCAGGTCCCGCTCGGCGTACTGCGCCACCAGCCGGGTCGCGTTCCCATAGCGCAGCTGCAGCAGGGCCCCGACCTTCTCGGCGGGCAGGATCGGATCGAAGCCCAGCTCCGAGAGCAGCGGGCCGGGAACCGTGACCACCACCCGGTCGGCGCGGAAGGTCTCCCGGTCGGTCTCCACCACCACCCCGCCCGAGCCCCAGCCGACCACGCGCACCGGCCGGTTCAACCGGACGTCCAGCTCCCCGGCCATGGCCCGGGGGAGGAGGTCGTTGCCGCCCACGATCTTGCGGTACCCCTCGCCCCACGACAGCTCCGGGTTCAGCTCCCGCGCATCGGCCACACGGAGAGAGGAGGCGGGCGTGGACTGGGCGATCGCCGTCAGCAGCCGCCCGGCGGGCTCGGAGACGCGGGCCCGCCGCAGCCACTGAGCCAGGCTCTCGTAGTGACCGGGCGGGGTGCGCCGAACCGCCTCCCGAAGCTCACCCACGAGCTCGGCGGCTGCGTCCTCGGGCAGGCGACGGCCACCGAAGACCAGCGCTGGCATCTCGCCCCCGAGGCTGAACTCCTGGCTCAGCTCCAGGCCGTACCGCTCGCAGAGCCGGACGATGTGGTCCTGACCGGGGTAGATGATCTCGGCGCCCACGTCGGCGAACTGCCCGTCCTGGAGACCGTCGCGCAACGTGAAGACCCGGCCGCCCACCCGGTCCCGCGCCTCCAGCACCACCACCTCGTGCCCGGCCGCCTGGACCTCGAGCGCGGCGACCAGGCCCGAGAGCCCCGCCCCGATCACGATCAGCCTCATCCCGCCTACATGATGCGGCCGCCGTCGAGCACGACGACGATCCCGGTGGCGTCGGGCCAGGAGCAGACGTCGAGCCCTGCCCGGGCGACGTCCGCCGGCTGCGCGATCCGCCGCAGCGGCGTCTCCCGCTCGACCACCCGCCGCTGGACCTCAACGTCGATCGCAAACCACATCTCGGTCGCAACCGGTCCGGGTGCGATCGCGTTGCAGCGCACCTCCGGCGCCAGCTCCCGGGCCAGGGTCTTGGTGAGGCCGATGATGCCGGCCTTGGTCGCTCCGTAGGGAGGACCGTGCAGCGAGCCGGCGACCCCGCCGTCGCTGCTCACGTTGAGGATGGCCCCTCGATTGGTGGCCAGCCCCGGCATCAGGGCCTGGGCCAGGAAGGCGGGGGCGGTGAGGTTGATGGCAACCGCCCGCTCCCAGGTCTCACGCGTCATCTCGGCCAGACGGCACTCCTCGGTGACGCCGGCGTTGTTGATCAGGAGGCTGGCCGCGCCCCGGGCCGCGACCGCAGCGGCGACCGCCTCCACCCCCTCCGGACGGGCCAGGTCGGCCCGCACGCTCACCGCCTCGCCCCCCAGTTCGGAAGCCCGCCGGATCGTCTCCCGGGCGTCCGCCTCCCGGTGCCGGTAGCTGAAGACCACCCGGTAGCCGCGCCGGATCGCTTCCAGCACGAACGCCCGACCGATGCCTCGCGAGCCCCCGGTGACCACCGCCAGGGGACCCGGCTCGCCCATCTCTCAGCCCTTCACGAAGAGCTGCCGGGGAACGTCCGCCAGCAGCTCGTAGCCGGACTCGGTCACCCGGAAGGTGTCGCTCAGCTCAAAGCCCCAGCCCTCCATCCACATGCCGAGCATGAGGTGGAAGGTCATGTTGGGCTCCATCACCGTCGTGTCCCCCTCGCGGAGGCTCGCCGTGTGATCGGCCCAGTTGGGCGGGTAGTTGAGCCCGATCGAGTAGCCGATTCGGGACGGTTTCGAGAAGCCGCGACGGCCGATCGTCTCCCGCCAGGCCCGCTCGACGTCCTGGCAGAGGGCGCCCGGCTCGACCACCGACAGCGCCGCCTCCATGCCCTCGGCAGTGGCGTCGGCGAGCCGTCGCACGTGGTCCGGCGGCATCCCCAGCCAGACGGTGCGCGACATCGCGCAGTGGTAGCGGTGGCGGCAGCCGCTCAGCTCCAGGCAGGTCGCCGTGTCCGGCAGGAAGGGTCGATCCGACCAGGCGGCATGGGGGGTGCCGGCGTTGTCCCCGCTCAGGATCGCGGGCGGGTTCGCCGGTACCTGCCCGCCGAACTCCTCGGTACCGCGAATCTGGGCCTCGGAGATGACGGCGGCAGCGTCGCACTCCCGCCTCCCCACCTCGACGGTCTCGATCGCGACCCGCATCACCCTTTCCACGATCCTCGCCGCCTGCCGCATGACCTCGATCTCCCGCGGCGACTTGACCGTTCGCACCCAGTTGACCAGCAGGTAGGCGTCCTGGAGCCGGGCCTCGGGGAGCTCGCGCGCCAGCACCTGCAGGTTGCGAGCCGTGAAGGAGTAGGCGTCACCTTCGTAACCGATGCGTCCCCTGCCGTAGCCGAGGTCAGCCAGCAACTCGGCCACGTACTGCATCGGGTGCTTGACGGGGTGCTCGACGTAGTCGTCGGCGTAGCCGTGGATGCGATCGTGGGGGAGGACCGTCGTCAGACGCGCGCTCTCGGCGTCCATGGCCCGTCCCACCCAGTGCGGCGGCTCGTTCCCGAGCGGGAGGACGACCGCCTGCGGCACGTAGAAGGACCAGGCGTCGTAGCCGGTGAGGTAGTTCATGTTCGCCGGGTCGGTCACCAGGAGGACGTCCAGACCGCTCTCCGCCATTCGCGCCCTGGTCCTCTCCAGCCTTCGTTCGTACTCGTCGCCGGGGAACGCTGCCATCGACCACCTCCAACCGGAACCTAGCAGGAGTCGGGCCCGGTGGCCCGCCCGGCCCGAACCGGAGACACCGCTCGAACCGGAACGGGGTGCATCGCGTCGAGCGCGCCTGCCCCGTGCCCCCTCCGAGCGCCCGCGAGGAGGTCCCAGGAGCGGACTCAGCCGCGGACGATCGGCCCCCTGGGTACGTGGGTGATCACCTCGGGCGCCCCCTCGGTGATGATCGAGGTCTCGCCCAGCGACATGATGAGGCCCGCCGCCCGATCACTGACGATCATGTGGGTGAAGAAAACCATGTTCGGCTCCAGCACCAGCGGGTTGTCGCGGTAGATCATCGGCTGCTCCATCCAGGTGGGTGGGAAGGTGGCGCCCATCGTGTAGCCACAGGCGTTCAGCAACACCTGCCCATAGCCGTGGGCGGCGAGCGTCGACCGGTGGGCCTCGAAGACGTCTCCCAGGGTCCGACCGGGGCGGAGCGTCTCCTGCACCTTCTCCAGCGCCTCCTGACAGGCGGCGTGCATGCGCAGGTGCCGCCCGTCCACCGACGGCCCGGTGAGGACGGTGAACATGTTGGCCACGTGGTAGTGCCGCCAGCCGGCGCCCAGCTCGAAGGTCACCTGGTCGTTCTCCCCGATGCGGCCACGCCCGGTGGTGTAGCGGACGTTCATCGCCTTCTCTCCGTGCCCCATCGGCATCCGGCTGGCCGGAATGTCGGCCCCCGCCTCCCAGATCACCCGGTAGACCTCGGCCAGCACCCTGCCCTCGTCCACCCCGGGCTCCACCATCTCGATCGCGCGAGCACAGGCCCGATCCAGGACGCGCGCTGCCCGGCGGTGGTGCTCCAGCTCGCGTGGACTCTTGACCAGGCGCATGAGGCGGATCAGATCGGAGGCATCGACCAGTTCACACCAGCCCTCGAGCCGCTCCCGGAGCTCGAGGTAGAGGCCGGGGAGCAGGCCGAAGGTGTCGAGCTGCACACCGATGCGCTTGCCGCGCATGCGGTGGCCATCGAGCATCTCCGCGATGGCACGGGACCTGGGGTTGTCCGCGGCGTCTTCCCAGACGCGGACGTCCTTGCAGAGGGAGGAATACTCGATGCTGGCGAGGTCGGCGGTACGGCTCACGTGGGTCAGCTCGCCACCGGTGCCGATGAACATCACGTGGAAGATCACGTAGCCGTCGGTGTCGAGCCCACAGAGCCAGTACTGATCCTCGATGCGCGAGACCAACAGGCCGTCGAGGCCGCGCGCGGCCAGCTCGCGGCGAACGCGGGCCTGCCGCTCCCGGAACTCCTCCTCAGGGAAGTGGAGGTACGGCTTCGGCACCTCGACTCCTCTGTCCCGGCGGCGGAGACCCGCCCCGCAGCTCATGGATCACCGGGGCGAACGCCTCGACGCCCTCCACCCCTCCCATGGTGAGGGCCACCTGGACCTCGGAGATGCCGAGCCGGGCGTGACCGCGCAGGGTCTCCGCCATCTCCTCCGGCGACCCTGAGAGCGGCCGTTCGTCCGGCCGCGGGACGTATCCGGAGCCGGGCAGGGCGCCTCTCACGGTCGTGGTCGCGACCAACGTCAGCGGATCGCGTCCGTGCTCGCGGCAAGCGTCGTCGATGATCCGTAGCTGGACGGCGGCCGACTCCGGGCTGGCGTCCGTGTAGCCGAGCCAGCCGTTCCAGACGTCGGCGTACTGTACCACCAGCCGGCGCATGCGTGGTCTGGGGTTGAGGGTCCCGATCAGGATCGGCGGACCCTGGGGACGCGGCCCTCGGGGCAGGAGGCGCGCCCCGCGCAACCGGTGGTGAGCGCCGTCGTGGTCCAGCGAGTCCTGGCGGAAGAGACCGCGCAGCACCTGCAGCGTCTCCTCGAAGCGGCCCACCGGATGATCGTCCGGGAAGCCGAAGGTCAGGTGCTCACCCCGTGAGTCGCCGGCTCCGATCCCCAGGACCAGACGGCCGCCGCTGATGTCGTCGAGCGTCACCGCCATCTTGGCGAGGAGGCCCGGGTTACGGTAGCCGGCGCAGGCGACGAGCGAACCAATGGTGAGCTGCGGGACCGTGGCGGCCAGGGCGGCGAGGACGGTGAAACACTCGAGGTAGCCCTCCGGCGGGACCTCCGGGTCGCCAGGGAAGTCCACCCCGGCCCGCCGTTTCAGCTCGGCGTTGTCGCTGGGCAGGAGCAGGTGGTCGGTGACGTAGAGCGCGTCGAAGCCGACGGCGGCGGCCGCGCGCGCGATCTCCAGGACCTCCGACCAGCGCAGATCGGTGGTCGTCCAGGTGGGGAGAACGAGACCGAGCCGCAGCGCTTCCGGGGGAACGGGAGGTCGGGACCCGGGGGCGGACATGGTTCAGTGAAGTATGAACGAGGGCCGGGCCGCGACAAGTCCGGCTCGCCGCGGTGTGGTCTCGATCGCCGAAGCGGTGCGGCCTGGCCAGGCGCCGGGCTCGTGCTCGGAGGGCCGACCGATAGGCAGCCGATGCCCGGGGCGGCGGGCACGACGGCGCCGGCCACGGTCCACCTCCGGCCCCGGGCTCAGGACTTCCTGGCTGCGACCATCCACTCCACCTGACCCCCGGTCGTGCGCCAGGGGTCGAGGGAACCGATGTCCAGCACCGGGTCGGGACGACCGACCATGGCCTTCGCCAGCAGTTCCGCCACCGGCGGCCCGTGCATCGCGCCGTGGCCTCCGAAGCCCGCCGCCATCCAGAGCCCGGGCGCGATCTCGCCCACGTAAGGGTGGCCGTCGCCGCCCATGTCAACGTTGGCCACCACGTGGCGTGCGATCCGGGTATCGGCCAGCGAGGGCGCCCGTACACGCGCCAGCTCGGCGAACTCCTCCAGCATCCGGGCGTGACCGTAGCCGGGGGGATTCTCCTCGTAGATGACGGCGATCACCAGGCCGGCGCCCTCGCGCTCGACCAGGAAGCCGGTGTCCAGGTCCAGGGTGAGCGGTACCCGCATCCCGGGCAGGGCCGGCGCGGTGATGGCGCTGTAGAGCGGCACCGGGCGAATCGGGAGCTCCAGGCCGAAGGGCCGCACCAGGTCCCCGGTCCAGTAGCCGGTGCACAGCGCCACCTGCTCGGCCTCCAGGACATCCGGCCCGAGCAGCCTCCAGGTGGCGCCGGTCGACTCCAGACGCTGTACCCGCCAGTGCTCGCGATGGCGCACGCCCCGGGCCCGTGCCGCCCTGACCAGCGCCGCCACGCCGTCGGTCGGGGTCACCCTCCCGTCCCTGGGGGTGTACGTACCTCCCAGCAAGCCGGTAAGGCCGATCCAGGGCACCACCTCCTGGATCTGCTCCGGTCCCAGGACGTGGACATCGGTCAGTCCCAGGCTCCGTTGCAGCTCCGCCGCCGCCTCCAGCCCGGCCATGATCGCCGGCTGTCCGGTCACGAAGAGGTACCCGTCCTCGTGCCAGGGCACCGGCGCGCCGAAGCGCCGCTCCGCCGTCCTCCAGAACTCCAGCCCCCGTCGTGACAGCTCGACCTCCAGGGGCGTGCTGAACTGCTGACGCACACCGCCGAACGAGCCTCCGGTGGCGCCGCTGCCGAACTCCTCGGCCTCCAGCAGCAGGATGTCGGACTCGCCCTCCACGGCCAGGTAGTAGGCAAGGGCACAACCCACGATGCCACCGCCGATGATCGCCACGCCGACGCGCTCCTTGGCCATCGTCACCTCCTACGACCCTCACGGGGTCGCTCATAGCATGCGCACGTCAAGGAGGGGCTCGGCCTCGTACGAGGGCAAGAAGGCGCCGGTCACCGGAGGCGGGAGGGGATCGGCCGTGCAATCGCGCCGGCGTTGATGCGCCAGGGTGCCGACGTGGCCTGGCCGCCGGCCGGCTGACGACGCAACCAGGCCGCGGCGGAGCGATCCTCGACATCGTCTCCATCGACGCCGTCTTCCCCACCTCGACCGAGGGCATCCACGGCTCGGCCAAGGCGGCGCTGGTCGACCTGACCAGGGTCCTCGGTTGCGAAGTAGGGAAGACGGGATCGGGTCAACGCGATCGCCCCCGGCGTCATCGCCACCCGCCTCCACCGAGCCCTGGCTCCGCGCCGAGGAGCAGCGGGCGGACCGCTGTTCCTTTTATCCCCTCAGCCGGTTCGGGGTGCCGGAGGACGTGGCCGTGGCCGCTGTCGACCCGTGCTCGGACGAGGCCGGCCGGTCCTCGGCAACGTCCTCGTACGTCACGGGGCAGCCGGCGACCAGCGACGTCTGCCGGTGAGCGTGAGCCCACAACCCGGTCCCTCGACACGTACCGATCTGACGACGGGGCCGACGTGGCGGTCGGGGGCGAGGTCCTGACCCCAGGTGGGGACGGGGCCGCCCGCGCTCCGGTCACATCGCGCTCCGACCATGGGCGAGCGTCCCCTCGTCGGTCGGGCCGGTGGAACCCGGGCCGGGATGGGAAGCCGGTGCCGGCGCATCTTTAGGATGAGGAGGCTTGCCCCGCACGGCTCTACCGCTCGGACTCGTCTGGCTCACGGCGTTCAACCTGCGCGTGGTCATGTTCGCGATCCCGCCTTCCCTGCCGGCCATCCGGTCCGATGTCGGACTCAGCTTCTCCGCCACCGGCTCCCTCACCGCCCTGATGGTCCTGACCCTGGGAGCCGCCTCGATCCCCGGCGCCCTCCTGACCGCCAGGTACGGCGCCCGACGCCTGGTGGCGATGTCCGGACTGGGCCTGGCGTCCTTCACCGCCACCCTCACCCTGCCCCCGGCCGTGTTCTGGATCTTCGCCGGGAGCGCCCTGCTCGCGCTCTCCATCGCCCTCGCTCAGCCGCCGCTGCTGGTGCTGATTCGACGTTGGTTCCCCAACGCGATCACCAGGGCCAGCGGCCTCTACGGCAACGGGCTCCTGATCGGGAACGTGGTCGGTGCCTCCCTGTCGCCCTATCTCGTGACGCTCGTGGGCTGGCGCGACATGTTCCTGCTCTGGGCCGTCTTCGTGCTCGTCGGCGTCCTCCTCTGGCTCCGGCTCACGCCGCGCGGCAACGTGGCCGCGCCCGGCCTCGACCTGGCTGCCATGGCCCGCGACCGCAGGACCTGGCAGGTGACGGCGCTGTTCACGTTCCAGAACCTCACCTACTTCACCGTGTCGACCTGGCTACCCTTCCTGCTCAGAAGCCGGGGTCCGGGCTATCTCTCGGTCGTCTTCCTCTTCTTGAACTGCTTCCCGGTTCTGCCCCTGCTGCTGCTGGCGATCGTCCCCTGGCGGTACGCCCTCTCCACCGCCTACTACGCCGCCGCCGGGGTGATGACGGCGCTGGGCGCGATCGGCATGCTCCTCGGGCTCGCCGACCTCGCCTGGCTGCTCGCCTTCATGGTGGGCCTGGGAGCGGCGGCGACCTTCTTCGGCGCGCTGGCGCTGCCGGCCCTGCTGGCTGGCGACGAGAGCGAGGCGGCCGGACTCTCCGCCATCATGTTCGCCGCCGGCTACGTGCTGGCGTTCGCCGGTCCCATGTCGGCCGGTGCCCTCGTCGACCGCACCGGCCAGGTCACCGCCGCGTTCTGGCCGGCGGTCGCCGGTGGGATGCTAATGGCTGGGATCGGGTCGCTGGCGCCCCGCCTCCTGGCCCGTTCCCGGGCGACGGCCGGATGAACCGGGTGGGGACGCCGAGCCCACCTCCACCGGCCGGCTACGCCCTCGCCGCTCCTCTGTTCTTTCTCAACGAGTCCTCCGAGAACGGCAGGGATCGAGACCGGTGGATCGGATCCTGGGGAATGGTCGCGCCCCCGCCGGCGAAGCCGATCGATCCCTGGTCGCTTCCGGGCACGCCCGCTGGCCGCCCGTAGACGGTCGGCGGCCGCTCAGGCTCGTCCCGGCGGGATTCGTGGACCCCATGGACCGTCGTCAGATCGCGGCCGGGGAACGCGGCGCGAGCACCCCCAGCGCCGGCAACGGCGAGCGCACAGCATCGTCACGAGGCGGAGGAGCGCGAGCCTTCCTGCGCGAGGGGCTCGTCTGCCGCCTCGCCACCGCCACCTCCGGCGGCCGGCCCCGCGTGTCCCCGCTCTGGTACGCCTGGGACGGTTCCGCGCCCTCTCCTACTCCCCGTCGCAGCCAGGGCTGGGTCGACCTCCAGCGCAACCCCCACTGCTCGGCGGCGATCGAGGCCGGCGAGGACGAGTGCTTCCAGCTGCGTGGAGCGAGTTCCAGGGGCGGGTCACGCCGGTCGGTGAGGTGCCACGGGTCGGCGCGCCGGTGCCGGAGCCGGCGGTCGTGGAGAAGGGAATGGGCACGTCGCTGCGGCGAGGGACGATGCGCTACGACCGGCGTCACGCCCGGCCCCGGTTGGCATCGGAGCACGAGTACCGGGATTCCGGGAACTCGTCCACGGTAGCCAGGGCCCGGACGCCGTCCCCCACCGGCCCCTTCCTTCCCCGCCGCCCCGGTCGGCGCTCCTCCGACCCGTGCCGAGCGCGTTCGTCGAATCGCCCCTGCACCTGTAGGATATCGGGATACCGAGGGCGCACCGTCGGCGCCGAGGAAAGGAGGAGGGCCTGACAGCCAGCGAGATGGTTGATCCCAGACGCGCGGGGGTCGTGGGCGTCGGGCAAACGTCTGCGATGGCGTCGACGAGCCTGCGAGCCAGATCCGGCGCCGAGGGGGGCGGTGCGAGCCATCCCGACCAGGACCTGGGCGAGCGTGTGCCCATCGTGTCCCTCCAGGCCCGCTTGTCTCTCGAGAGGCCGACCGGCCGGTTCGGGATGCCGGCGTGACACCGGCATGGGACTGGCGCCGGTGGACGAGGGCAGCGTCGCGTCCCGGCAGCCACTCCTGGCCAGGGAGGGTACGGGCCGCCGGATGACCGCGGAGAGGGACCGGTGACCGCCGGCGACGGGCGATCGGGGCTGGAGGGGAATGAAGTGAGCCGGCCGGTGGCGCCCGCCGCGGAGCACGAGCCATCGCCGCCTCGACCGGTCGGGTGTCGAGAGGCCGGGATGGCCGATCGCGACCGACGGAGCCGCCGGCGGCGGCAAGGCGGCGGACCGGAACCTCGGGGACGGGCCGCCCCTACCTCTGCGCGGCGACGTCGCCCTCCCGGTCACGGGCCCTTCCCGGCTCGCCGCTGGCTCAGGATCAACCCCGTCCAGGTTCGTGAGGGCTCGTAGCAGGCAAGATGGGTGCGTTCCTCCAGTACACGGTGATCGGACTCACAGTCGGGTCGTTCTACGCCCTGGTGGCGCTCGGCTACACGATCGTGTACGGGATCATCCGTCTCATCAATTTCGCCCAGGGCGACCTCTCGATGGTCGGGGCGTTCATCGGCTGGACGCTGCTGGTCTCGCTCGGCTTCCAGCACCTCCCCCTATGGCTGGCCCTGATCGCCGCCTTCGTCATCCCGATGATCGGGACGGCCCTGGTCAACCTGGGCATCCTCCAGTTCGCCTACAAGCCGTTGCTGCACAAGTCGTTGTGGGCGATCCTGATCACGGCCCTGGGCATGTCGCTCTTCCTCGAGAACGCGGCCCTGCAGGTCTGGGGGCCGAGCATCAACGCCTACCCGCCGAGCATGCTGCCCTCGAGCGGCTTCTCCCTCGGCCCGGTGCACGTCACCTTCCTGCAGGTCGCGCTCTTCCTGACCAGCCTCCTGCTCATGGCCGGGCTCTACGCGTTCGTGCATGGCACCATGATCGGAACCGCCATGCGGGCGCTGGCCGTCGACCACGACGCCGCCCGGCTGATGGGGATCGACGTCGACCAGGTGATCCGGCTCGCCTTCGTGCTGGGGGCGATGCTCGCGGCCGCCTCCGGCGTGATGATCGGCATCTACTACACCCAGATCCAGTTCACAATGGGCTTCCTGCTCGGCCTGCGTGCCTTCACCGCGGCCGTCCTGGGTGGGATCGGCAACATCCCCGGTGCCATGGTCGGCGGCATGCTGATCGGCCTGCTCGAGTCCTACACAGCCGGCTACCTGTCGGGCAAGTGGGAGACCGTGATCGTCTTCGGGGTCCTCATCGCCGTGCTGGTCGTCAAGCCGACGGGGATCTTCGGCGAGCGAGTCGCCGAACGAATGTGACACCCGTCCCCGTGCCCCGACGCAGCCTTCCCGCCGGCCTGGAGCTCTGGCGCAGATGGTTCGACGCGCTGCCGTTCTGGGCGCGCGTGCTCGTGTTCCTGCTGATCGCGGGCGTGGGCGTGTGGTACTACAACGATCCCTACGTGACGGCGGTCGCCGTCTCCGTGGCCACTTACGCCATCCTCGGACTGGGACTGAACATCGTTGTCGGATACGCCGGCTTGCTGGACCTCGGGTACGCCGCCTTCTTCGCCATCGGGGCCTACACCACCGCCCTCCTGATGACACAGGCGCACTGGAACTTCTTTGCCACCCTGCCCCTTGCCGTCATCATGACCGGGACCGCGGGGGCGATCCTGGGCTACCCGACGCTGAGGCTGCGCAGCGACTACCTGGCCATCGTGACGCTGGGGTTCGGAGAGATGACCAGGGTCGCGATCACGAACTGGGACTATGCCGGCGGCCCCAACGGCGTCCTCGGCATCCCGCCGCCGAGCATCCTCGGCTTCCAGCTCGGCTCCCAGATGGACTTCCTCGGCGTCTCGCTCTTCTTGCTCGGGATCGCGATGCTCGCGACCCACCACCTCGATCACTCGAGGCTCGGGCGGGGCTGGGTGGCGATTCGGGAGGACGAGTTCGCGGCCGAGGCGGTCGGGGTGCCCTCACTGCGGCTCAAGCTCCTCGCCTACGTCATGGGCGGCATGTGGGGGGGATTGGCCGGCGCCTTCTTCGCTACCAGGATCGGGGCCATCGATCCCACCAGCTTCACCTTCCAGCTCTCCGTGCTGGTGCTCCTGCTCATCGTCCTCGGAGGGAGCGGCAGCCTGCCCGGCGTGCTCGTCGGATCCCTGGTCGTGGTCGGGCTCCCCGAGGCGCTCCGGCAGTTCTCCTCCCAGCGGATGCTGGTCTTCTCGATCCTTCTGATCATCATGATGCTGATCCGTCCCCAGGGCATCTGGCCCCGCGTCAGGCGCAAACCGAAGCCCTTCTACGGCCTCGAAGGCGGGGAGTCCAGCGACCACGCCGTCGAGGCCCTGCGCGCACACCAGCGGGAGGTGGAGGAACGGGATCGTCGCGCGCTCACCGGACACCGGTCGGCCGGCCAGGGCGAGGTGCTGCTGGAGGTGAAGGGCCTGGTCCAACAGTTCGGCGGCCTGCGGGCGGTGGACGACGTCTCCTTCGAGGTGCGGCGCGGGGAGATCTTCAGCATCATCGGCCCCAACGGGGCCGGTAAGACCACCGTCTTCAACTGCATCACCGGGGTCCAGAAGCCCCGTCGGGGCAGCATCCGGTTCGACGGCCGTTCGCTGGTCGGGCTCCCTCCCCACGCGATCGTCTCACGAGGACTCGGCCGTACCTTCCAGGGCATCCGACTCTTCAAGAACATGGCCGTCTTCGAGAACGTGATGGTCGGAATCTATCCCCGACATCGCACCATGACCTGGCAGGCGATGCTGCACACGCCGGGTGAGCGAAGGGACGAGCGACGAACCCTGCAGGAGGCCCGCCGGTGGCTGCAGTTCGTCGGGCTGGAGGAGGAGGCGGGGAGGCTCGCCACCGAACTCTCCTACGCCGACCAGCGACGGGTCGAGATCGCCCGCGCCCTCGCCTCCCACCCCCGCCTGGTGCTTTTCGATGAGCCGGCGGCAGGGATGAACCCAACCGAGAAACTCGAGCTGATCGGCGTCATCCGCAAGATCCGGGATCTCGGCATCACCGTGATCCTCATCGACCACGACATGTCCCTGGTGATGCGAGTCTCGGACCGGATCGCCGTGCTCGACCACGGTGTCCTGATCGCCTTGGGCAGGCCGGAGGAGATCCAGCGGGACCCCGCGGTCATCGAAGCCTACCTGGGCCGCGACGAGGGCGACGAGATGGTGGAGGCAATCGGTTCCTGATGGCGCTGCTCGAGGTGCGCGATCTCCACGTGTTCTACGGCAACATCGAGGCCCTGAAGGGGATCTCGCTCGACGCCGAAGAGGGTGAGATCGTGGCCATCCTGGGCGGCAACGGAGCCGGCAAGACGACGACGCTGCGCACCATCTCTGGCCTGCTCCGCCCTCGCACCGGCACCGTCACCTTCCAGGGCAGGAACATCGTTGGCGTCGCCGCCCACGCCATCGTCGGCCTGGGACTCGGCCACGTGCCCGAGGGACGCCGCATCTTCACCATCCTCAGCGTCGAAGAGAACCTCAACCTCGGGGCCTACCTGATCCGATCCCAGGGCGCCCTGCTCCGCGCCCGCAAGGCGGCCGTCTACCAGCTCTTCCCCAGGCTGGCGGAGCGCAAGCACCAGCTCGCCGGGACGCTCTCAGGGGGAGAGCAGCAGATGCTGGCGATCGGACGGGCACTGATGTCCGATCCCAAGGTGCTGATGCTGGACGAGCCCTCCCTCGGCCTTTCGCCGCTACTGGCCAGGAGCGTGCTCAAGACGGTTCGCGAGGTCGCCAACGACGGGACCACGGTGCTGCTGGTGGAGCAGAACGCGCGCCAGGCGCTGGCCATCGCCGACCGCGCCTACGTCATCGAGACCGGCCGCATCGTGCTCGAGGGGAAAGCCTCCATACTGGCCACCGACGAGCGGGTCCAGAAGGCCTACCTGGGCGGGTTCGAGGCGATGACATCCGCATAGTCGAGGTCCCGACGTACTCGATGCGACCATGACCGACCGAAAGCCCCGCTACGGGCCCGCCGACTCCCTGCGAACACCCCGCTTCAGCGGGGTGAGGACCTTCGCCCGTCTCCCCCACGTGACCGAGGACCTCGAGCACGTTGACGCCGCCATCGTCGGCATTCCCTTCGATACCGGCGGCACCTACCGGGTCGGGGCCCGTTTCGGACCGGAGGCAATCCGGAGCGCCTCCGCACTCCTGCGTCCCTTCCACAGCGGCTCCGCGGTTCCCGTCTTCGAGCGCCTCTCGGTGATCGACTACGGGGACGTGCCCGTGGTGCCCGGCTACTTCGAGGAGTCGGCCGGCCGCATCGTCGAGGGCCTGCTGCCGCTGCACCGGGCGGGCGTGGTCCCCATCGCCCTGGGCGGCGACCACAGCGTGGCCCTGGCCGAGCTGCGGGCGACGGCCGCCGTCCACGGCCCGGTGGGACTGGTCCAGCTGGATTCCCACAGCGACACCTCGGACTCCTATTTCGGGGTTCCCTACACGCACGGAACGCCCTTCTTCCACGCTGCCCGAGAAGGGCTGCTCGACCCTTCCAGGAGCATCCAGGTCGGGCTTCGAGGCCCCGTCTACTCGGCCCGGGACTGGGAGGTACCGCGCCGCCTCGGGTTCGAGGTGCTCCCGGCCACCGAGGCACACGAACTCGGCATGCGCCGGGTGGCGGCCAGGATCCGGGACCGCGCGGGCTCCGGGCCGGTCTTCTTCTCCTTCGACGTCGACTTCGTGGACCCGGCCTACGCGCCGGCGACCGGGACCCCCGAGATCGGCGGCTTCACCACCTGGGAGGTGCAGGTGTTGCTGCGGGAGCTGGCCGGTCTCGATCTGGTCGCCTGCGACGTCGTCGAGGTCGTCCCCGAGTACGACGTGGCGCAGAACACGGCGCTGGTGGCGGCCAACGTGGTCTACGAGCTCCTCGCGCTGCTGGCCCGGGCGGAGGACGCCTAACTGGCCCGGGGGCGCCTGGCGGGCAAGGTGGCCCTGGTCACCGGCGCCACCCAGGGCATCGGGGCGGCGGTTGCCCGCCGGTTCCGTGGCGAGGGGGCGAGGCTGGTGCTGGTGGCCCGGCGGCCCGAGCCGGGACGGCGGATGGTCGAGGAGCTGGGGCGGGAGAACGCCAGCTTCGTCGCCGGCGACGTGGCGGTCGAGGAGACCGCGGCCAGAGCCGTCGCCGAAGCGCTCAGCGCGTTCGGAGGCCTGGATGTGCTCGTCAACAACGCGGCCCTGGACTTCGCCAGGGCGATCGAGGAGACCGGCCTGGAGGAGGCCCGCCGCGTCCTCGACGTCAACTTCCTGGGCGCATTCCTGATGCTGCGCGAGGCCGGCCGGGTGATGCGCCGGGCGGGGCGCGGCTCGGTCATCAACGTCGTTTCCCGCTTCGCGCTCGTGGGCGGAGCCGAGATGGGCATCTACTCGGCGGCCAAGGGCGCTCTGCTCAGCCTCACTCGCAGCGCCGCCATCGAGTGGGCGCCCAGCGGTGTACGGGTCAACGCCGTGGCGCCCGGGCCGACCGACACCCCCCTGATCCGGGCCTGGATCGACGAACAGCCCGACCCGGCCGCCTTTCGGGCCCGGCTGCACGCCAGCGTGCCCCTGGGCCGCATCGCCGAGCCCGACGACGTGGCCGCCGCGATCCTCTACCTGGCCTCGGACGAATCCCGCCAGGTCACAGGCGCCTGCATTTCGGTGGACGGCGGCTTTACCGCCGCCTGAGCGGGCCGCCGAGGCGAGGAGCCCGCCTCCTCGGTTCCCGCCTCGGCGTCATCCGCCCCTGACACGATGTCCACCCTCGCCCTCCTGGAGGTCGGCCGCGCCGGGCCTGCGGCCTAGGACTGCGCCTTCCAGTTCCCGCTCTCGCGGATCGCGAAGGGAGCGAAGGCAGGCGGGTTCCCCGTGGCGTGGACGGCCAGGAACTCCGGCTCCGGACGGTCACCCTTGCTGTCGAAGTGCACGACCCCGGTGATGCCCGTGAACTGCACCTTGTGGAGGGCGGCGTTGAGGCTCTTGGCGTCGGTCTTGCCCCCGGTCGCCTTCAGGGCCTGGGCCAGTGCCATCATGCCGTCGTACTCGTACGAGGAGTAGTCACCGGGAGGGCCACCGTACTTGGACTCGTACTCCTTGGTGAAGGTGTCGTTCTTGGTGTTGTGGATGAACTCGGTCGTGGGCAAGGTGTTGAACTGGATGTTCGGGTTGTCGAGAGCGGTGCCGGCGACCTTGAGCACGCTGGGATCGACGCACGCCGAATCACCGATCAGCTTGAAGGGGAGAGAGAGGGAGACGTACTCCTTGGCGAGCAGGCCGAACTCCGGATAGTAGCCCGTGTAGTAGAGGACGTCGGGCCTGGTGGTGCCCACTTTGACCAGGGCCGAGGTGTAGTCCTTTTCACCGGGGGTGATCGCGTCGAAGTAGGTGACGGTCATGCCCAACGACTCGGCCGTGGACCTGGCCGAGTCGGCCAGCCCCTTGGCATAGGTACTGTTGTCGTGCATGATCGCGATCTTGCTGGCGTGGAGGAAGTCCTTCATGTAGCCCACGGACGCCGGGGCCTCGGCGTCATCCCGGCTGACCATCCGGAAGACGTCGTCGTAGCCCTGCTCCGTGAACTTGGGGTTGCTGGACGCGGCGGTAATGAAGGGCAGGTCGCCGTTGCGGTGCAGGGTGTCGCTCTCCGGGATCGAGGCCCCGGAGCAGTAGCCGCCGACGATGGCGACGATGCCCTCGGTCAGGAGCTTCTGTGCCGCCTGCACGCCCTGCTGCGCGTCGCAGGCATCATCTTCTGGCGACGCCTGCAGCTTGCGGCCGTTGATGCCGCCCGCCTTGTTGATGTCGTCGATGGCCAGCTCACCAGCGTTCTTGATGGCGTTACCAGGGTCGGCGTAGCTTCCGGTGAACGGACCCGTGATCCCCACCTTGATCGGTCCCCCAGCGGCGCCGCCGGCGTTGCCACCGGCACCCTGCCCGCAGGCGGCCAGAGCAAGCGTGCCCAGGGCGAGCACACTGACCGCGAAGGAACTCCGTTTCGTCATGGCCGACCCTCCTGAGGCTCCCGTGGCGTTCACCCGTGGCCGCCACCAGATCCGTTCCCATTCTCAGCGGGGAGCGTCTGCCGCCATCTCTCCACGATCACGCCGGAGAAGGACACACGGACGGCACACCTCCAGCGCCATGGGTCCGGCGACACGAATCTGCAGTATCGAAGGTCACCTGCGACCTGTCAAGGCAAGCACAGACTTGGGAACCTGTCCCGGCTTGGTAGACGGGAGCGAGGATGGCGGCAGGGGTCAGCTCTGGCGTTCAACCGGGCCGGCCTCCCTGATGACGGAGGGCGACGCCGATCCCGTGGCCGCCGGCGATCCCTGGATAGCTCGCCCGCAGCCAGGCGGGATCGTGCCGCCCCGCCGCGTCGGCGGCGATGCCGGAGTGGTCGTCTACCACCTGGGGTCCTCTCGGCCTCTCGGTCGAGGGTCCATCCTTTCCCCTCCTCCCGCTCCCGATGCGCGGACCCATCCCCTTCTACAGCCTGAGATCGGTTCCAGACCCGCGCACCTACACTGTGAGACACCAAGCCACGCCGCGGAGGAGGGAGCCATGGCCGCCACTTCAGAACCCCGGCTCCGGGTGATCTGGACCGACCCGGTCACCGGCCGCAAGGGGTATGCCGTCATCGATCGCTGGGTGAACGGCCTCGCCGGCGGCGGCACCCGGATGCGGAAGGGCATCACGCTGGAGGAGGTGGAGCGCCTGGCGCGCACCATGTCCTACAAGAACGGTGCCTTCAACCTCCCCGGAGGCGGCGCCAAAGGTGGCCTGGACATCGACCCCGAGGACCCGGAGGCCCGGGGCATGTTGTCCCGCTACGTGCGGGCGATGCGGCCGCTCTACCGAAGCGGGTGGGGCACCGCTGAGGACCTGGGCGTCACCCAGGACCTCCTCAATCAGGTCTTCGCCGAGCAGGGGGTCGGCATGACCGTCCAGGCCATGCTCGATCGCTCCGGCAACCCCGAGGCGGCCCGCCGGCGGATCAGCAACGCCCTGGCCGTGGAGGTCGAGGGCATCGGCCTGGCCGACTGCATCGGTGGCTACGGCGTCGCCGAGGCGGCGGCGGCGGCGGCCGAGCACCGGGGGTGGGACATCTCCCGGTTGCGGGCCGTGGTCCAGGGTTTCGGCTCCATGGGCGGCTCCACCGCCCGCTATCTCCAGCGGCTGGGGGTGAAGGTGGTGGCGGTGGTCGACGCCAGGGGCATGGTCCTCAACCCCGAGGGCCTGGACGTGGAGGAGCTACTGCGCTCGCGCAGCCCGCTGGGCGAGGTCGACCGGACGGCCCTGCGATCCGAGGACGAGCAAGCGCCTGGAGATGGCTGGCTGGAGGTGGAGGCGGAGATCCTGGTCCCGGCCGCCGTGGCCGACGTCATCACGATCGACAACGCCGACCGCGTCCGGGCACGCTTGCTGGTCGAGGCGGCCAATATCCCGACCACGCCCGCGGCCCGGCGCCGCCTGCACGAGCGGGGGGTGATCGTGATCCCGGACTACGTCGCCAACGGCGCCGCCAACGCCTGGTGGTGGTGGACGATCCTGGGCGTCGTCGAGGCCGACGCCGACCAGGCCTTCCGGCAGGTCGCCCGCGTCATGCGGGAGACGGTTGGGCGCATGCTCGAGCTCGCGGACGCGCAGCGGATCCCCCCGGTGGAGGCCGCCGATCGGCTCGCGATGCAGAACCTCGAGCGACTGGGGCAGACCATGGGTGAAGACGCCCCCGAGACCCCTCTCCAACCGCTGAGCGCCTGAGGACCGACGCCCCGACCCCTACGCGCTGTCCCAGTCGAAAGGCCAGAGCACGAAGAAGCCACGGGTGCCCGCCTTGCCGCGGTAGGTCACCCTGGCCCCGTTGGGGATCAGGATGGCCTCGCCGGCCCGGGCCGTGACCGAGTCCTCCTCCCCCCGCACCTCGAGCTCGCCCGCCTGGACGAAGAGCACCTCGTCGTACCGGAGCGTCCAACCGGCGAACTCGGCGTCTTCGGTGAAGCGCATGTAGCCGCCACCGAGTTGGGTTATCCCCGCAGCCGTGATCGCCCTGGCGAGCTGCAGGCCCGGGACCAGGTCCTCGTAGGCGACGTCGCCTTCCGTGAGCAGCTTCACTCGTGGTCCTCCTGCCATCGCTCTCCGCCCCCATCGCAGGGAAGCAAAGTCCGGATCCTCGAGTTGGATCCCGGCCCTCCGTCGAGGAGACTGCGGGTCGGCCAGCCCACCTCAGGGCAAATCGTCCCACGGAAGGACACAATGGCGGCGATGGACCCACGAGCTGACGAACTGCTGCGACGCCCGATCGTCGGCCAGCTCGGGTTTCACGGGCTCGACGGCTATCCTCGCGTGCTGCCGGTCTGGTTCGACTACCAGGACGGTGAGCTGCTGGTCGCCAGCCCCCGTGGCGCCTACAAGGGCCGCTCGCTCGCCGCCGACGGCCGCGCCTCCATGGCCGTCTCCACGCCCGAGGCCCCCTATCACCTGGTCACCGTGCTCGGTGACGCCGCCGTCGAGCGGCTCCCCGAGGCCGAGCGGATCCGGTTCGTCGGCGAGCTGGCCATCCGCTACCTGGGAGAGCAGGGAGGACGCGAGTACCTCGCGCGCTGGAGCAAGGGCGGCCGTCCCGGGGACGGCGAGCGGATCCGGCTCCGCCCGCGGCGGATCCGTTTCCGCGTCGTGTAGGGCAAGTCCCCTCCCGGTCCGGGCGGCGGGCAGGATGTGGCGGCTGCCGCCACGGTTCGACGTGGCCGCCGCCGGCGGTGCCCGGCCGGGCGCTCGGGCGATGATCTCGACGGTGGGACCCGAAAGCGTCGGTGAGCGGTCGTCAACTGCCGAACGTTCCGAAGTACCTGATGCCGCTCGGCGCCGACGGAGCCAGGATGATGAACCAGATCGAACTGCAGGAGGATGGCACCGTGCCACGGTCGGCGGGGCCGGGGCAGGACGCTGAAGCCGGCCGGGAGCGCCCGAACGCGCTCGCCGTGGTCGGCGCCGGCGCGGGCCATCCAGCATCCCGAGCAGGGAGGGCCTGAGGCAGGTGAAGGCAGTGGTCATCGGGGCGGGGGTGGTCGGGGTGACGACCGCCTACTACCTGGCGAGGTCGGGTCATGAGGTCACGGTCGTCGAGAGGGAACGAGAGGCGGCCACGCTGGCCAGCGCCAGCAACGCCGGCCTCATCACCCCCGGCCACGCCTTCGCCTGGGCCTCCCCCACCGCGCCCCGGGAACTCCTGCGCTCGCTCACGGTCGAGGACACGGCGCTCCGCGTCAATCCGTTCAAGGCACCGGGCATGGCCATCTGGGGCATCAAGTTCCTTCGCCAGTGCACGGCCGAGCGGGCCTCGAAGAACACCCTGGTCAAGCTGCGGCTGGCGCAGTACAGCCAGCGGCTGATGGACCAGCTGGCCGAGGAGGAGCACATCGACTACGACGACACCCACCAGGGCGTCCTCTATCTCTACCGCGATCCCGAGCGCTTCCAGGCCGGTCTCCGGAAGATGAAGCTGGTCCAGGACCACGGCCAGCGACAGGAGGTGCTCGACCCCGACGGGATCGCGGAGGTGGAGCCAGCCCTCGCCCCGGTCAAGCACAAGCTGGCCGGGGCCATCTACGGGCCGACCGACTCCAGCGGGGACGGGGCCAGGTTCACGCGCCGGCTGCAGGTGGTCTGCGAGCGAATGGGCGTCCGCTTCGCCTTCGGCCGAGGGGTGGAGAGGCTGACCGCCGCTGGTGGCCGGGTGCGGAGCGCGGTCCTGGAGGGCGGGGATTCCATCGCCGGCGACGTGGTCGTGCTCGCCGCCGGGGTGCACAGCCCGAAGATCGCGCGCTCGGTCGGCGTCCGGCTCCCCATCGCCCCGGCCAAGGGCTACAGCGCCACCTTCCCGGTGAAGGCGAACGGCCGGGTGCCCCGGATCGGCGCCATCGACGAGGAGCTCCTGGTCGCCTGGTGCCGGATGGGCGACCGGCTGCGCATGACCTCCAGCGCCGAGTTCACCGGCTACGAGACCACGTACCGGGAGCGGGACTTCCGGGTCATCCGCCGGCTGGCGGGCGACCTGTTGCCGGAGGCGGCCGACTACGACCGGGGGAGCTATCGCGCCTGCAACCGCCCCATGACCCCCGACGGACCGCCCATCCTCGGCCCCGCCCGCTACGAGAACCTCTTCGTCAACAGCGGCCACGGCCACATGGGCTTCACCATGGCCTGCGGCTCGAGCCGGATCGTCGCCGACCTCATCGACGGGCGACGGCCGGAGATCCCCATCGACGGCATGACGCTGACCTCCAGGCCGTAGGCAGGGAGGACGCGTCCGCCGGAACGCGTTCGAGGCGCCCGGCGGGCGACGGGCCGCCGGGCCGACCCCAGCCCCGGCCTCGGCCATCGGTCTCAGGCCCCGGTCTCAGCCACCGGCTGCCCCTCCGGTCCCCCACCACCCGGGACCTCGCCGGCCCCGGAGCGGGGCTCGGGCCTGACCATGCCGGCCGGGTTCGCCCGTGGTCCGCGCACGCCGGCGCCGGGCCAGGGCCCGGGCGGCTCCTCCGGGATCTCCACCTCCGAGACCGTCTCCTCGAACACGCGCATGCCTCGGGCCCGGTAGTTGGCCAGGGCTCCGGGGGCATCGAGCGTGCAGGTGTGCACCCACACGCGCCCGGCCCCCATGGCCCAGCTGCGGCGGATGGCCTCGGTCAGGAGCCAGCCTCCCAGTCCCTGGCCGACGAACGCCGGGAAGAGCCCCAGGTAGGCGATCTCGACCTCGCCCCCGGTGCTGCCGTCGAGCTCGAAGTAGCCCGCCGGGGTCCCCTGCCGGTAGAGGACCCAGGTCTCCACGCGGGGATGGCTGAGTCGTTCCAGCCACTGCTCGAAGGTCCAGGACAGGCGATCGATCCAGTACCAGTTGCCTCCGGCGGTCGCGTACAGGAAGCGGCCGAATTCGGGCGAGGGCAGCTCGGCGCGCCGCAGCTCGATCTCCGCCGGCCGCGGTGCCGGACGGAGCTGCGCCGGGTCCGTCATCTCCAGGCTCCAGGTGGTGACGTCCACGCGCACAACCATCAGCATGACCCTGATGACCCAGAAGGAGACCCGGACGTGAGGCTGCGACTGTCCCTTGATCAGGCCGCACCATGGATGGTGGAGCCATGAGGTTGTACCGGAATCCGGAGGCGCCGGGGCGCCTGGACTTCGACCGCGATCGCTACCGCCGGATCGCGGTCGAGACATCGCGCCGGCACAAGATCCACGAGCACATCGTCCCGCCACGCGACGGCTACGCCTGGGCCGTCCCCGCCGGAAGCGTGGTGCGCATCGTGGCTGTGGAGGGACCGCAGGTCGGTGACCTGAACCTCTGGAACCTGCACAACCCGCGGGAGCGGTTCTGGGCGGCACGTACCCGGCAGTTGCAGGGGGCACATGTGACCACCTTCGATCGACTCTGGTCGTGCCTGCCCTACCTCCGCCCGATGGCGACGATCATCGCGGACACGCTCCCCACCGAGCCGACCGCGAACGGCGGCCGCTGCCACGATCTCCTGGGCAGCCGCTGCGACCCCTACCTCTACAAGCTCATGGACGACCGGGACTACGACGTCACCTGCCACAACAACCTCACCCGCGCCATCGCCCCCTACCACCTGACGGAACTCGACGTACACGACGTGCTGAACGTCTTCCAGGTCACCGGCCTGGATCCGGTCCACGAGATCTACTTCATGGAGCCCTGCCCTGCCCGTCCCGGTGACTACGTCGAGTTCCTGGCTGAGATCGACCTCCTCTGCGCCCTCTCCACCTGCCCGAGCGGCGATCTCTCCGAGTGGGGGTGGGGACCCGACGGCTCCGACCCGGTCGCCCGTTGTCGACCGCTGGCGGTGGAGGTCTACGCGCTCGACCAGGAGCTGCTGCAGGGCTGGAGGTCGCCGGAGCCGGTCCGGATCAAGTCGGTCTACGAGCGGAGCCGAGACGGGGGGTGAGGCCCCCCGCGGGCGCCCGCGCTGGGGCGGGGAACCGTCCGCGGCTCGGGACCGTCGAGGCCGTCAGCGGTGGTCGCAGCGTGCCGGCCTCACCGTCGTGGCCGGTCGGGGTGGACACCGGCCCCGGGATCGTCCGTCGGTGGTGCCTCCGGCTCCGGGAGCCCCGGATCGTGGGTCCCGGCACTCCGGACCGGGGCTCAGCCCCCCGTCGAGGGCCGGTCGGAGGCCGCCTCCAGCGCCGCGAGCACCGCGGCCGGCGAGAGCGGCAGCTCGTTGAGCTGGACGGGCAGCGGCGCCACCGCGTCGGCGATCGCGTTGGCGATCGCGGCCGGAGGCGCGATGGTTCCCGCCTCGCCGACCCCCTTCACGCCCAGCGGGTTGCGCTCCGAGAAGCTCTCGGTGTGCACCTGCACGATCTCCGGCACCTCGGCGGCAGTGGGCAGCAGGTAGTCCATGAAGGTGGTCGCCCGCGGCTGCCCGTCCTCCCCGTAGACCACGTGCTCGTAGAGGGTGGCCCCCATCCCCTGGACCAGGCCCCCGTCCAGCTGACCCTCCACGATCAGGGGATTGATGACGCGGCCGCAGTCGTGGACCACGACCAGCTTCTTCACCTCGACCACGCCGGTCTCGACATCGACCTCGACCACGGCGGCGACGACGCCATAACCCCAGGTGACGGTCGGCGGCACCCAGTAGCAGATCTCCGCACTGCCCGGGTCCATGCCCTCCGGCAGCCGGGCGCCCGGGCCGGGCAGCGCCGCCCGGTAGACGTCGCGCAGCGACACCCGTCGGGAGGCCACCCCCTTGACGCGCACCTCCCCGGCCGAGATCTCGAGATCCTCCGGGGCCGTCTCCAGGAGCTCTCCGGCGATGGCGCGGATGCGCCGCTTCAGGCGCTCGGCGCTCTCGACGATGGCGGCACCGGCCGTGATCGCACTCCGCGAGGCGAAGGTCCCGACCCCGTACGGAACCAGCGCGGTGTCGCCGGCCCGGAAGACGATCTCCTCCGGCCGCATCCCGAAGGCGTCGGCGACCACCTGCGACATGGTGGTCTCGAGACCCTGGCCGTGGGGGGCGCAGCCCGAGGAGACGACCACCCGGCCCTGGGCGTCCAGCTGCACCTCGGCGCTCTCGAAGGGTCCCACCCCGGTCCCCTCGACGTAGGTCCCGAAGCCGATGCCGCGCCAGACGCCCCGGTCCCGCAGCCGGTCCCGGGTCCGGCGGTGCTCCTCGTAGCCGACCAGCTCGACCGCCTTCTCGAAGGCCTCGGGGAAACCGGTGGCGTCGTACACCACCGGCTTGCCGTCACGGTAGGGCATACCCATGTCGTAGGGCTGCTCGGCATCGGTGATCAGGTTTCGACGAACCACCTCCACCGGGTCCAGGCCGAGCCGCCGTGCCACCTCGTTGATCACCCGATCCATCACGAAGGCGGCTTCGGGCCGCCCCGCCCCCCGATAGGGAAGGTTGAACATCTTGTGGGTGAGCACGCACTCGCCGTCGACCGTGAAGTTGGGAATCCGGTACATGCTCCGGAAATGGGAGGCGACGTTGTAGGCGCTGCTCAGCGGGTAAGGACAGGCCACCCCCGAGTCCAGCACGAACGCGTCGCGGACGGCGATGACGTGCCCCTCGCCATCGAACGCCGCCTCCACCCGGTGGAGCTGATCACGGGCGTGGGCGGTGGCGACGAGATGCTCCTGCCGGTCCTCGATCCAGCGCACCGGCCGCCTCAGCTCGCGCGCGATGTGCGCCAGCAGCACCTCCTCCGGGTAGACCTGCACCTTGCAGCCGAAGCCGCCCCCTACGTGAGGGATGAGCACCCGCACCTGCCACTGGGCCGCCCCAATCGCGTCCGCCACCGAGTTGCGAACGATGTGCGGGATCTGGGTCGAACTCCAGAGCGTGATCTGCTCGCCCACGCAGCTGGCCAGCACACCTCGCGTCTCCATCGGCGAGGCCGCGACGCGCTGGGTGCGGACTCGCAGCGTCAGCCGGTGCTCGGCGGCGGCGAAGGCGGCCTCGACGTCGCCCACGCGGATGCGGTAGCGCGCCTGGACGTTGCCGGGGACGTTGTCGTAGACGATGGGGGCGCCGGGCAGCTTCGCCTTCTCGGGATCGATCGCGGCGGGGAGTTCCTCGTACTCCACGACGACCAGATCCGCCCCGTCCTCTGCATGATAGCGGCTGTCCGCCACCACCGCGGCCACCGGCTGGCCGACGTAGCGGACTTCCCCGTCGGCCAAGATCTCGATCGTGGCCGGTCGGATCTCCGGCTCGGCCACCTCCAGGCCGGGTGGCGCCGCCTCCTGCTCCAGCACCAGGGGGCGGACCCGGTCGCGGATGGCCGGGCCGGTGAACACGGCCACCACGCCCGGTGACGCCAGCGCCGGCGTCGGGTCCAGGCGCTTGATCCGCGCGTGAGCCAGGGGGCTGCGGACGAATGCGACCTCGAGCGTGCCGGGCAGGTCCAGGTCGGCCACGTAGGTCCCGGTGCCGGTCACCAGGGGCGCGTCCTCCCGGCACGGGATGCTGCGCCCAACCCAGGTCTCGACCGTCGTGCTCACACCCCGCCTCCCCTGCCCACGACCTCGTCGGTCTCCAGGACCATGATCTCGGCCGCCCGCTCGACGGCCTCGAAGATCTTCACGTAGCCGGTGCAGCGGCAGATGTTGCCGCTGAGCGCGCGGCGCATGCTCTCGCGGTCGGGCACGCGGTGCTCCCGCAGGTACTCGTAGGCGGAGAGGATGAACCCCGGCGTGCAGAAGCCGCACTGCAGCCCGTGCACCTCGCTGAAGGCACGCATCAGGGGGTGGGGCCGTTCTCGGGTTCCGAGGCCCTCGATGGTCGTCACCTCCCGACCCCGGGCCTGCAGCGCGAAGAGCAGGCAGGAGCGCACCGAACGCCCGTCCAGCAGGACCGTGCAGGCCCCACAGACCCCGTGCTCGCAGCCCAGGTGGGTGCCGGTCAGGCGCAGCGCGCCGCGCAGGAAGTCGGCCAGCGTGGTCCGGGGTTCGCAGCGGCCGGCGCGAATCACCCCGTTCACCCGCAAGCTGACCTCGACCTCGTTCACGACGGCCTCCTCCCGGCCCTCGACACGGCCGTCTCCAGCGCGCGTCGAACCAGCGTCCCTCCCAGCCGACGGCGGTAGGCGGCCGGGGCATGGACGTCATCGGTCGGACGCAGCGACTCGGCCACCGCCGCGGCGGCGGCCGCGCACGCCTCCCGATCGGGGCGGCGGCCGCGGAGCGCGGCCTCGGCCGCGATCGCCCGGATGGGAACGGGACCGACTCCGGCCAGCGCCACCCGGGCTTCGCGCACCTCTCCCTCCAGGCCGAGGGTGACCACCGCCCCGGCCCCGGCCAGGGCGAAGTCGCCGTGGCGGCGGGCGACCTCCACGAAGGCGGACCCGGAGCCGGCGGGCGGCCAGGCGAAGCGCACCTCCACGATCAGCTCGCCCGGTCGAAGGTCGGTCGCGAACGCACCCCTGAAGAACTCGGTCGCCGGTATGCGGCGCGCACCATGTGGCCCCTCGACCCGGATTTCGGCATCCAGGAGCACGGCCAGGCAGGGCCACTCGGCTGCAGGGTCGGCGTGTGCGATGCTGCCTACGACCGTGCCCCGGTTTCGAATCCCGACGTGCCCGATCAGCGGGACCGCGTCAGCGACCGCGGCGCAGCGCGCCAGAACGTCTCCGTCCAGCTCGACGTCACGGTGGCGGCAGAGGGCTCCCACCACGAGCCCTTCGGTCTCGATCCGGTGATAGTCCAGATCCCCGATGCCGTTGAGGTCGACGATGGCGCTCGGCCGAGCCAGGCGCAGGTTCATCATCGGGACCAGGCTCTGGCCCCCGGCAAGCGGCCGGGCCTCGTCGCCGAGGGTCCCCAGGAGGGCGATGGCCTCGGCGATTCCTGCCGGCGCATGGTACGTGAACGGCGCCGGCTTCACGTCGTCACCCGGACCGCAGGAAGCTCGGTGACGGGCGGCGTCCGATCGGCCCGCCGCAGCCGCCCGGCGAGCTGGGGGGAAACGCCGAAGGCCCAGATCACGGCGGACCGTACCGGGCTTAGGGCGTTCGGCCAGTGCTTGGTCAGCCGATCGTAGTACCCGGCCCAGCGCTGGGTGGCGTCGGTGGTGGGCCGCACCGCCCGCTCCCAGGCCCGGAGCGCCGCCGGCACGTCGTCGCCCTGCTCCAGGTAGGTGACCAGGGAACGCGCGTTGGACATGGCCAGGTTGCTGCCCTGGCCGAGGGTCGGGGGAAGCGCATGGGCGGCATCACCGAGCAGCACGGCCCGGCCGGCCGACCAGGGTTCCGCGCGCACCCAGCTGTAGTGGGCCTTGAAGGGCTCCAGCCGGTGGAGCAGCTCGAAGGCGTGACGGAGCCGGGGGAAGTGCTCGGACCAGGAGTCGACCTCGAGCGGCACTCGCGACCCGGCCTCGTCCCACTCCGGGCAGGCCATGTAGACGTAGGTGTGGTCGTGGCCGGCGGCCGCGAACGCCACCCGCCGCCGTCGAGACCAGTGTTCGGTCGAGGTCGGCTCGGGCGCCAGCTCCCGTCCCGCCACCAGGAAACGGATGGAGGTGGTGGGCACACGGCGCTCCACCCGGGTCAGCCCGAGCGAGGCCCGCACCGCGGAGCGGTGGCCGTCCGCCCCCACCACCAGGTCCGCCCCATGCTCCCGACCGGCCGCGTCGACCAGCAGTCCCTCGGCCCGGGCCGAATCGATGGTGGAACCGGTCACGATCTCCACCCCCAGGCGGAGGGCGGCCGCGTGCAGAACCTCGATCAGAGCCTGGCGTGGGAAGCTCCAGCGGCGGGTGACCGGCGTGCCCAGGTCACGGCTCTGCATCACCCGGCCGCGCCAGTCCACCATGTGATCGCGCAGCAGACGGGTACCGAGGGGCGCCAGGTCCTTCATCAGGCCGGCCTCCTCCAGCACCAGGAGGCCGTTGTTGTGCAGGAAGATTCCCGCCCCGATCTCACGGATCACCTCAGCCCGCTCGTGCACGCGCACCGTCCATCCCGCCCTCGCCAGGAGGATGGCGGCGGTGAGGCCAGCGATGCCGCCCCCCGCGATCTCGGCATGGCGCCTCCTCTTCACCACATCCCTTCCCCGGATGAGCCCGGCCCCGGGCGCGCCGCCGACCTCATGTCCCCGGTACGTGCCGGCGCAATCTGCCTGCGCGCCTCCTCCGGTTCCCTTCGCCACCCCCGGGAGAGACGAGAAGCGCCGCGCCCCGCCGCTGCCGGCCGGAGCGCCTCATGAGGCGGGGCTCCCGAGCAACCGCGCGGCCTCGTGGCGTCGCGTGGCCCACATCTCGGAGAACTCGGTCAGCCATCGGGCGGCACGGCTGGCCAGCACCGACGTCTCCTCGTCCGCGGCGTCCAGCTGGGCCACGACCTCGTTCGCTGGCGGCATCCCGGCCAGGTAGCCGAGGGTGTCGAGGAGCCGCCGTCGATCCACCGGGTCGAGGGGCTGTCCGTGATCATCGAGCAGGCCGGCATCCGGATCTGCAACCCGGACCTCGGGGGAGGCCTGGGACTGGTCACGCGCGGGGCGCCGGGCGAACTTCGCCCGCAGGTGCTTCACCACCTCGACCACGATCGTGGCCGCCTCCGCTTCCGAACCCGCGCTCGACACCCGTGCTCTCAGTGCGCCCTTCACCTCCTCTATGTGTCCCCTGATCTGGAGGGCGACGTAGGGGGAGATGTTCGGAATTCCGGACATGCCGGTCGCCGCCTGGATCTCGCGGATCACCTGCCCGTGATACACGAGTTCGTACGATCGGGTTCGGCTCAGCCCGAACTCCTGACGAACGTAGATCTCCCATGTCGGGTAGCCGAGCACGGCCCAGGCCCGACGCTCGTGCGCTTCGAGCAAGAGCAGGCTGACCTGCCCTACTCCACTCTTGATCCGCTCGGTGAGATCCCTGGCCTGGGCCACGGTCATGACATCGGGGGCGGCGCATCCGAGCATCACGAGCTGTTGCTGCTCGAAGACCTGATCGAGCGCCTCCGTCACGGGCATGCCCGGACGAAGCCCGGGCACGTAGACGCCGAGCCTGGCCGCCAACAGCGGTGAGACCGCGGTCTCACCGCGCTCACTGGCATCCTCCAGGACATGGAGGCACATGTCCAGCACTCGTAGCCACCGTCGCGCAGCTCGCCGGTCCTGCCGCGCGCCTTCGCCCACCTCGCTCACGATGTGGCCCCCATCCCGGGATCGTCTCCGGCGTGATGGTAATCGGCCCCTACGAGGTCGTCAACCGACCGGTCGGTAGGTTCCGCGGCGGACGCCGGGGTTCGGCGACGGGGCACGGTTCGGACGCAGGCCCGGCCCCTCCGGCCTCGCGCCGGCGGCCCCGCTGAGGCGCTCGAGCGACCGGTCACGGAGAACGGGCGCCGATCTCGCCGGTGTCTTGCCCCGGAGGAACGTTGATGGGTCGGCGTGGTCCGAGATCTGGTCCGCGAACTCAACCCACGTGAAGGGTCGGCACTCGTCGTTCCATGCGTCGAGGAAGCGCCGGAGGGTCTGTCGGAGGACAGCCACGCTCCTAAAGGCACCTCGTCGAAGGACGCGCCGACGAAGCAGCGAGAACCCGATCTCGGCTCGTCCATTCGCTCACGCCGGTGGGCGTGAAATGGAGATGGACTGGTTGCGCGCTCCAGCCAGCGGTTGACCTGGCGTGCTCGTGGGTCAGGTGTGCAGCCCTCGTCCTGGGTAGGCCCTGGCCAGCAGGTGCAGGAACGCGATGAATTCATCAACTCCGTGTGGCCGGATGAAGTCACCCACCACCGGCCCCGGCCACATCAAGGGTGGGGACGGCGTGGTGGTGCCATGGAGAACGTCGTCATGGGTGTACCGCTCGGCCACCGAGGTCATACAGACAGCCGAGGTTGAACACGATAGAGGGCATCGATCAGGGTTTTTCTCATCGGCACGGAGCACCAGCGTCCGCTCGGTCAGGTTGAAGTAGGGTCCGATCAAGTCGGGCACTCGTCCACCAAGTGGTATCACCGCTGAACCTTGAAGGTGGGGGTCCGATTCGACTGGAGACGGCGCTGGCGCCAGATCCGATGGACGATCGAATGGCTGGCACCGACCTCTTGGCCAGGGTGCGAGTGCTCCAATGGGTACTTCCCTGGGGAGGTGCGGCAAGGGTGGTCACGATCACCTTCTCGACAAAACCTTGTGAGCAGGTGGTCGGGCGGCCACAACCGGTGGTCCCCTCCAGCCCCTCGATGCCGCCGACCTCGAACCAGGACCCGCCACTCGAACACATTTGGACCTGGAGCAGCCCAATCACCGAGCAACCACTTCGCTGGCCAACCCCTTACGCGACAAGCAGAACGATACGCGTGCGGAGCACCTGATCCCTGGACAGCACCCTGCGGCCAGACCGCCGTTCGAGGAGCTCACGCTGGTCTGGCCGGACATCGAGCGAAGGTGCAGGCGATGACGTGTCACAATCATGATCGTTCAGCCTTCGCCGTCAACATATTTGCGGGTTTACGGGATGACACACTAGCCGAGACAGCGCTTCAGCGCGCTCACCTCCCGGCTCGCGGCGGCACCGTCCAGGAAGAGCCGGGCGAAGGCGTCCGCCAGCTCTTCGGATTCGGGCACACCGTGCTCGTCGAACCAGAAGATCGACCAGTTGAGCAGATCGAGCAGCCCCAGGGCGAGCAGCTTCGCCGGGAGGTCTCTCCGGAGCACACCCGATCGTTGTCCCTCCAGCATCACCGACTCGACGAAACCCTCATACTCGTTCCGGAGCGCGATGATCTCATGGCGTCGACGCGGTGATAGCGACCGAAGTTCCATGAGCATGGTCGCGTGTTTGTCTCTCTCCCCCAGCATTGACGTGATGTGACCACGGATCAGCGCCCTCACGCGGTCGCGAGGGGAAGCGACACCATCGACCTGGGCACGCGTCCATGTGTACATATGCCTCAGATGCTCGGCGCAGATCGAGTAGAGAAGGTCCTCTTTCTTCTCCATGTGATAGTAAAGTGAGGCTTTCTGCACACCCAGCTCACTGGAGAGCTGCCGGATCGTCGTGCTTGCGTACCCTCGACGCCAGAACAGCTCGGCCGCGGTCGAAAGCAGTCGGGTGGAAACCGGTCCCGGAGTTCCGCTCGTACCTCCGATCGAATCGGCTGGTTCTCGTACACGATCTCTCACCTGAAGTCTCTCCCCCATGACGGGCCGCACTCTGGGTGGGCCGACGTTCGATCGGGCAGGTGCTACCGCCGATCTACAGATCATAGACGGTGGTGTAACATCCATCAAACTGATCTCGGTGCTGGCACCCCGAGCCTCCCAGCGGGGTGGTACAACGCGGCGACGGTCGCCGACCGGGGCCACCGACGCCATCGCCGGGTGCCGTCTCTCCGGTGGGAGCGCCGACCGAGACGCCGACGGGGACGGCTGGCTCCACGTGGGCATCCGGAAGCGGCGCGGTGCCACCGGGGCGTCCACTGCCGTGCACCATCGGCCTGTCCCGGGGCTGACGCCGGAACCGTTCCCGGAGCTTCATCCCCGTACCCGGATCGGCTCCCTCATCCGCTCGAGGATTCCTGGCCTCGGCCAGGACCACTCCATCGGCTCGACGCGCTCCGCCACCGACGGAGGTCGGCATCAGGCCCACCACCCGGCCATGGGCAGGACGGTCGCCTCGGCCGTGCGGGGCGCCGGCTCAGCGATCGCCGGCTGCGACCGATCTCGACCGTCGAATGCCCCTGGGCGGCCGCGATCGCCCCCTCCACCAGGCGCCGGAACTCGGCCCGGTCCGCCGTCGGTGGGCAGCGGAGGCAGGTCCCCCCTGGGCCGGCCGGGGCTCGAAGCCGGCCGCGGCGGCCGAGGCGAAGCCCTCAGCTGGGTCGGGGTCTCGGCCCCGGTGCCGTGCAGGACGCCCAGGTCGAAGGCGACCCGACCTGAGAGCGGAGCCGGGCAGTACCTGCCTGCCTCGCTCCGACGGCACCAGCAGCCCCGGGCCCGACCAGGGTGACGCCGATGGCCAGCCCGAAGACGTGGTCCAGCGCCCCCGGCAGGCGCAGGCCCAGGACGCCCACCATCATCTCCAGGAGCACGATGACCAGGCCGAGGCCGAGCGCGGTCGCCTCCAGGACGGGCGCGAGCGGCCCCTCGCTCGGCTCAGAAGACCTCGTCGCGGAGCCCGGAGCGGTACTCCTGCACCCGGCGCTGGAACCCTTCCCGGTCGACCAGCCCCCGCTCCAGGACCAGGCGCTCCAGCGCCGCCAGCCAGTGCTCGTAGTAGCCGGGCGGGGGTCCGTCCTCGCAGGCCGAGGCCTGGATCTGGGCGATCAGCCGCTGTCGGAACTCCTCCCAGTCGTAGCCGCCCCGCTGGTGGAGGCCGACGGCGAGGCCGAAGGCGCGGCCCTGCCAGGGCGCCTCGAAGACCAGCTCGCCGTTCTGGCGCGGGAGCGCGGCCGCCCCCTC
>Ga0209810_1000301_pt1 | contig 127470 bp, 121 predicted proteins | sample Coa_R1_7_FD_187159 | JGI IMG/M metagenome (GOLD analysis project Ga0209810, IMG submission 187159) | Surface soil microbial communities from Centralia Pennsylvania, which are recovering from an underground coalmine fire - Coalmine... | ecosystem: Environmental > Terrestrial > Soil >...
CGGCGGCCAGGCCCACGTGCGCGGCGTGTCGGGGACGTGGAAGGACCTGACCGACAACGTCAACTACATGGCGTCCAACCTGACCAGCCAGGTCCGCAACATCGCCCAGGTGGCCACGGCCGTGGCCCGGGGCGACCTCACCCAGAAGATCACCGTCGAGGCCAAGGGCGAGGTGGCGGCCCTGGCCGACACCATCAACTCGATGACCGACACGCTGCGGGCCTTCGCCGACGAGGTCACCCGAGTGGCCCGCGAGGTGGGGACCGAGGGCCGGCTGGGAGGCCAGGCCCAGGTCGAAGGGGTAGCCGGCACCTGGAAGGACCTGACCGACAACGTCAACTACATGGCGTCCAACCTGACCAGCCAGGTCCGCAACATCGCCCAGGTCACCACGGCCGTGGCCAACGGGGACCTCACCCAGAAGATCACCGTCGACGTGCGCGGCGAGATCCTCGAGCTGAAGAACACCATCAACACCATGGTCGACCAGCTCTCCTCCTTCGCCGACGAGGTCACCCGAGTCGCCCGCGAAGTCGGCACCGAAGGAAAGCTCGGCGGCCAGGCCCAGGTGAAGGGCGTGTCAGGCACGTGGAAGGACCTGACCGACAACGTCAACTACATGGCCTCCAACCTGACCAGCCAGGTCCGCAACATCGCCCAGGTCACCACGGCCGTCGCCACCGGCGACCTGACCAAGAAGATCACCGTCGACGTGCGCGGCGAGATCCTCGAGCTGAAGAACACCATCAACACCATGGTCGACCAGCTCTCCTCCTTCGCCGACGAGGTCACCCGAGTCGCCCGCGAAGTCGGCACCGAAGGAAAGCTCGGCGGCCAGGCCCGGGTCCGCGGCGTGGCCGGCTCCTGGAAGGACCTCACCGACTCGGTGAACTCGATGGCTGACTCGCTGACCGCTCAGGTGCGAGACATCGCCCAGGTGACCACGGCCGTCGCCACCGGCGACCTCACCAAGAAGATCACCGTCGACGTGCGCGGCGAGATGCTGGAGCTGAAGAACACCATCAACACCATGGTCGACCAGCTCTCCTCGTTTGCCGACGAGGTCACCCGAGTCGCCCGCGAAGTCGGCACCGAAGGAAAGCTCGGCGGCCAGGCCCGGGTCCGCGGCGTGTCCGGCACCTGGGAGGACCTGACCGACAACGTCAACATCATGGCGAGCTCGCTGACCACCCAGGTGCGGGCGATCGCCGAGGTGGCCACCGCCGTCACCCAAGGCGACCTCAGCCGGTCGATCACCGTCGAGGCGCAGGGTGAAGTGGCCGAGCTCAAGGACAACATCAACCAGATGATCGGCAACCTGGCCGAGACGACCAGGCGCAACGAGGAGCAGGACTGGCTCAAGACGAGCCTGGCCCGGATCTCCGGCCTCATGCAGGGGCAGCGAGACCTGACCGCGGTGTCGCGCTTGATCATGTCGGAGCTCACCCCCACCGTCTCCGCCCAGCACGGCGCCTTCTTCCTCGCCGAGCCGGCCAGCGACGATGAGACGAACCTGCGCCTCATCGCCAGCTACGGCTACAAGGCCCGCAAGAGCGCCTCCAACTCGTTCAAGGTCGGCGAGGGGGTGGTCGGGCAGGCCGCCCAGGAACGCAGCCGCATCGTGATCACCGACGCACCAGCCGACTACGTCAAGATCACCTCCGGACTGGGCAACGCCAATCCGGTGAACATCGTGGTCCTGCCGATCCTGTTCGAGGAGCAGTTGCTCGGAACTATCGAGCTGGCATCGCTGAAGGAGTTCAGCGAGGTCCACCTGTCCTTCCTGGACCAGGTCATCGAGACGATCGGCGTGGTGCTGAACACGATCATCGCCACCATGCGGACCGAGGAGCTGCTGGAGCAGTCCCAGCGCCTCACCCAGGAGCTGCAGGCCCAGTCCATGGAGCTGCAGACCCAGCAGGAGGAGCTGCGCCGGTCCAACGCCGAGCTGGAGTCCCAGGCCGCCTCGCTCAAGGCCTCCGAAGAGCTGCTCCAGCAGCAGCAGGAGGAGCTGCAGCAGACCAACGAGGAGCTCCAGGAGAAGGCGCGTCTGCTGGCCGAGCAGAACCGGGCCATCGAAGTCAAGAACCGTGAGATCGAGATGGCCAGGCTCGGCCTCGAGGAGAAGGCGCAGCAGCTGGCCCTGTCATCGAAGTACAAGTCGGAGTTCCTGGCCAACATGAGCCACGAGCTGCGCACCCCGCTGAACAGCTTGCTCATCTTGGCCAAGCTGCTCTCGGACAACCCCGAAGGAAACCTGACCGATCGGCAGGTGGAGTTCTCCAAGACCATCCACACCGCCGGCAGCGACCTGCTCGATCTGATCAACGACATCCTCGACGTGTCGAAGATCGAGGCGGGCAAGATGGACGTGATCCCCGCTCAGGTGATCATGAACGAGCTGTGCGAGCGGGTTCAGCAGAGCTTCGCCCCGGTGGCCGAGCAGAAGGGTCTGAGCCTGCAGGTCGAGGTGAGCGAAGACGCCCCCGAGGCCATCATCACCGACGAGCAGCGACTCCACCAGGTGTTGAAGAACCTGATGTCCAACGCGGTGAAGTTCACCGACGAGGGAGGAGTCAGCCTGAAGATCAGTTCGGCCCCCCGAGACGCCCGGTGGGTGAACCCGGCGCTGACGGAGGCCACCCGGGTGGTCGCCTTCACCATCACCGACACGGGCATCGGCATCCCCCGCGACAAGCTGCGGCTGATCTTCGAAGCGTTCCAGCAGGCCGACGGCACGACCAGCCGCCGCTACGGGGGAACCGGTCTGGGCCTGACCATCAGCCGCGAGATCGCCCGACTGCTCGGTGGGGAGATCCGGGTGGAGAGCGTCGTCGGCGAGGGCAGCACCTTCACCCTCTTCCTGCCGGAAGCCTACGTGCCCCGTCCCGAGCCGGCGGTCGACTCCGACTCGGTGGTGCGCATCGAGTCACGGCCCGGGGCCTCGGCGCCGGCCGGAACCGCGTCCAACACGGCCGAGTCCGGGCTGAGCGCCCTGCTCGGCTCGGACGTGGGCACGCTCGACCTGCTGCCGCTCGACCCGGATCCGCTGGCCCCGCTGGCCGGCGACGTGCCCGACGACCGGGCCGTGCTGGAGCCGGGCGACCGGATTCTCCTGGTGGTCGAGAGCGACCAGGCCGCCTGTCGCTCGGCGGTGGACGCCGCCCGGGCCGTCGGCTTCAAGGTCCTGGCCACATCTCGGGCGGGCTCGGCCGTCGCCCTGGCCCGCGAGTTCCACCCCGACGGAATCCTCCTCGACACCGAGCTGGACTACGCCGAGGGCGCCGTTCTCCTCGCCCACTACAAGCAGGATCCGGACCTGCGCCACATTCCGGTGCACGTGGTCGCTCCGGAGCAGGAGCGCCACGCCGTGCTCCGCCTCGGGGCGCTCGGTGTGACGGCTAAGCCGGCGACGCCCGAGCAGATCGAGGAGGCGATTGCCGCCCTGTCCGCGTTCGTCGACCGGGGCACCCGCCGGGTGCTGGTGGTCGAGGACAACGAGACCGAGCGCCAGGCCATCGCCGCCCTGCTGGGCGCCGGTGAAGGCGTCGAGGTCCTCACGGCCGGCTCGAGCGAGGAGGCGGACACCCTCTTCGAGAGCAGTGAGATCGACTGCATCGTCCTGGACCTCAAGCTGCCCAAGGCCAGCGGGTTCTCCCTGCTCGAGCAGATCAAGTCCGACGATCGGCTGCGGAACATCCCGGTCATCGTCTACACGGGCAAGGAGCTCACCCGGCGGGAGGAAACGCGGCTGTCGAAGTACGCCGAGAGCATCATCGTCAAAGACGCCCGGTCACCCGAGCGGCTCCTCGAGGAGACGACGCTGTTCCTCCACCAGCCGGGCAGCCGGCTGCCTCAGGACCAGCGCCTCATGCTCGAGCAGCTCCAGACCGGCACCGCCGTGCTGGAGGGCAAGTCGGTGCTGATCGTCGACGACGACGTCCGGAACGTGTTCGCCCTTACCAGCGTGCTGGAGCGCCACGGGATGAACGTCATCTTCGCCGAGAACGGCCGGGAGGGGATCTCGATGCTGCGCCAGCATCCCGACGTGGACATCGTCCTCATGGACATCATGATGCCGGAGATGGACGGCTACGAGACCATGACCGAGATCCGCAAGACGCCGGCCTTCCGCAAGCTGCCGATCATCGCCCTGACCGCCAAGGCCATGAAGGGAGACCGCGAGAAGAGCATCGAGGCTGGCGCCTCCGACTACGTGACCAAGCCGGTGGACATCGACCAGCTGCTGTCGCTGATGCGGGTATGGCTATACGGGTAGGCCCCACCCGTCACGCGCTGGAAGACCTCGAGCTGCGGCTGCTGCTCGAAGGCATCTACCAGCACTACGGCTACGACTTCCGCGAGTACGCGCGGGCTTCGTTACGTCGGCGGGTGTGGCGGCGGCTTTTGGAGGAGGGGCTGGAGACCATCTCCGCCCTGCAGGACCGGCTCCTGCACGATCCGCAGTGCTTCGAGCGACTGCTGGTCGACCTGTCGGTCACCGTCACCACCATGTTCCGCGACCCGTCCTTCTACCAGGCCCTCCGGGAGAAGGTGGTACCGCTGTTGCGGACCTACCCCTTCGTGCGGGTGTGGAACGCCGGCTGCTCCACCGGAGAGGAGACCTTCTCGTTGGCCATCCTCCTCCACGAAGAGGGGCTGGGCGAGCGGGCCCGCATCTACGCCACGGACATCAACGACGTCGTCGTCCGCCAGGCGAAGCTGGGCACCTTCTCGCTGGAGAAGATGCGGGAGTACACCCAGAACTACATCCGCTCAGGGGGCAAGGCCTCCTTCTCCGACTACTACAAGGTGTATGGCGACAAGGCCCGTTTCGATCCGTCGCTGGTCGACAACGTGGTGTTCGCCCAGCACAACCTGGTGTCCGACAGCGAGTTCAACCAGTTCCACCTGATCGTCTGCCGCAACGTGATGATCTATTTCGACCGCTCGCTGCAGGACAAGGTGCACGACCTGTTCCACCGCAGCCTGGTCCGCTTCGGCGTCCTCGCCCTGGGCCACAAGGAATCCCTTCGGTTCACCTCGCACACCGACGACTACGAGGAGGTCGACGGGCGCGAGAAGCTGTGGCGGAGGATCTCCTGAGCCCCCGGCTGATCGTGGTGGGAACCTCCTGGGGGGGCGCTGACGCCCTGGCCGCTCTGCTGGGCGCCCTGCCGCCGGAATTCCCGGTGCCCATGGCCGTCGTGCAGCATCGGGGGGCCGACTCGCTCGAGGGGGTGCTGGTCCGGTTCCTGCAGGAGCACTGCGCCGTGCCGGTGCGCGAAGCCGACGACAAGGACGCCATCGAGGACGGCACGGTGTACGTCGGGCCCTCGGACTACCACCTGCTGGTGGAGAAGGGCTCATTCGCTCTGTCGGTGGATCCTCCGGTGACCCTGAGCCGCCCGTCGATCGACGTCCTCTTCGAGAGCGCCGCCGACTCCTACGGACCCGACCTGGTGGCCGTGGTGCTCACGGGGGCCAACCGCGACGGGACCGACGGGGCCCGGGCGGTCAAGGAGCAGGGCGGGGTGGTCCTGGTCCAGGATCCGGGCTCCGCCACCAGGCCGGAGATGCCGGCGGCGGTCATCCACAGTGTCGAGGTGGACGAGGTGCTTCCCCTGGAGCGGCTGGCTGCGAGAATCGCGGGCATGGGACTGGAGCCTTGAGCCAGCTGGCCGACCAGGCTGGGCCCGCCCTGCTCCTGGTCGACGACATAGCCGAGAACCTGGTGGCCCTGGAGGCGGCCCTGGCGCCCCTCGGCCACCAGATGATCATGGCCCGCTCGGGCGAGGAGGCCCTCGCCCACCTCCTGCGGCGAGAGTTCGCCGCCATTGTGCTGGATGTGCAGATGCCCGGCCTGGACGGGTTCCAGACGGCGGCGGCCATCCGCCAGCGCGAGCGGAACCGTCACATCCCGATCATCTTCCTGACCGCCATCAACCGCGACGAGGTCCACCGGCTGCGGGGCTACGAGGTGGGAGCGGTCGACTACATCTTCAAGCCGATCGACCCCGAGGTGCTGCGGGCCAAGGTCGGGGTGTTCGTCCAGCTCCACCTGCAGGAGCGCCAGCTGATCGCCCAGCGCGAGCAACTGGAGCGCCGGACGGCCGAGTTGGCCCGCTCCAACGCCGACCTCGAGCAGTTCGCCTACGTGGCGTCCCACGACCTCCAGGAGCCGCTGCGGGTGATCACCGGCCATCTGGAGCTCCTCGAGGACCGCCTGGGCGACGTCCTTGATGACGACTGCCGGCGCTGGATCGGCCGGATCGACGCCGCCGCGGTCAGGATGGCCGACCTGCTGGATGGCCTGTTGTCCTACGGCCGGGTGAACGAGCAGCCGAGCCTCGAGACCGTCCTGCTCGGCGACGCCCTGGCTGACGCCCTGGCCAACCTGCAGACCACCATCGAGGTCGGGGCGGCCGAGATAACCAGCGATCCGCTGCCCGAGGCGTCCGGCCCCCGCCGCGAGGTGGCCCGGATATTCCAGAACCTCGTGGCCAACGCCGTCCACCACGCCGGTGACCAGCCGGCGCGCGTCCACATCAGCGGATCCAGGCAAGATGGGCTGGTGACAGTCACCGTCGCTGACGATGGCCCGGGGGTCCCCCCGGACCAGATGGACCGGCTGTTCGGCATGTTCGAGCGGCTCGGCGACCAGCCGTCGCCCGGGGTGGGCCTGGGGTTGGCCATCTGCCGGAGGATCGTCGCCCGGCTGGGAGGCCGGATCTGGATGGAGCCGAACCAGCCATCCGGGGTCAAGGTCTGCTTCACCCTTCCCGAAGGACCAAGCTAATGGACCTGCCTCTGCCGGACGCCACCCTGCTGCTGGTGGACGACCGGCCCGAGAACCTGGACGTCCTGCGCCTGATCCTGGAGCCTCTGGGCCACGAGCTCGTCACCGCCACCTCCGGCGATGAGGCCCTGAAGCGCCTCCTCACCCATGACGTGTCGGTCATCCTCCTCGACGTGCGCATGCCCGGCATGGACGGCTTCGAGACGGCCCGGCATATCAAGAGCCGCGAGCGGACCCGCGATCTTCCGATCATCTTCCTGACGGCGATGCAGGCCGACTCCGGCGCCATCCTCGAGGGCTTCTCCTCCGGGGCCGTCGACTACGTGACCAAGCCGGTGGACGCGGCCCTACTGCGCGCCAAAGTCCAGGTGTTCGTTGACCTGTCCCAGAAGACGGAGCTGCTCCGCCGCCAGAGCGAGCTCCTGTCCCGCCGGCTGGACGAGCGCTACGCGGCGGAGGCCCGCCACCTCCGCAAGCTGGCCGACGCCGCCCTGGCCATCAACTCCAGCCTCTCCCTCCGGGAGATGCTGCGCGTCATCACCCAGAGCGCCCGCGAGGTGATCGAAGCTCACGAGGCCGAGACGGTGGTGCTCTCCCGCGAGGAGACCGACACCCCCGAGAGCGCCCGAGCGCACTCGGCCAAGTATTCGCGCTGGGCTCGCGAGACCGCCGTCGACCTGTCGCCCATCTACGCCTTCGTCCTCGAGCAGGCCAGCCCGGTGCGCATGACCAAGAAGGAGATCGAAGCCAGCTTCGCCGCTCGGGGGCTCGACTCCATCGACCCTGGCCACCCGCTGCTCGAAGGATGGCTGGCCGTGCCCCTCGTAGGGAGGACAGGCAAGGCCCTCGGCATCATCCAGGTCGCCGACAAGGCCGAGGGCGACTTCAGCGACGACGACGAAGTGGTCCTCGTACAGCTGGCCCAGCTGGCGGCGGTGGCGGTGGAGAACGCCGACCGCTACGAGCAGCAGCACGTCATCGCCGACACCCTGCAGCGCAGCATGCTCCCCCAGCGGCTGCCCGAGATCGGAGGGCTGGAGCTGGCGGCCCGGTACGTGGCGGGCAGCGCCGTCGCCGAAGTCGGCGGCGACTGGTACGACGCCATCCAGCTCGACGACGGACGGGTCGTCCTCGCCGTGGGCGACGTCGTGGGCCGGGGCGCCCGGGCCGCGGCGGTGATGGGCCAGCTGCGGACGGCCATGCGCGCCTACGCCCTGCAGCAGCTGCCGGCCAGCGTCCTCATGCGCAGCCTCGACCGCCTCCTCCAGGATGTGAGCGACTCGTCTCTCGCCACCGCCATCTGCCTGGTGCTCGACCCGGTCACCGGCCGATCCGAGCTGGTGGTCGCCGGCCATCCGCCGCCTCTGCTGGTCGGCCCGGACGGGACCACCGCCTACATGAAATGCGACACCCGTCCCCCCCTCGGGGTGCACCGCTCGCCCCTCTACACGCCGGTCGCCGGCTCGGTGGCCCGCGGCTCGACCATCGTGATGTTCACCGACGGCCTGGTCGAAAGCCGGCAGCGGCCGCTTTCGGAGGGCCTCGACCTCCTCTCGTCCACCGTCGGGCCCCTCGCCACTTCCACGCCGATCGAGGAGTTGTGCGACGTCTGCCTGGACCGGATGATCGTGGCCAGCAGCCACGACGACGACGTCGCCCTGCTGATCGCCCGGCTCACTTGATCTGGCTGGCCCGTCACGGCGAGACCGAGTGGTCGGCGTCGGGCCGACACACCAGCCGCACCGACGTGGATCTCACCGCCGCCGGTCGTCGTCAGGCGGCCGCCCTCGGCCAGCGCCTCGCCAGCCGGAGCTTCGCCCTCGTGCTCGTCAGCCCCCGGCTACGGGCTCGACGGACCTGCGAGCTGGCGGGGCTCGGGTCGGTCGCCGAGGTCGACCCCGACCTGGCCGAGTGGGACTACGGCGACTACGAAGGCCGCACCACGGCGGAGATCCACCGGGACGATCCGGGGTGGTCGCTGTGGGACGGGGGCGCCCCCGGCGGGGAGACGCCCGATGAAGTGGCGGCCCGGGCCGACCGGGTGCTCGCCCGGGCCTCTGCGGCCACCGGTGACGTCCTGGTGTTCGCCCACGGGCACCTGCTCAGGGTCCTCGCCGCCCGTTGGGTCGGCGAGACAGCCGGCTTCGGCCGGCATCTGCGGCTGTCGACCGCCAGCCTGAGCCGGTTGGACCACGAGCACGGCACGCCGGCCATCGGTCTGTGGAACGACGCCGGCCACCTCGCCGGCCTTTCGGGCTGAGCGGACCTAGCCCTCGTCGGGCTGGCGGACCAGCCAGTGGTACTCGGGGTTGGGCAGCTGCCCGGTGGCCATGGCCAAGCGGTTGGTGAAGTTGTACATGGCGGCGATCTCGGCCACGTCCCAGGTCTCCTCCTCGCTGAGACCCAGTCGGCGCAGGCCGGCGATGTCGTCCTCGTCGCACTCGACCGGTGTCCGGGTGACCTTCACCGCGTAGTCGAGGACCGCCTTGGTGCGCTCGTCGAGGCCGGCCCGGCGATAGTCGAGAGTGATCCGGTCGGCCAGCACCGGGTCTCCGAGCGCCTCCCTCAGCGCCGCACCGTGGGCGACCAGGCAGTACAGGCATCCGTTGGCCATTGAGACGGCGACGGCGATCATCTCCCGCTCAGCAGTCCCCAGATGCTCGGACGGCTCGTGCAGGTCACGGAAGTGGGTGAACCAGGCCCGCATCCGGTCCGGTCGCCAGGCGTAGGCCCGGAACACGTTGGGGACGAAGCCGATCCGCTCGCGGGCCTTGGCGAACAGCTTCTGCAGGTCCTCGGGCAGGTCGGCCTCGTCGGGCACCGGGTACCAGCTGATCCGCTCCTCCACCGTGCCGATCCTATGGCGGGACCCGAGGTCGGGCGGAGCGGCTGGAAAGACCGCCCGGAGAATCGGCCGGATGAGGATGCCGCTCCGCCCGAGCCCCGATCTATGGCACCGAGATGGGCGCCCCGATCTCGGTGTACTGGCTCATCAGCCACGCGTCCTTCAGCTGCGACAAGGCGCCGTCGTAGAGGAACTTGAGGTTGGGAGTGCCGTTGCAGGTAAGGGTGTTGGCCACGACCGACCCGTAGTAGGTCCCTTTGCAACCGTCGGCCGTCATGTAGGCCTGCGGGGCATAGAGGACGCCTCCGAACGTGTAACCCTGCCCTGCCAGGGCCCCGATGGATCCGATGCCGTTGGTGTAGATCTGAAGATTGGCGGCCACGGGCCAAGTTGTGATGTTCCCCAAGGCGTCGGTAACGGGGCCGTTGATGCTCGAGGCCGGTGCGATGGTGATGTCAGGTACCGATGCCAGGTTGATCGTGGGATCCAGCTCGACGTAGAGCTGGACCGGACCCGCCACGGCCAGGGTCCCTGCCATCACGATTGGCAGGTTGCACTGGTAGATGCCGGACGGGATGATGGGTATGCCGTACGCACTCCCCAGGAACACGCTGCTCCCTTGGATCAGACCAGGACACGCCTGCACGCCGGTCGCAGGCGGGTTCTGCAACGGGACCGGATAGGGGATTCCGATCGGTTGCAGGGTGGCATTGGTGCATCCGGACGTTCCACCGCCCCCTTGGAAGTACACGACGGTCACGTTGCTGGTGAGGTTTCCGTTGCAATTGACGACCCCATCGCTGCCTATATACACAGGACCGTTGGCGTTGTATCCGCCTCCTGCGACCGACGAGTTGTAGGTGCTGAACGCGTCATTGTTGCTGTTGCACCCGTTAAGGACGCAGCCCACCGGCCCACCCGTGCCCTGGAAGTTGAGTCCGGTCTTTCCGAACAAAGCAAAGGGGAACTTCGTTGAGCGACTGTAGGTGGCCTGGATGGCGTGGGGAACATTGTGTTCGGAGCCCATCGACTGAATCGTCCACTGATCAGGCGTTGTGGCGGTTGCCTTGTACTGGACCCCAGGTGCCCCAGGGACAGCTGACGCCAGGCACGCCGGGGACGTCCCGACGCAGAAACTGGCCGCCTGCCCGTTGTCGATACGGAACTTGGCGTCGGACAGACCCGCGTCTGCATCTCCAAGCGCCGAGCTGAAGTTCTCCAAGTGGGTGATCACATGAATGTTCGACAAGGACCTCGCCATTAGCGCGGTGCCGATCATCATTACGATCATGATGATGGCGATGGCGACGATCAGGTTTCCTCGCTCGTCGGGGGTCGTCAGCCGCTGCCGCATGGGTCGCCTCCCGTCGCCTGCAGGTCCGCTATCTGGTTTCGCAGCTCCACGTCCTTGGTTTCCTGGAAGGGAAGCGGCCCCGGGTCGGACCGACTGATCAGGTCGATGGTGACCCGGGTGGTGCAGGTGGCAATGGTCCCGTCGGGGGTGTCGCCTTGGGTGAACTCATTTCCGGCGTTATCCCAATAGCGGAACACCGGCTGGGCCGGTGAGCAGCCGGAGCCCGTGCAGTTGAACACGTTACGAAGCACCGTCTCGGCCGAGACGACACTCCCATGGGGGCCGGAGAGGACCTCGCGAGTGAGGGTCTGGGCATTCGGGTCGTACACCCATTCGACGGTGGTGGGCGCCCCGCCGGTGGGGTTGACGAGGGTGACCTGGATCTGGTCGGCGTAGCTGTTGTAGCCGCTAGTCGGAGACTCGTCGATTATCGGTTGAAGCGGATTGGCAGCCCGCAGATCTCGGGCCAGGCGCCCGATCGCCAAAGTTGACTGCTGTTCGTTTTCGACCAGCGCTTCACCCTGGTTGGCGGCATGGGTGACCGACATCAGGACATTGCCGACGATTGCTAGGACGATGCTGAGGATCACCAGCACCACCATCATCTCTAGCACGGTGAAGCCTTCCTCCCCGCGTGGCGCGGCGTGCCTCGTCAACACGTGCCGGTGCTTCCCTTCTCCAGGCAGACGTTCACCAGCACCTCCGTGAGCGGCGAGTACTTCACGCCGCCCACGTAGACCACGAAGGGGTCCGTACCGACATTCCATTTGATCGATGTCGGAAGGGTGGTGCCGGTGAGCTGGCCGCTGGTACCGGCGACGGTGGCGTATTGGGTTCCTGAGGCATCCGCGTACTGGACCTGGACGCTGTTACACGCTGGTGTCGCGTTGACGCTCAGGGAGAACTCGTCGACTGTGCCCACCGTCGTACCATTCAAAAGGTTGCCGTGGTGATCCACTACACCGGTCGTGGGCGTGACGTTGAGGGAATTCACCACACAGAGGCCACTTGGCAAGTCGCCGCCGGCCGGAGCGTAGGCAACGTTGGAGGGGGAGGACTGCCCGCCCCCCGCCGCCACCGCCAGCACTTGGAAGTAGTAGATGCTCCCGGGCGTCAAGCCCCCGACCGAGTAGGTCAGACCCTGACCGCCGTCGAGGCTGGCGAAGGCTCCGCTCGCACCGAAGACCCCGGTGGTGTTGTACTCGATGAGGTAATGATCGACGGGGACCGGTGTCAGCGCCGGAGGTACCCAGGCGAGATTGACCGTTCCGTAGTCGCCAGTCGTGGCGACCAGAGCCGTGGGCGGGGCGGGATCGCCGGCGGGCGCGGAGGAGGCCGCGGCCTTGCAGCTGTTCTGTTCGAACGCGTACGGCTGGCCGCAGTCATAGACGACTGATTCCTCAGAGATCGCGTGGGCGCCGGCCGAGTCCGTCCACGAAACAGCAGCGACGGTCTGCTTATAGGCGTCGGTATCCCCGCTGATGCTCGCGTTTGCCCAGTACACGCAGCTCTGGACCGTGTATTGCACGCTGTCCGGCGCGAAGTTCAAGGTTTGGTTGGTGACCAGGGAATTGGGCTGTGCGGTGGTCACCGCGGTGTCAGCGGTGGCGTAAGCATTGAAGGGCGAAGCGGGGTTCGCCGTGGTGCAGTACGCCGGGGCCGGGCCCGAGAAGCCGACCTCGGCGTAGGGAATGGACTTCCACTGCTCGATGGCGGCGACGGCCAGGCCGTCCGCCTCCGTTCTGTGGTTCGTGGTCGCCGCCGCCTGCAGCGCTCCATCGATGGCCGGGGCGAGCCCGGCCATCACGATCGCCATGAGAGCCAGTGCGATCACCAGCTCGACGACCGTGAAGCCGGACTCATCCCCCCGATTGCACTGGCCGCGGCGGGAGTGTGGGAGCCCGAGCTGGCAGTGCTTCACGCCCGCCTATCGGAACCCGCCAGGCTTCGCCTTTAGCTATTGAGCGGTGCCCGATCGTTCGGCGACAGCAATGGCCCTATCGGACTAGCCGAACCATGGACACAGTGGCGCCGTACCACTAGCCGGAGGGGCAAAGGCGAGGTCGTCTTCGACCATGACTACGGAGGACTATCTAGTGGCTAGTTCCGGCCCACCCGAGGGTCTCGAAGGCCCGGGTGACGACGTCGGACAGGGGGGCCTCCTGGCCCTCGTCGCGCCAGTGGCGGGTGGCGCTGACGACCACGCCGACGGCGGTGGTGGCCAGCACCCGGTGACGCAGCTCCGGGGTCGGGCGGCCTTCCGTCTCGGCCAGGACCACCGCCAGGGAGTCCTGGGCCATGGAGGAGTGCAGCAGGGACCGAGAGACCAGGGCGGCATGACCCCGCACGATCCTGGCCCGGGCCGCCGCCCGCTCGTCGTGCTCCTCGATCCAACGGGCGAAATGGCTCATGGCGGCGGCGAGGCGGGCCTGCGGAGGACCCGGCGGCTGGGCCCGTAGAGCCTCGTTGGCCACCTCCGCCCGCTGCCGGGGGTCGGGCAGGACCACGTTCTCCTTCGACTCGTAGTACCGGAAGAACGTCCGGGGGGAGATGCCGGCCTCGGCGGCGATCTCGTCGACGGTCGTGTGGTCGAACCCCTGCCGCTCGAACAGGTCCAGGGCGGCAGCCTCGATGGCCTCTCGGGTCATCTGTTTCTTGCGCTCGCGCAGACCGCCCCGCGTGACCATGGGCACAACGGTACATCTCGTCCCGGTTTAGCAACAGATGTCCGGCTTCGACTATGGCTGACTTTTGTCGTTTACTGACACCAATGTCAGGGAAAAGTTAGGCAACTGAGACTGGGCGGGGGTGGGCGATGCCCGATCGCATGGACCCGAGACCTTGGGCCAAAGCCATCGCTCTGGCCGTCTTGGCCGCCGGGTTCTTCGCCGCCGCCAACATCCTCATCGAGTACTGGCTGGTCCACCGCCGGTCCCTGACGACGGTCAGCCTCCAGCTGCTCCTCCTGGTGGTGCGCATGGCCTGGGTCCCTCCGGCGGTGGGGGCGGCCCGGGCCTTCCGGACCGCCCGCCAGGGCCGGCTCACCGACGAGCAGGTCCGCCAGCTCCAGGAGTCGCGCCGGCGGCTGCAGGTCGAGCGGGTCAAGCGGATCCTCGACGCCTCGGAGCGCCTGGAGATGGCCTTTCAGCCCGTCATCGACCTGCGGACCGGGCGGATGTCCCACCTCGAGGCCCTCGCCCGCTTCCGGACCGACCCCTACCGGCCGCCCGACCAGTGGTTCGAGGAGGCCGCCGGGCTGGGCATGGGGGCCGACCTAGAGCTGCTGGCGTTGCGGCGGGCCCTCGAGCGGATCGGCGAGGTGTCCGACCACATCGGCGTGGCGGTGAACCTCTCCCCTTCGGTCGTCGCCGATCCCCGGGCGGTGGAGCTGATCTCCCACCACGACCCGGCGCGGGTGGTCATCGAGATCACCGAGCACGCCGTGGTCGACGAGTACGAGGCTCTCCGCGAGCATCTCGGCAGCCTGCGTGACATCGGGGCCCGGCTCGCCGTGGACGACGTGGGGGCGGGCTACGCCAACCTGCGCCACGTGGTGCGCCTGTCCCCCGACGTCATCAAGCTCGACCGGGTTCTCGTCTCGGGCTTGGACGCCGAGTCGCCGCTGCAGGGGCTCATCAGCGGCCTGGCCGACTACGCCCGGCACACCGGCGCCGCCCTGGTCGCCGAGGGCATCGAGACCGCCGCCGAGCTGGCCACCCTCCGGATCCTCGGGGTGACCCACGGGCAGGGTTACTTCCTCGCCCGGCCGGCGAACCTGCTCGACATCGACCAGCAGGGCGACTGGACCGAGGTGATCTCCGACACCAGCGACGCCGACCGGGCCTGAGCGAGCCTCAGCGACCAGCCCAGTTCGGAGGCCGCCGCTCGGCCGCCGCCCGCATCCCTTCGGCGGCGTCGTGGGTGGCGCCCACGACCTTGCGCATGGTCTCCCCGAAGCGGATGGCCTCGAGCATCGGCATGGCCTGGGTGCGCACCGCCATCTCCTTCATGACCCGCTGAGCCAGCGGCGCCGCCGCCACCAGCCGCTCGGCCAACCCCCGCGCCTCGAGCATGAGGCTCTCATGGGGAACCACCCGCCAGGCCAGACCGATGTCGGCCGCCCGGCGGGCGTCGATGCGCTCGCCGGTGAGCAGCAGCTCCATGGCGTCGGACCAGCCGATGCGGCGGGGAAGGCGGATGGCCCCGACGATCGCCGGCACGCCCAGCTTCGCCTCCGGAAAGCCGAACTCGGCCCGCTCGCTGGCGATGACGAAGTCGCACCAGGTGACGAGGGTCAGCCCGTAGCCGAGGCAGGGCCCGTTCACCGCGGCGATCACCGGCTTGAAGATCTCCCAGCCGCTCTCGAAGGAGTTGAGGGTGGGCTTCTCCCAGAACGTGCCGGCGAACTCGCCGGTCGACCCGCTGCCGTCCTTCAGGTCGGCGCCGGCGCAGAAGGCTCGCCCCGCCCCGGTGACGATGGCGACCCAGGCGTCCTCCTCGTCGCGGAACCGTGAGAAGGCGGCGTTGAGCTGGCGCCGGAGCTCGCCGTTGACGGCGTTGAGCGACTCGGGACGGTTGTAGGTGATGGTCGCCACGTGACCGTCGAGTTCGTACAACACGGCGGGGCCCATGCCGCACCGTACCGCTGGTGCTACCCGGCCGCCGGGCGCACGGGCCGGGCCCTCACCGCCGACAGCAGGGCCGCCAGCACCATCAGCGCCATCGAGGAGTAGAAGGCGGCGTGCAACCCGGAGATGAACGAGCCGGACACCCGGGACGACAGCGTGGTCGTGCCCACGAAGATGGCGAAGGCGACCCGCCGCGAGATCGAGTGGGAGGCGACGAGGATGGCAACGGCGAAGGAGAACACCATCCCCACGTTGGAGAAGGTGCGCAGCATCCCCGAAGCGATGCCGAACACGCCGGGGGGCGCCGCCTTCATCACCGCCGAGCTGTTGGCGGGGAAGAAGCCACCCGTTCCGGTGCTGTTGATGACGCTGCCGAGCACGACGACCCACAGGGCGGTGCGGGCGCCGAGGTGGGCGTACACGGCCAGCGCCACCACCTCGATGGCCAGGCCGGCCGTCGCCGGCAGCACCGGCCCGACGCGGTCGGCCAGCCGCCCGGCCAGGGGCCCGACCACGCCGCCCACCACATAACCGGGGACCAGCAGCAGCGAAGCGTGCAGCGGGGAGAGGCCCCGGACGCCCTGCAGGTACATGATGAGGAGGAACAGCACGGCGAAGTTGGCCAGGCTCTGGAACATGGCGGCCAGAAGCGACGGCGACATGGTCGGAACCCGGAACAGCGACAGCTCCAGCATCGGCTGGCGGGTGGAGCGCTCCACCACCACGAAGACCCCGATGAGCACGACGCCCACGACCAGCGAGACCAGCACCGATCCGGTGAGCGACTCCGACGCCAGCTTGGTCATGGCCCACAGCACGCCGAGCAGGCCGACGCTGAGCACGACCATGCCGGGGACGTCGAGGCGGCGGGGGACCCGCTCGCCCCGGTCGCGCAGGACCCGGAGGGCGAGGAGCACGGCCGCCCCTCCGATGGGCACGTTGATCCAGAAGATCCACCGCCACGACACGTAGGTGACGATCGCCCCGCCGATGAGGACCCCGAGGATGGCGCCGGCCGTCCACCCCATGGCGTTGTACCCGTAGGCCCGGCCCCGCTTCTCCGGCGGGAAGGTGTCGGCGATGACCGCTCCGCTGTTCGCCGTCACCAGGGCGCCCCCGACCCCCTGCACCAGGCGGAACACGATGATGGAAGCCTCGTTCCACGACAGGGCGCACAGCACCGACCCGACGATGAACACCACGAAGCCGAGCTCGTACATGCGCACCCGGCCGTACATGTCCCCCAGCCGTCCCACCTGGGTGGCCAGGACGGTGATCACCAGCAGGTAGCCGATGATCACCCAGACGACGGAGGCCAACCCGACGTGGAGGGTCCGCTGGATCTCCGGGAGGGCGAGGATGACGATGGTCGTGTCGACGGCGGTGATGAGGACCCCGACGACGATGACCAGCAGGGCGAGACCCGTCCGCTCGACCGGGTCGGCCGAGACGTCGGACGGAGCGGGCGCGGCGGTGTTCGTCACGGCCTCATTGTCGCTTGGGCCGGACCCGCCGCCGGGCGGCCCGGCTGTCCGCACGGGGCGCCACCCGGTAGGAGCACATGTGGGCGCCGGCGACCATGTGGGCCACCCGCTCGATGTCCGCCTCCGGCAAGGCCTCGCGCAGGAACTCGATCTCGCTCGAGCAGGCCTGTCCGTAGCGGCGGGCCACCCCGAAGATGGCGCAGTTGTGCTCGGTGATGCGCCAGGTGCCGTCGTCCAGTCGCTCGAAGTCGGCCAGGTATCCGTCCTCGTCGAGGATGCGGGCCAGCTCGGCGACCTTGCCGGCGAAGTCGTGGCCGGCCAGCCGGGCCCGGGCCGCCTCGGTGCGGCGCCGGCGGCGACGCTGGAAGGCGTCGTCGACGAGCTCGGGGGAAGCCTCCGAGAAGTAGCCCAGCAACTCGTTGGTCAGCTCGCCGTAGGCCGCCGGAAACAGACCGTGGGCCCGGGGAGTGAGCCGGTAGAGGTGACGGGGGCGTCCCCCCCGACCGTCGGACGCCGGCTCCTGGCGGTGGGCCACCAACCCGTCGGCGGCCAGGGCGGCGAGGTGCTGGCGCACGGCGCTGACGGTGAGGGCCTCCGCCTCGGCCAGCTCGTCGGTGGCCGCCTCCCCCCGCCGTTTGATCTCGCAGAGGATCGAGCGGCGGGTGGGCGCCAGCGAGTCCAGGGCGGCCGTCACCATCGTCCCAAGGCTATGGGAGTGGTCATGGCAAGAGCAGGTGGACGTCGCCGAACTCGTGCCACAGGTAGCGGCGCGAGAGGGCCTCGGCGTAGGACTCCTGGACGAGCTCCGGGCCGCCGACCGCGGTGAGCATGGCCAGATGGGAGCTGCCGGGCTGGTGCCATCCGGTCAGCAGGCCGCCCACCACCCGGACGGGCCGGCCGGGGCCGATGACGAGGTCGGTCCAGCCTTCGGCCGGGTGGACGACACCCTCGTCGTCAGCGGCCGACTCCAGCGCCCGGACCACGGTGGTGCCCACCGCCACCACCCGGGCGCCGGCCCGGCGGGCGGCGTTGACCCGGCGGGCGGTGGCGGGCGGAACCCGGAACCACTCCGGGTACGGCGGCTCGTGGTCCTCCAACGACGAGACCCCGGTGTGGAGGAGCAGGGGCGCCACCTCGACGCCTTTGGCCACCAGGGACGTGAGAAGGCGGGTGGTGAAGGGCCGGCCGGCGCTGGCCATCTCGGCGCTGCCCGGCTCGGTGGCGTAGACGGTCTGGTAGTCCGACAGCGGCCAGGGCTTGTCGACATACGGGTAGCGGATCGGGAAGCCGTGCCCCTGGAGGTAGGCGGCGAGCCCGCCGTCGAGGCCGCGGATGCGGGCCACCCACAGGCGACTGCCCGCGGTCGCGGGCGAGATCAGCTCGGCCGACGCCGCCGCGGGCAGGGCCAAGCGCTGCCCCTGGCGGTCCGCCGGGGCCGCCAGGCTGGCCGCTCCGGCGGGCCGGCGCACCTCGACCAGCCACAGCCCACCGACGGGCACCCGACCCGAGACATGGAGCCGGAACGGCAGCCCGTCGGGGCCGGTGACAGCCAGAGCGGCCGGCAGGGTTGCCGAGGTGTTGATGACTACGACGTCGCCCGGGTCGAGCTCCGCCTCGATGTCGGTGAACTGGCGGTGCTCGATGCGCCCCGGCCTGGCCACCATCAACCGAACCCGGTCGCGGGCTCCCACCCGGCGCTCGGGCGGAGTGCCGGCTTCCAGCTCCGGCGGCAGCACGAAGGAGGTCGCCCGCTCCAGCACCGTCATGCCCCCACCCCCTCGGGCGCCAGGCGGCGAGCGAGGTAACGGCCGCTCGGCCGGTCCTCGTGGATGAGCCGGAGTAGGCCCGGCACGGCCGCCTCGGGCGGCGGGCGGTCGGAGATGTCCTCACCCGGAAAAGCCTCCTGGTGCATCCGGGTCCGCATGTCGCCGGGGTCGACCGCGTAGACCCGCAGCCCGGGCTCCTCGGCGGCGAGGACCCGGCTCACCTGCTCCAGGGCGGCCTTGGAGGAGCCGTAGCCGCCCCAACCCTCGTAGGCCTCGACGGCGGCGTCGGAGGTGACGTTGACCACTCGCCCGGCCGCCGCCCGCAGCTGCGGGAGCACCAGCTGGGTGAGGGCCAGCGGCGCCACCACGTTGACGTCGTAGACCCGACGCAGGACGTCCAGGGGATAGCTGGCCAGCGGTGGCTGGGGACTCGGCCCCAGCACGCTGGCGTTGTTGACCAGCAGGTCCAGTCGTCCGTAGGACCGGACGGTGGCCGCCACGGCGGCCCGGTGCACCTCGTCGGCGACGTCGCCGGCGACGGCCAGGACCCGGGCGCCGCTGGCGGCCAGGTCCTGCAGCTCGGCCCGGGCCGCCTCCAGCGCCTCTGCCCCCCGGCCGTCGATCACCAGCTCCCAGCCTTCGGCCGCCAGGGCCCGGCCCAAGGCGAGGCCCAGGCCCCTCGAGCCTCCGGTCACCAGCGCAACTCTCATCGCCACCTCCTCGTCAGAAGAGGCGACCCGCCGGGCTGCGTTCGCAGCCGTCGCCGCTCGTTTCCCTGCCTGTCCCGGGGACACCGGTAGCGGAGAAAACACAGAATTATCTGTTTTTACTCCTCAAACGGTCGGGGAGCAAGGGCTTCTGTCCAGAGGCGCACGGCCCGGACAGGCTCGGGCGGCGGTCAGAGGGTGCGCTGGGTGGCTACTCGAATCGAGTCCGGGGCCTGGTCGGCGTCGGACCCGCGGTACTCCACGAGCAGCAGGGTGAAATCGTCGGAGAGCTGATGGCCCTCGTGGTCGAGGATGGCGTGGGAGAGGCGGCGCAGCGTCTCGGCGGGGCCGTTGCCGGCGAGGCTCTCGCGGGCCAGGGTGTCGGCCAGGCGCTCCTCCCCGAAGGGCTCTCCGCGACGGCGGCCCTCGACGACGCCGTCGGTGAAGAACAGCAACCGGTCCCAGGGCTCCAGGTCGGTGGTGGTGACGCTCTCCACCCCTCCGCCGAGTCCGAGGGGCAGGCTGGGCTGGCAGGGCAGGTAGCCGACGATCTTCGATCCGCGGAGGAGCAGCGGAGGCGGGTGCCCGGCGCTGAGCCACGAGAGGCGGCCGGTGTTGACGTCGAGCTGTCCGATCTGGGCGGTGACGAAGCGCTCCGATCCGAACTGGTCCGACAGGGCCCGGTCCGCCGCCCGGTAGGCGTCGGGCAGCCCCAGTGAGCGGCGCCGGCTGTGCCGCAGGCTGCCGATGGCCAGGCTGACGGCGGTGGCCGACTCGAGGCCGTGGCCCATGGCGTCGAGGATGGCCAGGTGGAGGACGTCGCCGTTCAAGGCGTAGTCGAAGGCGTCGCCGCCGAGGGCGTAGGCCGGCTCCACGATGGCCGCCACCGCCACCCGGGGGGTGCCGAGGGTTAAGGGGGGCAGGCGGGCCCACTGCATCTCGGCGGCCAGGCTCATGTCCTTGCGCCGGCGGGCGGCGGTGAACAGGTCGGTGTAGCCGGACTTGGCCAGCACCATCAGGGTGGCCAGCGACGCCAGGGCCAGGAGGGCGTCGTTGTCGGCGACGGGGTCGCCGGGCACGAAGATTCCCATCACCCCGATGCGGGCGGTGCCGTCGATCATGGGCACCCACACGAGGGCCGTGCCGTCGACCTTGCCGAGGTGCACATCGCCGCTGACGAAGGCCCGCCCGGCCATGGTCGTGTCGATGGGCAGGTCCTCGTCGAGCTCGGAGAAGGCCGGCTCCCCCACCCGGGTCAGGAGCCGCTGTTCGAGGTCGGCGAGGAAGATGCCGGCGAGCTGCCAGCCCATCCGTTTGGCCGCGCCGGCGATGGCGTCCTGGATTCCAACCGGGTCGATGAGATGGGAACGGCGCAGCAGCTCGATGAACGCACTGAAGCGCTCGCCGTCGCCCTTCGACCGACCTCTGCCCGCCAACTCTTCCCCTGCCGTATCACGCCGACCGCCGGACGCAGCCCTGAGTACCTTCGACCCACTGAGTAGCAGAACCTTCCAACCCGGTGGAAACCGGCGAGGACGGGCCTGCCGCCCGCTCGTTGCCGGGCCCGGACGAAACTCAGGTTGCCGTGGCCGCCCGATCAGGAGACCCCCGTCCCGAGCCCGGCCCGGTGGCTAGGCCGGGCAGGCCGTCCACGCTGAGGAGGTTCTTCTCCTCCCAATAGGCGACGATGCCGTCCGGTCCCTTGCGGGCGGCCCACTCGTCCATCTGGGATCGGTGCCCCTGGAAGCTCATGAGCGGCACCCCGTAGCCACAGGAATCCGAGACCCGGGTGACGGACACCACGACCACGCTGCGAGACGCCATCCGTGCCGGAAAGTGGGACGCCAGCTCGGCGAAGTCCGGCTCGTCGGTGGTCACCACCCGGCCCTGACCGTGCAGGCGCACGATTCGGGGTGGGCCCTCGAACGAGCAGAACATCAGCACGATGCGGCCGTTGTCCCGCAGGTGGGCCACCGTCTCGATGCCGCTGCCCGTCAGGTCCAGATAGGCGACGGTGTGATCGTCGAGCACGACCAGCTCGTCGCGGTTGCCCTTTGGTGAGCAGTTGACATGGCCCTCGGCGCCGGCAGGGGCGGTGGCGACGAAGAACACGGGCTGGCGGGTGATGAACTCGGCGAGGCGACCGTCGACCGAGTCGTAGAGACGTCCCATCGCCCCAGTCTCGCCCATGCCCTCAGATGGCGCCGCCGGTTTGCCGGCTACCCGGCGCCGTAACCGGACGCCCAGTCGCCTTCGTCCACGTCCCAGGAGACATCGTCACCGCCGAACTGAACGGTGAGATGCGACATGGGCGAGCTCGGAGAGCCGCCGTGCCAGTGCCATTCGTCCGGCATCACCGTCACCACGTCGCCCGGGCCCACCACGTGGCGGCCCGATCCGTCCGCCACCACGCCCTCGCCGGCGACGATGTGGAGCACCTGCCCGGTGTGGTGGACGTGAGGGCGGGTCCGGCCCCCGGCTTCGAAGTGGACGAAGAAGACGTTCGGTCCCTCGGGGAAGGGGCTGGTGAGCTGCTGGAAGCGGGCCGCGCCCTGGAAGTGCGGCCGGAACGCCTCGGGCAGCTCGCCCTTGGCCGCGTCGGCCCGGTCGAACTCCATGACGCCTCCTAGGCAGTGGTTGACGTGGTCGTGGACGACGTCGTGGTGGGTGGGGGAACGGTGGTCGTGGTGGTCGGCAGGGGCGGTATGGGCCCGGGCGCCGGCTGGGTGGTCGTTCCGAACGGGTAGCGGCGCACCGGGGGCGGCGGCTGGGTGCCGGACACGGCGTAGAGGGTGTATCCGGTCACCTGGCTGCCGGCGATGGTGAGGATCATCCCGTAGAAGGCGTCGATCCCGTTCGCCGGCAACGCCGGGTCGGGCTGCAGTGAGCCGTAGGAGCCGTAGTAGACGGCGTCGCCGAAGGTGTAGACGGCGCCGTCCTGCCCGAGCAGGTAGTAGCCCTGACCGGTGGGAGTGGCGACGATGCGGGTGACGGCAGCCGTCAGCGCTTGGCCGCCCATCGAGCCGTGGAAGCCGGCGTCCCCGAACGTGAACACCCCTCCGTCGGAGGCCACCATCCAGTAGCCGTCGCCGCTGGGCGTGGGGGCCAGGTCGACCACCGGAGCCGCCAGCCGGGTGCCGCCGACCGATCCGTGGAAGCCGGCGTCCCCGAAGGTGAAGACCCCCCCGTCGGACGCGGCCAGCCAGTACCCGGCGCCGGTGGCGGTGGCCTTGATGGCGACCACCGGAGCGAAGAGATCGACACCCCCCAGAGAGCCGTGGAAGCCGGCGTCACCGTAGGAGAAGATGCCGCCGTCGAGCGCGGCCAACCAGTACCCGTTGCCCGAAGGGGTGCCGGCCATGGCCACCACGGGCTGGTCGAGCCGCTGGCCTCCCATCGAGCCGTGGTACGGCGCCCCGTCGAAGGAGAACACCCCTCCGTCGAGCCCCGACATCCAGAACCCGCCGGCGGGATGGGCGGCGAAGCCGTACTCACGAACGTTCACCGGCGGGGCTTCGAGGCAGGGGGCGTTGTGGTTGGCAGTGAAGTCGTCGGTGAACGAGTTGGATCCGCAGGCGTTGTCGAGCAGATAGGCCGGCGTGCAGGTCACCACCCGGCAGGCGATGCGTCCGGCGCAGGAGATGTCGGTGTGACACTGGCCATAACGGAAGGTGACGCAACCGGCCCGCCGGTGGTTGCAGTCCCCCAGGGCGCAGCCGCAGTCGAGACCGTCACACTGGTTCGAGCAGAAGTGGTAGCCGCCGCCACACCCGTCCGTGCAGCTGCACTCGGCGTGACAGTCGACGTAGTACCGGGGGCCGGCGCAGTAGGCGGAGCCGTCCGCCTTCCACCACCCGCCGGCGAACGTGCCCGGGGGGCAGGTGTTCGACCCGTGGTGCAGGGTGCAGCAGAACTCGGTGTAGCCGTCGCAGCAGGCCGACCCGCACGTGCAGCTCTGCCCGACACAACCGCATATCGCCCCGTAGGCGGTGCCCGGCCTGAGCACGTACTCGGCCGGCGCCACCGCCAACGCCGTGGCTACCAGGGAGGAGCGGGCGAGGAAGCCGCGCCGGCTGGTGCGGGCTCCCAGCGCCGCCGCCGCCCGGTCGACCAGCCAGACGCTCACCGGGCCAGCCTTCGGGCGGCGAGGCGGGGCGCCACCGCCATCAGCAGGTACCCGCAGTAGGCGGTGCAGGCCACCAGGAGCAGCAGGGCCGGCGCTTGGGCGGGGTGGGCGGACACCAGAGCCCAGGCCCCGACGGGGTGGGTGGAGGCGGCCGCCGCCGCCCCGGCCGCCCCGGCCGCGCACACCAGTAGGTGGGTCAGGGTGGGCGGCGTGTCGGGCTCACCGAAGCAACCGCAGGAGGACACCGTGCCACCCCGGGCCAGGGCGGCGCCGACGAACACGGCGAAACCGGCGTAGCTGAGGGCGACCGCCCCCGCCGCCAGCCACCCTCCGAACAGGACGAAGCCGCCTCCGACCGCCACCTCCGCCGCCGCTCCGGCCCGCACCAGCCCGGCCGGCACGGGCAGGCCGACCGAGCGCAGGGCCCGGGCAGTCGGGGCCGGGCGGGCCACCTTGGCCAGTCCTGCCGCCCCCAGCAGGGCGGCCAGCCCGAGCACGGGGGCGCTGAGGATCACTCGACCGCCCTGACCGGGCCGGCGACGGTGACGGTCGGCAGCAGCCGGTTGACCTCGGCGACCAGCTGGGCCCGACGGGTGTAGCTGCCGAGGACGACATAAAGACAGAAGCAGCGGTGGCGGGCGGAGAAGAACGACTGGGCCCCCGCCTGGCCGGGCAGCTGACGCTGCAGGGTGGTCGGGTCGAAGCGGTCGGGGTCAAGCGCTTCGGGGATGCCCTGGCGGGAGAACAGCGGCGAACCGGCGTCGTCGGGGTGGAACTCGAGCAGGGCGACGAAGGCGTGGGCGGGACCCATCCGTTCCACCGCCCCTCCGCCGTAGTCGGCCCGCACGGCGGGCAGAGGGAAGTTGGCGGCGTGCATGACGGTGTGGGTGGTCTCCCCGTCGGCGGCGGGCCGCCGGTAGATACGGACGTCCCAACCCGCCGGTGGTGTGACGGCGATCCCGTAGGCGGCCAGGCGCGTCAACGGGCCACTGCCGCCACTCCGAGGGCGGTGCCGGCCGCGGCGGCGGTGGCCGCCGCCAACCGAGCGGCGAGCGGCAGGCCGGCCTGCATCCGGCGGTGGAAGCGCCGCAGCGCTTCGGGTCCGTCGATCCGGGCCGTGGTGAGCACCGGCACCGCCCGGGCCACGCCAAACACGACACCGATGCCGGCGCCCGCCCCCGGAGAGCCCGACAAGAGCGCCAGCCCAAAGCAGAGGTACACAGTGGCGGTGGTGACGATGGTGAACAACCCCGCGCCGAGCTGGGCGCCGAAACCCACCCCGTAGACCCAGCCCCGGTAAGACGCCAGCCAGTCCTCGTTTACCTGCCGGCGCAGGCCCGGCAGCCGCCTACCGGTGAGGTCGGCCACCGCCGCCCCCCAGCAGGCCACGGCAGCGGCGGCGGCCAGCCCCCCGCCCCGGGCTGAAGCCGGAATGACGGCGGCGCCCACGGCGCCGATGAGCCCGCCGAGGGCCGCCCCGCCGGCGGCCGACGCCACCAGGTACGGATAGGCGGTCAGCCACCATCGGTTGTTCCGTGCCCTCTCCCCGAGAGGGTTGATGCTCGCCAGCATCGACTCCCCTCAGGGCGACCAGCTCGAACGCAGGCCCGCGGCCACGGAGGTGGCCAGACCCGCCCACACCACCGCCGTCACCGGCTGGTCACACCCGCACCGTCCGGACCGTCGCCACCGGCCCGGGCCGGCGGGTGCAGGCTGGGATGGCCGGGATGGATGCCGGCCGCCATCAGCTCGCGATCCGCCCGCGCCTCGCGGTCGGCGTCGTTCAACCATCTGCGCCAACCACCGGATCCGCTGGCGCCCCGGCCGGCGGCGGCCGGGGTCGTGGCTGAGTCAGCCCTCGCCTGGGCGTAGAGCGACACCAGCTGGTCCCAACGCGCCGCCGTGCCCTCCCCTGTGACGGCGGCGGCCTCGCCGTCCACGAAGACGAAATACGGCGAGCCGGGAACCCGGAAGTCCTCCCAGGCGTCGTTGGACATGAGCACGGTGAGGTCGGCAGGAGCCAGGCGGGCCACGGCCGAGATGCTCTCCTCCGACGGGTCGCGGGTCACCACGACCACCCGTGTCCCCTGCAGCTGGGAGTGGGCGCCCCGGCCGAGCTCCTGCCAGAACCCGGCGCAGGTGCCGCAGCCGCTGGACAGGAAGGCGATGAGCACGTCCGTGCCCGCGCCGGCCACGGCGACGCTGGCGGTCTCACCGCTGGGGGTGACACCCACCAGGGCGGCCGGAACGGCGGAGGCGTCGGACCGGCGCCCGGCCGACAGGGGCACCGCCACGCTGGGGGCCCCTGGTCCCTCGGCGCTGGTGGGGTCTCCGACTCCGAGCTCGTGCAGCGCCCGCAGGATGTCGGCGTGGCTGCGCAGCAGCCCGGCGACCAGCACCACCAGCAGCACCAGCACGATTGATTCCGCCGTGATCAGGACCGTCATCGCTCTCCGCCGGTTCGATTGGGCCGGCCGACCCGGAGGGCGCACTCTAGCGACCACCGATCCGGCTGGGGCACTCCCGAACCGGCGCGCGCCAGCGGCTCGGGGATGGTCCAACATGGGGGGTTCCCGGGTGACGCTGGGTGACGGGAGGGGAACGAACCGTGCAGCAGCTGCCGCAAGTTCAGGGCGATGCCGAGCCGGGCTACGGCCCGGTGGCCGACGCCTTCGGTCAGAACTTCGCCGAGGGATCCGAGACGGGTGCGGCCTTCTGTCTCCATGTCGACGGCCGCGTCGTGGTCGACCTGTGGGGCGGTGTCGCTGATCCGGCCTCGGGCCGTCCCTACGGACCCGACACGTTGCAGTTGGTGTTCTCCACGACGAAGGGCGCCACCGCCATCTGCGCCAACCTGCTCGCCCAGCGGGGACAGATCGACCTTGACGCTCCTGTCGCGTCCTACTGGCCCGAGTTCGCCGCCGCCGGCAAGGAGACGATCCCCGTCCGCTGGCTGCTGTCGCACCGGGCGGGATTGCCGGCGCTCGACACCAAGCTCTCCTTCGAGCAGGTCTGCGAGGTGACGCCCGTCGTCGAGGCGCTGGCCGCCCAGCCGCCGCTGTGGGAGCCCGGCACCGTGCACGGCTATCACGCCCTCACCTTCGGCTGGTTGGTCGGTGAGGTGGTCCGCCGGGTCACGGGCAGGTCGGTCGGCCGCTTCTTCGCCGACGAGGTGGCGGACCCGCTCGGCCTCGAGTTCTGGATCGGCCTGCCCGAGGAGGAAGAGGCACGGGTCGCTCCGTTGTCCATGGAGCTGCCGACCCGGATCGATCCCGAGCTGCTCGAGTTCGCCGCCGCCTTCCTCGCCGAGGACGCTCTCGGGCTGCGGGCGCTCACCCTCGACGGGGCCCTCGGCCTGATCGGCGAGTCCATGCCCTTCAACACCCGCGAATGCCACGCCACCGAGATGCCGGCGGCCAACGGCATCACCACGGCCCGCTCCCTGTCGCGCCTGTACGCCGCCACCGTCGGGGAGGTCGACGGGGTCCGCCTCTTCGATCCAGCCACCGCCGCCCACGCCAGCGAGGTCCAGTCGGAGGGACCGGACCGGACGCTGGTGGTCGACACCCGGTACGGCTGCGGGTTCATGCTCGACTCCCCGATGACCCCGATGCTCGGCCCCCGCTCGTTCGGCCACGCCGGAGCCGGCGGGTCCCTCGGCTTCGCCGACGCCGATGCGAACCTGGGCTTCGGCTACGTGATGAACCGGATGGGGCTCAACATCACCGCCGACCCCCGTGCCACCCGCCTGGTGGAGGCGGTCCGTAGGGCGCTCGGCTGAGAGAGCGCCCTACGGGCGGGTAGCCACCGGGAACAGGTCAGCGGCGAACACCGGTATCACCTCGACCGACTCACCGCTGTGGGGGGCGTGCACCATCAAGCCCCCACCTATGTAGACGCCGACGTGGTAGATGGTCGCCGGGTCGTTCGGATCCGACGCCCAGAAGATGAGGTCCCCGGGCGCCGCCTCGTCGACCGGCAGGTGGGCTCCGGCGCCGAACTGGTCGGCGGCCAGCCTCGGCAGGGACACGCCGGCGGCGGCGAACGCGTCCATGGTGAGGCCCGAGCAGTCGAACCCGACCGGGCCGGTGCCGCCCCACACGTAGGGCTTGCCGATCTGGTTCATCGCCCAGGCCAGGGCGGTGGCGGCCGCCTTCGGACCGTGGCCTCCCACCGGCACCGCTCCCGGCACTCCGACCGAGGCGACCGCCGCGGTCGCCGTCGCTGTCTCCGTCGGCTGAACCGGCTGGCGGGCCGCGGCCAGCAAGGCAGTGATGCTGGCGCTTCTCGAGGCGCGGGGGGCGAACGTGCGCCCGGGAAGGGCGGGGCCCGGCCGGCGGGTGGCGGCGCCGAAGGGGTGCACGGAGCCGTCCGATCCCATGAGCCAGTAGCCATCGCCTGCCACGGTCGGGACCAGCGCCTCGGTGGTGGCTGCCGGCCGGCCCCCCGATGATCCGAAGTACCGGGCGTCGCCGTAGGTGAACACCCCGCCGTCCGCCGACACCAGCCAGTAGCCACGGTCGTCCGGAGTGGCCGTGACGGCCACGATGGGACGGGCCAGGCCGACGGTGCCGGCCGAGCCGTAGAAGCGGGCGTCGCCGTAGGTGAACACCCCACCGTCCGCCGACACCAGCCAGTAGCCGCGACCGGCCCCGGTGGCCGCCATGGCCACCACCGGCTTCGAGAGGGCGAGATCGCCGGCCGAGCCGTAGAAGCGGGCGTCGCCGTAGGTGAAGACGCCACCGTCCGCCGACGCCAGCCAGTAGCCGTGGCCGTCGGGCGTGGCGACCATGGCGGCTACCGGGCGGGCCAGGGCCATCCCCCCGGCCGAGCCGTAGAAGCGGGCGCCGCCGAAGGCGAACACCCCGCCGTCGGCGCCGGCCAGCCAGTAGCCGCCCCCGTCGGGCGTGGGCACCAGGGCGATGATCGGCGCCGTCAGCCGGGTGCCGACGAGCTGACCGAGCTGACGGGCCCCGCCGAGGGGCTCCACCGACCCGGCCGGGGTGACCATCCAACGGGGCAGCTCGGTCGGGGGGGCGGGGGCGGTCGGTGCGGGGCGGCCCGTCGCCGGGGCCTCGGCGGCGGCGCCCGACCGGGCGGCGCGGTGGGTGACGGCGGCCGGCCCCGGGCGCCAGACGGCCAGGAGGACGAATAGGGCGGCGATCGCCGCCAGGACGGCCGGCACCGGTTGCGGCTGGGCGAGAACGCTCTGTGGGCGCAACTCACGCCTCCTTGAAGACAGACCCGCCGTGGGTCTTCAGGTGTGGTGGAGTGCGGGCAACCGCGTCAGCTCACGACCGCCCGGGTTTGCATCGGCACGGGCGGGATGGATCCGAGCGGCAGGGCGGACCGCCCCCTGCCGTAGGAAGGACCTGGGAGGTGTCGCCGGCGCGGGGGGCTAGTTGGTGGTGACGTCCTCGGGGAAGGAGGCGAGCATGGCCAACGACGGGGGCTGGCGGCGTAGGACGTCGCGCCACAGCTGGGACGAGCGGGCCGAGAAGGGGTCGTCCGACTCCATGCCGACCACGAACCACGCCCCGGCGTCGATCTCCCCTTCCAGCTGGCCGGCCGCCCACCCCGAGTAGCCGGCGAACACGCGGACGCCCTCGACCGAGGGAACGAGCAGGTCGAGGTCCTGGTCGAGGTCGATGCTGCCGAGAGCGCCGAACAGGTGGGCGACCCCCTCGGCCTCGTCGGTCTGGCGCATGCGGGCGAGGCAGAGGGCGGCGGTGGGAGCGACCGGTCCGCCCACGTGGACGACGGCAGGTTCGGACGCCACCTCGGCCAGGGCCGGAAGGGCTTCGCCGACGTGGGTGTCGCTGGGTCGGTTGAGCACGACGCCCACCGCGCCGTCGTCGTTGTGCTCGAGCATGAGCACGACCGTGCGGTGGAAGTTGGGGTCCGGCAGAGCCGGATTGGCCACGAGAAGCTTGCCTCGGTGGCTCATGGCGGGGAGACGCCGAGGGACGAGCACAGCTCCTCGACGGCGCGACGCAACTCGCTCACCTCGCCCCGGAGGGCGTCGAGATCTGACTCGAGCGCCGACACCCGGTCGACGCCGGTGGCGCTCACCGGAGCGGCGGACGGAGAGTCCGTCGACTGCGACTCACCGCCTTCGGCCGAGGCCCCGCCCCCGACCTCCTCGGCGAGGAGCTGGGCGACCCGCGCCTCCTTCTGGCCGGGTTGACGGTCGAGCATCCGCACCAACGGGGGCTGCCTGCCGGCCAGGCGATCGAGAACGGCCTGAACCTCGGTGAGCGAGGAGAACTCGGCCAGACGCTCGCTGCGGGTGCGCAGCTCCCCCAGCGTCTGGGGGCCGCGCAGCAGCAACAGGCACAGCACGGCGAGCTCCTCCCGCCCGAGCTCGAGCACCTCGTCGACAACGTGGCGGTACTTGGCGGCCCGGTTGGACGGGCTGTGCACGATGCGGATGAGCTGCTTCTGGCGAAGGGAGGCGAGGGCGTCGGCGACCGTGGCCTCGTCGTAGGTGACGACCGGGTCGCGGCTGGACGCCTGGTTGCAGGCCAGCCGGACGCTGTTGAGGGTGAGCGGGTAGTTGTCCGGGGTCGTCCGCTCCTTCTCGAGCAGGCATCCCAGCACCCGGCCCTCCACCGGTCCGAGGTTGATGATCTCGCCGTCGTCGAGGTTCACGACCCGATGCTACGGGCGGCGATCCTCATCCGGTCTGCGGATGGGTGGGCGTGGTGTGATCGGGCGCCAGCAGGTCGAAGCCGTCAGGGGTGTGCAACTGGTCGGCGCCGGTGCCCGCCACGTCGGTCTGCCCGTACTGCCAGGCGATCTGGCCGGTGGTCGGGTCGATCAGCACCACCCGGTGCCGGTAGTCGTCGTTGGTGCCGATGAGCCCGTTCGGCAGTCGCTCGGCCAGGCTCGGGTGGTCGAGCATGTCCTCCCCCGACGTCGGCTTGTACGACCAGAGGATCTGGCCCTCGCGGTTGAACTCGTAGATGCCGCCCGGCCTGCTGTAGTCGGCGACGATGTAGAGGTCGGGTCCGAGCTGTTGAGGGTCGGACGGGTAGGCGATCGGCAGCTGGACCGTCCATACGAGGCCTCCGGCCGGGGTGTACTCGGAGATCCAGGAGCCGTGGATCTCCGAGATGAGGAAGTTCCCGTCGGGCAGCGGCGTGTCACCGTTGGGATAGCCCAGCTCGGTGGGGGGCGCGTGCACGCAGCGCCCGGTCGTGCCGATCTGGCTGACCGGCGACCCTTGGCCGTCGATGAACAGGATGCGGCAGTTCATGGCGTCGGCCACCGACACCGTCCCGTCGGCGAGCAGGTAGGCGTCATCGGGCTGGTTGAGGTACCCGGCGGCCGAGCCAGGCGAGTGCGGGTGCCCGTAGGTCCAGATGACCTGTCCGGCCGGGTAGCTGATCTGGACGATGGTGTTGTTGCCTTCCTCGTTCGAGATGATCGACGTCCCGTGGCGGACGAAGAAGCCGTCGTCGGGGAAGTAGAACCCTCCCGGGGGGGCGGGCGCCGTCGCCGACGGGTACTGCCAGAGCAGCTGCTTGTTGGCGTCGACGACGATGAGCCGGTCGTTGCCCCGGTCGGCGATGAGAAGCTGGCCCTTGAACGGGGCCTGGCCCGGCTTCCACGTCGACGACCCGGGCACGGAGGCGGCGGCGGGGGCCGGATCAGGTGCACCGCCGAGGGCGCTGGGCCCGGTGGTGACGGTCAGGGTGACGACCGTGTCCAGGGTCTGGGGCGCCTCTCCCCCGACCAGGTAGCCGGTGTCGCCCACCACGGTGGCTCCGGCGTCGGTGACCGCCTCGGGCAGCTGGCCGGCGGCGCTCACCTTGCCGGTAGAGGGGTCGAAGCGCAGGATCTGGTCGCTGGCGGCGTTGCCCACCTTGCCCCCGAGCACCCAGATCTGGCCTCCGAGGGTGACGGCCGAGGCGTGGGACAGCGGCGCCGGCAGCTGGCCCACGACCCGCACCTGGCCGGAGCCGGGGTCGAAGGCCTGGATGTCGGCGGTCACCGACGACCCCGACTCCCCGCCGAACAGATAGAGCTTGCCTCCGCTCGCCGCCACCGCCGGGTAGCGCACCCCGTCGGTCAGGGTGCCAACCTGGCGGAAGCTCGAACCGTCGGTGGTGGCCAGGATCTCCGGTGTCGGCCGTGACCCGTCGTAGCCGCCGGCGACGTAGGCGGTGCCTCCGATGGTGGCCGCCGCCAGGTCCGAGCGGGGCCGGGGCAGATGTCCGACCAGCTGCCCCCCGCCGGCCGAGGGCGAAAAGGACTGGACCTTGTCGAAGGTGGTGGGGGCCCCGCCGCCGAGGACCAACCACCGGCCGCCGACCTCAGCGCCGGCCGCGTCGTGGACCGGGCTCGGCAGGGCCCCGAGGTGGCTGAGCTGGCCGGTGGCCGGGTCGAGGCGGTACACCCCGGCGGCCGACTGCTGCGCGCGGTCCAGGCCGCCGAGGATCACCAGCGACGTGCCGTCGGCCAACACCACCTCGCGCGACAACGGAGCGGTCAGGCGATAGGACGCCAGCGTCGCCTGGAGGGTCGGCGCCGCAGCGCCTCGGCCGGCCGCTGACGACGTGGTCGTCGACTTGGCGGTGGCGCCGCCGGACCCGCCGCAGGCGGCGGCGACCAGGGCCAGCGTGGCGGCGGCGGCCGGCGTCAGGGCGGCCTTGATCAAGCGTCGGGGGAAGGGCACGGACGTCCTTCTATCAGGGCTCGTCGGGCGGCCGCCGCTCGGCCGGCCGGGTGTCGTCACACCATGAGCGGCCGTCCCACCATCGCTGGCGATCCCCACCGGCGGGGTCCGGATACCACCCCGGCGGGGGGCGAAAAGGGGTCGGGCTCCCCTCGGCCAGGCCGGTCGGCGCCGGGCGGGTGGCCGGGGGCGAGCCCGGCCCGGACGACGACGAGGACAGCGGGGCGGCGCGAGCTGCGCCGGGGGCGGGCCCCTCGGCGGCGGTGGTGTGGTGGTCCTGGTCGGGCACGGCCCTTTCCTCCCCGACGCTCCGGCGACCCAACCGGGCGGGACCGGCCCAAAGCTGAGAAAAAGCAAAGGGCCGGCTGGGGGGATAGCCGGCCCTTCGCACCACCTGGAGGGTCAACCGGAGGGGGGGATTCCGGGACCTCACCAGCTGCTGAACATTTTCTACTGACGGCCTCCATCTGTCCAACAGCAATTGCAGATGTCGGCCATCTGCCGAACAGATGAGGTGGTCCAGCCCGGCTCAGGCGGCGAAACGGGCGGCGTCGGCCTGCTTGAGCTCGAGGCCGAGGCCCGGGCGGGACCGGTCCGGGACGAGGACGCCGCCGGCCGCCGGCTCGAGGCACCCGTCGAACAGGACATGCTCGATGCGGACGTGGTCGTGGAAGTACTCGAGGTGGCGCATGTGCCACACCGCCGTCGACGCCTGGGCGCTGACCTGCGGGGCGCAGTGGGCCGACAGGTCCACGGTGTGGGCGTCGCACAGCGACCCGACCTTGAGGTAGCCGGTGATGCCCCCGCAGCGGGTGGGGTCGGCCTGCAGGCAGTCCACCGCGCCGGCATCGAGCATGCGGCGGAAGTAGGTGATCTCGTAGCCGTACTCCCCGGCGGCGATGTCCAGGCCGGCGGGCCCCCGGTCGCGCAGCAGGCGCAACCCGGCCAGGTCGTCGGAGGTGACGGGCTCCTCGAACCAGCGCACCCCCCGGTCGGCGAACCAGCCCGCCCACCAGAGGGCCTGCTTGCGGCTGTAGGCGCCGTTGGCGTCGACGTACAGCTCGACGTCATCTCCCACCGCCCGGCGAGCGGCCTCGACTCGGGCTGGGTCCTGATCAGGGTGGCGCCCGACCTTCATCTTCACCCGAGGTATGCCCGCCTCGGCCCACCCGCCCAGTTGCTCGGCAACTTCCTGGGGCGAGTAGGTGGTGAACCCGCCGCTTCCGTAGATGGGGGTGGCTTCGTGAACGGCGTCGAGCGCCACGACCAACGGCACCTCGAGGAGGCGGGCCTTGAGATCCCACAGGGCGATGTCGACGGCGGAGATCGCCTCCGACGCCAGACCGGGCCGGCCGATGTTGCGCACCGCCGCCACCATGGCATCCCACACGGCGCCCACGGCCAGGGCGTCGCGCCCCCGAACCACCTCGGCCAGCGTGGAGCTCACCAAATCGGCGGCGGCCTGGTGGCAGTAGGTCCACCCCACGCCGGTGCGCCCACCGGCGTGGGCTTCGACGACCACAATGGTGGTGGAGTCCCACTGCATGGTCCCGTCGGACTCCGGCTTGTCGGTCGGAATGGTGTAGGCGTGGGCCTCGACCCGTTCGACGGGGACGGCGCCGTCCGTCATCGGTGGGGCACGAACTCCTGGAGCTTGCCCTTGAAGCCCTGGCGGATGATCTCGCGGCTGGCGGGGTCGCCCTTCATCATGGCGGCCAACAGCGACTTGGCCTGCTCGAACTCGATGTGGGGCGGCAGCGGCGGCACCTCGGGGTCGGTGACGGCGTCGACCACCACCGGGCGGTCGGCGGCGAGGGCTGCATCCCACGCCGGCCCAACCTCGTCCTTCTTGTCGACGGTGATGCCCTTGAGGCCGAGCATCTCGGCGTAGGCCGCGTACTGGAACGGGGGAAGCTCCTGGGAGGCCTCGAACTTGGGGTCTCCTGACATCGCCCGCATCTCCCAGGTGACCTGGTTCAGGTCGCGGTTGTTGAGCACGAGGATCACCAGGCGGGGATCGGCCCACTCCTTCCAGTACTTCGAGATGGTGATGAGCTCATTGATGCCGTTCATCTGCATGGCGCCGTCGCCCACCAGGGCGAACACCGGCCGATGGGGGTTGCCGAACTTGGCGCCGATGGCATAGGGCACGCCCGGCCCCATGGTCGCCAATGTGCCCGACAACGAGCCGCGCATGTTGCCGCGGAACTTCAGGTCGCGGGCGTACCAGTTGGCGGTCGAGCCCGAGTCGGCGGCGATGATGGCGTCGTCGGGCAGGCGGGGCGACAGCTCCCAGAACACGTACTGCGGGTTGAGCGGCTTGGCCTCCAGGTGGGCGCGGGCCTCGACGACCTTCCACCACCGGATGATCTCCTCGCCGATCTTCTCCTGCCACGAGCGGTCCGTCTTGCGCTGGAGCAGCGGGATGAGCGCCCGCAGGGTTGCCCGGGCGTCGCCCACCAGGTTGACCTCCATCGGGTAGCGGATGCCGATCATGCGGGCGTCGATGTCGATCTGCACCCCGCGGGCCTGGCCCCACTCGGGCAGGAACTGCGAGTACGGGAAGCTGGAGCCGACCATCAGCAGCGTGTCGCACTCCATCATCAGGTCGTAGCTGGGTCGGGTGCCGAGCAGGCCGATGGCTCCGGTCACGACCGGGTGGTCGTCAGGCAGCACGTCCTTTCCCAACAGGGCCTTGGCCACCCCGGCCCCGAGGATGTCCGCCACCTCGAGCACCTCCTGACGGGCGGCCCGGGCCCCCTGCCCGACGAGCATCGCCACCCGCTGGCCCGAGTTCAGCACCTCGGCCGCCTGGCGCAGCTGCTCCTCGGCCGGCACCACCTCGGCCGCGGCGTAGGCATCGGAGCTGAGCATCTCCTTGAAGGTGTGCTGCGGTCGGCTCCACTCCTCCTCTTGGAGGTCGGTCGGGATGATGACGCAGGCGACGCAGCGCTCGCTCATCGCCGTGCGCATGGCCCGGTCGATCAGCAGTGGGAACTGCTCGGCGGTGGTGGCCATGTGGACGTACTCGTGGGCGACGTCCTTGAACAGCGAGGTCAAATCCACTTCCTGCTGGTAGTTGCCGCCGAGAGCCGTCCGGGCCTGCTGACCGACGATGGCCACGACCGGCACGTGGTCGAGGGAGGCGTCGTAGAGACCATTGAGCAGGTGGATGGCGCCGGGGCCGGAGGTAGCCATGCAGACGCCGGGCCGTCCGGTGAACTTGGCGTAACCGACGGCGGAGAAGGCGGCCATCTCCTCGTGGCGGGCCTGCACGAACTTGGGCTTGTTGCCCGCCCGGTTGAGGGCACCCATGAGGCCGTTGATGCCATCCCCGGGATAGCCGAAGATGTGGTCGACCCCCCATTCGCGCAGCCGCTGGATGACGTAGTCACTGACCATTTGCTTGCTCACCCTGGGTCCGTACCCGTTCAGGGCAGTGGGCTCACCAGGGCCAACGCCGGCATGCGGATCTCATCAGGCTCGGCGTTGAGCACGATCTGGCGCACCTGGGTGGCAAACCTGCCGGGGGCGCACCCGAAAGACGCCCACAACCGGGCGTTGCGGGCCGTGCGCTGCAGGACCGACTCGTGATCGAGGAAGGTGAGGATGCAACGGGCCAGGCTCTCGGCCGTGGCGTTGACCGGGCGGATGCCGGTGATCCCCTCCACGAAGGCGTCGCTGCCGGACCCGTCGGGCGGGGCGATCACCGGTGTGGCCGCCAGCTGGGCGTGGATCAACGGGATGCCGAAGTCGTCGGGCCGGTGAGCGAGGCCGGACCGGCGGCCCGGCACCACGAACAGGTGACAGCGGGCGAGCGCCGCCCGCAGATCGAAAAGGTCGGTCGAGGTGAGCGCGGTGGCCCACGTGGCCCGCTCGGCCAGTGCGCGCGTCAGCTCCGACGTCGGCTGGCCCGGCCCGGCGATGGTGAGGTTCAGATCGGCGTGGCGCGCCCGCACCAGCTCGACGGCCCTCAGGAGGGTCATCACTCCGCTCTCGCCGGCCGCGTCGAGGGGCATGAAGCTGAGCAGGGCAGGCGGGTTCGTGGAGTCCGGCTCCGGCGTCGGCTCGAGGCTGAGTAGGGCGCGGTAGGCCTCTTCGTCGACGGAGGGGCGGAGCAGGTCGACCGGCCCGTAGCGGGCGGACAGGGCGGCGCCGGCGGCGCCATCGGTCGCCACCAACCGGATCGGCAGGCGGCCCATCACCGCCTGCGACAGCGGCCCGGCGTCGATCAGGTCGGTCCCCGTGCAGAACAACAGCAACCGGGGCCGCCGCCCGGAGACCATGTGTATGGCGGCCGCCACCGGGGCGAGGGCCGGGTCGAAGCACAGCACGTGGGTGGGGGGCTCCGAGCGGGCCCGGCTTACGACACCGGCGGCCGAGCCCGCGGCCGCCGTCCTCGTCCTGCCGGTGACGACGCGCACGGGTACGTCGAGCTTCTCGAGCACCTCGAGCACGGCGGCGGCGAAGGCGTCTCGCTGACGACCGAGAGACGTGCGCGGCACCAGGGCGACGACGGACAGCGCGGGACGGCGCTGCGGCTCCTCGGCCCGGCCCTCCACCTGCTGCTGGCCGACACTGGTCGCCATGGTGGGTTCGTACCCCGGTGACCCCGGCAGTGACTCAGGCCGGCCGGCCGGAGGGTCGCATGGTGTTCTGAAAGGCTCGGCCCGGTGGACCCCCTCGACCGTCGCATCGCCGGCCTGGCCCTTCCGGCGCTGGGGGCCCTGGCCGTCGAGCCGCTGTACAACCTGACCGACACCGCCATCGTCGGCCACCTCGGTCGGGCACCGCTCGGCGGACTGGCGGTGGCCACCGCCGTGCTCAACTTCGCCGTCTACGGATGCGGCTTTCTGTCCATGGCCACCACCCAGCGGGTGGCCTTCCTGCGGGGGCGGGGCGACCGCCAGTCCGCGGCCCGGGCGGCGGTAGCCGCCTACTGGGTCGCCGCCGGCATGGGGGTGGCGCTGGCCCTGGTGGTGGAGGCGGCCGCCCCGTTCATCGCCTCGGTGGCCGGGGCCCACCACGCGGTGGCCCATCAGGCCACCACCTACCTGAGGGTGGCGGCCGGCGGCCTGCCCTTCGTGCTCTGCGTCCTCGCCGGGAGCGGACACCTGCGGGGCACGGCCGACACCCGCACCCCTTTCGTCATCACCCTGTCGAGCAATGCCCTCAACGTCGTGCTCGAGGTCGCCCTGGTGTACGGCGCCGGCCTCGGCGTCGCCGGCTCGGCCCTCGGCACCGTCCTGGCCCAGGTGGTCGGAGCGGCCCTCTTCCTCGGGGCCAGCCGGGCCCGGTTGCGGGCGGCGGGCGCCGACTGGCGGCCCCGGCGCCGTGAGGTGCGCCGGCTGTTCTCCTCGGGGGTGGTGCTGGTGGTCCGCACCGTCGCGCTCCTGCTGGCCCTGAGCGGCAGCACGGCGGTGGCGGCCAGAGTCGGGCCCGCCGTCCTCGGCGGCCACCAGATCGGCCTGCAGGTCTGGTTCCTGGTGGCGTTGTCGCTCGACGCCCTGGCCGTGCCGGCCCAGATCCTGGTGGGCGAGGCGCTGGGCGCCGGCGACCCGTACGCCGCCGCCCGACTGGGCGGGCGGGTCCTTTCGCGCGGGGTCATCGCCGCCGCCGGGCTGGGGGCGGTGACCGCCGCCCTGGCGCCGGTGCTACCGGCGGTGTTCAGCGGGGACCGTCAGATCCAGCACCAGGCGGCCATCGCCATCGCCCTGGCGGGGGCGTCGCTTCCGCTGGCGGCGGTGGCCTTCGAGCTCGACGGAGTCCTGCTGGGCGCCGGTGACTTCCGCTTCCTGCGGTCGGCGATGGCCATCGCCCTGGTCGGCTTCCTGCCGGCCGCTGCCGTCACCCTTCACTTCCACTCGTTGGGCATCGTCGGGGTGTGGGCCGCGCTGCTCTGTTGGCTGGCGACCCGGGCGGCGGTGCTCATGGGCCGCTGGCGCTCCGGCAAATGGCGCGAAACGCCCACCGACCACCAGTGACAACCGGCCGACGGCTACCGTTTTGCCGCACTTGGCGCTCAGAGAGGGACGTCGGACAAATGAGAACGTGGCGAAAGCATTCGGCGGGAGCACGGCTGGCGGTGCTGGGAACCGCGGCCGCGCTGGTGACATCACTGGCTCAGCTGGTGGCGATGAGCGCGCCGGCGTCGGCCGACGCGGCCAACTACGTGTTCGATCCCAACCCGATCGCCGCCCAAGGCAAGCTGCAGCCGGGCGCCAGCGTGACGGTGGTCCTGACCGCAGTCGACTCAGGAGGCAACCCGGTGCCGGGGGCGACGGTGTACCTGTCGTTCACCTCCAACGCCTCGAACCCCAGCGACCCTACAGCCCAGCCCGGCTCGGCCACCGCCAATGGCACCAAGCTGACCAGCACCCCCACGGCGTTCACCGCCGGATCGGACGGGAAGATCTCCATCGACTACTCGACGGCCGGTAGCTGCTTTGGCAGCGCCGGCTGCGGAGGTGAGGCCAGCCAGGGCTCCGACACCATCACCGCCCAGAACGCCCCGAGCAGCCCGACGGTGTCGGCGACCGACTCGTACACCTACGGCTCGGTCCAGATCGACAAGTACACGATGACGCCGACGCCGATCGCGCCGGCCGGCAGCCTCAAGGCCTGCCAGAACTGCAGCCCGATCGTGATCACCTTCCAGGCGACCAAGCAGGACGGCACCCCGGACGCCAACGCCACGGTGTGGGCATCGGCCCAGACCCCGAACGGCGGGGGGTCCTTCAGCACCGACCCGGCCACGGTGCAGGCCGGAGGCGGGTGCTCGAGCATCCCCACCAACTCGCCGTCGCCGGCACCGTGCCGCACGGACAGCAACGGCCAGATCAAGTTCGACTACAAGCAGAGCTCGGGCGTGCCGTCCTTCCCCACCGGGGGACGGGACGTGATCACCGTGCAGGACGCCCAGTCCAACCCGGGGGCGACGGTGTCCGATGAGTACGACTACGGCCAGACCCAGTACCAGTTCTCCCCCACGCCGATCGCCCCCACCGGCAGCCTGGGCTCCAGCCAGTCGGTCACCGTCACCCTGCTCGTGCTGGACTCGAGCGGCCAGAAGCAGGCCGGCGCCACCGTCTACCTGTCGCTGACCGGCACCAACGGCGCCGCCCCGATCGGCAAGGCCACGGCGACCAACCCGGCCAGCAGCAACCTCGGCGCCCAGGCCAACAGCGGAGCGCTCAGCTCGACCCCGGGCGCCTACACCACCGACTCCGGCGGCCGGGTGCTCATCACCTACACCACCCCGACGACGACACCGGCCAGCGGCACAGACGTGATCACCGCCCAGGACGCGTCGTCCAGCCCGTCGAGCACCAACACCGACTCCTACACCTACGCCCCGGCCGCCTTCGTGTTCAATCCCAGCCCGATCGCGGCGGACGGCAGCCTGGGCGCCAACCAGTCCGTGCCGGTGACCCTCACCGTGCAGTCCAACGGCCAGCCCCAAGGGGGCGGAACCGTCTACCTGTCGTTCTCGCCGGCTTCGGGGGGTGGGTCCGCCTCGGTGAAGACGTCGTCGGGCACCACCAAGCTGACCAGCACGCCCCAGCCGTTCACGGCCAGCGCCCAAGGGACGGTCTCCATCACCTACACCGCCCCGGCCAACCCGCCGACCAAGGGAACCGACAGCATCACCGCCCAGGACGCGGCGACCAAGCCGACCAAGACGGCGTCGGATGTCTACAACTTCACCAAGCCGTCCAGCACGATCCCCCAGGGCTACTGGCTGGTCGGCTCCGACGGCGGCATCTTCAGCTTCGGCGTGGCCCACTACTACGGCTCGACCGGAAACATAAAGCTGGCGGCACCGATCGTGGCCATGAGCACCACACCGGATGCCAACGGCTACTGGTTCGTGGGCGCCGACGGTGGCGTGTTCAGCTTCGGCGACGCCCACTACTGGGGGTCGACGGGCAACATCCGTCTGGCCCAGCCGGTGGTGGGGATGGCCTACACCCCGGATGGCGGCGGCTACTGGTTGGTGGCCCGCGACGGCGGCATATTCAGCTTTGGTAACGCCGTCTTCCACGGCTCCACCGGCAACATCAAGCTGGCGGCCCCCATCGTGGGCATGGCGGCCACTCCGGACGGCGGCGGCTACTGGTTCGTGGGCAGCGACGGGGGCATCTTCAGCTTCGGTGACGCCCGCTTCCACGGCTCGCTCGGCAACATCCACCTGAACGCCCCCATCGTCGGGATGGCGGCGACGCCCACCGGCAACGGCTACTGGCTGGTGGCGGCCGACGGCGGCATCTTCACCTTCGGTGACGCCAACTTCTTCGGGTCGACCGGCAACATCCACCTGGCCCAGCCGATCGTCGGCATGTCCGCAACCCCCGACGGCGGCGGCTACTGGTTCGTCGCCCGCGACGGCGGCGTGTTCTCCTTCGGCGACGCCAACTTCTTCGGGTCGATGGGCGGCAAGCAGCTGGCCGCTCCCATCGTCGGGATGTCGGGCATTTAACCCATCTGGTCGCACGCCGCCCCCTCCAGGGCATCTCCCGTGAGGGGGGTGCCAGAGGGGGCCGTGTGCGATCTACCCTGGTGTCAGGGCGCCCTTCGGGGTGACCGCCCCGGAGAAGGAGCACGAAGTGGTACTTGCCAACCTGCTGGGCCCCGACACGGCGATCGTCCTCCTGGTCCTAGCCCTGCTGTTCGGGGGCAGCCAGCTCCCCAAGCTGGCCCGTTCCCTGGGCTCGGCGTCCCACGAGTTCCGCAAGGGAGTCGAAGAGGGCGGCTCGAACGGCGAATCCTCCAAGGAGTCGGCCAAGGCCACCGAGGAGAAGCCCGGTAGCTGAGCGCCCGGACCGCGCCGGCCGCCGGGTCCTGCCCTTCGGCCTGCACCAGGCGACCGAGTACCTCCTCGCCGCCGCCCTGATCGCCACGGGCCTGCACCTGTACGGGCCGCCCATGGGCGTGCTGGTGGCAGCGGGGGCCCTGTCCGCCGTCCTCGCCGCCCTGTCGGGTCCCCCCCTCGGGGGCTGGAAGGCGCTGGGCCGGACGACACACCGCCGCCTCGATCTGGCCTTCGCCGGGCTGCTCGCCCTGTCCCCAGTGGCGCCGGGCCGGACGGCCGTGTCGATTCTCGTCGCCGAGGCCGTGGCCGTGGTGGCCTGGCGGCTGCAGGGGGTCACTCGATACGAGGCCCGGGCCGCCGCCCGGCCGGCGGGGCCCCCTTCCACTTCCCCTTCCGCTGCCTCATCCCCCTCGCCGCCGGCCGGGCCGGCCGCCCTGGGATTGGCCCGCACCGCCGGCCGGCTGGTCGGCCGGGGCCGCCGGGCCAGCGAGCCCGGGCTCGAGCGGCTGCCGGCCGGAGCCCGCAAGGCCGGGTATGTCGCCGGCCGGCTGGCCCGCCGCCGCCGTACCGGGTGAACACCTAAGCTGCGGTCGTGGCCCGAACGACCGTGCAGGTGCCGACCAGGGTGCTGGTGTTCGGGATGGCCCGGGCCGAGGGCACCATCCTCGCCTCCGAGGTGCTGCCGGTGGCCGAGGCCTGTGGGCAGAGCCCCGACCAGGTCCGCTCCTGCCTCCGGCGCATCGTGGCCGAGGGCCTCTTCGTCCGACGGGGATCGGGGCGCAACGCCACCTTCGAGGCCACCGAGGCCGGACTGGCCGCCCTGGGCACGACCATGGAGCGGACCCGGCTGGCCTGGGCCCAGGATGCGGCGGGGCGGGGATGGGACGGTCAGTGGCGGCTGGTGGGCTTCGCCGTGCCCGAACGCAACCGCTCGGCCCGCGACGCCTTCCGCGACCGGCTGCGCCAGCTGGGCGGCAGCGCCCTGCAGGGCGGCCTCTATGTGTCGCCCCACCCGTGGCACAAGGACGTCAAGGCCGAGGCCGACCGGCTGGGTGTCGCCGAGGCGGTGACAGTGGCCACCACCCACGACCTGGAGGTCGGTGGCGAGCGCGACCCCCGCGAGCTGGCCCGCCGCCTGTGGCAGCTCGACGACCTGGCCCTCCGCTACCAGGAGTTCGTCGACGCCTTCGCCGCCGTGCCCACCCAACTGTCACGCATGCGCGAGCAGCGCCAGCGGCTCGGTGACGAGACCTTCCTGCCCCTGGCGTTGTCGATGGCGGTCGCCTTTCAGGAGTGTTTCGGTGGCGATCCCCTGCTTCCCCCCGAGCTGCTGCCCCGGCCCTGGCCGGGACGCGAGGCACGCGAGCTGGTGCGCACCAGCCGGCGCCAGGCCCTCGCCCTCCGCCAGGCGCACGGCCTGCCACCCCTGTTCCGGCTGTTCGACGAGGCCATTGAGACGCTGCCGTGACGACATCGCCGTAACGACGTCGCCGTAAGACCACCGCCGGCGCCGCCGGCCCACGCTGGGAGGATCACGTGAAGTTCGGCATCTTCTACGAGCACCAGCTCCCCCGCCCCTGGGACCCCGAGTCGGAGCACCGCCTGCTGAAGGACGCCCGAGCAGGTGGAGCTGGCCGACTCCCTCGGCATCGATTTCGTGTGGGAGGTCGAGCACCACTTCCTCGAGGAGTACTCCCACTCCAGTGCCCCCGAGGTGTTCCTCGGGGCGGCCAGCCAGCGCACCAAGCAGATCCGGTTGGGCCACGGGATCGTCCAGCTGCCCCAGGGGTTCAACCACAGCGCCAGGGTCGCCGAACGCATCGCCACCTTGGACCTGATCTCTGACGGCCGGGTCGAGTTCGGCACGGGCGAGTCCTCCTCGGCGGCCGAGCTCGGCGGCTTCAACGTCGACCGCGAGACCAAGCGCGAGCAGTGGATCGAAGCGCTCGACGCCGTCACCCGGATGATGGTCGAGGAGCCCTTCGCCGGCTGGGACGGCAAGCACCTGAAGATGCCGGTGCGCAACGTGGTGCCCAAGCCCCTGCAGAAAGCCCCATCCGCCGCTGTGGGTCGCCTGCAGCCGCCGGGAGACCATCCATCTCGCCGCCACCAAGGGGATCGGGGCCCTCTCCTTCTCGTTCATCGAGCCCCACGAAGCCAAGGCGTGGGTGGACGACTACTACGCCACCATCGCCTCGGAGGCGTGCGTGCCCGGTGGCTTCGCCGTCAACCCGCAGGTGGCGTGCGTCATCCCGTTCATGTGCCACGAGGACGAGGCCACCGCCATCGAGCGGGGCCTCGACGGCGGCCATTTCTTCGGCTACTCGCTGGCCCACTACTACGTGTTCGGCGACCACGTTCCGGCCCGGACCAATGTATGGGACCAGTTCCAGGCCAACCGGTCCAACTTCGGCTTCGACCGCGACGTCGCCTCCCAGACGGGGATGCCCCTCGGCGCCCAGCTGCTGCAGCAGGGCCTCGGCTCGCTGCGGGGCGCCATCGGCACCCCGGCCCAGATCCGCGACCTGTGCCGGGGCTACGCCGAATCCGGCGTGGACCAGCTCATCCTGGTCAGCCAGGCCGGCAAGAACCGCCACGAGCACATCTGTGAGTCCCTCGAGCTGTTCGCCCGCACCGTCCTGCCCGAGTTCAAGGAGGAAGAGGCGGACCGGGAGGCGGCCAAGGCCGAGCGGCTGGCCCCGGCCGTGGAGGCGGCCCTGACCCGCAAGGAGCCGCCCCGCCCCGCCCCCGAGCACCACATCGTCGCCGCCGCCCGGGCGTAACCGGCTCGGATCAGGCGGCGAACCAGGACTGCATGCTCTGGGCGAACATCATGTCGCCCGACAGCCGCAGCTTGCCGCCCATGAACGCCTGCATGCCGTCGAGCTGGCCGGCGACGAAGCGGAGAAAGTCGGGAAGGCTGAGGCCGAGGGTCACCCGGGCGCTCTCCGCCGCCCCCTTCACCACCTCGCAGGCCCCGTCGGCCACCTTGAACTGGTAGGTCTTGGTCCCGTCGGGGGCGGAGATGTCCCACTGGACCACCGCCGCCTGACCGGCGGCCCGCTCTGGCACGAAGGCCTGCCTCATCCCGTCGAATACCTGATCGAGCACCTGGTCGACCGTCGGGCCGACGGCGGCGTTGATGTCGTCGTCGGAGAGGCCCTCCAGCAGCTTGGCCAGGCTCTCCCGGTCCGAGACTGCGAAATCTTCGGCCATGTCCCCCTCCTCGCCTGCTGGTCGCCGGGCGCTTGCCTGGCCTTGCCGGCCGCACCTCGGGCGGCCGAGGGATCCTAGGTGCCGAGCCTGACGCCAGTCCGGTGCAGCTGGCCTTCGAGGTGGTCCTGCAGCGGCTGGCCCACGGCCGCCATGCGCACCCGGTAGGAGAGGACGTCCCCGTCCACCCGGAGCACCCGCTCGACGGCGGTCACCTCTTTCGCCGTCGGCGTCCGCCCCACCAGCACGGCGGAGAGGGAGACCACGGCGTCGGTGAGGGTGCCGGTGTGGACCTCGACCACCCCGCTCGGCTGGGCCAGGACCAGCTCCGGCCGGCCCGGGCCCGCCATGCGCAGGTAACCGGTCTCGGAGTGCAGAGGACGGCGCTCCGGCACGCTCCACGTGCGCTGGGCGTAGGAGACGAAGGGTTTGCCCACGTGGGCGAACACGACCTCCTCCCCGTAGGAGAAGGTGTCGATGGTGGGGTAGCGGCCGGTGCCCCCGCCCGACCATGAGCCGAGCAGGAACCCCAGGTCAGCGACGTCGGGGTGCAGCTCCGGACCGCTCATCGGCTCCGCAGACTACGACCGGCGGGCCAGCTTGCTACCCGGCGGGGGCCGACCGCTAGATTCCCCCGACGTGATCACCGAGCCGAGAGGTTCCGTCGACCGCGGCCGGACCTCCCCCCGGTGGCCCAGGCGGGCGGCGAAAAGCGTGGCCCTGGCCGCGCTGGCCGTGGTGCTCGCCGGGTGCAATCAGAGCTTCCGGTTCGAGAACAACCCCGGCGCCACCAAGCAGGGCCAGTACATCTACCGGATGTTCGTCGGCTTCGACATCACCGCCCTGGTGGTCGGGGCCCTGGTGTGGGCGCTGATCTTCTGGTGCGTCCTGCGCTACCGGCGCCGCCGGGCCGACGAGATGCCCCGCCAGACCCGGTACAACCTGCCGTGGGAGGTCGTCTACACCCTCGGCCCGGTCCTGGTGGTCGGCGGCCTGTTCGGCATCACCTTCGTGGGCGAGAACTATGTCGATCACGTAACGGCCAACCCGGACCAGAAGCTGGCCGTCACCGCCTTCCAGTGGGGCTGGAAGTTCGACTACACGCTGCCCGACGGCCGCCACGCCGTGGTGGTCAGCGAGCCCCAGCGCTACGCCACCATCGAGCTGCCGCTGCAGGAGACGACCCGGGTCACCCTGGTGTCGGATGACGTCGTGCACTCGTTCTTCATCCCGGCGTTCGACTTCCAGCGCTACGCCCAGCCGGGCATCACCAACGTGTTCGATTTCACCCCGACCGTGGGCGGGCGCTTCACCGGGCGGTGCAACTTCCTGTGCGGGCTGCACCACAGCCTGATGATCTTCTACGTGAAGACGGTTCCGGCCTCGCAGTTCAACACCTGGGTCCAACAGCAAGCGTCAAAGGCGGCAGCATGACCCTTCTCGCCGAGCGGCACGAGACAGTCCACGAGCCCGAGCACCACGAGCGCACGGGTTTCCTGTACTGGATCACCTCCACCGACCACAAGGTGATCGGCAAGAACTACCTGTACACGTCGATCATCTTCTTCCTCGGCGGCGGGCTCATGGCCATGTTCATGCGCACCCAGCTGCTCGGCCCCAACAACCACCTGGTCAGCCAGCAGGCCTACAACGAGCTGTTCACCATGCACGGCACGGTGATGCTGCTGCTCTTCGCCGGCCCCTTCGCCTTCGGCGGCTTCACCAACTACGTCATGCCGCTCCAGGTCGGCGCGCCCGACATGGCCTTCCCCCGCCTCAACGCCCTGTCCTACTGGCTGTACCTCTCCGGCGGCCTCATCCTGTTCGCCAGCTTCCTGGTCAACGGGGGGGCGGCCGCCTTCGGCTGGACCGCCTACTCGCCCCTGACCGACATCCAGAACTCGCCGGGCCGGGGGCCGGACATGTGGATCATGGCCCTGGCCCTCACCGGGTTCTCGGCCATCTTCACCGGCATCAACATCGTCACGACCATCTTCGGGCTGCGGGCGCCGGGGATGACGATGTTCCGGATGCCGATCTTCACCTGGAACATGCTGGTGACGGCGATCCTGATCCTCCTGGCCTTCCCGGTGTTCACCAGCGCCCTGGTGATGCTGTACTTCGACCGCCACTTCGGCACCCACATCTTCGAGGTGAACGGCGGCGGGGTGCCGATCCTGTGGCAACACCTGTTCTGGTTCTTCGGCCACCCGGAGGTGTACATCCTGGCCCTGCCCTACTTCGGCATGGTGACCGAGATCCTCCCCGTCTTCTCGCGCAAGCCGGTGTTCGGCTACAAGGGCCTGGTCTTCGCCACCCTGGCCATCGCCGGGCTGTCCACCGGCGTGTGGGCCCACCACATGTTCACCACCGGGGCCGTCCTCCTGCCGTTCTTCTCGGCCATGACCATGCTCATCGCCATCCCCACCGGCATCAAGTTCTTCGCCTGGATCGGCACCATGTGGCGGGGCTCGATCGTGTTCGATACCCCGATGCTGTTCGCCGTGGGCTTCCTCGTGGTGTTCCTGGCCGGCGGCCTCTCCGGGGTGATCCTCGCCTCCCCGCCGCTGGACTTCTACGTGAACAACACCTACTTCGTGGTCGCCCACTTCCACCAGGTGCTGTTCGGCACCTCGGTGTTCGGCGGGTTCGCCGGCTGGTACTACTGGTATCCGAAGTTCACCGGCCGGATGACCCACAAGGGCCTGGGCCACCTCAACTTCTGGACCATGTTCGTCGGCTTCTGGCTGACCTTCATCCCCCAGTACCTGGTCGGCCTGCACGGGATGCCCCGGCGGATCGCCCTGTACCAGCCGAGCGACGGCTTCACCGTCCTCAACCGGATCTCCTCGGCCGGCGCCTACATGCTCGGGCTGTCGATGGTGTTCTTCCTTCTCAACATGTGGGTGTCCTGGCGCCGGCCGGTGCCTGCCGGGGGCAACCCGTGGGACGGCCACGCCCTCGAGTGGTGGACCACCTCGCCGCCCCCGCACCACAACTTCGAGAGCCTGCCGCCCATCCGCTCCGAGCGGCCGGTGTGGGACTACAACCACGGCGAGCCGCTGGTGGGGGCGGAGGGACCGACGGGGGTGACCCGGGGATGAGCGATCTGACCGAGCCCAAGGACCGGCGGGGCTACTCCGTCGAGGCCTACGTGTTTCTCGGCACCGCCCTGTTCTTCTTCGTCGTCTGCATCGCCTACTGGTTCACCTCCTACGAGCACGCCGGGTCGGTGATGTTGCTGCTCACCGCCTTCCTGGGCTTCCTCCCCGGCAGCTACCTGTACTGGTGGGGCCATCACATGCGCGCCCGCCCCGAGGACCGCGACACCGCCGACCTCGAGGACGGGGCCGGCACGGTCGGCGCCTTCCCCAGCTCCAGCATCTGGCCCTTCGCCATGGGCATGGGCGCTGCCGCCACCGCCCTCGCCTTCGTCTTCGGCGAATGGCCGGCCATCCTCGGCGCCGGGGCCATGGCGGCGGTGCTGATCGGCTACACGGTCGAGAGCCGCCGCGGCGGTTACGTATAGCCGCCGGCCCCGCTGGGGCCCGGGGAGCGGAGTCCGGCGGGAGGGTCACCGCCCGTACATCTAGAAGACCTAGGGGTGAGTTCAGCGCGCCTCGTCCTCGCCGGCGCCCTCGGCGGCTGCCTGGCCCTCGCCGGAGCGGTGGCCGTACCGGTCCTGGCCGACTCGTCCGGGCCCTTGGGCGTCCCCGGGCCACCGGTGACGCCGGTGCCGGCGTCCGCCCCGACCCGGCTCGGCTCTCTCAGCCCCGCCCACCCCATCCTCAACTTCAACGGGGCCGTCACCAACCCGACGCCTTTTCCCCTGGTCAACAACCCCTCGCCCGAGGTGTGCGGGGCCGAGTGCCAGGAGTACCAGTTCACCGTGGCCCCGGCGGCGGCCAGGACGCCCTTCCTCGCCTCCCTGAAGAACACCGTCACCGGCCCGGGCGGCACCTACAACGCCGATGACGGCTTCGACCTGTACGTGTACGACCCGGCCGGGCACCTGGTGGGGTCCCAGAACGGCATCGGATCCAACGGCGAGTCGGTGCTGGTCAGGCCGGGCGGCGCCGGCCGGTACACCATCGTCGTCACCTTCACCTTCGCCAACGACACCAACGCCGCATGGGTCGGAGAGGTCCGCCTCCTGACACCGGCCACCTGGCAGCCGGCCCCGGCCACCTGCGGAACCGTGTCCGGGGTCACCGCCTGCTTCGAGCTGCCGAGGTTGCGGGCCCTCGCCCCCTACGACGTCGTGACCAGCGGCGTGCCTCCCGCCACCTCCACGCCGGCCGGCTACCCGTTCCCGTTCAGCTTCCCCACGTCCACCTCCTGCTACCTGGACGAGACGGTCGGCCTGGACAACCCCTCGGCCACCGCCGTGGAGCACCCGGTGACGAGGTGCCTGCGCTTCACCAGCGACGTGCAGAACACCGGAGCCGGCCCGCTGACGGTCGGCATTCCGGCCGCCGCCACCGGGGCCAAGGGGCAGTCCCAGGTGGGCTACCTGCCCGGCCAGTGCCACGCCGTGCAGTTCGTCAGCACGTCGCGGGGTCGCACGGTCAGCCGCCCCGCCGGCGACTGCCAGTTCCACCTCGAGCACGGGCACTTCCACTACGACGCCCTGATCGGCTACTCCCTGCACGCGGCCAACCCGGACGGATCCATCGGCCGATCGGTGTCGGTGTCGTCCAAGGAGTCGTTCTGCCTGGCCGACGACGACTACTTCGGCTACGGCACGCCCGGACCCAACGGGCCGCGCGAAAACGTGGGCCAGCCCGGCTGCAACGCCCCCCAGCAGGTGTCGGCCCCCACCGCCACCCCGGGCAGCGGCACCTACGTCGAGGAGGGCATCACCCCGGGGTGGGGTGACGTCTACACCTGGGACACCCCCGACCAGTACATCGACATCACCCACGTGGCGTCGGGCACCTACTGGATCGTGGAGAAGACCAACCCGGCCGGGGCCATCCTGGTGTCGGGCCCGGCCCAGACATGCTCGGCGACCGAGCTGCGCCTCACCCAGGGATCCCAGTCGGCCAGCGTGACGGTCCTGGCCTCCCGACCCGCCGTCGCCTGCCCAGCCGGCTGACCCGGCCGGCGCCCTGATTCGCCGGGGGCGCCGCTACAGCTTCGGCAGCGTCGGCACTGTCGTCGGGGGCGGCGGCTGAGTGACCGGCGGGGAGCTGCCCCCCGAGCCGCTGCCGGATCCCCCGCTCGTGCCCCCGCTCGTACCCGAGGACTTCTGCTTCGGAGCGGTGGTGCTGGTGGTCGAGGTGGAGCTGGTGGTCGACGTCGACGTCGAGCTGGTGGTCGTGGTGGGGGCCGGGGCCGGGGAGTAGCTCTTCACCACCTGGGCCCCGCCCACCAGGGCGGCCATCATGGCCGGGTCGTTGCCGTCCATGCCGAGGGCCCAGATGCCCACGCCGGCCAAGTGGGCCTGGTTGGCCAGCTGGGCCTTGAGGGCCACCGAGTGGGGGTCGTCGAAGTAGGCCTCGTGCCACTGACCGGCGGGGTCCTGGTAGGCGGTCCAGGGCACGTCGGACTGGGAGTCCCAGTAGACCGGAGCGCTGGTGGAGCGCAGTTGGGCGTAGGTGACCGCCGCCGGGCCCGAGGTGGCCGGCGAGCCGGGAGTGTTGTCCGTGGTGGCCCACTGGTAGCCGTAGAAGGGGACGCCGAGGACGACCTTGGAGGCGGGGACGGCAGAGAGGTACCCCGCCACCGCTTCGGCGTCGCTCGGGGTGCGACCGGTGAGGGGAGCGTTGGGTGACGGGGCGTCGCTGCGCTCCATGTCGTAGGCCATGACGAAGAAGGCGTCGACGGCGTTGGCCATGGACCGCACGTCGAAGAAGCCGTTGGTGTCGGTAGCCGAGCCGGTGTAGGTGTCGACCGTCACCTGCCAGTGCGGGTTGGCGGCCCGCAGGCGCTGGGAGAGGTATTCGACCAACCGGACCATGCCGGCCCGGTCGGCCGAGCCGGTCCCCTCGAAATCGATGTTGGCGCCGTCCATGGACTTGGCGGCCACGGCGGCGACGATGGCGTCGGCCAGGTGCTGGTCGGCCTGGGGGTCCGACGTCAGCCGGTCGAGCGAGGACTGGTCGAAGCACTCGACTGACAGGACGACCCGGTCGCCGGCCGCGTGGGCCCGGTTGATCAGGTCGACCAGATCCTGGCTCTGGTAGCCGGTCCAACCGGGGCCGGACTGCACGAGCGAGCCATCGGCGCCGGCGTCGACCCCGAAGTAGGCGAGGGTAGTCAGGTGGGCCAGGTCGAACCCGCCAGCGGAGGGCAGCGTCCAGTACGGGGCGAACCCGAAGACCTCGTGGGGGCGCAGGGCCGGGGCGGCGGACACCACCGGAGGCGGCGGGGCCGGGGGGGCCGCCGCAGGCGGCAGCGGCGGAGCCGGGGCCAGCTGCTCCTGCTGGAGCAGCCAGGCCGCCGGCCGGTGGTTGGGGTCTGGATCGGCGATGACCACCGGATGGCGGGCGGGAGCCGAGGCCAGCTGGGTGGCGGAACCACCCGCCACCAGGGCGAGCACGCCGAGAGCGGCCCCGACCCGGGCGGCCACGGGCCAGTCTTTCGGGGTTGCCGGCAGCCGCAGGCGCACCGCCGGCAGCCGGAGGCGGGGCACGGGGATCTGCAGCCGTACGGCGGGCAGGCGGAGGCGGGGCACGGGGATCCGTAGCCGTGCGGCCGGTAGGCGGAGGCGGGGCAGGGGGACCCGCATACGCCGGCGGGTCCGGATCCGGGCGGGGGCGCTCCAACGGAGCCGGGCCCGCTCCACCAGCTCGGCGGAGGCGGCCCGGAGGCGACGGCGTCGGCTTCGTCCCACCTATGTGACTTCGGCACCCGGGCCCGGGGTCCTGCAGTTCCGGGTGCCGAAGTCAGGGTGTCAAAAACTGGCGATCAGCGGCCCTAGCTGTCCTTCCTGGCCGCCTTCACCGCCGCCGCCGTCTCCTCCAGCCGTTCAGCCTCCTCGCGGGCCGACAGCGCCTCCTCCTCGTGGGCCAGGGCGGCTTCCTCGTCCTCGAGGGTGGCCAGTCGGGCCTGGCGCTCCTCGTCGTGGATGGCCTTCTCGTGGACCTCGGCCGCCCGGCGTTGAGCGGCCCGCTGCTTGCTCACGGTTTGGTCCAGCTCGGCCAGCTTCTGCTGCTTGGTCCGGTCCGCCGCCGTGGCCTGCCGTTCGGCGGCTTCGGCGGCCCGCCGCCGCTGTGCCTCGGCCCGCCGCTTGCCGGCGGCCAGGCTCTCGTCGGCCTGGCGGCGCTTGGCCTCGGCTTCGGCCTGGAGCCGGGCCGCCTGGTGACGCTCGTCGGCGGCGGCGCGGCGGCGCCGGGCCTCAGCCACCAGGTGGGTGTCGCCCGTCAGGCGGCCGACCGTCTCGCGTACGGCGGCGTCGGCCTGGTCGATGGCGGCCCGGACCGGGGAGGCGGGGTGACCGCCACCGATCAGCCGGGCCACGGCGTCCACCGGGGCGCGGACGGTGTCGACCGACCGCTCGAATACGGATCGGGGGAATGCACGGATGTCGACCATCACGCCTCCTTCGGGTCGAGTGCGTCGGCCCGCTGAGCCGCGGCCTGGGCTGCGGCCGCCGCCGCCTGGGCCTGCTGGGTGGCAGTGGCGTGCTCGCGCTCCGCCCGCTGCCGCTCGGCCTGGGCGGCCCGCTCGCCGTTCTGCCGCTGACGCTCGGCCAGCTCGTGGGCCCGCTGGGCCTCCGACTCGATATCGGCCTTCGCTCGGGCGGCCTGGGCGTCGAGGGCCTGCTCCTGGCGCTCCTCGCGGATCTCCTCGCGGAGCTGGTCGCGCTCGACGACTATCTCGCGCTCCTTCTCGTGCAGCTCGGCCTCGGCCTCGGCCTCAGCGGCGCGCTCCTGCCGTCTTTTGCTCTCCACCTCGGCGTCGACGGCCGCCTGCTGCAGGCGGCCCTCCCGCGCCAGGTCTTCGCGTCCCACGAGCTCGCCGGCAGCTTCTTTGGCCTTGCCCACCACCTTGCCGACGGTGCCCGAGGTCACCTTCTCGTGCTGCGGATCGCTCACCAATTCCTCCTGCCATCGCGTACCGAGTCGCGATACCCAGTGGTGTGGGTGGCGAAAAACGACGTTGGTCACACCATGGCCACGGCCGCCCCGTCGCGGTGTCGATAGCGGAGAGAACGCAACCCTGGCTTCCCGCGGCGGTGAGGGCGTATCCGCTCAGGAGAGGGGGGCGGGACGAGGCATTTTTTGACGGCGTTTCCGCTCTCGGGGAGCACCCAAGTTCTGAGAGCGGATGGGCCGTCGAAAAAATCGGTCCCCCAACCGGCGCGCTACAGCCGATCCGCTCTCACGGTCGGGCGCGTCGCCACGGTCACAACCCACCGCTATCACTCCGACTCATGACCGCCGCCGATGTGATCCGAGAGGTACGCCATCACGCCTGTGCCAGCCAGCGGGATCTCGCCCTGCTGGCTGGGGTGCCGCAGTCGACGATCAGCCGCATCGAGACCGGCCGAATGCAGCCGACCTTCGAAGCCCTGAACCGCCTGGTGACGGCGGCCGGGTGCCGTCTTCACATCAAGGTCGAGTGCGTGCGGCCGATGATGGGGCTCTACCCCCGGGCCTGGGTGGGCCACCGGCCCGACGCCGACGAGGGCTTCGGGCCGTGGTGACCAGATGAGGAGGCGGGAGGAGGCGCTCAGGCCCCCCGTGAGCGGCCCTGAGCGGCCCTCAGGACCGGCAAGGAGCAGTCAGGAACCGGTCCCGCCACCACCACCGGCGCCGTTCCCACCGGAACCATTGCCGGGCCGACGGTTGCGGCGCAGGCCGAAGCCGGGCAACAGGCCCCGCTGGGGGCGAGGGGCGGGAGGAGTGTCACGGGTGACGGTGGAGACCCCGGGGATCCCCGAAGGGGCGGTGGAGCCGACCGTCCCCGAGGGCGCCGTCAAGGGCGGCCCACCCCGCCCGGGGGTCATCGCCGCCCCGACCAGCACGGGCAGGTCGGCCTCCCCCACTGGCGCGGGCAGCAGCTCGTGGTGCTCGTCGGCCGGGTGGGGCTCGCTCGGCACCGAGTGGTAGGCGCCATCGGCGGTGCGCACGATGATGTTGGCCCGTTTGCGCTTGCCGCCGTCGGGGACCTTCGACAGTTCGCGGCACATCTCGTAGGTGACGAGACCGACGATCACCGGCGCCACAAACAGCAGCACCCGCAGGACCCAGACGACCAGCTGCAGCGGCGTGTCGAGGAACACCGAGATGAGGTCGTCCGACCCGGCGATGAGCAGGATGAAGAAGAAGGTGAGCATGCCCGCCCCGAACCCGGCCCGGGCCGGCCGGTCGCGGGGCCGATCGAGCAGGTTGTGGGGGGTCTTGTCGCCGGTCAGGTAGGACTCGATGAACGGGTAGGCGTACAGGACGTTGAAGATGAGCCCGGGCAGGAGGATGCCGGGGAAGAAGGCGTTCGGGATCATGTGCCCCGGCAGGTGCGTCTCCCAGTTGGGCATGAGCCGCAACGAGCCCTCGAGCCACCCGATGTACCAGTCCGGTTGGGCGAAGGTCGTCACCTTGTACGGGTCGTAGGGCCCGTACAGCCAGATGGGGTTGATCTGGGCCACCCCGGCCAAGGCGGCGGTGACGGCGAAGGTCATGAAGAAGTAGCCGCCGGACTTGGCCGCGTAGCCCGGCCACATCGGGGTGCCGACCACGTTGGTCTCGGTGGCCCCCTTGCCGGGGAACTGGGTGTGGTGCTGGCGCATGATGATCACCAGGTGGGCGGTGAGCAGCCCCAGGATCAGCAGCGGCAGGACGAACATGTGGATGACGAGCATCCGCTCGAACAGGTTGTCGCCGGGGAAGGCCCCGCCGAACAACCAGTACACGATCCAGGTCCCGATTATTGGTATCGACTCGAACACCGAGTATGCGATGCGCAGGCCGGTGCCGGACAGCAGGTCGTCGGGCAGCGAGTAACCGAAGAAGCCGTTGGCCACCGCCAGCAGCATCAGGGTGAGACCGATGGTCCAGTTGATCTCGCGGGGGCGGCGGAAGGCACCGGTGAAGAACACCCGGCACATGTGGATGCCGATGGCCCCGATGAAGATGATGGCCGCCCAGTGGTGCATCTGGCGCATGACCAGACCGGCTCGGACGTTGAAGCTGATGTCGATGGTCGACTGGTAGGCCTCGGTCATCTTCACGCCCCGCAGCGGCAGGTACGAGCCGTGGTAGATGATCTCCTTGCCGGAGTCGACGAAGAACAGCGACAGGTAGACCCCGGTGATGATCAGGATGATGAACGAGTAGAGGGCGATCTCGCCCAACATGAAGGACCAGTGGTCCGGGAAGATGTAGTTGAGGAGCCAGCGGACCCCGCCGGCCAGGCCGAGGCGCTCGTCGAGGTGGCGGGCCTGGCTGGCCGCACCCTTCTTGGCCACCGCCGCGGTCTTGGCCCGCATCCCGTCGTTGGCGACGTCGGTCATCGCACCCCGCCTCTGCTCCAGAACCCGGGGCCCAGCGGCTCGTCGTAGCCCCGTTGGGCCCGAAGGTAGCCGTTGTCGTCGACCATGAGCGGAAGCAGGGCCAGGGGCCGGGGGGCGGGCCCGAACACCACGTCGGCCCCGTGCAGCACGTCGAAGGTCGACCCGTGGCAGGGGCACAGCAGCTTGCCGAACTGGGCCTGGTACTGCCCGACGGGGCAGCCGGCGTGGGTGCACACCTTGGAGTAGGCCACGTACCCGCCGGGGGTCGCCGACGGGTTGAAGGGAAGCGGGGCGGCGGCGGCCCGGATGAGGAGGGTCTGGTCCATGGCCATGTCGCCCGAGTCGGGCGGGAACACGGTGAGCACCCCGCCCACCTCGAGGTCGTCGGAGTGGACCGGCTTGCCCTCGTCGGTCACCAGCTGAGACCCGGCCTTCCAGCCGCTGCCGTACTGGTACAGGACCTTGTCGGGGTTCTTGCCGGTGAGCGAGCGGATCGGGAACAGCAGGATGGCCGTCATCGTCCCCATGGCGGCCAGCAGCAGCTTGAGCAGCACGCTGCGGCGCCCTTCGATGGCCACCTGGCCTCGGGTGAAGGTCTTGGCGAACTTCTCCTGGTTCTCCTCGGTGGTGAGGACCTCGCGCTCCTCGACGAAGGGGCCCTTCGGCATCAGCCACTTGCCCCACGCCGCCATGCCGAAGCCGATGCCGCCGAAGACGACGGCGAGCATCATCCCCTCGATCGCCGGGTTGCCGCCCTGGGTGTAGATCCAGCCGAGGACGAAGGTGGCGGCGATGCTCAAAAGGAAGCTGACGGCGATGACGGTGATCGCCCGTCCGGGGTTGGCGGTGGCGATCTCCATGTGCTCGGGGAAGCCGTCGGTGTCGGCGACGGGCGTGGCGTGCTCGGTCATGCCCGGTCCCCGATCCAGTAGGCGGCCAGCATGAGCAGGCCGACCCCGAACACGATGCCGATGAGCCCTTCGGCGACCGGCCCCAGGTGGCCCAGGTCGAACCCGCCCCGGTCGTTGGGCTTGGTGATGTACTTGACGTACTTGATGATGTCGTTCATGTCCTGGTCGGAGATGTTCTTCGGACCGAAGCGGGGCATGTTGGCCGGGCCGGTACGGATGGCCTCGGCGATCTGGGTCGGCGTCGACATGGACAGCGGGGGCGCGTTGGCGCCGTAGTCGAGGGCCCCGCCGACGGCCAGGTAGCTGTGGCAGGTGGCGCAGTTGAGGCGGAACAGGGAGCCGCCCCGCTGCAGGTCGGCGTGGGAGAGGTCGACTTTCGGGATGGGCACGCCGCCGGGCGCCAGCGAGGCCACGTAGTCGGCGATCTCACGGGCCTCGGTCTGGTCGAACACCGGCTTCTTGCGGGCGGGCTGCACGGTCGGTGTGGCCAGGGGCATGCGCCCGGTCGAAACCCAGAAGTCGACGGTGCCGGCGCCCAGCCCGGCGAGGGTGGGGGCCCGGATGCTGCCTTCGGCCGACAGCCCGTGGCAGGCGGCGCAGGACTGCACGAACATCTCGCGTCCCTTGACCAGCGCGACGGTCGAACCGCCGCCGCTGTAGGTCTGGGGCGGGTAGGTGGTCTGGGTCTCCGACGGCGCCGATCCGCCGTAGGGGCTGTAGGTGGTGGTCGACGTGGTGGGCTCGCTGGTCGTCGTGGACCCGCCGATGGTGGTGACGGTCGTCGTGGTGGAGGGCTGGGTCGTCGAGCTGGTCGACGAGCTCGTCGGGCTGGCTCCGGTCTGGGCGCCGGCGCCCCCGCCGAACAGGGCGATGGTGGCCACGGCGACGCCGCTCACCAAGAGCAGGGGGGCGATCAGCTTGCGTCGGGGGCGCATCGGGCTCATCGGTGGTCGCTCAGCCCTTGAGGAGGAAGATGGACGCGTACAGGAAGACCCAAACGATGTCGACGAAGTGCCAGTAGTAGGTGACGACCTGGAACACCGGCCGCTCGCCCGGGTCGCCGCCGGGGCCGGCCATGCGGCCGAGGAGGCCCACCATGGCCACCAGGCCCACGAAGACGTGGAGACCGTGCAGGCCGGTCATGAGGAAGAACAGCGACGAGAACGCGTTGGTCGAGATGTGGAACTTGACGTGGAACCACTCGTAGCCCTGGTTGCCGAGGAACAGTGACCCCATCACGAAGCTGATGACGATCCAGCGCTTGGCCTGGGTGCGGTTGTGGCGCCGCTCGTCGGACCACAGCGCCCGCTGCATGGTGAAGCTGGAGGCGACCAGGATGGCCGTGAAGATGCCGGACTGGAGGACGTCGAGCTCGATGCCCCGGGGGGGCCAGACGCCGTTCAGGGTGTCCTGGGCCCGGATGGTGAAGTAGGCGGCGAACAGGCCGCTGAAGAACATGAGCTCGGAGCCCAGCCAGACCATGACCCCGACGTTGAGGAGGTTGGGCCGGTTGGGGGAGACCTCGGATACGTACTGGTGGTGCGGGTCGACCGAGATGGCCTGGCTCACGGGATCCACTTACTAGTCGAGATCGCCCGGCGCGGGCACATCGAGGCTCCGGGGGCGGGGCGGGCCCGTCTTTAGACGGTGAGCCCGAGCTCGACCGCCCGGGCCAGGGCCTCGTGGCGGCCGTTCACGCCGAGCTTGGCGTAGATGTGGTTGAGGTGGGTCTTCACTGTCGAGGGCGACATGAAGAGCTGGCTGGCGATCTGGTCGTTGCGGGCGCCCCGCACGAGGCAGGACAGGACCTGGCGCTCACGGTCAGTGAGCAGCTCGCGGTCACCGGGCCGCTCGGTCGGAGGGCCCACGGCGCCGACCAGCGCCGGCAAGAGGGACGGGGCCAGCACCCGCTCGCCGGCGAGGACCCGGTCGGCGGCCGAGGCCAGCTCCGCCGGCTCCACCCCGGCGGTGATGATGCCGTCGGCACCGGCGCCGGCCAGGGCGACCAGCTCGTCGCGTCGGGCCCGCCCCACGATGGCCAGGGCGAAGGCCCCGCGGGCCTTGGCCGCCTCCACCACCGGGGGGCCGTCGTCGCCGACGTTGGCTCCCAGCACCACCAGCGACGGCGAGGTGCGGGCGATGTCGGCCGGCGCGTCGGCCGCGCCGGCCGACTCAGCCACGACCCGGTAGCTAAGGCCCGGCAGGGCCCGGCCGATACCGAGCCGGACCAGGGGCCACGGGTCGACGATCACCACGCCGTGGGCTGCCGCCACCGCCGTCAGGCTAACTGCGGTGGGCCGGCTCGCCGGCGACGGCGACGAGGTGCCGTGATGACTAGCCCTTTCTGGCCGGATCCCACGTACGGGAAGGTCCATAGCGCGCCCGAGTCACCGCCGGTCGACGAACCAATCTTGTGGGCGATGCGCCACCCTCCGCTCATAGTCGATAAAGACATCTATGGCGAAAAGGCTCAATAACAACGGAAACACAACAGAGTGCGGGACGGCCCAGGTCGACGAGGAGCAGCTGGTCAGGGACCACCTCCCCCTCGTGCACCGGGCGGTGTCGGACATGCTGCAGCGGGTCCCCCGCCACGTGAGCCGCAACGACCTTCTCTCCGCCGCTCTGGCCGGGTTGGCGCAGGCCGCCCGCAGCTTCGACCCCGAGCGGGGCATCGCCTTCGACCGCTTCGCCTCCGCCCGCATCCGCGGCGCCCTCCTCGACGAGCTGCGCAGCCGCGACTGGGCCAGCCGCTCGGTGCGGGCCAAGGCCCGCTCGGTCGCTGGCGTCACCGACGAGCTGACCGCCACCCTGGGCCGGGCGCCCACGGCCGACGAGGTCGCCACCCACATGGGCACCGACAAGGCGAGCCTCGAGTCGCTGAGCGGCGACGTCCACCGGGCCGTGGTCCTCAACTTCGACTCCCTCGTGACCGACGGCGACGGCTCCTCGATCCTGCCCGCCGACGAGAAGGGCCCGGACGCCCAGCTGCTCGACCGTGAGCGGCGGGCCTACCTGGTGGACGCGGTCAGCGCCCTGCCGGAGCGGCTCCGCCACGTGGTCATCGGCTACTTCTTCGACGAGCGGCCCATGCGAGAGCTGGCCGACGAGCTCGGCGTCACCGAGTCGCGGATCTCCCAGATGCGCTCCGAGGCCCTGGTCCTGCTGCGCAGCGCCCTCGAGGCCAACCTCGAGGAGGGCGAGCCGCTGGTCGACCTGTCGCCCCGGGCCGCCAAGCGCACCTCGGCCTATCTGGCCTCGGTCGGCGCCGGGCGCGACTGGAAGTCGCGGCTGGACCCCAGCTCGGGGCCCCGCCTCACCACCCTGTCGTAGCGGGGGCGGCGGCCTCGTCCCGCCCCGCCAGCCCCGCCAGCTCGGCGGGCAGCGGGCGGGAGTGCACGACGGTCAGCCGGCGGGTGGTCCGGGTCAGGGCCACGTACAGCGCCCGCATGCCCTGAACGGCGTCGTCGAGGACGGCGGCCGGCTCGACCAGCACCACCGAGTCGAACTCGAGCCCTTTGGCCACCCCCACCGGAAGCAGGGTGACGGCCTGGTCGAGGCCGTCCACCTCGCCGAGGGCGAATTCGAGCCCGGCGCCGGCCAGGTCCGGGGCCAGGTCGCCCACCCAGGAGTCGGGGCAGAGGATGGCGACGGTCCCCCCGCCGACCTCGGCCGCCTCGGCCCGGGCCACCTCGGCCACCGTGGTGGCCAGGTCGGTTCCGTCCACCCCCACCGCCCGGGGCGGGATGCCCGTCGACCGGACCGACGTCGGGGCGGTCAGCCCCGGGTCGGCCGAGGCCAGGACCCGCACGGCCACCTCCATCACCTCCGAGGGGGTGCGGTAGTTGACGCTGAGCTGGGCCACGGTCGCCGGCCGCCGGGGCGACAGGTAGGCGAGCACGTCGTCCCAGCCCGACGGGGCCCGCGACCCGGTCGCCTGGGCCACGTCGCCCACCACCGTCATCGAACCGGAGATCGACCGGCGGGCCAGCATGCGCAACTGCATAGGGGAAAGGTCCTGGGCCTCGTCCACCACGATGTGGCCGTAGGTCCGGGGGCCGGCGTCGCCCTCGGGGGGGAGGCGCACCGGGCCGAGGAGCACCTTGGCCTCGTCGATGAGGGGCAGGTCGGCCGCCGTCCAGGGGATGGTTTCCAGCGAGTCGGACCGGGGGCGGTGGAGCAGGCGCAGCTCCTCCTCCGACAGCAGCGACCGCCCGGCCAGGGCCAGCAGGGCCGGCGCCCCGAACAGGTCGTGGATCAGCTCCTCGGGCAGCAGGCGGGGCCACATCCGGTCGAGGGCGGCCACCACCGCCGGGTGGCGGCGGAGGGCCCGGCGCTGCTCGTCGGCCTCGCCGGCAGGGGCCTCTTCGGGGTCGGCGGCGCCGGCCCGGGCCAACCGTGACCGCTCGACCGACTCGAGGTAGCGCTGGTAGAGGATCTGGGCCACGTGGGCCTCGACGTGGCGGCGGCGGGAGTTGTGGGGGCCGTGGCGCCGGCGGGCGGCCGCCACCACCACGGCCGAGTCCTCGGGCGTCAACCGGAGGAGGTGGCCGCCGACGCCCACCTCGACCGGGGCCCGCAGGGGGCGCTGGCGGTCCTTCACCGCCCGGGCGATCAGGCGGGCCATGCGGCCGTCGCCTTTGAGGGCGGCCGTCGCCGGCGGGTCGACCGCCTTGACCCGGGCCTCGGTCACCAGCCCCCCGAGGGTGGTGAGCACGGCGCCGCTCTCCCCCAGCGAGGGCAGGACCTGCTCGATGTAGCGGAGGAAGACCGGGTTGGGCCCCACCACCAGCACCCCCTGGCGCTCGAGCGGGAAGCGGTGGGTGTAGAGCAGGTAGGCGGCCCGGTGCAGGGCCACGGCGGTCTTGCCGGTGCCCGGGCCGCCCTGGACGACCATCACCCCGGGCAGCGGGCCCCGGATGATCTCGTCCTGCTCGCGCTGGATGGTGGCGACGATGTCGCGCATCCGGCCGGTGCGCGACCGCTCCATGGCCGACACCAGCGCCCCGCCCGGCTCGGCGTCGCCGATGTGGCCCTCGCCGAAGAGCTCGTCCTCGATGGCGACCAGGCGGCGGTCGTCGGTCAGGAAGTGCCGGCGGCGGGCCAGGCCCATGGGGTGGGCCCCGGTGGCCCGGTAGAAGGGCTCGGCCACCGGCGCCCTCCAGTCGACCACGAGGGGCTCGTGGTGCTCGCCGGAGACCCCGAGCCGCCCGATGTAGAAGCTCTCGACCCCTTCGGCCGTCCCGGGCTCCCCGGCCCGGTCGATACGCCCGAAGCACAGCGCCTCGCGCCCGATGTCGAGCCGCTCCAGGCGCTGGAGGCTGGTGCGCACGATCACGTCACGCTCCTCGCGGGCCTGGTGGGTGCCGCCCTTACCCAGGCCGATGACGGCGCGGATCATCTGGCGGGCGGACTCGCGCATCGCCTCGAGCCGTTCGTAGGCCCGGTCGATGTACGCCTGCTCGGCGGGCAGATCGGGGTGAGTCGACAATTGCGTTGCGCCCCCGGAAAAGGGGGACCGGCCAGCATAGTGCCGGCGCCGGTAGTTTTCGGCCCGGTGGCCTTCGAAGAATCCCCCTTCATGAAGGCCTGTCGCTGCCTTCCGTCGGACACCGTGCCGGTGTGGTTCATGCGCCAGGCCGGGCGCGCCCTGCCCGAGTACCGCCAGGTGCGGGGCGAGGGCAGCATCCTCGACGCCATCGCCGAGCCCGAGCTGGCCGCCGAGATCACCCTGCAGCCGGTCCGCCGCTACGGGGTGGACGCCGCCATCCTCTTCTCCGACATCGTGGTGCCCCTGGCCGCCATCGACGTGGGGGTGGACGTGACCCCCGGCCACGGCCCGGTGGTGGCCGACCCGTTCCGCGGCCCCGAGGACCTCCGCCGCCTGCGGGCGTTGGAGCCCGAGGAGGACATCCCGCACGTGCTGGAGACGGTGCGGATCCTCGTCGGCGAGCTGTCGGTCCCCCTGATCGGCTTCGCCGGGGCGCCCTTCACGGTGGCCAGCTACCTGGTGGAGGGGGGACCGTCACGCACCTGGGCCCGGACCAAGGCGCTAATGCACTCCGAGCCCGGGTGGTGGGGCCGGCTGATGGACGGGCTGGCCGAGCTGGCGCTGGCCTTCCTGCGGGCCCAGGTCGAGGCGGGCGCCTCGGCCGTCCAGCTGTTCGACAGCTGGGCCGGCGCCCTCTCGCCCGACGACTACCGCCAGCACGTCCTGCCGGCCAGCCGCCGGGTGCTGGAGGGCATCGCCGACCTGGGCGTGCCCCGGATCCATTTCGGCGTGGGCACCGGCGAGCTGCTCACCATGATGGGCGAGGCCGGAGCGGACGTCGTGGGGGTGGACTGGCGGGTGCCCCTCGGCGAGGCCCGCCGGCGGGTCGGGGGCCGGGCCGTGCAGGGCAACCTCGACCCGGTGATGTGCCTGGCGCCGTTGGAGGTGGTGGAAGCCGAGGCCCGCCGGGTGCTGGCCCAGGCCGGGGGGCTGCCCGGGCACATCTTCAACCTGGGCCACGGGGTCATGCCCGAGACCGACCCGGGGGTCCTGACCCGGGTGGCCGAGCTGGTCCACGCCGAGGGCCGGGCCGAGGCGGCCCCGGGCGGGTCGCCGTGAGCGCCCCCGTCGGGGTGCTGGTGATGTCCTACGGCACCCCGGCCACCGCCGCCGACATCGAGGCCTACTACACCGACATCCGCCGAGGCCGGCCGCCGAGCGCCGAGCAGCTGGCCGACCTGCGCCGCCGGTATGAGGCCATCGGGGGCCTGTCCCCCTTGGCCGCCCGCACCGCCGCCCAGGCCGAAGGGATCCAGGCGTCGCTGGACGCCGGGCATCCGGGCCGGTTCCGGGTCTTCCGCGGCGACAAGCACGCCACCCCCTTCATCGAGGACGGGGTGGCCGCCATGGCCGGCGCCGGGGTGTCAGCGGCCGTGGGCGTGGTGCTGGCGCCCCACTACTCGGCGTTGTCGGTGGGCGAGTACCTGGCCCGGGCGGCGGAGGCGTGCGCCGGGGCGGCCCTCGCCTTCCACCCGGTGCGCAGCTGGCACCTGGCCCCCAGCCTGATCGACGCCCTCACCGCCCGCCTGCGGGTCGCCCTGGGCCGGGTGGTCGCCGCCGGCGTCGACCCCGCCGACGTCGAGGTGCTGGTGACGGCGCACAGCCTGCCCCGGCGGATCCTCGAGACCGGCGACCCGTATCCCGAACAGGTCCGCCAGACCGGTGAGGCGGTGGCCCGGGCGGCGGGGGTGGGGCGGTGGCGCCAGGCCTGGCAGAGCGCGGCCCGGACCCCCGAGCCGTGGCTCGGCCCGGACGTGACCGAGGTGATCCGGGCCCTGCCCGGAGAGGGCGCCCGGGGGGTGGTGGTGGCGCCGGTCGGGTTCACCTCCGATCATCTCGAGATCCTGTACGACCTCGACGTGGACGCCCGCCGGGTCGCCGCCGACGCCGGCCTGGCCTTCGAGCGGACCGAGTCCCTCAACGACGACCCGGGCCTGTGCGCGGCGGTGGCCGCCGCGGTCACCGGGGCCCTCGAGGCGACGGCGGCGTGAGCCGGCGCCCGACCGCGGTCGTGATCGGGGCCGGGGTCACCGGCCTGGCCGCCGCTTTCGCCCTCGCCGACTCCGAAGGGGCGCGGGTGGTGGTCCTCGACTCCTCGTGGCGGGCGGGGGGCAAGATCGCCACCGAGCCCTTCGCCGGCGTGCCGCTCGACCTCGGGCCCGACTCCTTCCTGGCCCGGGTGCCCCACGCCGTCGACCTGTGCGGTCGTCTGGGCCTGGGCGACGAGCTCATCGCCCCCGCCACCGGCAAGGCCTGGCTGTGGGTGCGGGGGCGGCTGCGGCCGCTGCCGGAGGGCCTCGTCCTCGGTGTCCCGTCGAACCTCGCCGCCGTGGCCCGCTCGGGCATCCTGTCCCCCGCCGGCGTGGCCCGGGCCGCCCTCGACCTGGTGCTGCCCCGCCCGGCGGCGGAGGGCGACCGCTCCGTCGGGGACGTGGTCGCCGGCCGCTTCGGCGCCGAGGTCCACCGGCGCCTCGTCGACCCGCTCCTCGGCGGCATCCACGCCGGGCGCTCCGAGCTGCTGTCCGTGGCGGCCACCGCCCCCCAGCTCGACGCCGCCGCCCGCCGGGGGCGCAGCCTGCTGCTGGCCCTACGGCGCGCCGCGCCCCCGCCGACGCCGGGGGGCGCCGTCCCCCCGGTCTTCCTCTCCCACCCCGCCGGCCTGGAGCGGGTGGTGGACGCCCTGACCGGCCGGCTGGCCGCCGCCGGGGTGGAGCTGGCCCTGGGCGAGGCGGCCACCTCCGTCGAGCGGGGCGCCGGGCCGGGCTGGGCGGTGAGGACCGACCGCCGCCGGATCGACGCTGACGCCGTCATCGTGTGCGTCCCCGCCCCGGCCACGGCCGGGCTGCTCGACGGCGTGGCCCCCCGCGCCGGCGCCTTCGCCCGCTCGGTCGAGCACTCCTCGGTGGTGGTGACGGCGCTGGCCTACCGGGCCTCCGACGTGCCCGCCCGTCTCGACGGCAGCGGCTTTCTCGTTCCGCGCACCGAGGGCCGCCTGCTCACCGCCGGCACCTGGACCTCCTCGAAGTGGCCCCACCTCGCCCCCGCCGGACTCGTCCTGGTGCGGGCGTCGGCCGGCCGCTACGGCGACGAGCGGGCCCTGCAGCTGGACGACACCGAGCTGGTGGGGGCCCTTCACGCCGAGCTGGCCGAGGCCATGGGGTTGTCCGGACCCCCGGTGGAGCACCGGGTGACCCGCTGGCCGGGCGCCTTTCCCCAGTACACGGTGGGCCATCTCGACCGGGTGGCCGCGGCCGAGGCCGAGCTGGCCGGCCTGCCCGGCCTCGAGGCGGCCGGGGCGGCCTTTCGGGGACTCGGCATCCCCGCCTGCATCGCCCAGGGGGAGGCGGCGGCCGCCCGGGCCCTCGACCACCTCCGCTCGCTCGCCCCCACCCGGTGAGGCGAGGCCTGCCGCTGCTGGCGGCGGTCGCCGCCGGCGTCCTCCTCTTCTGCGCCCTGCCGCCGGTCGGCTGGTGGCCGGCCGGCCCGCTGGGCCTGGCCGGGTGGGCGGCCCTGACGGCCGGCCAGAGTCCGGGGCGGCGGGCCCTGGTCGGGTGGCTGGTGGGCATCGGCCTGTTCGCTCCCGGGTGGTGGTGGATGACCGGCTTCACCGGGCCCGGCTACCCGGTGGCGGTGCTCGCCGAAGCCGGCTTCTACGCCGGGGCCGGGCTCGTCACCCCCTCGCGGCGCGGGCGGATCGCCGGCTTCGCCGCCGCCGTGGCAGGGGCCGGCATCGCCCGCGACCACTGGCCCTTCGGCGGGGTCCCCATCGCCGGGGTGGCCCTCGGCCAGGCCGGCGGCCCGCTCCTCGCCCTGGCCCGGCTGGGCGGGGTTCCGCTGGTGACGGGGGCGACGGCCCTGGCCGGGGCGGCCCTGGCCGCCCTCGCCACCGGCGCCGTCCGCCAGGTGGCGTCCCGACCCGACCGGGCCCCCGATTCGGGGCTGCGGGTGATGGCGGCCGGCGCCGTCGCCCTGGCGGTGGTGGCGGGGCTGACGGCGGTGGCGGCGGCCGCCCCCGACGGGGGGGCGGGTAGGGGCCGGATCCGGGTGGCCCTCGTCCAGGGGGGCGGGCCCCGGGGCCTGCGGGCGGTGAACCGCGATCCCTCGCTGGTCTTCCGGGCCCAGGTCGACGCCATGGCCGCCGTGCGCCAACCGGTCGACCTGGTGCTGTGGCCGGAGAACGTGATCGAGCTGGACCAACCCCTCGCCGGCTCCCCGGAAGACGCGGAGATGGCGGCGCTGGCCGCCTCGTACGGGGCGACGGTGGCGGCCGGGGTGACCGAGCCGGCCGGCCCCGACGGCTTCCTCAACGAGGCGTTCGCCTGGTGGCCCGACGGAACCCGAACCGGCCCCTACACCAAGGTCCACCGGGTGCCGTTCGGAGAGTGGATCCCCTTCCGCTCGGTGATCAGCCATCTGGGGGACGTGTCGGCCGTCCCCCGCGACGAGGTGGCCGGGCGGGGGCCGGGCGTGCTCGCCACCGGCGCCGGCCGGGTCGGGGTGATGATCTCCTACGAGGTGTTCTTCGACGACCGGGCCCTGGCCGCGGTGCGGGCCGGCGGCCGGGTGCTGCTCGTTCCGACCAACGCCGCCTCCTACACCACTTCCCAGATGCCGCTGATGGAGGTGGCCGCCTCGCGGCTGCGGGCGGTGGAGGCCGGGCGCGACCTGGCCCAGGCCGCCCCCACCGGGTACACGGCCCTGTTCGACCACCGGGGCCGGGTGCTGGCCCGCTCCGGCCTGGGCGCCCGCCAGGTGCTGCAGGGGGTGCTCCGACGGCGCGACGGGCGGACCGTGTTCGACCGGGTCGGTCAGGCCGGCCCCGACGCCCTCGTCGGGATGGTCCTCCTCGCCGCCTGGGCGGCGGCCGGCCGCCAGAGGGTGCTCAGGCGGCGGCGCGAACGGGCTCTTCCTCCACCCGCTCCGACGGCCACAGCAGCCGGTTGAAGATCAGGAACTTGGCGACCCACAAGACCCCGAAGGCGCCCAGGTAGCAGGCCGACACCAGGGCCACGTGCTCGACGTGGCTGTGGATGCCCCGGCTGTGGGTGTGGGCGAAGTCAGCGGCCCAGGTGGAGAACACCAGCCCGACGATGGCCAGCACCCAGAACGGGACCACCTCGCGCCACACGTGGGAACGACCGGTCTTGCCCCACGCCCAGTTGCGGTTCAGGTAGTAGGACGGAACCGCCCCCACGCAGGTGGCGAAGATGGCCGAGGTGCGGGCGCCCCAACGGACGACGCCGAACACGATGATGAAGGCGGCCTGGCTCACGGCGGTGGAGATGACGGAAACGAGGGTGTAGCGGACGGCTTTCTGGCCTTCGCTGCGCCACCATTCCCCCACCGCCGCGGGAGAGAGGTTCACGGCCTCATTCTACGTCGAGGGCGTTGGCGCTGGCGATCGAGCCGAGCCACGACGCGCTGGGCTTCGGAGTGCGCCGGAGGGTTTCGCGGTCCACCGCCACCAGGCCGAACGTGGGCTGGTAGCCCATGGCCCACTCGAAGTTGTCCATGGTCGTCCAGTAGACGTAGCCGCGCACGTCGATCCCGTCGGCCAGGCAGCGGCCCACCCCCTCCAGGGCGGTGGTGACGTAGGCGACGCGGCGGGAGTCGTCGGCGGTGCCGATGCCGTTCTCGGTCACCATCACCGGTATGCCCCCGGTGACCTGGTAGGCGCGGCGGATGGTGGCCTCGAGGGCGTCGGGCCAGAACTCGTATCCCATCTGGGTCAGCTCCACGCCGTCCTCCGGCTCGGGCGGGCCCGACGGCGCCACCCGGGTGCGGCTGTAGGTCTGCACCCCGATGAAGTCGTCACCGGACGCCGCCTCGAGGAACACGTCCTCCATGCCGCGGCGGATGCGCTCGAGCCGGGCCTCACCGCCTTCGAGGGCCTGGTAGTCCGACATCGACAGGGTCATGCCCACCGGCGCGTCGCCCGGCCCGGAGCGAATGGCGGCGACGGCCTTGTGGTGGGCGTCGATGAAGATGTCGTTGACGCACCTACGCAGGGCCGCGTCGCGCCGGCCCGGGGGGAACATGCCGACCAGGTAACCCATGAGGGCCACCACGTTGGGCTCGTTGATCGTGCACGCCCACCCGATCAGGTCGCCGAGGTGGGCGGTGGCCCGCTCGCAGAAACGGGCGAAACGGTCGGCGGTGTCGGGCTCCTCCCAGCCGCCGTGGTGGCTGACCCAACGGGGCGTGGTGAAGTGATGGAAGGTGACGATCGGGGTCAGCCCCCGCTCGTGGCAGGCGGCGCACACCCGGCGGTAGTGGTCGAGGGCGGCCAGCGACCACTCCCCCTCCTCGGGCTCGATGCGGCTCCACTCCAACGAGAAGCGGTAGGAGTTGAAGCCGAGGCCCGCCACCAGATCGAGGTCCTCGGCATAGCGGTGGTAGTGGTCGCAGGCGTCGCCGCTGGTCTCCACGCAACCGCTCAGGGGATTGTGCTCCCACATCCACCAGTCGTTGTTCCAGTTGCCCCCCTCGACCTGGTGGGCGGCGGTGGCCGTGCCCCACACGAAGCCGTCCGGAAAGGTGATGCGCATGCGGCCGACCCTACTCTCGGCCCCTAGTCTGCGGCCCGTGACCGAGGCGCTCGACGACCTGCTGCGCATCCTCGACCTCGAGCCCATCGAGGTGAAGATCTTCCGCGGCGTGAGCCCCACCGAGAAGCGCCAGCGGGTGTTCGGCGGCCAGGTGGCCGGACAGGCCTTGGTGGCGGCGGGGCGCACGGTCGACTCGGGCACGGTGCACTCGCTGCACGCCTACTTCCTGCGCCCCGGCGACCCGGCGGTGCCGATCCTCTACGAGGTGGACCGGATCCGCGACGGCAGGTCGTTCACCACCCGCCGGGTCGTCGCCATCCAGCACGGCCGGGCCATCTTCAACCTGTCGGCGTCGTTCCACGTCGGCGAGGACGGGGTCAGCCACCAGCTGCCGATGCCGGAGGTCCCCGCCCCGGAGACGCTGCCCACCTTCCAGGAGCGGATGCGGCCCTACGCCGAGGTGATGGGCGACTGGTACTGGCGGCCCCGGCCCATCGACCAGCGCCACACCGAGGACCCCGGCCGCTTCCGCGGCGCCGAGCCCCGCCCTCCGCACCAGCGGGTGTGGATGCGGGCCGACGGCCGGCTGCCGGACGACCCGATGCTGCACGCCTGCGTGGTCGCCTACGCCTCCGACATGACGCTGCTCGACTCGGTGGTGATGCCCCATCAGCTGGCGTGGGACGACCCCCGGGTGATGATGGCCAGCCTCGACCACGCCATGTGGTTCCACCGCCCGTTCCGGGCCGACGAGTGGTTCCTCTACGACCAGCACAGCCCCTCGGCCTCGGGGGCCCGGGGGCTGGCGATGGGCCACATCTTCACCGAGGACGGCACCCTGGTCGTGTCGGTCGTGCAGGAAGGGCTGCTCCGCCTGGTGGACCCGGCCCGCCGGCCCGGCGGCGAAGGCTGAGACTGGCTCAGCGGCTGGCTCAGCTGCCCCGCTTGGCCATCGGCTGGTACTGGCGCTCCTCCTCGCCCACGTAGAGCTGGCGGGGGCGGGAGATCTTGGAGTCCTGGTCGAGCATCTCGCCCCAGTGGGCCAGCCACCCCGAAGTGCGGGGGATGGCGAATAGCACCGGGAAGGTCTCGATCGGGAAGCTCATGGCCTGGTAGATGAGGCCCGAGTAGAAGTCGACGTTCGGATAGAGCCGGCGGGAGATGAAGTACTCGTCGGAGAGGGCGACCTCCTCGAGCTTCAGGGCGATGTCCAGCAGCGGGTTCTTGCCGGTGACGGCGAAGACCTCATCGGCGGTGCGCTTGATGATCTTGGCCCGGGGGTCGTAGTTCTTGTAGACCCGGTGGCCGAAGCCCTGCAGCCGGCCCTTGCCCGCCTTCACCTCCTTGACGAAGTCGGCCACGTTGTCCATCGAGCCGATCTCGGTGAGCATGCGGATGACCTGCTCGTTGGCGCCGCCGTGACGGGGGCCGTAGAGAGCGGCGCACGCCGCCGCGCACGCCGTGTAGGGATCGGCGTGTGAGGAGCCCACCACCCGCATGGCCGTCGTCGAGCAGTTCTGCTCGTGGTCGGCGTGGAGGATGAACAGCACGTCGAGCGCCCTGGCCAGCACGGGATCGGCCCAAGCCACGTCCTCGCGGGGCTCGAACATCATGCGCAGGAAGTTGGCGGTGAAGCTGAGGGCGTTGTCGGGATACACGAACGGCATGCCCACGCTGAACCGGTAGGTGCAGGCGGCGAGGGTCGGCAGCTTGGCGATGAGCCGGACGATCTGCTTGTAGCGGATCTCCTGGTCGAAGATGGCCTTGGCCTCGTCGTAGAAGGTGGACAGGGCGGCCACGCCGGATACCAGCATCCCCATGGGGTGGGCGTCGTAGTGGAAGCCGTCCATGAACCGCTTGCGCATGTTCTCGTGGATGAACGTGTGGTAGGTGATGTCGTGGCGCCACGCCTCGAACTGCTGGGGGGTCGGCAGCTCACCGTGGATGAGGAGGTAGGCGACCTCGAGGTAGGTGGACTGCTCGGCCAGCTGCTCGATCGGGTAGCCCCGGTAGCGGAGGATCCCCGCCTCTCCGTCGAGGTAGGAGATGGCGCTCGAGCAGGCCGCCGTCTGCATGAAACCGGGGTCGTAGAACCAGACGTCGGGGAGGAGCTTGTGCCACTCCCCCGCCGAGATGCCCCCGTTCTGGATGGGTATCTCGATGGTCTCGCCGGTGCGGTTGTCGGTGATCGTGACGCTCTCGGCCATTCCACCCCTCGTGCTGGTCCCCGGAGCGGGCTTCCTCCCGTCCGGCGTCCTGTCCGGGCCATCCTATGGCCGCATCGGCGAGGCGCCACCCGGTGCTAGATACGGGGGATGTCGAGGCCAGCCCGGTCGGCGGCGGCGGTGGTGGTGCTGGGGGCTGTCGGCTCGCTGCTGCCCGGCGCGCCCACGGGGGCGGCGGCGGCGTCCGCCCCCACCGTGCAGCCGGCTGGTAGCCCCGCCTTCGCCCAGGACGCACCCGACCCCGACGTGATCCGGGTGGGGACGACCTACTACGGCTACACGACCGGCACCACGTGGGGTAACTACATCGGGGTCCTCACCAGCACGGCGCCGTCGTCGGGATGGCGGACCGCCGACGGCCAGACCTACGGGTCGACGGCGATGGGGCCGCTGCCGTCGTGGGAGAAGGTCAACACCCAGACCTCCCCCGGGGTCTTCGCCTGGGCCGGGCGCTACGTCATGTTCTACGACGCCTTCGACCCGTCGGTCGGCCACTGGTGCCTGTCGGTCGCCACCGCCTCCTCCCCGACCGGTCCGTTCGATGACAACTCGGCGGCCCCGTTCGAGTGCCAGGCCGACGGCTCGGTGGACCCGAGCCCCTTCGTGGACGCCTCCGGGCAACCCTGGTTGTACTGGAAGGAGAACGACGGCTCGGCCTCCACCCCCGCCTACATCTGGGCCGCCCCCCTGGCGCCGACGGGAACGGCGCTGGCGTCGTCGCCGACCCAGGTGCTGACCCAGGACACGGTCAACCACCCGTGGGAGACGACGGTGGAGAACCCCGACATGGTGCTCGCCGCCGGCTCCTATTACCTCTTCTTCTCCAGCGGCAGGTGGGACTCGTCGGGCTACGCCGAGGGCTACGCGGTGTGTGACGGCCCCGCCGGACCGTGCACCCAACCCCAACCCGGCCCCCTGCTGGCGTCCTACGGCCAGGTGGCCGGCCCGGGGGCGGCCACCGTGTTCGCCGACCCGTCCGGCGCCACGTGGATGGCCTACGCGGCGTGGACCTCGCCGTGCACCTCCTACTCGTGCGGGGGGCAGCGCCGGCTGTACGTGGCGCCCCTCACCTTCGGCGGGCCGGCGTGCTCCCCACCGGCACGACCGGCCGGCTACCGCTTCGCCGCCGCCGACGGAGGGGTGTTCGACTTCGGCAACCTGCCCTACTGCGGTTCGGCGGCCGGGGCGGCCGGGGCGACGGTGGTCGGCCTGGCCGCCACCCCCGACGAGGGCGGTTACTGGTTGGCCACCGCCTCGGGGCGGGTGGCGGCCTTCGGCGACGCCGCCTTTAAGGGCGACGCCTCCGGCATGGCCCTGGCCGCCCCGGTGGTCGGCGTGGCCGCCACCCCCGACGGGGCCGGTTACTGGCTGGCCTCGGCCGACGGAGGGGTCTTCGCCTTCGGCGACGCCGCCTGGTACGGGTCGATGGGCGGCACCCGGCTGGCGTCCCCGGTGGTCGGGATGGCGGCCGACCGCACGACCGGTGGCTACTGGCTGGTCGCCGCGGACGGAGGGGTGTTCTCCTTCCACGCCGCCTTCCGCGGCTCGGCCGGGGCCATCCGCCTCAACCGGCCCGTGGTCGGCATGGCCGCCACCAGCGACGGCGGCGGCTACTGGCTGGTGGCGTCCGACGGCGGCATCTTCACCTACGGGGACGCCGCCTTCCTCGGCTCGGCCGGGGCCATCCGCCTCAACCGGCCGGTGGTCGGAATGGCCGCCACCAGCGACGGCGCCGGCTACCGGCTGGTGGCCTCCGACGGCGGGGTGTTCTGTTACGGCGACGCCCCCTTCTACGGGTCGACCGGGTCGATAACTTTGGCCCAGCCGGTGACGTCGATCGGCGGCTGACGCCCGGCCGCCCACACCGGGCCGGCCCGAGACTGGGGAGGATCGCCATGCCGTTGGACCCGCAGGTCCGCCAGGCCCTCGATCTGTTGGAGCAGCTGGGCTTCGCCGGGTTCGCCGCCTCCGGCCTTCCCCCCGACCAGGTCCGGGCTCTGATGTCGGCCCTGCCCCGTGAGGCCGGCGAGGAGCTGCCCCGCGTCGAGGACCGCACCGTCCCCGGGCCCGCCGGCGAGGTGCCGGTGCGCATCTACGACCCCACGGCGCGGGGTGACGCCCCGGTGGTCGTGCACTTCCACGGCGGGGGGTGGGTGGTCGGCGACCTCGACACCCACGACCACACCTGCCGGGCCCTGGCCCGGGCCTGCGGCGCGGTGGTGGTGAGCGTCGACTACCGGCTGGCCCCCGAGCACCGCTACCCGGCGGCGGTGGAGGACTGCTGGGCGGCTACCCGGTGGGTGGCCTCCCACCCGGCCGAGGTCGGCGGGGACACGACCCGTCTGGCGGTGGCGGGCGACTCGGCCGGAGGCAACCTCGCTGCCGTGGTCTCGCTCATGGCCCGCGACTCCGGCGGGCCGGAGCTGGCCTTTCAGCTACTCGTCTACCCGGCGGTCGACGCTCGCATGGGGTGGCCGTCGATCGACGAGAACGCCGAGGGCTACCTGCTCACCAAGCAGGACATGATCTGGTTCTACGGCCACTACGGATGTCCTGACCCGACCGACTGGAAGGTCTCGCCCCTGCTGGCCGAGAACCACGCCGGGCTGGCGCCGGCGCTGGTCATCACGGCCGAGTTCGACCCGCTGCGCGATGAGGGCGAGGCCTACGCCGAGAAGCTGCGGGCCGCCGGCGTCAACGCCACCGCCACCCGCTACGACGGGATGATCCACGGCTTCTTCGGCATGAGCGCCACCATCGACCGGGCCGGCGACGCGATGAAAGAGGCGGCCGAGGCGCTGAGCCGGGCCCTCAACGACTAGGCGACCGGGGGCCGCCGCCCGCCGGGGCGCCGCCCGGCGGCCCTACTGGGAGACCCAATCGATGATGGCGAGGCACATCTCGTCGCTCGATCCGTCGCCCCACGTGACGAATCGGGGCGGCAGCCGCCGCAACGCCGGCAGCATCTGGTGCAGGGCCGGGTTGTAGGTGCAGTTCACCTGGATGCGGTCCGCCGGCGTGACCGCCACGCCCGGGCTGACGTCGTAGGACCGCTGGTAGTCGAAGTTGAAGTTGGTGACGTCGAGGAGCACGTGCTGTTGGGGCGTGCCCGGGTCGAGGACGATCGACATGTCCTTGCCCAGCAGGTGCATGTGGGCGGTGAGGCGCAGGATGCGCCCGGAGAAGGGCACCGGCCAGGTGCAGCTGGTCGAGTCGCCCGCCGGCGGGTTGTTCGCGTCGCGGCCGCACACCGTCTCGATGGCGTCGACGAAGCGGGGCAGCTCGGGCCCGAAGCGCTGGCCCAGGTCGGCCAGCGACGCCTGCCGGTCGCACAGCGGGCCGCTGACCCCGGCGGGGCACGGCACGTCGGGAGGCGCCGGCAGCAGGGTGAGCTTGAGCGGAGCCAACTTGGTGGTCGCCGGCACCGTCTGAAGGACGAGCTTGCTCTTCACCGGGGCGTGGCCCACGAGCAGGTTGTAGTGCACCTGCATGACCACCAGGCTGCCGGCGGGGAACTGGATGCCGGTGCCGGCCGGAACCACGTCGAGACCGTGCCCCGGCGCCCACGCCGACAGCCATGGGGTCCGCCCCAGCCCGGCCAGTCCCTGCTTGGGCAGCACCGACTCACCGAAGCAGGTCCACCCCTGTCCGTCCCCGTCGGCCGCCTTGGCCTGCTGGGCGAGGTCGGGTGGGATCAGGAACAGGATGGCGTGATGGACCTCCGGGCTCTCCGGGAAGAAGTGGCTGGCCACGATCATCGAGTCGGCCTTGAGGCCCGGGTCCACCAGGGTGCAGTGGTAGTCGTCGGTGCCGCCGCCCGGCGGGGGCACCGGCTGGTACGGATGGGCGGACTCGAGCGTCATGGCCACCGCCCCCGGCTGCATCTGGTCGGCGGCGGTGGCCGTGGCCGTGCCGGTGGCGGCCTTAGGAGGCTGGGCGGTCCCGCAGGCGGCCGCGGCCAGGGCGCCGACCACGACGAGAGCCAAAAGGCGAGAGGCGCGCATGGTCACACCAGTTTGGCGGCATATCGCTCCTCGAGCCCGTCGGCGGGGGCGGGGGACGCCACCCCGTCGAGCCGGGCGGCGATGCGGTCGAGGAGCCGGTGCCAGCCCGCCCCGGTGCGGGGGATCTGGGTGGTCGGGTCGCCGGCCCACGAATAGCGCTCGGCGGACCGGCGCAGGTCGGACATGGTGAGCACGTGGGTGAGGGTGAGGCGGCAGCCGCCGTGCTCCTCATCGAGCCGGTAGGTGACCCGCGCCTCAGGGTTCACGTCCTCCCAGAAGGTGTGCTCGAGGAGGTGCGGCGGCTCCACCCGCACGATCCGGTCGACCACCCGATCGCCGGTCTGGTGGCGGGTCACGAACCGGCCGCCGGGGCGCAGGTCGATCTCGACCTCCCACCCCGACCAGGCCGCCACCTCCTCCGGGTCGGTGATCGCCCGCCACACCGCCTCCACCGGATGGGCCAGATGCCGTTCGTAGTGGAGGGTGACCGTCTCGCCCGACCGCTCGATCGAGCCTTCGTTCATGGCTTCTCCTCTCGTGTCCGGTCGAGGTGGGCCTCGAGGGCGTCGAGCCGACCGGTCCACAACTGGCGGTAGGCGGCGATCCAGTCGTCGATGGCCCGCAGCCCCTCGGGCTCGACCCGGTAGCGCCGGTGCTGGGCTTCGACCCGACAGGCGACCACGCCGGAGTCGCGCAGGATGCGCAGATGCTTGGACACCCGCGGCTGGCTCAGGCCGAGCGCCTCGACGAGCTCGCCCACATGACGCTCACCGTGGCGCAGCTCGTCGAGGAGCTGGCGCCGGGTTGGGTCGGCCACGACCGTGAAGGCATCCACGGCCGCAGTATGCCCTAGACGTTATATAACGTCAAGGGAATCTAAGTGCCCAGGCTGGTGGGGCTGGTCGGGCTTTCGACCAGCCGGGTCAGGTCCCCCAGCTGGGTTTCGGTTCCTATGGCGATGAGGACCTGATCGGCGGTGACCACCGTGTCGGGGGACGGGTTGGTGATGAAGCTGCCGTCGGGTTGGCGCAGGGCGAGAACCAGGGCGCCGGTCCGGGCCCGCAGCCGCGAGTCGCGCAGGGTCTGGCCGGCCAGCGGAGAGCCGGTGGGCAGGCGGACCTCCTCGAGACGGAACTCGACGTCACCCCCGTGGCTGACCACGTCGAGGAACTCCGACACGTGGGGCTGCAGGAGGAGGGCGGCGATCCGCGACCCGCCGATGGCCTGGGGGTTCACCACCCGGTTGGCCCCGGCCCGCAACAGCTTCTCTTCCGATGACGTCACCCGGGCCCGGGCCACGATGAAGATGTCCGGGCGCAACGTCCTCCCCGAGAGGGTTACGTAGAGGTTGTCGGCGTCGGAGCTCATGGCGGCGACCAGGGCCCGGGCCCGGTCGATGCCGGCCTCGCGCAGCACGGCGTCGTCGGTGGCGTCCCCCACCACCGCCGGATGCTCGATGTTGGCGACCCGCGAGGCGTCGATGTCGACCACCACGAGGGGCACCTCCTTGTCCGAAACCCGGTCGGCGATCACCCGCCCGACCCGGCCCCAGCCGCACACGACCACGTGGTCGCTCATGCCGGCGATCTTGCGTTCCATGCGGCGCCTCCCGAACATCTCGGCGAGCTGTCCCTCGATCAGCGCCTCGAGGAGGACGCCGAAGGTGTAGAGCGCCGTTCCGACGCCCACGAGGATCAGCACGATGGTGAAGACCTTGCCGGCGGTGGTCAGCGGGTGGACCTCGCGGAAGCCGACGGTGGTGATGGTGGTGACGGTCTGGTAGACGGCGTCCAGCGGGGAGAAGCCGAGAGCCCAGTAGCCGAGCGTCCCTCCCAGCACGACGAGGGTCAGAGCGGTGGCCGCCGCCCGGATCCTCACTCCCACCCGCGAGTCAGGCACAGGCGCCGGCCAGGGTGGACAACTCGATGGCCCGCACCGAGTGGCGGGCGGTGTTGCGGTCGAGGCCGTTGGTCACGTAGCTGAACGACAGCCCCGAGACCGGATCGGCCCACGCCACCTGCCCGTAGGCGCCGTCGTGGCCGAAGGTCCGGGGCGACACCGAGCGGCCGAACCACATGCGCAGCCATCCGTAACCGTCGTCGCCGGCGACCACCAGGCCGCGCGTCCGGTTGGCCGGTATGCCGTCGCGGCTGGGGTCGGCGAGCCGGTTGCGGATGACGCTGGTCGCGTCGGCGATGACCGCCGGGTCCCACACCTCGTCGGGCGGCCGCAGGAGGGCCTGGTAGTAGAGGGCGATGTCGGAGGCGGTGCCGATCAGCCCGCCGGCCGGAATGCCGATGGCCCGGGCCCCGGGGTCGTTCAAGGCCAGGGCGAACGGATCCATCGACAGGTCGCCGTCCGGCGGCGCCGGCAGGCCGGCGGCGACGTGCTCGCCGGGGGCGGCGGGCTCGCCCGCCAGCACCATGTCGACGACGTCGGACTGGCGGTCGGGGTCCTCGCCGAGACGCAGACGGGTCAGGCCCAGCCGGTCGAGCACCCGATGGTGGAGGAAGGCCCGGTAGTCCTCGCCGCCGAGCGTCTCGATCAGCTCGGCGACCACCCAGTAGCTGGAGACGGGGTGGTAGGCGTAACGGGTGCCGGCCGGCCATTCGAGCCTCCAGCGCGAGAAGGCCCGGCGCCGGCTCTGGCTGGACCCCCACTCGTCAGGGGCGAGAGGGGCGAGCGGAAAGCCGGCGGTGTGCAGCAGCAGGTGCTCGACGGTCACCGCCTCCTTGCCGTTGTCGCCGAAGCCGGGCAGGTAGGAGGCGACCGGCGCTTCCGGGTCGAGCCTTCCCTCCGAGAACAGGGCCCACGCCGCCGAGGCGGTGACCCCCTTGGCCACCGACCAGGCCAGGTAGCGGCTGTCGTCGCTCGCCTCCCCGAAGGTGGCGGCGGCCACGATCTCCCCGTGGCGGGCCAGGGCCAGCTGGCAGGAGGGAAGCAGGCCGTCGTCGACCTCGCGCCGGGCCCGGGCCATCAGCGCCTTCACCTTGTTGTTGTCCACTGCCGCCCCCTTCACCTGGGCTCTGACTACCACGTCGGGGCCCCGGGCGCGCCCGAGGGCGGGGCGCAGGCGGCGCGACCATCTGGCGGTGAGGGTCGTGAGCCTGGTGCCGTCCGTCACCGAGACACTGGTCGCCTGGGACCGGGTTCCGGTGGCCTGCACCCGGTTCTGCGAGCAGCCCGGCCTCCGCCAGGTCGGGGGCACCAAGAACCCCGACGTGGCGGCCATCGTCGCCCTTCGCCCCGACCTGGTGGTGGTCGACGAGGAGGAGAACCGGCGCGAGGACCACGACGCCCTCGTCGCCGCCGGCCTCGACGTCCTGGCCCTGGCCGTGCGCGACGTGGCCGACGTCGACCGGGAGATGTGGCGCCTGGCCGACCGGGTCGGCGCCCGCTGGACGCCGGCGCCCCCCTTTGAGATCCGGCCGGTGCGGCTGCGGGCGTTCGTGCCCATCTGGCGGCGGCCGTGGATGGCCCTCGGCCATCCGACCTACGCCACGTCCTTGCTGCGCCTCCTCGGCGTGGCCAACGTGTTCGCCGGAGACGGCGCCTATCCGGAGGTGTCGCTGGACGACGCCGCCGGGCGCCACCCCGACGTGGTGCTGGCCCCCTCGGAGCCCTACCCGTTCGGCGAGCGTCACCGGGCCGAGCTGGAGGTGGTGGCCCCGGTGACCTGGGTGGACGGAAAGGACCTGTTCTGGTGGGGGTGGCGCACGGCCGCCGCCCGGCGCCGGCTCGACGGGCTGGTGGCCGGCCTGGAGCCGCCCCCGGCCGCGGGGTGACTGCTAGGCAGGGATGACGCTCTCGCCGGCGGCCGCCGGCAGGAACTGGGTCCGGTACAGCTCGGCGTACAGGCCGCCGGCGGCCAGCAGCGTCTCGTGGTTGCCCGTCTCCACGATCCGCCCGTCGTCGACCACGAGGATCTTGTCCGCCTGGCGCACGGTGGAAAGGCGGTGGGCGATGACCAGCGACGTGCGGCCGGCCAGGGCGGTGGCCAGCGCCTGTTGCACGGCCAGCTCCGACTCCGAGTCGAGGTGGGCGGTGGCCTCGTCGAGCACCACGATGCTGGGCGCCTTGAGCAGCAGGCGGGCGATGGCCACCCGCTGCTTCTCTCCCCCGGACAGGCGGTAGCCCCGGTCACCGACGACGGTGTCCAACCCGTCGGGCAGGTCGGCGATGAGGTCCCAGATCTGGGCGGCCTGCAGAGCCGTCACCAGATCCTCGTCGGTGGCGTCGGGCCGGGCGTAGGTGAGGTTGGCCCGGATGGTGTCGTGGAAGAGGTGAGCGTCCTGGGTGACCACCCCGATGGCCGAGCGCAACGAGCGCTGGGTGACGTCGCGCACGTCGTGGTCGCCGATGCGCACCGCTCCTCCGGTCACGTCGTACATGCGGGTGACCAGCTGGCTGATGGTCGTCTTGCCTGCCCCCGAGGGCCCGACGAGGGCGACCATCTCCCCCGCCTCAGCCCGGAAGGTGACGCTGTGGAGCACCGGCTTGTCCGGGGTGGCGTCGAGGGTCGCCACCGCCTCCAGCGAGGCGAGGGACACCTGGGAGGCGGTCGGGTAGCGGAAGTCGACGTGGTCGAACTCGATGGTGTCGGCGGTCGCCGGCAGCTCCACCGCCTCGGGCTTGTCGTCGACCATCGGCGCCAGGTCGAGCACCTCGAACACCCGCTCGAAGGAGACGAGGGCCGTCATCACGTCGACGTTCACGTTCGACAGGGAGGTGAGCGGGCCGTACAGACGGGTCAGGTAGGCGGTGAGGGCCACGACCGTGCCGACGTCGAGGGCGCCCTTGACGGCCATCCAACCGCCCCACCCGTACACCAGGGCGGTGGCCAGGGCGGCGGTCAGCATCAGCGAGGCGAAGAACACCTGGGAGTACATGGCCGAGATGACCCCGATGTCGCGCACCCGCCCGGCCCGGCGAGCGAAGGAGGAGTCCTCGGCCTCGGGCCGGCCGAACAGCTTGGTGAGCAGGGCCCCGGCCACGTTGAAGCGCTCGGTCATGGTGGCGGTCATGGCCGCGTTCAGGTTGTAGCTCTCGCGGGTGATGGCCTGCAGCCTCCGGCCGACCCGGCGGGCGGGCACCACGAACATCGGCAGCAGCACCAGGGCGACGAGGGTGATGCGCCACGAGAGGGTCATCATCACCCCCAAGGTGATGCCGACACCGAAGACGTTGCTCACCACGCTGGAGAGAGTGCCGGTGAAGGCCGACTGGGCGCCCAGCACGTCGTTGTCGAGCCGGCTGACGAGGGCGCCGGTCTGGGTGCGGGTGAAGAAGGCGATCGGCATGCGCTGAACGTGGGAGAAGACGCGGGTGCGCATGTCGAAGATGAGACCCTCGCCGATGCGGGCGGAGAAGTAGCGCTCGGCCAGGGCCAGGCCGGCGTCGGCCACGGCGATGGCCGCCACCACCGAGGCCAGGGCGACGACGAGGCCGCCCCGGTGCCCCAGGATCCCCCGGTTGATGATCTGGCGGTAGATGAGCGGGTTGGCCGCGCCGATCAGGGCGTCGACCCCGATGAGGGCGACGAGGACGGTGATCGACCGGCGGTAGGGGCGGGCGAATCCGACGATGCGCCGCAGGGTGCCGGGAGGAAGCTTCCGCTTGGTCACCGACGCGTCACGCCGGAATGACCGCATCGTCCCCCACATCTGGCCGTTGCCGCTGATCATCGCGGCTCCTTTCGCCTCCTTGCGCCCAACACCGCCGCCGTTTGGGTATTCCGCTCCGCCTCGGCCCACGCCGTTCTCCGCAGAGCGGCGAAGGCGTCGACCAGCTCGGGAAGCTGGTAGCGGGCCTGGAGTCCGCTGGGGTTGGGCAGCAGCCACAGCCCGGCCGGACCCAACCGCTCGTGCTGGGCGCCGATGGTCGCCCGGGGACGGCCGAAGGCGCTCCGATAGGCCTGCATACCCACCACCGCCACCCAACCGGGGCGCAGCCGCGCCGCCTTTGTCTCGAGGCGCCGGGCGCCGGCCCGCAGCTCGTCGGCGGAGAGCTCGGCGGCGGTGGCGGTGGCCCGCGCCACGAGATTGGTGATGCCGATCCCCAGCGACGGAAGGACCTGCTGGTCATCCGGGTCCAGCTGGCGGTCGGTGAAACCGGAGAGGTGCAGCACCTTCCAGAACCGGTTGCCGGGGCGGGCGAAGTGGCGGCCGACCGCCGCCGACCAGAGGCCGGGGTTGATGCCGCAGAAGAGAACCCGCAGGTCGGGTCCCGACACATCCCGGATCGAGCGTCCGGCCACCGCGGCCAGCTGGTCGGGGGTGGGGCGGCGTCCGCCGGGCGCCGAGGGGCTCAGTGGTGCGCTCCGGCGGGGACCACCACGCCGTGGACCGGACGGCGCCCGCCGCCCTCCCCCGCCATGTCGGTGATCAACTCCTCCAACCCGTCGAGTCCCACGGTGCGGCGGGGCAGATCGGCGAACGGATAGCGCCCCGCCGCCAGCAGGTCGAGGGCGGCCCGGTAGGAGGGGGCGTCCACGCCGAGGGCGCCGAGGATGCGCAGCTCCTTGTAGACGATGTGGTCGGGCCAGAAGCCGGGAGTGTCGGGGACCCCCCGGGTGCCGGCCAGCACGACGGTGCCGCCCGGCCGGGCCAGGGCCACCGCCTGGGCGAGGGCGGCCGGCGCTTTGGCGGTCACGTCCACCACGACGTCGGCCAGTCCCCCCGTGGCCTCACGCAGGGCGGCCACCGGGTCGGTGTCGGCCACGTCGACGGCGAGATCGGCGCCGAACGTCCGGGCCCAGGCGAGGCGCTCGGCGTCGGCGGCCCCGTGGCCGGTTACGGCCACGAACCCGGCGCCAGCCTGGCGGGCGGCGGCCAGCACGGAGAGGCCTCGGATGCCCGGGCCCAGCACCACGACGATGTCGCCGGGGGACGTGGCCGGCACGGTCACCCCCCACCGGATGCCGGCCCCCAGCGGATTGAACAGGGTGGCGACGACGGGGTCGAGGCCGGCCGGTACGGGCAGGAGCATCGAGTCGGGGGCCAGGTACTGGTGGGTGGCGTAGCCACCCCAGAGGCCCGGAGGTCGGTCCAGGGGCACGAAGCCGTACATGTCGCGCATCCCGTGCGAGCGACAGCGGCGGTAGTCGCCGGCCGCGCACTGATCGCAGGACCGACAGGACAGGAACACCTCTACCGCCACCCGGTCCCCGGCCGACACCCCCCACCGGGCGGAGGCGGCCGCGCCGATCTGCTCGATGACCCCGACCGACTCGTGCCCGGGCACGAAGGCGAAGCCCGGAGCCAGCTCGCCGGTGTACTGCTCGTGGTCGGTGCCGCAGAGGCCGCACGCCTCGATGCGGAGGAGCCCGTCGTCGTCGCCCACGTCGGGGATCGGCAGGTGACGCTCCACCAGGCGCCGGGGCGCTTCGAGAACCAGGGCCGTCGCCTTTGCCACCGGCCCCATTGTGGTCGCTAGGTTGCGGCCCGACCGACGAGGGAGGACCGGTGCCCGACCCAGCGCCGTTGACCGAGGACCAGCAGGAGACCCGGCGCCGGGCGGTGGCCGACATGATGCCGAAGACTCCGTTCCTGGCCGGGCTCGGCATCGTGTTCGACCGCTACGAGCACGACGACGTGATCGTGCGCCTTCCTTTCCGTGACGACCTCACCAACGACGGCACCTACTACCACGGCGGGGTGGTCGCCTCGGTGATCGACACGGCGGGGGCGGCGGCCGCCTGGTCGAACCATGACTTCGACAAGGGGGCGCGGGCGTCGACGGTCGCCATGAGCATCCAGTACGTCGGCGCCTGCAAACGGTCGGACCTGGTATGCCACGCCCGCACCGTGAGGAGGGGCAAGGAGCTGACGTTCACGGAGATCACCGCCACCGATGCCGAAGGCAAGGTGGTGGCCCACGGCCTGCAGACCTACCGGATCGTGTGAGGGGACCGATGATCAAGACGCGCCTGACCGAGCTGCTTGGGATCCGCCACCCGGTGATGCTGGCCGGCATGGGCGGCGTCTCCTACCACCGACTGGCCGCGGCGGTGTCCGAGGCGGGCGGCTTCGGCTGCCTGGGCGCCTCGACCATGCGGGTCGAGGAGATGGTCGACGAGATGCGGGCGGTGAAGTCGCTCACCGACGAGCCCTTCGGGGTCGACCTGTTGACGGCGGCGGCGGCGGACCTCACCCCCCAGGTGGGCAAGATCATCGAGGGAGGCGCCAGCGTGTTCGTAGCCGGCCTCGGCGTGCCCCTCGACGTCATCGAGCTGTGCCACAAGCACGGCGTGCTGGTGATCAACATGTGCGGCAAGGTCGACCACGCCCGGCGGGCGGTGGCCGCCGGCTGCGACATCGTCGTGGCCCAGGGCACCGAGGCCGGTGGCCACACCGGCCAGGTGGCGACCATGGCCCTCGTCCCCCAGATCGTCGATGCCGTCGCCGGGCAGGTCCCGGTGGTGGCCGCCGGGGGGATCTTCGACGGTCGCGGGCTGGCCGCCGCCCTGTCGCTCGGGGCCGACGGAGTGTGGGTCGGCACCCGCTTCATCGCCACGCCGGAGGCCCGGGCCCAACGGGGATACAAGGACACGTTGCTGCGGATCGCCGAGGACGGGACCGTCGTGAGCCGGGCCTACACCGGCAAGACGTGCCGGGTGGTGCGCAATGAGTACACCCGCTACTTCGACGAGCACCCCGAAGAGCTCCAGCCCTTCCCCATGCAGGTGATGAAGTCGATCCAGGACGGGGCCAACCACCTGGGCGGCCCGGAGGACGCCGAGGTCGACCCGGGCCGCGAGTTCTACCCGTGCGGGCAGGGGGTGGGCGCCATCGGCGCGCTGGTGCCGGCCGGCGAGCTGGTGCGGCGTTTCGTCGACGAGGCCGAGGCGGTCCTCGGACGCATCAGCCGTCAGGTGGTTGCCGCTCCTGGCTAGCCGACCCTGACCTCACCGGAGGCGGCCAGCTGCGCCGGCCGACCGATGAACTCGTCCTTGGTCATGGCCACCATGGTGTCGGCGTCGGTGGTGTTCCCCCACGCCCGGCGGCCGTCGGGCAGGAGGCAGGCGACCAGCGCCTTCTCCGGTCCCTCGCGCCCGTGCATGACGGTGTACGCCTCGATCTCCACCGCCCCCTCGTGTTCGTCGACCGACTCCCGGGTCGGCTCGGCGTCCACCTGGGGCTGCACGTCGTCCCATCGGTAGCCGGCCGGCGGCGGCTCGGTGGAGTACACGCCCATGGCGTGCTTGGTCAGGTAGCCGCCGTTGGCGGTTACCAGCCCCACGCTGCCGGGATCCGACCGCAGCACTCCGGCCATGGTGGCGACCGAGTGGGTCACGTAGTTGTTGAGCGGTCCGCCGGCGAAGGTGAGACCACCGGTGACGGTCAGCTGGCGATCCTCGGCCAAGCCGATCTCCGCCGCCGCCACCTGGACGGCGGAAGGAAAGCAGCTGTAGAGGTCCACGTGGGCCAGGTCGTCGGCGCCGACGCCGGCCAGCTCCAGCACCCGCCCCCCGGCGGCGCGGATGGCGGGCGAACGCCCGAGTGACCACCGGTTGGACACGAGGAGGGTGTCGTGGGCGTCGGCGCCGGCGTGCAGGAACACCCAACGATCGCGGGGAACGCCGGCCGCCTCGGCCGCCCCGGCCGAGCACAGGATGACGGCGGCGGCCTGGTCGAGGTCCCAGTTGGAGTTCATGGCCTTGGTGTAGGGGAAGCCCACCATGCGGTTGTCCGGCGACGGGGTGCGGATCTCCTCGGCCGTCATGGGCTTGCGGTACCAGGCGTAGGGGTTGGCCACGGCGACGGCGTTGAACCGGGCCCACAGCTGGGAGATGCGGACCCGGTGCTCCTCGATCGTCTCGCCCCGGTCGTGGCGGACGGCGCTCTCGAACGTCGGGTAGAAGTGGACGGGTAGCTCGAATCCCCGGGCCCGTTCGTTCTCGCTGCTCATCGGGATCTCGCTGCCGATGACCTCGTCGGGCCGGGCGTCGGCGGGCTGCTGGGTGACCGCACGCTCCACGCCCGCCGCCCGCATCCGCCGTCGGCTCCAGATGCCCTCGGCGCCGACCAGCACGGCCACGTCCAGCTGACCGGCGGCGATGCGTGCCGCCAGCCGGTTGATAACCGACTGGGGGGTGTTGCCCCCGTCGCCGGTGATCGCCGTCCGCGCCTCCGAGGCGCCGAAGCGTTCGGCGATCAGCCGGCCGGGGTCGGCGTAGCGCCAGGCCCCCTTGACCACCGCCACCAGGTCGGACCGGCCGGCGATCGCTTCGGCGCCGGAGTCGGCGGCGGCGGCCGCCACCGCCTCGGCCATCATGGCCACCGGCTCGAGGGCCTCCTCGAGGTTCTCCGGCCGTTGGACGAACTGGCCGGCGCCCACCAGGACCGGGGACCGGGGGTCGACGCTCATGGGCGGCAAGTTACTCAGCCCCTCTGTCCGGTTACGCGGCCTACCGGCACACCTGCGCCCGGATATGTGCTCAACGGGGCGGACCCAGACACCGAGAATCCCCCATGGCTCCCAGCGGGGTGCTGCGCCTGGCCCTCGGCCGCACCGAGGACGGCGTCCGTTTCGGGCTGGCCGAATGCTGGCGTCGTAACCGGGGCCGCAGCACCGAAGAGGACGAGACCGAACTGCGCCGTTCCATCCGGGCCACCGATGCCGTGCTGGTCTCCGGCCACCGGCTGCTGGTGGCCATCGCCGGCGACGAGACCGCCTGCCGGCTGGCGGCGGACCGCCTGGGCCGGATGGGGTGGGAGGTGCGGCCCCTGGAGGAGCCCTACGTGGACGACATGGCCGCGGCGGCCGGTCTGGTGGTGTCCGGGCAGGTCGCCCTCGGCCGCCGGCTGGACCCGAGGTCTCGGGGCGGGCGGGGCGGGGGCCGGCTCTTGCTGCTGGTGGAGGACGACCCCGAGATGCGTCATTTCCTGCGCGACCTGCTCGAGAAGGAGGGCTGGGAGGTCGTGTCGGCGGCCAGCGGGGACGCCGCCTTTCGGGCCTGGACCGAGCGCACCCCCGACCTGATGGTGGTGGACTACTACCTGCCCGACACCAACGGCGCCGAGCTGTGCCTGCTGGCCCGGCGCTCGGGCTGTGAGTTCCCGGTCCTCATCTGCTCCGGTGCGGTCACCTCGGAGATGGTGCGCGAAGCGGAGCGGGCCGGCGTGGGGGTGGTCAGCAAGCTGCACCGTCTCTATCTCACCGCCGGGCTCGCCGCTCTCGTCGCCCCCTGATCGCTAACCGCTGGGGAACTGGAGCCAGCCGGCGACCGCCCCGCTGGCCTGCGGATCCCCGCTCTGGCCCGCGCATCCGGGGCTGGTGCTGCCGGAAGGGCACGAGGTGAAGAAGCTGGCCCACGGGGTCCCGTCGGGGCCGATGTCGGCGCCGATGAAGTCGTCGCGGGCCTGGGCGGGGGCGCCTTGCACCAGTGGGTGACCGGGCGGGTTGACGGTGGCGCTCCACAGCAGCGGCCGCGGGCTGAGGGCGTCGCGGGTGGCGCTGATGTAGCCGTCCAGATCGGCGGAGCCGGAGGTGGCGCCGAGGTAGGAGACGGCGATCTCGGAGCCGCGCTCGGCCGCGTACCACTCGGCGATCGAGGTGACCCCGGGCGCGGTGAGGTTCACCGGCGCCGACCAGTCGAGGCCGCCGTCCCGCGAGGTCCGCAGCAGGAGTCGGGCGCCGTCCTGGTGCAGCGAGTAGAGGTTGCCGCGCTCGTCGACTCGCAGCTCGTCGGTGGCCGGGATGACGAGCGGGCGGCCGTGACGGTCGTGCAGGATCGGCCACGAGGAGGCCTCGTCGGTGCTGCGGGCCAGGAACGTGGCCGACCCGCAGTGGACCGTCACGTAGAGCGAGCCGTCGGGCGCCGGCTCCGGGTAGTTGCCGTCGCCGGCGTCGAACACCTCCGAGTTGGTTCCGCACTCGGGATGGGCCGGCAGGGGCCGCGAGAACAGCAGCGACGTCTGGGACCAGCTCCGCCCCCCGTCGAGCGAGCGGTAGCAGGCGCGGTAGGCGGGGACGTCCGGCGCCGCCCAGTAGAAGAGCATGTCGTTGCCGCACCAGTAGGTGACGTCGGGGTAGTTCACCGGACGGGGACCGTGGGCGGCCGGCGGCCCGGCGGCGAAGCGGGGGTTCTCGGACTCGACGTAGGGGCTCAGCGCCGCGTAGCTCCACGTCCGCCCGTCGTCCCCGCTGGCCATCAGGTGGGCGTGGCCGGCCGGCTCCTGGTCGGCCACGGGCGCCGCCCCGGACTGGGGGGCCGGGTTGGGGCTGAGGGCGTAGTAGAAGATCCGGCCGGTGCGGCGGTCCACGTACAGCTGGTCGTCCTGGGCCACCCACGTGAGCCCGGCGGGCTTCACGAACCGCCAGGTGGCGCCGTGGTCGCGGCTCAGGGCGAGGCCGCCCGGCTGCAGGCTGGTCGACGGCCGGGGCCCGGGCGCCCCCGGCACGAAGCCGGTGCCGGCCAGCCCGGGGGTGACGGTGGCGGGCTCGTAGACGACGGTGCCGTCGGAGCTGACCGCGATCCGTGTCTCGGCCCCGCCGAAGCCGGTCTGCGTCTCGCACACCAGCGGCGCCGGACCCGGGCTGACCGCCGCCGTGCCGGCCTGGTTCGCCTGGGCGTGGCGGGGGCCGCAGCCGGGGGGAGCCGGCCGGCCCTGGGCGGCCAGCACCCCGGGGGCCAGCCCGGCGGCGAGCCCGGCGACGGCGGCGATGGTCAGGACACGCCGGATCACGGGTAGCTGACCACGCAGCCTCCCTGGCCCTGGTTGAAGGCGTTGCTCCACAGCGACTGCACGGCGAACTGTCCGGTGCTGAGCGACAGGTTGGTGGCCCCGCCGGGCTGGCCCGGTGAGATCCAGGCGCACTTGTCGCCGTTCTCGTTGGTGGAGATGTCGTTCCAGCCGTCCTGGAACGGCCAGGCGTCCGGATCGGTGACGGCTTCGGCGTACTCGTGGCCCGACACGATGCTGAACCCGTCGAAGATCCCGTTGCCGGAGGCGGTGTTGGTCTTGTTGACGTAGTTCATGCCGCAGCTTCCGAGGGCGGCGCCCGGACCGAGGTCCACGTCGAGCAGGTACGGGATGAACGCGTAGCGCAGGCCGTGCCCGGAGGGGTTGGTGACCTCACTGTGGTAGCCGCAGTAGGCGCCGAACGGCGTGGCCCCGGTCGCCACCCGGCCCGGCGGGGCGAACACGAAGAAGGTGGCGTTGAGGTCGGTGGCGTCGCCGAAGTGGGCGGCGGCGCTCTTCGCCTCGGTCGCCACCGGGTCGGGGACGGCGTTCTCGGCCAGGCCGAGCGTGTCGATGACCGCCGGAGCCGCCGAGGTGTCGTTCCAGACCCCCGCCAGCACCGAGCTGGGGTTGGTTACCGAGCTGATGCCTGAGCTGTTGGCACAGGTGAGGTCACCGATCGACCCGCCCTGGCAGTACTGGGTCTGGATGTTGTTCCACGCCGTTCCGCCCACGCCGGAGAAGAACGAGACGATGTAGTTCTGCAGCTGGCCGAGGTTGTAGTCGGACCCCGACGGGCTCTTGACCGGGATCTGGTACGCCGGGTTGGTCGGGTCGGTCCACTCGCTGCCCCAGAAGGTCAGGTAGACCTTCGGCGTCGTCTCCACCGCCCCGCCGTGGTAGATGAGGTTGTTGGCGGTGGCCGTCGACAGGCTGGCCGCGCTGCGCACGCCCCGAGCCCAGAACACGTGCTTGCCGTTGATGTTGAGGGGGGCGACGCCGCCGGCTCCGGCCGGGCCGGGACCCGACGCCCGGGCCGCGCCCATTCCGACCGCCCCCAAGGCGGTGACCAGCCCCAGGCCCATGGCCCCCAGGCGTCGTGCTCGCATCCGGACCCCTCCGTCGAATCACGCTTTTGTCGACAAATTCGACGAAGGGTCCGAATAGTCCTCTTCCCCCGCCGGCTACCGGGGGTCGGTCGGCGCTGACCGGCCGGTCAGAAGAGCGACGCCGAGGTCTGCACGTCCTGGATGCCCTCCTGGAGATGCAGCGACGGCAGGATGCGCACGCTGTTCCACTGGGGAAGGCGCGACTCGACGAGGAAGCGGTCGAGGTCCTCGCTGCTGCCGGCCTCGACGACGACCACCGTCGTGTGCTGGCGGTTGACCCACGGACCCGACAGGATGCTGACGCCGCACTTCTCGGCGATCTTCGGGATGTCGGCGGCGGTGTCCAACAGCAACTGGCGGGTGCGGCTGTTGCTCGTCGGGCAGATCTCCGGGCTGTGCTCGCCCAATAGGACGTAATGCATGTGGCCCTCCCCCTGCGCTCTCGCGCTTCGGTGACCTGCGAAAGGCAGATCGCCGTTCAGGTAAGCCCGGGAACGGAGCGGCGGCAATAGCGCGGATTGACGATGACAGCGGCGCCGGGAAGGGCGGTCGGCCTAGCGGGTCCAGACGTCGTCCTGGACGGCCAGAAGTCCGGCCACCGTCCCGACCAGCGCGGGCAGGTCCCCCCGGTGTCGCCGTAGGGCGTCGTTCACCTCCGACAGCCCGGCGCGCTCCACGATGCGCTTCTCGTTGAGGGCCCACTGCCCGGCGGCGGCCAACCGGGCCTGGGCGGTGGCCAGCACCGCCTGGGTGAGGTTGGCGAGGCAAGCGGCGTCGTCGCCGCGCCGGGCGTAGACCTCGGCGAAGCTCAGGGCTCCGCCGGCCAACCGGTTCCACACGGTCGGCGCGGTACGGCGCAGCTCGGACGGGAACTCCGGTCGGGGCAGGGCCAGCTCGCCGGCCAGGACCCTTCCCACCGCCAACTCGCCGGCGAGGACGTAGGTGGCGATGCCGGCCACGTACCCGACCTCGCGTTGGATCTCGAACCGTCCCCGCTCGGCCTCCGCCGTCCAGTGGGCGACCTCGTCGATCTGGCGGTAGACGAGGTCCACCCGGGCCCCCTCGACGGTGAGCCACGCCCCGCCGTTGACGAGCCGACCCCACTCTCCAGGAGCGAACACCTGGCCGGGCCAGCCCAACGCCCGCACGTCGTCGGGTCGGATGGTGCCGCGGTAGTAGAGGCCGAAGTCCCAGTCGGAGTCCTCGCCGGCCGCGCCCGTGGCTCGCGATCCGCCGAGGGTGACGGCCTCGACCCCGGGAATGCGGGCCAGCTGCTCGGCCAGGTGCTCCACCGGGATCAGCTGGGCCCGCAGCCGAGGCCGTTCATGTCCAGGGATGGTCCCATCGGTGACCCATGGCGAGCCATAGCCCGCGCGAGGGATGACAGTGCCGGTGAGATTCGTGGCCTAACGGAGGCGATGGGCGGAAGCGTCACCCTCTGTCACTACCACCAGTGACAGAGGGATCAGAGCGAACGCGCCGAGGGCCGCGCACAGTGGTGTGCCGCTCCCGTTCCGCGAGCACCGGGCCCGCTGTCAATGGCCTTTCCCCGCTCGGAAGCGTCATTCTGCCCAACTGTGCTTTACATCCCGGTCGAGCCCATGGACCATCGGCGCTGACAAGGTGGAGGTCAGGCGGATGCTGGCGAGACTGGTGGTGGGTCGGATGGACCCGCAACACATCGACTGTCGTAGCTGGGTGATCACCGACGAGCTCGTACCGGGGTTCGTGGCCAGCTCCGAGCCCGAGCGGATGGGCCTGTGGATGGTCGACCGGAGGTCCGGCCGGGCGCTGGAGCTGACCTGTTGGCCCGACCACGAGACCCTCGACCGAGCCCGGGTCGAGGACGCTGCCGATCGGGCCCGTCTGGCCGAGCTGCTCGGCTTGCAGATCTCCGCTTCGATCACCGCCGAGGTGATCGGCCAGAGGCGCCCGGTCGGGCCGGAGGACGGCCGGGCGCCGAGGTGGGCCCGGACGACCTGGGTGAGTGGCCTCACCCGTGACCACCACGACCTGTTGCGGGCACTGCACGCCCAGGTCAAGGCGCTCGATTCCCCGGGCTTCCTGGGCGGCTGCTGGGTGGCGGACTACGCCTCGGGCAACGGGATGGGCCTCAGCCTGTGGGCGGACGCCGCCAGCATGTGCGCCAGCGGTTTCGCCGTGCGCGGCTTCCGCCGGCACTTCCGGCGCACGGTGCCCTGCACCATCGGGACCGTCGAGGAGTACCAGGTGATCGCCAGCGTGCCGCCGATGGGGGCGCGGACGATCGACCTGGCGGGCGAGGCCACCGACCCGGCCGGCGCTCAGCCTTCCAGCGTCTTGCGGTAGACGTTCGTCTCGCGCCGCTCGAAGCCGAGCTTCTGGTAGAGGCGGTTGGCGGCCTCCCGTGACGGACGGGAGGTCAGGTCGACGTCGCGACAACCCTCGGCGGTCGCCCGCCGCAGGGCGGCGTGGGTCAAGGCGGCTCCGACACCCTTGCCCCGGGCGGCGTCGTCGACCACGACGTCTTCGATGATGGCCCGCAACCCGGTGGGGATGCGGAACAGCACCAGGGTCAGGCTTCCGAGGATGCGACCTTCCTCGCGGGCGACGAAGAGGACGCACGCCGGGGATTCGACGATCTGTCGCAGCTCGTCCGGTCCGGGAGCAGGAGCGGAGCTCGACAGCTGCGGCACCAGACCGGCGATGGCGGCGACCAGCTCGTCGTCGACCGCGGTCGCCTCCTCCACCACCACGCTCATGAGCCGGTCATGGTATCGGTGAGGACGGTGAGGCCTGGCAGCTCGGGCACCAGTACACGCTGCGGTTGCCCAGCGGGCTGCGGGCGACGGACGTGCCACAGCGCCGGCACGGCCGCCCGGCCCTGCCGTAGACGAGCGGACGGCCGGGGCCGGCGCCGGTGTCGCGGGCGAACCCGAGTCGCGGCGACAGGTTGGCCCGCAGCATGGCGGCCGCCGCGGCGACCAGGGCGTCGAGCTCCTCGGCTCCGAGGTCGGCGACCGGCGCCCACGGCCAGAGGCGCCGGGCGAACAGCGCCTCGCACCGGTAGACGTTGCCGACGCCGGACACGACCCGCTGGTCGAGCAGCAGCTCGCCGGCGGTGGCCCCCGCGGGCAGGGCCGCCGCCCGCCGGCGCACCTCCCCGAGGTCGAGGGGCTCCACGCAGGCGTCGGGGCCGAGGTCAGCCACCCGGACGGAGGCGTCCCGGACGTCGAGGACCTCGACCACGGGCGCGTCGAAGCAGGCGGCGTGGCGATCGCCGGCTTCGAGCACGATGTCGGCCCGGCTCATCGACCGCCGCCAGGACGACGGCGCCGGCTTGACCCTCCACGAGCCGGTCATGCCGAGGTGGGTGTGGACCACCAGCCGGTCGTCGACGGTGAGGAGAAGGTGCTTGCCCTTGGCCTCGACCCCGGTGACCACCCCGCCGACCAACCGCGCCGCGCCGAGGGCGACGTGCCGGCTGGTGGCGGCGGTGAGGGTGCGCCCGGCCAGCCACTGACGCAGGGTGGCGGCGCTGCGGTGGATGGTGTCGCCTTCGGGCACCGGTCAGGCGTAGCGGACCAGGCCCCGTGGCGTGGGCACGAAGTCGGCCTGGCGCAGGTGGGGCTCGAGGGCGGCGTCGAAGCGGGCCACCGAGAGTCGGGGCAGGCGCCCGTCCTCGACCAGCCCGGCGAGGGCGGCGACCGCCACTCCCTCCCAGGTGCCGTCGAGGGGACGCAGGGCGACGAGGGAGCGGCCGCCCCGCTCGAGGTAGAGGCAGGCCGCCCCGTCGACGGTCACCACGTAGGAGCCGGCCGCCCGCTGCGGGCCCCGGACCGGCCAGGGCAGGGCGGCCCCGTAGGGGTTGGCGGGGTCGGTGGACGCCAGCACCAGGGCGGGCGGGTCCCCCTCGTCGGCGCCCGAGCGGGCGGCCCTCAGCCGGTCCACCGCACCCGGCACCGAGAACTGGGCGCCGCCCAGCCCGGCGACGAAATAGCCCCGGCGCACCCGCCCCGACTCCTCCATGGCCCGCAACACGGGATAGACCGAGGCGAAGCCGCCGGGCACGCCCTCGGCCCGCACCGCCTCGCGGGTGAGCACGCCGTAGCGCTCGAGCAGCGTCTCGGCCACCGCCACCGTGGCGGTGGTGGGGTCGGGCGCCGCGCCGGTGAGCCCCACCTCTCGTGCCACCAGCGACCAGCGGCCCTGGGCCCGGGGCGGCCCCATGGCCACCAGCGAGCCGGGGCGGGGACGGCGGGGCCGCCCGCCTCGGCCGGCGCCGCCGGGCCTCACCGGACGGGCGGCCACGGCGGCCCGCACGGCGGCGAAGGTGTCGTTGGTGACCTCGCCGGCCCACACCAGGTCCCAGAGCGCGTCGAGGGTGGGGGCTTCGCCGGCCCGCCCCAACGACGAGGGCGGCGCCAGGTCGGTGAAGAAGCAGGCGCCTCGCTCGGAGAGCACGGAGCGGATGCGCTCGTGCTCTTCGCCGTGAGGCTTCTCCTCGCCCGAGCCGGGAGCCAAGCGCGACACCAGCAGCGGCGCCGTCTGGCGCATGAGCAGCATCACCCGCCCGTCGTCGCGACCGATCGGGCCGGCGCCGACCCACATCACCAGGCCCGAGGCGATCAGCTCGTCGAGGAGGCGGGGTGAGTAGTCGGCCACCCGGCCGGCCAGCACGTCGCGTTCGAGGACGCTGGCCGGTAGGGCGAGCCCCTGCAGCTGGGTGACGGCGTCGAGGCACCGGTCGAGTCCGGTGCGCCCTGATCCCAGGCCGTGCCACGCCGGCAGGAAGCGGGCCAGGGCCTCGGCCGAGGCCGGTTCGACCTCGCGCCGCAGGGCGGCCAGCGACCGTTGGCGCACCAGCCGCAGGACTTCGACGTCGCACCATTCGGTGCCGGTGCCCCCGGGCCGGAATCCACCCCGGGTGATGACCCCGGCCTGCTGCCCGAGCACGGCTTCGACCACCCCCACCGGAAGCCCGAATCGGGCGGCCGGCTCGCCGGGGAGGAAGGGGCCGTGGGTGCGGGCATAACGGCGGATCAGCTGGCCCAGGGCGTCGTCCACCGGCTCGAGGAAGGCGTCGGGCAGCCCGGCGGGAGGAGACACGCCCAGGGCGTCGCGGTAACGGCCGGCGTCCTCGGCGGCGATCAGGCGCTCCTCCCCGGCGACGCGCACCCGGACCGCCCGGCGCGACGAGACCAGCTCATCGACCGGGTCCAAGCCGGCGCAGCGCCGGCGCAGCTCGTCGGGGGAAAGGTCTCCCAACCGCCGGAGCAGATCGTGGGCGCCGTCGACGCTGGTCGCCCGGCGGTCGTCGGCCAGGCGCTGGAGCTCGTCTTCGAGCGCTTCGAGCGCCTCGGCGTCGACGAGCTCGCGCAGCTCGTCGGACCCGACCAGCTCGGCCAGCATGGCCCGGTCCAGGGTGAGGGCCTGGGCCCGCCGCTCGGCCATCGGCGCGTCGCCCTCGTACATGAAGGCGGCGACGTAGCCGAAGGCGAGCGACGCCGCGAACGGTGATGGGGCGGGAACCTCCACCGACGCCACCCGCAGCCGGCGCGACGCGACGTCGGCCATCAGCTGACGCAGGGCCGGCAGGTCGAACACGTCGGCCAGGCACTCGCGGTAGGTCTCCATGACCACCGGGAAGGACGGGTGCTGGGAGGTCACCGCCAGCAGATCGGCCGCCTTCTGACGCAGCTGCCACAACGGCGTGCGCGAGCCGGGGCGGCGCCGGGTGAGCAGCAGGGCCCGGGCCGCGTTCTCGCGGAAGCGGGCGCCGAACACGGCGCTGGTCGCCACCGCGGTGACGACGAGGTCCTCCACTTCGTCGGGGTCGAGGAGGACGGCGTCCGCCGGGGGGCACTCGTCAGCCTCGGGCAGGCGCACGACGATCCCGTCGTCGCTCCAGATGGCCTGCACCTCGAGCCCGAGGCGGTCCCGCGCCTTGGCCTCGATGGCGAGGGCCCACGGGGCGTGGACCCGGGCGCCGAACGGCGACAGCACGCACACCCGCCAGTCCCCGAGCTCGTCGCGGAACCGTTCGACCACCAGCTGGCGGTCGGTTGGCAGCAGGCCCCCGGTCGCTTCGCGCTCCTCGGCCAGGTAGGCGCGCAGGTTGGCCACCGCCTTGTCGTCGAGGCCGCACTCCTCGGCCAGGCGGGCGTCGTCCCACCCGTCCACCTCGCCCAGGAACCGCCCCATGGCCCGCCCCAGCTCGACCGGTCGGCCCACCCGGTCGCCGTGCCAGAAGGGCATCTTGCCCGGCAGCCCGGGGGCCGGGGTGACGATCACCCGGTCCCTCTGGATCTCCTCGATCCGCCACGTGGTGGCGCCGAGCACGAAGGTCTCCCCGGGGCGGGCCTCGTACACGAACTCCTCGTCGAGCTCGCCGACCCGGCTCCCTTCGGGGGTGAAGGCCCCGTACAGGCCCCGCTCCGGGATGGTGCCCCCGCTCGTCACCGCCACCATGCGGGCTCCGGGACGGGCCGACAGGGTGCCGGTGACCCGGTCCCACCGCAGCCGGGGGCGCAGCTCCGCCAGCTCGAGGGTCGGGTAGCGACCGGCGAGCATGTCGAGCACCGACTCGAGGGCGCCCGCCGACAGCTCGCAGTAGGGGTAGGCGCCCCCGGCGATGGCGGCCACGTCGTCGACGGTCAGGTCCTCCACCGCCGTCATGGCCACGATCTGTTGGGCGAGCACGTCGAGGGGGTTGCGGGGCACCCTGGTGTGCTCGACGGCGCCGGCCATCATCTGCTTGGCCGTCACCGCCGCGGCGACGAGGTCCCCCCGGAACTTCGGCACCACTATCCCCTTGGAGGGCTCCCCCACCCGGTGACCGGCCCGGCCGATGCGCTGCAGCCCGCTGGCCACCGACGCCGGCGCCTCGACCTGCACGACCAGGTCGATGGCGCCCATGTCGATGCCGAGCTCGAGGCTGCTGGTGGCGACCAGCGCCGGCAGCGCACCCGCCTTGAGGAGGTCCTCGATCTCGCGGCGCTGGTCAGCGGCGATCGACCCGTGGTGGGCCCGAGCCAGCTCCTCGCCCGCCGTCTCGTTGATCCGGGCGGCCAGCCGCTCGGCCAGCCGGCGGGAGTTGACGAACACCAGCGTCGAGCGGTGGGACCTCACCAGCTCCACCAGCTGGGCGGCCACCGCCGGCCAGATCGACGAGCGCACTTCGGGGTCACCGGCCGCCGGACCTTCGAGGACGGGCTCGCCGTCGGCCATCAGCGGACGGCCCGGGTCGGCCATGTCCTCGACCGGCACCACCACCCGCAGGTCGAGCTGGCGGCCCCGGCCGGCGTCCACGACCGTCACCGGTCGGGCCTCCCACCCGTGCGCCGTGCGCCGTCCGCCACCGAGGAAGCGGGCGATCTCGTCCAGCGGTCGCTGGGTGGCCGACAGGCCGATCCGCTGGGGGGAGCGCCCCCCGCCCCGCTCGACCAGCTGCTGGAGGCGCTCGAGGGACAAGGCCAGGTGGGCGCCCCGTTTGGTGCCGGCCACGGCGTGGATCTCGTCGACGATCACCGCCTCGACCGAGGCGAGGATCCCCCGCTGGGAGGAGGTGAGCATGAGGTACAGCGACTCGGGGGTGGTGATGAGGATGTCCGGCGGGTGCCGGCCGATGCGGCGCCGCTCGTCCTCGGGGGTGTCGCCGGTCCGGGTCGCCACCCGCAGCTCCGACACCGGCTGGCCCACCCGCCCCGCCTCGATGGCGATGCCGGCGAGAGGCGCCCGCAGGTTGCGCTCGACGTCGTAGGTGAGGGCCCGCAGGGGCGACACGTACAGGACCCGGCACCGCTTCGACTCCTCGGGCAGGGGCGCGGCCATCAGCCGGTCGATGGCCCACAGGAAGGCGGCGAGGGTCTTGCCCGACCCGGTGGGGGCGAGGATGAGGGTGCTCTCACCGCGGCTGATCGCCGGCCAGCCCCGCGACTGCGCCGGCGTGGGCCGGTCGAACGTGGCGTCGAACCAGCCCCGGGTCGCCGGCGAGAAAGGCTCCAGGGCCACCGCGGCCACCATACCGCCGGCCTGTGACAGCTCGGCCAGGCCTTTTACGTATGCCGACTGGGCGGAGCGGGACCCCGGCCGGCGGACGGTAGGGTGGCCCATGGATCCGATCCGCTGGCAGGATCGCCCGCGGCTGCGTCGACCGATCATGGTGGCCGCCTTCGAGGGTTGGAACGACGCGGCCGATGCCGCATCCACCGCCGCCTCGCACGTGGCCCGCACCTACGACGCCACCCGGTTCGCCTCGCTCGACCCCGAGGACTTCTACGACTTCACCGAGACCCGTCCCCGGGTGACGCTCGAGGACGGGGTGACCCGGCGGATCCAGTGGCCGGCCAACGACTGGTCGGCCGCCCGCCTCCCCGACGCCGTGCACGACCTGGTGGTGTTCACCGGGGTCGAGCCGCAGCTGAAGTGGCGCTCCTTCTGCGAGGCGTTCATCGACGTGGCCCGCACGTTGCGGGTGGAGATGGTCCTGACCCTGGGCGCCCTTTTGGCCGACGTGGCCCACACCCGGCCCGTCCGGGTGACCGGCACCGCCGCCGACCCGGAGCTGGTCGCCCGGCTGCACCTGCAGCGCTCGCGCTACCAGGGCCCCACCGGCATCGTCGGAGTGCTGGGGGACGCCCTCACCAGCGACGGGATCCCCTCGGCGTCGCTGTGGGCCGCCGTGCCCCACTACGTGGGCCAGACCCCGTCCCCCAAGGCCGCCCTGGCCCTCATCGAGCGGACCTCGGCGCTCATCGGCGTGCCGATCTCGGCGGTGGACCTGGAGATCGCATCAGCGGCCTATGAGCGTCAGGTGACCGAGCTGGTGGAGCGCGACCCGGACGTGGCCGAGTACGTCTCCCAGCTGGAGCAGGACTCCGACGACGGGGACGACGAGCGCGACGACGAGGCGCTGTCCTCCGCCGAGTCCCTGGCCGAGGAGGTCGAGCGCTTCCTGAAGGAGCACGGCTCCTCGGGCGGGTGACCGGCGGCGGGTGACCCCGCCGGCGACCGCCACAGCATCACACCCCTCGAGCCCCTCGCCCCGTATCCTCACGGGCCGGGAGCGGGCGCAGAGGTGACGATGACAACCACGTCTGCCGTGCGACCCGACCTGTGGGCCGCTGGACCCGCCGCCCCGACCGCCGCCGGGATCCCGGACCTCCTCCTCGAGTCGATCAGCACCATCCAGTCCTGCGTGGGTGAGCTGCGCGACGAAGCCCCGTGGCTCGGCCGGGGCGACCGGGTGGAGATCCTCGAGAGCATCGCCCGCCACGCCACCTTCGTGCGGGGCATCCTCAACGGGCTGGTCCGGGGTCTTCCCCCCGAGGTGACCGCCGCCCTCGACGCCGGCGCCTGGTGACCGCTCAGGCCGCCCGGCGGGGCCAGCCGGGCGCCGTCCTGGGCCACGGGCGGGCCTGCTCGAGGATGCGGGCCAGGCGCAGGGCGACCTCGTCGGCGTGACGGCGGACCATCACCTGCACGCCCACCGGTAGCCCGGAAGCGGTGAGGCCGGCGGGCACGGAGATGGCCGGGTTCCAGCACAGGTTGGCCAGCATGGTGAACGGCACCGCCATCACCGCCTCGACGTCGACCCCGGCGATCTGGCGGGGCATGCGGCCCTCGGCCGGAAAGGCGGGCACGGCGGTGGTCGGGGTGATGACCACGTCCACGTCGGCGAAGAGATCGCCGACCTCGTCCTCCAGCTGCCAGCGCCGCTGCAGGGCCCGGGCGAAGCGGGCGACGGGGTAGTCGGCCGTCAGCCGCAGCGCCCGCTGCACCGGCGGGTCGAAGTCTTCTTCTCGGTCGGGGTACATGCCCGGCTCGAGGTTGGTCCAGGTGTCGGCCGAGCCGCACGAGAGCCACACCCGCACCGGGTCGGTGAGCTGGATGGGCCGGTCCACGTGGTGCAGGCGGGCGGCGGCGATCAGGTCGCGGGCGGCGGCCTCGGCGATCTCGGCCACCTCGGGGTCGACGGGGGCGAAGCCGAGGTCGGCTGACCACACGGCCCGCAGCCCGCTGACGTCGAGCTCCTCGATGGCCGCCTCGTAGCGGACCGACGGCGCCGGCAGGCTGGTCCGGTCGCGCGGATGGGGGCCGGCCGTCACGTCGAGGTGGCGGGCGGCGTCGGCCACCGTCGTGACGAGGGCGCCGAACGAGGTGGTCTCCGATGCGCCGGGGTGGGGGTGGGGGATGCGGCCGAAGCTGGGCTTGTGCCCGACGAGGCCGGCGAAGGCGGCGGGGATGCGGGTCGAGCCTCCGCCGTCACTCGCCGTGCAGAACGGCACCATGGCCGCGGCGACGGCGGCGGCCGACCCGCCACTCGAGCCGCCCGGCGTCATCGCCGGGTCCCACGGGTTGCGGGTGGTGCCCCACGCCTTGGTCGAGGTGAAGCACGTCGTGCCGAACTCGGGGGCGGCCGTCTTGCCGATGGGCACGGCCCCGGCCGCCCGCAGGCGGGCCACGGGCACGGAGTCCTCGGCGACCGGGCCCCGGCCCTTGTAGAGGAGCGATCCGTGGCTGGTCGGCATGCCGGCGCAGTCCTCGAGGTCCTTGACGCCGAACGGCACGCCGGCGAGGGGCCCGGGGTCGCGGCCTTCGGCCACGGCCCGGTCGACCTCTTCGGCCGCCCTCCGGGCCGAGTCCGGGTCGAGATGGACGAAGGCGGTGAGCTCGCCGTTGCCGGACTGGATGCGGTCGAGGCATTCGTCGAGCAGCTCGGTGGCTTTGATCTCGCCCCGGCGCACGGCGTCGGCCGTCCCCACCACCGAGAAGTCCAGGTCCATCGTCGTCTCCCCCGCTCCCCGGCCGATCTCGGCCGTGGCCCGAAAATCTACCGCCGCACCTATGTTGCGGGCATGCCCGGCCGACTGGTGCCGACCTGTGTGTGGCGGGTGACGCCCGAGCTGGTGGTCGACCTCGACACCCGATTCGGGGAGCCGGTCGACACCTATGTGAACGGCTCGCAGGTGTGGCTGCGCGACGACGGTCCCGGTGGGGTGGCCCTCGAGTGGAGGCTGCATCCGGCGGCGGGATACCGGCGACCCGACGGCGTGGCGACCGAGGAGGTCTTCGCCACCACCGCCCTCGCCCTGGCGACGGGCGGCGACCCGCCCGCCCCGTTGGATCGGCTGTGGGACGGGCTCGAGGCCTTCCCGGCCTACGGGGAGGAGGGGGACCCGGTCGAGCTGTCGGCAGCGTGCGCCGCCGCCCTCGGCACCGACCCGGACGCGTGCGGCCTCGCCGACCACGACGCCGTCGGTGACGCCTGGGAGAGGACGCGTGGGGCGGTGTCCATCACCGAGCTGTTGATCGCCCAGCTCCGCCCGGAGGGCCCGGCCGGCGGCTAGGAGGGCGGGGCCGGCGGCTCCGGGGAGGTGGCCGGCGCCTCGCGCCAGGCGGGGACGCGGGGCGGGTCGAACAGGACGTCGAGATCCTCGCCCCGGATGGCGGCGAACGCCTGCGGCCCCCAGCGCTCCCTACCGGCCAGCGGGTGGGGAAGGTCGTGCTCGGGGAACCAGCCCACGTCGGCCGTCTCGAGCGGGTGCCGGCGCAGCTCGCCGCCGACGGCGCGGCAGTGGAACACCAGCGAGTAGAGGGGTACGTGGGTGATGCCCATGCGCAACCCGTCGAGCACGGCGATGAGGCGCACCGGCTCCGCTTCGATGCCGGTCTCCTCCGCCACCTCTTTGACCGCCACCTCCGAGGCGGAGTAGCCGACGTCGGCCCAGCCGGTGGGATAGAGCCACACCCCGGAGTCGGCCCGCTGCACGAGGAGGATCTCCCCCCGCTCGTTGCCGACCACCGCGCCCACCGCCACCTTGGGTGTCACGTAGCCGGCGACGCCGTCGCCCACCGTGCGCAGCCAGTCCTGCACGACCGCTTCGGGGTTGTCGACGCCGTCGGGCAGGCTGGCGTCGATCTCGGCGGCGGCGGCCATGCGGATGTCGGCCGCCACCCGCAGCACCTCTTCGAAGCGTTCGCGCTCGTAGAGGCTCTCGGTGAACCCGAGACCGGTGCGGGCGATGGCGGAGAGCGCCTCGCTCCACCGGAGCAGCTCCTGGACGGTCACCCGGCCGGCGTCCACGCCGGCCACGCTAATCGGGGCTAAGTGCCTCCATGAGAGCCGCCTCCAGCCGTCCGAGGCGGTCGGCGTCAGTGATCTTGCGTCCGTCGCCGTCGCGCACGTAGAAGGCGTCCACCACCTCGTGGCCGAGGGTGGACACCTTGGCCGTCACCACGTCGAGCCCCTCCTCGGCGAGGGTGCGGGTGATCCGGTGGAGGACGCCGACGGCGTCGGGTGAGCGGACCTCGACGACGGTGGCGGCGCCCGAGGCGTCGTTGTCGACGATCACGCGCGGCTCGGCCGGTCGGGCGGCGCCCGGCCGTCGGTGCAGCGCCGAGGCCCGCTCGCGCTCGGCCAGTCGGGGCTCGAGCGGCAGCCGGCCGTCGAGGGCGGCTTCGAGGTCGCGCCCGACCGCCTCCGGGTCGATGGGCCGGTCCGGCGGGACCTCCACCTGGAACACCTCCACCGCCATGGCGCCCTCGGACGCGGCGGAGGCGGCGAGGATGCCGAGACCGTGGAGGGCGAGCACGCCGGCCGCCGCCGACAACAGCCCCGGCCGGTCGGGGGCGACCAGGGTGAGGGTGTCCCCCTCCCCGATCACGTGAAGCCCACCGTCGGCCATGAGGCGGCGGTGCTCGTCGGTCGGCAGCCCCGAGGGGGGCTCGGGCGGGGCGCCCCGGAGGAAGCCCTCGGTCCTGCGCACCAGGGTCTCGACCAGCCCCGCCTTCCACGGCCCCCACGCCGCCGGACCGGTCGCACGACCGTCCGCCTCGGCCAGCACGGCCAACAACTCGAGGGTCTCGGAGTCCTCGACGGCCGCGGCCACCGCCTCGACGGTGGCGGGATCGTCGAGGTCGCGCCGGGTGGCGGCGTCGGGGAGCAGAAGGTGGTGACGGACCATGGCCACCAGCGTCTCGACGTCGGCCGGCTCGAAGCCGAGCCGGGCCCCGACCCGGCGCACCACCTCGATGCCGGAGTCGGTGTGGTCGCCGGGGTAGCCCTTGCCGATGTCGTGCATCCACGCCCCCACCAGCAGCAGGTCAGGGCGGCGGACCCGCCGGACGAGCTCGGCGGCGTTGGCCGCCGTCTCCGACAGGTGCCGGTCGACGGTGAAGCGGTGGTAGGCGTTGCGCTGGGGCCGGTTGCGCACCGGCTCCCACTCCGGTAGGAGGCGGGCGAGCACGCCCGCCCCGTCGAGGGCTTCAAGGGCGGCGATGGCGGGGCGGCCCGTGCCGAGCAGGGCGACCAGGGCGTTGCGGGCCGTTGCCGGCCAGGGGGCGGGCACCTCGGCTGGCACCCCCGCCGACAAACGCTCGAGGCAGGAACGGGCCAGGGGCGCCCCCGCCTCGGCCGCGGCGGTGGCCGCCCGCAGGGCGATCCACGGGTCGGTGGACGGATCGGCTCCGGGGGAGAGCACCACCTCCCCGTCGCGCAGCACGACCCCGGGGGCGAGGGGGCGGTCGTTGCCCGCCGTGCGCCCTTTGGGGCCGGCCAGCCAGGAGGCCACCCGCCGCCAGGCGTCGTCGCTGGTCGCCGCCACCGTGCGGGCGGCGGACGCCACCGCCTTCATCAGCTCGTCGGCGTCGGTGTAGCCGAGGGTGGCGGCGGCCCGGTCCTGCTCCTGGAGGAGGAGGCGGTCCTGGGCTCGGCCGGTCTGGCGGTGCAGCTCGACCCGGACCGACAGGAGGATCTCGTGGGCCTCCACCAGGGCGGGGTTGCGGCGCGGGTCTTCCACCACCGGGGAGGCGGCGGCCGCCGCGCCCAGGGCGGTGACGTCGCGCAGCCCGCCCCGGCCCTCCTTCAGGTCCGGCTCCAGCAGGAAGGCGATCTCGCCGAACTGGTGGTGGCGCTGGGCGACCGACCCGGCCAGATCGCCGAGCCAGCGCGAGGCCCGCCTGCGCCACCGCTCAGCGGCGCCGTCGAACAGCTGCGACGCCAGCTCGAGATCGCCGGCCACCAGGCGGGCGTCGAGCAGGCCGAGGGCGACTTTGAGGTCGTCCTCGGCCATGCCGAGGGCCTGCTTCAGGTTGCGCACACTGTGGTCGAGGCCGACGCCGGTGTCCCACACCGGATACCAGACCGCCTCGGCGGCGGCTGACGCCGCGTCGGACTTCACCCGGTGCACGATGGTGAGGTCGAGGTCGCTGCCCGGACACAGGTCGCGCCGGCCGTAGCTGCCGACGGCCAGCAGGGCGATGCCCGAGCCGTCGGTTATGCCGGCCCCGGCCGCCACCCCCGACAGCCAGTCGTCGGCCAGGCTCGAATACGCCCGGCAGAAGGTGGACCCGGTGAGCCCGGCGCCGGACAGCAGCGCCTGGCGGGCGGCGCGGAAGGCGCCCGGCGAGGTCTCGGCGGCCGCCCCGTCCGGGTCGGCGGCCGCCTCGGAGGCATCAGATGGCGTCGGGCCCTCCCTCGCCGGTGCGGATCCTGACCACCGACTCGACCGGCATGACCCACACCTTGCCGTCCCCGATCTTCTCGGTGCGCCCGGCGCCCACGATGGCCTGGACCACGGCGTCGACGTCCTCGTCGGCGACCACCGTCTCCAGCCGCAGCTTGGGGACGAGGTCGACGGTGTACTCGGCGCCCCGGTACACCTCGGTGTGGCCCCGCTGGCGCCCGAACCCCTGCACCTCCGAGACGGTCATGCCGGTGACGCCGGCGGCTTTCAGCGCCTCCTTGACCTCGTCCAGCTTGAACGGCTTGATCACTGCGGTCACCAGCTTCATCGTCCCTCCATGGCTACAGGATGACCGCGCCGGCCGCGGCCGTCACTGGATCCGCCCGAGGCCGGCGGCGGCATAGGCGCTTTCGGCGTGCTGGCTGGTGTCCAGCCCCTCGGCCTCGTCGTCGGGACTGACCCGCAGGCCGATGACGGAGTGGACGACCCGGGCGATCAGGTAAGTGGCGCCGAAGGCGTAGGCCATGCTCACCACGGTGGCGAGCAGCTGCTGGCCGAGGAGGTGGAGCCCGCCGTGGGAGGCCAGCCCGTTGGACCCGGCCGGGTTGATGGCGTGGGCGGCGAACACGCCGAGCAGGACCATGCCCACGATCCCCCCGATGCCGTGCACGGCCACCACGTCGAGCGAGTCGTCGTAGCGGAACCGGAACTTCAGCCGCACGGCCAGCAGGCACACGATGCCGGCGGCGAAGCCGATGGCGATCGACGGCAGGGTGCCGACGAAGCCGGCGCACGGGGTGATCGCCACCATGCCGGCCACCGCCCCGGAGGCGGCGCCGAGGGTCGTGGGCTTGCCGTCGGCCCGGACCGCCTCGAGGAAGATCCAGCCCAGCAGGCCGGCCGCCGCCGCCAGCTGGGTGTTGACCAGCGCCTGGGTGGCCACCCCGCTGGCGCCGAGGGCCGAGCCGGCGTTGAAGCCGAACCACCCGAACCACAGGATGCCGGCGCCGAGGAGGGTGAAGGGCAGGGAGTGGGGTGACATCAGCTCCTCCGGCCAGCCCCGGCGCCGCCCGACGACCATGGCGGCGGCGAGGGAGGAGAACCCGGAGTTGATCTCCACGACCGTCCCCCCGGCGAAGTCGAGCACCCCGCGGTGGTACAGCCAGCCCCCGGGGCTGAAAGACCAGTGGGCGATCGGCGCGTAGACCAGCAGCAGCCACACCGACACGAACACCACGAAGCCGGTGAACCTCAGCCGGTCGGCGGTGGCCCCGGTGATGAGCGCCGGCGTGATGATGGCGAACATCATCTGGAAGACCATGAACGCCAGCGGCGGGATGGTGAGGTGGAACCCGGGGACGCCGTTGGCGATGTGGCGCAGGCCGACCATGTCAAGGCCGCCGATGAGCCCGTGGCCGGCGTCGGGCCCGAAGGCGAGGGTGAAACCGATCAGCACCCACAGCACGCTGACGATGCCCATGCAGAAGAAGTTCTGCATGATGATGCCGAGCACGTTCTTGGCCCGGACCATGCCGCCGTAGAACAGGGCCAGGCCCGGGGTCATGAACAGGACCAGCCCGGCGGAGACCAGCACCCATGCCGTGTCTCCCGGGTTCGATCCGCTGCCGGTGGCCGTGACGGCCAGAACGCTTCCGCCCATGTCGCAACCTCGCCTCGCCGGTGGACCGGCGCAAGCTAGCGGCGCCTCGCCGGGAGGGACAGATGGGCGCCCGCCGTCTGGCACCATGGACGGGTGGGAGTACGCGAAGACTGCCGTCACTACGTGATGCAGACCAACCGGGCCGGCGAGAAGCTGGAGCGGTGCCGGGTCGGCGCCAACGCTGACCTGCCCTTCGCCTGCCCGGAGGGCTGCCTGTTCTTCGAGGCCCGCAACGTTTCCGCCGCCGGCTGGAAGATCGGCGACGACCAGCGCCCCAACCGGTAGCAGGCCGCCCCGCGAGGCCTAGCCGCCCGGGGAGGGCCGGCCGTGCCGGCGACGATGCTCCCACGCCTTGGCCGCCCCCCAGGCGATGGCGGCCTCCCCCGCCTCCTCGCTCAGGTCGGCCATGGTCGCCGGGGTGAGGTCGTAGACGTCGTCGGGGAACCGCTCGACGGTAAAGGCGTCGCGCTCGACCGGTGGGACCCCCCGGGTGGCGAGGATCCGGGCGGGCCACGCCACTGCCTGGCGGACCAGGGCGAGCGGCGTGGTGGACTGTGCGTCGATGTCGGCTTCCAACAGCGCCCGCAGCCGGGGGACCAGCTCGCCGGCGGCGGCCCGCCCCGCTTCCTGCGCCTCGGTCCGGGCCAGGGGGTCCACCGTCCCGAACGCGTCGTCGAGGCGGCGCTCGACGCAGGCGAGCACCCAGCCCGGTAGGGCGGACTCGACCGACTCGAGCAGCCGGAGGGCGACGTCGTCCACGCCGACATCCTGGCCCGGAACGGCGCCGGAGACGGCCCCCCGATGAGGATCCGGGCCCTGTCGGTGTTCGAGGGCGTCGTCTACCACTGCTACGCGGTCACTGACGACAACCCGTGCCGGCCGACCCTGGAGGTCGACGCCCGCACCGGGCCCGGCGACCTCGACGCCGGCCCGCTAATGGTCACCTGGGGCGACTACGTGCGCATGGCCGGGTTGGAGCGGGCCGAGCAGTGCGTGGAGGAGCTGCGCCGGAGAAACCGCCTGGTAACCCACCTGGGCGTGGTGCACGTGTCCTTCCCGACGTGGACGCCGGTGGCGGACGACTAGAGGGCGGGCCCGCTATCCCTCGACGATGTCGGCCAGTAGGTCGACCTGCACGCCGAGGTCGCGCATCCAGCCGATGGCCCGCTCGAGGGCGTCCTGCTCGCCTCCGAGCTCGCAGATGATCCAGCCCATCGTCTCCTCGACGTTGGCCCGGCGGATGTTGGGCAGCACGTCGAACTCCCTCACCATGCGGCCGATGATCGGCTGTTTGACGAGTTGCTCCGGGAAGGTGAGCTTCACCCTGACGTGGGTCATGGTTCCTCCGTGGCGAGGGCCCGGTTCAGGTTGCCGGAGCGGAATCCCTCGAGGTCCAGGGTGGCATACCCGTAGCCGGCGGCGCGCACGGCGTCGGCCACCTCGCGCCGCAGCTCGAGGGCGCGGGCCAGCTCGTCCTCGGCCAGCTCGATGCGGGCCACATCCCCGTAGTGGCGGACCCGCAGCTGGCGGAACCCGAGCGCCCTCAGCGCCGACTCGGCCCGGGCGACCGATGACAGCACCCCGAGGGTCACCGGGGTCCCATAGGGGACGCGCGAGGCGAGGCAGGCGGCCGCCGGCTTGTCCCACGTGCGCAGGCCGAGCCGGCGCGAGTCCTGACGCACGCCCGCCTTGTCGTATCCGGCCTCGACGAGCGGGAACACCGCGCCTGCCTCCGCCGCCGCCCGCTGCCCGGGGCGGTGGTCCCCGAGGTCGTCGAGGTTGACGCCGAGGACGACGGTGGCGCCGGCCCCATGGGCGGCCGGGCCCAGCACGGACATCAGCGCCGACTTGCAGTGGTAGCAGCGGTCCCCGTCGTTGGCCGCGTAAGCCGGGTCGGCGAGCTCACCGGTCTCCACCTCGGTCCAGACCAGGCCCCACTCGGCCGCCAGGGCGGCGCAGTCAACCCGCTCCTCGGGAGCAAGCGACGGCGACACCGCCGTGAAGGCCGGGGCCGACTCGCAACCCAGGGTGTCGGCCGCCACCCAGGCGAGGAAGGCCGAGTCGGCCCCCCCGCTGAACGCCACCGCCACCCTTCCGAGGCCTTGGAGGACGCGGCGGAGGTCTCCGAGTTCGCCGGCCACCTTAGGAACGCCCCAAGCGGTTGAGCAGCTCGTCGACGTCGGCGACCATGCCGGCGTAGAACGGGCCGAACTCGGCGTAGCGGGCCGAAGCCGGGTCGAAGCGCATGGTGTACACGACCTCTTTGAGGTCATCGGGGGTGCGTCCGAACAGTGTGACGCCCCATTCCCAGTCGTCCAGGCCGGTGGAGCCGGTGATGAGCTGCAAGATGCGCCCGGCGAACTTGCGGCCCACGGCTCCGTGGCCGTACATGAGCTCCTTGCGATCGTCGAAGGGCAGCTCGTACCAGTTCTGCTCGGGCTGGCGCCGCTTCGACATCGGGTAGAAGCAGATCGCCGGCATCCCCTCGGGTGGGAGCCGCGGGTAGAGGCGAGCCCGCTTCATCTCGTCGGGGACGCCGGCGGCGTACTCAGACAGCTCGGTGAGCGACACGTACGACGACGTCAGTTCGAGCCCGGCGTCCTGCAGCGACGACTGAAGGGCTCGCAACCGCCACAGGTCCGGTCCCAGGGCGAAGAACCCGGCGTCCGCCTTGTGACCGAGCACGGCGAACGACACCACCTGATGGTCGTCCTCACCGCAGGCCTTGACGGCCGCGGCCACGGCCCCGCGGTCCACGCCGGGGCCCACCCGAAAGAACAGGTGCAGCGCCCCCCACCCGACCGACGGGCTCACCGGCGTGCTCATCGACCCAATCCTACGGGCGCCCCGCTTGGCCCAAGGCCCCGACGCTGGCCCACCATGTCGGGGTGCCCCGGGCCCTGGTCGCCGTCGCCGCCGCCCTGGCGTTGGCGTCGGCCCTGCCGCCGGCGGTCGCCGACAGCGGCGGCGTGCCGGTGGTGGTGATCACCGGGCGGGGCTTCGGCCACGGCGTGGGCCTGTCCCAGGACGGGGCCTACTGGATGGGCCGGGCCGGGTACGGGACGCTGCAGATCCTGGGCCAGTTCTTCCCGGGGACCTCGCTGGCCACCGCCGGGGGCCAGATGAGGGTGCTGGTGGACACGGCCGCCGGCTCCGGCTCCGGCGCCCAGACGGTCGTGTCCTTCCCTGACGGCGGCCAGGTGCAAGACGCCCTGTCGGGCCAGCAGTCGCCCGGGTTCCCGGTACGGGTGCCGGCTGGCGGCGCCGCCACCATCTCCTGGTCTGCCGGCCGCTACCGGGTGTCGGTTTCCGGCGGCGGGTCGGCCGCCCCCGGGTCCGCCGAGTGGACGGCAGCCCGGATCGCCGCCCCGTCGGTGTCGGTGCCGACCAGCTCGACCACCACCACGACCAGCCCGTCCATCACCGTGCCGTCGAGCACGACGACCACCACCTCTCCGCATCCGACCGTGCCGGCCACCCCGACCACGACCACGACGGCGACGACGGTCCCCCCGTCCACCACCAGCACCACGACGGGGGCGCCCCCGCCCGGTGGCGGCCCGACCTCGGGCCGGCCCTTGTGGGCGGTGCCCGACAACAGCTCGGTGGTGGGGGTGACGGCCACCGGCCGCACCTACCGGGGGGTGCTCGAGACGGTGGCCAACACCGGCGCCACCACGTCCCTCGACGTCGTCAACCAGCTCGACGTCGAGCAGTACCTGCGGGGCATGGGCGAGGTGCAGAACCCGTCGTGGCCGCTCACGTCGTTGCAGGCCCAGGTGATCGTGGAGCGGACCTACGCCCTGCGGGCCATGGCGGCCGCCGGCGAGATCTGCGCCGACACCCGGTGCCAGGTGTATCTCGGCACCCAGGGCGAGTATTCGGCCCAGGACCGGGCCGTGTCGAGCACCCGCGGTTACGTGCTCGCCTGGAATGGGGCGCTGGCCGCCACGGTCTTCTCGGCCAACGGCGGCGGGTTCAGCGCGTCACCGCAGGAGGGGTTTGGCACCTCGGACGCCGGCTACCCCTACCTGCGGGCCGCCCCGTACCTGACGCACGACCCGATGCCGTGGAACCTGACGGTGGCGTTGTCCGACGTGGCCGCCCGACTGGGCTACTCCGGCCCGGTGTCGGACGTGCACGTGACCGCCACCGGGCCGTCGGGACGAGCGACCGCCGTCACCGTGGACGGGGCCAGCGGAAGCCTGACGGTCACCGGCATCGCCTTCGCCGCCGCCCTCGGCCTCAAGTCGACCCTGTTTCAGCTCAGCGGCGGGGTGTCCGCCACCGCGCCCCCGCCACCTCCCCCGGCCGCGCCACCGACCCAGGCCCTGCCCAGTGACGGCCCGGCCATCAGCCGGGCGGTGACGTCTCCGGCCCCGAACGTGTCGCCGTTCGGCGCCCTCGACGCCGGGCCTGCCGGGGGCACCGGTCACCGCCAGCCGTGGAGTGGCCCGTGGCAGCTGACGGCGTTGGCCCTCGCCCTGGCGGTGGAAGGCTTGACCACCGCGACCGTCGTACGCCGGCGCGACGAGGTCCTCTTCGTCCTGCGCCGGATGTAGGCGCGCCGAGGGGGCGCCCGAAGGCGCCCCCTCTGAACGAGCGTGTTGCAGCTCAGCTGACCAGCACGACTCCGGTCATCATCTGGTGGAAGCCACACTGGAACGGGTAAGCGCCAGCGTCGGCGAAGGTGAACGTGTAGCTGGTGCGGGTGGGTAGGGCGTTGGGGTTGCCAGCGGGGATGTTGATCAGGATCCCCGAGCTGCCCAGGCTGTAGGTGCCGTCGATGCCGACCACGGGAGCGTTGAGCTTCATGGCGCCCGTCGAGCCGTGGAAGGTGGCGTCGCCGAAGCTGAACACGCCGCCGTCCTTGCCCACCAACCAGTAGCCCTGGCCCGTCGGCGTGGAAACCATGCCCACGATCGGGGCAGCCAGGTGGAGGTTGCCGGTCGAACCGTGGAAGACGGCATCCCCGAAGGTGAAGATGCCGCCGTCACTGGCCACCTCGTAGTACCCGCCGCCGTCGGCCGTGCCGGTGATCCCCACTATCGGGGCGTTGAGCTTCTTGCCGCCCATCGACCCGAGATACGGCGCCCCGTTCAGGGTGAAGATGCCGCCGTCCTTGGCGACCAGCCAGAAGCCGGGCGGACCGCCGGGGTTGTTGGCCGGGGCGGCGCCGACGATGGGCGCGGCCAGATGTCCGGGCACCTGACCCGACGCCACCGGAGGCGCCCCGGGCCCGAAGCTGTAGGTGGAGCCGTCGGCCCCGAAGAGGATGTAGCCCTGTCCGAAGGGGTCGGCCAGCATCGACACGATCGGGGCGGCGATCTTCTTGCCGCCCTCGGAACCGAAGAAGCCGGCGTCGCCGTAGGTGAAGATGCCGCCGTCGGCGGCCACCTCGTAGTAGCCGCCCTGGTCACCGGTGGTGGCGGTGGCCACGATGGGCGAGTTCAGACGGATGTTTCCTGCCGACCCGTAGAACTTGGACTGGCCGAAGTCGAAGATGCCGCCGTCGGAGGCGACCATCCGGTACGCCGGCGACTGGATGGTCGCCGTACCCCGGGGCGCCGGCAGGAACGAAGCCTCGAAGTTGGCCCCCGAGGCGCAGCCGAAGTTGGGTGGGCCAGCCTGCAATCCGCCCTGCGAAGGCGTGTCGCCGCTGGCACCCTCGCACAGGCCGTTGAAGTCGAACGGGCTGTAGACGTGCGTAGCCTGGGGCGGGAACTCGACCGTGTGCGGTTCGCTCTTGCTGCCGTAGTTCCACGTGACGTGGTCCCCGTGGGCGATCTTGAGCGTTCCCGGCAGGAACTCCATGAGCTCGACGTACTGGGTGGCCACTCCCGCGTTCACCGTATGGGTGTGGGTGCCGTCGGCGTTGGTGGTCACCTGGTCCACGTTGGCGGCCGACTCGGCGGCGAGGGCGTCAGAGGTGTCCGATTGCGCCTGTGATTGAGCGGCGGTGTTGAGGTCGGACTGGGCCGACGCCGCCGCGCTGTCGGCGACCACGTTGATCGTCGCCGACGGATTGACGATCGGGTGGCCGAAGTCGACGGCGTTGACACTGCCGGTGAAGCCGGAAGGCAGGGCCAGCTTCACGAAGAAGTCCGAGCCGGGCCCGACCTGACCGGACGAGACCTGGGCGCTGCCGTCGTAGGGGCAGGGGGTGGTGGCGTCACCGCAGGCGCCTGGAACGCCCGACCCCGGCGGGGGTGAGCTCGGGCCGAAGATGCCCAGGTTCTGCAGTGGGTTGGCGCCGGACTCGTCGCTGTCCGGCGAGACCAGTGCGTTGGCCGGGTCGGCGAAGGCCTGGTTGACGCTCTCCCCCTGCTTGAGGATGCCGACGATGTGAAGGCCGTCGCTGGAGGCGGTGGACGGCACCTTGAAGTCGACGACGTCGCCGTTGTGGACGTTGATGCCGCTGCGGGGGAAGAAGTCGGTGTACTCGAAGTTGTGCCCCGCCGGGGAGCTCCAGTCCACTCCGACGGTGTAGGTGGTGGGCGTGGTCTGGGCCTGCGAAGAGGCGGCGGGCACCAGCCACACGGCACAGCTGCCGAGGGCGGCGACCACGGCCATCGCGCCCCGACGAAGCCGCGACCGGGGACTGCTTGTCTGATTCATCAGGCGCTTCGCCCTTTCTCTCCGCCCGGGGTGGGCTCTCGCCGCGCCTCACCCAGACGGGGCGGCGCGTTTCATCGAACGACGGTACCGGCGCCTGTTTCGTGAACCAAGTACCTCGCACCGGTTTTCTCGTAACAGGCGACCATTTTCGGACCGTTGACAGCGCCATCGCTCGGTGACGCTGAGTGGTTAGTTGACCTTGACGGGGGAAACAGAAGAGGGGCGCCCCAGCGGGGCGCCCCTCTGTCACTGCTCTTGGCATCGGCCGCCGAAAGGCGGCCGGCAATGGTGGGACTAGAAGTCCTCCATGCCGCCGCCGCCCGGCATGGCCGGCGCCTTCTCCTCCGGCTTGTCCACGATGACGGCCTCCGTGGTGAGGAACAGGGCGGCGATCGACGCCGCGTTCTGCAGCGCCGAGCGGGTCACCTTGGCCGCGTCGATGACCCCGGCCTTGAACAGGTCCTCGTACTCGCCAGTGGCGGCGTTGAGGCCCTCGGCCCGGCTCTTCAGGTTGCGCACCTTCTCCACGACCACGCCGCCCTCGAGACCGGCGTTGACGGCGATCTGCTTGAGGGGCTCCTCGACCGCCCGGGCCACGATGCGGGCGCCGGTGGCCTCGTCGCCTTCGAGCTTCTCCGCCGCGTCGAGGATCCGCTGCTGGGAGCGGAGCAGGGCCACGCCGCCTCCGGGGACCACGCCCTCCTCCACGGCCGCCTTGGTCGTGCTGACCGCGTCCTCGATGCGGTGCTTCTTCTCCTTCAGCTCCACCTCGGTGGCGGCGCCGACCTTGATGACGGCGACGCCGCCGGACAGCTTGGCCAGCCGCTCCTGCAGCTTCTCGCGGTCGTAGTCGGAGTCGGCGTTCTCGATCTCGGTCTTGATCTGGTTGATCCGACCCTTGATGTCGGCGTCGTTGCCGGCCCCCTCGACGATGGTGGTCTCGTCCTTGGTGACCACCACCTTGCGGGCCCGGCCCAGCAGGTCGAGGGTGACGTTCTCCAGCTTGAGGCCGACCTCCTCGGTGACGACCTGGCCGCCGGTGAGGATGGCCATGTCCTGGAGCATGGCCTTGCGCCGCTCGCCGAAGCCGGGAGCCTTGACCGCCGCGCTCTTGAAGGTGCCCCGGATCTTGTTCACCACCAGGGTGGCGAGGGCCTCACCCTCGACGTCCTCGGAGATGATCGCCAGCGGGCGGCCCGACTGCATGACCTTCTCGAGGATGGGCAGCAGGTCGCGCACGGCGGAGATCTTCGAGCCGACGAGGAGGATGTAGGGATCCTCGAGGACCGCCTCCATCCGCTCGGGGTCGGTCACGAAGTAAGGAGAGATGTAGCCCTTGTCGAAGCGCATCCCCTCGACCAGGTCCATCTCCATGCCGAAGGTCTGGGACTCCTCGACGGTGATGACCCCGTCCTTGCCGACCTTGTCGATGGCCTCGGAGATCATGGCGCCGATCTCGGTGTCGGCCGCCGAGATGGCGGCCACCTGGGCCACCTGGTCCTTGGACTCGACGTCTTTGGAGATGTCCTTCAGCGACGCCACCGCCGCCTCGACCGCCGCCTCGATTCCCTTCTTCAGCGACATGGGGTTGGCCCCGGCGGCCACGTTGCGCAGCCCCTCGTGGACCATGGCCCAGGCCAGGACGGTGGCGGTGGTGGTGCCGTCACCGGCGACGTCGTCGGTCTTCTTGGCCACCTCCTTGACCAGGTCGGCGCCGATCTTCTCGTAGGGGTCCTCGAGCTCGATCTCCTTGGCGATGGACACGCCGTCGTTGGTGATCGTCGGCGCCCCCCACTTCTTCTCGAGGACGACGTTGCGGCCCTTGGGTCCCAGGGTCACCCGCACGGCGTCGGCCAGCTGGTTCATGCCGCTCTCGAGCGCCCGCCGGGCATGCTCGTCGAAGGCGATCAACTTGGGCATCGCTCTCCCTCCGTAGTGGCCATGGTGGCCGGTACCACTGCCGTTAGCACTCTCAACCTGTGAGTGCTAACAGAATTCCACGTGGCGGGCCGGCGTGCAAGCGCTCGCCCCCGGCGAGTGCTAACGCCCCGGGCGGGCGGGCTCAGCCCCCGGCGACGGCGGGGACGATCGAGAGGGTCTGGCCGTCGGCGACCGGGGTGTCGAGACCCTGGAGAAAGCGGACGTCCTCGTCGGCGAGGAACACGTTCACGAACCGGCGCAGCTCGCCGGCCGGGTCGAAGAGCCGCTCCCCCATGCCCGGGTGGGCGGCGTCGAGGGCCTTCAGGGCCTGGCCCACGGTCGAGCCATCGACGGCCACCTCTCCCTCGCCGCCGGTGAGGGTGCGCAGCTGGGTGGGGATGCGGATCTTGACGCTCATGGGTTCGGTCAGGCCCGGGCGTCGTCGCCGAGCTGGACGGCGTCGGCGAACGCCTCGAGGGTGGGGTCGATGGTAGCCGTGGGCCCGACGTGGGGGCCGACGGCCTCCACCGTCTTCAGGCCGTGGCCGGTGACGTAGGCGACGACCAGCTCGTCGCGCCGGACCACCCCCTCGGCGGCCAGCTTGGCCAGGGTGGCGATGGTGACTCCGCCGGCCGTCTCGGCGAAGATCCCCTCGGTCCGGGCCAGGAGGCGGATGGCGTCGATGATCTCGTCGTCGGTCACGGCGGCGAGGGCGCCCCCGGTGCGGCGGACGACGTCGAGGGCGTACCAGCCGTCGGCCGGGTTGCCGATGGCCAGGGACTTGGCGATGGTCGAGGGCTTCTGGGGGCGGATGGCCTCGGTGCCCTCAGCGAAGGCGGTGGCCACCGGTGAGCACCCGGCGGCCTGGGCGCCCGACACCCGGACGTGGGGCTCCTCGTCGAGCAGGCCGACCTTGGCCAGCTCCCCGAATCCCTTGTGGATCTTGGTCAGCTGGCTGCCCGAGGCGACCGGCACGACCACGTGGTCGGGGGCCCGCCAGCCGAGCTGCTCGGCCACCTCGAAGGCCAGCGTCTTGGACCCCTCGGCGTAATAGGTGCGCACGTTGACGTTGACGAAGGCCCAGGACGGATGCTCGGAGGTGAGCTCGGCGCACAGCCGGTTCACGTCGTCGTAGTTGCCCCGCACGGCAATGAGGTGGCCGCCGTAGACCGCGGTGGTCACGATCTTGGCCACCTCGAGGTCCTGGGGGATGAACACCACCGACTGCATGCCCGCCCGGGCGGCGTGGGCGGCCACCGAGTTGGCCAGGTTGCCGGTCGACGCGCAGGCCGCCACCTTGAACCCCAGCTCGCGGGCCTTGGTGAGGGCGACGGAGACCACCCGGTCCTTGAACGATCCGGTCGGGTTGACCGTGTCGTTCTTGATCCACAGCTCGCCGAGGCCCAGCTCGGCCGCCAGCCGGTCGGCCCTGACGAGAGGGGTGAAGCCGGCGCCCAGATCGACCGGGGCGGTGCCGTCGACGGGCAGGAGGTCGGCGTAGCGCCAGATGGTGTGGGGCCCGGCGGCGATCCTCTGGCGGCTTATCGAGGCGCTTACCGCGTCGTAGTCGTAGCTGACCTCGAGGGGCCCGAAGCAGAAGTCACAGACGTGCAGGGCCTCGACCGGATAGGTGTGGCCGCATTCGCGGCACCTCAGCGCTTCGACGAACGGCACTGCGACCTCCTCATCGATCGGGCATTGGCACCTGGCGCATGCGTTCGCGGCTGCGCTGGTTGCCGCGGCGTCATCGGGCCCGTCCCTCGACCGCTCTGGATGATGTCGCCATCAATGGTGACCGACGGTGGCGGAGCCGTCAAAGCGCTATTCCAGGTAAGACTGGCAGTCGTGCAGTCCGTGCGGCGGTTCCATCACGGCCAGTTCTCCCCGCCTGAGCTGGCCGCGGCCAAGGCCGCCTCCGGAGCATCGGTGACGGTGTGCCTCCCGTGTCGCGACGAGGCCGCCACCGTCGCCCCCATCGTCGCCTGCCTCCGGTCGGTCCTGGTGCCGACCGGCCTGGTGGACGAGGTGCTGGTGGTGGACGACGCCTCGAGCGACGAGACGGCGGCGGTCGCCGCCCGGGCCGGCGCCCGGGTGGTGGCGGCCGGAGCCGGCCCCTGGGGGCCGGGCAAGGGCGGAGCCATGTGGGAGGGGCTGCGGGCGGCCGAGGGCGACATCGTGGTCTTCTGCGACGCCGACGTCGTCAACTTCGGCCCCCACTTCGTGACCGGCCTCCTCGGCCCCCTGCTGGCCGACCCGGCCCTGGCCCTGGTGAAGGCGTTCTACGACCGCCCCCTCGACGGAGTCCCCGGCGGCGGCGGGCGGGTCACCGAGTTGGTCGCCCGGCCGGTCATCTCGCTGCTGTTCCCCCACCTCTCCACGGTCGTGCAGCCCCTCGCCGGCGAGTGCGCCGGCCGCCGGTCCGCCCTCGAGCAGCTTCCGTTCACCCACGGCTACGGGGTGGAGCTCGGGCTTCTGATCGACCTGGCCTCGCGCTTCGGCGTCGGGGCCCTGGCCCAGGTGGACCTGGGCGAGCGCATCCACCGCAACCGGCCGCTGTCGGAGCTGTCGGGCCAGGCGACCGCCGTGCTCCGGGCCGCCCTCGACCGGGCCGGCACCACTGACCGGTCGAACTGGTCGGCCCTCCTGCTGCCCGGCGGTGAGGCGCTGCCGGTGGCGGCGGGGGCCCACCCGCCCGTGGCCAGCCTCGAGGGTTACGACCGCCGCTCGGCCTGAAGCCGCTCGGCCACCACCTCGGCCACGCAGGCGGCCGGCTCGGCCAGCGACCGCTCGGCCCCGAACCGGACGGTGAGGGAGACGGTTTCGACACCGGGGTCGGCGAGCACCTCCCCGGCGACCACCAGCACCGGCACGCGGGCCAGGCTGCACAGCTCCACCACCCCGCCGACGACCTTGCCGTGGAAGGACTGCTCGTCGACGAAGCCCTCCCCGGTCACCACCAGGTCGGCCCCCTCGAGGCGCTCCTCGAGGCCGACCCGGTCGGCGACCAGCTCGAACCCGGGGACGAGGGTGGCGCCAAGGGCCGCCAGCCCGCCGGCGAGGCCGCCCGCCGCCCCGGCCCCGGGCAGGGCGGAGACGTTGACGCCGTAGCGCTGCAGGTACAGCTGGGACAGGCGTTGGAGCCGGCGCTCGAGCAGCGACACCTGCTTGGGGCTGGCCCCCTTCTGCGGGGCGAACTCGGTTGCCGCCTCCACGAAGCCGATGTCGACGTCGCAGGCCACCACCACCTCGACACCCCGCAGACGATCGGGCCCGCCCACCGCCTCGATGGCGCCGAGCCCGCCGTCGGTGGTGGCCGAGCCGCCGACACCCACGACGATCCGGCGGGCGCCGGCGGCCACCGCGGCCAGGATCAGCTCGCCCGTTCCCCTGGTGGTGGCGGCCAGGGGATCGTTGCCGTCCGGGCCGCCGGCCAGGACCAGGCCCGACGCCCGGGCCGTCTCGACCACGGCCGTGTCGCCCTCCATCCGCCAGGCGGCCTCGACCGGCTGGCCGAGGGGGCCCGTCACCCGGCTGCGGCGGTTGGGGCCGCCGAGCACCTCGAGCAGGCCCTCCCCTCCGTCGGCCAGCGGCGCCTGGTCACAGGTCCAGCCCGCCTCCACCGCCGCCCGGCACACGGCGGCGGCCACCTCGGCGGCGGTGGCGGTGCCCCGGAACTTGTCGGGCGCGGCGACCAGGTGCGGCACGGGCCCATCCTGCCCGACCAGGGCCAGGATCCCGCCCGGCGGGTAGGGTGCCCTCGCCGATGAAGCCGATGGACCGGGCCCAGCTCGTGATCGCGTCGAACCGGGGGCCGGTCTCGTTCGGCCGCGACGACGACGGGCGCCTCGTGCCCCGCCGGGGCGCCGGCGGGCTGGTCTCCAGCCTGGGGCCGCTGGTGGCCGGGTCGGGGGCCACGTGGATCGCCGCTCCCATGTCGGACGCCGACCGCGAGGCCGCCGCCTCCGGGCGGATCGACGTCGAGGGCTTCCGCTTCCACTGCGTGGACGTGGACCCTGCCGTCTACCGGATGGCCTACGACGTGGTGTCCAACTCGACGCTGTGGTTCCTTCACCACCACCTGTTCGACCTGCCCCGGCGCCCCCGCATCGACCGCACGTGGCGCCAGGCGTGGGAGGGCTACCGCGCCTACAACCAGGCCTTCTCGCGCACCCTGGCCGACGACTCCCCCGACGGGGCCGTGGTGCTGGTGCAGGACTACCACCTGTCCCTGGTGCCGGCCCAGCTGGCCGAGCTGCGCCCCGACGTGCGCGTCGTGCACTTCCTCCACACCCCGTTCTGCGACCCCACCTGGCTGCGGGTGCTGCCGGCCGGAGCCGTCGATGAGCTGATCGGGGGCCTGGCCGGCGCCACGGCTGTCGGGTTCCACTCGCGCCGGTGGGAGGACGCCTTTCTGGGCTGCTGTCGGGAGGTGCTCGGCCGCCAGCCCTCCACCTTCGTCTCCCCCTTGGCGCCCGACCCCGACGACCTGGCGTCGGTCGCCGCGTCCGACGCCTGCGCCGAGGAGGCGGCCCGCCTCGACGAGGCGGTGGGGGACCGCGCCGTCATCGTGCGCGTCGACCGGATCGAGCCCTCCAAGAACGTGCTGCGCGGCTTCCAGGCCTTCGACGAGCTGCTGCGGGCCCGGGCGGACCTTCGGGGCCGGGTCTGCTTCGTCGCCTGCGTGTACCCGTCGCGCGAGGGGCTGGCCGACTACGTCGCCTACCACCTCGAGGTGGAGACCCTCGCCCGCCATCTCAACGACCGGTGGGCCGAGCCGGGATGGACCCCCGTCATCCTGCACACCACCGACAACTTCCCCCGGTCCGTCGCCGCCCTCCGCCGCTACGACGTGCTGCTGGTCAACCCCGTGCGCGACGGGCTCAACCTGGTGGCCAAGGAGGGCCCGGTGTTGAACACCCGCCACGGCGTCGTCGCCCTGTCGCGAGAGGCGGGGGCCTGGGACGAGCTGCGCCGGGCGGCCATCGGCCTCAACCCCTTCGACGTCACCGACACGGCCGAGGCGCTGGCGGCCGCCCTGGACATGGACGCCGGGGAGCGCTCACGGCGCTCGCGCCTGCTGGCGGAGCTGGCCTCGGCCCGCTCCCCCACCCACTGGCTGTCCGACCAGCTGGTGGCGGCGGGCGTCGCCGCCTAACTGCTAGCCACCCGCCCGCTCGGCCAGCTGTCCGAGCAGCGCCAGCACCTCCTGGGGCCCGTCGACGGTCACGTCCGCCGCGGCCAATAGCTCGCTCGGCGCCTCGCTGCTGCGCACCCCGACCTTCACCGCCCGGCCCCCGCCGGCGGCGAAGCGGTCCAGGGCGGCGAAGGCCGGCAGGTCACCGAGGTCGTCGCCGGCGAAGCAGGCGACCTCGAACCCGGCTACCAGCGACTCGACAGCCGTGCCCTTGTCCACCGCCACCGGCGGACGCAGCTCCACCGAGGCCCGGGCCAGGTGGGCGGCCAGGCCCAGGCGGCCGGCCGCCCGCTCGGCGAAGTCCTTGGCCCACCCTTCGGCGCCCGGCGCCCGGCGCCAGTGCAGGGTCACCGTCAGTCCCTTGCGCTCGACACCCATCTCGGCCGGGCCATCGGCTTCGGCCTCGTCGGCCGCCAACGCCACCGCGTCACGCCACTGCTCGGCGTCGGGTGCCACCACCACCTCCCCGTGGGGGCCGAGGCTCTCGAGCCCGTAGAGCCCGACCACAAAGAGATGGTCGGGGACGCCGCCGGCCAGGCCCAGCCGCTCGGATAAGAAGGTCGCCGGACGGCCCGACACCACCGCCACCCGCCCGAAGCGTCCGGCCAGCCGGCCCAGGGCCTCCGGCGCACCGGGCAGGGGGGCGGCGTCCTCGGGGCGGGCCACGATCGGCGACAAGGTGCCGTCGAAGTCGGTGACCACGCAGGTCGCCTCGGGCCGGTCGGCCAGGACCGCCAGCGCCTCCTCCGGGGTCACCGCTCGATCAGCCCGACGAAGAGGAAAGGCTCGACGTGAGGTCGGGCCCGATGATCACCACGACCTGGGCCCCTTTGGTGTCCGACACGGGCACGGACGACGTCATCGCCTGCAGGGCGCCGGCGGTGAGGCCCGACGCCTGGGCGACGGCGGCGGCGTCACCCTGGTACCCGGAGGCGTAGTAGACCGCCGACGCGCTGGCCGAAGACGAGGTGTTGGTCGGTGACAGCACGTCGTAGCCGGCGTTGGTGAGCTTGGAGGCCAGCTTGCCTCCCAGGCCCGAGGTGCTGGTGCCGTTGGCCACCAGCACCTTCACCTGGCTCGGCTGGTGGGTGGCGAGGGTGGTGGAGGTGGTGGTCGACGAGGCGCCGGCGGTCGTGGAGGTGGTGGTGGGCGCCGATCCGGCCGCAACCCGCGAGCTGGCGCCCTGCGGAAGATTGGCGAGCACCGCCGCGCCGATGGCCACGGCCACCAGCACGAGCATCAGTCCTCGGGCCGGGGCGCCGCGGCTTCCGTGATCGGCGCCGGGCGACGTCACCTGGCCCGGGGGCCGTCAACCGAACGACCCTCGAACCGGGCCCGGCGGCGCCGGTCCCTCATCTGCCGCAGGCGCAGGACCACCAGCGGATCGTAGGCGTAGGCGTCGCTCGAGTCGATCAGCGTCGTCAGCAGTCGGTAGTAACGCGACGGCGACATGCGCAGCCTGGATCGAATCTGGGCTTCCTTGGGGCCCGGTCCCTGCCACCAGGAGCGCTCGTAGTCGATCACCGCCCGCTCCTGCTCGGAAAGCGCCATCGGAGACAACCCTGCCAACCACCGGCCCCCAAAGCAAGCATCCTCGGGTCGGTAGGGTTGACCCACCACGCCCGAGTAGCTCAGTTGGTCAGAGCACCCGCCTTGTAAGCGGGTGGTCGTCGGTTCGAATCCGACCTCGGGCTCGCTGACTGGCGGGGGAACATCGGAGTTCCACGCCACGTTCCTGTATATTCGCAACTGCGAATGTAGAGGAGGCAGGCGGTGGCGGAGTCTTTCGACCGCAGGCTCCGCGAGGAGCTGGAGGATCTGACCGTGGGCGTGTGCCGGGCGTTGTCGGATCCCAAACGGCTGATGCTCCTCTACGCCCTCAAAGACGCCCCTCGCTCGGTGGGCGAGCTGGCCGACCTGCTCGAGGTCTCCCAGTCCAACGTCTCCCAGCACCTCGGCCTTCTGCGCGACCGGGGGTTGGTCGACACCAAGCGGGATGCCAACCGGATCATCTACACCCTCCGCTACCCCCGGGTGGTGAAGGCGATCGACCTCCTCAGGACGATCATGAATGACGAGCTGGACCGCCGACAGGCCATCAGGGCCTGAGAGGAAGCGCCATGTTCTTTCGCCAGTACGAGCTGGGATGCCTGTCCCTGTACAGCTACATGGTGGGCGACGAGACCACCGGCCGGGCCGTCGTCGTCGACCCCCAGCGCGACGTCGAGCAGTACCTGTCCGACGCATCCAGCAACGGCTTGCGCATCGAACGGGTCATCGAGACCCACTTCCACGCCGACTTCGTCTCCGGTCACCTGGAGCTGGCCCGCGCCACCGGTGCCGTCATCTCCTACGGTCCCGGCGCCGAAGCCGACTTCCCCATCGAGGTTCTGGCCGCCGGACAGCGGGTCGCCCTGGGTGAGGTGGAGTTGGAGATCCGGCACACCCCCGGGCACACGCCCGAGTCGGTTTCCGTCGTCATCTGGGAGCGGCCCGGGGACCCGTGGGGTGTGCTCACCGGCGACACCCTCTTCATCGGCGACGTCGGTCGCCCCGATCTGTTCGCCTCGGCGGGGATGTCGGCCGAGGAACTGGCCCGCAGCCTGTTCCGTTCGCTGCACAGTCAGCTGCTGACCCTGCCTGACTCCACCCGGGTGTTCCCCGCCCACGGGGCGGGGTCAGCGTGCGGCCGGGCCATGTCTTCGGCTCCCAGTTCGACGATCGGCGAGCAGCGACGGACCAACTACGCCCTGCGACCGATGAGCGAGGATGACTTCGTCGCCGCCGTAACCCGTCACCAGCCGGTGGCTCCGGCGTACTTCGGTTTTGCCGCCGACACCAACCGCCACCGCCACGACCTGCTCCCCGAGCACGTCGAGGGGGTGGCGCTGACAGTCGATCAGGTGGTCGACCACTTGAGCGCGGGTGGAGCCGTCATCGACGGTCGTTCCCCCCAGGCCTTTGCCTCCGGGTCGCTCCGCGGCTCCATCAACGTGCCCCTCGACGGGCGCTTCGCCGAGTACGCGGGTGACGTCGTGCGACCCGGCCAACCCATAGCTCTGGTGACGGACCCCGGCCGGGAGGCAGAGGCGCGGACCCGTCTGTCACGCATCGGCTTCGACACTGTCATCGGGCACCTTCCCGACATCGAGCGGGCCCTGGCCGAGAACCCCGGTCTGGCCGCTCGGGCCGACCGGATCGCCGCCCTCGACCTCGCCGAGTGGGCAACGGACCACGACGTCCAGCTGGTCGACGTCCGCAACCCGGCTGAGACGGAGGCCGGGTCCATCGCCGGGGCGTCGGTGGTGCCGCTGGCCCGGCTCCTCGAGGGCCTCTCGGGTCTCGACGGTGAACGCCCGACGGTCGTCTTCTGCGCGTCGGGCCACCGCTCGTCGGTCGCCGCTTCGACGCTGCGTGCCCAGGGCTTCTCGCAGGTGGCTGACGTCCTGGGTGGATTCGAGGCGTGGGTGGCGGCAGGACTTCCGGTCACCGCCCCGAGCTGACCGGCGTGCGGGTACTCCTCGCCTCGCCGTTGGGCTTCCTCATCGGGCTGTCCCTCGGAGCGCTGGGCGCCGGCGGCTCGGTGCTGGCGGTTCCGGCTCTCGTCTACGCCGCCGGCCAAGGAGCGCGGGACGCGACGACAACGAGCCTCCTCGTCGTCGGCGTCTCGGCCGCGGTGGGGATGATGGCTCACCACCGAGCCGGCCGGGTACGCCTCGGCACCGGCACGGTCTTCGGTGTGGTGGGGATCGCCGGCTCGGTCTTGGGCAGCGCCGTCAACCGCCACCTGGATCCGAACGTCCTGCTGCTCAGCTTCAGCGTCCTGGTGGCGGTGGCCGCCTGGCGGATGGTCGTCGGCTGCCCGACGTGCACCCGGGTGGGAGAAGAGCGGGCCCTGCTCGGGCGGGGGGAGCCATCCGGTCGGGCGGGTGTCGTCCTCCTGGGGCGGCGGGTGGGAGTGGCTGACGCCCTGGCGGTGGCGGCGGCCGGAACGGGCATCGGCTTCCTGACCGGGCTGTTCGGCGTCGGAGGGGGGTTCGTGATCGTCCCCGCCCTCACCCTCCTGCTCCGCCTGAACATGCCCGAAGCCATCGGCACCTCCCTCCTGGTGATCGTCATCAACTCGGCCAGCGCCCTGGCGACCCGGCTCGCCACCACCTCGGTCGACTGGGCTGTCGCCCTCCCCTTCACCGCCGCCGCCGTCGCCGGAGTGCTGGTGGGCAAGCAGGTCGGGCTGCGCCTGGACCCGCAGCAGAGCCTGCGATGGTTCGCCGGACTGCTGGCGGCGGTGGCCCTCTACACCGCGGTCCGCGCCGTTACCGGCCTATGAGGTCGGCGTCATACGCTCGTACGCCGTGAGGTACGCCGACGGCCCCAGCGTCGAGGTCGAGACCCACGTCGACGCCCCACCGGCGGTGGTGTGGGCCCTGATCAGCGACGTGACCGTGCCCGCCCTCTTCTCCAGCGAGCTCCAGGAGGTCACCCCCGTCGACGCCACGACCTTCCGGGGCCGTAACCGCCACCCGGCGGCGGGCGAGTGGGAGACGACCTGCACGATCGTGACCAACGAGCCGGAGGCGACCTTCGAGTGGGCGGTCGGCGACCCGGACAACCCCTCGGCCCGGTGGCGCTTCTCCATGGAGCGGGACGCCACCGGCACCCGGCTGAGGCAGTGGATGCGCCTGGGCCCGGCTCCGTCCGGGCTGACCCGTGCCATCGCGGCCATGCCCGACAAGGAGGAGCGCATCGTCGCCCGGCGCGTCGAGGAGCACCGGGTGAACATGGAGGCCACCGTGGAGGGCATCCGCCGCCTGGCCGAGGAGAGGGCGGCGGGCGGCGACCGGTGACGTCCCGCCCGCTCTGACGGCGGCGGCCCCCGGTCGGTAGCGTCAGGCTGGAATGGGCGTCTCCCCTCCGGTCCACCTTCACCAGCTGCTGACGGCGTGGCCGCTGCGCTCCTGGGCGACCGACGTGGCCCTCGCCTTCCAGCTGGCGGCGGCGGTGCTCTACGGCTGGGGCGTGCGCCGGCTGGCCGCCCGGGGGAGGCGCTGGCCGGCGTGGCGGGCCATCAGCTTCGGCGCCGGATTGCTCGTCACCGTTCTGGTGGTGGACTCGGGTTTCGCCTCCTACGACACCTCGGTGTTCACCGTCCACGTCATCCAGCACCTGGTGCTGATGATGGTGGCCCCGCCCCTGCTGGCCCTGGGCGGGCCGGTGACGCTGGCTCTACAGGCCTCGAAGCGACCGACGCAGACCCGGATCCTGCGCCTCCTCCACGCCCGGCCCCTGGCCGTGCTCACCATGCCGCTGGTCGCCGCCGGCCTCTACTACTCGGCGATGTACGTCGACCTGGGCAGCTCCTTCTACCGGTTGGGGTTGGTCCACCCGCTGGTCCACGACGTCACCCATCTGGTGATGTTCACCCTCGGCTACCTGTACTGGTGGAGCGTTCTCGGCGTGGACCGCACCAGCCGCCAGCTGCCCCTCCCCCTCCGCCTGGCCGGCCTCGTGGTGGGCATGCCGTTCGAGGCTTTCCTGGGGATCGCCCTGCTCAGCAGCCGCTCGTCCATCGCCCCCCAGCACACCCTCTCCGACACCCACACCGGCGGGGGCGCCTTCTGGGTGCTGGCCATGGTGATCACCGGCGCCGGCGCCGCCGTGCTCATCGGCCAGTGGATGCGCCAGGAGGAGCGCCGGGCCGCCCGCGACGACCGCCGTCCCACGCCCGAGACCAGCGACACCTGGGTGGCGGCGTGGACGGCCCGCACCGGTTCGCCGCCTCCGACCGTCACCAACAAGCCGGCCGGCTGATTCACTCGTAGGTTGTGGCAGTGGAGGGAGGGCCGCGGTGATACTCGAGCGACTTGAGGTGGACCGAGCCGAGCTGCGTCAGCGCACCGGCTGGGAGGTCAAACCGGAAGGGGCCTGTCGGGGTGACGTGTGCGTCCCGCTGCCGGCCGACGCCGTAACGCCCGAGGGTGCCCTCGACGCCCGGGTCCTCGCTCAGCGGCTCGGCATGCCGCTCGTCTCCGACGCCGAGCACGGCCTGTGGGCGCTGGGACCGGCCTCGGTCACGGGACGGTCGCTGGACACGGCCGTGGCGCCCGAGCTGGTGCTGCCCGACCTCGACGGGCGCCCGTTCGACCTGTCCTCGCTGCTGGGCCGCAAGGTCGTCCTGGTGGCGTGGGCGTCATGGTGAGGCTGTCGCGACGACCTGCCCGTGTGGCAGGAGCTGCGCAGCGAGCTTCATCCGGCCGGCGTGGAGATCGTCAGCGTCTCGCTCGACCTCGGCGGCAGCGAGGCGGCCCGGCCTTGGGTTGAAGCGGCCGGCGCCCAGCATCCGTCCCTCATCGACCAGGCCCACGTGACCGACGAGCTGTTCGGATTCGTGAACGTGCCCAACGCCGTCTGGATCGACGAGGAGGGTGTCATCGTCCGGCCCGCCCATGCCGCCCACGTGAAGCAGTCTCCGCTGCGGGAGATGGAGGTCCCCGAAGGGCTGGGGCGGATCGGCGAGATGCTCGTCGAGGTGAAGAAGATCAAGGCCGACCCGGAGACCTACGTCGCCGCCCTGCGCGACTGGGCCGCCCACGGGGCCGCCAGCACCTGGGCCCTGTCACCCGACGAGGTGGTGGCCCGCAGCCGGCCCCGGCCGGCCACCCACGCCGAGGCGGCCGCCTCCTTCGAGCTGGGCCAGCACCTGTGGCGGGCCGGCGACCACGAATCCGCCGTGGGGTGGTTCCGCCGGGCCCACTCGCTCCACCCCGACAACTGGACGTACAAGCGGCAGGCTTGGTCGCTGGCGTCCACCCCGCCCGGGGAGGCCTCAGACCTGATCCAGGGGCCGACCGACCTGTACGAGGGGAACTGGCTCGACGACGTCCGCCAGGTGGGCGCCGAGAACTACTACGAGCCCTTCGAGCCCTGACTCCGGGAGGTGGGGGCGGCGGCGGCGCCGAAGACAATGGACGCAGGTCGTCCAGTTCGTCGGGTCGCGGAGGCCAGGTGCCGCCTTCTTTTCGTCGTGGGTTGTTGGCCGCCGTGGCGCTGCTCATGGTGTCGGCCGGCGTGGCCCGGGCCGCCGGGTCCCAGGGGTCGGCGGCCCTGAACCCGGAGCTGCCCGCCTCCGTGGTGGCGGCCAGCTTCGCCCCCGGGAGCCGGTGGACGCCCGAGCGGGCCGTGTACGGGACGACCTCCCAGAACGACGTGCCGGTGACCATGAGCGACGGCACCGTGCTGCGGGCGAACATCATCTACCCGACCGACCCACGAACCGGGAGGGTGGCGGCCGGGCCGTTCCCTGTCCTTCTGACCCAGACCCCCTACGGCAAGGGCAGCGGCGGCTCCAGCGCGCCCGGCAGCGCCGAGCAACCCAGCGCCGGGGCGTCCACCGGCGGAGCCAACAACTACCTGGCCCAGCGGGGCTTCATTGAAGTGGTCGCCGACGTCAGAGGCACCGGTGACTCGGGCGGAAGCTGGGGGATCTTCGACCCCGTCCAGACCACCGACAGCATCACCCTCGTCAACTGGGCGGCCCGACTACCTCACTCGAACGGCCGGGTTGGCACCTACGGGCCGTCCTACCTCGGGATCAACCAGCTGTTCCTGGCCGGCAGCATCGGCCCGGGATCACCGCTGAAGGCGATCTTCCCCATGGTCGCCGCCAACGACATCTACCGCGACACGTCGTTCATGGGCGGGTTGATCGACAGCGAGTTCGACGAGGCCTACCTCGGGCTGACCGGCGGGGCGAACACGGCCTACCCGTTGACGGACGCGGCCGGCAACCCCCCGGGCAGCGCTGGCGGCGCCGGTCAGGTCGCCGGGGTGGAGGCCGACCACGCCGGCGGCACGGCCAGCTACCACGTCGGCTTCTCGGCCTCCACCCTGGCCGGTGGGCCGACCGCCTACGAGGGCCAGTACTGGCTGGCCCGCGACCCAGGCAGCCTGCTCGGCGCCATCGTGGCCAACGGCATCCCCGCCTATCTGGTCGGCGGCGAGTTCGACCTGTTCCAGAGAGGCGAGCCGCTCAACTACGCCGGCCTCCAGAACGCCTTCGATCACCGACCGGTCGGTGCGCCCATGGCCCCCGGCCAGCCCGTCACCGGCCGCTACCAGCTGGTCGACGGACCGTGGGAGCACCTCAACGGCTCCTCCGTCGACGTCGACGTGCTCGAGCTGGCCTGGTTCGACCAGTGGCTCAAGGGCGAGGACACCGGCATCGGGTCGACGCCCACCCCGCTGCACTCCTACGACCTGGGCGCCTCGCGCTGGGACGAGACCACGGCCTACCCGTTCGTCGGATCCCACCCCCAGCGCCTCTACCTCGGGGGCGGGAAGCTGACGACGACCGCCCCGACGCGGGTCTCGGGGGGCTCGGACACCCTCGCCTGGACGGGCAGCGGCAGCCCGTGCGGCCGCCCCGTCGACCAGTGGTCGATGGGCGCGCTGTCGATCCCGTCCGCCTCGGTGGGGGTGGCCGCCCCCTGCGCCTCCAACGACGCCCCCTCGGCCGACGACCCCGCCACTTCCATCTCCTACACGTCGGCGCCCCTGACCCGCCCGGAGCGGATCGCCGGGCCGAGCGCAGCCACTCTCTACGCCTCGGCCACCACCACCGACACCGAGTGGGTGGTCGAGCTCGAAGACGTGGCGCCCGACGGCACCGCCGTCCCCCTGACCGAAGGCGCCCTGCTCGGGTCGCTGCGGGCCGTGGACCCCACCCGCAGCTGGGCCGCCGGCGACGGCGGCTACCTCCTCCCGTACCACCCGTACACGCAGGGCTCGGACCGGCCCGTCGCCCCCGGCCAGCTCACCCGATACGACATCGAGATCTTCCCGACGTTCGCCACCGTGCCGGCCGGGCACTCGATCCGGCTGACGGTCAGCACCGCCGACAGCCCGCACCTCAGCCCCACGACCCCGGAGGGGGCCAACCTGGCCGGCGGCGTCTACACCCTCGAGCGGACCCCTGCCGCCCCCTCCTACCTCGAGCTCGACGTCCAGCCGGGCAGCTGAGGCCAGCGGTCACACCTGGGCCAGGTCCCTCGCCGTGGCCTCGCACTTGCGTCGTAAGGCGGTCAGCTTCTTGGCGGCGCCGACCGTCAGGGCCGGATCGCCACAGACCCGGAACGCCAGACCGATGAGGTGGCGGCTGAACAGCAGCTCCGGCAGGCGGTCACGCTCGTCGTCGGTGAGCGACACCACCCGGGCGTAGCCCTTCATGAAGGGGGCGGCGGCCCATCCCGACCGGAGCACGAGCGTCATCGACGCCAGCCGGGGGCCGCGCCCGGCGGACGTCCAGTCCACCAGTACCGGCCCCTCGGCGGTCACGATCATGTTCTTGGGAACAGGGTCGGGGTGTACGAACCCCTCAGGCAGGCCGTCTCCCCCATAAGCGACGGCCACCGACGCCCGTAGGGCGTCCAGGGCGGGGGCGGCCCCGTCGGGCACCCGGGCCTCGATCGAGTCGAGCCAGGTCCCCACGGCCCGAAGCTCGTCGGCCAGCGTCCCCTCGGCGAAGTGGTGCAGGGCTCCGGCGGGCCGGTCAGCGCCGGGAGGCACCTCTAAGTGACTGTCGCGATTGTTTCCCCAGCGCGATCACGCGGTCGTAGGCCGGGTCAGTCGCCGCAGGAGATAGCGGCTGTGGGCAGCCCAGATGAAGCCCTCGGTCACGATCGGATCGCGCTCGTAGTCGACCTGGAGACGTCGGCTGTTCATGAGC